>Ga0209050_1000196_pt1 | contig 135678 bp, 141 predicted proteins | sample Araplavi_mTSA_r2_FD_184276 | JGI IMG/M metagenome (GOLD analysis project Ga0209050, IMG submission 184276) | Arabidopsis root microbial communities from North Carolina, USA - plate scrape MF_Cvi_mTSA_r2 (SPAdes) (version 2) | ecosystem: Host-associated > Plants > Roots > Endosphere | place... | reverse complement strand
CAAAATTTAGATGCGAGCCCCCGTCTGGGCTGACCCCCGCCGAAGCGGGAGGACGGGGGACGCAGACCCGGTTCTCCCGAAGGAGGCCGGCGGTATCCCTATCTCGTTTTGAGTGCGCCCGCGGCGCCCTCTTGCCCCTTGCGTTGGATCGGGATGATCCGGTCGAGGGACGATGCGAATCCGGCGAACCGGAACCCGCGAATCTCGTGGAGGCGCGCCTTTACGTCAGCAGCGCTTCCCTGTCCAGCCCTTAGGCCAGTTTGATCTCGACATCGACGCCGGCGGCGAGGTCCAGCTTCATCAGTGCATCGACGGTCTGCGGGGTCGGCTGCACGATATCCAGCATACGCTTGTAGGTGCGGACTTCGAACTGCTCGCGCGACTTCTTGTCGATGTGGGGACCACGGTTGACCGTGAACTTCTCGATCTTCGTCGGAAGGGGGATGGGACCACGGATGAGAGCGCCGGTACGTCGGGCGGTGTCGGCGATGTCGCCGGTCGCCTGGTCGAGCACTCGGTGATCGAACGCCTTCAGGCGAATACGGATATTCTGCGTTTCCATGGTACCTGCCAATGTGAAAGAGCGGGCCTCGTAGTCGAGGCTCTTGCTGTTAAACCCAAAACCGGAGGCGCGCCCTTACAGGGACCCTCATAAAAAGGCAACCGCCCGGCGCTCTCTTTTTTGAGAGCGCCGGGCGGCTGTTTGTCCCTTTGTCTTACTTGTCGATCTGCGCGACGACGCCTGCACCGACGGTGCGGCCGCCTTCACGGATCGTGAAGCGCTGACCAACGTCCATGGCGATCGGCGCGATGAGCTTGATGCCCAGAGCGACTTCGTCGCCCGGCATCACCATCTCGGTGCCGGCCGGCAGTTCGATCGTGCCGGTCACGTCCGTGGTGCGGAAGTAGAACTGCGGACGATAGTTGGCGAAGAACGGCGTGTGACGGCCGCCTTCGTCCTTCGACAGGACGTAGACCGACGACTGGAAGTCGGTGTGCGGCTTGATCGAACCCGGCTTGGCCAGAACCTGACCACGCTCGACTTCCTCACGGCCGACGCCGCGGATGAGCGCGCCGATGTTGTCGCCGGCCTGGCCCTGATCGAGCAGCTTGCGGAACATCTCGACGCCGGTGACCGTGGTCTTGCGGACGGTCTCCTGGATGCCGACGATCTCGACTTCCTCGCCAACCTTGACGATGCCGGTCTCGACGCGGCCGGTGACGACCGTGCCGCGGCCCGAGATCGAGAACACGTCTTCGATCGGCATCATGAACGGCTTGTCGAGCGGACGCTCCGGCTGCGGGATCGACTCGTCGACTGCGGCCATGAGCGCGAGGATCGCGTCCTTGCCGAGCTTGTCGTCCGAACCCGAAAGGGCTGCGGTCGCCGAACCACGGATGATCGGAATGTTGTCGCCGTCGAACTCGCGCTTGCTGAGCTCTTCGCGGATTTCCATCTCGACCAGCTCGAGGATTTCCTCGTCGTCGACCAGATCGACCTTGTTGAGGAAGACGACCATCGTCGGCACGCCGACCTGACGCGCGAGCAGGATGTGCTCCTTGGTCTGCGGCATCGGGCCGTCGGTGGCGGCGACCACGAGGATCGCGCCGTCCATCTGCGCGGCACCGGTGATCATGTTCTTCACATAGTCGGCGTGGCCCGGGCAATCGACGTGCGCATAGTGGCGCTTGTCGGTCTCGTACTCGACGTGCGCGGTCGAGATGGTGATGCCGCGCTCGCGCTCTTCCGGAGCCTTGTCGATGTTGGCGAAGTCGACCGCCGCGTTGCCCGCGACGTTCTCGGCCAGCACCTTGGTGATCGCTGCGGTCAGCGAGGTCTTGCCATGGTCGACGTGACCGATGGTGCCGATGTTGAGGTGCGGCTTGTTCCGCTCAAACTTTGCCTTGGCCATTGTTTCCCTACCTTCTGATTCAAATTTCCCGGACCGCCAGGGGACTCGCGAGAAGGCGGCCCCATAGCGGTTGATTTCGCGTTACGCCAGCTTCGCCTTCACTTCGTCGGCCACGTTCTGCGGCACTTCGTCGTAATGGCTGAACTGCATCGAGTATTGCGCGCGGCCCTGGGTGAACGAGCGGAGCTGGTTCACATAGCCGAACATGTTCGCCAGCGGGACCATCGCCTCGACCGTCTGCGCGTTGCCGCGGCTGTCGGTACCCTGGATCTGGCCACGGCGGCTGTTCATGTCGCCGATGACGTCGCCCAGATATTCCTCCGGAGTGACGACCTCGACCTTCATGATCGGCTCGAGCAGCTTGATGCCGGCCTTCTGGGCCGCTTCACGCATCGCGCCACGCGCGCAGATTTCGAACGCCAGTGCCGACGAGTCCACGTCGTGGTACGCGCCGTCCGTCAGATGGACCTCGAAGTCGATGATCGGGAAGCCGATCAGCGAACCCGATTCGGCGGTCTCGCGGAAGCCCTTCTCGACCGACGGGATGTACTCGCGCGGGATGTTGCCGCCCTTGATCTCGTCGAAGAACTGATAGCCCGAACCACGCTCGCCGGGGACCACGGTCACCTTGACGCGGCCGAACTGACCCGAACCACCCGACTGCTTCTTGTGGGTGTAGTCGATGTCGACCTTCTTCGCGAGATATTCGCGATACGCCACCTGCGGCGCGCCGACATTCGCCTCGACCTTGAACTCGCGCTTCATGCGGTCGACGAGGATCTCGAGATGGAGCTCGCCCATCCCCTTGATGATCGTCTGGCCCGATTCGTGATCGGTCGAAACGCGGAACGAGGGATCCTCCGCGGCCAGACGGTTGAGCGCGATGCCCATCTTCTCCTGGTCGGCCTTGGTCTTCGGCTCCACCGACAGCTCGATCACGGGTTCCGGGAACTCCATGCGCTCGAGGATGATCGGGTTCGCAGTGTCGCACAGCGTGTCGCCGGTCGTGGTCTCCTTGAGACCCGCGATCGCGACGATGTCGCCCGCGCGCGCCTCGTCGATGTCCTCACGCGAGTTCGCGTGCATCAGGAGCATACGGCCGATCTTCTCCTTCTTGTCCTTCACCGAGTTCAGATACTGACCCTTGGTGAGGGTGCCCGAATAGATGCGGGCGAAGGTGAGCGAGCCGACGAACGGATCGTTCATGATCTTGAACGCGAGCAGCGACATCGGCGCATCGTCGGCGGCCGGACGCGAATCCGGGGTCTCGCCGTCGAGCTTGACGCCCTGCACGTCGGGAATGTCGAGCGGGCTCGGCAGATAGTCGACCACGGCGTCGAGCAGGGGCTGGACGCCCTTGTTCTTGAACGCCGAGCCGCACACGATCGGCACGAACGACATGCCGAGGGTGCCCTTGCGGATCAGCTTCTTCAGATCGGCGGTCGACGGCTCGTTGCCCTCGAGATACGCTTCCATCAGGTCGTCGTCCTGCTCGACGGCCATCTCGATCAGGTCGCTGCGATACTTGGCCGCCTTTTCGACCATGTCCGCGGGAATGTCCTGATATTCGAACTTCGCGCCGAGGCTCTCTTCGAGCCAGATGATCGCGCGGTTCTCAACCAGATCGACGAGACCCTTGAAGCCACCCTCGATGCCGATCGGCAGATACAGCACCGCCGGACGCGCGCCGAGGCGCTCGATGATCGAGTTGACGCAGAAATAGAAATCCGCGCCGGTGCGGTCGAGCTTGTTGACGAAGCACATCCGCGGCACGCCGTACTTGTCGGCCTGGCGCCACACGGTCTCCGACTGCGGCTCCACGCCGGCAACGCCGTCGAAGCAGGCGACCGCGCCGTCGAGCACGCGCAGCGAACGCTCGACTTCGATCGTGAAGTCGACGTGCCCGGGGGTGTCGATGATGTTGATCAGGTGCTCTTCGCCCTTGCCTTCTTCGGCGCGCCACTTGCACGTCGTAGCGGCGGACGTGATCGTGATCCCGCGCTCCTGCTCCTGCTCCATCCAGTCCATCGTCGCGGTGCCTTCGTGCACTTCGCCGATCTTGTAGGACTTGCCGGTGTAATAGAGGATGCGCTCGGTCGTCGTCGTCTTGCCGGCGTCGATGTGCGCCATGATGCCGATATTGCGGTAACGCTCGAGCGGATGGCTGCGGGCCATGATGTTCACTCCTGTGCCGCGATCGCGGCGGGCTAAAATTTTCGAGGGACTTGCACCCTCATCCGTTCGGGCTGGCCCGGATCAGGTCCGGGACCGGCCTCCAGCCGCGAGACCGCGCTTCGGCGGGCTCTGGGCGAACGGTTCAGGGGTGAGAGCCGAAACTCCCACCCCATATAGGAACCGAAATTACCAGCGGTAGTGGCTGAAGGCGCGGTTCGCCTCGGCCATACGATGGGTGTCTTCGCGCTTCTTGACCGCGTTGCCGCGATTGTTCGAGGCGTCGAGCAACTCGCCCGAGAGACGAGCCGACATGGTGTGCTCGCTGCGGTTGCGGGCCGACGAGATCAGCCAGCGGATCGCGAGCGCCTGAGCGCGCTCCGGGCGCACCTCGACCGGGACCTGATAGGTCGCACCGCCGACGCGGCGGCTGCGGACCTCGATGCCCGGCTTGATGTTGTTGAGCGCTTCGTGGAACACCGCGAGCGGGTCCTTCTTGGCGCGCTGCTCGACGGTTTCGAGCGCCGAGTAGACGATGTTCTCGGCGACGGACTTCTTGCCGTCCAGCATCACCGAGTTCATGAACTTCGAAAGAACCTGATCGCCATAGACGGGATCGGGCAGGATTTCCCGCTTTTCGGGACGACGACGACGAGCCATCTTGAACTTCCTTCTAAAACTTCAGCCGGTTCCGGAACACGTCCGGGGCTTACTATGGCTGTTACTTCGGACGCTTGGCGCCGTACTTCGAACGCGACTGGCGGCGATCCTTGACGCCCTGCGTGTCGAGCACGCCGCGCAGCACGTGGTAGCGCACGCCCGGAAGGTCGCGCACACGGCCGCCGCGGATGAGCACCACCGAGTGCTCCTGCAGATTGTGGCCCTCGCCCGGAATGTAGCTGATGACTTCGCGCTGGTTGGTCAGGCGGACCTTGGCCACCTTGCGCAGCGCCGAGTTCGGCTTCTTCGGGGTCGTGGTATAGACACGGGTGCAGACGCCGCGCTTCTGCGGGTTCTGCTCCATCGCAGGGACCTTGCTCTTGGCCTTCTGCGGTTCGCGGCCCTTGCGGACCAGCTGGTTGATCGTCGGCATGAAGCCCTTCACCTTTGTGTTACCGGATGATCCGGCGGTTACTTTGCTGGAGCCCAGACTCCAGAGAATACGAAAAGGCCCCGGGTGTCCTTGACCCCCCGGGCCATTGCGTCTCCAGCAACGTTCAGCTCTTTGTTCCGCAAGGCTTTGCGGCCGGAAGGCCTCTCGCGGAACGGGGGCGCCTATAGCGATGCGGGCGTGGACGGTCAATGGGGCCGCCCTCGCAGGCAAGAAGCGCGAGCCCGCCACGGGATAAGCGCGGGATAAGAGAGCGTCAACGCATCGCGCGCTAAGGCTGGCGGCGCATGTTCCAGGCTTCGCACCACGGCGCCCTCGCCCGACCGATTCTCCCGCGGCTGATGCCTGCGTTGCTCGCCTTCGCGGCGACGCTGCTCGCGGGCGCGGCGCGGCTTCCCTTTGCCGGAGTCGCAGGCTGGCTCGAGTCGCCGGCATTGCTGCCGGCGATCGGAGTCGCATTCGCCGCCGCGGCCGGCCTGCTCGCCTGCCATCTCGCGCTGCTGACCATCGCGCCTCGAATCTCGCCTTGGGCGAGCGCCCTCCCGGCCGCGCTCATCGCCGGCGCGCTACCCGGACTCGGCGCGGGGGCGCTGCTCGTCCCGCTCGCGCTCGGCCTGATCTGCCTGCCGAGTCTCCGCTTGCCCGCATCGATCGGGATGTTCGGCGTGGCGATCGCGCTCGCCGCCGTAGGGCTGCACAGTCCGGCGGTGCATCTGGCGGGGTCGCTCATCCTGCTCGCCGCCGCGACGTTGCAGATTCGCCGCATCGCCCGCCCCGCGGGCAACGACAATCGACGAAACGAGCCGTTAGCCGTGTTTTGGAGTCTCCCGGACGCCCCCTGCCATGCTACGCAGCCGGCGCGGACTTCGAGTCCCGAACTGGGGGAGTGAGCTTGTGTTCAGCAGCAACAAGGGTCGCGACGAACGTCCTTCGGCATCGAGCCAGCCCGGCGGGCGGGGACGTGGCATGTTCTCGGTGATCGGCCCCGACATGGTAGTTACGGGCGACGTCCGCGCGACCGCCGACCTCCATATCGACGGCAGCATCGAGGGCGACGTCCATTGCGGCAGCCTCGTCCAGGGATCGGAGAGCCGGATCATCGGCGGCGTCACTGCCGACACCGCGCGGATCGCCGGATCGATCGAGGGCAGCATGCGCGTCCGGCACCTCACCGTCGAGCGCTCGGCCAGGATCATCGGCGATGTCGAATATGAGGACATCACGATCGAGAACGGCGGCCATGTCGACGGCCGGCTCAAGCGCACCGGCAGCGAGGCCATCGCAACCGGCCTGCACGCCGTACCAGATGCGGCACCCGCGCGGGAACAGGCGGCCTAGCCTTCTCTACCCGCTCCCGCGAGCGGGAGCGGGAGAAGTGCTTCGGCTGGTTACAGCCCCTTGATCTTCGTCAGGTGGGCCTGAACCACCTTCTCGGCCTCGTTCGCGAAGGCCTTGAGCTCGGGCACGGCGCCGCTCGCGGCATAATCCTTGACCGCTGCCAGCGCCTTTTCGTGCGCGGCGATCTGCTGGGCCTTGTAGGCCATGTCGAACGCCGCGCCTTCGGCCTGGCGGAGCGTCGCGAGATTGGCTTCCTGCTCGGCGTTGAGCGTCGGGCTCGGCGTGATGGCGGGGCTGGCCTTGGCGCCGGCGGCCTTGAGCTTCTCGGTCGACGCGGTGTGATGCTCGACCATCAGCTTGCCGAAATCCTTGAGCTTCTGGTCCTGCGCCTTTTCCTGCGCGAGCTTGCCCGCCTCGATCTCGTAATAGTCGCTGGCGCCGACGGTGTTGGCGAAGGTCTGGCCCGGCGAGGCCGCCTCGGCGAGCGATGCATTGTCGGTCGCATTGAGATCGTCCGACATGTCCATGCCGGTCATGTTGTCGACGGTCGCGGTGTTGGTGGCGGTCTCGTTGCCGCCGCACGCCGCGAGCGCGAGCGCCGGGGCGAGGCCCAGGATCAAATAATGCGTTTTCATGCAGGCGTCCTCCTCGGCATGGCTCAACGCCGCCCGATTGCCGCCGTTCCGCTTACTCAATGAAAGTACGTCGGAATTCTCAGGCCGCGCGCAGCTCCGCGAGAAATCCCTGCAGTTCCTCCGACAGCGCGGCGGCACCCTGTTGAAGCTTCGCCGCGACGCCGCGCATCCCGCTCGCGCTCGCCGAAGCGACGCCCGAAGTCTCGCCGATCGCCTCGACCTCGTGCCGGATCGCCGTGCTCGCGCCGACCGCTTCCTCGACATTGCGCGCGATCGTGTGCGTCGCGGTTTCCTGTGCGAGCACCGCGACCTGCACGCCGCCGGCGAGATCGACCATCGCCGCGATCGCTTCCTCGACCTGGACATGGCCCGAAGTGACGTCGTCGATGCCGCGGCGGATGTCGGCGACATGCGCGGCGATCCGCCCCGCGGCGACGCCGGTCTGACTCGACAGCTGCTTCACTTCGTTGGCGACGACGGTGAAGCCCCTGCCCGCCTCGCCCGCCCGCGCCGCCTCGATCGTCGCGTTGAGCGCGAGCAGATTCACCTGGCCGGCGATGTCGCTGATCAAGGCGATCACTGAATCGATCGTCTGCGCGGTGCGATGCAGCTCGCGGGTCCGCGCGCTGCCGGCACGGACGAGCTCGGAAACCTTGCCCGCGGCCGCTTCGGCGGCTTCGGTGTTGCGCTCGACGCACGTCAGCGCCGTTGCCAGCTCGCGGCCGCGCGCGGCGATCTCGCGCATATTGTCGCTGGTCTGCGACGCGGCCGAGGCGACCGCGACCGCGCGATTGCCCACCTCGGCGGCGCGGTCGGCGCTCGACGCGGCGCTGTGCTGCAGCTCGGCGGAGAGATTGCCCAGCGCCCGGGCTAGCGCGGCGACCTCGCCTTCGAAGCGCTCGCTGGCACGCTCGATCCGCTCGGCACGCGCAACGCGGCCGGCTGCGCTGCTCCGCTCATATTCGGCAGCGAGATGGAGCAGCCGGCGATTGCCGATCACCGCGGCCAGCTTGCCCCCGCGCGTGAGGATCATCCCCTCGCTGCCATTGGCGGTGCGATAGGCGTGAATCAGCGCGCCGATATCGGTGGTGACTTCCGCGACCGGGCAGCTGCGCACGTGGCGCACCACGCCGTGCCCGAAATAGGGATTGCGCAGCAGCGCATGACCGAACGGATTGAGCAGCAGCCGCCGCACGTCCTTCTCGAAGATCGCGCCGACCGGGCGCCGCGCCTCGTCGACCACGGGCATCAGCCGGAGATCGATGTCCGCGTTGAACTGCTCGACGGCCTTGAACAGCGAATCGTCGAGCGTCAGCCACGAGGGATCGGCCTCACTGGCGGTGAGCCAGCCCGGATTCGGTGCCGACTGCGAGGGGGAAGTTGCGACCTTCATGGCGCCCTGCCTAGGCGCCGATGGTAAAGGCGAGCTTCACCGTTGGTTACACCTGCGTGACAATCGAAATTTTTTCGCAGTTGCAGCGAATGCATGTCGGGCGTAGAGGCGCCGCCGTGACGGGTGTCCCCGCAAGGGGATGAAAATGGGAACTCGGTTCGAACCCGAGGCTGCCCCCGCAACTGTAACCGGCGAGCGTTCGCGCCATCATGCCACTGGAGCACATCCGGGAAGGCGGCGCGCATGTGAAGACCCGGGAGCCAGGAGACCTGCCCGCCACAGTCGATTCCTTTGCGCGGGCGGGGTGCACCGGGCGAACGAGGGCATGCCCTCGCGTGAGCGACACCGTTAACCGGGTCGCCGCGCCAGTCCCCTCGGCGAGACGACCCCAGACAAAGGTGTCTTTGCCGTGACCAAGTTGAAGCTGTTTCTCTTTGCCTCCGCCGCGCTGCTGCCGGCCGCGGCGCATGCCCAGTCCGAAGACGACCAGATCGTCGTCGTCGCCTCGGGCGTCGAGCAGGAGGCCGAGACCACCGGCCGCTCGATCACCGTGCTCGATCGCGAAACGATCGACACCCGCCAGACCGTGTCGCTCTCCGACCTGCTCGCCACCACCCCCGGCGTGACCTCGACTCGCACCGGCGGCCCCGGCAATCTCACTGCGATCCGCATCCGCGGTGCCGAAGACGCGCAGACACTCGTGCTGATCGACGGCGTCCGCGCCAACGATCCCTCCGCTCCCGCCGGCGCCTTCGACTTCGGCAATCTGTTGACCAGCGCGGTCGAGCGCGTCGAGATATTGCGCGGCCCCAATTCGGTGATCTGGGGCAGTCAGGCGCTGGGCGGCGTGGTCAATCTCGTCACGCAGAAGCCGGTCGACGGCATCGAGGCGCGCGCCAACGCCGAATATGGCTATGCCGATCAGGTCTCGGCCAATGCCGCGGTCGCCGCGGGCAACGACACGGTCCAGGGTGCGCTGACCGGCGGCTATTTCCGCACCGACGGCGTCTCGCAGGCGGCAAGCGGCACCGAGGCGGACGGCTATCGCCAGTACAATGCCAGCGGCCGGCTGCGTGCCGAGTTCGCGCCCGGCTTCGGCGTCGATCTGCGCGGTTATTACGCCAACACGCGGCTCGAGATCGACGGCTTCCCCGCGCCGAACTACATCTTCGCGGATACCGACGAATATTCGACCGGGCAGGAGCTCTACGGCTATGCCGGGCTGTTCGCGAACATCGGCCCGGTGGCGAACCGCGTCGCCTTCACCATCGCGGACATCAACCGCGACGGCTTCGATCCGGCATTTGGCAGCGACCCGGCGTACATCTATCGCGGCCGCAGCGAGCGCTATGAGTATCGCGGGGACGCGAAGCTGGTCGACCAGCTGCGCGTGACCTTCGGCGCCGAGCGCGAGAATCTGCGCTTCTACGACGGCAGCGATACCTTCCGCGCCGATATCACCAGCTTTTACGGCCAGGCGATCGTCACCCCGATCGAAGCGGTCACGCTCACCGCGGGCGTGCGCAACGACGATCACAGCCGCTTCGGCGGGCACACGACCTGGGGCGCCAGCGCCGCGGTGCAGCCGCTCGACGGCACCTTGCTCCGCGCCAGCTATGGCGAAGGCTTCAAGGCGCCGACGCTCTACCAATTGTTCGCGCCTTTCTACGGCACCGATACGCTCCAGCCCGAGACCGCGAAGAGCTGGGAAGTCGGAATCGAGCAGCGCGCGCTTGCCGGCGCGGCGAAGCTGGGGGTGACGTGGTTCCACCGCGATACCCGCAACCAGATCGATTTCGACCTGACCAGCTTCACCTACGCCAATATCGCCCGCGCCCGCGCCGAGGGCGTCGAGATCGAACTCGCGCTCAAGCCGGTCGAGGCGCTTACCGTCACTGCCAACTACACCTATACCGACGCGGAGAATCGTTCGGCAGGGTTCGAAGGCAATGCGCTGGCGCGCCGTCCGCAGGACACTGCGAGCGTTTCGGCCGATTACCGTCTGCCGTTCGGGCTTTCGCTGGGGGGCACGGTGACGATCGTCGGGGACAGCTTCAACGACGCGGGCAATTTCACCCGGATCGACGGCTTCGCACTCGGCAGCATCCGCGCCGAGATGCCGATCGGCGATCGCTTCGCGGTGTACGGCCGCGTCGAGAACGTCACCGACGAGAAGTATGAAACCGTCTCGGGCTACGGCACCTATGGGCGCGCGGCCTTTGCCGGCGTCCGCCTGAAGCTCAATTGATGAAAGGCGCCGCGCTTCTGTGCCTGTTGGCGGCCGGATGCGCGGCGCAACCTTCGGCGCGCGGCGGGGGGATCGTCTCGCTCAACCCGTGCGCCGACGCGATGCTGGTCGAGCTGGTTCCGCCCGACCGCATCGCCGCGATCAGCAAATATTCGCGCGATCCCGCCGCCTCCTCGATCGCGCCCGAGGTCGCGCGTCGCTTCCGCATCAATCACGGCACGGCGGAAGAGATCATCGCGCTGCGGCCCGACATCGTCATCGCCGACAGCTTCACGTCGGCCTCGACGCGCGAGGCATTCGCGCGCGCCGGGGTGAAGACGCTGTATCTGGGCTGGGCCAACACGATCGAGCAGAGCAAGGCGCAGGTGCGCGAGCTCGCCGCCGCGGTCGACGCGGTTCCAGCGGGCGAGGCGATGGTCGCGCGGATCGACTCCGCGGTGGCCGCCGCGCGCACCGAGCGCCCGCCGGTCTCTGCGTTGCTCTGGATCGGCGGCAACACCGTCAACGGCGCCAACACTTTGCTCGACGAGATGATGATCAAGGCCGGCTTCAGCGATCACGCCGCGCACTACGGGCTGCGGGGCACCGGCTATCTGCCGATCGAGCATGTCGTGGCCGATCCGCCGCGGGTGATGCTCGTCCCCGACGGCGCGGGCCGCGATGCCGATTCGCGCGCCGCCGCGATGCGCGGCTGGGCGCTCGCCCGTTCCGGCGCGAGGGTGCATCAGGCGCGCTACGATCGCAGCCTCGTCAATTGCGGCGGGCCGGCAATCCCCCGGGCGATGACGCGGCTGGCCGAAGTGCGACGGGAGGTGGCGCCGTGAACCGCGCGCTCCTTCTCATCCTCCTCGCCGCCCTCGTCGCGCTGCTCTTCGCGGGCGCGCTGATGGCGGGCAAGGTCTGGGTGCCGTTCGACGCGTGGTTCTCGGGCGATCCGCGCTGGTGGATCATTGCCGAGCTGCGCCTGCCGCGCGCGCTGCTCGGGCTGGCGATCGGTGCCGGACTCGGGCTCACGGGCGCCGTGCTGCAGGGTTATCTGCGCAACCCGCTCGCCGATCCGGCCGTGGTCGGCGTCTCCTCCTCGGCCGCGCTCGGCGCCGTCGCCGCGATCGTCGTCTTCGCGGCGAGCGCGCCGCTCACCATCTTCGCCGCGGCGATGCTCGCCGCCTGCGGATCGATGCTGCTGCTCGCCGGGCTCGCATGGCGCGCCGACAGCCAGGTCGCCTTCATCCTCGCCGGCACCGTGCTCGCCAGCCTCGGCGGGGCGCTGACCGCCTTCCTGATCTCGATCGCGCCCAACCCCTTCGCCACCGCCGAGATCATCGACTGGATCATGGGCGCGCTCACCGACCGCAGCTTCGCCGAGGCGCGGCTCGCGCTTCCCTTCATCGCGGCGGGGTCGGCGCTGCTGCTGCTCACCGGCCGCGCACTCGACGCGCTGACCCTCGGCGAGGATGCGGCGCGCTCGCTCGGCGTGCGGCTGCGGCGCACCCAGCTGCTGATCGTCCTCGGTGCCGGGCTCACCGTCGGCGCCAGCGTCGCCGTCACCGGCGTGGTGGGTTTCGTGGGGCTGATCGTGCCGCATCTCCTCCGCCCGCTCACCGGCGCCAAACCCTCGGCGCTGCTGCTGCCGAGCGCGCTGGGCGGCGCGGCGCTGGTGCTCGCGGCGGACAGCCTCGTCCGGCTCGCGCCCGGCGCATCCGAGATAAGGCTGGGCGTCGCGATGGCGCTGCTCGGCACGCCCTTCTTCTTCGTGCTCCTCCTCAAGATGCGGCGATCGGCATGGAACTAAGCGTCAGCGATCTCGCCGTCAGCCTCGGCAACCGTCGCGTGCTGCGCGGCGTCAGCGCCGCCTTCCAGCCCGGCCGCGTCACCGCGATCCTCGGGCCCAATGGTTCGGGCAAGTCGACGCTGGTCCGCACGCTCGCCGGGCTGCTCGACGCCGATGCCGGCCATGTCCGGCTGGGCGCGCATTACATCAATCGGATCGAACCGCGCGAGCGCGCCCGGCTGATCGGCTATCTGCCGCAGGACGCGACGGTGCACTGGAATGTCCGCGTGCGCGATCTCGTCGCGCTCGGCCGGCTGCCGCACCGCTCGCCCTTCGCCGGCGAGTCGGAAGCCGATGCGATGGCGATCGGCGCGGCGCTCGCCGCAACTGACACTTTCCCGCTCGCCGAGCGCGGCGCCGACCAGCTCTCCGGCGGCGAGCGTGCGCGGGTGCTGCTCGCGCGCGTGCTGGCGGGAGAGCCGCAATGGCTGCTCGCCGACGAACCGCTCGCCAGCCTCGACCCGGTCCATCAGCTCGCGCTGCTCGACCAGCTCCGCGCGCTCGCCGCGAGCGGCATGGGGGTGGTGATCGTGCTGCACGACCTGATCCAGGCCGCACGCGCCGCCGACGATGTGCTGCTGCTCAAGCAAGGCGAAGTCGTCGCCTTCGGCCCCGCCGCAGAGGCGCTGGCGCATCAGCCGCTGCGCGAGGCGTTCGGAGTCGAGGTGATGGTTATCCCGGACGAGCAGGGGCGCCTGCTGCCGGTGCCGATCGGGCGGACCAAATAAATCCTCCCTCGCGAAGCGGGGGAGGTGGCAGGCGCAGCCTGACGGAGGGGGCCTCTCCGCAGACGGCGTCGCTCTTGGAGAGGCCACCTCCGTCGCCTTCGGCGCCACCTCTCCCGCTTCGCGAGGGAGGATTGAGTGCCGGTCGCCCCTGTGCCATTGCGCAATAAAATTACACGACGAGTCGGACCGCAGAGTCCGCCGCAGGAGAGTTTTATGCGCATCATCGACCATTTCATCGCGGGCCATGCCGGCGGGCACGCGTTGCGCGAGAGCGACGTGTTCGACCCCAATAGCGGCGAGGTGCAGGCCCGTGTGTCGCTGGGCGGTCAGGTCGATCTCGACCGCGCGATCGCCGCCGCGCGGGCCGCTCAGCCGGCCTGGGCCGCGACCAATCCGCAGCGCCGCGCCCGGGTGATGTTCAAGTTCAAGGAACTGGTCGAGGCGAATATGGACGCGCTCGCCCACACGCTCTCCTCGGAGCATGGCAAGGTGATCGCCGACGCCAAGGGCGACATCCAGCGCGGGCTCGAAGTGATCGAGTTCGCCTGCGGCATCCCGCACGCATTGAAGGGCGAATATACCCAGGGCGCCGGCCCCGGCATCGATGTCTATTCGATGCGTCAGCCGCTCGGCATCGGCGCGGGGATCACGCCGTTCAACTTCCCGGCGATGATCCCGATGTGGATGTTCGGCGTCGCGATCGCCTGCGGCAACGCCTTCATCCTCAAGCCCAGCGAACGCGACCCCTCGGTCCCCGTCCGCCTCGCCGAGCTGATGCGCGAGGCCGGTGCGCCCGAGGGCATTCTGCAGGTCGTGCACGGCGACAAGGAGATGGTCGACGCGATCCTCGATCACCCGGCGATTGCGGCGGTGAGCTTCGTCGGATCGTCCGACATCGCCCATTATGTCTATCGCCGCGGCGTCGAGGCCGGGAAGCGCGTCCAGGCGATGGGCGGCGCCAAGAATCACGGCATCGTCATGCCCGATGCCGATCTCGACCAAGTCGTGGCCGATCTCTCCGGCGCGGCGTTCGGCTCGGCGGGCGAGCGCTGCATGGCGCTGCCGGTGGTGGTGCCGGTCGGCGACAAGACCGCCGATGCCTTGCGCGCGAAGCTGATCCCCGCGATCGAGAAGCTCCGCGTCGGCGTCTCGACCGACAATGAGGCGCATTACGGCCCCGTGGTGAACGCCGCGCACAAGCAACGCGTCGAGAATTGGATTCAGACCGGCGTAGACGAAGGCGCCGAGTTGGTGGTCGACGGCCGCGGCTTCACGCTCCAGGGACATGAGAAGGGCTTCTTCATCGGCCCGTCGCTGTTCGACCGGGTCACGCCCGAGATGCAGTCGTACAAGGAAGAGATTTTCGGGCCGGTCCTGCAGATCGTCCGCGCGCCCGACTTCGAGACCGCGGTGCGGCTGCCCAGCGACCATCAATACGGCAATGGCGTCGCGATCTTCACGCGGAACGGTCATGCCGCGCGCGAATTCGCAGCGCGCGTGAATGTCGGCATGGTCGGGATCAACGTGCCGATCCCGGTGCCCATCGCCTATCACAGCTTCGGCGGCTGGAAGCGCTCGGCGTTCGGCGACATCAATCAGCATGGGATGGAAGGCGTCCGCTTCTGGACCAAGACCAAGACCGTCACCCAGCGCTGGCCCGACGGCTCCCCCGACGGTGGCAATACCTTCGTCATCCCGACGATGGGATGAATTGCGGATCGACCCGGCGTCCGCGGCGTTGGGCACGCAACCGAAACGATCGAAGGACCGACATGCGCAACATTGTGACGATCGCCGCGCTGCTGTCGCTCGCCGGCTGCGGCGGCGGCGGCGAACGGACGCCTTCGAACGACGTCATCGCCATACCCGAGAATCGCGCCGTGACGCTGCCCGCGCCACCGGAGTCCCCCGGTTCCGCGGCGACCGCCGTTCCCTCGCCGATGCCCGCGCCCTCACCCACGTCTTCTCCCGACAGCGGCACGGGCATCCCGAGCGCGCTGCACGGCCGCTGGGGCCTCGTCCCTGCCGACTGCGCCTCGACTCGCGGCGACAACAAGGGGTTACTGACGATCAGCGGCGACACGCTGCGCTTCTACGAATCGGTCGGCACGCTCGGCAAAGTCGCCGAGCGCGATACCAGCCGAATCGTCGCCGATTTCGCGATGACGGGCGAAGGCCAGAGCTGGACGCGCCGAATGGCGCTCGACGCGCAGGACGGCGGCAAAACGCTGGTCCGCCGCGAGCAGGGCGAAGATGCAATGCCGGGCGCGTTGCGTTACCAACGGTGCGCATGATCCGGATCCTCGCCACCGCTCTCGCCGCGCTGATCCTAGCCTTCGCTCCGGCAGCGAACGCGCAGAAGCGCATCGCGCTCACTTTCGACGATACGCCGCGCGCCGTCGGCGCGTTCTTCACCAAGCAGGAGCGGGCCAAAAGGCTGATCGCGGGACTGAAAAAGGCCCGGGTCGATCAAGCCGCATTCTTCGTCAATCCGGGCAACGTCCACGATGCCGCGGACGAAGCGGTGGTGGACGGCTATGTCCGCGCCGGGCACGTCATCGCCAACCACAGCTTCAGCCACCCGCATCTCAACCAGCTCGCGGTCGCCGACTATCTTGCCGATGTCGACAAGGCCGAGGCCTGGCTCAAGCCCCGTCCGGGCCATCGCCCGTGGTTCCGCTTCCCGTTCCTCGACGAAGGCGGCAAGGACAAGGGCAAGCGCGACGCCCTTCGCACCGCGCTGGCCGAACGCGGTCTGACCAATGGCTATGTCACCGCCGAAGGCTCTGACTGGAACATCGAGCAGCTGACGATCGGCGCGAAAAAGGCCGGCAAGACGATCGACATGGCGGCGCTGCGCGATCTCTATGTCGAGACCCATGTTCAGGCCGCCGACTTCGCAGACGCGCTGATGGTCAAGACGATCGGCCGCTCGCCGCCCCACGTCATGCTGCTCCACGAGACCGACCTCGCCGCGCTCTACATCGCCGATCTCGTCAAGGCGCTGCGCGCGGACGGTTGGGAGATCGTCAGCGCGGATACCGCCTATGCCGATCCGCTCAAGACCGCCGCACCCGACGTGCCCAGCGCCAACGGCACGCTCACCGAATTGATGGCGTGGGAGAAGGGCCTCCCCGCCCCGCGCTGGTACGAGCGCAACGACATCAAACTCGCCAATCGGCTCTTCGCCGAGCGGGTGCTGCACGAGACGCCGGCGCCATGACGGACCGGCGGATCATCCCGCCGGCTTCCGGCGCGGCCTTCCGGCTGGCGCGCGGCGAACGGGTGCGGATCATCGACATCGAAGGCGGTCAGAGCGGCGACCTGATCGCTTTCTCGCCGAACGGCGGCGAGCGCCTCTCGAACGGCCGGACCTTCGACTATAACGGCAAGATCCGCATCTCGACCGGGGATGTGCTCTGGTCGGATCGCAGCAATCCGATGCTGACCATCGTCGCCGACGAGGTCGGCCGCCACGACATGCTCTATGCGCCGTGCAGCCTCGAGATGTACCGGCTCGAGTATAAGGTCACGGACTATCATCCCAACTGCCACGACAATCTCGTCGCCGCATTGCAGACGATCGGAGTCGATCCGACACCGCTCACGGCGACCTTCAATTTCTTCATGAACGTCGAGATCGGCGAGGAGGGGCGGCTCGCGATCGCGCCGCCCTGTTCGAGCAAAGGCGATTCGATGGTGCTGCGCGCCGAGATGGACCTCGCCGTCGCGCTTTCAGCCTGCCCCGCTTCGAGCTGCAACGGCGGCATGCCACCCCGATCCCTCGCCTACGAAATCCTTCCGCAAGAGAGCGCGGCAACATCATGACCACCCAATTCGAACTCACCGACGAGCAGCTCCAGATCCAGGAGACGGCGCGTCAATTCACCGCCGACGCGATCACCCCGCACGCTGCGGAGTGGGACGAAAAGCATATCTTCCCGCGCGACACGATCCGCGCCGCGGCCGAACTCGGCTTCGCATCGATCTATGTCTCGGAGGAATCGGGCGGGATCGGCCTCGGTCGGCTCGAGGCGGCGCTGATCATGGAGGCGATGGCCTATGGCTGCCCCTCGACCAGCGCGTTCATCTCGATCCACAACATGGCGAGCTGGATGATCGACACATTCGGCAGCCAGGCGATCAAGGACAAATATCTCCCGAGCCTCGTCACGATGGAACGGATGGCGAGCTATTGCCTCACCGAACCCTCGTCAGGTTCCGACGCCGCCGCGCTCAAGACCCGCGCGGTGCTGGATGGCGATCACTATGTCGTCAACGGTTCGAAACAGTTCATCTCGGGCGCCGGCGAGAACGAGATCTACGTCACGATGGTGCGAACCGGAGAGGAAGGCCCCAAGGGCATCTCGTGCCTCGTCATCGAGAAGGACATGCCCGGCGTCAGCTTCGGCGCCAACGAGCGCAAGCTTGGCTGGCACTCGCAGCCGACCCGGCAGGTCACCTTCGAGGATGTCCGCGTGCCGGTCGAGAACCGCGTCGGCGGCGAAGGCGAAGGCTTCCGCTTCGCGATGATGGGGCTCGATGGCGGACGGCTCAACATCGGCGCCTGCTCGCTGGGCGGCGCGCAGCGCTGCCTCGACGAGGCGATCCGTTATACGAAGGACCGGCAGCAGTTCGGCCGCCCGATCGCGGACTTCCAGAACACCCAGTTCGTGCTTGCCGATATGGCGACCGAGCTCGAGGCTGCCCGCGCGCTCCTCTATCTCGCCGCGGCCAAGGTCACCGCCGGCGCGCCCGACAAGACCAAATTCGCCGCGATGGCCAAGCGTCTCGCCACCGATACCGGCAGCTCGGTGGTCGATCGCGCGCTCCAGCTCCATGGGGGCTATGGCTATCTGCAGGATTATCCGATCGAGCGTTTCTGGCGCGACTTGCGCGTCCATTCGATCCTCGAGGGCACCAACCAGGTCATGCGCATGATCGTCGGGCGCGAGTTGACCCGGCAATGATGAGCAACGTCTTCGATCCTCCCCGGCACGGGGAGGGGGATCCGCCGAAGGCTGGTGGAGGGGGCTATCCTCTTGGTGCGGCGCTGGTGGAGAGCTCGCTCTACCACGCCCTGCGGGCGCGGTCCCCGTGCCGGGGAGGATCATTTTGAGCGACGTCCTTACCTTCATCGAAGGCCGCATCGGCCGTATCCGGCTCAATCGGCCCAAGGCGCTCCACGCGCTCAACACCGAGATGTGCGCGGCGATGCTCGAGGCGCTCACCACGTGGCGCGCCGACACCGCGGTCGATGCGGTGCTGATCGACCATGCGGAAGGCCGCGGCTTCTGCGCGGGTGGAGACATCCGGATGATCGCCGAGAGCGGTGCGGGCGACGGCGAAGCGGCGCGCGCGTTCTTCCGTACCGAGTATCAGCTCAACCATGCGTTGTTCACTTATGCCAAGCCGATCGTCGCCTTCATGGACGGCATCACCATGGGCGGCGGGGTCGGCATCGCGATGCCCGCGAAATTCCGCGTCGCGACCGGGAACACCAAATTCGCGATGCCCGAGACCGGGATCGGCCTGTTTCCCGATGTCGGCGGCGGCTGGTACCTTTCGCGGCTACCCGGCCATCTGGGCGAGTTCATCGCGCTCACCGGTGCGCGGCTCGACGGCGCCGAGTGCCTCGCGCTCGGCCTCGCCACGCATTACCTGCCCGTCGAACGGCTCGACGATGCGAAGGACCGCATCGCCGCCGACCCGGAATCGATCCCCTCGATCCTCGAATCGCTCGCCGAGACGGCTCCGGAGCCCAAGATCCTCGCGCATCGGGCCGCGATCGATCATCTGTTCGCCGGTGACTCGGTGGAGAGGATTCTCGGTTCGCTCGAAGCCGATGGAAGCTTCTGGGCATTGGCGCAACGGACGACGCTGCGCACCAAATCGCCGCAGGCAATGAAGGTGTCGCTCCGCCTCGTCCGCCAGGGCCGGCACATGCCGAGCTTCGAGGACGAGATGCGGCAGGAGTTCGCGGTCGCCAGCCGCGTCGTGCAACGCCCCGATTTCGCGGAAGGCGTCCGCGCGGTGATCGTCGACAAGGACAATGCCCCGCACTGGCAGCCTCCCACGCCCGAGGGCGTCACGGATCACGTCCTCAACCAGATTTTCGCGCCGCTGCCGGACGACCAGGCCTGGGCACCGGCATGAACCGCTGCAACCGTCACGCCCGCTTTCGCGGGTATGACGAACGGAGAGAATGATGCCCGACTACCAAACCATCCGCGTCGAGCAGCGCGGCGCCGTCACGCTGGTGACGCTCAATCGCCCACAGGCGCTCAACGCGCTCAACAGCCAGGTTTTGTCCGAGCTGCTCGACGCGATGGCCGCATTCGACAAGGCCCCGTCGCAAGGTTGCGCGGTGATCACCGGCAGCGAGAAGGCCTTCGCCGCGGGCGCCGACATCAAGGAGATGCAAGCGCAGGGCTTTGCCGACATGTACGGCCATGATTTCTTCGCCGGCTGGGACGCCTTCACCCGCACCCGCAAGCCGATCATCGCCGCGGTCGCCGGCTATGCCTTGGGCGGGGGCTGCGAGCTGGCGATGATGTGCGACTTCATTCTCGCCGCGGACTCGGCGAAGTTCGGCCAGCCCGAGATCAAGCTCGCGGTCTCGCCCGGCATGGGCGGCTCGCAGCGCCTGACCCGCGCGGTCGGCAAGGCCAAGGCGATGGAGATGTGCCTGACCGGCCGGATGATCGACGCCGCCGAGGCCGAGCGCGCCGGGCTCGTCGCGCGCATCGTCCCCGCCGCCGAGCTCGTCGACGATGCGGTGAAGACCGCCGCAACGATCGCCGGCATGGCGCCGCTCGCGGTGCTGGCCAACAAGGAGATGGTCAATGCGGCGTACGAAACCACGCTGACACAAGGCGTGGCGTTCGAGCGCCGCCTGTTCCACGCGTTGTTCGGCACGGGCGACCAGAAGGAAGGCATGACCGCGTTCGTCGAGAAACGTCCGGGCAACTGGACGGGGAAATAGCTATAATCGTCACTCCGGCGAAAGCCGGGATCTCAGACCGCGAACGAACGACCGGGGCACGCGATCCCGGCTTTCGCGGGGGATGATGGAGGAGAGGATAGTATCGTGGCACGTATCGCATTCATCGGGCTCGGCAACATGGGCGGCGGGATGGCCGCCAATCTCGCGAAGCACGGCCATGACGTCCGCGCCTTCGACCTTTCCGCCGAGGCGCTCGACCGCGCGAAGAAGGCCGGCTGCCTGCCCGCCGCGGACGCCAATGCCGCGATCGAGGGCGCCGAGGCGGTGGTCACGATGCTGCCCGCGGGCAAGCATGTCGAAACCGTCTATGCCGAGAACATCCTCCCCCATGCCGATGCCGGCGCGATCCTGATCGATTGCTCGACGATCGACGTCGCCACGGCGCGGCGCGTCGCCGATCAGGCGAGCGCGCATGGCCTCGCCGCGGTCGACGCCCCCGTGTCGGGCGGGATCGCCGCGGCCAATGCCGGCAGCCTCACCTTCATGGTCGGCGGCAGCGAGGCGGCGTTCAGCCGGGCCGAACCCTTCCTGTCCGACATGGGCAAGGCAGTGATCCATGCCGGCGCCAGCGGCGCGGGCCAGGCCGCCAAGATCTGCAACAATATGATGCTCGGCGCGACGATGGTCGCCACCTGCGAGAGCTTCGCGCTTGCCGAGAAGCTCGGGCTCGACCTGCAGAAACTGTTCGACATCGCTTCGGTGAGCTCGGGGCAGAGCTGGTCCATCACCAGCTATTGCCCCGTCCCCGGCGTGGGGCCGGAGACGCCCGCCGATCGCGACTATCAGGGCGGGTTCGCTGCGTCGCTGATGCTCAAGGACCTGAAGCTCGCGCTCGAGGCGGCAGCGAGCGTCGGCGCGCAAACCCCGATGGCCGCGCGCGCCGAGGAGCTCTACTCGCGTTTCGCCAATGGCGAGGGCGCGACGCTGGACTTTTCGGGGATCATCCGGATGCTCAAGCGCTGACCGGCACGCGAGACCCTCGTCCGCCCGCGACCCGCAGCGGAGCCTTGCCCGGGATGGAGCGTAGAGCATGCCGATGACGCGAATCCTGCAGCACTGGGTCTGGGCGATACCCGCCGCGGCGTGGCTGCTGCTCCTCGCAGGTAAAGGCATCGCGGTTTCCCCGCTTCTGCTCGGCGCGGCGCTGATCGCGACCGTCCTCGCCGCGGTCCATCACGCCGAAGTGGTGGCGCACCGGGTCGGCGAGCCGTTCGGCACCTTCCTGCTCGCCGTCGCGGTCACCGTGATCGAGCTCGGGCTGATCATCACGCTGATGCGCGCGGCGAGCGCCGGCGCGGCGACACTGGCGCGCGACACCGTGTTCGCGGCGGTGATGCTGATCCTCAACGGGCTGCTCGGCGTGTGCATCCTCGTCGGCGCGATCAAGCATCGCGAGCAGAGCTTCCAGCAGAGCGGCGTCAGCGCCTCGCTCGCCGCGCTCTGCGCGCTGACCGTGCTCACGCTCGTCTTGCCCAATTTCACCGTAAGCCAGCCCGGCCCAGCCTATTCGCCGGCGCAGCTCGGCTTCGTCGCGGTGGTCTCGTTCCTGCTCTACGCCACCTTCGTGATGGTCCAGACCGTACGCCACCGCGACTATTTCCTGCCGCCGCGCGCGGTTTCGTTCGATCCCGACACCCATGCCGATCCGCCGTCCAACCGCCGCGCGCTCGCCTCGCTCGGATTGCTGCTCGCCTGTCTCGGCGGCGTGGTGCTGCTGGCCAAGGGGCTCGCCTATCCGATCGAGAAATGGGTGGTCGGCGCGGGCGCGCCGCAGGCAGTGGTCGGCGTGATCATCGCGGCTCTGGTGCTGCTCCCCGAAAGCATCGCCGCGGTCCGCGCCGCGCTCGCCAACCGGCTCCAGACCAGCATGAATCTTGGGCTCGGCTCGGCGCTCGCCACGATCGGCCTCACCATTCCCGGCGTCGCGGCGCTATCGCTGATCGCCGACATGCCGATCGCGCTCGGGCTGATCCCGAAGAGCCTCGTGCTGCTGTTCCTCACGCTGATCGTATCGACGCTCTCGCTCGCCACCGGGCGCACCACGATCCTGCAGGGCGTGGTCCATCTGGTGATCCTCGGCGTCTATCTGTTCACCACGGTGGTACCTTAACCGCCTGTTTTCCCGCACCGCCTATAGCCGTGCCATGCGCGCAACGATCCTGCTCCTCGCCCTCGCCGCCCCTGCCGCCGCGCAAGAGCGCACCGCCCCCTTCGTCGTCGCCGAGACCGGGCAAGGCTATGCTACGATCGACGAGGCGGTCACCGCGATCCGCGACGACACCGCGACGATCCTGATCGCGCCGGGCACCTATCGCCAGTGCACGGTCCAGACCGGCGGCAAGATCACCTTCAAGGCGCGCCAGCCGGGCACCGTCATTTTCGAAAAGGAAGTGTGCGAGGAAAAGGCGGGCTTCGTGCTGCGCGGCCGCGGCTCGGCGATCGATGGCATCATCTTCCGCGGTTACGCGGTCTCCGACGGCAACGGCGCCGGCATCCGCCACGAGATGGGCGACCTCAGCATCACCAATGCGATGTTCCTCGACAGCCAGGAAGGCATTCTCGGCGGCGGGCACGAGACCGTGCGCCGGGTCAGCATCGAGCGCTCGACCTTCGCCGGGCTCGGCCAATGCGAGACCGAGAATTGCAGCCACGCGATCTATCTCGCAGTCGACGGCGATGTCTCGATCACGCGCAGCCGCTTCGAACGCGGCACCGGCGGGCACTACGTCAAGCTGCGCGCGCGTCGGGTCAACATCACCGATTCGAGCTTCGACGACAGCGCCGGCAAGAAGACCAACTATATGATCGACCTGTCCGAGGGCGGCACCGGGCTGATCGCGCGCAACACTTTCGTGCAGGGCCGCAGCAAGGACAATCATTCGGGGCTGATCGTGATCGCCGCCGAGGGCAAGACCTATCCGTCCTCGGGGCTGCGGATCGAGGACAATGTCGCGAGCATGGCCCCCGGTGCGTCGCCCAACCCGGCGTTCGTGGCGGATCTGAGCGGGTCGACGATCGAGCTCAGCGCCAACCGGCTGAGCGGCATGCGGGCGTTTGAGCGGCGTTAAATTCCCCTCTCCTATCGGGAGAGGGAGGGAACCGACAAAATCGGCGGAAGGGTGAGGGTCGATACCTGCCCTCACCCTTCCCACGCGCTTCGCGCGCGGGCCCCTTCCCGCTCCCGAAGGGAGCGGGAGTTAGTTACTTGCACGTGCTCCCCGGCCCCGCATCCAGATCGAGGCACCGCCCGTCGATCTCCACCGGCACCTTCACTCCGATCAGCGACGCCAGCGTCGGCGCGATGTCGACCGTCTCCACCGACAACGGCTGTTCGAACCCGGTCATGCCCTTGCGCCAGAACAGGATCGGCACGCGCCGGTCATAGTCCCAGAAGCTGCCATGCGTGGCGATCGCGCCGCCCTCGGTGCCCGCGATCGGCGTCACGCGCGGCTTGAGCGCGATGACGAGATCGCCCGAGCGACTCTTGTCGTACGAGGCGCGCGCACGCTGGAGCAGGGTCCAGGTCTCGGGCGGAGTGTGCACCTGCGCGGTCGCCTCGATCTGGGCGCGAGTGAACACCGCCTCGACCTGCGGATTGGCCGACCAGCGCTTGATCGCCTCGGCCTGCACCCGCGCGCGATTGGCGGCGCTCAGCCCAGGTGCGAAATAGACGTCGCCCGAATTGCCCCCGACCAGCACCGGTCCGGTGATGCCCAGCGCCGCGCCGATCTCCTTGCCCATCGTGCCGGCATCGAGCCCGCGTGCAACCCGCGCCGCCATCGGCGCCGCGTGTTCGCGGTTGCGCTCGGGCATGTCGTGGCCGCCATGGTCGGCGGTCAGCGCCACGGCATAGTCGACCCCGGTCTGGTCCAGCACCGCGAACAGCTTGCCCAAGGTCTGGTCGAGCGCGAGCAACTGGACGCACATCTCGCTGCCCGCGGTGCCGCGGGTGTGGCCGACATAGTCGGTCGCCGAGGCGCCGAGGATCAGCAGATCGGTGTGCGCGCCCTGCCCCAGCTTCATATCGGTGGCGATCCCCGCACCGAGCGCGAGGATCGACTCGTCGAACTCGGGCGAGGCGCGGAAGCCGGCGGTATCGCCCGCCGCGCGCCCGAAGCGGCCGTCGCCGACGCTGCGATTCGGATTGAGCTGAAAGGCACGGCTGCGCGCCTGGCAGAAGGGCGTCAGCGCCATCGGCTCCTGCGCCTCGCCGATGCGCTCGGTCACGCTCGCGTTCATGCGCGTGACCATCGCGGGCGCGGCGCGGCCGGCATAGGAGACAAAGGCCTTGCCGTCCCACCACCAGAGCTCGTCGACCTTGTGCCCGCCCATCATCACCGCGGCGCGGTCCTTGCCGGCGACCGAGACGACGCGGCTCTGCGGGTCGGCGAGCTTCATCCACTCGCCGAGCGTCGGCACCTTCAGATGCTTGTCCGACACCGTGTATTTGCTCGAGGTGCTGCCGGGCACGCTCTCGTCCTCGGTGCAATAGACGGTCTTGTCCTCGCGCGGCGCCGCGAAGTCGGTCCAGTCATTGGCGATGATCCCGGTGCGGGCCGGCCGCGCCCCGCTGAGGATCGTCGAATGGCCCGGACAGGTCTCGGTCGCGGCATGGCTCTGATAGCCCGACGGAAAGACTGCGCCGGTGAGCAGCCGCGCGAAGCCGCCGGTGAACTGGGCGCGATATTCGGCGAACAGGTCCGCCGAGAACTGATCGACCGAGATCACCACCAGCAGCTTCGGCGGCGTCTGCGGCGCGGCGGGCGCCGGCTGCGCCTGCTGGGCGGCGGCGGGCGTGGCGGCGAGCAGCGCCAACGCGGCGAAGGGCACGAACTTCATTGCGGGGTCGACTCCATCGAGGAATTCTGCGCCCAGCTATTGTCGATCGACCGATCCTGGGCAAGGACGTGGCCATGGCGTGGATTCGTTTCGTGTTGATGTCGTTCGCGCTGTTGCTCGCGATCGCGCCCGCATCGGCGCAGACAACCGGCAAAGGCCCGCATGTCCGCATCGAGCTGATCGCTGAGACCGAGCGGCCAGCGCCGGGCAGCGAACTCACCCTCGCCTTCGCCTCGACCCCCGAGCCCGGCTGGCATGCCTATTGGGAAAATCCGGGCGATGCCGGCCTGCCCGCCCGGGCGAGCTGGACGCTGCCCGAGGGCGCGAGCGCCGGGCCGCTGCGCTTCCCGGTGCCGCAGCGGCTGATCATCGGCGGGCTGATGAACTATGTCTACGAGGCACCGTTCGCGCCCTTGGTAACGCTCAAGGTGCCGGCGGATGCCGCGGTCGGCGACGCGTTTCCGGTCCGTGTGAAGCTCGACTATCTGGTCTGCACCAACGAGATTTGCGTCCCCGAAAAGGCCGAGTTGGAGACTGCGCTGACCATCGGCGACGGTGCGGTGCCGGCCGATCGCCGCGCGCGCTTCGACAGCTGGCGCGCGGCGCTGCCCAAGCCGCTGGGCACGCCGGCCAAATACCAGATCGACGGCAAGACCTTCCGGCTCGAAATACCCTTCCCCGCCGCCGCCTCGCTGACCGGCGAAGGCTATTTCTTCCCCCTCACCGACGGCGCGATCGACTATGCCGCGCCCCAGCGGGTGGTGCGCGACGGCGACCGGATCGTGGTCGAGGCGCCGTCGAAGCGCCCGGTGTCCAAGGTCGACGGGCTGCTCGCCTTCGGGAGCCAAGGGTTCACGCTGTCGGCCGCGCCGGGCAATGTCGCGCCGGCGTCCGCCTCGGCAGGCGTGCCTTCGAGCGGCTGGATCGCGACGGCGCTGCTCGCCTTTGTCGGCGCAATCGCGGGGGGCGTGATCCTCAACATCATGCCCTGCGTCTTTCCGATCCTCAGCCTCAAGGCGCTGAGCCTCGTCAAGGCGGGCGATCAGGCCGGGAATCCGCGCGGCGAGGCGCTCGCCTATACCGGGGGCGTCGTGCTGACCTGCCTCGCGCTCGGGGGCGTACTGCTCGGGCTGCGCGCGGGCGGCGCCGCGGTCGGCTGGGCGTTCCAGCTGCAGGACCCGCGAGTGATCCTGTTCCTGCTGCTGCTGGTGACCGGGATCGCGCTCAACCTCGCCGGATTGTTCGAGCTCTCCGCCCCCGGCTTCGCCAATCGCGCGGCGGCGCGCGGCAATGGCGGCGCGTTCCTCACCGGCGCGCTCGCCGCCTTCGTCGCGACGCCGTGCGCAGGCCCCTTCATGGCGACCGCGCTCGGTGCCGCACTGATCCTGCCCTGGCCCGCGGCGCTGGCGGTGTTCGGTGGGCTCGGGCTCGGCATCGCCCTGCCCTTCCTGCTGCTGGGCTTCGTCCCCGCGCTGCGCCGCCGCCTGCCCAAACCGGGTCCGTGGATGGCGACACTGCGGCGCATCCTCTCGATCCCGATGTTCCTCACCGCGCTCGCACTGGCCTGGGTGCTCGGCCGGCAGGCCGGGGTCGACGGCATGGCGCTCGGCCTCGGCGCGGCGCTGCTCGCTTCGTTCGGCCTCTGGTGGGCCGGCCGGCGACAGATGCGCGGCCTGTCGCGCGCGTGGCTGCCCGCGCTGCCGCTGCTGCTGCTAGCGCTCGCCGCGATGGCGTTGGTCCACCCCGCAGGCGTCGAGACCGCGCGCGCGGTTCCGGCCGGAACCGAGCCGTTCAGCGAAGCCCGCCTTGCGCAGCTTCGCGCCGAGGGCCGCCCGGTCTTCGCCTATTTCACTGCCGATTGGTGCCTGACCTGCAAGGTCAACGAGAAGGGCGCGATCGAGACCGACGCCGTCCGCGACGCTTTCGAAAAGGGCAAGGTCGCGGTGCTGGTGGGCGATTGGACCAATGGCGATCCCGCGCTCGGCCGCTTCATCGAGCAACACAATCGTGCAGGCGTCCCGCTCTATCTATGGTATAGGCCGAACAGCGCGGAGCCTGAGGTCCTGCCGCAGTTGCTGACCCAGGCGATGCTGCAAAAGCTTGCGGGCGTAAATCCTTAGGGAGACGCATATGACCAGGTGGATCTTCGCGGGACTCGCGGCGGTGTGCGTGGCGGGGGCGGCACCGATCGCCGCCGAACCGGGGATCGGCGCCGCCGTCCCCAATTTCCGCGCCTATGACATGCACGGCAAGATCGTCGATCTCTCAGAGTATCGCGGCAAGACCGTGGTGCTCGAATGGAACAACCCCGGCTGCCCCTTCGTGCAGAAACACTATCAGAGCGGCAACATGCAGAAGACCCAGGCTGCCGTGGTGGCGCAGGGCGCGGTGTGGCTGACGATCAACTCGGGCGCACCGGGCAAGCAGGGCCATATGACCGGCGTCGAGGCGCAGAAGTTCGTTGCGGACCAGCATGCGAAGCCCAGCGCCTATCTGCTCGATCCGCAGGGGCTGATCGGCAAGGGCTATGGCGCGAAGACCACGCCGCACATGTACGTCATCGATGGCAATGGCCGGCTCGCTTATAACGGCGCGATCGACGACAAGCCGACCGCCGACAAGGCCGACATCGCCGGCGCACGCAACCATGTTCTCGCGGCATTGGGCGAGTTGCGCGCCGGCAAACCAGTGTCGGTGCCCGAGAGCCGGCCCTATGGCTGCACGGTGAAATACGCGAGCTAGCGCATTCCTCCCCGAGCACAGCTCGGGGAGGAATTAGAGCCTCCCTCTTGTGCGACGCAACAAAGCGTTGCAGCATGACGCCTGACGGCATTTCCTGCACTTGGGAGCCTTGATGGCATCACGGGGGGCGTTCGACGAAATCTGGGGGCATGGTGGGCCGGGCGACCCGCGGCCCGAATTCGCCGCGCTATCCGAATGGGTGGCCGACACCCCCGCCGCCGAGCTCCAGCGCCGTCAGCACTCCGCCGAAGCCGCGTTCCGCCAATTGGGCATCACCTTCGCGGTCTATGGCGACAGCGACGCGGCCGAGCGGATCATCCCCTTCGACATCGTCCCCCGCGTCTTCCTCCAGCGGGAATGGTCGCGGCTGTGCGAGGGGCTGATCCAGCGCACCCAGGCGATCAACGCATTCCTCGAAGACATTTACGGCGAGCGCCGGATCCTCAAGGAAGGCCTGATCCCGCCCGAGCTGATCTACCGCAACGAGCAGTTCCGCCCCGAGGTCGCCGGCATCCGCCCGCCGCACGGCGTCTGGGCGCATATTTGCGGGATCGACCTCGTCCGCACCGGCCCCGATCAGTTCTTCGTACTCGAGGACAATGCCCGCACGCCCTCGGGCGTCTCGTACATGCTCGAGAATCGCGAGGCGATGCTGCGGCTCTGCCCCGAGCTTTTCCGCGATTTCCGCGTCGCGCCGGTCGATTCCTATCCGGACATGCTGCTCGAGACGATGCGATCGGTGGCGCCGGGCGACAATCCGCACCCGGTCTGCGTCGTGCTCACCCCCGGCCATTTCAACTCGGCCTATTACGAGCACAGTTTCCTCGCCGACTCGATGGGTGTGGAACTGGTCGAGGCGGCCGATCTGGTCGTCGACGACGACGTGGTCTGGGTGCAGACGATCGCGGGGCGGGTGAAGGTCGACGTGATCTATCGCCGCATCGACGATGATTTCCTCGACCCGCTCGCCTTTCGCCCCGAATCGCTGCTCGGGGTGCCAGGGCTGATCGCCGCCTATCGTGCGGGCAATGTCGCGCTGATCAACGCGCCCGGCAACGGCATCGCCGACGACAAGGCGATATACAGCTACATGCCCGAGATCGTGAAATTCTATTCGGGCGGCGAGGCGAAACTGCCCAATGTCGAAACCTTCCGCTGCCGCGAGCCGCAGGCGCTGAAATATGTGCTCGACCATCTCGACCAGCTGGTGGTCAAGCTGGTCGACGGCTCGGGCGGCTACGGCATGCTCGTCGGTCCGACTGCGACCAAGGCGCAGATCGCCGAGTTCCGTGCGGCGCTGATCGCTGAACCGCACCGCTATATCGCCCAGCCGACGCTCGCGCTCTCGACCGTCCCGACGATGAGCGAGGCAGGGCTCGCGCCGCGGCATGTCGACTTCCGCCCATTTGTGCTGACCGGCAGCGACGGGGTGCGCGTGGTGCCCGGGGGGCTCACCCGGGTGGCGCTGCGCGAAGGCTCGCTGGTGGTGAATTCGAGCCAGGGCGGCGGGACCAAGGACAGCTTCGTGCTGCTGGAGGATGAGGCGGCGCCGCAAGCCCAGTCGCAGAGGCGGGGATCGTGAGCGGCGTCTACCCGTTCCTCCCCGGAACGGGGAGGGGGACCAGCCGCAGGCTGGTGGAGGGGGCTCTCCACCAGCGACATTCTTTGGGGCACGCCCCCTCCACCACCACCTTCGGCGGTGGTCCCCCTCCCCGTTCCGGGGAGGAACTTTCATGCTGATGCTCTCGCGCACCGCTGCCGCGCTCTACTGGCTCGGCCGCTATATCGAGCGCGCCGACTTCATCGCGCGGCTGGTTGAGGCGACCGTCCGGCTCGACGCGCTCTCCGCCCGGCCTGCGGGCGAGGCAGCGTGGCAGAGTGCGCTGGCGGTGACCTATACCGACGAAGCCTTCGCCGCGACCGGGCAGAGCTATACCCAGAGCCATGTCGCGCGCTTCCTGACGCTCGACGCCAGTCATCCCGGCTCGATCATCCGCTGCCTCGACATGGCGCGCAACAATGCCCGGGCGGTGCGCACCGCGCTCACGCGCGAGGCATGGACCGCGATCAACCGCGCCTGGCTGCTCTTCCAGAATCGCGCCTCGACCGGCGGCGCCACCGCGACGCTCAACCTCGTCGAGCAGATCAAGGGCGAGACGCGCGGCTTCGAGGGCTCGATCCACCGGATGATGCGCAACGAGGCGACGTGGCTGATCCAGCTCGGCGCCGCGATCGAGCGCGCCGACAACACTGCGCGGCTGGTCGACGTCAAATATCATCTGCTGCTGCCCGAGGGCGAAGCGGTGGGCGGCGTGGTGGATCGCGACCAATGGACGACGATCCTCCAGACCGTCTCGGCGGTGACCGCCTATCGCTGGCTTTATTCGGAAGGGCTCCAGCCCGCCAATGTCATCGACTTGCTGATCAGCCGCTTCGAATTGCCGCGCAGCCTCGCCGCCTGTGTCGAGGAGACGGTGCAGTTGCTCAGCCATCTCGCCCGGCGCACCGGACTGCAGGGCGAGGCCGACCGCATGGCGCGCGCGCGGATGGCGCGGATGCAGAAGACGCGCACTTCCGAAGTGATCGTCAGCGGGCTGCACGAGTATCTCGAAGCGTTCGTCCGCGAGAACGCGATGCTCGACGCGGCAGTGGCCCGCCAGTTCCGGTTCATCTGATGCGTATCGCGATCGACCACCGCACGCGCTATCGCTTCACCGAGCCGCAGGCGCGGATCGTTCAGATGCTACGTCTCACGCCGTGCGACACGCGCGACCAGACCGTGGTGAGCTGGATGATCAACGTCGATTGCGACGCGCGGATGCGTGACGCGGTCGACGGCTTCGGCAATGCCGTGACGATGCTCTACGCCGAGGGACCGATCGCGGCGATCGACATCAGCGTGATCGGCGAGGTGCTCACCACCGATAGCAGCGGCGTCGTGCACGGATCGAGCGAGCCGCTGCCGCCGATGCTCTACCTGCGCACCACGCCGCGCACGACCTTGGGCCACGGCCTGCCGGACTTTGCGGCGGAGAGCATTGCCGGCGCGCGCGACTCGCTCGAGCGTCTGCACCGGCTCAACGCGGCGCTGCATGCGCGCTTCCCCTGCCTGCCCGACGCGCCCGATACCGGGCTGACCGCCGCCGAGGCTTTCGAGAGCGGACGCGCGACCTCGCGCGACGCCGCGCAGATGTTCATCGCCGCCGCGCGCGGGCTCGAAATGCCGGCACGCTATGTCTCGGGCTATCGCATCGACGGCGGCGCGCAATCGGCACCGCATGCCTGGGCCGAGGCGCATGTCGAGGAACTGGGCTGGATCGGCTTCGATCCGGCGACCGGGCTGTCCCCCGATGACGGCTATGTCCGCGTGGCGGTGGGGCTCGACGCGCATGGGGCGGCGTCGATCGCGGGCACGCGGATCGGCGCCGGCGACGAGAAGCTCGACGTCGCGCTCCGCGTCTCGGAGGAATAGTATTCGACTTAAGCCAAGCCCCTCCCCTCCGAGGGACAGGCTTGAGAGGCGTCGGTTCCAGTACGCCCCGTTCAGGCCAGTTCGCGCATCCGGGCCGGGAGCGGCATCGAGGCCGCTGCGTCCTCGTCGGTGAGCAGCGACCAGCCATTGGGGCCGAGCACCTCGATCGGACGATAGCGCGTCTTGTACGCCATCCGCTCCGAGCCCTTCACCCAATAGCCGAGATAGACATAGGGCAGCCCGGCTGTGCGCGCGCGCATGATGTGATCCATGATGATGAAGTTGCCGAGGCCCGGGCGCGTCTCGCTGTCCGCCTCGAAGAAGCTGTAGATCATCGACAGGCCGTCGGCCTGCTGATCGGTGATGCACGCGCCGACCAGCCGGCCGCGCACCCCGTCCACCGTCGGCTCGCGATATTCGATGACCCACGAGCTGACCGGCGACTGCTCGACCATGTCGGCATAATCATTCTCGTCCATCGCAGCCATGCCGCCGCCCGGATGCCGCGTCTTGAGGTAGCGGTGGAGCAACTCGAACTGCTCCTCGGTCGCCCAGGGCTTGCACGCGATGACCTCGAGATCGCCATGGCGCTTGAGCAGCTTGCGCTGGGTGCCGTTGGCGCGAAACTGGTCGGCGACGACGCGGACCGAGACGCAGGCGGTGCAGCCTGCGCAACTCGGGCGATAGGCAACCGACTGGCTACGACGGAAACCGATCCGCCCGAGCGCGTCGTTGAGTTCGCTGGCGTGCTGACCGCTCAGCTCGGTGAAGATCTTCCGCTCCTGCCGCCCGGGCAGATACGGGCATGGCGACGGGCTCGTCACGAAGAATCGCGGGAAACGGGAAAGTGCAGTCACCGCTCAGTCGCCCTCTGTTCAGGCCCTTCGGAATCGGCCCTTCAACGCGACTATGGAGCGGCGGATGCATGATGAAAAGCCGCTTTACCATGAAAGAGAGTTAACGACGCGCGGAAGGCAAAGCGCTGGAAAACAAGACGTTGCGCTCGCGAAACGCCCTTGGAGGCGCGCGATGTTAACTTCTGGCCGAAGGCTTCGCGGGTGACGCGACCGTGGCGGGGATCAGCTTACACGGAGTGTTAACCCGGGAGAATCGGGCAGCGACTCGACTCGCCGCGCATTCGATTCGGCTGGACGCACAACCTGCTCCCCTCTCCCATTCAGGAGAGAGGGGCATATCGCTTGTGGAGAGTCCCCCCTCCCAACCCTCTTCCTGAAGGGGAGCGGGCTTCGAGCTGGCCTAGGCCAGCTCGACCTGGCTCACTTCATATTGCGCGCGGCGAAGCGCGGTGATCAGCCGGTCGAGATGGTCGCGGTCGCGCGTCTCGCATTCGATGTCGGTGATCAGCCCCTTGGCCGGCAGCGTGGTGAACACGCGCTGGTGATAGACCTCGATGATGTTGACGCCCTGCTCGTGGAAGATCCGCGCAACGTTGAACAGCGCGCCGGGACGGTCCTGAAGCCGGATGCGCAGTCGCGCGAGCCGGCCCGAGCGGGCGAGGTCGCGCAGCAGCACGTTGGCGAGCAGCCGGGTGTCGATATTGCCGCCGCACAGGATCGTGCCGACGGTCTTGCCGCGGAAACGCCCGGGCTCGGCGAGCAGCGCCGCGAGGCCCGCGGCGCCCGCGCCCTCGACCACGGTCTTCTCGATCTGGAGGAGCAGGCTGACGGCTTCCTCGAGGCGGCGCTCGCCGACAAGGATGATATCGTCGACCAATGCCTCGACCATCTTCGCGGTGATCCCGCCCGGTTCCTTGACCGCGATACCCTCGGCCAGCGTGTCGCCCGCGCAGGGCATGTCGGTGCCGTGGATACGGTTGTACATCGACGGGAAGAGCTCGGCCTCGACGCCGACCACCTCGATCGCACGCCCTTCGGACTTGGCGACGACCGCCGAGCCGGAGATCAGCCCGCCGCCGCCGATCGGCACGACCAGCGTATCGAGCCCGGGCACGTCCTCGATCATCTCGAGCGCCGCGGTCCCCTGCCCCGCAATGATCCGCGTGTCGTCGAACGGGTGGACGAAGGTGAAGCCATGCTCGGCCTCGAGCTCGCGCGAATGCGCATAGGCGGCGTCGAAGGTCTCGCCGTGCAGGATCACCTTGGCGCCATGGCCCTCGGTCTGGGTGACCTTCACCGTCGGGGTGTTGAGCGGCATCACGATCGTGCTCGGAATGCCGAGCCGGGTCGCGTGATAGGCGAGGCCCTGCGCATGGTTGCCGGCCGAGGCCGCGATCACGCCCTTGGCGCGCGCCGCCTCGTCGAGCTGGAGCAAGGTGTTGAGCGCGCCGCGCTCCTTGTACGCCGCGGTGAACTGGAGATTCTCGAACTTGAGGTAAACCGTCGCGCCGGTGAGATCCGACAGCGTCTTGCTCACCAGCGTGGGCGTCCGCACCACCGAGCCGCTAATCCGCTGCGCCGCATCGCGTACGTCGTGGATCGATACGGGGAGCGGCGTATCCGCCGGTGCTGCTTTGGTGGCCATAGTGCCCCTCGCCTAGACCATCTGGCGCGGCGGGGGAACAGGCCCTATGCGCTATGGCATATGCCCAAGCTGCACCTGCTCGCGCGCCTGCTCGCCCCGCTCCTCGCTCTTGCCGCTCCCACCGTCGCCCGCGCCGACGCGCTGATCGACAATGTGAACGGCATGACGCTCGACGAGAAGGGACAGGTCGTCCGCTTCACCGGGCTGATGATGAACCGCGAGGGCAAGATCACCTATCTGCTCTCGAGCGGCCAGAAGCGCCCGAAAAAGGTCGACTGGAAGATCGACATGGGCGGCAAGACCATGGTGCCGGGGATGATCGACGGCCACGGCCATGTCATGGGGCTGGGCGCGCAGCTGATCCGCGTGGATCTCTCCGAGACCAATTCGCTCGACGAGGCGCTGGCCAAATTGCGGACCTATGCCGCCGCCAATCCGAGCAAATGGATCCTCGGCGGCGGCTGGAACCAGGAGCGATGGAAGCTCGGACGCTTCCCCACCGCCGCCGAGCTCGACAGCGCGATCGGCGACCGGCCGGCGTGGCTCGAGCGCGTCGACGGCCATGCCGGCTGGGCGAACAGCCGTGCGATCGCGGTTTCCGGCGTCACCACCGCGACCAAGGATCCGACGGGCGGCCGGATCGAGCGCGGCGCCGGTGGCAAGCCCTCGGGCGTGTTCGTCGACGGCGCGATGGACCTGATCACCAAATCGATCCCCGCGCCCACGCCGCGCGAGCTCAACGCGGCCTTCCTCGCCGCGCAGGACAAGCTCCTCTCGCTCGGGGTGACGACCGCGGCCGACATGGGCACCAGCCAGAGCGACTGGCTGACCTTCCGGCGGCTGGCCGATATCGGCCTGCTCAAGATGCGCATCCTGAGCTACGCGGCCGGCGTCGACACCGCGCTCGCGGTCGCCGGGCAAGGGCCCACGCCGTGGCTCTATGCCGATCGGCTGCGCATGGGGGGCATCAAGATCGTCGGCGACGGCGCGCTCGGCTCGCGCGGGGCGTGGCTCAAGGCCGACTATGCCGATGCGCCGGGGAACAAGGGACTGATCTTCTTCTCCGACGATCAGCTGCTCAACCTGATGATCCGCGGTTCGATGGACGGCTTCCAGATCGCGGTCCATGCGATCGGCGACCGCGCCAACCAGCAGGTCCTCGACGCGATCGAAGTGCTTTCCGACACCTATAAGGGCGACCGCCGCTGGCGGATCGAGCATGCCCAGATCGTCGATCCCAAGGATCTGCCGCGGTTCGGCAAGTTCGGTACGATCGCCTCGATGCAGCCGGTCCACCAGACCAGCGACATGCACATGGCCGAGGCGCGGCTGGGCGAGGCGCGGCTCGCCGGCGCCTATGCGTGGCGCACGATGCTGCAGAACGGATCGAAGCTCGCTTTCGGCTCGGACTTTCCGGTCGAGAGCCCTGATCCCTGGGCCGGCTGGGCGGCGAGCTTCACCCGGCAGGACGCCAGCGGCCAGCCGTTCGGCGGTTGGCGCCCGCAAGAGGCCGTGACCCGCGAGCAGGGCTGGGCCGGCTTCACCACCGGCGCGGCCTATGCCGGCTTCGCCGAAGACAAGATCGGCCGGATCGCGATCGGCATGCGCGCCGACTTCCTGATCCTCGATCGCGATCCGCTGCTCGCCGCGCCGGGCGACCTGCGCGCCACCAAGGTCATCGAGACCTGGGTCGGCGGCGACCGGGTGTGGCAGCGCAAATAGGATGAGCCTCAAGGACCGGCGTTTCGCCCTGCTGCTGGCGGGGGCGAACTGGCGCGAACGGCTGATCGCGGGTGCGGGGGCCGTGATCGGGATCGGGCTGTGCGCCGCGATCTCGACCTTGCTGGTACCCGATCACGGGCTGTTGCTCGCGGCGCCGCTCGGCGCCTCGGCGGTGCTCCTCTTCGCCGTACCGTCGAGCCCGCTCGCCCAGCCCTGGCCGATCGTCGGCGGGAACATCGTCTCGGCACTGGTCGGCGTCGTCGTCGCGCAGGTGCTGGGGCATGGCGCGCTCGCGGTCGGCGTCGCGGTCGGCGCGGCGATCCTCGCAATGTCGGCCTTGCGCTGCCTCCATGCGCCGGGCGGCGGCACGGTGCTGCTGCCCGTGCTGGCACCCGCGGTGTTCGCGCAGGGCTATGGCTTCGCCTTCCTGCCCGTCGGTCTCAACGCCGTCGCGCTCGCGGCAATCGGCATCGCCTTTCACCGTGTCTCGGGCCACAGCTATCCGCACCGCCCGATGAAGATCCCGGACCGGCCGCGGCTGTTGATGGAGGATATCGACGCCGCGTTGGCGGAATCGGGAGAGACGTTCGACGTCAGCCGCGAGGATCTCGAGGCCCTGCTCGATCGCGCCGAGCGCCACGCCCATGCGCGGCGTATCGCGACCGGAAGGCAGCCGCGCACCTGAGGCGCGCGGCCGCCAGTTGGGTCAGCCGACCGCGAGCGTTCCGTTCATCCGGACCGGTCGGGCGAGGTTATAGTAGTTGGGCGAGGTCGCCATCACGGCGCGATGGATCTCCTCGAACTGCTCCGGCGTGCCGTTGCCGGCGATGCGCACGACATAGTCGATTTCGTCATAGCCCGGGGGCACGCTGGCATCGAGGCCGAGAAAGCCCCGCAGATCGAGCTGGCCGCTGGTCTCGATCTCGAGCTTGTCGAGCGTGATCCCGTGCATCGCGGCGCCGGCGACATAGCCCACCGTCATGCAGGCATTGACTGCGCTCATCAGCAGTTCCTGCGGATTGGGCGCGCTGTTCTGGCCGAGCAGTTGCTCCGGCTCGTCGGCCCGAACCTCGAAGTCGCGGGCGATTCTCTCGCCGCCGAGCTCGATATCGCCCATCCGCGATACGCTGCCGGTCTGTCCGGTCCAACGCGTCGTCACGTTGAAGCGGATCATGCCTTCGCCCGGATCGCGCTTGATCGCTTCGACCACCTCGCCGAGCGCATCGAGGTCGATCCCGTTCACGACATTACGAGTCATTACGTCATTCATTGTCCACTCTCCTTTTGAAATGAGCTTCAGCAAAAAGCCGGTGCGACCGCGTCGATGCGGGCGAGCGCTGCGGGGGAGATCTCCCCGAGCGTGGCGCGGAACTTCGGGTGGGTCATGCCGCTGCCGAGATAGGTCCGGCGCAGCGCCTGGTGCTGGACGGCGAGGAAGCCCTCGCGATCGGCCTCGTCGAGTTCGCGGCCGGTCGCGGCCTCGAACGCCGCGAGGTTGAGCGCGGCCTGTCCCTTGCACCCGCCATCGAGGAACATCCCGATCTCGAGATACTCGTCGATCGCCCGATCGATGGCCGCCGCGTCACGCCCTTCGGCCAGCGCCTCGACCATCAGCGTGTCGATCTTGGCGTGCTGGGCCTCCTCCATCCAGTGATGCTTGAGCAGGCTCTTGAACAGCGGATCGAGACCGCCATCGTCGCGCACGCTCTCCACATAATGCGCCTGCGTCATCCACTCGATGTGGAGCACCGCCAGCGCGACGCTGAGCGGATCGTGGCGGAGGATCTCCGCCGAGATCGCCTCGGCCGGCCCGATCATCCCGCAGGTCACCGGGAAGCCGCGCACGAACGCCGCGTGGAAGCGCTTGAACAAATGGATATGCTTGGCCTCCTCCGACGCGAAGCCGAGCATCGCCCGGACCCGCGCGTCGTCGTCAGGCAGCGTCGATCGCGCATGATCGAGCACGAAGGGCAGGATCATCTCCTCGATCAGCCCGAACATGCAGAGATATTCATGCCCGCGGATCTGATTGAGCAGCCGACGCTCGCCGGGCGCGACGCCCGGCGTTTCGTCGACCCGCGCCAGCGCCTCGGGCATGAACGGCCGATCGAAGTCGAGCTCGGCGCTCTCGGGCATCACCTCGTCGAGTTGCCACGCCGCGCGCGCCGACGCCGCCAGCACGCCCGGATACGTGAAATCATGGTACATTATAATTTCTCCTCGGGACCCTATGCCCTCAGGCAAAGATCAGGGCATGAAAGGTCAGGATAATCACTGTCAGGACTGTGGAACTGACAAGGGCAGGAAGCTGCACGCAAGCAAACGAACTGGAATAGAAGTTCACGAGTAATCTCCCATGGTTACCCAACGCAGCTAAGGTGCGTGGATTGACGATGATCAGATTATTGATTGGTCGCTCGCGAGGGTCGCCCCGATCCATCCGCTAAAACGACTGCGACTTTATGGTGCCGAACTAGCCCCGGGGGCCGTAAAGCGCTATGATCGATCGGACGGGAAAATTGATCGATCGACCGGATTGGCGGCCCGCATATTGGACCTTCGCGGCCGATTTTTCAGAGGATGTGGGATGGACGTGCTCGGCGAAATGCTCGCGGCGCTGCGCCTCTCGGGTGGCGTGTTCGTGGATGCGGAATTCAAGGCACCCTGGACGGTGCTCTCGGACTATACGCCCGAGGATTGCGCGCCCTTCTTCGCGATACCGAACCAGCTGATCGCCTATCATTATGTGCGGTCGGGATCGTTCACCTGCCGGATTCCGGGCGGCCCCATGCGCGAGGTCCATGCCGGCGAGATCGTGATCCTTCCGCATGGCACGCCGCATTATCTTCACGGCCCCGAACCCTGGCCCGCGCCGATGGACACGCAGGACGTGCTGCGCACGATCGACAACGGCATCCTGCGGCTGCGCGGCGGCGGCAATGGCGAGGCCGCAACGATGTATTGCGGCTATCTGGGCACCACGACGCCCGACAACACCCTGCTCCAGAGCCTGCCGCCGATGATGGTGATCGGGATCGACGCGGCGCAGGGCGACTGGGTGGCGCGCTCGCTCGATTTCGCGGCGCACGGTGTGGCGACGCATTCGTGCGAGATGGTCGGCAAGCTCGCCGAGGGGCTCTTCGCCGAGGCCGTGCACCGCTATGTCGACGGGCTACCGGCCGATGAGCGCGGCTGGCTCGCCGGGCTGCGCGATCCCGCCGTGGGCCGGGCGCTGGCGTTGATCCATCATCGCTTCGCCGAGGGCTGGACGCTCGAGGCGCTCGCGCGCGAGGCCGCGGTTTCCAAGACCGTGCTCGCGGATCGCTTCCGCGCGCTGCTCGGCGAACCGCCGATGCAATATTGCGCGCGCTGGCGGATGAAGACCGCAGCGGAGATGCTGCGCGACAATCGCCAGAACGCCTGCAGCGTCGCCTATTCGGTGGGGTTCAATTCGGAAGCCGCGTTCAACCGCGCCTTCAAGCGCGAGTTCGGCGCGCCCCCGGCGACCTGGGCGCGCGAAGCGGTGGCGGCCTGATCGAAGCCGGAATCGAAAAAGCCGCAGCCCTTGCGGACCGCGGCTCTCTCACCCCCATGAAGCTGGTTCAGGCGACGGCCGGGACCGACTCCGTGCCTTCGGCGCCATCGGGCTCGCGCAGCACATAGCCGCGGCCCCAGACGGTCTCGATATAGTTCTCGCCGTCGCACGCCATGCTGAGCTTCTTGCGCAGCTTGCAGATGAAGACGTCGATGATCTTGAGTTCGGGCTCGTCCATCCCGCCATAGAGATGGTTGAGGAACATTTCCTTGGTGAGCGTGGTGCCCTTGCGGAGCGAGAGCAGCTCCAGCATCGCATATTCCTTGCCGGTCAGATGCACGCGGGCGCCATCGACCTCGACCGTCTTGGCGTCGAGATTGACGGCGAGCTTGCCGGTACGGATGACCGACTGGCTGTGACCTTTCGAGCGGCGGACCACGGCGTGGATGCGCGCGACCAGCTCTTCGCGGTGGAACGGCTTGGTGACGTAATCGTCGGCGCCGAAGCCGAACGAGCGGACCTTGGAATCCATTTCGTTGATGCCCGACAGGATCAGCACCGGCGTCTGGACGCGGGCGACGCGGACCTTCTTGAGCACGTCATAGCCGTGCATGTCGGGCAGGTTCAGATCGAGCAGGATGATGTCGTAATCATAGAGCTTGGCGAGGTCCAAACCCTCTTCGCCGAGGTCGGTCGTGTAGACGTTGAACCCTTCGGTCGAGAGCATGAGCTCGATCGCCTTGGCAGTCGAAGGTTCGTCCTCGATCAGCAGCACGCGCATCGTCGGTTCCCCTGTCCCAAGCACGCGAGCAAGCCCCGACGGCCGGCGCGCTGGACGATTCATTAACCTAAGCACCTCTGAAGGCAAAAGGTTAATTTCTGACTAACCGGCCTTGTTCCACGAGTCGTAGGAATTCTACCTAATCGCGGACTCAATCTCGTTTCGATGTCGAGTCATAAACGCGCCTCGCCGCAGATTCGCTTCAGCCGATCGCTGAGGAACTCGATCAGCAGTTCGACGCGCGCGGGGCGCAAGGTTCCCGGAGGTGTCAGCAGATGGAGTCCCGACGCGCCCGCCGCCCAGTCCGCCAGCACGGCCTCGAGCCGACCGGAGGCGAGATCCTGCGCGACGAGGAAGTCGGGCAGCCGCGCGATGCCGAGTCCGGCGCGCAGCGCGGGGAGCATCGCATCGCCATTGTCGGTGCGGATCGGGCCGTCGATGCGCACCGCCGCCTCCTCGCCCCCGGCGCGGCGGAAGCGCCAGACGTCCGGCGTGGCAGTATTGGTGTAGACGAAGCAGGCATGGGTCGCGAGGTCGGCGGGATGGCGCGGGCGACCGGCGCGCTCCCAATAGGCGGGCGAGGCGACGATATGCCCGGTCACCGGCCCGAGCCGGCGCGCGCGCAGCGAGCTGTCCGGCAATTCGGCGATACGCAGCGCGATGTCGATCCCTTCGCCGACGATGTCGACGAATGCATCGGAGAGCTTCAGGTCGACCTTGATCCCCGGATGCAGCGCCATGAAGTCCGCGAGCGCGGGTGCCACCGCCTGGATGCCGAAGGTGAGCGGCGCCGCGACGCGCACCACCCCGACCGGCGCGCTGGCGGATTCGAACGCCGCCTCTTCGGCCGCCTCGCCTTCGGAGAGGATGCGCTGGGCGTGATCGGCGAGCGCCCGCCCGCTGTCCGTAAGCGTCAGCCGCCGCGAGGTGCGGTGGAACAGCGAAGTACCCAGCCGTGCCTCCAGCCGGGTGATCGCCTTGGAGACGGTCGCCTTGGACACCGCCAGCGCCTCCGCCGCGGCGCTGAACGAGCGATGCTCGACCACTGCGGCGAAGATCGCCCAGGCTTCGAAATCGGGTAGCTTCATTCTGCAGGTGTAACATGGAAACAATCAGTTTCCAACGTTTCCATTTACGGCACGATCTCCTTCCCTATCTTGGCGATCAAGGAACAAGGGAGATCAGGAAATGATCGACAAACGCACTTTCGAAAGCCTCGGCCACGCCGACCATGGCTGGCTCAATGCGCGGCACCATTTCAGCTTCGCGAACTATTACGATCCCGCCCGGATGGGCTGGGGCGCGATCCGGGTGTGGAACGACGACGAGATCGCCGCGAACTCGGGTTTCCCGCCGCACCCGCACAAGGACATGGAGATCATCACCTATGTCCGCCAGGGCGCGATCACGCACCAGGACTCGATGGGCAACAAGGGCCGCACCGGTGCCGGCGACGTCCAGGTGATGAGCGCAGGCACCGGCGTCCGTCACGCCGAATATAATCTCGAGCCGGAGACCACCCGGATCTTCCAGATCTGGATCCAGCCGCGCGAGACCGGCGGTCAGCCGAGCTGGGGCGCCAAGCCTTTCCCCAAGGGCGATCGCTCGGGCAAGTTCGTGACGCTCGCCAGCGGCTTCGCGGAGGATGGCGACGCGCTGCCGATCCGGGCCGACGCCCGGGTGCTCGGCGCGACGCTCAAGGCCGGCGAAAGCGTCGAGCACAGCGTCGGCGACGGCCGACACGCCTATCTCGTCCCCGCCATCGGCGTGGTCGAGATCGATGGCGAGCGCGTCGATGCCCGCGACGGTGCCGCGCTGAGCGGCGGCCAGACCGTGACGATCAAGGCGATCGAAGACGCCGAGATCGTGCTGGTCGACTCCGAATAACCTCAGTCTCCCCTCCCGCTCGCGGGAGGGGCTCTGCCGGAACACACCCCCCTGACTCCTCCCGCAAGCGGGAGGGGAACAAGAAGGAACGCCCCATGTCGCAGATTCTCGTTCTCTATTACTCGTCCTATGGCCACCTCGCGAAGATGGCCGACGCCGTCGCCGAGGGCGCGCGCAGCGCCGGCGCCGAGGTCGATGTCCGCCGCGTCCCCGAGACCGCGCCGTTCGAAGTCGCGCAGGCCGCGGGCTTCGTCGCCGATCACAGCCACCCGGTGCTCGAGGACGTCAACGCGCTCGCCGACTATGACGGCATCATCGTCGGCGCGCCGACTCGCTTCGGGCGGATGGCGAGCCAGATGGCGAGCTTCTGGGATCGCGCCGGTGGCCTGTGGTTCCAGGGCAAGCTCAACGGCAAGGTCGGCGGTGCGTTCACCTCAACCGCGACCCAGCATGGCGGTCAGGAAGCGACGCTCTTCTCGATCATCACCAATCTTCTGCACTTCGGCGTAACCATCGTCGGTCTCGATTATGGCTTCCAGGGGCAGATGGGCGTCGACGAAGTCAAGGGCGGCTCGCCCTACGGCGCGACCACCATCGCCGATGGCGACGGCAGCCGCCTGCCGAGCGAAGTCGAGCTCGACGGCGCCCGCTATCAGGGCCGCCGCATCGCCGAAGTCGCCAACAAGATCGCGGCGCCCGCCCGCGAGCTCGAAACCGCGTAACCTCCCCCTTCCCCCGCGGTTTCGACGGAGCGGCGGTCAGGCGAAAGCCCGGCCGCCGTTTTCGTTTGGGTCCGGTCGACTGCCGGCAGTGCCGGGAAGCGCGCCTGCGCCGCCGCGAACCGCGCCCGCGCCGTCTGTGCCTGCAAGCGGGCATCGCCGCCGCGACCAACCCAGCGCCAGTGCCAGGGCTCCCAAGCCACGCCCTGCTTGTTGCCCGCGGGGAAGGAGAGCTCGAACCCGAATTCGGGCCCGCGCCGCATCAGCCATTTGCCGCCGGGCGTGAGCGCGAAGCATTGCTCGACCGCGCGGCAATCGCCGCCGCGATGGACGAAGTCGATCGCATAGCCGGTGGCGTGCTCGCTATGCCCCGGCGGGCCGACGAAGCGCGCGCGAAGCGCCGCACCGCCGACCGAATCGCAATTCTCGGTGCCGCTACAGAACACCCGCCGCTGTTCGGCGATCGAGCGGAAGCACGATACCGCGCCGAGATCGATTCCCTCGGCCCGCGCGGCGGCGAGCAGATGCTCGAGATCGTCGACCGCCTCGCGCACCAGCGTGCAGCCGGCGAGGCTCGGCACCGGCGCGAGCGCCATGGGGTTCGCCTCGTCATAGGCGAGATGATTGAAGAGGCGGGCCGCCGGCGCAAGTGGGGCCGGCGCGGCCGGAGGCACTTCGTCCTCGGCACGCGCCGCAAGCGGGGTGAGCAGGATCAGAGCGAGAGCCGAAAGACGCACCACGCAACCTCGCGACGCTGCCGCAATTGGCATCGACTTCGAAACGCCGCGCGCACCAAAAGGATCACCAGCCCGCACAAGATCGCACTGCGGCTGGCGCTCGCGCGTCGCCGGTGGCATGGGCGTGGCATGTTCCAGGACCGCGTGCTCTTCATCGATGGCGAAGCGATCGTGATCGACAAGCCCGCGGGGCTGCCGGTCGATCGCCCGCGCGACCGCTCCGAAAGCCTCGAGGATCTGCTCGATCAGCTGACCTTCGGTTTCCGACGCCTGCCGCTACCGGTCCACCGGCTCGACCGCGACACCAGCGGCTGCCTGCTGCTCGCGCGCAACCCCAAGGCGCACAAGCGCTTCGGCCAGGCGTTCGAGGCGGGCACCGTGGTCAAGCGCTACCTCGCGATCCTCGACGGCGAACCCGCCGAGAGCAGCGGCACGATCGACTTGCCGCTGTCCAAGGTCTCGACGGCGGAGACGGGTTGGCGGATGGCCGGCGATGCCAATGGCAAGCCGGCACGCACGCGCTGGGAAGTCGTCGAGCGCATCGGCGGCAAGGCGATGCTCGCCTTTTTCCCCGAGACCGGCCGCACCCATCAGATCCGCGTCCATGCCGCCGAAGGTCTTGGCCTGCCGATCCTCGGCGACCCCGTCTATGGCAGGGGCGGCCCCGCGGTGATGCTCCACGCCGCCGAACTCACCGTGCCGCGCGAAGGCAAGCCCGACGTCCATGCCGAAGCGCCGCTGCCGGTGCGCTTCCACAATATCGGTTTCGGCCGTGGCTGAGATTCTGGCAACGATCCCCTAGACACTCGATATGGTCGCGATCCACGTCACCCGCAGCATCATGATCGATAGCGACGAAATCGAGGAATCCGCGACGCGTGCGAGCGGCGCGGGTGGCCAGCACGTCAACACGACTGATAGCGCGGTCATTCTCCGCTTCGATGTCGCCAACTCCCCCAACCTGCCCGACCTGGTCAAACAGCGTCTCGCCGAGCTGGCCGGATCGAGAATGACCCGCGAAGGCGTCCTCATCCTGCGCAGTGAAGGCAGCCGATCGCAGCACGACAATCGCGCCGAGGTTCGGGAACGCTTGCTCGGTCTCATCAAGGAAGCGACGTTCGTTCCGCGGAAACGCAAGCCGACCAAGCCGAGCAAGGCAGCCAAAGCCCGCCGCGTCGATGCCAAGAAGGGCCGCAGCCAGGTCAAGGCCGGCCGCGGCAAGGTGCGGCTCGATTAATGCGCGGCATTCACCACATCGCCGTCATCTGCTCGGATTATGCGCGCTCCCGGCGCTTCTATGTCGAGACGCTCGGCTTGCCGGTGATCCGGGAAGTCTTCCGGGAGGAGCGCGACTCATGGAAATGCGATCTCGACGCGGGCAATGCCCAGATCGAGCTCTTCTCCTTCCCCGCGCCGCCGCCGCGGGCCACGCGCCCCGAAGCCGCCGGACTGCGCCACCTCGCCTTCACGGTGACGAATATCGACGCCGAGATCGCCCGGCTCCATGCCCACGGCATCGAGACCGAGCCGGTGCGCATCGATCCCTATACCGGCCAACTCTTCACTTTCTTCGCCGACCCCGACGGGCTGCCGCTCGAACTGTACGAACAGGCCGGCTGACCCCTCCCCTTCGCCCGCGCGATTGCCTACATCGCCCGGCATGTTCAGCTTCGACATCGCCGCCGGCTCCAAATCCGAACTCTATCGCGACCTCGCCGCCGCGCTCGACTCGCTCACTGCGGACGAGCCTGACGCCATCGCCAACATGGCCAATGTCTCGGCGCTGATCGGCCAATATCTGCCCGACCTCAACTGGTCCGGCTTCTATCGTAATGTCGGCGGCGAGCTCGTGCTCGGGCCGTTCCAGGGCAAGGCGGCATGTATCCGCATCCCCTTCGGCAAGGGCGTCTGCGGCGCCGCCGCGGCCAGCCGCGAGACCCAGCTGGTCGAGGATGTCCACGCCTTTCCGGGCCATATCGCCTGCGACGCGGCGAGCCGTTCGGAGCTGGTGGTGCCGATCGTCCATCAGGGCGCGTTGCTCGGAGTCCTCGATCTCGACAGTCCGCTGCCGGCACGCTTCGATGCCGGCGATGCCGCGGGCTGCGAGGCATTGATGCGGATCCTCGCCCCCAGAATCGCCGGTTGAATCTCGGCCGGTTGAATCTCGGGATGAGACGCTGCCCCGCATTGGGACAGATCTGAGCCGCGCCCGCGATTTCGTGCGCGCGCCGTAACGGTTACTCCTTCAGTCGCGAGCATCGGGAGCTTGCGCGAAGGAGTAGCGAAGTGCGCAGCTATTGGTTGGCAGCGGCGGTGGTCGCCGGGATCGCGGGCGCGACGCCCGCGACGGCGCAGCGCGTGTGGCAGGACGGCCGCTGGGTCGTGATGCCGCGGCACGGCGCGCCCCATGTGATGCGCACCGACCGGCATCGCTGGCAGATGGTCGACGGCCGCTGGGAAGCGGGCTTCCGCGCGCCGGGCGGCTGGAACGCCTATCGTCGGCTGCATCGCGGCGGCACGCTTCCCGGCTTCTGGCGGGAGCAGGATTTCCGCATCGCGGACTATCTGAGCTTCGGGCTCGCGGCGCCGCCGCAGGGCTATGGCTGGGTCCGCTATTATGACGACGCGGTGCTCGTCGATCAGGACGGCCGCATCTGGGATTCGATCGACGGCATCGCCTGGGGCGGCGCAGTCGCCGCGGCGAGCGCGAGCGCCGGTTTCGCCCGCGCCGAGAGCCGCGCGGGCGTGGGCGCGCCCTATGCCGCGCCGCGGATCGAGCCGGTCGATCCCGACGACTATTATTATGACGACGGTCCGCAGCCGCATGACGAGGCGCCGCCCCCGCCGCCCTATGCCGAGCCCGCACCCTATCATGGCCCATACCCGGGGGGGTATGCACCGCCGGTGGCGCCGCCACCGGTGGTGCAGTTGGCCCCGCCTCCTTGCGCGCGCGTCTGCCCCGGCGGCTGGCAGGGCAGCTATGCCGGCATGACGTGGCAGAACGGCGCGTGGGTCGGCAGCTATGGCGCGGGGACGACCGTGGTGGTCATCCCGGGCGCGACCACGACGACGACCACCGTGACCGAATATGTCGAGCGCGTCGGGACAAAATCATGGCGCCGCCCGACCAAGCGGCTGATGCGCAAACGCGTGAGCTGCGGCTGCCGCTGAGCTCCGGCTAGCGCTGACGGCCGCCGAAGGTCACGAGACTTTCGGCGCCATCTGCGCCCAGCGCCGACACCCCGACGAAATGATCGTCGACGATCACGCCTTTGAGCGTCGCCTGATTGGCATTGACATCTATATGGTGCTGCCAGTCCTGCGCATCGGCCCGGCGCCAGTGGACGCGGTAGCCCAGCGCACCCGGCACCGGATCCCACGCGACCGAGCTATCGCTGGCCAGCGCACCGCCGATGGTCACGCGCGTCGGCGCCGCCGGCGCCTTTGCCAACTGGCGGATCGTCGCGACGTTGATCGCCGTCACCTTGGCTAGATAGGCGAAGTCCATCCGGTCGACCGTGTCGCCATAGACCCTGCCCTTCTCGGTGCGCAGATCCTGATGCTGCGCGTCGTAATTCTCCACGCCCACCGTGAAGCGCACCGCGGGGTAGCCGAGTTTGAGGAACGGCGAATGATCGCCGCCGCGCCCGAATCGGTCGGGGCGGCGGACGAGCAGGACGTCGAGCCCCTTGGGCAGCGCGCCGGCGACGCCGTCGATCGCCTTGGCCAGCGCGCGTGAGGGCCCGTCGTCCTCTCCACCATCCGCACGCCGGGCAAGCTGCTCGTCGAGCGACTCGACCTGGCGGATGCCTTCGGAAAATACGCGGACCCTGTCTGCCACACGCGCCCCGCCCTGCCCGATCGTGTTGCCGACGATGTCGTTGTTGAGAACCGCGCTGACCGTCCAGCCGCGCTCCTTCGCGGTCTCGGCGAGCAGCTGGCCGCCGAACAACCCCTGTTCCTCGCCCGAGAGCGCGGCATAGACGATCGTCGCGTCGAACTTCTCCTTCGAGAGGATCCGCGCGGCCTCGAGCACCAGCGCGACACCCGAGGCATCGTCATTGGCGCCTGGCGCGTCGGCCGTGGAATTCATCGGATCGGTCACCCGGCTATCGATATGACCCATCACGATCACCACGCGCTTCGGGTCCTGGCCGGGCTGAAACCCCACCACATCGACCACCTCGACGCCCTTGGGCGCGCGCTCGTTGGCGAATGTCCGGGCGATGTTCGCCACTTCGATGCACTGGCAGTCCGCGCCGATCCACGTGAGTTCGGTGGCGAACCAGCGCCGCGCCGCGCCGATGCCGCGGGTCGGATGGTCAGTATCGGAAAGCGTGTGCCGCGTGCCGAAGCCGACCAGCTTTTCGACGCTGGCCTTGAGCCGCGCCGGATCGGGCTGGGTTTGTGCGATGGCGGGTGTGGCGAGCAGAAGCGGCAGAACGGCAAGGAGGCGCATGGATCTCCAGCTCTCAACTAAGCCGGTCGATCGCCGCGACGTCGAGCGATCCGGGAATGATCATCACGGGCACGCTGAATGTCCCCGCATCGGCGCCGCTGAAATGGCTGACCAGCTTGCCCGGCGGTCCGCTCGGTGCGGCACCGAGCACCAGAGCCGCGATTTCGCGATTGGCCGCGATCATCTCGCGCACCACCCTGACGCCGTCGCCCTCGCGGACGGTGATCGAGGGCTTGAGGCCCGATTCGGTGAGCAGGGTTCCCGCCGCCCGAGTGACCAAAGCCTCGGCGCGCTGCCGCGCCTCCTCCTCGATCGTCGCCATCACCCCGCCCCACTGGACGAATTCCTGCTTGGGAATCAGCGCGAGAATCTCGACGCTGCCGCCGGTCTTGACCGCGCGCCGCGCCGCGAAGCGCAATGCGATCTCCGATTCCGGCGTCTCGTCGATCACCACCAGATAGGTGCGCATGGATGCATTCCCCGTTCCACGCGTTGACTGCCCGCTCATTCTGCCCCGCGCAAGCCCAACGGTCTTGGCCCACCCCCTTGACCGGCGCCGTAGCGGCGGCAAAGGGGGAGCGAGCCTTACCCCCCAAGGGACCAACGACGGGAACCTCCATGTCGATCGAAATCAAAATGCCTGCGCTTTCCCCCACGATGGAAGAGGGCACCCTCGCCAAATGGCTGGTGAAGGAAGGCGACACGGTGAAGTCCGGCGACCTGCTCGCCGAGATCGAGACCGACAAGGCGACGATGGAGTTCGAGGCCGTCGACGAGGGCGTGATCGGCAAGATCCTCGTCGCCGAGGGCACTGATAATGTTAAGGTCGGCACCGTGATCGCGGTGATCGCCGGCGAAGGCGAGGATGTCTCGGCGACAGCGCCTGCCGCGAGCCCGGCGCCAAGCCCGACTCCGGCACCGGCCCCCAAGGCCGAAGCCGCCCCCGCACCGACTCCTGCGCCTGCTCCCGCACCGGCGCCGGCGCCGGCACGCGCTCCCGCCGCGAGCGGCGAGCGGATCAAGGCGAGCCCGCTCGCCAAACGCCTCGCCGCCGAAAAGGGCCTCGATCTTGCCAGCGTGACCGGCTCGGGTCCCAATGGCCGCATCGTCAAGGCCGATCTCGAAGGCGCCAAGCCCGGCGCCGCGCAGCCCGCCGCTGCAGCGCCGTCCGCCGCGCCGGCGCCCGCCGCCGCACCTGCCGAGCACAAGCCGGTCTGGTACGACGAGTCGATCCCGCACGAGGAAGAGAAGCTCAGCAACATCCGCAAGACGATCGCGCGGCGCCTCACCGAGTCGAAGCAGACGATCCCGCATATCTATCTCACCGTCGACATCCGCCTCGACGCGCTGCTCAAGCTGCGCGGCGAGCTCAACAAGGCGCTCGAACCGCGCGGCGTGAAGCTCTCGGTCAACGATCTGCTGATCAAGGCACTCGGCGTCGCGCTGATCCAGACGCCCAAGTGCAACGTCACCTACACCGGCGACAAGCTGATCAAGTATAGCCGCGCCGACGTCTCGGTCGCGGTGTCGACCCCGACCGGACTGATCACCCCGATCATCCGCGACGCCGCGGGCGTCAGCGTCTCGTCGATCTCGACGCAGATGAAGGACCTCGCCGGCCGCGCCAAGGAAGGCAAGCTCAAGCCTGAGGAATATCAGGGCGGCACCGCGAGCCTGTCGAACATGGGCATGTTCGGGATCAAGCAGTTCGAAGCGGTGATCAATCCGCCGCAGGGCATGATCATGGCGATCGGCGCGGGTGAGAAGCGCCCCTATGTGATCGACGACGCGCTTCAGATCGCCACGGTGATGTCGGCGACCGGCAGCTTCGATCACCGCGCGATCGACGGGGCCGATGGCGCCGAGCTGATGAAGGTCTTCAAGGAGCTGGTCGAAGCCCCGATGGGCATGATCGCCTGAGGCCGCTGCAATGCGCGCCTTTCTTCGGGTGATCCGCATCGCCGCCGGGCTCGACGTCGCCGCGAACAAGACGGTGCGCGTCCTGCTCGAAGTCGCGCACATCCTGATCGGGATGTTGGCCGCGGCGCTGATCGCCGCGGCCGCGGCCTGGTCCTATCCGCGCGCGACCGACGATATCTGGCTGGTCGCCTATGCCTGCATGGCGGCAGTGGTGGTGATGGGGATCGGCCCGGTGCAGCGCGCATGGAACGACGACCGGACTCCGCTCACTCCCGACACCAAGGATGCCGCCCATGGATGAGCAGGCCCCGACGCCGCCGGACAAGCAGCCTGCGATCCGCGTCAGCACGATGCCCGCCGACGCCAATGCCTATGGCGATATCTTCGGCGGCTGGCTGATGGGACAGATGGATCTTGCCGCGGGTCTGGTCGCGGCGCGCCACGCGCGCGGTCGGGCAGTCACCGTCGCGGTGGAGGGCATGAAATTCCATGCGCCGGTAGCGGTGGGCGACGAGGTCTCGGTGTTCGCCGACATCGTCAAGGTGGGGCGCACCTCGATGACGATCGACGTCCAGTCGTGGCGCCGTGCCCGCCATTCCGAACAAAGCTGCCTCGTCACCCAGGCGCAATTCGTGTTCGTCGCGGTCGACGAGCACAAGCGGCCGCGGCCGGTGGACGCGGTTGGAACCGCATCCTGACCCCCTATCTCGCCAACGACAGAACAAGGCGCACGCAAATGGCTGAATCCTACGACCTTATCGTCCTCGGCTCGGGACCCGGCGGCTATGTCGCCGCGATCCGCGGCGCGCAGCTTGGCCTCAAGGTGGCCATCGTCGAGCGCGAGCTGCTGGGCGGCATCTGCCTCAACTGGGGCTGCATCCCCACCAAGGCACTGCTCCGCTCGGCCGAGATCTTCCATTACATGCAGCACGCCAAGGATTACGGCCTCGCTGCCGAGAAGATCAGCGCCGACATCGAGGCGGTGGTAAAGCGCTCGCGCGGCGTGGCGAAGCAGCTCAATCAGGGCGTCACGCACCTGATGAAGAAGAACAAGATCGCAGTGCATTTCGGCGAGGGCAAGCTCACCGGCAAGGGCAAGCTCTCGGTCACCGACAAGGACGGCAAGAAGACCGATCTCGAGGCGAAGAACATCATCCTCGCCACCGGTGCGCGCGCCCGCGACCTTCCCAACCTCCCCGCCGACGGCAAGCGCGTCTGGACCTATCGCCACGCGATGACCCCACCCGAGATGCCGAAAAAGTTGCTCGTCATCGGCTCGGGCGCGATCGGGATCGAGTTCGCCAGCTTCTACAACGACATGGGCGCCGAAGTGACCGTGGTCGAGATGCTCGACCGCATCGTCCCGGTCGAGGATGCCGATGTCTCGGCCTTCCTCGAAAAGGCGCTCAAGAAGCAGGGCATGACGATCCTGACCGGCGCGAAGATCGACAAGATCGCCGCCGACGCCAATGGCGTGAAGGCGACGATCACCGACAAGGACGGCAAGGCGATCAACGGCGAATACAGCCACGTCATCGTCGCGATCGGCATCGTCCCGAACACCGAGAATATCGGGCTCAAGGAGCTCGGCGTCGCGATGGACGATCGCGGCTTCCTCAAGACCGATCCGGCCTGCAAGACCAACCTGGACGGCCTCTATGCGATCGGCGACATCACCGCGCCGCCGTGGCTCGCGCACAAGGCCAGCCACGAGGGCGTGATCGCCGCCGAGGCGATCGCCGGCAAGCATCCGCACGCGATGGACCCGCGCAACATCCCGGGTTGCACCTATTGTCACCCGCAGATCGCGTCGGTTGGCCTCACCGAGGCCAAGGCGAAGGAGGCCGGCTACGACGTCAAGGTCGGCAACTTCCCCTTCATCGGCAATGGCAAGGCGATCGCGCTCGGCGAGGCCGAAGGCTTTGTGAAGACGGTGTTCGACGCGAAGACCGGCGAGCTGCTCGGCGCGCACATGATCGGCGCCGAAGTCACCGAGTTGATCCAGGGCTACACCATCGGCAAGACCCTCGAGACCACCGAGGCCGAGCTGATGGAAACGGTCTTCCCGCATCCGACGCTGAGCGAGATGATGCACGAGTCGGTGCTCGGCGCCTATGGACGCGCGCTGCACATCTGAAGCAGCGCGCGTTCAGTCTTTCTTGGGGAAATTGGAGCAGAACTGCGCCTCGTCCATTGCGGGGGTAGGCTCAACATGCGCTCGGTGAAGTTGGCGATCGGCATCGTCATTGCGCTCGCGCCGGTCGTCTATTGCGGCGCGCTCTTCTTCTATTTTCTCGACACCGGCGGCTCGGCGCAGGGTTCGGTCGATATGGGACTGGGCCCCACGCTACTCGGGCTCGGAGGGATCGGGCTGCTCTTTTGCCTGCCCGTCGCGTGGAAGATCCTCCGCGCCCTGCATACGCCCGGCGGCCGCGCGACGCGCCACGGGGCGTCCGCGCCGGACGACGCGCCCGCCTTCGATGCCGATGCGGCGCTGGCACGTTATCTTGCCCGCAAATCGGCCGAGGGCGCCGCGCCGTCCTCAGGCGACAATCCCACGCCGACGCGCCCGACCTTTGGTCGAAAAGGCATTTGACACGCGTCGCACGGATTGCCGCAGCCCCGCGGCAATCTGGCGCAGCGCTTATTGCCCATCAATTCGATAGGATATAAATAGACATTCCGGCCTCCCCTCCATCGGAGCGGATCAAATGTCTATTTTCTCGCCCATCGACGCCGAATCGCCGATCATCCTCACCGTCCCCGGTCTCGGCGGTTCGGGTCCTTCGCACTGGCAGACTCTCTGGGAACAGTCGCGTCCCGACACGCATCGAGTCGAGCTCGGCATGTGGGATTCGCCGCATCGCAACACCTGGGTGACCAAGCTCGACCAGGCGATTCGCAACGCGCAAGCGCCGGTGGTGCTCGCCGCGCATAGTCTGGGCTGCCTCGCGGTGGCGTGGTGGGCCGAGCTTTCGGGCCAGCCCTTCGGGTGGCCGGTGGCGGGCGCGCTGCTCGTCGCGCCGGCCGATGTCGATCGCGAGAGCGTGCGCCCCGAGCTCGCCGCCTTCCAGCCGACTCCGACACGGCCACTGCCGTTCCCGTCCATCGTCGTCGCGAGCAGCGATGACCCATGGATCTCTCCCGAAAAGGCGCGCGGGCTGGCCGGCGGCTGGGGCAGCTTCTTCGTCGATGCCGGGCCGCAGGGGCATCTCAACGCCGCGAGCGGCATCGGCTGGTGGGAAGAAGGCCAGACGCTGCTCGACAAGGTCCTCGACGCCGCGTCGGATCGTACCGGACGGGTGCGCTCGGCCAACGACGCACGCACTTTGCTCGCCGTGAGCGCAACCGAGGCGGCGCAGGCGCATTATTATAGCGAGCGTGCCTGATGTCGGCTCGCCTCGACGTATCAAAGGTCCGCACCGGCGCAGCCGGGGTGGAAAACGTGCCGCTACCTCTTACATGGTAGTAGCGGGCGTGGCCGGGTGACGTGCCCCTAGAGCGTCACTCGGCCTACGTCCGAACCGCATCCCGCACAGCTTCGCACGGCATCGCATTCGGTTCGTCGCAGTCCGCAACGTCTCGACGGATGATATATTGTACCTTGGCACAATCCGGCCTATATGCCGCGCATGCCGGTGAGTCTCCCGATATCCCGCTTCTGGGGCGGTATCGATGCACGCTTCGATCGCATCGCGATCGGGCTGAGCGGGCTGTGCCTCGTGCACTGCGTGGCGACGACGGTATTGCTGACGATCCTGTCGTCGGCCGGCGCGCTGGTCCATCCGGCGATCCATGAAGTGGGCCTCACCCTCGCGATCGGCTTCGGCATCATCGCGCTCGGCAAGGGCGTGCTCTCGCACGGCTATATGGCGCCGGCGCTGGTCGGCGCCTTCGGCATCGGCATCATGGCGGGTGCGCTCTCGCTTCCGCATGGCGGCTTCGAGATCTTCTGGACGCTGATCGGCGTGAGCCTCGTGGCGCTCGGCCATGATCTCAACCGCCGCGCCACCTACTGAGCCAGCTTGTGTCGGGGGTCCCGGCTCCCTAAATCTGCGGCATGCACGCGCACGATCATCATGAGCATCATGGCCGCGATCTGACGCGCGCCGCGCAGGCCACGCTCGAGAAATCGGGCGAGCAATGGACGGCGATGCGCGAGCGCGTGTTCGAGGCGCTCGCCGGGTTCGACAAGCCGGCCTCGGCCTATGACATCGCAGAATCGGTCTCCAAGGCCGAAGGCCGGCGCGTCGCGGCCAACAGCGTCTATCGCATCCTCGATCTGTTCGTCGGCTCGAACCTCGCCCGCCGGGTCGAGAGCGCGAATGCCTATGTCGCGAACGCCCATCCCGATTGCCTGCACGACTGCATCTTCCTCGTTTGCGACAATTGCGGCCAGACCACGCATATCGACGACGATTCGATCACGAAGACCGTGCGCACCGCGGCGAAGAGCGCAGGCTTCTCGCCGGTTCGGCCGGTGATCGAGGTGCGCGGCAAGTGCGCCGATTGCGAATAGGCCTGCACGGAAACTCCACGGCTTTTCAATGATTCGAGCGTTCGACTTGATCGAAGCTCTGGAGTAAGGGCTTGTCGATGGCCGACCTTCCAAGCACGCCGCTGCTCGATACCGTCGAGACGCCCCACGATCTCCGCACTCTCAAGCCCGCCGATCTCCGCCAGCTCGCCGACGAGTTGCGCGCCGAAACGATCAGCGCGGTGGGGACGACCGGTGGCCATCTCGGTTCGGGACTCGGCGTCGTCGAGCTGACGGTCGCGATTCATTATGTGTTCGACACGCCGAACGACCGGCTGATCTGGGACGTCGGCCACCAATGCTATCCGCACAAGATCCTGACCGGGCGGCGCGACCGGATCCGCACGCTGCGCCAGGGCGGCGGCCTTTCGGGCTTCACCAAGCGTTCGGAGAGCGAATACGACCCGTTCGGCGCGGCGCATTCGTCGACTTCGATCTCCGCCGCGCTCGGCTTCGCGATCGCCAACAAGCTGGCGGATCGGCCGGGCAAGGGAATCGCCGTGATCGGCGACGGTGCGATGAGCGCCGGCATGGCCTATGAGGCGATGAACAACGCCGCGGCGGCGGGCAACCGGCTCGTCGTGATCCTCAACGACAACGACATGTCGATCGCCCCGCCGGTGGGCGGGCTCTCGGCCTATCTCGCGCGCACCGTGTCCTCGTCCAATTATCTCGGCCTCCGGAGCTTCGCCAAGCGCGCGATCCAGCGCATCTCCCGCCGCGTGCACAATGCCGCCGAAAAGGCCGAGGAGTTCGCGCGCGGCATGGCAACCGGGGGCACGCTGTTCGAGGAGCTGGGCTTCTACTATGTCGGCCCGATCGACGGGCACAATCTCGACCACCTCATCCCGGTGCTCGAGAATGTCCGCGACAGCGAGCATGGTCCGATCCTCGTCCATGTCGTCACCAAGAAGGGCAAGGGCTACGCCCCGGCCGAGGCGGCCGCGGACAAATATCACGGCGTCCAGAAGTTCGACGTGATCACCGGCGCGCAGGCCAAGGCGCCTCCGGGACCGCCCTCCTACCAGAATGTCTTCGCCGATCAGCTGATCAAGGAAGCCGATGGCGATCCGCGGATCGTGGCGATCACCGCCGCGATGCCCTCGGGCACGGGGCTCGACCGTTTCGGCAAGGCGCATCCCGAGCGCACCTTCGATGTCGGCATCGCCGAGCAGCATGCCGTCACCTTCGCCGCGGGCCTTGCGGCGCAGGGCATGCGCCCGTTCTGCGCGATCTACTCGACCTTCCTCCAGCGCGCCTATGATCAGGTCGTCCACGACGTCGCGATCCAGAATTTGCCGGTGCGCTTCGCGATCGACCGCGCGGGGCTCGTCGGCGCCGACGGCGCGACGCATGCCGGTAGCTTCGACGTCACCTATCTCGCGACGCTCCCCAATTTCGTCGTCATGGCCGCCGCCGACGAGGCCGAGCTGGTCCATATGACGCACACCGCGGCGTTGCACGACGATGGCCCGATCGCGGTGCGCTATCCGCGCGGCAACGGCACGGGGGTCGCCCTGCCCGAAGTCCCGCAGCGGCTGGAGATCGGCAAGGGCCGCATGGTGCGCGAGGGCAAGACCGTGGCGATCCTTTCGCTGGGCACGCGACTGGGCGAGGCGCTGAAAGCCGCCGACACGCTCGAGGCCAAGGGGCTTTCGACCAGCGTCGCCGACCTGCGCTTCGCCAAGCCGCTCGACGAGGAACTGATCCGCCGCCTGCTCACCAGCCACGAAGTCGCGGTGACGGTCGAGGAAGGCGCGATCGGCGGGCTCGGCGCGCATGTCCTGACGATGGCGAGCGACCAGGGCCTGATCGACGCGGGCCTCAAGCTCCGCACGATGCGCCTGCCCGACACCTTCCAGGACCAGGACAAGCCCGAGCTCCAGTACGCCGAGGCCGGCCTCAACGCCGAGCATATCGTCGACACGGTGCTCAAGGCGCTCAGGTACAACGAGGCGAACGTCGCCGACGCGCGCGCCTGAAGCCTGCGGTTGTCCCGCGGGTCTCACTGACGGAGAAGCGGGACCGGCAGCGCATCGCGGCTACTGCCCCGGATTGCCCGGCTCGGCCGCCGCCTTCGCCGGCGGCGCGGGAGGACGCAGCGCCGCGAGCCGTTCGGCCGCGGGGGCCAGCGCGGGCAACCCGCTCACCGGCTTGTCGAGATAGAAGAAAGCCACCGCCGAGACGTCGTCGCTGCGATAGAAGTTGGTCCAGCCGTTCGGCAGGCCGGGATCGGTGGCTTGCTTACCCGAGCTCAGCAGCTGCTGGAAATTGGTGCGCTGGCCGGGATCGATCGTCACCGGCTGGAGCTTCACGCCCGCCTTCAGCATCGCGATCACCTTGTCCTTCGGCCAGCCGCCGATCTGCTGGAGATCGACGCGCACGTCGCGGTCGAAGAAGATCGGATCGGGCACGTGGAAGCGATAATAGGTCCAGCGTCCACGCGGCTCGTCGGCGACGAGCGAACCCTGGAAGCGGTTGACATAGGCGCCCTGCCCCCAGCCGGTGCCGATATAATCCTCGGTTCCGGTGCCGACGAGCGTCGCATGCGGTCCGTCACCGTCGAGATAGATCTTCGCCTCGCCTTCGCCCCACCAGCTCTTGTCATAGGCGGGATTGGTCAAGGTAGTGACGATCGAACCGAGGAAGCGCCCCTTGCCCGTGACGCGCGGCAGCACCTGAAAATCGCGGCCGATCTCGGTCGCGCGGCTGCGGCTCCAATAGGCATGGAGATAGAGCGCGTCCTTCGGGGGCGCGGTCATCTGCCGATAGTTCACGTCCCAGAAGATCAGGTTGAGCTGCTTGCCCGATTCGTTGGTGACGACCACCCGCGCGCCCTTGCGGAACGGCATCGGCAGCCACGAGACATAGGAGCGCCCCTCGGGACTGGCGACCAGCGCGGTCTCCATCGGCACCAGCGCGCCGGCGCCCGCGCCGAAGAAGTCACCCAGCGGCACCGACACCGCCGGCTTCGCGGCGCCGTCCCAATAGATGTCGAGCCGGAGGCCGCGGAGCATCTCGGGCGAGCGGTCCTCGGTGGTGATCCACATCCGGTCGATGATCCCCGCTCCCCGGATATCGGCGAGGGTGATCGAGGCACCCGCCGGCAGCGTATCGAAAGCATGGCCTTTGCCGCCGCGATTTTCCTGCCCGCCCGCGCCGCGCGCCGCCTCGCGGTTCTCGGGGCTCGCCCAGCGCGGCCGTCCGTCCTGCTGGAAGCGATAAAGTGCCGAATCCTGCTCCTGCGCCGCGGCAGGGGTGCTGGCGGCGGCGAACAGCACCAGACCGGCGAAGCGAAGGATCGACATCAAACTCTCCCGACCATTTTAATTATCAGATCATTCTTACATATGTCGCGCACTCGGTCGAGCCGGCTCCGTCGGATGCTGGCTTTTGGGCAGGCCAGCGCCTAAACCACCGCCGTGCTCCAGATGACCGCCACCACCGCCCGCCCCCGCGCCCTCGCCACCTGGCTGTTCTTCGTCGCGGCGCTGATCGTGGCGATGGTGGTGATCGGCGGGATCACCCGGCTGACCGAGTCCGGCCTGTCGATCACCCAGTGGAAGCCGATCTCGGGGATCGTGCCCCCCCTAAACGACGCGCAGTGGCAGGCCGAATTCGCCAACTACCAGCGCATCCCCGAATATCAGCAGCTCAACCAGGGCATGACGCTGGCCGGGTTCAAGGCGATCTTCTTCTGGGAATATCTCCATCGGCTCCTCGGCCGGTTGATCGGCATCGCCTTTGCGGTGCCGCTGATCTGGTTCGCGGTGCGCCGGCAGATTCCGCGCGGCTATGGCTGGCGGCTGGTCGCGCTGCTCGCGCTGGGCGGGCTGCAGGGCGCGATCGGCTGGTGGATGGTCCAGTCGGGGCTGAGCGTCCGCACCGATGTCAGCCATGTCCGCCTCGCGGTCCATCTGCTCGTCGCTTTGTTCACGCTGGCCGGGATCGTCTGGACCGCGCTCGATCTGCGCGTGCTCGCCCGCACCCCGCATGCGCGCCCTGCCCGGCTCACCGGGCTCGGACTGCTCGCCGAGGCGATCCTGTTCGTCCAGCTGCTGTTCGGCGCGCTCGTCGCCGGACTGAACGCGGGGCTGGTCACCGACCAATGGCCGCTGATGAACGGCCGCTTCTTCCCCGGCGCGACCATCGCGGGCCGCCCCTTCCTCGACGCCTTGTTCAACGATCCCGCGATCGTCCATTTCGTCCATCGCTGGTGGGCCTGGGTCGTGGTCGCCGCGCTGGTCGTGCTCGCCCGCGCCACCCGCAAGCTCGATCGCCGCGCCTCGGTCGCGATCCACAGCGCGTTCGGCCTGCAGATCCTGCTCGGCATCGCGACGGTGATGAGCGGCATGAACATCACGCTGGCCGCGCTGCACCAGTTGACCGGCGCGCTGCTCGTCATCGCCACCACCTGGGGCGTGCATGTGATCGGCAGCCGGCGCGGATGAGCGACGTCGCGCTCCTCTACGCGACCTTCCCCAGCCGCGGCGACGCCGAAACCGCCGCCGAAACCGTCCTCGCCGAACGCCTCGCCGCCTGCGTGAACATCCTCGCGCCCTGCGTTTCGATCTATCGCTGGCAAGGCGCGATCGAGCGCAGCGACGAAGTGCCTGCGCTGTTCAAGACCGCGCCGCAGCTGGCCGAGCGGCTGCGCGCGCGCATCGAGGGGCTCCATCCCTATGATCTCCCGGTGGTCGAGATGTGGCCGGTCGGCGCCGCCGTCGCCGTGAGCGACTGGATCGCGGCGGAGACCGGCTGATGCTGCTCGCGGCGGTCCTGCTCCAGGCGAGCATCGCGGCACCGGCGTTCGCGCCGCCGCTCGACGCGCCGCTTCGCATCGTCAGCGAACGCACCGAGAATTCGCCCGGCGCACGGCAGTACCGACTCGAGCGGCTGGTGCGTTTCGGCAAGGAGCCGGGAGGCTATCGCGCCGAAGTCGTACTGCTGGGCCAGGCCAGCGAGGCTCCCCAGGCCCTCGGCAATCTGGTCGAGCGCGGTCTCGCCGCGCTCGCCGGCCGCACGATAGCCCTGCATCTGGACGACAAGGGCGAGGTGCTCGCGGTCGAGGATCTCGCTGCGTTGTGGGAGCGGGTCTGCCAGGGCATCGCCGGTTCCGCCGCCAGCCGGCGCAATCTTCCATCGGGCGAAGCGGACGCACTCGCCGCAAAGCTGGTCGCTCCGCTGCGCGCGCTTCCCACGGAGCGCCAGCGCGCGCTTCTGGCCACGCTCGTCACGGCGGCGATCATGACCGATAAATGGGATCCGGTCGGCGAAGCCACTCCGATCCGGCTGCCCGGCGCCTCGCCGTTCGGGACGCCCGTCACGCTCGAAGGAACACGGCGCACCGTCGCCACGGAGAGCGGCCTGCTTCAGCTGGTCACCATCGCCTCGACCAGGGTCCTGATCCCTGCGGAGGGCGGCGCTCCGGCGCGCGACGGCGCGGTTTCGCTCGAACGCCGACGCACCTTCGATCCGCGAACCGGCATGCTCGCCGACGCGACCGATAGCGTGCGCAACACCAACGGCACCGGCCCGGCGGCGCGCGATACCCTGCTGGTGACGCGGATCCGGATCGAGCCGGCAAGCCCCGGGAACTGGCCTCGCTAGGCTCCTGGTATCATAATACCCGTCAGCAAACGGGCCGATTTGCTTGACTTTCGCAAGCGTCTCCGTCAAACGCCCGCTCAACCGCGCTGGCCGCAAGGCTGGCGCGCTTGCGTTTCATACTCGAAAGGTCACAGGCCATGAAGGCGCTGATGAAGACCACCAAGTCGGTGAAGCCGGCCGAGGTGGAGAAGAAGTGGCATCTCGTCGATGCCGAAGGCCTGGTGGTGGGTCGCGCGGCGACGATCATCGCCAACGTGCTGCGCGGCAAGCACAAGACCAGCTTCACCCCGCACGTCGATTGCGGTGACAATGTCGTCGTGATCAACGCCGACAAGATCCGCTTCACCGGCAAGAAGCTGGGCCAGAAGGTCTATTACAAGCACACCGGTTATGCCGGCGGCATCAAGGAAGTCACCGCGGCCAAGGTGCTCGAGGGTCGTTTCCCCGAGCGCGTGCTCGAAAAGGCCGTTGAGCGCATGATCCCGCGCGGCCCGCTCGGCCGTCAGCAGATGCGCAACCTGCGCATCTTCGCCGGTTCGGAGCATCCGCACGCCGCGCAGAACCCCGAAGTCCTCGACATCGCGTCGATGAACCGCAAGAACAAGGTGGGCGCATAATGTCCGACAACCGCCAGTCCCTCTCCGATCTCGGCTCGATCGCCGCCGGTGAAGCGCCCGCGGGCGTTCCGGCCAGCGCCGACGAGTATCTCAACGCCCCGGCCGCTCCGGTCGTGTCGAACACCCCGCTCCGCGCGCAGGAAATCGACAAGCTCGGCCGCGCCTATGCGACCGGCCGCCGCAAGGACGCCGTCGCCCGCGTGTGGCTCAAGCCCGGCACCGGCAAGATCACGATCAACGGTCGCGATCAGGAAGTCTATTTCGCGCGTCCGACGCTGCGCCTCGTCATCAACCAGCCGTTCGGCGTCGCCGAGCGCGAGGGCCAGTATGACGTGGTCTGCACCGTCAAGGGCGGCGGGCTTTCGGGCCAGGCCGGCGCGGTCAAGCACGGCATCAGCCAGGCGCTGACCCGCTACGAGCCGGTGCTCCGCGCCCCGGTCAAGGCGGCAGGCTTCCTGACCCGCGACAGCCGCACCGTCGAGCGCAAGAAGTACGGCAAGGCCAAGGCCCGCCGCAGCTTCCAGTTCTCGAAGCGCTAAGCGGTCCTTCACAGGCAACGAAGGGGCGGTCCGGCAACGGGCCGCCCTTTTCGTTTGCGTGCGATCCCCTCCCTCGCGCAGCGGTGGAGGGGTCGTCTCCGCAAGCGGCCGGCCCGTGGAGAGGCCCTCTCCACCACCGCCCTTCGGCGCGATCGCCCGCTGGCACAGGCGTCAACGCGACCGACATGCCCTATGTCTTCTCCAACTGGTCGACCCGGAGCACGCGCGGCCGCGGGATTTCAGGGTTGTTCCGCGCTTAACGGTTTTCCTCCATATTCCTTCCACGGCGCGCAGCTATCGCCTGCTGGAGGGAGCATGGGATCGATGGAACTGCACTACCGCGGGCTTGCGGGCACGGATATCATGGACGCGGGAGGAAGCCCCGTGTCGAACTTCTACCGCATCACGCCCTTCATGCATGTGCCCGATATCGAGGCGGCGGTGCATTTCTTCACCGAGATACTCGGCTTCGAATGCCGCTTCCGTCAGGGCATCTACGCCTATGTCCAGCGCGAAGCCGCGGCGTTCCGCCTTGTCGAGAATGTCGGCGACGAGGGTGCTCCCCCGGGCAATCGCCGCTTCTGCTATTATGTCGACGTGCAGGACGTCGATGCCGTCGCCGCCGAGCTCGCACCCAAGGCCACCCAGCTCAACGACGGCGACCTCTACGGCCCGATCGACCAGATCTACGGCCAGCGCGAGCTGATGGTGGTCGCGCCGGACGGCAATCTGCTGGTGTTCGGCCAGGATTTGACGCGGGGCTGAAGCCTCTCCGTCACCCCGGCCTTGTGCCGGGGTCCACCAGGCCGCTTGGGCAAAGCAAGAGGCTCTCAGGGTTTCGTTCGCCGCACAGTGGATCCCGGCACTTCGGCCGGGATGACGATTGTTAGAGCGCTACACTACCCTCCCCCTTGAACCGCGCCACCGTCTCGAAGCTGCTCCCGTTCACCCGGATCTCGTTGAACGAGGGCGGCTTGTCACGCACGCGCTCGGAGAGCGTTCCCGCGCCGATCAGCCGCACCGTGCGGCCGCCCACCTCGTGCGCGACGTCGAAGGGATCATGGACATGACCGGTGAGCACCGCGTGCGCGCCCGCGGTCGCCAGTGCCTCGAGCGCCTCGCGGCCGTGACGGGTGTGCGAGGTCGCGCGCGTACCGCCCTCGATCAGCGGATGATGCGCGGCGACGAAGACCAGATCGCCCTGTGGTGCGGCCTCGACCAGCGCCAGCGATTCCTGCAGCGCATGCGTGCTGACATAGCCCTTCGACCAGTTGAGCCGCAGCTGGAAGCGCGCGGTGGTCTTGAGCGGCACCACCGCGATCCCCTTCACGTCGAGCGGCTTCTCGATCATGTGCTCGAGCGTCTTGTAGCGCTTGTAGGGCGTGACGAAGCGCGCCCAGAGATTGAAATAGGGCAGATCATGGTTGCCGACCTCGACCGTCACCGGCCGGCCGAGGCTCTCGAGCCATTTCGAGGCCGCGGCGAATTCGCGGGCGCGCGCGCGCATCGTCAAATCCCCGGTCACGATCACGGCATCGGGCTGCTCTTCCTTCACTTTCCGCCCGAACCAGTCGATCGCCTCGCGGTCCTCGCGGCCGAAATGGACGTCGCTGACGTGAAACAATCGGGTCATGACGCCGGCACCTCTTCGTCGCTGCGGGTGGCGATGAACGTCTCGAGGCTTTTGCCCGAGCGGATCTTCTCGTGCGGATCGAGCGTCACCGGCTCGCCGTCGAACAGCGCGAGCACCGGCTTGTGGCCGCGCAGGCGCAGCTCCTGCGTCCAGCCCTCGCTGACCGCGTGCGCGGCGACCCAGTCGCCGCTCAGCCAGTCCCAGCCGAGCTGGACGATCGACTTCCAGTCGCGGGCATCGACCCCGGCCACCTCGAGTCCGTGCAGGTCCGGCGTGACGAACACCGCCTGATAGGCGTCGCCCAATCCCTGTGCGCCCTCGATCCGCACGCCATGCTCGCCAAAGGTCTTGCGCCACGCCCCACGTGCTGCCGCGAGCAGCCGCCCGATCTTGCCCTTGCGCACGGCCTCGCGCGCCCGAAACCACGAGGCGGCCGGCCCAAGGATGAGCCCGACAAAGGCGCGATGCTCGCCCGCGATCACATAAGGCAACGCCACGCGCCGATCGCATTGCCGCGCGGCATGGACGATCTTGTGCGGATCGCTTTCGCTGTGCAGCCCCTTGGCGAGCAGGTTCATCGTGCCCCCGGGGAGGATCAGGAAGGCGCCTTCCCATTTCTCGAGCGCGCAGAGCGCCGCGTTGATCGTGCCGTCGCCTGCGAACAGCACCACCGTATCGACTCCTCCGCGGTCGAGATCCTCGGCGGTCGGCAGTTTCTGCTCGGGAAACTCGGTGCGCCCCGCGAGCGTGAGACCGCTCTCGTCGAACACCGCCTCGAGCGCCTCGCATTTGGCGCGGGTCGCGGTGCCGGAATTGGGATTGGTGATGAACCAGAGCGTCTTCATGCCCGGCGCAACGCGCGAGAACCTTTTTGGTCGCTTCCCGAGCGTAACGATCTCGACGAGCACATTCGCCGATTGACCGCCGCCCCTGCGCTGTGGCAACCGGGCTGCCGCGCGGGTGTAGCTCAATGGTAGAGCAGAAGCTTCCCAAGCTTACGACGAGGGTTCGATTCCCTTCACCCGCTCCATCTTTCTGATTGGAGCTCCCGCCTCATGCGCCACCTCGCGGTTCTTCTCGCCGGGGCGCTCGCCGCCATTCCGGCCCAGGCGCAGACCTATCCGCAGGCCGAAGCGCAGGCGCTCGAGCTGCTCAAGCGCGGCGTCGCCTTCCGCACCGTTGCGGGCGAGGGCAACCAGACCTTCGACTATGCGACCTGGCTCAAGGCGCAGCTCGTCGCCGGCGGGTTCGCCGACGCCGAGGTTCAGGTCGAGAAGCTCGGCGACACCGCCTATCTCGTCGCGCGCTATCGCGGCACCGGCAAGGCGAAAAACGGCGCGAAGCCGATCCTGATCTCGGGGCATATGGACGTGGTCGAGGCCAAACCCGCCGATTGGGAGCGCGATCCGTTCACGCCCGTGGTCGAGAACGGCTATCTGTTCGGCCGCGGGGCGAGCGACAACAAGTTCGACGTCTCGACCTTCATCGCCTCGCTGATCCAGCTCAAGCGCGAAGGCTTCAAGCCCGGCCGCGACATCGTCCTCCTCCTCTCGGGCGACGAAGAGACGGCAATGAAGACCACCGCCGCGCTCGCCGGCCAATTCCACGACGCCGAGCTGCTGCTCAACATCGACGGCGGCGGGGGCGATCTCGACGAGGCGGGCAAGCCGGTGATGTTCGGCGTCCAGGGCGCCGAGAAGAGCTATGCCGATTTCGCGCTGAGCGTCACCAATCCGGGCGGCCATTCGAGCGCGCCGCGCAAGCCCAACGCCATCTATCAGCTCGCCGCAGCGCTGCAGAAGATCGAGGCGTATCAATTCCCCGGTCAGGTCAACGAGATCACCAAAGCGAGCTGGCTGGCGAGCGCGGCGCGGACGCCCGACGCGAAGCTCGCCGATGCGATGCGCCGCTTCGCCGCCGATCCCGAGGATGCCGAGGCCCGTGCGATCCTGCGCGCCGATCCCGGCTATGTCGGCCAGACCGGCACGACCTGCGTCGCGACGATGGCCAATGCCGGGCACGCGACCAACGCGCTGCCGCAGCGCGCGACCGCCAACATCAATTGCCGGATCTTCCCCGGCACGCCGATCGCCGACGTGCGGACGAAGCTGGTCGAGATCATCGGCGATCCGTCGGTGAAGGTCGAGAAGGTCGAGAGCGGTTCGGTGCCGAGCGACGCGTCGCCGATCAACCCCGCGCTGATGAAGGTGATCACCAAAGCGGTGCACGCCCGCTTCCCCGAAGTGCCGGTGGTGCCGGTGATGTCCGCGGGGGCGACCGACAGCATGTGGTTCCGCGGCCGCGGCGTGCCGAGCTATGGTGTCAGCCCGTTGTTCATGAAATCGAGTGACAGCTTCGCGCACGGACTCAACGAGCGCATCCCGGTCGGCGAGATCGCACCGGCGATAACCTTCTACCGCAACGTGATCGCCGAACTCGCGAAATAATGCGAACGATTCGCAACCTTATTGCGATCGGTTAGCAACAAACGCCTAGATTCCGCCGTCCACCGGTGCGTAGCCAGCGGCGGTCAGGCCGCGGATCAACGCCGCGACCGTCGTGTCGACCAGCGGCTGTTCGGTCGCCCGCACCACGAAGTTCGAGCCCACCCGCCCCTCGCGGAAGAACGGATAGCTGCCGATCGCGACGCCGGGATGCGCGCGCTCGGTCTCGCGGAGCAGATCGGCGATCTCGCTTTCGGCCACCCACGCGCCGACGGTGCGCGACAGCACGGGCAGCCCGCCTTCGAGCGTGCCGGTCAGCGCGTCGAGCATGCCCGCGGTGATGTGCGGCACGCCGGCGAGGATGAAGAGGTTGCCGACTCGGATCCCCGGCGCGCCCGACATGCGGTTGGGGATGAGCTCGGCGCCCTCGGGCACCCGCGCCATGCGCAGCCGCGCCTCGGTCAGCCCGCCGCGCTCGGCATAATAGCGATCGAGCACCGCGCGCGCTTGCGGGTGGATCACCACCCCCACGCCCAGCGCCGCCGCGATCGCGTCGACGGTGATGTCGTCATGCGTCGGCCCGATCCCGCCGGTGGTGAACAGATAGTCGTTGCGCGCCCTCAGCGTGTTGACCGCCTCGACGATCGCCGCCTGTACGTCGGGGACGATGCGCACCTCGGCGAGCCGAATCCCCTGTACGTTGAGCCAGCTCGCGAGCTGCGCGACATTCTTGTCCTGCGTGCGCCCCGAGAGGATCTCGTCGCCGATCACCACCAGTGCCGCGGTCCAGATGCGCTCGCTCATTTGCCCGGCGTAGAGCCTCGCAAACCCGCACGCAAACGCCTATATCGCGCACCATGACCGAATATGTCACCGTCACCGAAGACATGCCGCAGGCGCGCGACGGCGCGATCAAGCTCCACGGGCCCGCGGGCTTCGAAGGCATGCGCAAAGCCGGCCGCCTCGCCGCCGAGATTCTCGACGCGCTGGTGCCGCACGTCGTCCCCGGCGTCTCCACCGAGGAGCTCGACGAGATCGTCCGCAACATGACGATTGCCGGCGGCGGCGTGCCCGCGACGCTCGGCTATCGCGGCTACACGCATAGCTGCTGCATCTCGATCAACCATGTCGTCTGCCACGGCATCCCCTCCGAGCGCACGCTCAGGGACGGCGACATCGTCAATATCGACGTCACCCCGATGCTCGGGGGCTGGCACGGCGACACCAGCCGCATGTATCTGGTCGGCGACGTGCCGATCAAGGCGCGCCGGCTGGTCGACGTCACCTATGAATGCCTGATGCTCGGGCTCGAGCAGGCGAAGCCGGGCAACCATCTCGGCGACATCAGCCACGCGATCCAGCGCCACGCCGAGAAGCATCGCTACGGCGTGGTCCGCGATTTCTGCGGGCACGGCCTCGGCCAGGTGTTCCACGACGCGCCCGAGGTCGTCCATGTCGGCCGCCCCGGCACCGGCCCCGAGCTGCGCCCCGGGATGTTCTTCACCGTCGAGCCGATGATCAACATCGGCCGTCCCGACGTGAAGCTGCTCGACGACGGCTGGACCGCGGTGACCCGCGACCGCTCGCTCTCGGCGCAGTTCGAGCATTCGATCGGCATCACCGAAACCGGCTGCGAGATCTTCACCACCAGCCCCAAAGGGCTGCACAACCCGCCTTATTGAGAGGAACGCATTCCCCTCCCGTTTAGGGAGGGGCTAGGGGTGGGTAAGAAAAGGCCGGGCTCGATGCCCGGCCTTTTCTTCATTCCGAGCTGCCCGGTGGGCTCCCCGCCCCCTCCCTTGCAAGGAGGGGAGCAAACAGCCTCAATGCCCCTGATACCCCCGCCCCGACTGGATCAGGCGCTGGCGGTTGGTGTTCCCCGGCACCGCGATGTGCGTCGCCGGATCATATTCCTTGCCCACCGCGGGGCTGCCCTGCGGTACCCAGATGCTGACCACCGTGTTGCTGTAGCTCTGCGGCACGTAGCGGACATAATAGCCATCCGGGTGGATGCTCCAGCGGCCCGAGGGGATGTCCTGGCTGCCCGGACCCACGCCCGCCGCGCCGGCGAGCACCGCGACACGCTCGAGTTCGGCGAAGCTCGTCCCCGGTGAGGTCAGCATCCGCCGCAGATCGGCCTCGGCCTCGAGCACGGTCCGGATCGGCGCCGGCAGATTGTCGGCCAGCGGCCCCGTGGTCAGCATGTCGAGCGCGTTGCGGTTGAGCGCGGCGAGCTGGCGCGGCGTCAGCAGCCGCGCGGCGACCGCCTTGTGCTCGGTCGAGAGATCCTCGAACTTGGCGCGTGCGATGATCGCCCAGAGCAAAGTCTGGATGTCGTGCTGGTCGATCTCGGGATGGTTCACCGAGTTGCGCACGATCGTCATCACCGCGTCCTCGGCCGGGCCCTTGGGCGGCGCGAAGAGATAGCCGTCGCCGCCGCCGGGGCCGTGCGTTCCCGCCTTGAGGCAATAGCTCTGGTCGTGGAACTCGTAATAGCCCGGCTGCAGCACGAAGCCGCCGTTCGGGGTGCGCTGCAGCGTCATCAGCGAGCGCTTGGGCTCGCGCGGCTCGAAGCCGTCCTTGCTCGCATCGCCCCATTTGGCGTCGGGCAGGCTGGTGGTGATCGGCTGGCGATCACCGAGGATCGACGGAGGCTTGACCCCGACCTTGCGTGCGAGGCCGCCCAGACCCCCGAACTGCGCCTCGGCCGGGCTCGCGACCAGCGTCAACGCCGCCAATGCCGCGGCCGCGGCAAAAAGATTTCGAATTTTCATAGCGGTCTCCCCCACGCTTGATGAAACACGCGACTCCTCGCAGCCGCGATCGGCGCCCCTAATATATTCGGTTAGCTATGGCGAGCGATGGTTTTCGGCCAAGGCCATGCGTTCGGTTCATCGCAAGGACTTGTCGCCCGGCGCGAACTTCGTGCGGGGACTGGATTCGTCGGCAGTTTTGATTTCGCTGTTGCCCCGTTGGGCGACGATCAGTCGTGCCGCGCCGCCGGCACGCTCCACCGCCGGAGCGCTTCTTCGACCTGGTCTGCGCTAAATTCGCCCAAGGGGCTGCGGATCGTGAAATCGCCGCGCTTCTCGGCCGCGATGGCGAGCAATCCATGCGCCATGATCACCATCGGCCCGCGCGCGACCTGGCTGTCGCCGGTGGCGGCATCGACCCGGTGGATCTCCGCGGGCATGTTCATCGGCAAAAGCAAAATCTGACTCCCCGGCGAACCATATCTGCGGCACCACGCATATAGAACAACCGTTCCATTTATAGTATTATAGTATCACGCTATGGGGAAGGAACGTTGCCGCCGAATGAGGCAGATGCGCCCGCCCTGCTCATTTGGAAGGCACTTGTATCGCCGTGCGCGGCGTGTAACCCGAGGAGCGCCCCCGACTCCGCCTCTGGCACGGATGTTGCCAGACGCGCGCTACGGGGAACTGCCTCACTCCTTTGGGGGACAACGTGAAAAAGATCGAAGCGATCATCAAGCCGTTCAAGCTCGATGAAGTGAAGGAGGCGCTGCACGAGGTCGGCGTCAGCGGCATCACCGTCACCGAGGCGAAGGGCTTCGGCCGCCAGAAGGGCCATACCGAGCTCTATCGTGGTGCCGAATATGTGGTGGACTTCCTCCCCAAGGTGAAGCTCGAGGTGGTGGTCGACGATACGCTCGCCGAGCGGGTGGTCGAGGCGATCGCCGCCGCGGCCCAGACCGGCCGCATCGGCGACGGCAAGATCTTCGTGATCCCCGTGGAAACCGCGCTCCGCATCCGCACCGGCGAGCGCAACGAAAACGCGATTTGACGCAACGCAGCACTGTAATATTGCGGCGCGCGAAACGGTAATTTTATTGCCCGATTCGGCGGGCAGACGAAAGAGAGCGAAAGGGCTTTTACGATGGCGAATTCGGCCAGTGATGTTCTGAAGATGGTGAAGGAAAACGAGATCGAATGGATCGATCTGCGTTTCACCGATCCCAAGGGCAAGTGGCAGCACCTCACCATGGTCGCCAAGGTGATCGGCGAGGACGAGCTCACCGACGGTCTGATGTTCGACGGTTCGTCGATCGAGGGCTGGAAGGCGATCAACGAGTCGGACATGATCCTCAAGCCCGATCTCGACGCGGTGTGGATCGATCCGTTCTCGGCGACGCCGATGCTGATCCTCGTTTGCGACGTGGTCGAGCCCTCGACCGGCGAGCTTTACGCCCGCGATCCGCGCTCGACCGCCAAGCGCTCGGAGGCCTATCTCAAGACGCTGGGCATCGGCGACACCGTCTATGTCGGCCCCGAGGCCGAGTTCTTCATGTTCGACGACGTCCGCTTCGAGAACAGCTACGCGACCTCGTATTACGCGATCGACGACATCGAGCTGCCGGGCAATTCGGGCAAGGAATATGAGGCCGGCAATCTCGGCCACCGTCCGCGCGCCAAGGGTGGCTATTTCCCCGTCGCGCCGGTCGACTCGGCTGTCGACATCCGCGGCGAGATGGTCTCGACCATGCTCGAAATGGGCCTGCCCTGCGACAAGCATCACCACGAGGTCGCCGCCGCGCAGCACGAGCTCGGCCTGACCTTCGGCACGCTCGTCGAGACCGCCGATCGCATGCAGATCTACAAGTACGTCGTGCATCAGGTCGCGCATGCCTATGGCAAGACCGCGACCTTCATGCCCAAGCCGATCAAGGAAGATAACGGCTCGGGCATGCACACGCACATTTCGATCTGGGACAAGGGCAATCCGCTCTTCGCGGGCAACGGCTATGCCGGCCTTTCCGACATGTGCCTCTATTTCATCGGCGGCGTGATCAAGCACGCCAAGGCGCTCAACGCCTTCACCAACCCGTCGACCAACAGCTACAAGCGTCTGGTCCCGGGCTATGAGGCGCCGGTGCTCCTCGCCTATTCGTCGCGCAACCGCTCGGCCTCGTGCCGCATCCCTTATGGTGCGGGCAGCAAGGCGAAGCGCGTCGAGTTCCGCTTCCCGGACGCGCTGGCCAATCCGTATCTCGCCTATGCGGCGCTGCTGATGGCCGGCCTCGACGGCATCCAGAACAAGATCCACCCGGGCGATCCGATGGACAAGAACCTGTACGACCTGCCGCCGGCAGAGCTCGAGCAGGTCCCGACCGTGTGCGGTTCGCTGCGTGAAGCGCTCGACAGCCTCGAGGCCGATCAGGACTTCCTGCTCAAGGGCGACGTGTTCTCGAAGGACCAGATCGCGGCCTATGTCGAGATCAAGCGCGCCGAAGTCGCCCGCTGGGAGATGACGCCGAGCCCGGTCGAATACGATATGTACTACAGCGCGTAATCGCACCCGCGAGACGTGATCGAGGGGCGTCCGGCATGTCCGGGCGCCCCTTTTCGTTGGGCGGAGTGCGACTCCGTTGCAACGCAGCAAACTGTAATTTTTCCGACGCGGAAGAGTCATCGCAACCGCATCGAACTGTCAAACAGCGCCCCTAGAGCCCCTGCCGACAAACACAGATCAATTCGGGGGCGTCATGAATTTCAAGCTTTTCCTCGCGGCCGGAATCAGCGGCTTCGCGCTCACGCTCGCCGCCGGCGCATCGGCGCAGACCGCCGATACTGCGGCCGCCGATGCCGAGGCGATCAAGACCGCCGCGGAGATCGTCGTCCAGGCGCAGATCGGCTTCCGCAATCGCAGCGAGGATACCGAGCCCAAGCTCGTCTACGACACCGACTATTTCCAGCGCTTCGAGCCGCTCACCGCCGGCGATGCGCTCAAGCGGGTGCCTTCGGTCACCTTCCTGTCGGACGTGATCGAGAGCGACGGCGCGCGTCTGCGCGGCCTCGATCCCGGCTACACCCAGATCCTGATCAACGGTGAGAAGGTCCCCGGCTCGAACGCCGATCGCTCCTTCTTCCTCGATCGCATCCCCGCCGAGCTGATCAGCCGGGTCGAGATCGTCCGCTCCTCCTCGGCGCGCCGCACCGGCGATGCCGTGGCGGGCACGCTCAACATCGTGCTGCGCGACGGCTATGAGCTCGACGGCGGCTATGTCCGCGGCGGCGCGCTGCGCTTCCGCAACGACAAGGTCGTGCCGAGCGTCGGCGCGGTCTATGGCGGCGCGATCGGCGAGAGCCGCATCCTGCTCGGCGCCAACGTCCAGGGCCGCTACAATCCCAAGCTCAAGAAGAGCCTGCGCTATTCGGATTCGCCCGAGAACAACCCGAACTACGCGACCGACGACTTCGTCAATCGCGAGGACCAGACCGACACCCGCGACGGCATGGACTATGCCTTCAACGCGACCTGGGGCCTCAACACCGGCGGCACCGATGTCGAGCTGAGCGCCTTCTATGTCCGCAACGATCGCAAGGAGAGCGAGCGCTCGTTCGAATATGACGATCCCACCGCCGTCACCGGCTCGGTCCGTGGCACGCCCGCCGGCAATCTGCTCACCGACAACGCCAATGTGAACGACATCCAGCAGGACAATTATTCGCTCGCGGGCAAGCTCAAGCAGGAATGGGCGCTCGGCAAGACCTCGCTCAAGCTCGGCTTCGCGCGCTTCATCGATCGCCAGCACGAGACCGAGTTCGAGATCGATTTCGATCGCGCCGCGCCGCGCCTGACCGGCGATCTGACCGAGACGCATATCGACGACCAGGAGCTGTCGGTCTCGCTCGACCATCAGTTCGATATCGGCGCCAATGCCGATATCGTGATCGGCGGCTTCCTGCAGAACAAGGACCGCGACACCGACATCCAGACCGTGCGCCAGCGCTTCAATCTCGCGACCTCGGTCCATGGCTGGAACCAGTTCTCGGAGAATCCGAGCGGCTTCGCCCGCCAGTTCGACCCCACCGCGCCCGAGCCGGGCGGGATCAACCGCGTCGAGGAGGATCGCCGCGACGCTTTCGCGCTGATCGAGGGCAAGTCGGGCGCCTTCGCCTGGGAAGCCGGCCTGCGCTACGAGACCACCCGCGTGCGCATCGAGGACCAGACCGTCGCCGCCGCGCTCGCCACCCAGCGCAACGATTACGAGATCCTGCTGCCCTCGGCCTCGCTCAAGATCGACGTGACGCCCTCGGACCGCATCACCCTGTCGGCGGCGCGCACCAATCGCCGCCCGCGGCTCGATTATCTCTCGCCCGCGCGGCTGCTCGCCGAGCTCGGCGACAATGATCTCCAGGGCAATCCCGATCTCCGCGCGGAGACCGCCTGGGGTGCCGATGCCGGCTATGAGCGCCGCATCGGCAGCACCGGGGTGGTCGGCATCAACTTCTTCTATCGCAACATCACCGATCTGATCGAGCTGGCTAACACCGGCCAGACCGGCTCGGAAGGTGCCGGCGCCTTCGTGCTTCAGCCGCGCAATGTCGGCGACGGCAATGTCTATGGCGTCGAGTTCGACCTCTCGACCGATCTGCGCTTCATCGGCATGAAGGACACCGGCATCTTCGGCAATTTCTCGTACCTCGAGAGCGACATCGACGACGAGTTCGGCTCGCGCCGCTTCAACGGCCAGTCCAAATATGTCTTCAACGTCGGCTTCATCCAGAACCTGCCCGCCTACGGCGCGGCATTCGGCGCCACCTATCGCAAGCAGGGCGGCGCGTTCGACCGTACGGTCGGCGAGGAAGTCACCACCAATTACGGCGGCGACCTCGAGATCTTCGTCGAGAAGCGTTTCGGCGAGAGCGTCACCATCCGCGCGGTCGGGTCGAACCTGCTCGACGGCCACAAGGACGAGGTGTTCAACAAGTTCACCACGATCGAGGACCAGACCGATCGTATCTTCGACGAATATGAGATCGAGAGCGAACGCGCTGGCCCCGTCTTCCAGCTCATGGCACGCGTCGCCTTCTGATGCGCAACGCCTCGCTTCTCTCGCTGTGCCTGCTGGCGGGCTGCACCGCCGGCGAGCCCCGCCCCGTCTTCTCCCCCGCGCCGACCGCCACGGTTCAGGCGCGGGGCGAGACCCAGGCGGTCGGCACCGCCAATGCCGACGCCGCGGACGATCCCGCGATCTGGCGCAACCCCGCCGATCCGGCGGCGAGCCTGATCGTCGGGACCGACAAGAAAGCGGGCCTCTACGTCTATGATCTCGCCGGCCGGCAATTGTCGTTCCTCGACGCCGGCCGGGTGAACAATGTCGACCTGCGCGACATGGGGCCGGCCGGAATCATCGTCGCGGCGAGCGACCGCAACGATCCGCGCAACGCGAAGCTCGCGCTGTTCCGCCTCGATCCGGCCACGCGCAAGCTCACCGCGCTCGGCAAGATCGCCGCGGGCGCCGGCGAAGCGTACGGCGTGTGCCTCTATCGCGACGGCGCCGCGCTCCACGCCTTCAACGTCCTCAAGCATGGCACGATCGCCCAGACCGCGATCGATCTGTCGGGCGCCGCGCCGACCGGCACGACCGTCCGCACGCTCAAGCTCGCCACCCAGTCCGAAGGCTGCGTCGTCGACGAGCGCACCCACCGGCTCTACGTCGCCGAGGAGGATGTCGGCCTCTGGCGCTTCGACGCGCGCGCCACCGGCAGCACCGCGCCGATCAAGCTCGCCTCGGCCGACGGCTACCAGATCGTCGCCGACACCGAAGGCGTCGCGCTTGCCGCCGAAGGCGACGCCGATGGCGGCTATCTCCTCGTCTCGAGCCAGGGCGACAATGCCTATGCGGTCTATCGCCTCCGCGACGATTCCTATGTCGGCCGCTTCCGGGTGACCGCCGGCAAGTTCGGCGCCACCGAGGAAACCGACGGCATCGAAGTAGTCACCGGTGATTTCGGCCCTGGCTTCCCCGGCGGGCTGTTCATCGCGCAGGACGGCCACAACGCCCCCGCCGCGCAGAACTTCAAGCTCGTCGCCTGGGCCGACATCAAGGCGGCGCTCGGCCTCGAATAAAATCCCTCTCCCGTCGGGAGAGGGAGGGAGCCGGCGAAGTCGGCGGAAGGGTGAGGGTCGATACCTGCCCTCACCCTTCCCACTCGCTGCGCGAGCGGGCCCCTTCCCGCTCCCAAGGGGAGCGGGAGATTGCGCCGGGGCGCTGGCAAATCTACGCTCCCCGCCATGTTCCGCTCCCTGCTCTGCGCGCTCGCGCTGACCGCCGCCCTCCCCGCCTCCGCCCAGCTCAGCAGCGCCGAGCGCAAGATCGCCGCCGCGGTCGATGCCGGCTCGGCCGACACGCTCGCCTTGCTCGAGCGCATGGTGAACCAGAATAGCGGCACGCTGAACCTCGCCGGGGTCCGGGCGATGGGCGATATGCTGCGCCCCGAATTCGAGAAGCTCGGCTTCACCGTCGAATGGATCAATCTCCCCGATACCCTGCGCGCCGGCCATTTCGTCGCCACCCACAAGGGCAATGGCCGCGGCAAACGCATGCTGCTGATCGCGCATATCGACACGGTGTTCGAGGCGGTTTCGCCCTTCCAGAAATATCGCCGCGAAGGCGACAAGGCGATCGGCCCGGGCGTGGTCGACGACAAGGGCGGGATCGCCGTGATCCTCGCCGCGCTGCGCGCGATGGACAAGGCCGGCACGCTCAAAAATGCCGACATCAAGGTGATGCTCACCGGCGACGAGGAGAAGACCGGCGATCCGATCCCGCTCGCCCGGCGCGACCTGATCGCGGCAGGCAAATGGGCCGATGTCGCGCTCGAGTTCGAGAATCTCGCGCGCGAGGACGGCCGGGATTTCGGCACGGTCGCGCGGCGCAGCGCCAACAACTGGACGCTCACCACCACCGGCAAGACCGGCCATGGCGGCGGCATCTTCAACGCCGAGACCGGCTATGGCGCGATCTACGAGATCGCCCGCATCCTCGATGCGTGGCGGAGCAATCTCATCGAGGAGAACCTCACCTTCAATGTCGGCGTGATCGGCGGCGGCACTCCCGCGACGATCGACAAGGACGGCGTGCGGATCGAGGCCTCGGGCAAGACCAATGTCGTCCCCGCCACCGCGATCGCCCGCGGCGATCTGCGCAGCCTCACCCCCGAGCAGGACGCCGCCGCACGCGCGAAGATGCGGGCGATCGTCGACCAGCATCTCCCCGGCACTTCGGCGACGCTGAGCTTCCAGGACAATACCCCGCCGATGGCGCCGACCGAGGGCAATCGCGCGTTGCTCGCCCGGCTCAACACGGCGAATCGCGATCTCGGCCTGCCCGAAATGGCCGAGTTCCCGCCGGCCAAGCGCGGCGCCGCCGATTCGAGCTTCGTCGCCGCTTATGCCGATACCCTCGCCGGCATGGGTCCCAGCGGCGGCACGCTTCACGCCGAGGGCGAGTGGCTCGACATCCCCAGCATCGCCTTGCAGGCAAAGCGCAGCGCGATCCTGATGCGCCGGCTCGCGCAAGAGAAGCGCTGACTTCGGAACGTAGCCACGCCCATGACGTTCGACGCTGAAAAGGCGTCGGGAGGAGATTGGTCATGCGGAATATCGTGTTCGGCTCGCTGCTTCTCCTCGCCGCGTGCAGCAGCGGCGGCAATGGTGGCGGCGGCGGTGGCGGTGGCACCCCGACGCCCACGCCCAACACCGCGCCGAGCTTCACTTCTGCCGCCACCGCGAGCGTCGCCGAGAATGGCGCGCTGGGCTATCAGGCCACCGCGACCGACGCCGAGGGCAATCCGATCACCTTCTCGATCGCCGGCGGCGCCGATGCGGCGCGCTTCGCGATCACGGCCGCCGGCGCGCTGAGCTTCGTCGCCCCGCCCAATTTCGATCTCCCCGCCGACGCCGACGGGAACAATGTCTATGCCGTCCAGCTCGGCGCGAGCGACGGCACCGCGAGCGGCACGCTCAACCTGCAGGTCACCGTGACCAACAGCCGCGAAGGCATCGCGGTCAAGCGCGTCGGCACCGGCTTCGACCAGCCGATCGACGTCGCGGCAGTGCCCGGCGACAATAGCCGCGTGCTCGTCGCCGAGAAGACCGGCGGCGTCTGGTTCCTCACGCCGGCTACCGGCGCCAAATCGCTGGCCTTCCGCGTCACCGACCTCACCACCGAGAACGAGCGCGGGCTGCTCGGTATCGCGCCCTCTCCCAACTTTGCGACCACCAGCGAAGTCATGATCCACATGACCGGGGCGGCGGGGACGATCTTCATCCGCCGGTGCTTCGTAACCAGCGGCGGATGCGCCGACATATTGTCGATCCCGCACCCCAACAACAACAACCATAATGGCGGCTGGATCGCCTGGGGCCCGGACGGCAATCTCTATGTCGCGGTGGGCGACGGCGGCGGCGCGGGCGATCCGAACAACAATGCCCAGAACCCCAATTCGCGGCTCGGCAAGATCCTGCGGCTGGCACGGAGCGGCGGCGGCTTCGTCGCCGCGCCGGGCAATCCCTTCGCTGGCGCCGGCGGCGACCCCTATGTCTTCGCGCTCGGCCTGCGGAATCCCTACCGCAATTCGTTCGACGGCAACCGGATCATCATCGCCGATGTCGGCCAGAGTGCGATCGAGGAGCTCGACCTCGTCCGCACCGATCAGCCCGGCCTCAACTTCGGCTGGCGCTTCCTTGAGGGCACCCAGCCCTTCTCCGGCACCGCGCCCGCCGGACTGACCGCCCCGGTCTCGCAATATGGCCACGGCAGCGGCCCGCGCGAGGGCGGATCGATCATCGGCGGCCATGTCTATCGCGGGCCGATCCCCTCGTTGCAGGGCAGCTATGTCTTCGGCGACTTCATCAGCGGCAATATCTGGACGCTCCCCGCCGCGTCGCTCGTGCAGGGCTCGCTCTTCCCCGCGTCGAGCTATGAGCGCCGCAATCAGGATTTCGCCCCCGACGCGGGTACGATCGACCAGCTCGTCTCGTTCGGCCTCGACGGCGCCGGCAATCTCTACATCGTCGATATCACCGGCGAGATATTCGAAGTGGTGCCCGGCTGATGCGTTGCGGCTTGCAACCAATGCGCGCGCCCGCCATCTAGGCGCCATACCGAAAGTTCGAATCGGGAGAGGCGGATGCGCAGCATTCTGAAGCACTATATCGACGGCGCCTGGGTAGAGAGCGAGGGCGGCACCCGCCACGACGTGATCAATCCCGCCACCGAGACCGCGGTCAGCGAGATCACGCTCGGCTCCGACGCCGATGTCGACAAGGCGGTCGCCGCCGCCCGTCGCGCCTTCGAGAGCTTCTCGCGGACGAGCGTCGACGATCGCATCGCGCTGATCGAGCGCATCCTCACTGCCTATAAGGCGCGCGCCGCCGACATGGCCGAGGCGATCAGTCTGGAGATGGGCGCGCCGCTGAGTCTCGCCAAAACCGCGCAGGTCGGCTCGGGGATCGGCCATCTGCTGTCGGCGATCAACGCGCTCAAGGAGTTCCAGTTCGAGGAGCGGATCGGCAATAGCCTCGTCGTCCACGAGCCGATCGGCGTGGTGGCGATGATCACGCCGTGGAACTGGCCGCTCAACCAGATCGTCTCCAAGGTCGCCCCCGCGCTCGCCGCGGGCTGCACCATGGTGCTCAAGCCCTCCGAGGAAGCGCCGGGCTGCGCCGCGATCTTCGCCGAGGTGCTGGACGCAGCCGGCGTGCCCGCGGGCGTGTTCAACCTCGTCAACGGCGACGGCCCCGGCGTCGGCACCGCGCTGTCGAAGCACAAGCAGGTCGATATGGTGAGCTTCACCGGATCGACCCGCGCGGGCATCCTCGTCGCGAAGAACGCCGCGGAGACGGTCAAGCGCGTCCATCAGGAGCTCGGCGGCAAATCGCCCTCGCTGGTGCTCGAAGGCGCCGATCTCGGCAAGGCGGTGCCCGGCACCTTGTTCAGCGTGCTGATGAACTCGGGGCAGAGCTGCATCGCTCCCGCCCGCCTGCTCGTCCCCAAGGCCCAGCAGGAGCAGGCCGCAGCGATCGCCGCCGAGATGATGAAGGCGACCCAGACCGGCGACCCCGCCGAGGAGGGCCGCCATCTCGGCCCGGTGGTCAACAAGACGCAATGGGACAAGATCCAGGGCCTGATCGCCAAGGGGCTCGAGGAAGGCGCCAGGCTCGAGACCGGCGGCCCCGGCCGTCCCGACGGCATCGAGACCGGCTATTTCGTCAAACCGACTTTGTTCTCGGGCGTGCGCAACGACATGACGATCGCGCGCGAGGAGATCTTCGGTCCGGTCGTGACGATCATCCCGTACGAGGACGAGGAAGACGCGATCCGCATCGCCAACGATACCGATTACGGCCTGTCGGCAGTGGTGTTCGGCAGCGCCGAGGCCGTCCAGCGCGTCGCCCCGCGGCTGCGCGCCGGCATGGTCTATGTGAACGGCGGCCAGCCCGATCCGAACCTCCCCTTCGGCGGCTACAAGCAATCGGGCAACGGCCGCGAGCACGGCAAGTTCGGGCTGGCGGAATTCCTCGAGGTGAAGTCGGTGGTCGGCGTGTTCGCCTAACCTTCATTCCTCCCCGGCACGGGGAGGGGGACCATGCGCAGCATGGTGGAGGGGCTCTCCGCGAGGATTATCGCCTGTGGCACGCCCCCTCCACCAAGCCGCTGCGCGCCTTGGTGCCCCTCCCCGTTCCGGGGAGGAATGGCAGGCACCCCCCTTGCAAAATAGGATTTCGCCTGCTCCCCTTCCCGCCGGCCCGGCAGCTGCCGCCCGCGCTCTTTGACCCCGTCGATTTCCCTACAGCCGTGCGCAACAAGATTTCCTACCCGCGCAATCAGAGAGTCGCTTTTACGCGACTCTTGCGACTCTAGACCCGCGAAGCCCTACAAAATGCCGGCCCGCGCTTCCTACAGAACGAGCTGCCCTCCGCCGGATTGGCAATTCGTCCGAAGGTCGCTCAGTCTCGGGCGGTTTCCGCGGCGGTCACCATCACGAAGCTGATGTTGTCGCTGCCGTCGCGTACCAGTGCTTCGGCAAGAATCTGGTCCGCCGCGGTCTCGCCCGTTGCCGGCCAGTCCACGGGCATGTGCGAGTCGAGCGAACGGCTGAGGCCGTCGGAGCAGAGCAGGAAAACGTCCCCCGGCCCCGCCCTGCAGCACAGAGTCTCGATCTGGACCGCGGAATCGACGCCCAGCGCGCGGGTGATCACGTTCGCCTGCGGGTGATGCGCCGCCTGAACGCTGTCGATCAGCCCCTGATCGACCAGTTGCTGGACGAGACTGTGGTCGTGCGTGACTTGGCGCCAGAGCCCGCTTTCGCCGCGATAGGCACGGCTGTCCCCGGCCCAGAAGATGAAGGCCTCGCCCCCGGCGACATGCAACGCGACGATGGTCGACCCGATGACGCCGCCGGCCGCGACGCCCTTCGCGAAGATCGCGGCGTTCGCGGCTTCGAGCGCCTGCCGGATCGTCGCGGGTGTGATCGCCGCGGAGTCGTCGGCGAGGCCGCGCAGCGCGGCCACCGCGAGCTCGGCCGCGATATCGCCACCGCGATGCCCGCCCATCCCGTCTGCGATCGCCCAGAGCGCGCGATCGGGCCTGTCGAGGACGCGGTCTTCATTGACCTTGCGCACGCGGCCGACATGGCTCCGCGACGTCGAGCGGTACGGGCCGGGAAGCGGCGGCTGGGGAAATGGATCCGGCATCGCCAGCGCGAAGCTCATTTGCTCTGCTCGGAAGCAGCATAGGCCTGGACGAAGGCGCGGTCGAGCGTCCCCTCCTCGCCTTCCAGCTGGCGCAGCAGATCGGCGTGCCGCGCCTCGATCTCCTGCGCCTGCACCGCGTGCCGGCTCTTGAGCAGCGTGGCTTTGGCCGACACCGCCGCGTCGATCCCGGCCGGATCGAAGGTTGCCACGGCTTGCCGCAGCGAGGCCTGCAGCCCGGCGAAGGTCGCGATCAGATGGCGCTTCACATCTGTGAGCGAGCTGCTGATCGCCGCCGGCCCCGACAGGAAGCCGCCGACGCCCGAGAGCAGCAAGTCGATCGCCAGCCGCTGGGTCGGCGCCCATTTGAACGGATTGTTGCCCGAGCCGCCGATCGTGGTGCGGCTGAGATTGTAGCGGCCGCGGGCGCGATCGCGCTCGATCATCAGATCGGCGATGCCGAGTACCATCTGACGGTAGACCGCGCCGGCGCGCTCCATCACCTCGGCCGGCTCCTCGCTCGACAGCAACGAGGCGTCGAGCCCCGCACCGCGGCAAAAGGCCTCGAGCAGCGATTCGCCGCCCGACGCCGCGAAGGGCTGGGCATCGGTCCAGTCGGTCGGGATCGCCGTCGAGGCGCCGAGCGGCGGCGTCAGCACCATCGTGCGGCCCGTATCGATGACTTCGTCATCGAGCGGCGCGCGGCTCGCGGCGATGCGGAAGCGGCCCATGCGCAGCGTGAAGGGCAAGCTCACCGGCACGTCGACCAGATCGGGGAGCCGGTCGCCGGTCGTGTCGTCGAACACGCCGTTGGTGCCGATCGGGCGGATGATCAGCCCGTCGGCCGAAGCCGCGACTTCGCAATGCTCGCGCGAAAGCGCCCGGTCCGGGTCGGCGATCGGCCAGTCGCACTTGGTGTCGCGGCCGATGCGGATCGCGCCGTCGCGCAGCAGCCGCGCGTCGATCGGCTGGACCGAGTCGTCGACGTCGAAGAGCTGGAGCATGTACATCAGGCCGCCCGCCGCGGCGCCGGCTGGATGCAGGTCGCGTCGAGCGCGGCCACCTCGTCGGGTGCCGCGCCGTGCAGCCGCGGCTCGATTGCGGCGGCGAGCCGGTTGAAGCCGTCGAACAGCGCGCCGATCTCGTCGCGGCGGCGGTGCGAGATGCGCAGCGCGAAGCCCTGCTCGCGCGCTTCGTCGAAGCTCGTCAGGAGCCGACGCAGCGGCCGCACCACCATCGCCCCGCTCAGATAGCCGATCGCCAGCACGACCAGCATGACGATCGCCGCGAGCGCGATCATCAGCATTCGCGCATTGGCCATCGCCGCGTCGAGCGAAGTACGCGGCAGCCTGATGTCGACCGAGCCGAAATCGGCGCCGGCATAGCGGATCGGCCGGACGAAGCGCAGCGATCCGCCTTGATCGTCGGGGACGTTGGTGACAGCGTCGCTCAGCCGTTGTTCGCCGGTCGGGGCGGCATAGCGCTGGCCGACCCGCCGGCCGTCGCTGGCGGCGCGGATCGTGCCGCCGGCATCGACGACCACGATCCCGCGCACCCCGCCCTCCTGGCTGGCGGCGGAGACAAACGCCTGGAGCGGTGCCCAATCCTGCTGCTCGGGCGGAAGTCCGGCATTGTCGGCGAGCAGCACCGCGGCGTTCTTGGTGACGAAGGTTGCAATGGTTTCGCCGGAGGTGATCGCCATATGCTCGAGGGCGCGCTGCTGGCGGGTGAGGATCGTCGCAATGCTGAGGAGCAGCGCGACGAGGGTGATGCTCACCAAAGCGAGCGGGAGCTTGACCCGTAGCGACAGGCCGCGGCGCGTGACGGCGTCCTCGGTGGCGAGCGCGGCGCTCTCGCGGCGCAAAGCTTGCACCAGCTGCGCCCCGTCCGCGAAGCGCTGATCGGGCTTCTTGGCGAGGAGCTTGTCGACGATCTGGCGCAGGCCCGGCGGACAATCGGCGGCGCTGCGTTCGATCGGCGCAACCTTTTCCTGCGCGATCTGCAGCGCCAGCGTCGCGAGCCCGCTCGCGTCGAACGCCATCTTGCCCGTGACCATCTCGTAGAGCACCGCGCCCAGCGAGAAGAGGTCCGAGCGCGCGTCGACCGGAAGCCCGAGCGCCTGTTCGGGGCTCATATAGCGCGGCGTGCCGATCATCTGCCCAGCCTGTGTCCGCGCCAGCTGCCCCTCGGCCTCGCCGATCCGCGCCACGCCGAAATCGAGCAGCTTGGCGGTGGCGCCGTCCGAAGAGAGCAGGATGTTCGAAGGCTTCACGTCGCGGTGCACCACGCCCTGCGCGTGCGCATAGGCGAGCGCATCGGCGAGCTGGGCGCCGAGCGTCAGCACGCGTTCGAACGGCATGCGACCCTGCGCCTGGAGCACCGCGTCGAGCGGGCGGCCCTCGACCAGCTCCATCGCGATGTACGGGACGCCCTCAGCCTCGCCGACATCATAGATCGTCGCGATGTTGGGGTGATTGAGCGCGCCCGCCGCGCGCGCCTCGCGCAGGAAGCGGGCACCCAGCTCGGGGTCGCGGCGATAATCGGGCTTGAGCGCCTTGATCGCGACGGTGCGGCCGATATCGGGATCGTGGGCGCGAAAGACATCCGCCATCGCGCCCTCGCCGATGCGTGCCTCGATTCTGTATCGGCCAAGCTTTTCCATAACGCCTTCCGACCCCGCCCGAACTCGGGCTTAGCGGCGGAGACTTAAGGATTTCTTGTGCGCCTATTGCCGTGCGCGCACCGTCGCCGCGATCCGCTGCGCGCGTTGCAAGTCGCGCAGGATCACCGCATTGCCCGGATCGAGCGTATGCGCCCGCTGGAGCAGCCCGACCGCCTCCTTCACCGCACCGCGATTGAGCGCCGCCAGCCCCGCCGAACGCGCGCGTTGTGCGGCGGCCGGATTGGCCGCGGGCCTGGCCGGCGCGGGCGTGGGCGCGACCGGCCTGGGACGCGCGGGCACCGTCGCGGCGGGCCGGGCCGGCCGCTCGGGCGCCGGCTGCGGCCGAGGCCGCGGCGGCGCGCCCGGGATGCGCAGGATCTGCCCCGCCGCGAGCGTCGCCGGATTGGCGAGGTCATTGTAGCGCGCGAGCTGCCAGGCCTTGAGCCGGTTGCCGAGCAGATTCTCGGCAATCGTCTCGATCGTCTCGCCCGCGCGCACGGTATAGGGATAGTTCACCGGGCCGAGCTGCTCCTGCGGATTGCCCGAGATCGAATCGCGCAGCAGCGCCAGCCGCGGGTTCATCGGCTCGCGCTTGAGCAGCGGCTTGAGCAGCTTCTCGGCACCCTTGCGGTCTCCCTTCATCAGCGCCGCCTGCACGCCGTCGATATCGCCGTCGCTCACCGCTGCGGGTGCCGCGATCGGGGCGGGTGGCGGGCCCTTGGCGCAGGCGGCAAGCGCGAGCGCGCCGGCGAGCGCGGCGGCCCGCAGGAGGGATCGATTCGTCATCGGGCGAGCCTCTCGGAAAGATTCATCTGGATTTGCCGCGCGTCGAGCGCGAGCCGGTCGCGCAGCGCGGCGTTGTTGCGGACGAACGTCTGGAATGCCGCACCGCTCAGCGGCGGCGAGAAATAATAGCCCTGGAAGTCGGAGCAGCCGTGCCGGCGCAGCCAGAGATATTCCTCCTGCCGCTCGACGCCCTCCGCGAGCACGCGGATGCCGAGCCCGCGCGCGAGCGCGATGATGCTCTGGCAGATCGCCTGGCTGTCGCGGCGCATCTCGACTTCGGTGACGAACTGGCGATCGATCTTGATCTTGTCGAAGGCGAGCGCGCGCAGCGCCGAAAGGCTGGAGAAACCCGTGCCGAAATCATCGATCGCGATCGGGATCCCGAGGCCGCGAAGCCCCTCGAACAGCCGCTCGGCGCGGCCGATATCGGCGGCGGCGGCGCTCTCGGTGAGCTCGATCTCGAGCGCGCCGGGGCGCAGCGCGTGGCGTTCCAGGGTGCGTTTGATCAGCGTCTGGATGTCGGCGCGATCGAGCTGATGCGCCGAGACATTGACCGCGACGCTCAGCGGCCCTCTGCCGAGCCGCGGCCATTTGCCCGCCTCGCGGCAGGCGGCGTTGAGCGCCCAGAGCCCGACTTCCTCGATCATCCCCGCGCTTTCGAGCACGGGCACGAACAGGCTCGGCGAGACCATGCCGCGCACGGGATTGTTCCAGCGTAGCAGCGCCTCGGCACCGCTCACCCGGCCGTTCGCCGCATCGATCTGCGGCTGGTAGCGGAGCTCGAACTCGCCGTTGCGCAGCGCGCTGCGCAGATCCTGTTCGAGCGCATAGCGATCGCGCTCGACGCTGGCCGAAGCTTCGTCGACGCGCTGCACCTGAAGCGGGCCTTCGACGGTGGCGGCGCAGGCCGCGAGGACGCGCGCGAGCGTCGCTTGCGGCGCCTCCTCCCCGACGGACCAGAAGGCATGGTGAACGCGCACCTCGGGCAGCAGCTCGCGGCCGCCCTCGCGCATCGCGTCCCCCAGCGCGTAGCGCATCGCGGCGAGTTGCCGCTCGGCCTCTTCCGCGGGCACCTGCGGCCCCAGCCACAGCGCGAAATGCGAACGATCGACATGCGCGACCAGCCGCCCGGTGCCGATCATCCGGGTGATCCGCGCCGCGAACTGGCGGAGCGCGCGGTCGGCCAGCGCAGGATCGAACGCGCAGAGCCGATCGAAATCGCCGAGCGCGATCAGGCCGAGCGTGCCCACGCGATCCTGTTCCATCCGTGCGAGCAACGGCTCGCGGGTCGGCAGCCCGGTGAGCGCGTGGCGCTGCCCGAGGCGGTCATCGGTGGCGCGCAGCCGATCCTCGAGCAGATCGGTGGCGTGCGCGAGCGCGTCCCAGCCGCCTTTCGCCTCGACTCTGGCGAGCATGGCGATGCGCCCGGCAGCCGCGGACAGACGCCGGCGCAGCAAGAAGTGTGAGATCAGCCAAGCGGCGCCGAGCATCCCAAGCGCGAGCCAAGGCTGGCCCAACCATGCTGCCGCGGCGATGACCGCCGCGCCGGACAATAATCCGCCGGCGCGCAAAAGGCGCGTCGAACCGCTTCCGCCGGGCAAATAAGCACGCCACATGAGGCGCTTGGTAGCGCCGCGACTCATACGAAGGTGTTAAGGCAAGCCCTGCCTGCGCCGCCCTCAGCGGCGGTCTTGCTCCGCAAGCTCGGCCGCGAACCACAGCAATGCCGCCTGGCCGTGGAGATCGCCGGTGGCGCGCGGCCGGTTCAGATAATGCGCGACATTGTCGGCCTTGTTGGTGCCGACGCAGACCTCGCGCACCTGCCCGTCGGGCTGGACATAGGCGGCGAGCGCCGACCAGGCCCGGCGATACGCCTTGGCATAGACCGGATCGGTGAGGATGCCGAGCCGCACGCCGCGCGCCATCGCGAAGCCGAACATCGCGGTGCCCGAAGTCTCCTTCCAGCTCTCGGGATGATCGATCAGCTGGCGCCACATGCCGTCCTCGGCCTGGTTGGCGAGCAGCGCCGCCATCATCTTGCGATAGCCCGCCTCGATCGCCGGGCGCTCGGGATGCGTCGGCGGCAGATCGGTGAGAATCTCGGCAAAGCCCGCCGCCACCCAGCCATTGCCGCGACCCCAATAGAAATGCGCGGCCTCGCCATGGAAGAACAGTCCGTCGGGCTGCTGGAGCCGCTCGACATAGCGCCGCGCCATCAACGCCGCGCGATCGAGATATCGGGAGTCCTTCGACGCGCGATACGCCTGCACCTGCAGCGCCCCGATCATCCAGACATCGTCGATCCAGTACCGCGCCTGCGTGCTCAGCTGATCGTCGCCGAGCTTCGCCCATTGATTGTCGGCGAGCGCCAGCCCGCGGCGGAGCGCGTCGGCGTCGCCGGTCTGTCGCGCGATCTCGAGCGGCCACGCGCCATAGATGCTGACATCGACATGATTGGCGGTGTTCTCGATCGCCGAGGCGGTGCGTTCGCGCGCGATGATCCGGTCGAGCAGCGCGCGGTCGCCGGTCGTGGCGGCGAGCCGGGCGGCGCCATAGGCGGAAGCGGCTTCGGCATAATGGACGCCGCGCGTATCGGGGATGCGCAGCGGCACGATGTAGGTACGCCGGAGATATGCGTTCGCGGCGCGGTTTCCGACCTCGACCGGAGAAGGCGCGGCTGCGACGGTGCCTGCGGCTGCGGGCCGTTCGGAAGTGCCGCACGCGCCGAGCGCGGACAAGGCGATGACGAACAGAGCGTTCCGAATCATGGCATCTCCTCCCATTTTTCGAAACGATAGCGCAGCCCCCGTGCTTGCGGAACACTCCTCCTCTTCGCTTCGTCATCCCAAGGCGCGCGCGGGCATGGCAGCCTTGACTCCGTACCGTGGTACGGATGCCATATGGGGCGCGGACATCGATTTCGGAGATTCGCAGCATGGCCGCCGCACCGCAGAAAACCGCCATTCTCTATCGCATGGTAACCCCGGCGCATATTTGCCCCTGGGGCCTGCGCGCGAAGGATCTGCTTCGCCGCAAAGGCTATGCCGTCGACGACCGGCTGCTCACCTCGCGTCCCGAGATCGATGCCTTCAAGGCCGAACACGGCGTAGAGACCACGCCGCAGGTCTTCATCGAAGGCACGCGGATCGGCGGTTACGACGATCTCCGGACATGGTTCGGCAATCCGCCACGCGACCCGAAAGCGGTGACCTATACGCCGATCGTCGCGGTGCTCGGCATGGCGGGCGCGATGGCGCTCGCGACCAGCCGGATCGCGATGGGTACGCCGTTCAGCTGGATGGCGCTGCAATATTTCATCGCCATCGGCATGTGCCTGCTGGCGATGCTCAAGCTGCGCGACGTGTCCAGCTTCGCGACGATGTTCCTCGGCTATGACCTGCTCGCGCAGCGCTGGGTGCCCTATGCGACCTTCTACCCCGTCGCCGAGGCGGTTGCCGGGCTGCTGATGCTCGCCGGCATTCTCAACTGGGTCTCGGCGCCGCTTGCCTTGTTCATCGGCACGGTGGGCGCGGTGTCGGTGCTCAAGGCGGTCTATATCGATCGGCGCGCGCTCAGATGCGCGTGCGTCGGCGGCGACAGCAATGTGCCGCTCGGCTTCATCTCGCTGACCGAGAATCTGATGATGATCGCGATGGGCGCGTGGATGCTGCTGCCCGGACACGGCTGACAGGGCGCCCGCCCCTTGAGCGACGCGCGCAAGCGCCTAAAAGGATCGTCGATGCTGCTTCGTCTGCTTCTCGCGCTGCTGGTCGCCGGACTGTCGCTTCCCGCGATGGCGTCGACGGCGTGCCATGTGCCGTCGACAACGGCCTCGGCACATCATGGAGCGCCGGCGAAGCAACCGCCCGCGCCCGCTCCTGCGGAGATGCTGTGCATGGGCTGCGTCGCCCCCGCGACGGTCCGCGCGCCGATGCTGGCGGCGCCGATCGGTTTCGCCGCGCCGCGCTCGCCCCGCCTGATCCTGACCGGCGTGCCGCTTGCGGCAATGCCGCCCGCGACTCCGCCTCCCCGCGCCGAAGCGTGAACTCCGGCGCGATTGCGCCTCGTTCCACGCTTTCGGAGATTTTGAGATGACCAGATTCGATCTGCTCGCCGCGGCCGCCGCGGCGGCGCTGGCGACCCCTGCCGCCGCGCAAGACCATATGTCGCATGACACGCCCCCCCAAGCCTCCGCGCCTGTGCCTGCCGATCCCCATGCCGGCCACCAACCTGCGCAAGAGACAGCGCCTGCGCCGATGGATCACAGCATGCACGCCGATGGGGAGCCCGAGGCGCCTACCCCCGGTTCGGGCACCGCGCTGCTCCCCGCGGCCGAGGGCGGGATGCGCGGCGTGCATCTGGCGACCGGCGACTGGATGGTGATGGCGCACGGCGCCGCGCTGCTCGCATATACCGATCAGGGCGGCCCGCGCGGCGACGATCAGCTCTATACCGGATCGATGGCGATGCTGATGGCGCAGCGCGCGCTGCCCGGCGGCACGCGGCTGACTTTCAAGGGAATGGCGAGCCTCGATCCGATCAACGGCCAGCGCGGCTATCCCAATCTGTTCGCCTCGGGCGAGACCGCGCATGGCCAGCCGCTGGTCGATCGTCAGCATCCGCACGACCTGTTCATGGAGCTGTCGGCGCGTGTCGACGTGCCGCTGACGCAGGGCCTGACCGGCTTCGTCTATGGCGGGCCGGTCGCCGAGCCCGCGCTCGGGCCCGCGGCGTTCGTCCATCGCCGCTCGGCGCGCTATCTGCCGCTCTCGCCGATCGCGCATCACTGGTTCGACAGCACGCACGTGACCTATGGCGTGGTGACCGCGGGGCTCGCCACGCGCGGGCTCCAGCTCGAGGGCTCGGCGTTCCGCGGGCGCGAGCCCGACGAGAAGCGCTGGGACATCGAGGCGCCGGCGCTCGACAGCTGGAGCGTCCGCGCGACGCTGATCCCCTCGACCAACTGGACCCTGCAGGTCAGCCACGCCCGGCTCGAGCAGCCCGAGCCGCAGCATCCGGGCGAGGACGAGCAGCGGACCACGGCGAGCGTCCATTATGCGCGCGGCGGCTTCTCGGCGATGCTCGGCTTCGCCGCGAAGGACCGCGTGCCCGGGGACACGCTGACCGCGTGGCTGGGCGAGGCGAACTGGGATCTGTCGGCGCATCACAGCCTGTTCGGACGCGTCGAGAATGTCGCCAATGACGAGCTGTTCCCCGATCATGCCGATCCGCTCCACGACCGGACGTTCCGGGTCACGCGGTTCGAGGCGGGCTATGCGTGGCGGACGCGGCTGGACGCGGATGTGACGCTCGCGCTCGGCGGATCACTCGCCGCCTATGCCAAGCCGCGCGCGCTCGATGCTGCCTATGGCAAGGCGCCGATCAGCGCGTCCGTCTTCGCTCGGATCGCTTTGGGCGAATAGGACTTCGCGCCGAAACAATCGGGTGGCAGGCGGCGGCAATGCACTGGATTCGCAGTTTTGCCGTCGCCGCACTCGGCGCGCTTCTCCCCCTCGCCGCAGCGGCCCCTGCCGCCGCGCAACGCCCCGCGACCGTGGCGGAGGCGCGCGCGCCGGTGACGCTGCTGATCTCGATCGACGGCTTCCGTTACGACTATCTCGAACGCGGCCGGACGCCGGTGCTGTCGCGGCTCGCGGCCGAGGGTGCGACCGGACCGATGCGGCCGAGCTTCCCGAGCAAGACCTTCCCCAATCACTGGACGCTGGTGACCGGGCTCCGTCCCGACCGGCACGGCATCGTCGCCAACAAGATGGAGGATCCCGCGCGGCCGAAGGAAAGCTTCACCATGGCGAGCGAGGATCCCTTCTGGTGGAACGCCGCGGCGCCGATCTGGGTCGATGCCGAGCAGGCGGGGATCCGCACCGCGTCGATGTTCTGGCCGGGCTCCAATATCGCGATCGGGGGCAAGCTGGTGCGCAACCGCGCCGAAGGCGGCACGCGCCCTTCGGACTGGCAGCAATTCTCCAACGCCGTCACCGGCGAGCAGCGGGTGAACACCATCCTCGACTGGATGCGCCGGCCGGCGACGATCCGTCCGCGCTTCATGACGCTCTATTTCGACATCGTCGATTCGGCCGGCCACAGCTATGGCCCGGACGATCCCCGCACGCTCGATGCGGTCGCGACGGTCGACGCGCAGATCGGCACGCTGGTCGATGGGTTCGCCGCGCTCGGCCAGCCGGTCAATCTGATCGTCGCCGCGGATCACGGGATGGCGGCGATCGCGAACGATCGGGTCGTGACGCTCGACCGCCTCATCGCTCCCGACACCTATCGCGCGATCGAGTTCGGCGCGTTCGCGGCGCTGAACCCGATCCCCGGCGAGCAGGCTCGCGTGGAAAAGGCGCTGCTCGGTCATCATCCGCACATGGATTGCTGGCGCAAGAGCGAGATTCCGGCGCGCTTCCATTATGGCAGCAACCCGCGCGTGCCGGCGATCTTCTGCCTCGCCGAGACGGGCTGGTCGATCGCGCCCAGCCCTCCCGAGGAGCCCATCGCCGGCGGCAATCACGGCTTCGATCCCGCGGCGCCCGAGATGGCGGCGTTGTTCATCGCCCATGGCCCGGCGTTCCGGCCGGTGCAGCTGCCGGGGTTCGACAATGTCGACGTCTTTCCGCTGCTGCGCGATCTGCTGGGGCTGCCCGCCAAAGCGGGAGTCGACGGCAGCGACGCAGTGTTCAGGCCCGCGCTGCGTTAGGGCTTGCCAAGTTTCAGTTTCCATACGAAACTGAAATCATGCTCTATCTGGACGATATCGAACCCGGGATGAAGCGCAGCTTCGGCCGCTATCCAGTCACGCGCGAGGAAGTGCTGGAGTTCGCGGGGAAATATGATCCCCAGCCCTTCCACCTGTCCGACGAGGCGGCGGCGGCCACGCATTTCGGCCGGCTCGCGGCGAGCGGCTGGCATACCTGCGCGATGACGATGGCGATGTTCGTCGAGCATATGAAGGAACATCCCCAGGCCAGCCTCGGCGCGGCGGGCGTCGACGAATTGCGCTGGCTCAAGCCCGTCTATCCAGGCGACGTCCTGCGTTGCGAGAGCGAAGTGCTCGAGGTGCGCCCCTCGCAGAGCCGCCCCGAAATGGGCAGCGTCCGCAATGCGATGACCACCTTCAACCAGCATGACGAGCCAGTGCTGCGCTTCACTGCGCTCGCGCTGATGCGCCGGCGGCCGGCCTAACGCCGATAGCGTCGATCGGATCGATCCCGGCGCCCGTCGCGGTTCCAGTCGCGGCGATCGCCGCGCCAATTGCCGAAGCCGTCCCAGTTCTGACGGCGCTCGCCCTGCCAGTTGCGCCCGCGATCATACCAATAGCGGCGCTGGCCGTCGTTCCAGCGATGCGGCCGCCGGTAGCGATCGTAGACGTAGTAGCCGGTGCCCGGATAGTAATAGTCCCCGTACCAGCCGAAATAGCTGCTCGGGCCATAGCCATAGCCGGGGCCGTAATCGTCATAATAGCCGCCGCTCGAATAGCCGACCGACACGCCCGAATAGCCATAGCCGTCTTCGGTGCAGGCAGCGGTGCCGAGTCCGAGCGCGGCGAGCAGCCCGATGGTGGAAATGCGGCGAATCCACATGGCGACGATCCTCTCGAGGCTAGCCGCAGATACGGCTAACAGCTTGAGAACGTTGTCGCCGATGCGATGTTCCGCGCGGCTCAGTGGCCGTCGAACGCGGCCAGCGCGTGGACCGCGATCCCGTCGCCGCGCAGCGCGGCGGCGCCGCCGAGTTCGGGCAGGTCGACGACGAAGGTCGCCTGCGTCACTTCGGCTCCGGCCTTGCGCAGCAGCCGCACCGCGGCGCGCGCGGTGCCGCCGGTGGCGATCAGATCGTCGACGAGCAGCACCCGCGCGCCCGGCGCGCAGGCATCGGCATGGATCGCGATCCGATCGGTGCCATATTCGAGCGCATAATCCTCGGCGATCGTCGCGCCGGGCAGCTTGCCATCCTTGCGGATGAGCAGCACGCCGGTGCCGAGCTTCATCGCCAGCGCCGCGCCGAACAGAAAGCCCCGCGCCTCGATCCCCGCGACGAGATCGACCGGCCCGTCCACCAGCGCCGCCATCCGCTCGATCGTCAGCCGCAGCCCCTCGGCGTCGAGCAGCAAGGTGGTGATGTCGCGGAACATGATCCCGGGCTTGGGAAAGTCGGGGATCGTGCGGATGCGCCGCCGGATCTCGTCGTCAGGGTTGGTCATGCGCCTGTCCTTGCCCATGAAAGGAAATCCCGCCGGGGCGGGGCCGCGGCGGGATTCCGTTAGTCCAGCGTGTCCGTCGCCGCCAGCGTCAGTGCTTCACGCCCCGCCATACGGTCAGGTACGCGCCATAGGCGAGACCCGTCGCGATCAGCAGGAAGAGCACCACCGCGACGCCGGCCGCGTGGCGGCGCTGCATCGTCGGCTCGGCGGTCCAGACGAGGAACGCGGAGACGTCCTGCGCCATCTGGTCCACCGTCGCACGCGTGCCGTCCGAGAAGGTGACCTGATCGTCCTGGGTCAGCGGCGGCGGCATCGCGATGTTGAGGTTCGCGAAATAGGGGTTGAAGTACATGCCGTCCGGCGTCTTGGCGAACTCCGGGAACTTCTTCAGCGCTTCGGCCGAGGGCTTCTCGTTATAGCCGGTGAGCAGCGAGTGGACATAGGCCGCGCCGCCATGCCGCGCCTTGGTGATCAGGCTGAGGTCCGGCGGCGTGCCGGTGCCCGGATAATAGACCTTGGGGAAGCGGTCCGACGGCAGATTGTCGCGCTCGCCCCAGGTGCCCGCCTTGGGATCCTGCACCGGCTGCTTGACCGGCCAGTCCTTGGCGATCTTCTTCACCTCGGCTTCGCTATAGCCGATCTGCTGGAGGTCGCGGAACGAGACGAGGCTCAGCGAGTGGCAGCTCGCACAGACCTTCTCGAAGACGAGGAAGCCGCGCTGGAGCTGCTGGTTGTCGAACTTGCCCAGCGGGCCGTCCGAGGCGAGATGCAGCTCCTTGGGATGGTGGTGCATCGCCTCTTCGGCGGTCTCGGCCGGCGGTTCGGTGATCCAGGTCGAGACCGTGCCGTACAGCGCGAGGCCGAGCACGAAGATGAAGGCGCCACCGACCAGGAACTTGATCGAACGGATGAACAGCGGAAGCATTGGTCGTGGTCCCCCTTACGCGCTGACAGCCGTTTCGGTCATCCGCGAGCCGCCCTTGTCGCCCAGCACTGCCTCGGTGATCGAGTTGGGCAGCGGCTTCGGACGCTCGAGGCGCGAGATGATCGGCACGATGATCAGGAAGTGCGCGAAATAATAGGCGGCGCAGATCTGGCTGAGCACCACGATCCCGGGCGTCGCCGCCGAGCCGCCGCAATAGCCGAGCACCAGCACGTCGAGCACCAGCACCCAGAAGGCGACGCGGTACATCGGGCGATAATTCGCCGAGCGCACGGGCGAGCTGTCGAGCCAGGGCAGGAAGAACAGCAGGATGATCGAGCCGAACATCGCCACCACGCCCCACAGCTTCGCCGCGATGATGAAGTCGGCGGTGAAGGCGCGCAGGATCGCGTAGAACGGCCAGAAATACCATTCGGGGACGATGTGCGCCGGGGTCGAGAGCGGGTTCGCCGGGATGTAGTTGTCCGGGTGGCCCAGCAGGTCCGGGAAGAAGAAGATCAGCGTCGAGAAGACGATCAGGAACACGCCGACTCCGAAGCCGTCCTTCGCCGTGTAGTAGGGGTGGAACGGAACGGTGTCCTGCTCGCCCTTCACTTCCACGCCGGTCGGGTTCGACGAACCCGGGATGTGGAGCGCCCAGATGTGCAGGATCACGGCGCCCGCGATCACGAAGGGCAGCAGATAGTGCAGCGAGAAGAAGCGGTTGAGCGCGGCGTCGTCGGGCGCATAGCCGCCGAGCAGCCAGATGCGGATCCATTCGCCGACCACCGGGATCGCCGAGAAGAAGCCGGTGATCACCTGCGCGCCCCAGAAGCTCATCTGGCCCCAGGGGAGGACGTAACCCATGAACGCAGTGGCCATCAGCAGCAGGAAGATCACCACGCCGATCAGCCACACCATCTCGCGCGGCGCCTTGTACGATCCGTAATAGAGGCCACGGAAGATATGGATGTAGACGACCAGCAGGAACATGCTCGCGCCGTTGGCGTGCGCGAAGCGGAGGAACCAGCCGGCGTTGACGTCGCGCATGATCGTCGCGTTGATCGAATCGAACGCGCCCGCCGCCGACGAGTGGAAATGCATCGCGAGCACGATGCCGGTGACGATCTGGACAACCAGCGCCACCCCGGCGAGCACGCCGAAATTCCAGAAATAGTTGAGGTTGCGCGGCACCGGATAGCCGGCGCCGACCGCGTTATAGACGAAGCGGGGCAGCGGAAGACGGCTGTCGATCCACTGCGTCAGCGGGTTCTTGGGTTCGTAATGGCGTGCCCAGGGGAAGCTCATCTGCGTCTATCCTCAACCGACCACGACGACAGTGTCGGACGTGAATGCATATTCCGGAACCTCGAGGTTCTTCGGCGCCGGACCCTGACGGATGCGGCCGGCGGTGTCATAGGCCGAGCCGTGGCAGGGGCAGAAATAGCCGCCGAACGGCCCGCGATTCTCGCCCTCGCCCGCGCCCAGCGGCACGCAGCCGAGATGGGTGCACACGCCGAGCGTGATCAGCCACTGCTTCTTGCCTTCCTTGGTGCGCTCCTCGAGCGTCTGCGGATCGCGCAGGCTCGACACGGGAACCGCATCGGCCGCGGCGATCTCCGCGGGAGTGAGCTGGCGGACGAACAAAGGCTGCTTGCGGAAGCTCGCCTTGATCGCCTGGCCCGGCTCGATCGCCGAAACGTCGAGCTCGGTGGTCGACAGCGCGAGCACGTCGGCCGAGGGATTCATCGAATTGATCAGCGGAAGCACCGCCACGCCGGCACCCACGCCGGCGAAGGAAACCGCGGCAATCGTCAGATAATCGCGACGACGGGGGTTCTCGAGAATCTCCCCACCGGGACCGACGGTCGCATCAGGGGGGAGATCGTCACCTGGTGTTGCCATGCTTCAGCCCTTGCACTTCAGAACAATCCCGCGACGGACGTGCGGGTAACGGGACACGGGCGCATGCACGCCCAAAGCCGCCCGGTGCCCCCGGTGGCTGCGCGGCCTGATAGACGGCGGGAAGCGGCTTTGCCAACAGGGATTTTCGCGCGCGCAACGGGCGCGTGCAAATCTCCTCCCTCGCGCAGCGGGAGAGGGGGACCGCGCCCGAAGGATGTGGTGGAGGAGGCCTCTCCCCAAGCACCGCGTCTGCGGACATGCCCCCTCCCCGCTGCGTCGAGGGAGACGCTTTCGATCCGGCGAATCTGCGGCTAAGCCGCGCGCCATGCGCCTCGCTCTGTTCCAGCCCGAGATCGCCGGCAATGTCGGTGCCGTCCTGCGCCTCGGCGCGTGTTTCGCCACGCCGGTGGACATCATCGAGCCGATGGGGTTTCCGTGGAGCGACAAGGCCCGCAGGCGCTCGGCGATGGACTATGACGACAAGGTCGAAGTCGCCCGCCACGCCGATTTCGACGCCTTCAAGGCGCATCTGCCGGGCCGGCTGATCCTGTTCACCACGCGCGCCAGCATAAGACTGCCCGACACGACCTTCGAGCCCGGCGACACGCTGCTGTTCGGCTCGGAAAGCGCCGGCGCGCCCGATTTCGTCCACGCCCGCGCCGATCTGGCGGTGCGCATTCCGCTCGCCGCGGGGCTGCGCTCGCTCAACCTCTCGGTCTCGGCGGGAATCGCGCTCGCCGAGGCGCTCCGCCAGACCGACGGCTGGCCCGCCTGAGCGCGGACATTCTGTCCACTCGACACGCTTCCCCGCCCCGGCCTATCAGCCCCACCATGCAAGAGCTCGATCCCCAGCAGCAAGCCGCCCGCCTTTGGTTCGAAAGCCTGCGCGACGCCATCTGCGCCGAGTTCGAGGCGATCGAGGCGGAGGCGGGATCGGACGCGAAATTCGCTTATCTGGGCTGGGACCGCGCCGATCCTTCGGGCGCGCCCGGCGGTGGCGGCGTGCGCGGGGTGATGCAGGGCAAGGTCTTCGAGAAGGTCGGCGTCAACGTCTCGACCGTCGGCGGCAGCCTCGAGGGCGATTTCGCGCGGACGATCCATGGCGCGGGCGAAGATCCGAGCTTCTTCGCCACTGGAATCAGCCTCGTCGCGCACATGGCCAATCCGCACGTCCCCGCGGTGCACATGAACACGCGCTTCCTGTGCACGACGAAGCGCTGGTTCGGCGGCGGCGCCGATCTCAACCCGCCGATCCCGATCGCCGAGGATACCGCCGAATTCCACGCCGCGCTCAAGACCGCGTGCGACGCGCACGACCCAGCGCATTATCCGCGCTTCAAGCAATGGGCCGACGAGTATTTCTACATCCCCCATCGCAAGGTCCATCGCGGCGTCGGCGGGATCTTCTACGATCATCTCGAAGGCGATTGGGACGCCAGTTTCGCGTTCACCCAGGATGTCGGCCGCGCGTTCCTCGACGTGTTTCCGCGCATCGTCCGCCGGCGGATGGACACGCCCTTCACCGAAGCCGAAAAGGCGCGCCAGCTCGAATGGCGCGGCCGCTATGCCGAGTTCAACCTGATCTACGACCGGGGGACGCTGTTCGGGCTCAAGACCGGCGGCAATGTCGACGCGATCCTGATGAGCCTGCCGCCGATGGCGAGCTGGGGATGAGGGACGGCGCGACATGGGCCTGATCCCCGTCGCCGACGATCAGATCGCGACGATCGTCACCTCGCTCGAGATGCGTGCGCGTCCGCCGCTGCGCCCCGCCCCGCCCTCGCCGCTGCGCCTGACGCATTGGCCCGCCCCGGCGAGCGACAAGTACAAGGCGCTGTTCCGCCGTGTCGGCGAGCCATGGCTGTGGTTCTCGCGGCTGGTGATGCCCGACGAGGCCCTGCGCCGCATCCTCGATGACGAACGCGTCGAAGTCTATGCCGCCACCGATCGCGCCGGAATCGAGCTCGGCATGCTCGAGCTCGATTTCCGCGTCGCGGCGACCTGCGAGCTCTCCTATTTCGGGCTGGTCCCCGAGCTCACCGGCAAGGGCAATGGCGGCTGGCTGATGGCGCAGGCGCTGGGGCTCGCGTGGCGCAAGGGGGTGGAGCGCGTCTGGGTGCACACCTGCACGCTCGATCATCCGGCGGCGCTGGGCTTCTATCGGCGCCACGGCTTCGTGCCTTACAAGCGGACGGTGGAGACCTTCGCCGATCCGCGGCTCGCCGGGATCCTCGCCCCCGACGCCGCGCCTCACATCCCCTGTTTCGGCCCCGGCTCCGGCACGGTCAAAAGGCGATAGGCGGCGATCTGCAGGAGAAGCTGGGCGAGGACCGCGGCGGCGCTCACCACAGAGACGCAGAGCGCGACGATCGCCCCTCCCGCCGGCCCTGCCTTTTCGCCGATGCCGAGCAGGATCTCGCCCACCAGCATGAGCGGGAAATAGACCAGCATCATCAGCAGCAGCAAACGCCAGCCATTGCCCGCGGTGCGGCGCAGCGCCGCCGTCACGGCGCCGACGAGCGGGGTATCGCGTTCCGCAGCGAGAAGCGGAAGCAGCACGAAGCTGCGGCCGAGCACATAGAAAAACGGCCCGATCGCGAGCACGAACAACAGCGGTCCGCCGATGACCAGCAGCCCCATCGTCAGCGCGCCCAGCGGGAGCAGGAGCAGCGCCGAGCCGGCGATCAGCCGCGGCAGCAGCGCCGCGCCCTTGCCGATCGCCGCTCCGGCCGGCGGACGGTCGCGATCCAGCAGCAGCACGAGGACCACCGCCGAGCCGAGCAGCTGCACCACCAGCTGCAGCGCGAACCACGGGGCGTTGGTCGACAACCAGTCGAGCGCGACGCGCATCGCCTCCTCCTCGACGAGCGCCGATACGTCCGGCTGGGGCAGGAACAGGCGCAGCGCGAGCGCCGGCAGGAAGAAGAACACGCCCGCGACCGGCAGGAGCAGTTCGCGCGCGCCGCGCCACAGGCTCCGGGCGTCGGCGAGCACGCCGGCGAGGCTGAGCGTCATGCCGCGGCTTCGCCGTGGCGCAGCCCGGCCTGCGCGGTGAGTGCGACATAGAGCTTGGCGGCGAAGGCCGGCGGGATCACCATGAAAGCCGCCTGGACCGCCGCGACTACGATCGAAGTCATCACGCTCGCCAGAGTCACGCCCTCGCCCTCATTCCCCGCGACCAGCGCGAAGATGCTGCCGAACACGGTCTTTGCCGCCAGCTCGGCCACCCAGCTGACGATCACGAAGAGGAAGATCACGCCGACGATGCGAAGCGCCGCGCCACGCGTCAGCGACCAGGACTGGCCGATCGCGCCCAGCAGCCGGTTCTCGCGTATCACTACGGCATTGGCGACGCTGAGCCGCGCCGCCAGCCAGAGCAGCAGGATCAGCCAGACGAGCAGATAGAGGGCGATGAAGCCCGCCATCCGCAGGGTGATCCCCCCGGTCTCGCCGCGCGCGAGCGCCGCCATGTCGTAGCCATTGGCGGATAGCGCGAGCGGGATCGGCAGCGCGACGACGCAGGCGCCTGCCAGCAGGACGAGCGACAGGATGAGCGCAGGCACGAAGCGCCGCGTCGCAATGCTCGCCGCACTGCGATCGGAGGCGATGTCGAGCCCCATCGCAGTGATGACCAGGCCGCCCCAGAAGGAAATCAGCGCGAACAGCAGCTGCAGACAATAGAGCAGCATCGTGAGGCGCGAGCTCGCCCCCGTCATCGCCGCCGCGAAATTGCCTTCGATCGAGGCCGGCACGAAGAAAGCGAGCAGCGCGATCGGCAGGATCGATGCGATATTGTCGCTGAGGAACTCGGCGGTGCGGTCCCAGACGCTCCCCATCTTCACCATGATGCGCGTTATTCCCTTGGCTCCCGAGCGCCCCTGTTAGCCGCGGCCCGATGCGTTGCCAATGCTTGCGCAAACGCGCCGCACGGCGCATCGGGCGCGCATGACATCCGATATCGAATGGCGCGTCGAGCCCGGGCGGATCGACTATGCCGAGGCGCTTGCGGCGATGGAGGCGCGCGCCGCCGCGGTGACCCGGCACGAGGCGCGCGAGCTGGTCTGGCTGCTCGAGCACCCCCCGGTCTACACCGCCGGCACCAGCGCCACCGACGCGGCCGAGCTGCTCGACCCGCGCTTCCCCGTGCACCGCACCGGACGTGGCGGACGCTACACCTATCACGGCCCCGGCCAGCGCATCGGCTATGTCGTGCTCGATCTGCGCGAGCGGCTGCGCGACGTGCGCTGCTATGTCCATGCGCTCGAAGGCTGGGTGATCGCGGCGCTCGCCGAATGCGGCATCGAGGCGTTCCGCGCGCCCGGCCGCATCGGCATCTGGACGATCGATCAAGGCGGGCGCGAAGCCAAGATCGGCGCGATCGGCGTGCGCATCCGCCAATGGGTGACGCTCCACGGCTTCGCGGTGAACCTGTCCCCCGACCTCGCCCATTTCACCGGGATCGTGCCCTGCGGGATCGCCGAATTCCCTGTCACCAGCGCCGCCGCGCTGGGGAAACCGGTCACCCTGGCGCAATTCGATTCGGCGCTCGCCGCCACATTTTCGCCATTTTTGGAGGCTCTGTCTCCCGGAAGGTCAAAATCGAGTCTTGAGGGCTTGTGCCAAACCGACTAATGTCCACGCCGGTTTGGGTATTAAACGGCGTATCCGCTGTCCAAATCCACTATCTAGGGAGCTTTTACATGCGTGCAGTCATTTCCAAGATCGTTGCGGGTTCGATGATCGCCGGCGCGGCCCTTCTGGCCTCGGCGTGCACCAGCAACGAATCTTCGACGAACGTCACCAACACCACCGAGGTTGTGCCGGTCGAGAACACCACCGTCACCGACACGATGGTCACCAACATCGACGCGGCTGCTCCGCTGGACAACGGCACCGAGGTGAACACCACGGTGACCGAGAACACCACCACCACGACCAACGCGATGTAATCATCGCGCTTCGGCGTGTTTGAACAGGGCCGTCCGGGCGACCGGGCGGCCCTTTTCGTTGCGCAGCATGCCGCGCGCCGGGGGCGCACAAAAAAAGAGCTTGGGCGCGGACTCAAAATTCCTTAACCACGCGTGGGACCAGCCAAAAGAGGGCGTGATGCTCGTTCCGCGTATCGTTTCCATGCTGGCCGTGACGGCCGCTTTCCTCCTCGCAGCGCCGGCATCGGCGCAGTTCTTCCTGAAGCCGGCCAATCTGGCCAACGCGCGCGTGACCGGCGCCGAGCCCGGCATGATCGGGCCGGCGCTGCCCAGTGCGAGCCCCGCCGAGCTCCGCGCCGCGCTGGTGTGGAATCTGCGTGCCGCGCTCAATGTGGCGGCGCTCCAGTGCCAGTTCGAGCCGACGCTCCTCACCGTCAACAATTACAACGCGCTTCTCAAAGATCACGAAGTAGAACTGCGTGAATCCTACGGAACGCTCGAGAAATATTTTATTCGTTCGAACTCTACCAAGAAGGCCGGCCAAACCGAACTCGACAAGTTCGGCACGCGTGTCTACTCGGGCTTTTCGACTGTCTCGGGCCAGCTGTCTTTCTGCCAGACCGCTGCCGCAATCGGCCATGAAGCGCTGTTCAGGAAACGCGGCGATTTCGGCGATCTCGCGCAGGAGCGGATGAGCGAGCTGCGCGACAGCCTGCGCTCCTGGGGCGAGCAGTTCCGCCGCACCATCGACTATCGCGCGCTGATCGTCGTCGAGCCGCTGCCGCCCTTCGGCGATCCCAAATGCTGGCGCAAGGGCGAGTATCAGCCGAAGAAGTGCGGCGTGCTGCGGGTGGCGACGCGCTAGGCGGTATCCGCTATCCCCGGCCCGGAGATCCGGACCGGCTGGAGACGGCGCATGGCGAAGCATCGCATCTATTCGATCAGCGTGGCGAGCGTCTATCCGCTCTATCTCGCCAAGGTCGAGAAGAAGGGACGCACCAAAGCCGAGGTCGACGAGATCTTCCGCTGGCTGACCGGCCACAGCCAGGACACGCTGGAGGCCCAGCTCGCGACCAAGGTCAGCTTCGAGGACTTCTTCGCGCAGGCGCCGCGGCTGAATCCCGCGCGATCGCTGGTCACCGGCGTGGTCTGCGGCGTGCGCGTCGAAACGATCGAGGAGCCGCTCATGCGCGAGCTCCGCATTCTCGACAAGCTGATCGACGAGCTCGCCAAGGGAAAGGCGATGGCGAAGATCCTGCGCGGATAGCTCCGCCCGCGAAGACTGGCGGCGATGTCCTTCCCCGGCCTATCATCCGGCGATGGGGCGGAAAACCCGATTTGCGATATTTTCGACGTTGGCGGCGCTGCTCCTGCTCAGCGGCTGCCCGGGGCCGACCTACGAGGCCTCGACGCTAAGGGCGATCGCAGCCGAATCCCGGCATCTGATGGCGACCTATCCCATTGGCCCGCTGGAGCATTGGGCGGAGGTACCGAGAAGCGACTGGCCGCCCGCCATCGCCAGCGTCCGGCCGGAAATCGTGACCGTTTGGCCGGGACGGGTCGATATCACCATTGTGCCGTTCTTCGACGGCGGCTGGGGATATGAGGTGCCCCTGAAAAAGGAGAATCTTGGAATACCCCTCGAATGCCAGCAAGCGCTTCCCCAAGGCGTCTATTGGCACGGCCCCTGTTGATCCGGCGGCACGGCGCCGCGCTCAGCGCAGCCCCAGCATCTTGTGCGTCTGGAGCGTCAGCCGCCAGCGCGGCCGCTCCATCGCCAGCGCGATCGCCGCGCGGGTGTTCGCCTCGGCGTCGGCGCTGTCCATCGGCTGGACGAGGAAATGGGCGAAGTCCCACGTCTCCAGCTCCGCGACATCGGTCCCCGGCTGCGGCCAGACCAGCTTGAGCTCGTCGCCCGCACGCTGGACCACGTCGCTCCCCGCCTTGGGGCTGATGCACACCCAGTCGATGCCGGGATGCGCGGGCAAGGTGCCGTTGCTCTCGATCGCGATGCGGAAGCCGCGTGCATGGAGCGCCTCGACCAGCGCGTCGTCGACCTGCAGCATCGGCTCGCCCCCGGTCAGCACCACGAAGCGGCGCTCGGTCTCCGGCCCCCAATGCCCGACCACCGCATCAACCAGCGCCCCGGCATCGGCGAACTTGCCCCCGCCCAGTCCGTCGGCGCCGACGAAATCGGTGTCGCAGAACTGGCAGACCGCGCTCGCGCGATCCTGCTCGCGGCCCGACCAGAGATTGCACCCGGCGAAACGCACGAACACCGCGCGCGCCCCGGCATTCACCCCCTCGCCCTGCAGCGTGAGGAACATCTCTTTGACTGCGTAGCGCATCCTATGTCCTCAGGGCGCCGTCGCATAGCCGGTCGGATCGGGCACGCCGGCTTCCTCGAAGCCCTTGGAACGCAGCCGGCAGCTGTCGCACAGCCCGCAATGCAGCCCGCCCGGCGCAGGGTCGTAGCACGACCAGCTCATCCCCAGATCGAGCCCCAGCCGCATGCCTTCACGGACGATGTCGGCCTTGGTCATGTCCTGCAACGGCGCGCGGATATGGAAGGGCTCGCCCTCGACCCCGGCCTTGGTCGCAAGCTCGGCGAGCTTCTCGAATCCGGCGATGAATTCGGGGCGGCAATCGGGATAGCCCGAATAATCGAGCGCGTTGACGCCGATATAGAGATCGCGCGCACCCGCCGCTTCGGCCCAGCCGAGCGCGAGGCTCAGGAAGATCGTGTTGCGCGCGGGCACATAGGTGACGGGGATGTCGTCGCCCACGCCGGACTTGGGCACGTCGATCTCGGCGGTGAGCGCCGAGCCGCCGAACGCGCGCAGATCGAGCGGCAGCACCACGTGCCGCTCGGCGCCCAACGCCTGCGCGATGCGGCGGGCGGCGGCGAGCTCGATCTGGTGGCGCTGGTTATAGTCGATCGAGAGCGCCAGCAGCCGATGCCCGTCCTCGCGCGCCCGCGCGGCCGAAACCATCGAATCCAACCCGCCCGAGATCAGGGCAACTGCAACGCTGTCGGTCATGATGTCCGCCCGCTAGCCGCTTTCGTGCTGCAAAGCAAAATGGGCCGCGGTGAGGCGGCCCAGTTGGGATATTTGCCAGAGAGGAAATGCTCATGAGGGAGCAGGGCCAATTCTAACCCGTCAAGGTTAACGAAACGTCACCGCGCTCATTCGCAGGTGCCGATCCGCCGCCCCTCGAAGCGCTCGGAGAAGGGCGCGCCATTGGCCACGCCCTGCGTTTCGATGTTCACCACGCGCGGCGTGTCGACCGAGATGGTGGTGCGGCCATGGCCGTGGCTCGGGCAGGTGTAACGGATCGTCGCCGAGCGCGGCGTATTCTCCATGACGAAATGCTCGCACTGGGTATTGCCGTGCATGATCTGGAGCATCGCCGCGGGATTGCCGAGGCACAGTCGCCGCAGCTCGCCTGCGGCATTCTTCAATTGCCATTGCCCGCGCTCGATCGTGCCGAGCGAAGTCAGGGCCGGATTACGCTGCGCGGGCGCGCTTGCCGCGCCGAACAGAAGCAACACGCCCGCGACGGCAAGGCGCATCGAACGCTTGAACACCATAACCACTCCCCACCAGGCCGCATCCTCGGCCCCCCAATCCAGATCATGCGCCCCGGTGCGGCGAGATATGGAGCCCGGCGTGCGAATTACAACGGCTGTGAAACAAGATCGCCGAGCTGCACGGGGAACTTCTTCGAGCAGAAGGCGCAATCGACGCTGATCACGCCATTTTCGTCCGCCATCTCGGCGCGGTCCTCGGCAGCAAACTTGCGGAGCACCTCGGTGATGTACGTCGAATCGCAGCGGCAGCCGCGCGACAGGTCGGTGCCGGCGAGCACGCGCACCTCCTCTTCCTCGTTGAACAGCCGCCAGACGAGGTTTTCGAGCGGGATGCCCGGCTCGGCGAGTTCGTCCGCGCCCATGGTCGACGAAAGCGCCTCGACATGCTGCCATTCGGGATGGTCGAGCCGCGCGTGCAGCCGCTCGCGCCCCACCTCGCCCTCGGGCAGATGCTGGACGAAGATGCCGCCGGCGATCAGCTTGCCGTCCTTGCCGCGATGCGTGCCGATCCGCACCAGCGTCGGGATTTGCTCGGACTGGAGGAAATATTCCTCCGCCGCCGCGCCGATCGACGCCGAGACGAGCGGCACGATCCCCTGATAGCGCTCGTTGGTCGTCGCCTGGTCGAAGGTGATCGCGAGATGCCCCTTCTTGCACAGCGCGTCGAGCGTCGGCTTCTTGCCGAGCTGACCGAGCCGCTCGGCGTCGAACTGGACATAGCCGCGCAGCTCGCCATTCTTGTAGTCGCACACCAGCAGGCTGACGATCGCGCCCGGCGACTGCGCCTGCAGCGTCATCTGCCCCTGCGCGTCCTTGAGCGTCGCGCCGAGCAAGGCGGTCAGCGTCAGCGCCTCGGCGAGCAGCGCCTCGATCGGCGCGGGATAGGCGTGCGCCGACAGGATCTCGTCGAGCACCGGCCCCAGCCGCGCAACGCGGCCGCGGGCGTGACGGCTCGGGATGGTGAAGCCGATCACGCGATCGAGATCGGCGGGGTGGGCGGTGTTGGTCACGTCGATTCTCCACCATTCGCGCCGCGCGGCCATCGCCGGCGGTCCTTTCGAACGGATTGTTGGGGTTCTGGCGCTAGATAGGAAGCGCCGCCCCCAAAACAACTCAGCCGATCTGCCCGAAGACCCAGCGCAGGATCGATTTCTGCGCGTGCAGCCGGTTCTCGGCCTCGGGCCAGATCAGCGATTGCGGGCCGTCGATCACCGCGTCGACCACTTCCTCGCCGCGATGCGCGGGCAGGCAGTGGAGGAACTTCGCGTCCGCCTTCGCCGCCGCCATCAGCGCCTCGGTGACCTGGAACGGCATCATCGCGGCGAGCTTGGTTTCGGCGTGCGCCTGCCCCATCGAGATCCACGTGTCGGTGACGATGATGTCGGCACCCTCGACCGCTTCCTTCGCGCTGCCGACCACGCGTGCCCGACCCTGCCCGCGGGCGACGTCCGCGTCGCTCGGCTGGAAGCCCTGCGGGCACGCCGCGACGACGTCGAAATCCATCAGCCCGCCCGCCTCCATGATCGAGGCGAGGACGTTGTTGCCGTCGCCCAGCCACGCGACCTTGAGCCCGGACAGCGTCTTGCCGCTCTCGAGCACGGTCAGCAGATCGGCCATGATCTGGCAGGGGTGCGAGGCGTCGGTGAGCCCGTTGATCACCGGCACGCTGGCATAGCGTGCCATGTCGACCACCTTCTGGTGATCGTCGGTGCGGATCATGATCGCATCGACATAGCCCGAGAGCACGCGCGCGGTATCGGCGATGCTCTCGCCGCGGCCGAGCTGCATCGAGCCGGCGTCCATCACGATGCTCGTCCCGCCCAGCTGGCGGATCGCCATGTCGAACGAGACGCGGGTGCGCGTCGAGTTCTTCTCGAAGATCATCGCGAGGACATGCCCGGCGAGCGGCGCATCGGCGTCGGGCTTGCCCTTGGGCCAGCCCTGCCGCGCGACTTTGCGCGCGCGCGCGTCGTCGAGCATCGCCTGCACCCCCGCGGTGCCGGCATCGGTGAGATCAAGGAAATGGCGTGTCATCGAAATCCTCCCTCGCGCAGCGGGGGAGGTGGCACGCGAAGCGTGACGGAGGGGGTCTCGCCCCGCACGTCACAGCTTGTGGAGAAGCCCCCTCCACCATGCTGCGCATGGTCCCCCTCCCCCGCTGCGCGGGGGAGGATCTGAAACTCAATCATCGCTCGGCGGCGCGAAGCTGCGCGCGCCTTCGCTCAGCCGCTCGACGCACTCGGCGATATGGCTCTCGTCGATGATCAGCGGCGGCAGCACGCGGAAGACATTCTCGCCCGCCGCGACGGTGAGCAGCCCATGATTGTCGCGCAGATGCGCGACGAAATCGCGGCTCACCGCCGGCTCCTTCATCTTGATGCCCAGCATCAGCCCCTTGCCGCGGATCTCCTCGAACAGATGATCGTGATTGGGGATCATCTGCTCGAACGCCTGGCGCAGCCGCTCGCCCATCCGCGTGACATGCTCGAGGAAGCCGGGTTCGAGCATCACGTCGAGCACCGCCTGCCCCGCCGCCATCGCCAGCGGGTTGCCGCCATAGGTCGAGCCGTGGGTGCCGATCACCATGCCCTTGGCCGCTTCCTCGGTGGCGAGGCACGCGCCGAGCGGGAAGCCGGCGCCGATGCCTTTGGCCACCGTCATGATGTCGGGGGTGATGCCGTAATGCTCATAGGCCCACATCTTGCCGGTGCGGCCATAGCCGCACTGGATCTCGTCGAGGATGAGCAGCAGGCCGTGCGCGTCGCAGGCCTTGCGCAGCCCCTGGATGAATTCGGGCGTGCCCGCGGTCATCCCGCCCTCGCCCTGCACCGTCTCGACGAGGAAGCCCGCGGTCTCGTCGTCGATCGCGGCGAGCGCGCCTTCGAGATCGTTGAACTTCACATAGTCGAAGCCCGGCAGCAGCGGCTCGAAGCCGTCGCGCATCTTGGGCTGGTCGGTAGCCGAGATCGCCCCGATCGAACGCCCGTGAAAGGCGTTCTTGAAGGTGATCAGCTTGTGGCGCTGCGGGTTGCCGTTGACGTAGTGATAGCGCCGCGCGGTCTTGATCGCGCACTCGATCGCCTCGACCCCCGAATTGGTGAAGAACACCGTATCGGCGAAGCTCACGTCGATGATCCGCTGCGCCAGCGCCTCGCCCTGCGGCGAGCCGTAGAGGTTGGAGACGTGCATCAAGGTGGCGGCCTGGTCGGCGATCGCCTTCACCAGATGCGGGTGGCCGTGCCCCAGCGCATTGACGGCGATCCCCGCGGCGAAATCGAGATATTGCTCGCCCTGCTCGCCATAGAGGTAGACGCCCTCGCCTCGCACCGGCCGCACACCGCACCGCGGGTAAACGGGCATGAGCGGCGTGATAGGCATTGGAACGGTCCTCCTTCGGTCGAAAAAAGCTGGGTCGAGCTCCAGAAACGCAAAAGGGCGGCCAACCGGACCGCCCGGAGCGGGTGTTTAGGAGCAGTGCCGCAATGGCGTCAATAATCCTTTGGGCCCGGGCCATGCCGCGACCGCATGGCGAAGGATCGTTTCGCCGTCGCCCGGGTTTTCGGAGCACGGAGAGAATGCCATGTCCGCGATCCTCGAGAAATGGGAAGTCGGCCCGCACGGGCCGCTGGTCGACATCGACGAGGGTCTGCTCACCGTGGCGGGCGAGATCGTCATGCCGCTCGGCCGTTTCCCGCGGCGGATGACGGTGATCGCACTCCAAGACGGCGGCACCGCGATCTGGAGCGCGATCGCATTGCGCGAGCCCGAGATGCGGCGGATCGAGGCGCTCGGCGCGCCGCGCTTCCTGATCGTCCCCAATCAGGCGCACCGGCGCGACTCGCGGATCTGGAAGCAGCGCTATCCCGACATGAAGGTGCTCGCGCCGCCGAGCGCGCGCGAAAAGGTGGCCGAGGCGGTGCCCGTCGACGCCACCGTGGACATCATCGGCGATCCGGACCTCGTCCTCGCCAAGATCGCGGGCGCGAAGCTCGACGAGTTCGCTTTGCAGGTGAAGCGCGCGGGCGGCACCAGCTTGCTCCTCAACGACGTGATCGGCCATGTCCGCAAACCGCACGGCATCGGCGCGTGGCTGATGGCGCGCCTGATGGGCTTCGGCGTCCACGGCCCGCGCGTCCCGCGCCCGATCCGGCGGATGATGATCGAGAATCCGCATGCGCTCGCCGCGCAGTTGCGCGACTGGGCGACGATCCCCGATCTCAGGCGCATCCTCGTCAGCCATGGCGAGCCGATCGAGAGCGATCCGGCGGGCGCGCTGCGGAAAGTCGCGGCGAGCCTCAGTTCTTGAGCTTCCAGCCCTTGCGCAGCAGCCAATAGCAGAACAGCCCGAGCGCCGCGTCGAGCGCGAGGATGATCCCGCTGCCCATCACGATCGGCGAATCGGCGACGCCGAGGAAGCCGTAACGAAAGCCCGAGATGATGTAGAAGAACGGGTTCAGATGGCTGATCGTCTGGAACACCGGCGACAGCTTGTCGACCGAGTAGAAGGTGCCCGAGAGCAGCGACAGCGGCGCCACCACGAAATTGGTCACCGCCGCGGCGTGATCGAATTTCTCGGCCCAGATCGAAGTCAGCACCCCGAGCAGCGACAGGAACAGCGCGCCGAGGAAGCCGAACCACAGGATCGCCCAGAGATGCCGCGGCGTCACCTCGACGCCCGGCCACAGCGCCATCGCCAGCCATACCGTGGCACCGACGCAGAAGGCGCGCGTCACCGATCCGCCGCACAGTGCCGCGAGCACTTCGCCGGTCGAGAGCGGCGGCATCAGATAATCGACGATCGTCCCCTGGATCTTGCCGACGAGCAGCGAGAAGCTCGCATTGGCGAAAGCGTTCTGCAGCATGCCCATCACGATCAGCCCTGGCGCGATGAAATCGGCGAAGTGCACCGAATGGCCCTGGACCTCCACCGTGCGCCCGCTTCCGCCCAGCGCGACGGTGAAGATGATGAGGAACAACAGCGTCGTTACCGCCGGCGCCCACACTGTCTGGAGCTGGACCTTGAAGAAACGGCGCACCTCCTTGATATAGAGAGTACGCAATCCTCCCCAGTTCACGTTGCGAATCACCGGAACGCCGGGCTCGGGGAGGCTATGACCGGTTTCTGGGTGGCTGCTCATCGCGTGCTCGCGTAAACGCTGGCCGCGCCGCCCGCAAGTTGAAGGAAGAGACGTGAGCTGGACCGAAGAGCGTATCGATACGCTGAAGAAGATGTGGGACAGCGGCATGACCGCCACCCAGATCGCCGAGGAGCTCGGCGGCGTGTCGCGCAATGCCGTGATCGGCAAGGCGCACCGGCTGGGGCTCCAGTCGCGCCCCTCGCCGGTCAAGCCCAACGAGCCCAAGGCCGAAGCCGCGGCGCCCGCGCCCAGGCCCGCGGCGCTAGCTGCGCCGTCGCCCCAGCCCGCTGCGCCCAGGGTTGCCGAGACGCGCGCCGCGGCTCCGACCGCGCCGTCTGCTGCGCCCGAACCCAAGTCCGAGCCGGCCGCACCGGTGCTCCGCTCGGTCGGCCCCGGCGGCTTCCTGCGCCAGAATCCCGGCGAGCAGTCCGCGCCGATCCAGCCGGCGCCGCCGCGCCGCCTCGTCCCCGCCAAGCCGAGCGAGGCGATCGCGGGCAAGACCAGCCTGCTCGACCTCAACGATCGCATCTGCAAATGGCCGCTCGGCCATCCCGGCGAGCCCGATTTCCATTTCTGCGGCGACAAGGTGAACCCCGGCTTCCCCTATTGCGTCGAGCATTGCGGCCACGCCTATCAGGCGCAGCTCCCCCGCCGCGATCGCCGCCCCCCGCCCCCGCTGCCCTTTGGCGGCCCGCGGGTGCGCTGATCCAGCCCTGAAATCGCATCGCCCCGGAACCTGTTTCCGGGGCGATTGCTTTCGGCGCGACCGATCTCGCAGTCGCGCATCTGCATAATTGTGCAATCATCCCGGATGCGATATTCTCGCACGTCTGCGGTCGGGGGCACGCGCGATGGCATCAGCAGCTCGGGACTATGGCGGCTATCTGTTCGACGAGGCGCAGCGCCATGTCGCGGCGATGGGTCGGCAATTCGGTGACGGCGCGGATGCCGCGCTGCGCGAGATGACGGCGCGCGCCGGTGCGTTCTTCAGCGACGAAGAGGAGCAGGGCCGCCCGGTCGACATCGAGGCGGCACGCGCCGACCTGTTCGCGCTGCTCGATCACGCCGCCACGCTCGCGCGTGATATTCCCGGCTATCCGAAGGACCGGCTCGGCGAGCAGAGTTTCTTCCCCGCATTGTCGTGGTTCTGCCCACGCCATCCCTTCTGCTGAGCCATGGCGGCGTCGATCGAGGGGCTCAAGGCGGCCGCCGACATCGCCAAGCAGATCATCACGCTGTCGACCGGCTCCGTCGCCTTCACGATCACCTTCCTCGACAAGTTCCAGATCCGCGGCAAGGATCAGTTCGCCACGGTGCCCGTCGCGCTCTACGTCGCCTGGGTGCTGTTCGGCGTCGCGATTCTATTCGCGCTGCTCCATCTGATGGGCATCACCGGCTCGCTCGAGAGCATCGACCGCAAGGCCAATGGCTGGTCGCTGAGCACGCATCAGGCCGCGGCGGCCGACGGCGGCACCGAGCATCTGCGCTGGCCCGGGATATTGATGCTCGCCTTCTTCCTCTTCGCGGTGGTCGCGATGATCGTCTCGGGCTTCAAGCTGGGCTAGGCGCGGCCGCTGCTTCCCGGCGGGCACTCGAATGTTCCCTTTTTGTTCTTTACCCGCTTCTCCGGTTCGGCTAGGGAACGGAGCAAGGAGAACCGCCATGTATCAGCACCCGGGCGAATGGTCGCAGCTTGGCGAGGCGCGCAGCATCGGCGCCATTCTCGGCGAGATGCGCGAGATCGCAGCGCTGCGCTCCAGGCCCCAGCGGAACAATGCACGCAAGCTTGCCTTGCGCCGCAATTCGGCGTGACCCTATACCCGTTCCATGTCCGAAGACCTGTTTGCCGCGCCGGGCGTTCCCTCCGGCACTTATGACGCCTCCTCGATCGAAGTGCTGGAAGGCCTCGAGCCGGTCCGCCGGCGGCCGGGCATGTACATCGGCGGCACCGACGAGCGCGCGCTCCACCACCTCGCCGCCGAAGTGCTCGACAATGCGATGGACGAGGCGGTGGCCGGCCACGCCAACCGCATCGAGATCGTGCTCGAGGCGGGCAACCGGCTGACCATTATCGACAATGGCCGCGGCATGCCGATCGATCCGCACCCGAAATTCCCCGACAAGTCGGCGCTCGAGGTCATCCTCTCGATGCTCCATTCGGGCGGCAAATTCAGCGGCAAGGCCTATGCCACTTCGGGCGGCCTCCACGGTGTCGGCATCTCGGTGGTCAACGCGCTCTCGGTCGATACCGAAATCGAAGTGGCGCGCGACAAGCAGCTCTATCGCCAGCGCTTCAGCCAGGGCCGCACGCTCGGCCCGCTCGAGCATCTCGGCGGCACGCCCAACCGGCGCGGCACCTCGGTGGCGTTCACCCCCGATACCGAGATCTTCGGCGAGATGCTGTTCAAGCCCGCGCGGCTCTACAAGCTCGCGCGCTCCAAGGCCTATCTGTTCGCCGGCGTCGAGATCCGCTGGAAGTGCGATCCCTCGCTGATCAGCGACGAGACGCCCCCGGAGGCGGTGTTCCAGTTCCCCGGCGGCCTCGCCGATCACCTCAAGGAACAGATCGCCACCCGCGAATGCGCGACCGCCGAGTTCTTCACCGGCCAGCAGGATTTTCCCGGCGAGAATCAGGGTCGTGTCGAATGGGCGGTGGCGTGGCCGCTGTGGAGCGACGGCTCGTACAGCTGGTATTGCAACACCATCCCCACGCCCGATGGCGGCAGCCACGAGCAGGGCCTCCGCCAGGCGCTGGTCCGCGGCATCCGCGCGTTCGGCGAGCTGGTCGGCCAGAAAAAGGCCAAGGACATCACCGCCGACGACGTCATGGTCGGCTCGGAGCTGATGCTCTCGGTGTTCATCCGCGAGCCGCAATTCCAGTCGCAGACCAAGGACCGGCTGACCTCGCCCGAGGCCACCGCGCTGGTCGAGCGCGCGGTGCGCGACCATTTCGACCATTTCCTCTCGGACCATATGGACCGCGGCAAGGCGCTGCTCGGCTATGTCCTCGACCGGATGGACGAACGCCTGCGCCGCAAGCAGGAGCGCGAGGTCAAGCGCAAGACCGCGACCTCGTCGCGCAAGCTGCGCCTCCCCGGCAAGCTCACCGATTGCGCCGCCGACAGCCCCGAAGGCACCGAGCTGTTCATCGTCGAGGGCGATTCGGCCGGCGGCTCGGCCAAACAGGCACGCGACCGCAAGACGCAGGCGATCCTGCCGATCCGCGGCAAGATCCTCAACGTCGCCAGCGCGACCTCGGCCAAGATCCTCGCCAATCAGGAGATCGCCGATCTGATCCTCGCGATGGGCTGCGGCACGCGCAAGGACTGCGACGCGGCGAATCTCCGCTACGAGCGCATCATCATCATGACCGACGCCGATGTCGACGGCGCGCACATCGCCACGCTGCTGATGACCTTCTTCTTCCAGGAGATGCCCGACATCGTCCGGCAGGGGCATCTCTACCTCGCCCAGCCGCCGCTCTATCGCCTCACCGTCGGGGCGAAGAGCCTCTATGCGCGCGACGACGCGCACCGGATCGAGATCGAGGAAGGCCCGTTCAAGGGCAAGAAGGTCGAGGTCAGCCGCTTCAAGGGCCTCGGCGAGATGAACCCCAACCAGCTCAAGGAAACCACGATGGATCCGGCGACGCGCGGGCTGCTGCGCGTCACGCTGCCGCAGGAATATGAGGAGCGCGCGGGGGTGAAGGATCTGGTCGACCGGCTGATGGGCACCAATCCCGCACACCGCTTCGCCTTCATCCAGGAAAATGCCGCCCGGCTCGACGAGGAAGTCATCGACGCCTGATGCAAACCGAATCCTCCCCCGCAAGGGGGAGGTGTCGCCGAAGGCGACGGAGGGGGAGGACAAAAAAGCCCCTGTAAGAAATTTCCCGCCCGCCCGACTAAAGCTGTGAACGGGAGGGGAAAGCCCAGACGATGCACGGCGACCGGACAAGGCAGGATGCGCTCTACGCCGAGGCCGGCACCGCGCACGCACCGGCGATCGCCCGCCTCGCCCGCTCGGTCGAGGCCAATCCCGATCAGGCGCGCGATCTCGAGCAGGAGATTCATCTGGCGCTCTGGCGCAGCCTCGCCGGCTTCGACGGTCGCTGCGCACTCGCGACCTGGGTCTATCGCGTCGCGCACAATGTCGCCGCCAGCCATGTCGCCCGCGGTACGCGCGGCGTGAAGCTGGTCGCGCTCGACGATGCCGAACTGCTCGCTGCCGACGATGTCGAGGCCGAGGTCGGCGCGGCGCAGACGATCGCGCGGCTCCACGCGCTGATCCGCCGCCTCCATTCGCCCGACCGCGAAGTGATCCTGCTCTATCTCGAAGGGCTCGACGCCCGCGCGATCGCCGAAGTCACGGGGCTCGCCGCGGGAACCGTCGCGGTGAAGGTCCACCGCATCAAGGCGCTGCTCGCGCAACGCTTCCATTCCGGAGAAGAGGCATGAGCGATCCCCTCGCCACGCTCTGGGCGGAGCAGCATCGCGACGCCGTGCCGCTCGACGCCGACGCGCTCGCCCGCGCCGACGCGCATTTCCGCCGTCGTATCCGCCGGCGCGATGCGATCGAATATGTCGCGGGGCTGTTCACCGCGGGCGTGTTCGTCATTGCGGCAATCCTGATTCCCGACTGGGGCGTCCGCATCGGCTGCGCCGCGATCCTCCTCGGCATGCTGATCGTGCTGCGCAATCTGTGGCGCCGCCGCCCCGCGGCGCCCGACGCCACGCTCGGCGCTCCCAGCCTCGCTTTCTACCGCGCGACTCTGGTCGGGCAGCGCGACGCGGTCGCCAGCGTGTGGCGCTGGTATCTCGCCCCGCCCGTTCCCGGCATGGTGCTGCTCCTGCTCGCGGTCCTGCGCAGCTCGGCCGAACGCATGCCGCTCTGGACGGCGATCCTCGGGTTCGTCCTCACCGCGCTGCCGGTGGTGGTGGTCTTCTGGGGCATCCACCGCCTCAACCGCGCCGCCGCGCACCGCCTTCAGGAGATGATCGACGCGCTCGACCGCGGCGAAGTCTGACGGCTACACTCGATCCTTCGGGGAGATTCCAAATGCGCCTGATGCTGCCCTGCCTGCTCTTCCTCACGCCGATCCCTGCGCACGCGCAGACGCCGCCCGCCGCGCAGGCCGGTCCCGTCGCCCCGGCGCCCGCCTTCGAGGCGCGCGCGAAGGAACTCGCCGCGCTGCTGACCGACGCCGCCAACTATGACAGTTTCTTCTCCCCGGGCTTCATCGCCGCCGTGCCGCGCGACAAGTTCGAGCCGACCCGCGCCAGCCTCGTCCAGGCCAACGGGCCCGTGAGGGGCGTGCGCATCACGACGATGACCAGCCCCTGGGTCGGCACGCTCGAGGTCGACTATCGCGATGCCGTCGCCACGATGACGATGGCGGTCGACGCCGCCGCTCCGCACCAGGTATCGGGCCTGCGGGTCACCAATGTCAGCAGCCGCGAGGCGAGCATCGACGCCGTCGTCGCTGCGCTGCGCGCGCTTCCCGGCACCACCGGCTTCGCGCTCGCGCGGCTGGGTGACGGCGCCCCCGAGCTGCGGACCAGTCACCAGAGCGACCGTCCCTTCGCGATTGGATCGGCGTTCAAGCTGGTCATCCTCGCCGAGCTCGTCCGCGCCACCAATGCCGGCGAGCGCAAATGGGACGACATGGTCACGCTCGACGGCTCGGAGCTTCCCGGCGGCGGCTATACGATGAAGCCCAAGGGCACGCAGGTGTCGCTGCGCGAGCTCGCCACCCAGATGATCTCGATCAGCGACAACAGCGCCACCGACATCCTCCTGCGCACGCTCGGCCGCGAGAAGGTCGAGGCGATGCTCCCGGTCGTCGGCGTCAAGGATCCGGCGCGCAATCGCCCCTTCCTCGGCACGCTCGAAGCCTTCAAGCTCAAGGGCATCGAGGCCAACGACCTCGCCGGCCGCTATCTCGTCGCCGACGAGATCGGTCGCCGCCGCCTGCTCGACGGCGAAGTCGCGAAGGCGCCGATGCTGCTGATCCGCCCGACCTTGTTCCGCGACGGAAAGCCGGTGCGGATCGAGCAGATCGAATGGTTCCTCTCGCCCGCCGATCTGGTGCGGGTGATGGATTGGCTCCGCCGCAACACCGAGGGGCCCAAGGGTGCCGACGCCCGCGCGGTGCTGTCGAAGAACCCCGGCATCACCCCCGCCGCCGCGGCGAAATGGCAATGGGTCGGCTACAAGGGCGGCTCGGAGCCCGGCGTGATCAACATGACGCTACTCCTCGAGGCAAAGGCCAGCGACTGGTACGCCCTCACCGCCAGCTGGAACGATCCCGCGCAAGCCGTGGCCGAAATGCGCTTCATCGCGCTCGTCACGCGCGCGGCCGAGCTGGCGGCGCCAGCCGTACAGCCGTAGCTGCATCGGCGTGACCCGGCCCCGTAGCTCCCATTCGGAGCTTCTGCGAGCCCGCGCCACCCTGAAGAGCTGAGACGCGCCTGACGCGGCTGGAGGCAACGTCCGCTTCTCCACGCCGGCCCCTGCGCTTGCAATGTAGGATTTCGCATGCTGCGCTGAACACCGGCCCGGCCCCGCCGTGCCCGCTCTTTGACGCCGTCGATTTCCCTATAAGGCCGCGCAAGAATATTGCTTGCCTGCGCAATTATAGAGTCGCTTTTACGCGACTCTTGCGACTCTAGAGCGGCGAAATCCTACAAAACCGCCGCTCGCGCATCCTACAGCGCCGCGTCAGTTCCGCATCCGCGCCCGGTGATAGGCGGTGCGGGTCGAGATCGCCGCGATCAGGATCAGCACGCCGATGCCGAGCACGCCGACGCCGATCCACAGCGGCACGGCCACGCCCTTGCGATGCGCCAGCACCAGCAGCGCCCCGGCCAGCGAGACGAGGATTCCCGCCCGCCGCGGCCCCACCGCGATGCCGCGCAGCTCCTGCCGATAGGCGGCGCGCTGCGTGGGGTCGTCGAGATCAGGTGCCGCCATGCCAATCCTCCCGGAGCAGCCCGTAGAGCGCAGTGTCGCGCACGCCGATATGGGTCTCCCACTCGCCGCGCAGCATGCCCTCGAGCCGGAAGCCGAGCCGCTCGAGTAGGCGGCGCGATGCCGCATTGTCCGGGTCGACATCGGCCGCGGCCTTGCGCTGGCCTTCGCCGAACAGCTGGCCGAGCACGGCGTCGAGCGCCTCGCCGGCGTAGCCGCTGCCCCGTGCCTCGGGGACGAGCAGATAACCGACTTCGCTGACATTACCCTGCCGCTTCTCGCCGGCGGCGATGAAACCGATCGCCACGTCCGAGGGCGCGCGGGTGATGATCCAACGCCGCCATCCGGTGCGGGGCAAAGCGAGATCGGCCCGCGTCTGGTCAAGTGTTTCGAACGGCGCATGCGTCCACCAGCGCATCGTCGCCGCGTCGGAAAAGCCGCGATGCAGCGCCTCGGCATCCTCGAACGCATCGGGACGCAACCGCAGCCGTGCCGTCGTCAGGACCGGCGTCGGGCGCCCCGCGGGTTGCACTGGCCGGCTACGAGGCCAGCGCATCGACCAGCGCCTTGACCTTCTTCTGCCGCCATTGCGGCAAGGGGGCGACGAGCCAATAGCCGAGCCGCGACGATTTGGGCTCGCCCACCGCCACCACGCGGCCCGAGGCGATATCGGCGCGCGCGATCAGCTCGGGCACCGTCGCGCGGCCCAGCCCCTCGGCCGCCGCGTCCACCGCCAGCCCCGCATCGGCGACGCGGACCAACGATCCGGCATCCTCGGCGAGGCAGCCGGCCCAGGCGATCGGCGTGTCGGCGCCGCCGCCCGGCCGCTCGACCGTGACCATGCCGTCGCTCTCCAGCGCCTCGCCCTCATGCTCGCCCGGGCCCTCGCCCCAGCGGATGGCGAGGTCGAGATTGGCCTCGGTGAAATCGATCGCCTCGTCGGCGGGAACCAGCATGAAGCGCAGCTCGCCGTCGCTCCGCGCAATCTCGGCGAGACGGGGCATCAGCCATTTGGCGGTGAGATCGCGCGGCGCCGCGATGGTCAGCGACTTGGACGATTGCCCCGCCTGCATCGCGCGCACCGATTCCTCGAACTGGAGGAACCCCGCGCGCAGCGCCGCGAGGCCGGCCTCGGCCTCGGGCGTGAGTTCGAGCCCCTTGGTGGTGCGGCGGAACAGCACCACGCCGAGCGTATCCTCGAGCGCGCGGATCTGCTGGCCGACCGCGGCCGGCGTGACCGCGAGCTCGTCGGCGGCGCGAGTGAAGGAGAGATGCCGCGCAGCGGCGTCGAGTACGCGCAGGCCGTTGAGCGGGAGATGGGTGCGCTTCATCCCGTCACCGCCGGCGCGGTCAGCGCGAATTTGGGGATCGCCACGTCGAACGCCGTGCCGTCCTCGCCGATCATGTGATAGCTGCCCTGCATATTGCCCGTCGGGGTCGAAAGCGGGCAGCCTGAGACATAGTCGAAGCTCGCGCCGGGCTCGATCATCGGCTGCTCGCCGACGACGCCCTCGCCCTCCACCGTGTGCCGCGCGCCGCGCCCGTCGGTTATCACCCAATGGCGGGTGAGCAGCTGGACCGTCATCTCGCCGATATTCTCGATGCGGATATGATAGGCCCAGAACCAGCGGCCGCGCTGCGGTTCGGACTGTTCGGGAAGATAGGAGACGGAGACGCGCACCACGATGCCGCGGGTCTCGGCCTCGTCGGTGAACAGCGCCTTCATCACCGCGTCGCTCACAAGCCGGCGCGTCCCAGCGCCTGATCGAGATCGGTGATCAGATCGTCGGGATCCTCGAGGCCGACATTGAGCCGCAACATGCCCTCGGTCACGCCCATCTCGATCCTTTTCTCCTCGGCGACGCCCGCATGCGTCGTCGACGAAGGATGCGTCATCAGCGAGCGTGAGTCGCCGATATTGTTCGAGATGTCGATCAGTTCGAGCGCATCGAGCAGCGCATGCGCCTGGGCGCGGCCCTCGACCTCGAACGAGAAGATCGAGCCGGCATCGTCCATCTGCCGGGTGAACAGATTGTGCTGCGGATGGCTGGGCAGCGCGGGGAAGTTGAGCTTCGGCACGCGGCTCTCGAGGAAGCCGCCCACCTTCAGGGCGTTCGCGCTCTGCCGACGGATGCGCAGATCGAGCGTCTCGAGCCCCTTGAGCACCACCCAGGCATTGAACGCGCTCAAGGTCGGGCCGGTGTTGCGGGTGAAGGCGAGCAGGGTCTCGTTGATGAATTTCTCGTTGCCGGTCACCGCGCCCGCGAGCACGCGCCCCTGCCCGTCCATCATCTTGGTGGCGGAATAGGCGACCACATCGGCGCCGAACTCGAGCGGCCGCTGGAGCGCGGGGGTGGCAAAGGCATTGTCGACCACGCTGGTGATGCCGTGCTTCCGCGCGATGCCGCACACCGCCTCGAGATCGACGACGTCCATCGTCGGATTGGCGGGAGTCTCGAAGAAAAACACCTTGGTGTTCGGCCGGATCGCGTCCTGGAACTGCTGGGCGTCGCGCGCGTCGACGATCGTGGTCTGGATGCCGAACTTGGGCAGCAGCGTGTCGGTCAGCCAGCGGCACGAGCCGAAGGCTGCACGCCCGCCGACCAGATGGTCGCCCGCCTCGAGCTGGCAGAGCAAGGCCGCGGTCATCGCCGCCATGCCCGATGCCATCGTCCGGCACGCCTCGGCGCCCTCCAGCAGCGCGATCCGCTCCTCGAGCATCTGCACCGTCGGGTTCTGCAGGCGCGAATAGGTCATGCCCTCCTGCTCGCCCGCGAAGCGCGCCGCCGCGTCGCCGGCGCAGTCATAGGCATAGCCCGAGGTCAGGAAGAGCGCCTCGCTGGTTTCGCCGAACTCGGATCGCATCGTCCCGCCCCGCACGGCGAGGGTGGCGGGCTTCCAGTTACGCGTGACGCTACGGTCCTGTCCGGTACGGCGTTTCATGCAAATCGCTTTGCAGGGGGTGGAGGCTCCGCGTCAACCACCGTCTGATCCTCCCCCGAGGCCGGGGGAGGTGGCAGCGAAGCTGACGGAGGGGGCTCTCCGCGAGCGCCCCCCTTGCGGCGACGCCCCCTCCGTCGCCTTCGGCGGCACCTCCCCCGCTCTGCGAGGGAGGATTTTAGGTGCGCCGTCCGCAAACCTTCGGCTACCACCCACGCATGCTCGATCGCCTCAAGGCCCTTCGCACGCGTCCGTATCTCGTCGCGTTGCTGTTGGGGCTCGCCGCCCAGCTGCTCTTCACCGTCCATCTCGACCGGCCGAGCCGGATCATGTTCGACGAGGTCCATTACGTCCCCGCCGCACAGGCGCTGCTCGATCGCGAGGGGCCGCGCAACGTCGAGCATCCGCTGGTCGGCAAGGAGCTGATCGGCGCGGGGATACTGTTGTTCGGCGACAATCCGTTCGGCTGGCGCGCGTTTACCACGCTCGCCGGCACGGCGACCGTGCTCGGCGCCTTCGCCTTTCTGTGGCTGCTGCTCGGCTCGATGCGCGCGGCGGTGATCGGCGCGGTGCTCACCGCATTGAACCAGAGCGTGTTCGTTCAGGCGCGTACCGCGATGCTCGACATCTTCCTCGGTGCCTTCCTGCTCTGGGCGATGGTGCTGATGCTGTGGGCGATGAAGGGCAGTCCCCCGCAGGTCCGCCGCCGCTGGATCGGCGCCGCGGTGTTGCTCGGGCTCGCGGTCGGCACCAAATGGGCCGCGATCCCCTATGTCGCGCTCGCCGGACTCGCCTTCATCGTCATCCGCCTGCGCGACGCCCGCCGCGCCAAAAAACCGCTCGCATCGGCCTTTTCCGGCAAGGACCAGCCGCACTGGCCTGGGCTCGGCATCTTCCCGGGGCTGCTGCTTCTCGGCGCGGTGAGCATCGTCACCTATTTCGCCACCTTCTTCCCCGCCTTCTTCTACGAGCGCGATCCGCTCACGCTTGCCGGGCTGATCCCGCTCCAGAAGGAGATGTACGCGCTCCAGACCCAAGTGCTGGCGAAGCACACCTATCAGTCCGACTGGTGGAGCTGGCCGCTGATGATCCGGCCGATCTGGTATTTCTACGAATGGGATGCGGGCGCGCAGCGCGGCGTGCTGTTGATCGGCAATCCGGTGATCATGTGGGGCGGGCTGGTCGCGGTGTTCGCCTGCCTATGGGCGTGGCTGCGCGAGCGCGCGATCCGGCCGGGGGCGATGGCGCTGCTGTGGATCGCCAGCATCGGCATCTACATCGTCATCCCCAAGTCGCTCGGCTTCTATTATTACTACCACCTCTCGGCGATCTTCCTCTGCCTCGCGCTCGCGGTGGCGTTCCACCATTTCGACCGCGGACGTAACAAGGGGCGCGAGGAATGGTTCGTCGCCGCCGCGCTGCTCGCCTTCCTCTATTTCTACCCGATCCTCGCCGCCTCGCCGCTCGCCGACGCGCAGGGCTTCCGCAAATGGATGTGGTTCCCGACCTGGCTCTAGTACCGGCCCCAGGTGAAGCGCGACGAGAGAGCGAAGTTCCACACCGCCGCCACCGCGATCCCCGCCAGCGCCGAGAGCCGCCAGTCGCCGTGCTGGACGTCGTGGAGAAACGCCGACACCCCGACATTCGCCGCCGCGCCCACCGCGCAGACGAGGCAGAAGCTCACCCAGCCCCCGATCAGTTCCTTCGCGCCCTTCAGGCGCTGCTCGCGATAGGTGAGCGTGTTGTTGAGGAAGAAGTTGAAGGTCATCGCCACGATCGTCGCGATGATCGTGCCGGTGACGAAGGGCCAGCCGAGCAGCCGGAACAGCAGCCCCAGCACGAGGAAGTGCACCGCCGCCCCCAGCGCGCCGATCGCCGAGAACATCGCGAAGCGCACCGGCACGACCTTGCCGAACATCCGGTCGTACAGCGCGATCAGATATTCCATCGCGACGACGTGATCGAGCTTGCTCTCGCCTTCGGTGCGGATGCGGAACGTATAAGGCAGCTCGCGGAACTTGAGCGGGTGCGGGGCGGCGGTCATGATGTCGAGCAGGATCTTGAAGCCGATCCCCGACAGCGTCGGCACCAGATCGCGGACGATCTGCGTACGGATCATGAAGAAGCCGCTCATCGGATCGCTGAGATCGGCCTTGAGCACCTGCCGCGAGAGCTTGGTCGCGAAGGCCGATTTGGCGACGCGGTCACGGTCCCATTCGCCGGTGCCGCCGCCCGCGACGAAACGCGAGCCGACCACCACCTCGAGCGTATCGTCGCCCTCCAGCGCGTCGAGCATCGCGGGCAGGATCGTCTCGTCATGCTGCAGATCGCCGTCGATCACTGCGACGAACGGCGCGGCGGTCGCGCACATGCCTTCGATGCATGCCGAGGAGAGCCCGCGCCGACCGATCCGCTGGATCACCCGCACGCGCTTGTCCACGCGCCCGAGCTCGCGCGCCGCCGCGGCGGTGCCGTCGGGGCTGTCGTCGTCGACGAAGATCGCTTCCCAGTTGCGCCCGGCCAATGCCTGATCGAGCTTCGCGATCAGAACGGGCACATTGGCCCGCTCGTTGAACGTCGGGATGACGACCGCGAGCTCGAGCAGGTCGGGGATCACACCAGCTCCCGCAGCACCGCGTCGCCCATTTGGGTCGTGCTCAGGCTGCCGCCGAGATCGGCGGTGCGCGCGCCCTTGGCCAGCGCCGCCGCGACCGCCTTTTCGACGCGCTGCGCCGACGCCTCGTCGCTCAGGCTGTGCCGCAGCAGCATTGCCGCCGAGAGGATCGCCGCGCAGGGATTGGCCTTGCCCTGCCCCGCAATGTCGGGCGCGCTGCCATGGATCGGCTCGTACATGCCGTTGTCACCGCTCCACGCCCGCAGCGACGCGGAAGGCAGCATCCCGATCGAGCCCGCGCACATGCTCGCCTGATCGGAGAGGATATCGCCGAACAGATTGCCGGTGACGATCACGTCGAACGCGTTGGGCTGCCGGACGAGCTGCATCGCGGCGTTATCGACATACATATGGGTCAGTTCGATTTCAGGATATTGCGTGCTCATTTCGTTGACCACGTCGCGCCACAGCTGCGAGGTCTCGAGCACGTTGGCCTTGTCGACCGAGCAGAGCTTCTGCTTGCGCCGCTTGGCCATCTCGAAGCCGACCCGGGCGATGCGCTCGACCTCGGCCTCGTTGTAGCTCATCACGTCATAGCCCTGGCGCAGTCCCTCGGCATTGTGGCGCCGACCCTTCTCGCCGAAATAGACGTCGCCGACGAGTTCGCGGACGATGACGATGTCGAGCCCGTCGACTGCCTCGGGCTTGAGCGAAGTCGCCGATTCGAGCCCGGGGAACAGCGTCGCCGGGCGGATATTGGCGAACAGGCCGAGCTCGCGACGGATGCCGAGCAGTGCCGCCTCGGGGCGGAGCTGACGCTCGAGCGCCTCGAAGCGCGGATCGCCGATCGCGCCGAACAGCACCGCATTGGCGCGCTTGGCGAGCGCCAGCGTCTCCGGAGGAAGCGGACGCCCCGCGGCGAGATAGGCTGCGCCGCCGACCGGCGCTTCCTCGAAATCGAGCCCGAGATCGAGCGCCTCGAGCACGCGACGCGCCTGGGTGGTGACTTCGGGCCCGATCCCGTCGCCGGGCAAAACAGCAATCAGCGGCATTCCCGCTCCTCAAATTGGATTCCGGGCCGCTTTGCCGACCCCCGCCGCGTTAAGCAACCGCCCGCATCAGCCGGTCGACCAGCCGCACGCGCGCCGCGACGATCTCGGCGTCCTTGCCGATCAGCAGGTCGCGCTGGAGGAAATGGCCGGTGAGTCGCAGCCCGTCGAGGATGTCGGCCCATTCCGCCGCGCCGCCCTGAGTCAGAAAAGGCGGCAGGCGGAGCAGCTGACGCTCATAGCCCTCGGCGCCGATCCGGCTCACTGCGATTCCGCTCTTCGGGCTGACGAAGATCAGATCGTCGTTGCGCCCGGTCGCCGCGCAGCGCTCGAGATCGAGCCCGAAGCCGAGCTCCGCGAGCAGCAGCAATTCGTAGCGCACCAGCGCCACCGCCCAGCCGCGCGCCGCGGGTGCCGCCTCGATCGCGGCGAGCAACCCGTCGAGCGCCGACCAGAGTCGCGGATAGGGCTGAGCGTCGGGGAGCACCGCCGCGGTGAGAGCAGTCGCCCATTGCAGCGCCGCGGCGGGGAGCGGCTCGCCGAACAAGGGGGCGCGGCTGTGGATCAGCTCGACGGTGAGCCCGGCGAGTTGCTCCTCGGTCCGCGACCGCCATTCGCCGAGCACGAGGTTCGAAGGCTGCAGCACCGGGCGCAGCGCGCGCGAGCGGCCGCCGCGGACATAGCCGGGCTGGAGCCCATGCTCCTCGGTGAGCGCGCGCACGATCGCGCCATGCTCGCCGTGCGCGCGAACCGCGAGAAGGATGGCTTGGGCGCGGAGGTGCATGGAGGCGGCTTAGCCAATCCTCCCCCGGAGGGGGAGGGGGACCGCGAAGCGGTGGAGGGGTAGTCGCCCCAAAGGCTGAACCATCGCTCGCGGAGACTACCCCTCCACCAGCTGCGCTGGTCCCCCTCCCCCTCCGGGGGAGGATTAGCCGCCCCGCCGCAGCCTTTTCGCAAATCCCGTCAGCCCCGCGCCCCGCACGACCCGCTTCGCCAGAGCCACGCTCGCGTTGAACCCGCCCAGCGCCGCCATCACCCCCCGGTTCGCCAATGTCGGCCGCAGCAGCAGCAGGTCGACGCAGGTCACTCCGCCGGTCGCGAACTGGCGCTTGTGCTGTCCCTCGCCTTCGGTGAAGTCGAACGCGGCGAGGTCGCTTTCCCCGAACAAGTCCTGCATCGCCTCCAGCTGGAGCACCGCGCCGGGCGACAGATCGTTGAATTTCGGATCATGGCCGACATAGGCATAGATCACCGTGTCGCCGTGGATCGGGCAGTAGAGATAGGCGGCCGGCTCCCCCGCGATGTAGAGCAGCCACGCGCGCACCCGATCGCCGGCCGCCAGGCTGCGCATCGTGGCGAGAAAGCCGTCGTCGGCGGGTAGCCCCGAGCCGAGCAGGCGCTCCTGATAGGTCGTCGCCGAGATCGCCCGTGCCACCGGATGGAACGCCACCAGGTCCTCTGCGGTCCGGAAGCGCCGCACATCGAGTTCGCCTCCCGACGCCGTCGCGATCTTCTTCGCCTTGCGCTTGAGCCCCTGCCGCGCATTCGACGAGAGGCCGGCAAACCACGCGTCGAACCCGCCCGCGAAATCGAGATGATAGCGCGTGTAGCGCTGGCGCACGAAGGGAAGCATACCTCCCGCCCCGGCGACCAGCGCAGCCAGCTGTTGCTCGGGCAGCGAGGTCACCAGCCAGCCGTCCGCACTGCGATCCAGCGACGGCAGCGCCGGCACCAGCCCGCTGCGCGCCTCCGCCAAGGTCAGCGGCACCCGCACCAGCGCACGGCGCACGCTGACCAGCGTCCGCGCCCCGATCTCGAACTTGAGCCGCACCGGCTGCGCCGCCGCGGCGATCTCGCGCACTGCGTTCACGCCGCGCGCTCCTCGACCCAGTTCGACCAGAGCTGCTCGGCCTGGCGCAGCCGGGTGCGGAGCAGGCTCGGCCCCAGCGGCTGATCCTCTTGCCCCAATGCCAGCGCAGGCCGGTCGGCGAAATGCTCGGTCGCCAGCGTATCGGACCGCTCGGCGAGCATCCGGCAAAGCGCCTCGAAGCGGCGGACATGCACGCCATTTGCGCGCGTCCCCGCGCGGTTGGCGAGCTCGAAACCGTGGCTGACGATCGTCACCGCGGCATGCCCCTCGCGCACCGCATGCTCCAGCGCCGCCTTCATCTCGGCCGCCGAGAGCGCGCAGATCTGGAAATGGCGCAGATGGCCGCGCTGATCCTCGATCAGTGTCACCGGCACCTCGATCACGCCGTGATGTTCGACCGGCGCGATCTGGCGCGGCGCGAGGCTGATCGCGCTGGGCCAGGGATGTTCGGAGCCGTTGTGGCTCGAATCATAGACGAACTCGAGCCGCGCCAACGCCGCCAGCGTATCGTCGCTCGCCGAATAGGAACCCGAGCGAAACGCGATCGGATCGGGCGCGCCCGCCGCCGTGAGCATGTCCGCGGCACCCGCGATCAGATCGACCTGTTCGGCAAGACTATAGTCGATCAGCTCGAACGGACCATAAGCCGCGCCGCGATCGCCCGCCTGCGCGCCGGTCCAGTTGGGGTGGAGGTGCAGCTGCACTTCCTGCCCCGCCTCGAGGATCGATCCTACCACCCGCCGGATCGGCTCCAACCCATAGATGAGCGCCGGCATCGGATCGACGAAGAAGCACGCCTTGAGCCCATGCTCCGCGAGCTGCGCCAGTTGCCAGCCGATTCCCACTTCCGCGGGCTCGAGCGAGCGCTGGACGATCGTGGCGACGTCCAGCCCGGCGCAATGGTGGCGCCACATCAGCTCGGTATCGACAGTCAGGAAGACGCGGGTCGGCATGCTCCCTTCCTAGCGCTGCGGAGTGAAGAAACTCCCAATCAGCCCGGGATATTAGGGCTTGATGCCATAGCGTGCATAGTCCTCGTCGATCCGCGGCGCGATCATCCGCGCGGCGGCCAGATCGGCGTCCGCGCCCGCGGTGCCGGCCTGCTTGCGGATCACGCCCCGCATATAGAGGCTCGCCGCCATGTCGGGCACCTGCTCGAGCGCTGCGTCGAAGTCCGCCAGCGCGTCGTCCATGCGTCCGAGCCGGAAATAGACCAGCCCGCGGCTGTCGAGGATCGATGCCGGGCTCTCGGCCAGCTCGATCGCCTTGCTGCAATCCTTGAGCGCGGTATCGAGCGCGAGATTGCCGGTCGCCTTGAGCCAGCAGCGCGAGTTGAGCAGATCGGCCTTGCCCGGCTTGGCCGCGATCATCGTGTCGAGCAGGGCAATGCCCTCGTCGAAACGGCCGCTTTCGCCGAGCAGCGACGCCTGGCCGTTCACATAGCTGTCCTTGTCCTCGCCGCCCTGGTCGGCGCGCTCGGCGAGCATCGCCAGCCCCTCGTCGCGCTTGCCCTGCCGCGCGAGCAGCCCCGCAACGCTGCCGGCGGCCGAGGCCGAAGCAGGATCGACCTCTAGCGCCGCGCGCGCGTCCGCCATCGCGCGCGTATCGTCCTTGATCGCCGCATAGAGTCGCGAGCGCCACAGATAGCGCTCGGCGGTCGGCTCGAGTGCGATCGCCTTGTCGAGATCGGCGATCGCGCCCTTGCGGTCATAGATGCGATCGAGGAACCAGGCGCGGTCGGTATAGCTCGTCACCTCATCGGGCGCCTGCGCGATCTGCTTCGCATAGACCGCGAGGATCGGGTCGAGCGCCTTGCTGCGCCGCGCCGCTTCGATTTGCCGGAAGAGCGGCAGCGTGTCGCCCGGCGCGACTGCCTTGAGCATGCGCCCCCGGACCTGCGCGACCTGCGCGCGCGTCGCCGCGATGTCGGCCGGCGCGACTTCGGCGATGCCGCTCACCGATCGGTCGTCGAGCGTCAGCCAGCCACCCTCGAGCGCCACGCTGCGCTTGAGCGCCACACCCGCCAGCATCGGCGGCAGCGTTCGGTCGCCTTCGATCTCGAACCCCGCGCCGCCCTCGGGCAGGCGGATGCGCGTGCGCACGCGCCGATCGTCATAGTCGCCGCTGCTCACGGGGATGTCGCGCCACGCCGGACGCGCGCGATCGGGCGAGAAGCCGATGCCGGACACGGCATTGTCCAGCTTCACCCGATAGCGGCCATTCTCCTTCGACCATTCGGGATAGGTGATGCCCGATGCGGTCACCACCGCGGTGGCGTTGGCTTCGTCATATTTGAAGCTGCGCTCGACGGTCTCGGGTTCGTTGAGGAAGCCGCCGACGATATTGTCGATGCTCTGATCGAGCTCCTCCTTGCCGGCCTGCGCCGCGACGACGCGCAGCATTTCGGCGCTCTGGCCGCGGACGATCACGCGCGCGGTATAGGGCATCGGGAAGAGCACGCCCGCGCGGCCGTCCAGCTCGATCTCGGCGTCGGTAGCGGGACGCGCATTGGGGTGCATCGGCATCTCGATCAGCCCTGCGCCGGCCGGCCGCAGCGGCAGCGCATGGCGGAAGGGCGGCACGTCGCCCAGATCCTCGAGCCGCGAGCCGCCGCCGGTGCCGTCCAGCCACAGCGATTCGCCCCCGATCGTCGCGTGGACGATGACATGGTTGAACGCGCCGGGCATCGGCAGCCGCTGCGGGACGAGATCGCCTAGTTCGGTGCTGACCACCACCGGCTCGGCTTCGATATTCAGCGCGCGCAGCATGGCGAGCAGCAACAGCGTCTTGGCCTTGCAATCGCCATAGCGCGCCGACCAGGTCTGGGCGGGCGTCTGCGGGACATAGTCGCCATTATCCATGCCCTTGAACAAATAGCGGATCTTGTCTTGCACGGTCTGCAGCGCCATCGCCGCGCGCAGGCGCGGATCGTTCGTCGCCGCGGCGATCCGCGCGACTTCGGCCGCGATCGGCCCGTCGGGCGTGATGCTGCCTTCGGTGCGATAGAGTGGAGCCATGTCGCGCGACAACTCGATCCAGTCGGCATAGTCGGTGACGTCGAGCAGCGGGATCGGCCGGAAGCGCAGCGGCGCGTCGCCCGGCATCTCGGCGGGCTTGGCGACGGGCAAGTCGATCAACAGCTCGTTATAGCCGTCGGGCGTCGTCACCGGCTTGAGATCGGCCAGCTTGCTATAGGCGCGCCAGCGCAGGTCCATCGCTTTGGGCCAGAGCAGCCGCACCCGACCGAACTGGAGCCGCATCGGCGCGGGCAGCAGCGTCGCTCCGGACTGGACGTGACCATGCAGAGCGGGATCCTTGCGCGTCGTCGAGAAAGTGACGCGCAGCACGTCGCCGACCCGCAGCCCCTCGACCGGCAAGGTCGCTGTGAGCATGCCGTTGAGCGTCGCGCGCTCGAGCTGCTGCTCGCGCTGGAGCACGGCAAGCTTCTTGCCTCCGGCGAGCGCATCGATCCGCTCGGCACCGCGGACGATCTCGATGCGGTGGATCATCAGGTCGCCCTTGTCGGGGTCCCAGGGGAGCGGCACGGTCCCCGATTGGGTCAGCACCTGCGGCGAGGCGATGCGGATCGCCATGTCGGCATAGACCCAGACCTGCCCGTCCTCGAAGCGCTGCTGCTGGTCCATCACCAGCATGATCGGGTCCGAATCTCCGAGCTTCGACACGTCGATCGGCGGCGCCGGCTTCACCCAGCCAGGGACGGGCTGATAGAGCGGCTTGTCGCCGGCATGCGCAGCGCCGGTGCTCCACGCGAGCGCCGTCACCAGCAAAATCGACTTTCGAAACATTATTTACCCCCACTTTGACGCGAGATTAGCGCGCGTTTCGCTCTCCGCTCAAGAGCGGTTCAGGCGCGATTATGGTGAAGATCCGGTGCAGCCGGCGCGCAGCCTCAGCGCGAATGGTAGAAGTCGTAGACCTGTTGCGCCACCGCCGCCGAGACTCCAGGCGCCTTGCGCAGATCCTCGAGGCTCGCGCCGCGCACCGCGCGCGCGGTACCGAAATGCATCAGCAGCGCCTTTTTGCGCGCAGGTCCGATCCCCGGAACCTCGTCGAGCGGGCTCGCACCGATCGCCTTGCTGCGCTTGTCGCGATGCGCGCCGATCGCGAAGCGGTGCGCTTCGTCACGAAGCCGCTGGATATAGAACAGCAGCGGCGAATTGACCGGCAAGGTGAGCTCGCGACCGTCCATCAAATGGAACACTTCGCGTCCCTCGCGCCCGTGATGCGGGCCCTTGGCGACGCCGACGAGGCAGACATCCTCGATCCCGAGATCCTCGAGCACGCCCTTGACCGCGTTGAGCTGCCCACGCCCGCCGTCGATCAGCACCAGATCGGGCCAGGTCTCGCCCTGCCGGTCGGGATCCTCCTCCTGCGCACGGGCGAAGCGGCGGCCGAACATCTCGCGCATCATCCCGTAATCGTCGCCGGCGATCGTCTCGGGGCGTTTCATGTTGAACTTGCGATACTGGTTCTTCTGGAACCCCTCGGGACCGGCGACGACCATCGCGCCGAGCGCGCTCGTGCCCTGGATATGGCTGTTGTCGTAGATCTCGATCCGCTCGGGCGGCTCGGGCAGCTCGAAGACATCGGCGATCTCGGCGAGCAGCCTCGCCTGCGTCGTGCCCTCGGCCAGCCGCCGGTCGAGCGCCTCGACGGCGTTGCGCTGCGCCTGTTCGAGCAGCCGGCGCCGCGGGCCGCGCTGCGGCACGCCCAACGCGACCTTGCGCCCCGCCCGCTCGGCCAGCGCCTCGCTGAGCAGCTTGGCCTCCTCCAGATTGCGGTCGACGAAGATCGTCTTCGGCGGCGGCACTTCCTCGTAGAACTGCATCAGGAACTGGCTGAGCACTTCGTCCTCGGGCACCTCGGCGGTGTGCGCGGGAAAGAAGCTGCGATGCCCCCAATTCTGCCCGCCGCGGATGAAGAAGGCCTGGATGCCCATCACCCCCTGCTTGCACGCGAGCGCGAAGATGTCGGCGTCGCCGACGCCCTCGGCATTGATCGCCTGGCTGCCCTGGATGAAGGTGAGCGCCTTCAGCCGATCGCGCAGGATCGCGGCGAGCTCGAAATCGAGATTCGCCGCCGCCGCCTGCATCTGCTCGCCGAGCTTGGCCTGGACCTGCGTCTTCTTGCCCTGCAGGAAGTCGCGCGCGTCGCTGACCAACTCGGCATAGCCGTCCGCATCGATCCGGCCGACGCACGGCGCCGAGCAGCGGCGGATCTGGTAGAGCAGGCATGGCCGGTCGCGCGTCGCGAAGAAGCCGTCGGTGCAGCTCCGGAGCAGGAACAGCTTCTGCAGCGCGTTGAGCGTCTTGCGCACCTGTCCGGCGCCCGCGAACGGCCCGAAATAATCGCCCTTGTAGCGCCGCGCGCCGCGATGGAGCTGGACGCGCGCGAATTCGTGATCCTGCCGGAGCAGGATGAACGGAAAGCTTTTGTCATCGCGCAGCAGCACATTGTACGGCGGCCGGTAGCGCTTGATCAGCTGTGCCTCGAGCAGCAGCGCCTCGGCTTCGTTGTTGGTGGTGACGATCGTCATCGACCGCGTCTGCGCGACCATCCGCTGGAGCCGCTTCGACAGCCGCATGACCTGCGTGTAGTTGGTCACCCGGTTCTTGAGCGCGCGCGCCTTACCCACGTACAGCACGTCGCCGCGGGCATCCTGCATCCGGTAGACGCCGGGGCGGACCGGCAGCGTCTTGAGCACGTTGCGAATCGCTGCCACCCCCGCCTCGAGATCGGGCGCATCGGCGCCACGGACCGCATAGGTAGCCTTTTCCTCGTTGAATCGATTGGGCGAATTGGGATCGGACATTGCCCCCGAATTAGGGGCTCTCCGCGCCGGACGCCAGCGCTTGACGACGCCGCGCGGGCCATGCTCGAACCGCGCGATGTTCCGAACCGCCTGCGCCGCCGCGCTCCTCCTCGCCACGCCCGCCTTCGCCCAGAACCGACAGGCGCTCGAGGCCGGCCTCGCGCCGCTCGCCGAATCCACCGTGATCTTCGTCACCGGCGACGGCGCCGATTACGGTGCCGCCAGGGGCTGGGCCGATCCCGGCGCGAAGCGGCCGCTCACCGTCGACACGCCGATGCGGATCGCGAGCAACACCAAGACCTTCGTCGCCGCCACGGTGCTGCGCCTCTGGGAGCAGGGCCGGATCGATCTCGACGCACCGATCGGACCGCTGATCGCACCCACGCTCGACGCCAGGCTCAAGGCCGACGGGTACGACACCGCGAAGATCACCGTCCGCCACCTGCTCTCGCATTCGGGCGGGCTCTACGATCACGGCAGCGACAAACGCTACGAGGCGGCGATGCGCGGCGATCCCGGCCATAAATGGGCGCGCGAGAGCCTGATCGGGCTGATGGCCGAATATGCCGACCCGAAGAGTGCGCCGGGCACCGAGTTCAGCTATTCGGACGACGGCTATATCCTGCTCGGCGATATCGTGGAGCGCGTGACCGGCAAGAATCTCGCCACAGCGGTGCGCGAGCAGCTCAAGCTCGATACGCTCGGACTCAAATCGACTTATTGGGAAGTGTTCGAGCAGCCCCGCCCGGGTGCCGCGCCGCGTGCGCGCCAGTTTCTCGGCGCCGACGACGTCACGAACGTGGACGCGTCCTTCGACCTCTATGGCGGCGGCGGGCTGGTGATGTCGGCGCGCGACCTTGCGCATTTCTTCAAGGCGCTGTTCGAGGGCAAGATCTTCGCACGGCCGCGCACGCTCGGGGTGATGCTGGGCGAGGGTCAGCACAAAGGCGCCGACACCTATCGTTTCGGCATCTTCGTGCGCCACACGCCGCATGGCGACATCTATTGGCACAGCGGCTTCTGGGGCACCTGGGCCGGCTATTCGCCCGAGACCGGGATCGCGGTGGCGGGGATGACCACCAACCAGCAGGGCTTCCGCGCGATGATGCCGCTGGTCAGCGCCGCGCTGGCGCCGAAGCGCTAGTTCGCCGCGATTCTCCTGCCAAAGCAGGAGCCCCGGACAACAAAGTACCTCGCTTGCGACACCGGGCTCCTGCTTTCGCGGGAGTATTGCAGGGCGCTTGGCGGTCTTGGGCAGCTGCGATATTCTCGACTCAAAACCGGGAGAGGAGAGTCGTCATGAAGCTGCTCGTAACAACCGCGCTGCTCGCGCTCGCCGCGCCGCTCGCGGCCGGGGCCCAGACCGTCCCCGCACCGATCACTGCCGCGCTCGCCGATTCGGGACGTCCCGCTGCCGACAGGGAGCGCGACGCCGCCCGCCATCCCGGCGAACTGCTCGCCTTTGCCGGGATCAAGCCCGGCGACCGCGTCGCCGATTTCATCATGGGCGGCGGCTATTTCACCCGCATCCTCGCGAAGACGGTCGGCGATAAGGGGCATGTCTATGCCTATCAGCCCGCCGAGTTCATCGCCTTCCGCGCCGCCTATGCCGACGAGCAAAAGACCGCAGTCGCCGGCTACACCAACGTCACTCCGCTCAGCGATTCGCTCGCCACGGTGAAGTTCGCCGAGCCGCTCGACGCGATCATCACGGTACAGAACTGGCACGATCTGCATCTCAAGCAGTCGCCCCCGGGCTTCGCCGCCGCGATGGCCAAGCGGCTCTACGACAATCTCAAGCCGGGCGGAGTGCTGCTGGTGGTCGATCATGTCGCCGCGGCGGATCCGGGCTTCGCGGTGCCCGACAAGCTCCACCGCATCGATCCCGCCGCGGCCCGCGCGGAGATCGAGAGCGCGGGCTTCAAGTTCGAAGCCAGCCTGCCGATCCTCGCCAATCCGGCCGATCCGCACACCGCGCTCGTCTTCGACCCTTCGATCCGCGGCAAGACCGACCAGTTCGCCTTCCGGTTCCGCAAACCGCGCTGAACCGGCTCAGCCAGTGGCGGTCTTCTCGTCGAGCACTTGCCGCACGCGCACGGCGAGCTGGGCGACGGTGAAGGGCTTGGCGAGCAGCGCGACGCCGTCGGCGAGCATCCCGTCGCTGACGATGCCGTCGCTCGGATAGCCGCTCATATAGAGCAGCCGGATCTCCGGCCGCGTCGCTTCGACCCGTTCGGCAAGCGTCGGGCCGCTCATCCCCGGCATTAGCACGTCGGTGAGCAGCAGGTCGACGCGCGGCTGGCTATCGAGCAGCGTCAGCGCCGCGTCGCCGCCCGGCGCCTGGAGCACGATATAGCCGAGCTCACGCAGCGCATCGACCGCGAGTTGGCGCACCCGATCCTCGTCGTCGACGACGAGGACGATCTCGCTATCGCGCGCGCCGGGCAGGTGCGTCTCTGGGCCCGTCTGCCAGCTCTCGGTCTCGGCCGCCTTGCCCTTGTGCCGCGGAAGATAGAGGCACACGGCGGAGCCGCGCCCGATCTCGGATTCGATGGTGACGTGCCCGCCCGATTGCTTGACGAAGCCATAGACCTGGCTGAGCCCCAGCCCCGTGCCCTTGCCCAATGCCTTGGTGGTGAAGAAAGGCTCGAATGCCCGCTCGCGGACTTCGGGCGGCATGCCCGCGCCGCTATCGGTCACGGTGATGCGCACATAATCGCCTGGCGCTACGTCGGGATGCGTCGCGGCATAGGCGCGGTCGAGCGTCACATTGGCGGTGCTGACGGTGAGCTTGCCGCCCTCGGGCATCGCATCGCGGGCATTGAGGCACAGATTGACCAGCGCGCTCTCGAGCTGTCCGACATCGGCGTAGATCGGCCAGAGCCCGATCGCCGGATCGACCTGGAAATCGACCTTGCCGCCGATCGTCCGGCGCAGCAGCTCGGACAGTCGCCGGAGCAGCTGGCTGGCGTCGAAGGCCGTGGGCGCGAGCGGCTGGCGGCGACCGAAAGCGAGGAGTTGCGAGGTAAGCTGCGCCGCACGCTGCGCGCCCGACATCGCCGAATCGATATGCTCCTGCGCGCGCCTGACGTCCTTCTCGAGCCGGCGCCGCGCGAGATCGAGCGAGCCGATGACGATCGCCAGCATATTGTTGAAGTCGTGCGCGATGCCGCCGGTGAGCTGGCCGATCGACTCCATCTTCTGGAGTTGGCGCAGCTGGCTCTCGGCGGCTTCGCGGCTCGCCGCTTCCTCGTGCAGCCGGGCATTGGCGGTGAGCAGCTGATCGCGCGCGATCGAAGCGTTGCGCGCGGTCGACAGCGCCTTGAGGGTCGAGCGCAGCGCGAACGCCATCACCGCCGCCGCGCAGAGGAGCAGCCAACCCGAGAGCAAGGTCGCGAGGCGGTCCGCGGAAAGTCGTTGCAATTCGAACTGGCTCGCCTCCACGGCCTTCATCGCCACGACGATCGCGCGACAGCGATCGGTTACCGGCCGATCGAGCACCGCGCGGATCGATCGTCGCGCCGCTTCGATCTGCCCCGAGCCGGCGAGCTCCATGCGGGTATCGGCATAAGCGAGCCGTTGTCGCCAGCAGCGTTCGAGCCGCTCCGCTGCGGCGAGCTGGGGCGGATCGCTTGCGAGCTGCCGTCGCAAGGCCGCCAGTTCGACAAAGAGCCGCGAACGCGCATCGTGGTGACGCGCGACGAATCGTTCGTCGCCCGCCAGCAGATAGCCGCTTTCGCCGAGCAGCGCCTCCTGCGCGCGGGTGATCAGACTGTTGAGCTTCTCTTCGACCTGCAGCGTCTGCACCACCGCGGCGTCGGCGCGTTGTTCCGAGCGAAACAGGAAGAAAGTGCCGGCCAGCGCCGCGCAGATCAATGCCAGGCCCGAAAGCAGGGCGACGCGACCTACGTCGAGGCGTTTCTTGGCCATCGCATGTACTTTGCCCAGCAAGCAAAGAAGAGCAAATGAATTCGCGGTCGAACCGAACCTATCCAGATGCCGAAATTATTTATCTTCGTATTCCAGCAAATTACGTAAACGTCAGCCGCGAGATATAGTTACGGTAGAAACAGTCGGTACGCGGCAAGAGCGTCATTTAGAGGCTTCGCGTTCGATCCGTTGCGCTTCGGCTTCGATCCGGTTCATCTCCGCTTCCACCCGCGCCTTGACGTCTCCCGCCGCGCGACGCTCGTCGGTCGCGTGCTGCCATGCGAGCAGCACGGCGAGCGCCGCCAGCAGCAGCGCTGCGCCGCCGCCGATCCCCAGCCACCGCGCGGTGCGCTCTCCGGTACCCGGCGCAGTCGCCCGCCGATCATGTTGCTTCGAGGCCATCGCGCCAGCCTAGCACGCAGATCGGCGCGCCACACCCCGTGACGCGCCGATCAAAGCTCGCAAAATAGGGAACCGATCGCCCGGGCGCGCACGGCACCGGGCGGCTCAGTTGGGGCGGCCGAGCCCCGCGATGGTCTGGTCGACCAGTGCCTTGTCGGCGTCGGCGCCATGCTTGTCAGCGATGATCGCCGCCGCGGCGCGGGTCGCCGCTTCGGCCGCCTTGGTGCGCACCGCCTGGATCGCGGCGCGCTCGGCGGCGGCGATCTTGTCCTCGGCCATGCGTGCGCGGCGAGCGGTCAGCTCGGTTGCGTCCGCCTCGGCCTTGGCGAGCACGGCCTTGGCCTCCTCGTCGGCGTGGGCGAGCATCGCCCGGGCCTGCTCCTCGGCGCCGGCGATCTTCTTCGCATATTCGTCGCGCAGCGCCTCGGCCTCGGCGCGCAGCGCCTTCGCCTCGTCGAGCCGGTTACGGATCGCCGCGATCTGGTTGTCGAGCCCGCGGGTGATCAGGCCGGGCACTTTTTTCCAGACCAGGATCAGGAGGAACGCGGTCATCGCGATCGACACCCAGACGGTGGCGTCGAGCCCGAAGATCGAGGGATCGGCATGGTGCGCGCCGACGCCGCCCTCGGCCGTGGTCACGGCATGCTCGGCGGCCGAATCGGCCGCTGCCGGATGTGCTGCCTCAGCCATTGAGCGCCGCCTTCACTGCCTTCTTGGCCTCCGCGGCCGTTACCTTGGCGCCGGAGAAGCGTGCGACGATGTCGCGCGCGGCCTCGGATGCCACCGCCTCGATCTCGGCACCCGCAGCGGCGCTGGCTTCGGCGATCTGCGCCTCGGCTGCGACGATGCGGGCATCGGTCTCGGCATGCGCCGCGGCGAGCCGCTTCTCGGCCGCGGCGGTGCCCTGCGCGCGCGCCTCGGCGATGCGCTTCTGCGCAGCCTCGCGCGCCGCATTCTCCTCAACCCGCCAATTCTCCTCGGCGGCATCGGCGGCGGCGCGCGCGGCTTCGGCGGCGGCGAGATCGCCGGCCACCGACTTGTCGCGCTGATCCACCGTCGACAGCACCTTGGGCAGCATCAGCTTGCCCACGACGAAGAAGACGAAGCCGAACGTCACGAGCAGCCAGAAGATCTGGGACGCGAAGGTCTCGGCGAGTTGGGAGATCTGGGGCATTTTTATCCTATCCAGGAGCAGGCCGGGGACGCGCCCCGGCCCGTACCGGAGATGTTACGCGACGAAGATCAGGATCATCGCGACGACGAACGCGAGCAGACCGAGAAGCTCGGCGGCCGCGAAGCCGATGAACAGACGGCCCTGCTGGCCATCGGCCGCGCCCGGGTTGCGCAGCGCACCCTCGAGGAACGAGCCGAAGACGTTGCCCACACCGATGGCGGCCATGCCGGCGCCGATCGCCGCGAGACCTGCACCGACGAGCTTGGCTGCTGCTGGATCCATTTTTCTAAACTCCTGCTTCGAACGTGTTGGTTGGTACGATTGTGAACTCAGTGCAGATGCTCGGCGTCGTTGATGTACAGCGACGTGAGCAGCGCAAAGACATAGGCCTGGATGCCGGCGACGAGGATCTCGAGCGCCGAGATGCCGACCATCAGCGCGAAGCTGGGGATGCCGACGCCGAGGCCCGGGATCAGCCCGGCATTGCCGGCATTGATCACGAAGCCCGCCAGCACCTTCAGCAGGATGTGCCCCGCGATCATCGCGACGAACAGTCGCAGACCCAGCGAGAAGGGGCGCACCATGAACGAGACGAACTCGATCGCGGGGATCAGCCAGATCAGCCACAGCGGCGTGCCGTGCGGCACGAACAGGGAGAAGAAGTGCAGCCCGTGCTTCCAGAAGCCGACGATCAGCACGATCGAGAAGCTCATGATCGCGAGCACGCCGGTCACGGTGAAGTGGCTGGTGAAGGTGAACGGGTGGACGCCGACCAGGCCCAGAGGCAGCAGCCCGAGCAGGTTGGCGAACAGGATGAACATGAACAGCGAGAAGACGTAAGGGAGGTACTTGCGTCCTTCCTTGCCGATGTTCGCCGCGAGCATCGAATCGATGAAGCCGGTGAAGTTCTCGACCAGCATCTGCCAGCGGCCCGGCACCACCGCGCGCTTCATGCCGCCGAGCATGAACAGCCACAGCACCACCGCCGCGACGCACATCCACGCCGCCGAATTGGTGAAGGCGATCTGGTGTCCGGCAATGTTGAAGCCGTCCCAGATCGTCTGCACCTCGAACTGGTGCATCGGGTCGATCTTGCCTGATTCAGCCGCCACGCTTGTTGATCCGCTTCATTAGCCAAAGCGCCCGAAGAGCTACTTCGAGCGCTGGT
>Ga0209050_1000194_pt1 | contig 136365 bp, 112 predicted proteins | sample Araplavi_mTSA_r2_FD_184276 | JGI IMG/M metagenome (GOLD analysis project Ga0209050, IMG submission 184276) | Arabidopsis root microbial communities from North Carolina, USA - plate scrape MF_Cvi_mTSA_r2 (SPAdes) (version 2) | ecosystem: Host-associated > Plants > Roots > Endosphere | place... | reverse complement strand
CCAACGCTGCGGCGGAAGGCGTCGCCACCTTGCACGATCTCTGGGAATACTCCCCCATCCGCCCCGACGACTGGACCGCTGACGATTGGCTCGACTGGCTTTTTCCCGCGGCCGAGTGGCTCTGCCTCGCCGAGGATCACCCCGCCACCGCCCGCTCCCGCCGCAGTGAACGCTGGACCTTTGGCCCCGCCGAACGCTGCGGCCTCATCGTGCCTTCGCCCATGACCGGTTCGAGTGGCCTCGGCCTCGATGGCCGCACCTCGCATCGCTGCCTCGGCAATACCGGCCCCCGCCGCTGGCTCGTCCTCGAGTTTGACCACGGCACGATCGACGAACAAGCCGCGCTGCACTGGCACCTGCGCGCTGCCGCCCGTGCCGCCGGCTGGCCTCCACTCCGCCTTTGCGTCCACAGCGGCGGTAAATCGCTGCACGGCTGGTTCGGCCCCTGCCCCGATTTCGGCGGCGAAGATCGCGCGCGCGAATTGATGGCTTACGCCATCTCGCTCGGCGCCGACCCCGCCACGTGGAATCGCTGCCAGCTGGTAAGATTGCCCGGTGGCCAGCGTAGCCCTGGCATTCGTCAGGAGGTCTTCTTTTTTGCGCCAGCGTGGGCGGAGGCGGAGGAATGGCGGCGGCTCTTCCTGGAGCCGCCCCGAAACTCTGTCGTCGCGCACCGCGCGACCTCGCCACCCGAGGGGAAAATTTTGCCGCGCTCCGCACAGGGGATATTCGAGGGCGGCTCCAGAAAGAGCCGCCACCATTGCAACTCGCCAGCGGAAGTTTCTCGCTGATGGCGGAAGACGTTTTTGCCCAGCAGCTTTTAGGCGCCTGGCGAGCGGTGGGGCTGGATGCGGCGCCGCGGGTTGAGGGCGACAAGACGCTTACGTTTTGCTGTCCGCGCTGCGCGGCGCCCGAGCGGCTGGAGATCGGCGATGGAATCGTGCTCTGCGCCGCGTGCGATTGGGGCGCGACGGGTGAGCCTTGGGCGATCGCCCAGGCCGGGGTAAAAGCGCGGCCGGACCCCGCGCGCGCGGAATCCGAGGCCGCGCTGGCCGCGTTACTCGCACGGTGCCGCTTCGAGGCCAGCACTCCGCCGGACCGGCCCGTGCCGCTGTACAGCCTCGCCGGCCAGCCGATCGCGACGGCGGAAAATCTCATGGTCGTGCAGGCCAAGATGAAAGCCGGAAAAAGCGCCGCGATCGGAGCCATGATGGCCGCGACCATGGAGCCGACCGGCGATTGCCTTTGGTTTTCCGCCGCGAACCCCTCCAGCCACGCCGTCGTCCATTTCGATACCGAGCAAAGCCGCTTCGATCACTATCAACTCATCGTCCGGTCGCTGCGCCGCGCCGGCCGCACCACCCCGCCCCCCTGGCTCTATAGCTATCACATCAAAGGCCAGTCCATCGCCGTGATGCGCCGGTTGCTCCCCGCCGCGCTCGAGCGCGCCCAGCAGGAATGCGGCGGCGTACACTCGTGCATCATCGACGGCATCGGCGACCTCTGCGCCGATGTGAACGACGCCGCCGAAGCCAACGCCCTCGTCGCCGAACTCGAAGCCCTGGCCATGCGCCACCACACCCTCCTCGTCTGCGTCCTCCACGAAAACCACGGCTCCGAAAACGGCAAAACCCGCGGCCACCTCGGCTCCCAACTCGCCCGCAAAGCCGAGACCAACCTCCGCCTCGAGAAAGACGAAGACGGCCAAAGCATCCTCTTCGCCGACACCTCCCGCAGCGTCCACATCCCCAGGAAAAACGCCCCCGCCTTCCGCTGGTGCGACGAAGCCAAAACCCACGTCTCCATCCAGGACAGCGGCAAAGCCTATTCAGCTCATCAAGCGAAACAGGAAATGAAGGTCCTCGCCGAGGAGTGCTTTCAAGGCGCAGGCCCGGAGGGCCTCAGCTGGGCCGCGATCATCGAGCAGATTCGCACTCGGGTGCTGGTAGGCCAGACGAAAGCGGAAAAGCTGCTCCGGCAAATGGCAGAAAGCCTCGTCGTGGAGAAGAAAGACTCCCGCTACTTCAAAAAATGAACCTCGCGCCTCGCGTAACCCCATCTTCGCCTCGCCCGGGGCGAAACCTCGCACCTCGCCGCCCCCTATATAAAGGGGGCAGGCGAGGTCGGCAGCCCCTCCGTACCCCTCCCAATCAGGGCGCCAACCCAAATCAAATTTCACGCTAAGCGGCATTTGCCGCGGCGAGTTCGATCAAGGATTCGGAGCGGGGCTGACGTTCGCTTTCGAAGGATTCGGCGTGATCGAAGTTGGCGCGGGGGTTCTCAATGCTTCGGCTGGGACCGTTCCGTTCACGGAAGGTTTCACGCCCAATTGTCCGAGCCCCTTTTCGACCTCTGCGATCTGCCGTTTCAAGGCAGCAATCTTGTTCTGCATCTCCTCTACCTGGGTATTCGAAGTGTTCACCACGATCGAATCCTCATCACGAGACTCCAATCGCACGCTGGGACGCAGCCGCCAGTATCCGTGTGTATCGACGCCAGGGGTTGGAGTCGCTGCGGATTTCCTTTTGTAGTATAGATCATAGGGCGTCGGCGGTTTGACCGAAATCGTCTGGTTGATCTGCTTTGAAATGATTGGTTCCGGTAAATCCAGAGTCGGATCGTGCACTTTCACTGGCTCATCGTCGAAACCGCCATCTGTAGCCATGACTCCGGTCCAACGATTCGTGATGGAAGCGCTGCCATTCAATTCTCCAGGTACAAATTCAAAAGTCTGGCCCTGGGCAAAGTAGAAACCGGATTGCTTCAGGAAGGCAAAGTCGCGTTCGATCTGTCCAGGAGTTTGGCACACGCTCGAGCGGCGCCGCATGACCTCCAAAAAATCGTCCATCGCCAGACCGTTTTTTTTGGAAAAGACATAAACCGGGAGAGCCGTACCGCCCTTTTCATCGACCACGATTTCCGCTTTGGAAATCAGGACGTTATGGCCGACCTTGCGGTAAAATATCTGATAAAGCCCACCCTTTTTAATCGGGATCGAGTACTCGCCATCCTGTCCACTGGAGACAGGATCAAGCACGGTAGTGCCTTCAAGTGCCGTCACAATCACCCCTGAGGCCCCCGTATTTTCGTCGGTGCCGACAAAAGCTTTCCCCTTGATTTCGGCGGACCACAATCGGCCCAGCCCTGCGAAGCCGCAGAAAAATACCCCCACGGCAGATAGTGTGGAAAGAAGACTACGGTTCGACATAGACTTGCACAGTTAGTTTTTTCCAAAATTCCGGTGGCTTGGGAACAGCGGTGGCCATTTCAACTTTGAATGCCTGTTCGACATAGGGGGTACCGATAGCCTTCCAAACAACATCGGCCTGATTGCCCGTATGCACCTTGGCGCCGACATCGCCCGGCTCAACAGAAGTAAAAGAGACGCCCTCACTCTGAAGAGCACTCATTTGGTACTGAATGGGGGTGGCGGGCGGACGCCCGTGCCTGACCCGCACATAATACATGGCGCCATTGGGAACCGCCTGCGCCAGCGTGATGCTTGGGGCGGAATCAATCCGCGGCCACGCATCGATATAAATGGGAGACGTCTGAAGGATTGCTTTGGTCCCATGCAACCAACCCGAGCGCATGGACCCTTCAGGCTTCATCTGAAAAGTACCAGCGCGGCTGGCGGTAACGGAAACAGACAGAGGCTGAATCTGCCCTTTGGGGAGAAGCAGGATTCGTGGTTCAAACCGGACGGAAAGCTCGGGCGGGGGCTTGAAAGAGGTGATCCGAGCGTCCACTTCAGCGACGGATTGGTTTTGCACGGAAATCTGGACGTCAGCCGGGTCTCCCACCGTTACCTGAACAGGCTTGGCCGGAGCAACGAGAGCGACATTTGGCACCGCCCAAACTTTGAGCGCTAAACTACGGAGACTCTCCAGATTGGTACCGATAGCCACAGCGGTAACCAGTGTAGTATACATCGGGCCGAGCCGGCGCCACCAAGGCGCCGGCCTCTCGACCGTCCGGGTTTCATAGCCATGAAACCCGGCATCAGGCAGCGAAAGCCGCTCGGCCAGCACTTTCTGGTGAGCTTGAAAATAGATATCCGGGCGCTTCCAATACGTTAACAGCGATCCTCCCGTCTCCTTGGCCCGATGCAATCGGCATTCCAGCAACCCTGGAAACTCCGTCATCTGAAATTGATCCGGAAACGCCCAACCTTCACTAACGGAGAAGGTTACCAGATAGCGCATTTCGTCCACCTCGGGTACACGGCTTTTTCCACTCACGAAGTGGTAGACTGAATACAATTGCAAACCGGTCAACCCAAATATCACGTCCGGGATAAAAAACCCGCAGCACGATGGCTTCGAAACTCACCCTAATCCACCACCCAAAAAACTTTATCGATAGCCAGCTACTACTAGCATGAAATTTTGAAACCTTTTATTCCCAAAAGCTGAAGGGCGCCGGCAGCCGATATCAAATAGGGATTAATGATTTTCTTCACAGCGAGAGCTATGTCTTTTGGGAGGATGAGGAAGGTTCTGTCGGAGTTTGCGAACACGCAGGCTCGAGTGGGCCTTCAAACCCGCTCCTTAATCCGACGGCAGACTGAGGCGGCGGGAGCGACGGGCGGCGAAGAGGCCGGGGCCGGCGATGAGGCGAAGGCCGGCGACGGTGCTGGTCGCAGCGACGATGAAGGTCGCGGCGAGGCCGGGGTAACTGGCGGGCGGGCCAAAAGGATCGCTGGTCTGGCCGAGTGCGGTGCCGGCGGGATCGAGGAGGCTGGCGATGGCGACGAGGGTGTGGAAGCCGGCGAAGACGAAGAGCAAAAGGCCGGTGAGACGGGTGGTGAGACTCCAGAGCAGCGGCACGTCTTCAGTCGGGAGTTGCAGCCGCGCTCCGCGGTAGGTCTGGCGCGAGGCCCGGAAGACGAGGCGCGCGCTGGCGATGAAGCTGGTGCCGGCCACGAGCAGGAGCCCGGCGAGATGGCGGGAGTGGCCCGTCTCGATCGGGACAACGGCGCTGCTGCCTTCGAGCGGGATCGCCGGGCCGGGATCGCTGAGCAGTCCGCGCAGGCAGGCGGCGCCGACGAGGAGAGCGAGCAGCAGGAGCACGGCGCTGCTAAAGATGCGGAGCATTTTCCCCGGATCGAAACCCGGGTCGCGCGCGCGCAGAAAAGCAAACACGAAGGCCACGCCGAGCAGGCCCCAGAGGTAGAAGGGCTGGGCGGCGATCAAATCGAAGGCGGACTTCACGAGGTGAGCATCAGACAAGGGAGCGCACTGTATCGGGCGAGGCGGCGGGGTTGGGTAGCAAAAAGCGGGGGCGGATTTGAAATCACCCCGGCGCGCCGGCAGCTCTCCCCAATCCGGGTTGCGAGTTGTTGGAGCGGTTCAAATGGAACTGTGGCGGCAATCCTGAAGGGATTGAATCATCCGGCCCTGGGTTGGCCGCAAAGCGGACTACCCAGGGAAAGGCCACCGCCACGGATCAACCCCACCGGGGTTGAATCAAACGTGAAGCCAGGCCCCAGCCTGATTCAACCCTCGCAGGGTTGATGTTCTTTTCGCCGAGAACCCAGGGTAGTCCACAAAGGTGGCCAACCCTGGGCTGATTGATCGAATCCCGTTGGGATTCACACCTCCGCAAAGGGTATCGGTTCACCCCGCGGGAGCGGGGCCAATCGGCGACAGCTTCACTACTCCACAAAGGCGCAGACCACAGGACCGCACCGGGGTTTTCGCCGCCCCTGGACGACCCCGATCAATGCACGCCGAAGCCGTCGAAGACCATGTCGGCGATGCACAAATCGGCGCCGGCGGGGCCGGGATAAATCTCGGTGATTTCGAGATTGAGGGTGCTCTTCTTCCCGGGCGGGAAAGTGAGACTCGGCAGCTTCACGATCTGCGGTTTGATCGTATCGGCCACGGGGAAGGTGCCGAGATCTTTGCCATTGAAGCTGATGCGGAAGGTCTTCACCCGATGATTCGCCGCCCACAGTGCCGGCGTCCGCGCGAAGCCGTTGATCAGCGAAAAGCGATCGATGCCCAGCGGGTTCTCCTTGCGCTCTTTGGCATCCTCGTGGGTGCAGTCGAAAGCGAAGCTGACCTTGGTCCCGATGCCGGTGTCCTGGGCCGCCCAGACGGTGTCCTTTTTCGTGTCGTGAAGATTGGTCACCTCGTAGGAGTAAATGCCGTCGCGGAGGGTATTCGTCGCCGCGATGCCGATCGGCGGCGCGCCGCAGTACCAGCTGCAGCCGATCGCGCGACCGTGATCGTCGTACTCCATCACGAATTCATTTTGCTGGCCGGTGCGATGCGGATAATGCGCGTGCTTCGAGCCAGTGGTGGCGCAGCCGGCAAAGGCGAGGAGAAACGGGAGAGCGATGAGGACAGGAGCGAAGCGCATGCGGGATTGTTAAGACGAAGTGAAGGTTAACCCCGGAGGGGGATCCAGGAGAAGTGGGATCGCTCGTGGCTGCTAATGAAATGTGAGGAAACGATTGGGGTGGGGTCGAAAAATCTCTCGAACGAAGCGAGCCAAGCAACGGTGGAACGCGATCTCCGAGCGCGTTTTCGAAAACGATGCGCGAGCGAGAGCGAGCCTCGCCTGCTGCAGGAGTATCGCTCCGCTGCGCGTCGCAGCAGGGTCGAAAACGCGCTTGGAGATCGCGTTCCACCATCGCTGCGCGATCGTTTTAAACCCACCCTACGATTTCCCCACCGCGCCCGGCGCGGCACTCGCCACCAGCCGGTTCAGCTTGGCATTGATCCGAAAAACCAGCACCAGCGTCACCACCGGCAGGAAGAAAATCGCCGCGGTATAAAGGGTCCCGCTGTTGGATTCGGATTCCGCTTCCTGCTTCAGCACGACGTTGACGTTCTTCTGTTTCAGCAGCCGGGTGAGGAGCACATCATTGGCCGTGCCGGTGACGCCAAAGGTGGAAAACGGCTGCGGCTTCCCCTCGACCAATCGGGTGCCCGTGATCCGCGAATAGGGATCGAGCGTCGCGCTCTGGATCGCGCCCGCTTCGACCTGCGCGACAAATTCATCGTAGGTCAGGAAATCGTCGTACGACGACGACGGCCCGGATTCAGGCACCGCCGCAGCGGAGAGCGATGCAGAGACGAAGGCGAAGACGAGGAGCAGGCAGAGCAGAGCGAGGCGCGGTTTCACAGTGGGATCGGCTTTAGCCGGAAGCCCCCGCCGCGGCGATTGAGAAAAGAAGCCCGCAGCTTGAGCCCGGGACGGCGATCGCGTATGTTAAGCGATGCTTTTGCGGGAACGGGTGAAGAAGTTTTGTGCGGCCGTGGTTGCGGGATCGAGCGGGAAGGAAGCCTATCTCACCGCCTATCCAGGCACATCGGCGCCCTCCGCGCGGCGCGGCGCGGCCCGGCTCCTCGGACACCCGGAGGTGCAGCTGGAGCTGGTTCGGTTGCGCAGCGCAGGCGCCGGCGCGGAGATCATCATGGTGCCCGTAGAACCGCCGGGCGGAGAAGCGGCGACCGCAGCATCGGCGGCGCCCGCGGTGGTCGTCGTCGAGCCGCAGTCGCCCGTCCTTTCGGTCGAGGAAAAGCGCGCCTTTCTCGCGCGGCTCGTCCGCGCCCGCGCCGCCGAACTCCCGCTGGATTCCGACCTGTGGCAATCCATCCGCCAGACCCCGGAGGGCCCCGAACTCAAGCTGCCCTCCAAGCTCGCCGCGCTCAAGCTGGACAACGATCTCGCCGGCGAAGGCGCGGAAGCCGAAGCCAACGATTCGCTCGCCGCCCTGCTCCGGCGAGTCATGCAGTAGCGCCGGGCTGGACTTCGCCGATTTCCCCTCCGGAGCGAAGAAATAGCGCGGGATAGACAAAACTGCAGTCGAATGACCGTGTCAGCCAGGCCCTGTAGGGCAGGCGCCCGCCTGCCGGCGGAGAGACGTGGCTACAGCATCCCCCAGGGAAGAATGCGGCAAGCGGGCCGCTTGCCCTCCAAGCCATCGGGGCTCGCCCCCAATTCCCTCGTACCTCCACCAAACCACGGTTTGATTTGAGCCGCTATCGCCGCCCGGACCAAGCCCCGCAGCAGGACGAGAGAAGCAGTGGACAGCCGCAAAAAATCGCGGAAGGTCGCGCCGTCGATCCGCCGGTCGTCCCCACCCGCGAATCGCCCGCCTTCCTCGCCGATCGCGTTTCCCCCTGCCCCGCACCCGCGCACTTCCGCCCACGCCGACGATACCGTTTCCGATGACTCACGCTCCCATAAAACCGAGCATAGCCGCAGTCGTAGCGTTTTTCGCGACATCGAGCGCCAGCGCGCCGCAGCCCCTGGCCCGATGAAGACCAGCCTCCGCCTGCGTTACCTCTGGCACCGCTTCCGCGCCGGCCGCCCCGGTGACCGCTTTCAAAAGCTCTACCGCGCCCGCTGCAACGGCCAGCCCTCAGGCTGGCCCGCTGGCCGTATCGCCAGCGTCACCGGCACCTTCGCCCTCCTTTTCCTCGGCCTGTTAATGATTCCCGCGCCCGGCCCCGGCGGCCTCGTCGTCCTCTTCGCCGCCGCCCTCCTCGCCAGCGAATTCCTCTTCATCGCCCGCAGCCTCGATTACCTCGAACAAAAAGTTCGCAGCTGGTGGCGCTAGCGCCGCGCAGCGTCCCACGTTCGCTCCGGCTTCTCACCCATGCACGCCGACCCACAACACATTCCGTTTCTGCTCGCGCTGTTGCCTTTCATCGCGGTGGGGATCTCCATTCCTCCTTCGATCCAGGATTGGATGCGGGGCCAACCCACCGGTGAGACCTTGAAGGGAATGGCCGTCATCTTCGGCCTTGGCGCCGCGTGGTATTGGGTCATTTTTCAAAGCGTCCGATCGAAGCGCAAACAAGGCGCCCTGACCGCGATGGGCCGGTCCCTCGACGCCTGGCTCTGGGCGCCCCCCGCCACCTTCCTCGTCGGCGTCGGCTGCGGCTTCGCCCTCCTGTAGCCGGCCGGATCCGGGCCCCATTGAAGGGTCGCGCATGCAGCGGCAAGGCGGGAGGCGAGAAGAGATCGCTTTGAAGGCGGATGGAGCCAAAGGACAACGCCCACCTTCCTCGCGAGCAAATATCCCCCCACCGGCCACGATTCGACTTGGAACGCCCGCCGCAAAATCGCTAGGAGGTGCCCACCGAAATGAGGCGACGATTGCTACCCTTGCTCTGGCTGCTCACCGCGAGCGCCCCTTGTTTGCCCCCGACGGCTCGAGGAGCCGACGAGATCGCCATCCACGGCCATGGCACCTGGGTCAAAGAGATCGTCATCCCGGCAGCAACTCCGGACGGCAAGCCACTGCCGCTCGGAGGATTTCATCTATTTCAGGAAAACACCCGCGCCCTGGTCCGGAGTGAGGATGGCCAAACGGCGGGATTGGTGGACGAAGACGGAACATTTTTACCGGGAACGCGCTATTCCACCGCCCCCTACGTGATCACCGATGTTCGCGAGTGGATTCCGGGAAAATATTTCGTGAGCGCAACCGCAGACGTCGGCTCCGGAGCGAAAGGCACGCGGCTCCTGAGTGTGACCCAAACCGGGGAATGGAAAATCGAAGCCGATCTTCCCACCTTGAATGTCTCTGAACTTTCCGGGCAGTTGGAAAAAAGCGGCGCACTTCAAGTCGGCTTCGGAAGGACAGGTGGTGGTCATTCCGCGGTAATCCAGTTCGATCCGGCCAACCCCACCTCCAAACCAACGATGTTGCCCACCCAAGGGGCCAACCTCGTCCCCTTTGGCGACGGTCGCCGCTATATCACTTGCTCCGCATTGTCCGGACACGACCCCGCCCTTCTCGTCGAAGCCGGCCAATTGATTCGCTCCGGGGTTAGCTTTGGAGGCTTGCAGGACAGTTTTTATGGCTTCGAAATCAGCCTACCGCTGACTACGCCAACCGGGGTTTTGGCGCTTTCCGAGAAACAGGTCCTCTATTTTTTAGGCATCGGCCCGGACGGATCGCCCACGCACCAGGAACTCATGCGAGGGGTGGAGCGCTGCATCTTTTCCAGCATGCCCCGGGTCGCCTGGCTGCGGGATTCGAAACACTTCGGCATGATCGATATGACACGCCTGCCGTTGGCCGTGCAGGATCCGCTCAAAAAGGGGCCTGCGGCCGGGATAAAATTCGACGACTACAGGAACTATATTTACCCCATCGCCGAAACGGCCCAGGCCCTCCTGCTGGAGCCCTCCACCGGCTTGTGGCAGGTGGACGCGGACCACCCCGAAAACCTCAAACTTCTGGTTGCCAAGGCGGTCAGAGTAGAAAGTCTGAACGGAAAGATTTTTGCCGTTCAGCGCCTGGACCAGGACGGGATTCTTTTGGTGGATCTCCGGCATCCATTGTCTCCTCTCACCACGGTTCTGAACGGGGTGAAGATTTCTAGCGTCGGCGTGAATTTCGACCTGGCCTACTGCGTCGGACGGCAGACAAGCCCACTCCAGAGCACGGATACGATCCATACTTTCGATCTGCGCGCGGGAGCGACGGAATGGCGAACGGGGATCGGCGGAGTCCGCGATTTTCTGCGGATGCAAGTTTCCCCCGACCGCCAGCACGCCTGGGTGATCGGCGGCCAGCAGAAGCAAGTCAGCTATGCCCTGGAGGAACACGATCTTCGCCTAGCGAGACTCGATTTCACCAGTTCACGCCTGGTCCCCTATCCGTTGGCTGACAACTTCAGCCGCGAACTTTCACTCGCCGCGAATGATTGCGCCTGGCTGAGCTTTGGCGATTCGATCCAGGCCGTGTCGGAGCAAAGTATTTCCAGCGCAATCAAGCCTTACATCACCCTCCCGCTCGGGATCTCCCGCCTGAAAACTCCCACGGCGACCCCCATGGCGAGCAAAAACTTCCGCAGGGCCTGGATCACGGGCCCGAAGGGTCAGGCGTTTGTCGCCGGTTTCGATACCGACCCGGGAGCTTCACTCGTGGCGGCGAGTTTGGGTGGACACAAACTCACGGCAAAAACCGGGCAGGAGTTCGAGGCCGGCGGACGCCTCGTCTTCCAGATCGATGAGGCCACGCTCGCGCGGGCCCGGCAGTATGGAGGAAGCTTCGAGCTGGTCGCCCGCGAAAAGGATTCGGTGAAATCCAAGCCCGTCGTGGGACCTTACCAATTACAACCGGAGCGAATCGGCGAGCCGATTGAGATGAGCACGGAATTTGTCCAGGGCGGCGACCGGGAACTGCGCCTGCGTTACACGGACCGTCTGGGGAGTGACCTGACCTTCACGTGGCCGGTCTTTCACGTGAAGCCAAAGAGCCCACCGTGGTGGCAGGAGCATTGGGAATGGCTCTGCCTGCCCGGGGCCTACCTCGCGCTGTTTGTAGTGTTCTGGGTTTTGTTAAAAACCTCCCCACTCACGATCCTCTGGCTGTACGAAAAGGCCGGCATTTTCGAATGGATCGAAACGCTCCCCTCGCCCGGGATAAACAAACTTTTGAAAAACCTGGGCAAAGCCGCCCTGCTGCCCTGGTTTCTCCGGCAGCCTGAGCTGCTCGACGCCTGGGTCGCTAAAAATGCGGGCCGGCTGCAGCAGGGATTTGACAACGAAATGGAGCGGACTGCTCCTTCGGCCGCCACCGCTTCCGACGGAGCGGCCGCGCGCCCGGCTTCCTATGTTCCGCTGCCTTTGCGGATCGAAACCGCAAAGGGGATGCAAGATGTGCAACAACCCGCTCCCGCGCACCTGGAGAAGGTCTTTGCCGGCCCGCGTTGCCTCGTGGAAATCGTCGGCTCCGGCGGCTCGGGCAAGACCACCCTGGCGATCCGCCTCGCCGGTTGGGCCATGAGCGAGGAACCCACGGATTGGCCAGGCGGCCGGCGGATGCTGCCGGTCTGGATCGACGAAGACACGCAGGATCTCCCCGCCGTGATCCGCCGAAAACTCGCGTCTTGGCTGGGGAAAGCTCCCCCGGACGAACTCTTCCGCGCCCTGCTCGAAAACCAGCGCCTCCTCATCATCTTCGACCGCCTCTCCGAACGCACCGCCGCCACCCGGGACCACCTGCACACCATCCACGCCACAACCCCGCTCAATGCGTTGCTGATCACCACCCGCATCCCCCTGACCTTCGAAGCCGGCAAACCCGCCCGCCTTCTTCCCCTTCCTCTCGGGGCCGAGGGACTGCAGCATTTTCTTTCGGCGCTGCTCAAAAGCACAGGGCAGACGGCCCTCTTCGAAGATCTCCAGGCCCAGACTGCCCTGGCCAAAAAATTCGCCGACACCGTCTACATCCAGGGGGTCAGCGTCACGGTCACCCCCCTGCTCGTCCGGCTCTTCTTTGATCGGGTGATCGAGCTGCTTTCCTCCGGTCGTTCGCTGGACGATCTCTCCAGCTCGATCCCTGAACTCTATTGCGACTATTTGCGCCGATTGAATCCCAAGAGCGAGGCGGCCACGAATTTCCTCGCCGACGACGACATGCTCCGCGTCGCCGAAGTGCTCGGCCTCCTGGCTCTGGGCGAGAAATTCGTCCCCCAGGAATTCGAACGAATCCAGGCGGAAGAAAGGCTTCTCGCTGCGGGGGGGAAAGACTTTACCAGGATCGATCCGCTCCAGCGCCTGATCGACAATGGGGTGCTGATCCGCAAAACCGCTTTCACCACCGAACTCCTCCGCTTCACCATGGACCCCTTGGCGGATTTTCTGGGCGCCATGGCTCACGCGCGTGCCTGCGGCTCCGACGCTTCAAACTGGCAAGCCCTGGTCGCGATCCTTAACACCCTGGGCCCCCGCGCCAATGGTTTTCGCGCCGCGTGGTGCATCGTTTATCGCACCTATGGCCTACAGCTCCACTGGCCCGAAAATGCCTTGGACGAACTCCATTTCACTTCAACCGAATCCGCCGCTCCGGAACGAGATTGCGCTGGGCAAAGTTAGCTAACCCCTGCCGCATTTGGCGGAGCCAATCGAGCACGGCAAGGAAGTTCGAGGGATCAATCTGCTTTTGCAGGTTTGCCCGGATCTCCCTGCAATGCTACCTTCCCGCCCTATGTTGGCGGCACGGCGGAAGTTTTGTGAAGGGATCGTTGAAGGGTTGAGCGGCGTAGCGGCTTACACCGCGGCCTACCCCGGAGGCGCCCCCAAATGGGCCCGCGGCAACGCCGCCAAAATGCTCCGGCGCGCCGACGTCCAGGCCGAGATCGCCCGGCTGCGCCAACAGGCCGAGCAAATCGCCGGGCCCGCTGTCCTCTCCCTCGTCGAAAAACGCGCCTTCCTCGCCCGCATCGTGCGCGCTCGCGCCGCCGAACTCCCCGAGGATTCCGATCTCTGGCAAAGCATCAAACGCACGGAACGCGCCACCGAATTCCGCCTCCCCGACAAACTCCTCGCCCTCAAGGCCGATAGCGACCTCGCCGGCGAAGGCGCCGAAGCCGGCGCCCACGAAACCTTCACCGGGCTCCTCAAACGCATCCTCCAAGGTCAGCACCCCACCCTCAACCCGGCGATCCCCATTCTCGAAGCAAACGCACCTGCGCGATCTGGAGGGCACCGCTCCGCCGATGCCGGGCGATCCGCAACACCTCCAGAATCACCCACCCCTCCTTGAATTCCCCCCCTCTCAATGCTAACATTCGCCCATGATCGGGCGGCAGGATGAGGCATTGAAACCAGGCACAGCGGAACCCCCGATTTCGCTCCAGCGCGCGCAACCACCCGCGCCGCAAAGTCCCCAATCCGCAATCGTTAAGCTCGAAGCCCGCCTCGCCGATCCGCTCTGGCGGCTCACCAGCGGCGAACTCTATCACATCGCCCCGGCCGATAGCTCCGGTCTGCAGCCTTTCCGACCGCGCCCCGAACAGGTCGCAGTCATTCGGGCCCTCGTCACCGAAGGGTGCACCCGGTTGCTCATTCCCAAGGCCCGTCGCCTCGGCATGAGCACCGTCCTCGGCCTCATCGCCGCCGATCGGCTGCTCTTCCACCCCGGCTGGCAGGGCTCCCTCCTCGATCAAAACGCCGCCGATGCCGGTCGAAAGCTGGATCGCATTGTCCGCGTCGCCCTCGAAAACCTGCCCCCCTGGCTCAAGGACCACGTCCGCTTGGTCAAGTCCAACGAGTCCCTCCTCCAGCTTGATTTGTTAGGCACCGGCCTCCGCACCTTCTACGCCGGCATGAACGCCCGCGGCGGATCGAACGATTTCCTCTGGATCTCCGAATGGGGCGTCATCCAGCACGAAGACCCGAAGCGGTCGGCGCGGATTCGCAGCGGGGCGCTGCCTTCCGCGCGGCATGGCGTGATCGTGGTGGAGACGACGTGGGCCGGCGGCAAAGGCGGCGATGTGTGGGAGCTGATGGAGCCGGCGCTGAATGGGCAGGCGGATGATTGGCAGGTGCGGTTTTTCCCGTGGTGGGTGGATCCGCGGAATACGAGCGAGGTGGCGGTGATCGATCGGGCAGCCGAAGTCTATTTCGAAAAGATCGCTCCGCGGCTGGCGCACGAAGGCATCGTGCTCAGCGACGCACAACGCCGCTGGTGGGCGGCGGAACGGCGGGCGCAGGGCATCTTTATGCTGCGGGAGAATCCGACTTTCCTCGACGAGGCCTGGACCGTGCCCATCCCGGGCGCCGTCTACACCGACGCCATCGAGCGCGCCCGCGCCGAGGGCCGCATCGGGCCCATGCCGGTGGATGGCTCCAGCCTGGTGCACACGAGCTGGGATCTGGGGGCGCCGGAAAATACCGTGGTATGGTACTGGCAAACCGTCGGTCGCGAAATCCGCGTGATCGATTGCGACCGCGGCGCGCAGGGCACGCTGACGGAGCGGGTCGCGCGCATGTTAGGAAAAGGCTATGCCTACGGGCGGCACTTCTTGCCGCACGATTGCGCGCAGACCGAGCGCACTGGCACCACCTTCCTCGCCGAGCTGGCCCACGCCGGTCTCCCCGCCCGCAGCCTCGTCGCCGTCCCGCGCACGCATAGCGTCTGGGTCGGTATCAACCACGCGCTCGAGCTCTTCCCTGCCCTCGCCTTCCGCCTGCCCCAGTGTGAATCCGGCCTCGCCGCCCTCGGCGCCTACCGCACCCGCCGCCAGGGCGACGGCGCCACGGCCACCGATGAACCCGTGCACGACTGGGCCAGCCACACCGCGGATGCCTTTCGCATGCTGGCCGAGGCTCATCGCGCCGGGCTGGTGCAGTTCAAACACGCCGGCATTTCCGGCAGCGGCCTCCACCGCCGGGGTTTGAAAGCGATTCGCGTTTCAGCCTGAACTGGAGCCGCCGCCGTCCCGGCCTTCAGCCGGAGCCAGTGTGGTGAGCGATTAGTTCGCGGCAGAAGGACTGCGCGCGAAGCCACGTCGCTCGCCTCCGCCGCTGACACAGCGGCGGCTACAACGTCGCTCTGGTCTGGCGCGCGCGACTCGTCCCGCGCCTGCGGAATTCGCGGCGAGTCGCCGCGAATGCCGGGTGAACGTGAACGGCGATGGGCGGTCTCCCTCTCGGCTCACAGAGCCGACGCTACACACGCTGACACTCAGGAAAGGCGTGCGCCGCGATGCTCGGCTTGGCCGCGGGCAGGTTATGTAGCGTGCGCTCTATGAGCGCACGGGAGGCGGTGGCCCGAAGGAGCGGGCCGCCGAACAGCGCACGCGAGTCGCATGGTCCACCCAAGGCACTCCGCAAAGCGATGTCTCTGGGCGGCTACGGTTTTTTGGGGGTCCCGCTCTAGTTCACCTTGTTCAGCCAATCGCGCAGGGATTGCGCCTCCTCGGAGACTCCGCCTTCCAGCTTGATCAAATCATCGGCCAGGCGGAGAAACTCCTGCCGGGCGCCTTCGCGTTTCGTGACCTGCCGGCTGATGTCTCGAATGGTGACGACCACATTTTCCAGTCCCCGGCGCAGCGTGGCCAGGCGATCACGCTCCGCCTGGACCTGCGTCTGCGGACTGATCGATTTGTATTCGTCCAGTTTCGCGCGCCCGACCTGGAGCAGGGCTTGCCCCAACCGCGGGTCAAAGCGATCCTTGCTCGTCGTCAGGTCGTTGTAAGCATTGCCCCGGGTCTTCGCATCCGAGGCAAAGAGCCGTTCGACCCGCGGTACAAACGACCCGGTGTCGGCCCCGGCCGTCGGGGGATTCGCGGTCGGCGGGCGAGACGTGACGGAAGCCACGAGCGCGCTGTCCGTGCCCAGTTGTTTCTCGATTTCCCCCTTGGTCTTTTCGTTCAGCCTGGCGATCGCGTCCCTGAACTTATCGTTCTGTTCGCGCAGCGAATCGGCAATGGCCCGCTTGTCCTTGATGTCCTGGTCGGAGGCCTCGATATCCGCTTTCTTCCTGGCGAGTTCCACCTCCGCAGTTTTCAGCGATTCGGCTTTTTGCTTAAGCTCGGCTTCGGCGACCTCGTTTTCGGTCGTGAGCGCTTTTTTCAGCCGCTCACTCACCTCGATGCTCTTTTTCGCATCGGCTTCCAGTCGATCCAGGTTCACCAGCTGTTTCTTCTGGTCGGCGACGATTTTCTCCTGCTGCTCAAGCTCCGCCCGCTTCTCCTCCATCTCCTGCATGAAGAAGAAGGTCCCGAAAGCGCCGGCAATCGTGCCCGTCAGCCCCACGACGCCCACGGCAAATTGCACCCAGCGCTGAACCTGCGTCCGCATCGTGGCCGCATCGCGCATTTCTTCGCGGATCTTTTCCGCCTCCGCGAGATGCACAAAAGCCTCCGCGGTCACTTTGGCGGTCTCGGCTTCGGCGGTGGTCTGGGGGATCTTCTTGAGGCCCTCGGCGAAAAGCTCCTGAGCCTGGGAAGAGGCGGAAGGCGATGGTTTGCTCATGGGTCTGTTGGCGCGCGCTGGCGTCTGCGTCTCCCGCCCACAGAAACCCATCGAGGGAGTCCAAGGCAGAAAGTCGCACTCCGCTCAGAGAAACGGAGTACCCCCATTTGCATAGCGGCAACCCTTCCCTCCCGATACCGGGGCACACCGCAATCCTTCGTGGGGGATTCCCCGATACAACCGCCACAAAGGTTGGACGTCTCGACGTTATGATTCGTTCCCGGCGGGTTTACGCGTTGATTTGAAAAAAGTGATCGGGGAGTGCCACCCACCGGCGCGGCGGTAAATGATGAACAAGACCGGGGCGAGGACGGGCAGGAGGCAGAGGCAGCGGAGGAAGAGGCCGTGGCTGCTCAGGCCGCCCGCGTATTGACCGGTGCCGAAGAGGCTGGAGAGGGTGTTGGTGACGAAGACGAGGTAGTAGCTGGGCAGGAGCGGGCGGGAACCGAAGATGATCGTGAGGAGGCCATAGACGATGACGGGCAGCGCGAGGAAGGCGAAGGGGGTCTTGAACGGAATGACGAGCAGCGCATTCCACGGAAGGGTATGGAGGTATTCTTCGTAGCCGCTGATCCAGGCGCCAAAGGCGTGGCCCAGGAAGAATACGAAGAAGAAAAGGGCGACCCGGGCGAAGAGGCCGGCGAGTCCCCCGCTCCAGGCATCGGGCGTGAGCGGAATGGGCGGCGCGCTGGGATCGGCGACAAACGGTTCGCCGACCAGCACATCGCGAAGGAGGCGATGGCGAAAAGCCCAGGCCCGGTTTTGCCGGACGAGAAAAAGGCTCCGCTCCATCGCGGAGAGAAAGCGGCGGCCGGCGCCTTCGCTCAGCGGGAAAGAACCTTCGACGGCGAGGGCGAGGCGGACGGCGACGGCACGAACCGTGCGGGCGCGCTGGGCCAGGGTGAGGAGGAGCGCGAGCGTGGCGCCGAGGAAAAATGCGCCGACGCAAACCGCCAGGCCGAGCGGGCGGCAGAACCAGAGCGCGAAGACCGCGGTGGCGGAGGCGGTGGCGCGGAGGGCGACCTGCCCGATGGGTCCCCTGCTCCGGATGAAATTGCGGACCCGCAGGTAGACGAGGCGCAGCGGGGTGAAATCGGGCACAAACCAATGCCCGTGTTCGTCGCGGAATTGGATCACGACCAGGGCGAGCAAGCCGGCGAGCCCGGGCACCCCGCAGATGGCGAGAGCGACCCATTCCCACTGGATGCCGTAGGCGGGAAAGCCGACCCGGAGATAATAGGCAGCGCCCACGATGAGGCCGAGCGCGAGGCCGGTGAAGACCACCCGAAGAGCGCGGGTGAGGTGCCGGAGGCGGGCGCGTTCGGCTTCGGAAGCGACGGGATTTTCCGGCAGGAGCCAGAGGCGAACGCTGCGCCGGGCGCACTCGAAGGCGAGCAGGAGCCCGAGACAACTACTGAGGAGAAGGGCGAAGGTTTGCGCTTCACTGAAGAGGACCCAGCGGTTGGAGCCCGCGTTGGACAGCGCGTTGGATTCGAGGGAGAGAAAGAGCGGGCTGCAACTTAACAAACCCAGGAAGCCGGCCAGCAGAACATAATAAACCAGGCGCACGTTCAGCCAAGCGGGATCGAGGCCGACGGGAAAGAAGAAGGCGCTCCGGTTTTGCCGGGCCAGGCCTCGCGCGAGCCGCTGGAGCCAGTGCAGTTCGAGCGTAGACGGCGGGGCCAGATCGGGCTCGAGCAGATCGCGGTTGGCTACTGGGTCGAGGGTGAGCCGGGCGTAGCGCCGAGCGACGGCTTCGACCCAGGATTGCGCCGGGGTGGCGGGGGAAAATTCGCTCACGGGCACCTGCGCCGCGGCGAGGTGGGCGATGAGATGAAGGAGGAGCGGCGCCGCCACCGCGGCGCGCAGCCCCGGGTAGTCGTGAAGCTGGCGGCGGAGGGTCTCGAGCCGGCGGTCGAAGGTGGAAAGATACGCCTCCACGTGGCCCGGGCCGAGCGGCAGCAGACGGAAGATTTCGGCCCCGCGCGGGCCGCTGGCATCGCCGCTGGATTTGGTGAGCAAACTCTGACCGACCAGCGTAAGGGCCTCGGGCCGGGTGGTGATGACCAGGTCGACCGCGGGATGATCCGCGCGGAACTGGCGCAGAGCCTGGAGCGCGGCGGGCCGGTGGTCGGAGGCGATTTCATCGAAGCTCTCGAGCAGCAAGGTGAGCCGGTATTTTTCGGCGAGCAGCCGGGCCGCCACGGTCGCCGGTACGCCGTAGTGCTCGGCGAGAGCGCCGCAGAGCCACTGGGGAAACGCGGTGTCGGAAGCTGTCCAGGCGCCGAGAGAAAGGAAGAGCGGGACGGCGGTGGCGGGATGAGTTTCGGCGTGGGCGAGGAGTTCACGCGCGACCTGGGTGAGCAGGGTCGTTTTCCCCGTACCGGCGTCGCCGACGAGAAAGGCGAGGCCACAGTCCAGGAGGGTTTCCGGAGCAAAAGCGGCGACCTGGCCCGTGGCGCGGTTTTCGAGATCGAGGGGAAGGGGCGCAACCGGAGCAGCCCCGGGATCGAGCCCGAGCCGGCGCCGCGCCCGCCGATCGATGGCGGTGTGGAGTTCCGGTTCGATCCAGCTTTCGCGAGTCGCGGCGCGAAGGTCGGTGCGGAGCTGGAGCCAATCGAAATCCGCAGACTCGACCGGGGTGATCGCCCCCTCCACCGCGGGGATGCGCGCGCGGCGGCGGGCGAGAAACCAGGCCAGTCCAGCGCAGGCGGGAAAGCCGAGGAGCAGCGAGGCGGTGGCGTTTTTTGGGAAACCCGCTTCGGCTCGGGCGCCGTCATCGAGCCCGGCATAGGCCCCGAGGCGGATGGTGCCATGGAGGAAAAGCCAGGCCGCGAGAAAAGCGGCCAGGGCACAAGCGAGATCGCGGCGGTCGCGCCGGGAGATGGGAGGCATGCAGGGAGGAACGCGTGGTTCGGGGTTCGCTGGGCGCGGGACAGAGAGCTAGTGCCGTGCCGGGCGCGGGTTTTGGCGAAAAGCCCCAAGATGACGGGGCACTGCACGCGGCACCGGGGCACCGCGAGAGCCGGACGGGGACGCGACCGCAAGCGGATGGTGTCGCGAACGCGGGTGGATGGGGAGGCAACCGCGAGCGGTCTACGGCGGGGTGTGGCGGATATCCTCCACCGGCCCGACAGGAGGCAACTGGAGCACCCGAGGCAGGACCAGATCGGGGCAATACAGATTGAAGTAACGGACTAAATAAACGAGGTTTTCCCGGACCTTGGCCAAGGCCGTTTCGTAATAACTAGCCCGGTGTGTTTCCGGCTGGGGCCGGAGAAACTCGGGTTCCCACAGGGATAGATTTCCCGTCACGTAATTGGGGACCAAAAAGCTTTGGATCTCCTGCTCAAACAACTGCATAAGTTGAAAGACGGCGATCGCCCGGCCCACCCGGCCATTCCCATCGGCAAAGGGGTGAATATAAACAAAACGGGCGTGAAAAGTGGCGACGTAGATGAGGCGATCCAGCTTGGCCTGGAGGCTGAGGGACCCAGCGGTGGGCGGACAAAGGGTCTGTCGCAGGCCGCGCATTTCCTGCTGGAAGAGGCCGAACTCCCGCGGGACATCTTCGGGCAGGACGTGGTGCAAATAGCGACGCGTGGCATGCGAACCTCCCTCCAGCTGGATAAATGTCCTGATGGTTTTCAGCGCCCCGGCAATGGCATCGATATGAGGATGGCCGGAGATGCCCCGGAAGAGGAGCAAATGAATCTGGCAAACGACCTCGAGATCCGGAGTGAAAATGGAATCCTCGGGCAGGTCCGTGAGGAAGGAATTTGTCTCCGCAACATTCTGGTTGGCGTTTGGATGCGAGGGGTGATCGGACATTACCAAGCGATCCCCGTTGTTCCGCCTCGACTTCGATGGGGCGTCATGTTTCCTGCCCATGTGTCGCAAACGGTTGAAGTCATGCAATATGAAAATCAGTAATCGGCTCGGCCAGATCTATTTTCTGGGCATGCATCCGAGCCAGCAGGAGAAGGTAGCGGCGGCATTGCTAGCAGCGACTCCCCCACCCGCGGCGAGCCCGTGGCAAATCTATTCGCGGCTGGCGCGGCCGGGAATCATCGCGGTGCGTGAGGTGACGCGAGCGAGCGGGCTGGATGTTTTCCTGCTGGAAGACAAGGAGTTGCGTGGCGTGGAAGATGTCGCGGAAATTATGTTTTACGCGGTGGAAGAGGAAGGCACGCCGGGGCTGTTAAAAAGCGTGGAGGCGGATGCCTGCCTGTTTATCACCTTCCTAAGGCTGAACTGGGATTCGCTGCAGGAGGAACAGGTCTGGCGGGACTATGGCCTCGAGCCGCCGACGAGATCGCAGATTTTCCAGAGCTTTCGAACGGCGCTCCGGAAAGCGACGACCCGGGGAATCGTGAAGGATCAACCGCTGAGCTATCATGTGGGCGGAGGGATTGGAGATTGCGATGCCTTGATCACGGGGACATCGCCGAAGCGGGAGGGATTGAATCTGTTCCTGCTGACGCTGAGCCAGCTCGGGACGGATAGCATTGCGCTCGAACTGGGGGCGGAGCGCGAGCGCATCCGGCATGCCTATCCAGTGGTGGCGGAGAATGTCACGGAACTGGGAATCGGGTGGAACCTATTTCGGGATGCGCTGCACGCGGCGACGGTGGCGCTGGAGCAGGTGGCGCCCGGCAAGTTGCACGAGGAGGAGGAGAAAATGCGGGAGCGGGTGAACCAGCATCTGCACGGGGACTTGCGGGCGGCGGTCTTTTTGCGGCGCTCGCATAGTGCCCTGGCCAATGTGCGCCAGGAGTTGACCCAATTCCTGCCCAGCTGCTGGGTGAAACAGGAGGTGCTGGGAGAGGCGGATTTGCTTTTGCGGTTTCAGGCCGGGCGGGAGCCACACCTGGATGACCTGGTCTGCCTGACTGCACGGCTGGATCAAAAGGCCGCGACGAATCCGAGCTTCCCGAGGAGGCATTCGATCGTGCTGAGCTTCGATGCGGCGGACGGATCGAGCATTGCAATGCCGGAGCTGGAGCGGAGCCGGGTCCTGGGCGAAGATCCGCTCGCCGAAGGGCGGCACTCCTTGAAAGCGATGCCTCCTGATCAACTGCAGATCGAGGAGGACCTGAGCAAGTGCGCGAAGTACCTGGACTCGATCCACAATCTGCGGCTGCGCGAGGAGCTGCGCATCATCGAGCGGATGGTGGAGCGGTGCGCGGTATTGCAACGGCAGGTGGATCTGCCGGCGGAGACGCGGCGGGTCTCGCAATTGGGCCTGCGCCGGATCGCGCGGACGCTGGAGCGAATCCAGCCGAACGAGAGCAGCGTGGCGGCAGAGTGGACGATCGCGCTGCGGTTTTCGCTGGTGAACTCGGGAGATCATCTGGAGCGAACCATCGCGCACCTTTCCCGCGGCAATGTACCGATGCTGCTGGCGACGCCGACGCAGGCGCGGGCGACGGATCACTTTTCCTCGGAAACGATGCTGGCCCGGGCGCTGGCGGCGCCGGCGAGCTCGGTCGCCAAACGCCTGGCCGCAGAGCTGCGCAAACTGCAACCGCGGCAAGGGCCGGTGCCCAAGCCCTGGAGCACTTTGCTGGAGACGCTGCAGGATATGGAGGAGCCGATCATCTACACCAGCCACGGCCTGGACTTCATGCTGGCGCGGCCGCTGGGAATCATCCACGTACCGCGGTGGATCATGTGGTATCCGACTTCGAGTTCGCTGATCCTGCACGAAGTCGGGCACGCCATCTTTAGCGATGGGCGGCTCGATGATTTGCTGAAGGTCAGTGCGGCCGCGATCCGCGAGCATGCGATTTTACGGGAGTGGTGCGGAGCCCTGGCGGACGCGGCGGTACCGAAGCCGAGCGCGAACGACGAATCGGCGGAAGCGCCCAGCCATTGGCGCTCGGATCAGCATGAGATCGCGGCAGAGCTTTTCAACCGCTTCTTTAGCTATCCACAAGAGGCTGCCCAAGCTTATCTATTTGATCAGCTCGAATATCTGCATGCCATCATCAACCGGATAAAAAAGATTGATCGAATCAGTTTTATTACGCGCATATTTACGATCCATATCGCGAATGAGCTGCTTTTTAGCGGAGAGGAGCCGGGCTTCCTCTGGAAACAATCGGCAGCCGGGCTGAGCAGCCTGGTGCGGAAGGCGGTGGAAAGCTTTCGGAGTTTGCTCCGGGCCTGGTTGCAAACGCCGCCGCCACCGTTTACGGGGATGAATCATCCGGAGAGCATTCAATTGCTCAAGGAGGTGAAGAAGATGGTGGTGAACCTCGCAAAGCAAAGTGTCGAGGATGATCGGCTGCGGGATTTTGAGACCCCGTTTGGCCGGGCGGTGCAGCGAGGGGTTTTCATGGCGCTGACGGCGAGCAGCCGGAATGCTGTGCCCCAGCAAAACAACGGCACGCTGGTCGCGCATCTCGTCTGGGAAGCGAGCATCCGGTGCAGCCGGGAGCCGGAGGCCGCCGAGGCGATCCAGGAGCGGGCAGTGCTGGAAAACGCCCTGCAGCAACTCCAGGCCGGCGCGGTACCGGTCGAAGCGTGCGAGTGGCCGGAACGGCTGCCGCGCATGTTGCATCACGCGATCCGGCGGTCGGCGAACCCGAGTGTGCTGATTCAGCAACGGATGGCGTTGAGCCTGTATTTGGCGGATTGGATGGGGCGGCACCAAAGTTCGGGGAAAAACCCTGAAAATGGGGTCTTTGGGCAAAATTCCCCTCATTTTGCCCACCCAATATGAAGCGGCGATGCGAAAAATATTTGCCTTTACCACGCCTCTTCTCTAGTTTAACGCCCCTATTTTACTGCTAATCGGATTTCTGATCGGCAGATAACACGTCCTGATCTGTCATTCTCCAAATCGTGAATAAATTCGCCAATAAGCCGGGCACAGGCCCCTTGTTCGAATCGTGGCTGGATGTCCCTACCCCCGACCCCTGTCCACCAGAACCGGTCAATCACCATGGCACGGTTCTCGATACACCGAAAAGCGACGCTGCCTGGGAAGATAACCTGGAGTTGCTGGAAGAGCAACTCGAGCACGGTGGAACTGTCCTCGCCGATTTCAGTGAAGCCGAAACGCAGGCCGTTGCGGCCGAGGTCTCGACTTGGTCCACAAGCAAGGCTCCGGGCGAACCCGGCGGCCACCGTGATGAGTCGTCGTTGAGGGCCAAGTTTTCGCGCTGGTCGCCCACCAAACAGGAATCGTTTTTCCAGGCCCTGGCGGCCTTTCAAACGCATTCGTTTGCCTTGGAAAAGGCGCCGCTCGACGAAAACGCCGTGCGGGATTTGACCCGTGAGCTGGTGGAGCGATCGGTGAATTCCCGTTAGAGTTCGGGGAACCAAAAGGGAGGCGCCGTTCCCCCCACCCGCCTGGCTGGTCCGATTCTCCAGCTTGGAAGATGGGCAGGCCAAACGGCGCTTAACCCGCCTCAATGCCACTCGATGTCGTGGGAGGCGTAGTAGACCCAGGCGCGGGATTCGCCTTTGATTTGGAGGACGAGTTTGTCGTCGATTCCCGGGGCGATGGAGTGGAGCCAGACGTTTTTGGGGGAGAGGCTGGTCTCCCTCGCCGGGGTCTCGAGGGCGTCGCGAAATTCGGAGACTCGATAGGTGTCGCTGGTGCCGGAGCGATGATAGACCGCGAGGCATTCGTTCTCGAGGTCGTGGACCCGATGATTGCCTTTGATATGAATGAGGTACTGGCCGTCGGGGGAAAGGCGGAAGCTGGAAAAGATGTCGTCGTGCCCTTTGACCTGGACGCTCCAGACGATCTGCAGTGTCTCGATGGAGCGGATTTCGACGATGCCTGGCTTGGTCAATTCGCGGAGGAAAAAATCGCTGCCTGGAACGCTGTAAACGCGGACCGCGGGCGCCGGCGCCCAGCAGGCTCGCGCGGGCTGGATGGCGGCGGGTTCGAGCGCGGGGAAAAGCAGGGGCAGCAGACGCAAGCTGGAGCAGCGGAGCCGGTGGGTCAAAGCGCGCGAGGCCATAGGATGAAGAGAACGAAGCGAAGGAGCCGACGGAGGCAAGGAGAGTTTGGCGGGAATACGGCGAAGGAGCGTTTTTATTAGCTCCCGGGACGACCAGCCGGCGTGGGCTCTATAGCGGCTTAAATTAAGCTGTAGCCATGTTGATGACGCGTGATTCCAGAGCGGCGGGTGGAACAGGCCGCTGGCCTGTTGGCCGAGGCGTCCCGCCTCGGCCTTTCTGCCTCCTGGAGCGCGAGCTCCAGCCAAATTGAACGTACGCCTTGCTGCGGCTGCGCTAGCGCGCAGTGAGACGTTTCCGGCGAGCCGCCGGAAACAACGGGCGAGCCGCCCGTTCCACCCAGCGCTAGCCACATCACCACCAAATCGCGGCTACAATTCCATTTAAACCGCTCCAGCTAGCGAGCGGAGGTGAACCAGCCGCGGCGGATGAGATAGGCAAGGACCAGGCCGGCACAGATCGCGATACCCCAAGCTCGCACAGTGACCGGATCCAGACCGGCGAGGAGGCTACCCGCGACCGCACGCGGCGCGGCAGCCGGTGGGACGGGGGTGGCGGCCGGCGAGACAGGAGTCACGGTCCGCGAGACGGGGACCGGTGGGACCGGGACCGGGGTGGCGGCGGTGGGCGTGAAGTCGAGGAACTTGAGGTGATGATCGACGTAGGAAACGTGGACGGCGCGATACGGGTCCAATTTGATATAAAGTTCGGCACCGAGCTGCTGCGGGATCGGATTGGTTTCGCCGGCAAACCAGCGAAACTGGGCCCCGCTGCCGGGTTCGCCGGGAGCGAGGGTGTCGCGGAATTCCCGGACGAAATAGTGGCCGCGAAAACCGGATCGTCCGTACACGGTCAGGCACTCCTGATCGAGGTCGTGAATGAGAGGATTATCGCGCAGGTGGAAGAGGTATTCACCGTCCTCGGAGGAGCGGAAGATCGAAAAATCCGGGCTGTAGTCTTCGATTTTGGCCCGCCAGAAGATGTCGAGGGTTTCGTTGGAAATGATTTCGACGGCTTTTTCCGCAGGGAGCAGCCGCAAGAAATAGTCACCCCGCAAAACCTGGATTTGCCGCAGCGGAGGCGTGGGTGCGGCAGCGGCGAGCAGGCTGCCGGCGAGAGCAGGCCCGAGCAGAAGCCAGAGGGCGACGAGGAAAAGGAGAAGCGTCTTCGGAGACCGGGTGCAATCCGATGCGGGCAGGGCCATGATAGGATGGGGCCAAGAAAAGCGAGGTCCGGGCGGAGTGAAACCGGAATTTCCAAAAAACGGCCCGGGCAGCCGAAGGATTATGGGGCTTCGGTGCGGGTAAGACCGTCGAGCCAGTCGCGAATCGGGACGGTATCAGGGTGATCGGCACCCATGATCTCCACGCAAAGAGTGAGGGCGGCCTGCCCCTCGGCAAGTGCTGCGGAGCGGCGACTACTGGCCTCCAACCACTGAGCCCAACGCCAGCGGGCGTAGGCGAGTACACTGCGGTCAAAATCATGAGCGGCTTCTAAAATTTCGACCCCGCGGAGGAGGAGCGGCTCGGCTTCCGCCAAACGGCCGAGCCGGGTCAAAATGCGACCGAGTTGGTAAAAGTATATCGCCGTGTGCGGATGTTCCGGGCCAAGCACTTTTTCGCGGATAGTCAGCGCTCGTCGATAAAGTGGTTCTGCTTCCGCAAGCCGCTCCTGGCCGCCCAATACATCAGCCAGCATCCCGCAAGCTGCCGCTACATCTTCATGCTCGCTCCCCAGCGCTTGCTCACGAAGGGCCAAGGCACGCCGGGACAGTGGTTCTGCATCCCCATACCGTTCCAGGCTACACAACAGACCGGCCAGGTTTCCACAAGCCGTCGCCACATCGGCAGGCTCACTTCCGAGCGCATTTTCCCGGATGACCAGCACCCGCCGATACAGCGGCTCCGCTTCCGCGCACTCACCTTGGGTAAATAAAACATTGGCGAGACTTGCATAATCGGTCGCCACATCCGGATGCCCTCCCCCGAGCACTTTCTCCCGGAGGGCCAACACCTGCCGGTACAACAGCCCCGCTTCCGCGTACTCGCCCTGGGCATAGAGGGAATAGGCGAGATTTTCACGATCCGTCGCTACATCCAGATGCTCGCTCCCCAGCGCTTTTTCACGGATGGCCAATACTCGCCGATAGAGCGGCTCCGCCTCCGCGTGCCGACCCTGTTCGCGGAGCAGGCTGGCCAATTTATCGCAACTGGCCGCCACATCCGGGTGCTCATCCCCAAGCGCCTTCTCCCGAATGGCCAAGGCCCGCTGAAACAGCGGCTCCGCTTCCGCGGACCGCTCCAGATTTTGCAACATCACGGCCAAATTTCCGCAATCCTCCGCAACGAAAGGATGCTCCTCTCCCAGCGTTTTTTCATGGATGGCCAATGCATGCCTGAGCAGCGGTTCCGCCTCTTCGGAATGCCCCTGGTGATGGAGCACACCTGCCAGGTTTGCGTAAGCTATCGCGACATCCGGATGCTCGCTTCCTACTGCTTTTTCGTAAATGACCAATGCGCGCCGGGCGAGCGGTTCCGCTTCTGCATACCGGGCTTGGTCACCAAATAGATTAGCCAGGTTTCCGCTAGCTATCGCCACCGTGGGATGCTCGGCTCCCAACGCCTTTTCACAAATGGCCAACGAGCGCCGGAACAGGGATTCAGCTTCCGGGAGCCGATCCTGTTCACGCAACAAATTAGCCAGATTTCCGCACGCCGCTCCCACTTCCGGATGTTCATCTCCCAGCGCTTTCTCCCGGATCGCCAGCGCGCGCCGAGACAGATGCTCTGCTTCTGCATACCGACCCATACCGTGCAACAAGCCAGCCAGATTTCCACACGTCCCCCCGACATCCGGATGCTCGTCTCCAAGCACTTTCTCCCGGATCACCAACGCGCGCCGGCACAGCGGCTCGGCTTCCGCATACCGGCCTCGATTGTGCAACAAAAGCGCCAGGTTTCCGCACCCCACCGCCACATCCAGATGCTCGTTGCCAAAGTAATTTTCATCAATAGCTAATGCCCGCCGAAGCAGCGGCTCCGCTTCTGCATACTCGCCTTGGTCGCGCAACAAAAGCGCCAGGTTTCCGCACGCGGTTCCTACGGAGGGATGCTCGCTTCCGAGCGCAGCCTCACTAATGGCCAACGCTCGACGAAAGAGCGGCTCCGCCTCCGCATATTCGCCTTGGTCGCGCAACAAAAGCGCCAGGTTTCCACACGCGGTTCCTACGAAGGGATGCTCGCTTCCAAGCGCAGCCTCATTAATGGCCAACGCTCGGCGAAAGAGCGGCTCTGCCTCCGCGTATCGGGCTTGTTCACGCAACAGATTGGCCAGGCAGGCGCAATCCGTCGCCACACTGAGATCTTCGGGTCCAGAAAACTGAACATCCAGTTGCAGGACATTGGTCAAAAGCCGTTCGGCATCCTCGAGTTCCCCGGCGTGCAATTTCGCGAGGCCAAGGCGCCGGAGGACAGGAATGACCCGATGGCCGGGCCGCGTGGGGTGTTGCTGGAAGTAGCCGAGCAGGGTGGCCCACTGCGGGATGGATTCACGGAAGAGGCCAGCCGCATCGAGTGTCTCCGCCAGTTTCCACAAAGCAGAGGCCCAGAGATCGGGGTTTCCTTCGGCTTCGGCTTCGGCGAGGGCGGTGGCGGTGCGGGCTTCGGCGATGGCTTCATCCCAGCGGGTGGCGCGAGCGAGAAGGTCGGTCCGGAGGAGGCGGGTGTCGCGTTCGAGGCCGGTGGGAGAGGGCGCGAGCTGAGGGAGATCGGCGAGGATGGAGTCGGTAAACGCGAGGGCGCGAGTGCTGTGGGGATCGAGGCCGGGGCCGCTGGAGAGACCGAAGGCATGCCTGGCAAATTGCAGCCGGCGGCGGAGGCTATCCTCGCTGAGCTGGCGGTGGAAGCGCTGGAGTTCGAGTTCGCGCTGATCGCGAGCCATTCTTTCAGCGACGGCTTCGTCCACCCACTCAGCGCTGATTTTCCAGCCGGGATGAAGTTGATTGAGCTGAAAGGCGTAAGCGGCGGAATTGAGCGGGGTCGGAGCGGTGAGGCCGGCCGGTTCTTCGGGGCGGGTGTCGACTTGATGCTGCTCGACGAAGCGGGCGAGCTGCTGCTCGATCACCCGCATCCGGTCGTCGATTTCGCCGAGCTGCCGGGTATTTCCACGCAAAATCGAGACGGTTTGCTCGGCGGCAAGCCGGGCTTTGAGGGCATTTTCACCAATCTCGTCGAGGCGGGCTTTCAGGGCATCGGCCACGCGGATGGCGGTCTGGAAGGGGACGTTGTGAAGCTCCCGGTGGAGGGTATCGAGCTTGCAGCCGAGGCTGGCCAGGGCGCGGCCGAGGGCGGACTGCTGGGTGGGGCCGAAGGTGCCGAGGCGGGGATGGGCACTGGCTTCGAAAGCGGCGACGAGGCGATCGAGCTGGGCGCCCTGGCGCTGGGACTCCACGCGGAGGGCGCCGAGACAGTGGAGCTGGAGGGCGGCGTAGGTGACGGGGTCGCGATCGGCCGCCTGCTTGGCTTGCTCGTAGAACTCGTGGGCGAAGGTTTCGTGCAGGTAGAGGCCGATCCAATCGATGAGGCCTTCCGGAGGAATGGGAGCTTTTTCGCCGCGGAAAAGGAGTGCAGTGAAAGCAGTCCAAAGCTCGACGGTGAGGACGTGGGCATGGTCCGGCGCGGTGGTATGCGCGGCGATGGCGTCGGCGAGCGCCTGGCCGCCGAGGCTGCGGAAAGCGGTGGTTTCGGCGGGAAAAGGCCCGTGGAAAGCCAGCCCTTCCATTTCACCGGGCGTCTCGAGCAGGAGAAGCCAGCGGGAGCGGGCGTGACCGGCAGCGTAGTCAAGGGCACGGAGCATCTGTTCGTAGAGCTCGGGGTCGGATTCGGAGCTGCCGGGAAGCCGGTGGGAGGCGCGGGCGAGAAGGGAGCTGAGTGCATCGCCCGCGAGACGGTTGAGGTGACCGTTGGGCCCGGTTTGATCGAAAGTGGCGGAAGCGCTGGCGTCACGCTGATCATGCCGCGAGGCGATCCGGTTGGCCAGGATGCCAAAGAGGGCGGTGGCGCCGGAGGCGAGGAGTTTTGCCGAGCTCCATCCTTCGCCATCGGCGGCATAGGTGGCAGCGACGCTGCCAATGGTGACAAGGCTGGCCTGAGCCCAGCCGGACATTTCAAGAAAGGGACTCCGTTTCATGCAACGCGCGGTGCCGGTGATCGTGACGAAGGTCACTACCGAGGCGCACAGGGAAAGCAAGGAGCATCGACAGAGCGATGCCCGTCTCAGCAGAACGGATGCGCTGGTTTTGGGAGCGCGAGCTGCTCGGGAGGAGCTTGGGGATTTAACGCAAAATGTCTCCTCCCCTGCCGGCGGAGGCTGGCTATTGCCTAGTGTTTGCTAGCTATTGCCCACGCTGCTCGCACCGTTGCTGCTGCTCGTGCGGTAGGGGGCGTGGCGGTAGTACTTGGGCTGGGTGTCGAGGCGGAGGTGGAGCCAGGGGACGCCGAGGCCGGCGGTGCTGAGCCAGGTGGGGCGGCGGGAGAGGCCGGTGCGCATGGTTTCGCCGACGGTCTGCCAGAATTGATCGATCTGGCCGGCGGGAGCGCTGCGGAGAAATTGGGCGAGGTGCGGGTAGCAGGTGCGGTCGCCGACGGGGGTGGGCACGACGAGGGTGGCGTCGCGGCCGAGATTGGGAAAGTGGATCACGCCGCGGTCGGCGGGGGCGGCGGCAAATTGGGAGCGGAAGGCGCCGGGATCGGCGGGGGCGCGGCCGAGGCCGGGGGCGGCGACGACGACGAATTCGAAGGGGCGGTCGGCGGTGCGATCGGTGATGGGGGGCGTTTCCCAGAAGAAGGCATCGCAGGCGGCCTCGCGGAGGAGGTCGGTGTAGTAGGTGCGGAAGGCGGGTTCATCGGCCCAGAGGTCGATGACGGCGCGGAAGGTGAGCTCAGCGCCGGTGGAGTCGCTGAGGCGGGTGCAGGTGGTCTGGGGATCGAGGGTATGAGGGTGCGCGGTCCACATGGCATTTCGGAAAGCGCCATGGGCAGCACGTTGCGGGCCCTCCCGGAAAAAGGTATCGGGGAGGTGAACTATCGAACCGGATGGGGGGCGGTGGCCTGCGGCCTTTCCGAAGAATGAGAAACCGCGGCGGAGACCGGCCGGAAATGGTGGAAGATGATACGGAATGCCGCGGCCAGGATCAGGCTGCGGGCCGCAAAGATGCCGACGGGGAAATGAAGGCTCTTTTGATCGATGACGGCATTGATCACAGCCATGACCAGGAACCCGGAGAAAAGGATGAGCGCGAGGAGGCCGAAGAGGATGGCGTGATGGCGGATGCGGAGCCGATCGCGGGTCGCGGGGGGAAGCTGGAGCCGGCGGATCGTGGCCCGCTGGCCAAACCCGCAGAGGCCGGCCACGGCGAGAAAGCCGAGAAAGCCGGGACTGAGGAAAAAGAGATTCCCGTCCCCCATCCAGCCGGACGCCGTGGCGAGGCCGACATAGAAAGGGATGCCCCAGAGGACGTCGACGAGTTGCCGCTGGAATTCCTCGTTCGTGGCGCGGTTGGGTTCGGGCTTGGTCATACTACTTCCTGGCGTGAAGACGGATTGGGATTGGCCCACGATGTATCTCATTCCAGGCAGCTCGGATATTACAAAGGCGGGGCGAGGTTCCAGCCCCTGGCGCCGCCGGGTGCCCGGGTTCAAGGGTGAGGAATTTTCATCGGTCGGACGGAGCGTTTTGAATCCCCTGCTCTCTTTGCTCTGAGGCGACTCGGCCCGGTGCGGACGCGGCCTCCGGACGAGAAGCTCATGGCGCGGCCGGGTGGCTATGGTGGCGGGAGGGTTGCGCGGGGAGGGATTTGGCGCTTTGCTCGGGGCGCTGTGAATCGAATGTATTTTTACCGGGCGCTCGGGGGGCTGGGTGTTTATGGGTTGGTGGTCTATTGGGTGGATCCGTTTCTGGTTTGGATATTCGCGGGGCTGGCGCTGCTTGGGTTTGCGGGGCTGGTGGTGCTGGGTGTGATCGTGGCGCTGCTGCAATTCGGGCGGGGCAACGGGCTCGAGCGGGTGCCGCTCCGGAGCCTCGGGCGCGCACTGGTGTGCACGGCTTTGGCCGGCTCGATGGGGCCGGTGAGTGGGTACGTCCAGGAGCGGGAGGTGGTGGCGGCGAAGGCGTATGCGGCCCGGGTGACGCCGCTGCTGGAGGCGTACCGCCAGACGCATGGACGGTATCCGGAGTCGCTGAGCGAATTGCCCGGAAGGCTGGAGCGGCCGATGTTATTGCGAGACTCAGATTGCTATTGGTCGGATGGCAAACGCTATCGCTTCACCTTCGCCCAGCCCGGCGGGCTGATCGATACGTGGAACTATGATAGTACGGAGGGAAAGTGGCAGCTCTCGACTTAACTCCATTTGACGATGGCAGGCAGTGATCGAGACGAGCCTGTGCGATGTGCCTGTTGTGGCTATCGCACGATCGGAAACCGGGGACAGTACGAGATTTGCCCGGTCTGTTTTTGGGAAGACGAGGGAATGACGGGAGCGGAGCTGGGCGCGTACAGCTGGCCGAATCATATGACGCTCGGGCAAGGGCAGGAAGCCTTCCGGACGCTGGGGGCGTGCGGGGCGCGGTTTGTCCGGCTGGTGCGGGCGCCGAAGCCGGAGGAGCAGCAATTGCGGCTGGATGAAACCGGCAAGTGGGTCCACGCGGCCCTCGCAAAAAGAGGTGGCGTTTTGACTTCACTCCCCTTTCCTTCCCCCGATGCGCCGGAACATTTTGTTAGCCATCAGGGTGATGCTGGCCTGCGGGGCGCTGGTCGCGGGTTGTGCGCAGCATCCGGAGCGAGCAGGCCACGGGAAGGTGGCGCCACCCAGGGACGCAGGTTTGGAGATGGAGCGTCAGGCGACCATTTGTGGGCCGGCTCCGGCTGAGCCCAAGCCCGCACCGTTTCTGAAAGCGATTCCCGGGCGACCGGGTTTTTATTATGAAACCGGCGCGAACCCGGCCGAATCTCCGATCGATGCCCACGCATTTTCGCCGGGGGATGAGGTGCGCTCGCCGTACACGCAGAAGATCTATCGCGTCCCTTACCCGGCGAAGAGCGAGGGGCGTTAGAACGGTTGGGATGAAAGTTTAGCCGTGGCGACGCAATGCTGGGTGGAGCACGCGACTCGCGTGCCGTTCGCGGCGACTCGCCGCGAACACCCTGAAACGGTGGCCGCAAGACCAGCGCTTTTTCAGAAAAATTCGTCTTTCGTCTCCTGTTCGGCGAGTCGCCGAACAGCGCTCCCGAGTCGGGTGCTCCACCCGGATTTTCTCTGGCCGGTCGCCTTTGGAAATGGCTACGGTTCTATCTTAACTGATCCAGCCTTGGAGCCTTTCAGGAGATTCAGCATCGATGTCTTCCCGCACTTATCTCTGTGTGCCTTGCCGGTGGGCGCGGCGGGCGGCGGCGGCGTATCTGGCCAAGACGAATTTTCGCTGCGCGATCTGCCACGGGGCCTTGCACGAACTGGATTGGCGCTGGCGGATTCCGCCCAAGGCGGATGATGCCGGCTGGGTGGAGCTGGGGATCAAGGTGGCGCAGGATGAAGCGGCGCGGCGGGCGTGGCGGCGGCGGGCGTTTGCCGCGCGCATCGCGAAGCTGGAGGCGCAGATCGCAGGAATGGAGCGGCAGCGGGAAACGGAGCGGCGCAATACGCGGCTGAAGCTGCTGCGGAGGGAGCGGGAGGAGACGCGGCGCCGCTATGATGCGTGAGCCAGGGGGGCGGGACAGCGGAGCAGGATCACCGGCACCGGCCTTGCAGTGTCCTCTCTGGAGGGTGGCTGCGCGTCGAGGGAGATCGACGCGCAGGGCTCGGAGCCTTTGGTTCTTAACAAACCGGCAGACTTCGGTCGATTTTTGGCCGCCGCGTGATCCTAACAAACCGGCTCAGCACTATCCCTCGGTTTTTCCCTCCAGACCTGAAAGTCGCCAAAATCGGTTGACATTCCCGCGGGAAAAATCGTATTCCTCTGCTCAAGCCGACCCATCGCAGGGAGGAGAATAGAAGCTGAAATACCCCACCGTTAGGATCGACCGGTACTCCGGATATCCAAGCGCCAGTTCGAGCGTCTCTCGGAAAAACCCAACCCCGCCGTTCGCCTGACTTGACTCATGGTTGTTCCCTCGCGTCTTCCCGGGCGCTTTGAGGAAGTGTGGCGTTTGCGGCCCGCAAAATAATGAAATCCCCGCGCCTCTTTGCCGGGCATGTTGCTTTTTCATGCCTTTTTCACGTCGTCGTGGCGGTCCTCGCCGCGCTATTTTTCGGAGCACCGGCCGGCCTGGCCCAGGCTCCGCTCATCGGGAAGATCGCCTCGGGCGACGCCCATACCCTGGTCATCAACTACGACGGCACCGTCTGGGCCTCCGGCGCGAACTGGAACGGGCAGCTCGGAGTCGGTTCGCTCGATCCTTCGCCCCTCCCGCTCCCGGTCGGAAACCTGGATATCGGGCCACTCGGCGATGTGATCAAGGTCGCGGCCGGGGGCAGCCATTCCCTCGCCTTGAAGTCCGACGGAACGGTCTGGACCTGGGGCGCAAACTGGAGCGGGCAATTGGGCGATGGGACCTACGATGACCAATGGTTCCCGGTCCAGGTGAGCGGGCTGAGCGGGGTGACGGCGATTGCCGCGGGCAGCGATCACTCGCTGGCCTTGAAGAGCGACGGCACGGTTTGGGCCTGGGGGTCCGGCCTGCACCTGGGCAATGGGGTGAACCAGGACAGTACCACGCCGGTGCAGATTCCCGGACTGACCGGGGTCGTGGCGATTTCGGCCGGCTGGACCAATTCGCTGGCGCTCAAGAGCGACGGCACCGTGCGGGCCTGGGGCTACAATTGGGCCGGACAGCTGGGCAACAACTCCACCACGTCGAGCCTCGTGCCGGTCGTGGTGAGCAGCTTGACCGGCATCACGGCCATCGCCACGGGAAGCTATCATAGCGTCGCCCGAAAATCCGATGGGACGCTCTGGAGCTGGGGCGAAAACGCTTCGGGCGAACTTGGCGACGGAACCAATACGCGCCGGCTCGTCCCGGTCCAGGTCAGTGCCACGGGCAGCTTTGCCGCCCCGACCGCGGGAGCCGGCACCTCCGCCGCCATCAAATCGGACGGCACGGTGTGGGCGTGGGGTTACCTCACCTCCACGCAGCGGAGCAATGTGCCGGTGGCGAATAGCGCTCTCGCCGGGGTCGTGGCGCTGGAAGCGGGCGACTATTTTTTCACCGCGGCGAAGTCCGATGGTTCTTTCTGGACGTGGGGCGCCAACGACTATGGCCAGGGGGGCAACGGGCAGCCGACCGTGCTCGACCATCCCTCGAGCTTGCTCGGGCTCTCCGGGATCAAAAGCGTGGCCGCAGGCCCGCAACATAATCTTGCCGTATCGGCCAGTGGCACCGTGCTTTCATGGGGGGACAACTTTGGCGGCCAGCTGGGCCGTTTGTTAGTCCGCGAATACGATCCCGTGCCCGGCACCGTGGCGGGAGTGAGCAATGCGGTCGCAGTGGCGGCCGGCTACGGCCACTCGCTGGCCCTCGATGAGAGCGGACACATCTGGGCCTGGGGGGATAATTCGCAGGGTCAGCTGGGGCGCACGATCAGCCCTTACGAATTGACGCCGGCAGTGGTCGCCGGGCTTTCCGGCGTGAAGGCGATCGCGGCCAATGGCAGCTATTCCCTGGCGGTCAAGACCGATGGAACGGTGTGGAAATTTGGCGGGGGCTCGGCGGCGCCCGTGCAGGTCAGCGGGCTGAGTGATATCGTGCGCATCGCGGCAGGCGACGTGCATTTTCTTGCGCTGAAAAACGATGGCGCAGTCCTGGCCTGGGGGAACAACGCCTCGGGGCAGCTCGGCAATGGCACCTATGTCAACAGCAGCTCACCCGTGGCCGTGAGCGGGCTGGCCGACGTGGTGGAGATCGCAGCGGGAACCGCTCACTCGCTCGCCCTGAAAAGCGACGGCACCGTGTGGGTCTGGGGCAGCAATAGCTTTGGCCAACTGGCCGTGAGCAACAGCACCCCAAAACGGAATATCCCGGGCCAGGTCGCCGGCGTGAGCAGTGTGGTTTCCATTTCCGCCGGCGCTCAACACTCCCTGGCCATCCGCAAGGGGCAGCCGGGCTGGGCCTGGGGTTTTAACAGCACCTATGAACTCGGCAGCGGCCCCGCCACCTACTTTCAGCCGACGCCGTCGGCGGTGGAAGCCTTCCGCGACTTGAAGGAAGCCAGCCAGGCCCGCCTGGGGCTCCGGGCGGATGGCACCATCCTCGTGTGGAGCGATACCTATTTTGGCCAGAGCGGCCTCGGGTTGAACTGGGAACGGCCGCTGCCCGGCCCTTTCCTGGGCGTGAATCTGCAGCATAGCGTCCCGCGCGTGGATATCACTTCCTCCACCGCACCCTCCGGCGTCGCGATCGGCCGGCCGCGCACGCTCACCGTCACCGACATGGCGCTAGGCGGTTCCGTGCCGGCCAGGGTGGAACTCTACTTCCAGGGCATCAAAATCGGCGAGAGCACGCAGGCGCCCTTCGCGTTTACTTTTGTGCCGCCGACGTGGGGAACTTTCGATTTCCGGGCGATCGCGATCGATAGCGCCGGCGGTTATTCCTGGCCGTCGTACAATTTCCAGCTCGTCGTGCCTTTCGATACCGACACCGACGGGCTGCCGGACTGGTGGGAGCAGACGTATTTCGCCAGCCTCGCGACCAATGGAAGCGGGGATGCGGATGGCGATGGATTGAGCGACGCCACCGAGCAGCAGGCCGGTACGAACCCCAACCTCGCCGATACCGACGGAGACACGATTTCCGACTACGATGAAGTGCAGGCCGGCACCAGCCCGACGAAGGCGGATACCGATGGCGATGGAAATCCCGATGCGGTGGATGCCCTGCCCAAGGACCCGGATTTCACCTTCGATCGCGTGGCGGTGACCCAGTATGCGGTGGTCGATCTCGGCAGCTTTTACCCCTCCGATATCAATGACAACAGCGCCATGGTTGGCTCCCTGAGCGGGTCGCCCGCCTCGTGGGTCGATTTCCAGACCGCGCCGATCCTGCCCCCGAGCAACTCCGCCCTTTCGTCGCACTCGATCTACTATCTGCATCTTAACAATGCGGGCCAGATCGTGTTCACCGATCACCTGGCGATCGACGATTTCCCGTACGAGCAGATCGTTTGCACCGCCAGCCTCGGCGGCCCGACCTCCGTCTTGAGCGATCTGAACGGCGACGAGGTGTCCGACTACGCCGCGAGCCTGAACAACAATGGACTCATCGCGGGGTTCACCTTCCATCTCTCGCAGCCCTGGGCGGTGGTGCACAATCCAGCGACGGAGACCGAACCCGCTTACGATGCGCCGATCGATGCGATCTCCGTCGCATCCTGGGCGACGGCGCAGGTGGGCAGCGTCGGATTTTCGGATATCCCGGGCTTCCCCGATCCGAATGATACGAACCTCACCTATCCCCTGCCCTACACCGACGGATCGACGATCGAGTTTCACAATTCCGCCGGGATCGATGATCGCGATAGCAACCGGGAATTCGGCGACTATCCCATCCACCGGGCGATCAATGATCTCGGCCAGATCGTCGGGACCTCCCTCGACCGGGTCGGGATCAGCGATTTCAGCGCCTTCACCAGCTCCAGCGGGTACCGGATCTCGCGCGCTGTGGTCTGGCCGAGCGGCGGCGGCACCCCGATCTCGCTCGGGGTCGATTGTTACCCTGCCAGCATCTCCAACCTGCAAATCGTGACCGGGACCACGGAGTTCGAGAAATCCTGCGTCTGGATCGGCCAAAAGGGCTGGAAACGAAAGACTCTGCCGATCGAAAACGAGCCGTACCCCAACTCGATCGATCTCGATGCGATCAACGACCGCGGGCAAATCCTCGCGTGGAGCGGCAGCGCCATCTGGCAAAACGGCCTCCTGTACTACCTGGACGAAAGGGTCACCGACACCCGGTACTACGGCTTCTACACCACCGATATCAATAACAAGGGCCAGATCATCGGCACGGCCTCCTTCTACGACCCGGAGCATCCGGAGACCTATGGACAGCGCAATGTGCTGCTCGTGCCGGTGCAGATCTTCCTCGATGAACAGAACAAGCCCTACCAGCCGGACAGCGAAGCGCTCGGGGTGAGCAACTTTGTGACGATCAATGGCCTGCCGCAGGATAGCCTGTTTAACGATGTCTCCACCGATCCGGAGAACTTCAGGCTGCAGGCGAATCTGCTCGATACGACGGTGGCGTCGATCCCGGCGAAGCTGGAAGTCATCCGGGATGTTTTCGCCGGCGGCACGGTGACCCCGGTGACGATTGCGACGTACAACTACACGCTGGACCAGAAGGAGGGGAACCGAATCCGCGGCCGTTTTCTCCGGCTGGTGAGCGATGCGAATGACGATGCCGCCTCCGGCGCGGGCCCAAGCTCGGATCCAAACAACCAGACGATCCTGGTGAAACTGGGCGACCGGCTCAAGGCCTCCTATGATGTGGCCCCCGGAAGCAAAGCCGTGCAGGAAATCCAGGTCGGCCGGCCCGCGAGCGAGAATGACAACGCGGTCAGCCACAAGAAGCACGACATCCGCGAACTGAAGGTCAACATCGTGGTCTTGAAGAATAGCGCAGGCACCGGGCCGGTCGTCCCACAGGCGACCGTCGACGCCGACGTCGAGACCGTCAACGAGCGGCTGGCGCAGGCCGGGATCCGGCTCAATGTCCTGGGGGTGAACCTGGGCGCAGGCAGTGCGGGGGTGGATTTCCCGACCTATCCGGGGGCGAATTATGCCGATGGATTCGACATGACGCTCGCCCTGGTGGCGACCACCATCACGCCGGATGAGCACGCCCTGTTCAGCCTCAAGGATGCCGACAAGGACTCGATCGACATTTTCTACGTCGACTTCAGCACGGCGACGGAGGGAGCCATCGGCGTGCGCGGCGGCACGCTGAACTCACAAATTAACAACGCCACGGGCACCCTGAAGCTCCAGAATAACATCGTGATGTCATCGAATCGAACGACCCTGACTGCACCCCACGAAATCCTGCATGTGCTGCTCAACTCCAACCACCGGCCCGACCCGGCGACGGCGCTCTTCAAAGGTGGCACCACGGCATCCAAAGACGTCGGTGGCACCAAGCGAATTGGGCCGTATCCTGAGGCCGCGACGGTCGGGAACAACGACGTGACGACGATTCGCAAGGCCGCTGAAAAACTGCCATGAAAAACTCCTCCGCCCTCGTGCTGCTCTTCGCCCCCCTCCTGCTCGCCGCCTGCGGCCGCCAGACCCCATCGGCACCACCGCCCACCGCCGAACTCCCGGCGGCGGGTTCGCCCGCTGCGATTCACCCGCCGGTACCGGCGCCCGCCGCCGCGAACCGAAATGAACCTCCCACGGCAAACTCCAGCGCAGTCGCAAAAAGCCGGGCGGGCGGGGATATTTTCGCGGCTCTTTCGGCGATGCACGAATTGCTGAAGGAATGGAATCCCGTCGGCGCGTCCACGGGCGATTTGCAGGCAAAACTCGGCCCTCCCACGGAAGCGTCGGCCGAGAAATGGGTCTATCGTTTCGACCACGGTAAAGGTGGTTGGGAGTGGGTCTTCGGAGTCGCCAACGGAACAGTGACGACCGTGCAAAAGTCGTCGCTCGAATGATCCTCCCCGCATTTTTCCAGGGACGCCCTGATTGGAAGTAACCTTCGTTTCCGCGGAAATAGTCAGTGCCGCTGTGGGGCAGGTTGGAGTACAGGATTTTGCCCGCTCGTGGCTGCATGAATAGGCTCCACCACCTTTCCCAGCCTTAAGACTGTATTGTCGCCCGCGTCGCCGCGCGACCTACCTTCGGTAGTCCAACGAGGTTTGCCGCCTTCGGCGGTGGGTTTTCCAGGCGGCCATGGGAAGAGCCGCCTACGCTCCCTGCGGGAGGGAGTGATGGCGGCGATTGAAATCGATCGAGAGGTGGATTTAGACTTCGCGGGTGAACTTGAATCCTGCGCCCGATGCCGATGCAGCGATGACGAAGCCTGCGGGTGAGCCACAAGCAGGATGTGAGTGCGCGTGTGCTTGCGGGACGCAAGCGGCGGAGACGCGGGCGGAGGGAGCGCGGGCGGGGCGGCGGCTGGAGTGGTTTACGCTGGGGTGGAATGCGACGGAGGCGGCGGTGGCCATCGGAGCGGGCCTCGCGGCGGGGAGTATCGCGCTGGTCGGGTTTGGCGCGGATTCGGTGATCGAGAGTCTTTCGAGCATCGTGCTGCTCTGGCGGCTGCAGGCGCACGAGGCGGATGAGGAGCGGGAACGGCGTGCGCTGCGGCTGGTAGGCGGATGTTTTCTGATCCTGGCGGCGTATGTGGCGTTCGATGCGGCGCACGCGCTGATCCGGCGGGAACCGCCGGAGGCCAGCTGGGTGGGAATCGCGGTCGCGGCGGTGTCGCTGATCGTGATGCCGCTGCTGGCGCGGGCGAAGCGGCGGGTGGCGGCACGGCTGGAGAGTGCGGCGCTGGCGGCGGATTCGCGACAGACGGATTTGTGTGCCTATCTCTCGGCGATTCTGCTCGGCGGGCTGGGGCTGAATGCGGCGCTGGGCTGGTGGTGGGCGGACCCGGTGGCGGCATTGGTCATGGTGCCGATCATCGTGCGCGAAGGGGTGCAGGCGTTGCGCGGGGAGGTGTGTGCGGATTGCCATTGAGGGCGCTTTGGCTCTGCCAAATCATGCCCGGCTATGAACGCCCCAGAGCATATCCAGCAGCGTTTTGAAGCTCAACCGCAGACGATTTACCGGCGTTCTCCTTTTCGACTCGAGGAGGTACTGGACGATCCGGATGCGCCCCTCGAGCTAAAGTTCACGGCGGTCCTCGCGACCTTTGCGCGGCTGGAGCTTCCGTTGTCCACGGGTGATTTCCAGGCGTGCATCCCGCCGGCGTTTTGGGCGGAGCATCTTTGTTTTGGCTATCCGCCTTCCTTCGGCTCGGGGAGCTACCCCATTTTCTGGTTAAATCCGGATACCCTCTATTTCATCAGCATCGGCCCGCGGCGATCGTCACACGGCCTCTATTCGGTCCTTTTTGTCGCGGATAACGGCTTGGTCACGCCGCGCGAACCGATGAAAGGCGGCACGTTTGAGCCTCCGCCGGAGACGGTCATCAAGCGGTTCACCTTGTGCCATCCTTTTCTCCAGGCGGAGATGCACGATCCGACGGGGATCTATCTTTATCGAGGGTAATAGGGGCCACGCGGGGCACGGGAGTATTTTCGAGGTGGCTCTGGGAAGGGTCGCCTCTGGTCCCTGCGGGGAATGGGGTTTGCTTGCGGGGAGGGTCTTCTTTTGATGAAACGGCTTTATTCTCTTTCTCTCCTCGGGGCGTTTTGGGCGCTGCTCCCCGGCTCTCCCGCTCGGGCAGCGGATGATCCGCCGAAGATCGCGCAGGAGGATATGGGGAAGGCGCTGCGGCACCTGATGCTGACGTCGCCGCCGGAGGAGGTGGAGGCAAAGCCGACGAAGGAATTTCCGCGGGTGTACGCGGTGCTGATGGATTGGCCGGTCGGCGAAAACACGGCGACGGTGCTCTCGACGTCGACGGGCGAAGCGAGCCTGTATACGACGAGCACGTTTGGGATCATCGGCGGCGCGGGGCGCGAAGGCGTGTCCGAAGCCGCGCTGAAGGTGGTGCGCGCGGCGGATGCGTTTTTCGAGGAAGCGAAGCCGGTAGCGAAACAGTTCCCCTACCCTGGGCCGGAGCAGGTGTTTTTCTATTTCCTCACCTTTGAAGGGGTGCGCCGGGTGGAGGCAAATCTGGCCGCGATCGAAAGTGGGTCGAGCCCATGCACCGAGCTTTTCGGGCTCGTGCAGAAAGTCTTAACTGCGCTGCAAAAGGAGCCGGCCACCAAATGAAGCCGCAGACGATGCGTGACACCCGGGGGATCGTTGGGGGCGCTTTGTTGCTGCTCCTGGTGACGAGCGGCGCCCAGGCGGACGAACTCATGAAGCAGTATGCGTGGGGGTCGCTGCGCGTGCTGGCCGGCAAGACGGAGCGAAAAGCGGGGCACGGTTCGGCGCGGCTGGATTGTTTTACGCGGGAGGTGCGCGCGGAGATTCGTTATCGCGAAGGTCAGCGGTATTTGATCGCCGCGGGCCGGCTGGAGATCGATCCGGCGACGGGCGATTTTACGGCGACGTATTTTCCGTTTCTCTCGGCGAAGGCGAAGGGCGGCGGGGAAACGCGGCGGTTTGAAGCGACCAATGGAGCCGACTCGGTGCAGCGCCGCGCGGGGAAATTGACGGTGGACGCCCAGACGGAGACAACCCTGGCGGAGCCGGAACTGCTGGAGCGGCGGCGGGGGCAGATGGCGGCGCTGGAGAAACGATGACGCTTTTCCAGCTGGAGGAGATCAACGCCGGGGCGGATGAGGATAGCTGCTGGGTGGCGCGGGGATTTGCCTCCGCCTTTCAGGCGAAAGACACGCTGTTTGTGGTGCTGGCGCAGGATGAGCTGGCGCAGCGGCCGGCGCGCGGGTGAGAAACGCGTGATCGAGGTGGAGAGTGGAGCGCCGCGGGGCGCGAAGAATTTTGGAGGAAACCGCGGGGCGGTCCGCCCGTGGTTCACGCAGCCCCCTGCGTGAAATGAAATAGATCACCCTGCGCCAGCGGGCGCAGGCACTATCGTTTCACGCAGGGGGCGGCGTGAACCACGGATTGCGGCCACGTTGGAACACTCATCCCCTGCCCTCTCTTACGCTTCCCTACGGGATTTCGATGCGGACGAGGGCCTGGGTTTTGTCGTCGAAGGTGGCGAGGACGGCGACGGAGGCGGTTTCGTTGTAGCTGCGGGCGGTGCCAGTGCTGCCGGGGGTGGCGGTGAGCAGCGTGAGGCTCTTCACGATCGGGCCGTTGGTGGTGAGGGCCACGCCGGTGCGGAGAATGCGGCGGAGCTGGCCGGTGCTGTCGGTGGCCCAGAGGGCTTGTTTGGATTTGGGCAGGTCGCTGCCGGTGGCTTCGCCGAGCAAGACGAGATTGCCATCGGTGGTTTCGCTGCTGGTCAGCGCGTAGCTGGTGATTTTGCTAAACGTGCCGCCATTGAGCTGGCCGTTTTCGTCGGGGGCAAAGGTGCCGAGGCGGGCAGCGAGGCGGAGGTTGTCCGGAGTGCCGGTGAAGAGCGCGGTTTTGTTCGCGCCTTTGACGTCGCCGCCTTTGACGTCGCCGCCTTTGAGCGTGGCGACGAAGGCGACCTGGCCGGCTTCGTTGGCGATGGGGTCGAGGAAGTTGGCGTAGCGCGGGCCACTCGGGTCGCTGGAGATCGGGGTGAGTTCGCCTTCGCGAGCGTAGATGGCCCAGGCGTCGTTCGCCGGGTTGGCGTTGAAAATCAGCGCGGTGTCGTTCCCGGCGTTCACCACGCCCGGCAGGGGCGCGAGGGTGGCGTGGACGGTGAATTCATAACCATCGCAGCCCATGGCGGGGACGCCGAATTTTTTCCAGTGCGCCGCGGGGTCGATCGACTCGGCCACGTCGGTGCTGGAGAGCAGCGGAGTGATGCCGTCATACTCGCTGATTTTCACCAGCTGTACTTCGCCATTGGTGTAAGTGACCTTGGCCAGGGTATATTGTTCGCCAGCCCAGCGGCCCTGGCCGGGGCTACCCTGCGCGGGCGCGAGGGTAGCGATGGTCTTGATGCCGGGCGTCGCCCCGCTGACCGGGCTGGTGCGGAGGAGGAGCCGGGCGGTGTCCACACCGGCGACCAGGATGAGGGCGGTATCGTTTTTGCCCACGGTGACGAGGCCGGGCGCGGGGGCGAGCTTGAGCAGGGCGATGAGGTAGCTATCGTGCTGGGAGAAGCTGAGGACACGCTTGAGTTTCACCCCAGCCGGAAGGCCTGGGACCTGGGTACCTTCGCGGAGGACTTCGATGAGCGAGCCGGAGAAATTGGCCCAAACGCCCTGATCGCGGCTGGTCTTCGCGCCTTTGACCGTGGCGGCGAAGGCGATCGAACCGCGCGGCGAGAGGACCGGATCGAGGAAACTCTTGAAGGCGAGGCCGGTTTGCAGCTGGCCGTCGGGACCGGGCACGGCACCGTTTTGAATGGCGGGCACGTTGGCGAGACCGGCACCATCGATTTGATAGATGGCGGCGAGCTTCTGCCGGCCGACGGCGAGCGTGGCGCGGGCGGCGAGGCGGCGGAGATTACTCACCGCCGGCGGACCGAAAGAACTTAACATGGCACCGGTGGGAATGTCGCCGGTACCCGCGCCGGGTGCAGGTGTCCCCGTGTGGATCAACTCGGTGAGCGTGCCAGTGGCTGGCGTCGGGGGAAAAACGACGGTGATGTAAGCGACGACATTGGCCGGGTTGCCGGATTGGTCGGTGACGTTGAAACCCACCACGTAAGTCGCGACCTCGAGCAGCGTATCTGCCGGCGCAGTCTGCTCGATGATGAGATCCTCCGTGGCAGTCCCGTTGTCGGTGGCGGTGATCAGGTGGCGCTGGTCGCCGAGGGTGGCCAAGCCATTTGGGCCGGCGAAGAGGGTCGTCGATGCCGCGGTGACCGTCGGCGGAGTGGTATCGACAACCGTAACCGTGCGGGTAGCGGAACCGGTGGCGCCGCTGAGGTCGGTGGCACTCCAGGTGACTTGATAGGTACCGGGGACGTGGGAGACGACGGTGTTCGCAGTGATCGTCGGTGTGAGCGGGCCGTCTTCCTCATCCGTCGCGGTGGCGCCGGGATCGGTATAAGAGACGTTGGCTTCGAAGGTGAGCGGATTGGCCCCGATGAGGGTCACGACTGGCGCGACGGTATCGAGGATGCGCACGGTGCGGGTGGCGCGGCCGACCTGGTTGTTCGAATCAGTAGCCTGCCAGGTGACGGAGTAGAGGCCGGGGACGTTCGAGACGACGGTGCTGGCGACGATCGTGGGCGTGAGCGGGCCGTCTTCGCGATCCACCGCGGTGGCGCCGGCGTCGGTATACGTCGCGCTGATTTTGCGGGTGATCAGGCTGTCTCCAGTGAGGGTGACGACGGGGTGGCTCACCTCGTAGGAGTAGAGTTCCTCGCCATAGGCCTCGGTGGTGGCGAGGAAGGTGAGGCGGGTGCCGCTGGCCTTGAAATAACGGGGCTCCGAACCGCCGGAATCGCCGGTGAGATCGGCCACCAGCGTGGTGCCGGCTTCGGTGCCATCGCTCTGCCACAGCTCTTCGCCGTGGACCGGATCGAGCGCGGTGAAATAGAGCCGGTCCCCCACGGCGGTGAGCGAGGAAGGCGAACTATCCGCGATGCCGGGATAGAGATCCTTCACCAGGACGGTGCCGAAGTGGGTCCCGTCGCTCTTCCAAAGTTCCTGGCCATGGTCCTCCTCGGAGGCCGCGAAGAAAATCGTGCCATCCACGGCAGTGAGACGCGGAATGCTGGTATCGCTTTTTTCAAACGCCCGGACGCGAACCGTGCCCTCGACGGTGCCGTCGCTCTTCCACAACTCGGGGAAGGTTTCCGGATCGTTGATCGCGAAGAAGACCCCGTCGCGGGCGAGGGTCAACGCGGTGATGTTTCGCCGGTCGAAGATCCCGCTGGGCACGGGGCAGAGGGGGAAGGTGCCGGCCGCGGTGCCATCGGTCCGCCAGAGTTGAAAGCCGGAGGAATCGACCGCACGGAAAAAGAGCAGGTTGCCCGCGGCGGTGAGGAGATCGGGCGGGATATCGGTCCAATCCTGGATATTCGGAGCGATATCCTTGACCAGGCTGGTGCCGGCGGCCGTGCCATCGCTTTTCCAGAGTTCCGGACGGTGTGTCCCGTCGTTGGCCGTCAAATAGAGGGTGTGGCCCACGACCGTGAGGCTGGCGGGATCACTATCATCGTACGGACCCTGGCGGATATTTTTGACCAGGACGGTGCCGGCTTCGGTGCCGTCGCTCTTCCACAACTCGCGGCCCGTGGCGGCGGAGCGGGCGGAGAAATACAGCGTGCCATCCATGACCACGAGGTCCTCGGGGCTGGCGCCGTAAGCGGCGCCGGCGCCGATTTCCTTCACCCTCACGGTGCCGGCCTCGGTGCCGTCGGTTTTCCACAACTCGCGCGTGAAGGTGCCATCGGAAGCCGAGAAAAAGAGCGTATTGCCGAGGGGCGTCAGCTGCTCCGGGATGCTGCCGGTGGAACCGCTGACGATGTCTTTGACCAGCGCCGTGCCGGCCTCGGTGCCATCGGTCTTCCAGAGCTCGAGGCCGTGCGTGCCGTCATTGGCCACGAAGAAGGTCGTCTGGCCGATGGTGACGCGGGCCGGGGCCACCTCGGAAGCGCCGGAGGGTTCATAATAGCTACTGGTATTGGTGCTGGAGATATCCTTAACAATCGTGGTGCCGGCTTCGGTGCCGTCGCTCTTCCAGAGTTCGTTGCCGCGGGAATCCGCCGCGACGAAGAACAAGGCATCGCCCACCGCGGTCAGCTGGTAACGAAAAACGGGCGACGGACCGGATGGGAAGGGTGCGAAGCGAACCGTGCCGGCGACGGTACCGTCGCTCTTCCACAAGCCGGCATTGAGAAAGTACAGGGTACCGTTCACCACGGTGAAATCGGTCGGGAAAGCGTCTTCCAGCAGGACGCTGGTGCCGGCCGCCGTGCCATCACTTTTCCACAGGCGGGAGCCGCCCTCCGGTTTGTATGCCCGGAAAAAGAGCGTGCCGCCCGCGACGGTCAGTTCGGCAGGAGAGTCGGCGGAATCAGAAACGAGGAAGGTGCCGGCCTCGGTCCCGTCGGTCTTCCAGAGGCCCGCCGCCGACAAGCCCTGGGCGATAAAGTAAAGCGTATCGCCGAGGACGGTGAACCCACCGGGTTGGCTGCCGTAGCTCGTGCTGGGAAGGTCTTTGACCAGGACGGTGCCCGCAGGAGTACCGTCGCTTTTCCACAACTCGTAGCCGTGGGCGGGATCCTTCGCGGTGAAGTAGAGCGTGCTGCCGATGGCGATGTAGGGGCCAAAGAAGCTGTCTTCGGCGCCGGGGAAAAAGTCTTTCAGCAACCCGGTGCCGGCGACCGTGCCGTCGCTCTTCCAGAGCTCCTGCCCGTGGGCTGCATCGGAGGCGACGAAGAACAGGGTATTGCCAGCGACGATGAGATCATTGGGGCCGCTGCCGGCGGTGCCGGGCACGAGGTCTTTGACCAGGGCAGTGCCCGCCGTGGTGCCATCGCTTTGCCAAAGCTCGGAGCCGTGGACGGTGTCCCGGGCGCTGAAATAGAGATGGCCGCCCATGACCCGGACGTAGCGGATCCCGCTGTCGGCAGAGCCGGGGTTGAGATCGGCGACGAGGACGGTGCCTTCGGGAGTGCCGTCGGTTTTCCAGAGTTCCTCGCCATGCTCGGCATCGGTAGCGGCGAAATAGATGGTGCCGCCCAGGACGGTGAGATCGTGCGGCGAGCCGAAGGTCCGCCCAGGGTAGAGGTCTTTCACCAGGACGGTCCCGGCTTCGCTGCCGTCCGTCTTCCAGAGCTCGGTGCCGTGGGTCTCGTCGTAGGCAGCAAAGTAGAGCGTGGAGCCGACGACGCAGAACTCACCCGGATCGAGGCCATTCGGCGAGGGCATGGTGAGGATGTCTTTGACCAGCGTGGGGGCTGCGGCAGGAGTCCGGGTCGCGGCGCCGAGCAGACCCAAAACGGTGAGCAGCATGAAGGCAAACGCGAGGAAACCAGACGGACGCTGAACCATAAAACGAAAGGGCGGGAAATTAGGATCGGACAACACGGGGACGGGAAAAAAGCTGACGGGCCAGGCCACGCGAAAGGTCGGCAGCCGCGCACTGGACCTCGGGGGATGCAGCGGCTTCGCCGCCCGCGCGCGGGCGGATTGCGCGGGATGCTACGCAGGAAGGCGCGTTTGGCAAACGGACGGGGGCGGGCTTGGGTAACGGGTTGGTAACGCGGGCGCGTTGCTGGGGAGGAGGAGCGAACTTGACCAGCAGAGCAGACGGCAGAAGCCCCATCCAGATTTACCTAGGGGAAAGACCCCAGGTTGGCGGGCTGGACCTGATCCGCTGTCTTTGCTGTGCTTTTCGGATGCCAGCAGAATTTGCCCGAACTCCTGACCCCATTCCTCTCGGCGTCGCTCTACCCGTGAAAATGGTGGCTCGGGACGGCCGCCGGATCGGCAGCGGTGAAGTCGAGGTTGCGCCCGGCGGCTATTGTCACTTTCGGGCCACTGATTCCGAAGTCGCTCGCATTGGGACAGAGAATCCAACTCACGTCTTGTTCCACCTGTATGGTCTGCATCCGATTCGGGAATGGTACCCGACCAAGGGCGCGCCGGTCCGGTTCAATTTTTGGATCGATCTCTAGGGCTGCGCCGATTGGGTCAGGCCGTTTTCTCGGGGCGGCTCTGGAAGGGCCGCCTACGTTCCCTGCGGGGAGTGGGGTCTTCGCTTGATCAGCACGAGGGCGATGCCGGTGAGGATGGCGGCGGCGGTGAGAGCGAGGCGGAGGGTGAGCGGTTCGCCGAGGAAGAGGATGCCGCCGGCGGCGGTGAGAATGGGGACGCTGAGCTGGACGATGGCGGCCTGCGTGGCGGCGAGGTGCGGCAGCGCGGTGTACCAGAGGATGTAGCCGAGTGCGGAGGTGAGCGCGCCGGAAAGGAGCGCCAGGGTGAAGCCGGTGGGATCCCAGTGCAGGCGGGCGTGGTCGACCACGAGCGTGGCGAGAGCGAGCGGCGCGGCGCCGAGGAAATTCCAGGCGGTGGCCACGGTGGGGTTGCCGCGGTATCCCCGGCCCCGGAGCGAGTAGATGCCCCAGCCGATCCCAGCTGCGGCCATGCAAAGGGAACCGAGCAGCGGCGGGGCCGCGAGGCCGGGCCGCAGGAGCGCGACGAAACCGCCGAAGGCCAGAGCGAGACCGAGGATTTGCAAGGGGCGCAGTTTTTCCCCGGTCGAGAGGCCGTAGCCGATCATGGTCGTCTGCACCGCGCCGATGAGGAGGAGCGCACCGATGCCTGCCGGGAGCTGGAGGTAGGCAAGGGAGAAGCCGGCAGCGTAGACGAAAAGCGCGGTCTCGGAGATCCAGCCGGGGCGCGGTCCGAGGGTACGGATCGGGCGAAAGCGGAGCGTGGCCAGGAGCATCAAGGCACCGGCCGCGAGGCGTGCGGCGGTGAAGCTGGTGGCGTCGATAGTGGTGTGATGCAGCGCGGCCCGGCACAGGAGGGAATTGGCCGCAAAGGCACAGACCGAAAGGAGGGTGAGCAGCGCGACCCGCGCAGGAGTGATAGGCATCGAGGCGACGACGGATGAGCGAAGGGAGTTCCTATCGAGCGCGGGAAGATTTCGGAGTGAGGCGGAAGATCTGGCCCCCGCCGGCGGGAGCGCCAGAGCTCGTGATACCGCCGCGCGATGCGACCCCGTAGAGCTTTCCGTCGCGATGAAGAAGGAGCGGACCGCTCGTCGGCCACTGCCCGGGCACGGCGCCGGAGTCGCCGGTGAATACGGCGACGTGAGTGAATTTGCCGGTGGCCCGATCGAGACGGAAGATGGTGCCTCCGCCATGGATGTCGGTGAGATAGGTGAGGCCCCAAAAGTTGCCGGCGCGATCGAGAGTGAGGCCGGTGACCGGAAGGCTGCCGCGGCGTTCACCCTCCTCGCCGGTGAATTCGATCACAGTGGCGATCCGTCCGGTCTTCCGGTCGATCTTAAACACGGTGCCGAGATGAAGTTCGCCGCCTTCGCGACTCGTACCCCACAACGAACCGGCGCCATCGCTGATGAGCCCCGAGACGCCGGCTCCGATCGGGCCGTCTCTTTTCCCGAGGTCGGCGATCGTGGTGAGTTCTCCGGTCTTCATCCGGAGCTTGAAGAGCGTACCGAAGCCGTAACGGCCGCTTTCGGAAGTGCTGCCCCAGAGATAGCCGGCGCCATCGAAGACGAGCCGCGTGCCTGGGTGCGCTCCGCGAGTATCGGCGGTAGTCCGCCCGGCGAAATCGACCACGGTGGTGAATTCGTGGGTTTTGAGGTTCAGCTTAAAAAGGGTGCCGGAATCGTAGAGGCCCCCGCCGGAGGTGGTGCCCCAGAGATAACCATCGCCAGGGCAGATGAGCCCGGCGGACGGATGGGCGCCCCGATACTGAGCGTTGTGGTCGAACTCGGTCACTCCGGTGATTTCACCCGTACTGGCTTTCACCCGGTAGATCCCGCCGGCGTCGTGGCCGCCGCCCTCGTTGACGACACCCCAGAGATCACCCTCGCCATCGTTCACGAGTTCGCCGCGCGGCCGCACGCCCTTGAATTTTGGGTCGCTGCGGGAGAACTCCCAGACGGTGGTGACTTCGCCGGTCCGGGGGTCGAGCTTGTAGAGGGTGCCGAAGTCGCGGAAGCCGCCCTGGTGAGTGATGCCCCAGAGGTAGCCGGCGTGGTCACTCGTGAAGCCGCTCGCCGGTTCGAGGCCCCGGAGTTTCCCGCGCGCGCGGGAGAATTCCGCGACGGTGGTGAACTCGCGGTTGTTCGGGTTCAGCTTGAAAACGGTGCCGAATTTTTGGCCGCCACCGTCGTACGTGGTGCCCCAGAAATTTCCCTCGCGATCCCGGATGAGCGCGGCGAGCGGGTGTTCTCCGCGGCGGTCGCCGTCTTCTCCCGTGAATTCCACGACGGTCTCGAGCTGGCCGGTCTGAATCTCGAGCTTAAAAAGAGTGCCGTGGCCAGGGCGGCCGCCCTCACTGGTGGTGCCCCAGAAAAAGCCGGCGTCATCGGGCGTCAAGGAAGCGCCAGGAGCACGGCCTTGCGGGGCTTGGGCCTCGGCAGAGAAATGAAGCACGATCGTGAGCTGGCCAGTGCGAGGATCGATCTTGAAGATGAAGCCACCCTGGCCCGGGCCGCCCCGGAGACTGGTGCCCCAGAGGCAACCGGCGCCGTCGCTCACCAGGCGAGACTTGGGCAAGGTTAAGGAGGTTTCGGGCTCGGCGGGAAAATCGGCGACGCGAGTGAATTCGCCGGTGGCGGCGTGAACTTTAAAGACGCAACTGGGGCCGTGGTCGCGACCATTTTGCGAGGTGCCCCAGAGGTACCCCGCCCCATCGGACGTGAGGTGAGCCGTGGGCTGCAGGCCAGGGTGTGGCGCGCCGTCGAGGCGGAAATCAAGCACGGTGGTGACTTCGCCGGTTTGGACGTTTTGTTTATCGATGGTCCCGCCGAGATGCGGGTAGCCCATGGTGCAGTCCCAAAGGTAGCCGGCACCATCAGGCTCGCGCCCGACGATGGACTGAAGGGCGCGACGGATCCCCTCGATGCGCGCGCGATCCGGTGCGGGAGCGGGTTCCCGGCGAGCGGCGGCGGCCGGCGGCGGCAGCGTTTTGGCCGACCGGGAGAAAACCGGCTGGGTGGCCAGTTCACCCGTATGCAGGTCGAGCTCGATGCGGCGCTCTCCGCCGTCACCGGTTTCGCCTTCCCGGTGCAGGATGCCCCGGAGAAAGCGGGTTTCGTCTTGAGCAACGGAGCCAATCGAGTCGGGCGAGAAATCGACCACGGTGGAGACCGTGCCGGCGGCGGAGTCGATCTGGAAGAGACCGCCGACGCCAACCGGACCGCCCTGCTCCGCACGGCCGTAGAGGGTACCATCGTCAGCGAGGTAGAGTTCGCAGGGATGGATGAGGGCCGGAGCGAAACCCGCGATGGGTTCGAAGGTCGCCGCGTCGGCAGCGCAGGCGGACGGGTGAACGGGATGCACCAGCCAGAGCACGAGCAGTGCGAGGAGGGAAAAAGTGCGCGCTGAGCAACGCGCGGAGGCGGGTGGCGGAGTCATAGGAAAGAGCTAACCCTCGGGTGCGGCCGGGGCGGTGGCCGCGGGGCGCGCCAAAAGGATGGGCAGGCCGAGGGAGACGACGAGGAACGGGATGACGAAGCCGCTTTTCAGGGCGTGGATGAGGTCGTCGGAGCCGATGGTTTCGATAAACGAGCGAAGGTAGACGGCGGCAGGCCAGCTCAGGACGAAGAGGACACAGGAGAACACGATGAGGGGCCAGCGGATGGAGAAGCCGAAGGCGCGGCAGAGCAGGCAAAAGACGAGCGGAAACAGGATCCAGAAGCTACCCATGAAACCGTAGATACCAAACAACAGTCCGCCGGGACTTGCGGTAAACTGCGGGTTTGACAAGAGAGATCGCCCACCCGGAATGCGGTCCAACAAGACGATGAAAAGAAATGCAACGCCCCCTTGGAAAAAGAACCGGGCGATGAAATCGAGGAGCACGTAACCCACCGAGGCAAAACCGAGAAGCGCCGCGGCGAAGAGCGCGGGGCGGCGGACCCGGGTGACGGCGAGAGTCCAAGCGATGAAACCAGCGAGGCCGACGGGAATGGCCCAGTGAAAAACGTTGATCCACTCGAGGCTGGCCCAGCCGGTGCGCCACTCAAGTTCCAGCCGCCAGCCGACACCGCACGCGAGGGCGAGGAGGAGCAGGCTGGTGAGGGGCCAAGCGGAGCGCCGCTGGGAAGCCGCAGGCGGCGTGGGCGCGGCGGTCATCGAGCGTCAGGGAGCCGTTTCACTGAGGTGCGAGTGGGAAGGTCCGTGAGCGCCCCCCCGCGCGCGGCGGAGGTCGTCGCGATGCAGGCGACGAAGAAAAGGAAGGCCGTGACGATCCAGCCGATGAGGAGGAGCGTGAGGTGGCGATCCTCGTCGAGCCCGGCGCGCTGGGCGGCCACAACGGCCCAGAGTCCCCAGGCGGTGGGCAGGAGGAGGAGCAGGAAGCCGTAGTCGCGAACGAGATAGGCTAAGGGACCGCTGTTGCCGAAGGGGATGTGGATTTTGATCCAGGTCCCGGCGAAGAGGACGGCGTAGATGACAAAGACGGCCTGCATGAGCGCGAGGCGGGCGTAGACCTTGGGGATGGTGGGCATCTGCTTTCTTTCGCGGCGAGGCGGAGCGAGGAACGGGGAACGTCCGCCGGGAAGAAAGCCGGGGACCGGAATTTCAGCAAACTGAAACCGCGGGAGGATTCAGGAACGCATGAAGGCGAGTGTCATTGATGGCAGGGCAAGCGCCCGGCTTGCCGCACTCTGTCGCACTTTGCGTTTGGGGATCAGAGGGCCATGTCTTCCGCCGTCGGCCGGAGAAAGCCTGGGTGGAGCGTCCGACTCGGGTGCTGTTCGCAGCGAGTCGCCGAACCGCGCACGCGAGTGGCAGGCTCCAGCTGGCATTCCCCTGCTACGACTACCGGATTCCAGCTCCACGACGGCGGCAAGGAACCCGGCACCGACGCCACCCCGCCGTTCGCTGGAGCGCGGGATCAGGCCGTGCGGTCCTAGTCGATGTCGTCCTCGTCTGGTGGCCTCTGGCGACGCTGCCACGGGTGCTTGGGACTGCGACGGGTCGCCTGCCAGCCCGGCGGTAGATCGGCCACCTGCAAAACGCTGGGATCACGGGCGACCATCGCCTCCAAGCAAACGACCCGCCCATCCTTGGTGCAGGCATCCGTGCTGCCGATGAACTGCCAGCCGTGGTCGTCGGCATCGTGGGAAACCAGCAAAATCGGCTCGGAGCCGTCCAAGACCTGCCGCATGGTGAGGGTCGCGCAGTTGCGCGGCTGATCGAAGGGCCAGTAGTCGCCGGTATGGTGAGGATGCGGCTGGCTAGCAGTCCGCCGGCGGAACAAGGCTCTGAACTTGTCGAACATACGATGGACGCAGCGCAGCCCAGCCTTCTTTTATCCCAACTGCTCTAGGGCTGCGGAGCTGCCGGGTGCTGCGGTAGTTCCGACGGCGGCGGGGGCGGCCGCTGCTGCTGCTGCTCCTGGATGAGAGTGCAGGTGATGAGCAGGGCCATGGAGAGCACGGCGCCGCACCAGATACGAATCATCCACTGGCGGAGGAGGGCGAGCCAGGTGGGTTGACGAAAAGGCGCGGGGCCGCGGCGGCCGAAAAAGCGGGCGAGGAAGAGGCGGGAGCTGCCGAGGAAATGGACGAGCCAGCCGCAGGCGAAAAGGCCGGCGAAGGCGAGCAGGAGGATTTGGAGGAGCTGGATGAGGGTCGTCATCGGGGGGGGAGGACCGGTGATCAGTAATCAGTCATTTGTTCGCGCTGCGCGCACCGATCACTGACTACTGACTACTGACTACTGACTACTGACTACTGACTACTGACTACTGACTACTGTCTCACTGACCACCTGCGATCACCACTCGCGCTTGTCGTCGATCCACTCGATGGCTTCTTCGAAGCCGGTGGCGTCGGCGATGCGTTCGAGGAGGTCGCAGAGGTCTTCGCGTTCGAGGGTGCAGATCCAGCCGCGGTCGTTGAGTTCGTTGAAGCGTTCGACGCAGGCGTAGAAGGCGGAGCGGACGGCACCCTTGGGGGCTTTGGCGCCGAGGGCGATCAGGTCGTCGATCAGCGTGCGGATGGATTGCTCGGAAGATTCGATGTCGTCAGTCAGGACGGTTCCAGCCCAGCTGGAAAAATGGGTATCGGTGCGGAATTGGCGGAGAGCTTCGAGATCGGACATGAATAGGGTTGAGGCGGGTATTGGGATGGCATTCTTCCGGCATGAACGCAAAGGGGTTCTGCGGAGTCTTTGCGCGGTGATTTTTTAGGGTTGCGAGGCCTCGATTTCCGGCGGGTGAAGCCGAGGCGCCTCAGCCGAGGCGGAAGTGCGGTGCTCAGCGCCCTGCTCGCACGGGCTCCAGGCAGTTCTACTTTTTCCCGAAGCGGTTTTCATCGAGTTGCCGCCATTTTTCGAACGCGATCCACGCATGAATGAAAGTTTGGCGTCGCGTTGCGACGCATCGGTTTCAAAAAACGCGCTCGGAGCGCGCGTTTCACCATTCTCACCGGCGGCGGGCGTGGCGCTGCTACGACGTGGCCTTCGGTTCGCTGAAGCAGAGGCGGTTGCCGAAGGGATCGATGACTTCGAGGATGCGGGCGTTCCAGGGGGCGTCTTCGATGCCGGGGCGCATGTTGGGATTGCGACGCTCGTGGAGTTCGCGGTGGAGGTCGTCGATGCCCTCGATGGGGATGAAGACTTTGCTGCCGGGGGTGCAATCGCCGTAGTGCTCGGTGAGGTGGAGGGTAACTGCGTCGCGGGTGACTTGCAGGTAGCGCGGAAAATCGGGGCCGAACTGGTGTTCCCAATCGACGGTGAAGCCGAGCCATTCGCAGTAGAACCGCCGGGCGAGCTGGTGGTCGAAGATGCGGATGAGCGGGATGGGCGCGCGGAGTTTCATAAGGGGAGCGGGATGAGGCGTGGGGGTCCGCTTAGCGAGGACCGGAAGGAATCGGCGCGATGCAGGAGACCTGGACGTCTCCCATGGAGCGCTGCACCCGCTGCTCCAACTCGGCGCGATCGGCCGGGGCCAAAGCCGCGGGGGCAAGCACCTGGAGCTGCCCATTGGTGAAAAGAATCACCGAGACCTCCGCGAACTGGGGCTGCCGGCGAAGCCGGGCCTGAAGTTCGGCCGCGCGTTGCCGGCCCTGTGCGAGATCGGGCGTCCGGGGAACCCACCCGCCCACGAACCAGAGTACACCAAGGGCCGCGCAGAGGAGCGTGGCGATGCGCAGGAGTCGCCCGAGGAATTCCCGGCCGAACGAGAAAGCGAGGGCGGAGGTTTTACTCATGGCTCGGAACAGAGGCTGGGCGTTTGCGGGTCGGGCTGAGTGGGAGGAGATGCGAGAGTCGCTCACCCGGCACCGACAGCCGGAGCGAAGCGGAGACAGGCGAAGCCAACGCGGTGCCCTCCGGACTGGCTAACGCGCGGCTTCTTTTTCCGCGAGGGCCTGGGTGACGGAGCGCGCGGGCGATGGGCCGGACAAGAGCGGCTTCAGCGGCTGGGCGCAGGCGACGGCGGAGACGTTTGGGCGCAGCTTTGAAAATCTATTTGAAGGCGGCAGCACGGCGCTGTGGCGCTCGAAGCTTTTGAATACGAAATTCAAGGAGGGCGACATCGTGCGGAGCTCGACCGCGATCGGGGAACTGAACGGCCGCACCACGGCGCAGCTGACCTCGATGGCAGGGCCGAGCATGACGGCACCGGAATTTTACCAGCGGCCGACGCGGACGCTCACGGCGGAAGAGGCTGCGCAATTCAATCGCGAGGTCGCGACGGAACTGGACGATGTGGATTCAGCGGAACAGCTCCGGAAATTTGGCCAGGAGGTCGTCGATCCGACGACCAAAAGCGGGGGCTGGATTCGGCGAAAGATCTGGCTGCCGGCGGTGGAATCGACGGCGCTGCTGGCGAGCATGGCGACCCCGCAACTGGCGCTGGCCACGCTGCCGATGCGGATCCTGAGCTATCAAAACGACGAGTACATGCGGCTACGGGAGTATCTGCCGCCCGAGCAGGCAAACCGGCAGGCGCTGCTCACGGCGGTGATGCAGGGAGGGCTGGATCACTTGGAGCTCGGCATCTTCAAAGGCTTCGGCTCGCGAATGCTGCCGAAGACGTTCCGGACGATGGAGCGGTTTGCGCTGCGGGGGCCGGCGGTGGGCCGCTTCCTGGTGAATGCGGCGGGGACGACGGTGGCGGAGAGTTTCGTCGAGGTGGTGCAGGATCATCTGGTGCCGGCGCTGTCGCAGGATTTGCTAAATGAAGATCCGCGGTTTGCGGTGGAATGGGGTCCGGTCTTCGTGGAAGCGGCCAAGGCGCTGCCGGAGACGGCGCTGGGGATGATGTTAGTCTCCATGGCGGGCGGCGCGGGGCAGGCGCGGGCGCAATCGGCCTATGTGCGGGAGCTGAGTTCGTCGCGGACGGCGATGCGGCTGCGCGGTTATTCGCTGAAAGATATCGCAGAGATCCAGGCCGCACCGCTGGAGCAGCGCGGGGCGATGCTGGCGGAGCGGCTGCCGCTGATGGCGCCCAAGGGCGCGGCGCGGGAGCAACTGCTGGCGGAGGTCCAGCAGCTTTGGAACGAGGAGCAAGGGCTGGCAAATGCGCAGCAGCAAGCGGCGATGGGCGAAGCGCAGGAGCTTTCGCGGCAGGGCTATGATCTCCGGCGTTCCGAAAACGGATGGGAGATTTCCCAGCCGGGGGGCGGGCCTATCCAGGTGGGCAGCGACGAGGCAGCCCGGCATATCTTTAACGAACTGCGGATGACGAATAGCCAGCGCCAGGCGGAGACGCTGGTGCGGATGATGGACACCTGGCACGACGCGGCACCGGAAGGCGTGACGCGTGAGACGACGCTGACCGGGGCGGACGCGCGCAGCGATGGGAGCAAGATTCGCTATTCGCGCGAGGGGCAGTTTTTGTACGAGGTCAGCTCGGCCAAGGACCTCGAGGAGCTGCGCCAGCAGGCGCGCATGTACGGCGAGCAAAGCGGTCACGAGGCGATCGATGTCGCCGTCAATGGCGTGAACTGGGTCGGCAAGGTGGCCATCGGCGCGAAGGAGATGATCCAACGGCTGGAGATCAATCAATCGCCGGATGCGGCGATGACGTTTCTGCACGAAGCGGCCGAGGCGGATTTGCGCATGGGGTTGCAAAGCGGGGCGATCAGCCAGGGAGAGATTCAGCAGGCGATCGCGGGGCTGGCCCGGGCTTTTGATCCCACGGCGGCGCGCACTGCGGAAGATCAAGCCTTTCGCGAGCGGGTGCAGCGGGTGGCGCGCGGCGAGGCAAATGAAACGGAGCTGCGCGAGACGCTTTCGGAGCTGGCGGTGGCGGATTTGCTCGGCCGGCGGCGCGACGGCTCTCCCCTGCCCGCCGGCAGCGTGACCACCGCTTTGCAGGAAGCGCTCTCGACGGCGACCAGCGAGCAGGAGGTGCGGTCGCTCGGTAAAGTGGGCGCCTTCCTCCGCGCGGCGAAGGAGTATTTCCGGGCGGTCTTCGGCACCGTCGCGGCGCTCAAGAAGGCGCGGCGGGAAGGCGGCGCGGAGGCCTTCGATACGCTGGCTAACAAACTCTTCGGCGAGCAGTGGTCGGCACCCGGGCAGTGGCAAGAGCTCGAATCGACAGGAGCATCTCGGACAGAAGAGGTGTTGGCCGGCGCCTTTTCGCTGCGTATCAACCGCCAACTCGACACCCTCAAGGAAAACCCTTCTTTCAATCCGGAAGAGCCGATCGGGGATCGCGGGCTCAAGTTCAGAAACGTCCTCGATAAGCTGCGCCATCTCGCGCACGGCTTCGATCGCCAGAAGGTGTCCGAATATATCGAAAGTCTGCGCTCGCTGCCCAACACCGAGCTCTACCTTAACGAAGTAGGCGACGTCGTCACGCTTCACGATTTCGCCGAGCAGTTCGCCTGGCTTCAGGAAAAGGGTGAGCCGTTTGGCTTGTACGAAAGCGGCGCTTTCGACCCGCAGAAGAAAAATATTCCCAAAACCACAGATCAAATGCCGAAGCTCGACGACCGCGGGACACCCGAGGAAGTCGAACAGCGTGTTTTGGATTTCATGCGGCAGAACCCAACGGTCACAGCTCCGGATGGTTCGAAAATCCTGATCGCCAATCCCCAAGCGGGTTCACTCTTAACGCGCGCCCGCCACTGGATAGGAAGCCACGCCAAAGGCGACCCGTACAAAAAGGGCGGTCGCGAACTGCGGCTCAACAAGATTCGCTCCATCGCGGCGATTCCATCGACGATTAAACAGGCCCAAGCCAAGGCGCAACTGGGCGAAGCCTTCATCTATCTGCGCCGCTATGCGGATGGTTCGCTGCACACGGTGTGGACCGATGTGGAGGGGCGCGTGAGCGATCACGGATTTGTGCAGGGTGGTGTCAATACGCAATACACCCTCGATCCTGGTCAAAAGATCGAGGGTGCAAAGGTCATCCAGGACTGGACGAGCGGGTTGGCCCCTGCTCCCCCCGTTAATCCGCAAGCGGATGCAGGGGTGGTTCGTACCTCGACACCGGGGCGGCAGCCAGAGGATCAACAGGGAGGCACCCCTAATTCTCCGGCGCAGAGCTACCTTAATGCCGAGGGCGACATTGTCAATACACCGCCGGCACCAGGTTCAATTCCTCAAGTCCATCCGAGCCAGGACGAAGGGACGGCCAATTTCAGCCTGGGTAGCGCTGAGCAGGTGCTCGCTCATTCACGCAGGCCGAATGGGACCATCGTACTGAGCGCCGACGACATGGTCGCAGCGCATCCGGAACACCAGGCCGCGCGCAACCTCACCGAGGCGCAGGCCGTTTACGAGCGACTCCAACCTGAGGCAGCCAAGGCGCGCGATGAAGCGTTTAAACTCATTTTAAGCCGCAACCCAAGTCCCGGGGACGAACAGGTGGTTTTTACCGCAGGAGGCCCGGCAAGCGGTAAGAGCACGGGGCTTTTCGAACTGCCACAACCCGTGCTGGTCTATGATACAAATCTGGGGAACCCAGATGCAGCAGAAACGTGGATTGGACAGGTCGTAGCTACGGGCCGCCGAGCGGTCATCCGATTTGTTAATCGAGATTTTTCAAATGCCGTACGCGCAAACTTGAATCGGGCACCAAAGGAGAACCGCCTGGTCCGCGCAAAGAAGATTGCCAAGGCACATTTCGATGCCCGCGAGTCGATTATAAAGCTGTTACAGCGGTTTTCCGACGACCCTCGAGTCGACATCGAATTGTGGCACAATCCCGAAGGTCTCCTTCAGCCAATGTCCCCGAAAGAACTGCTCGCACTTCCACGACCAAGCGTTGACACCTTGATCGAAAAAGCTTATCAAATATCCGATGAATTCGAACGAAAACACCCCGACGCCCGAGGACAAGAAATCGTTTCGGTATTCAGGCGATAATTGGAAGGAAGTCTCGCGAGCCGATAGTAGATTGGCGATGGACCGCTTGAACGCCCATATTCTCGAAGCGCAACGTCGAGGCGTACCACTCGACCAAGTTCTCGAGGAGAAGGGACTGCGACACCGGTACGGCCAGAGATAACTTCCAGTAGATTCAGCGGCGAATATTAAGGTTGGGAGCCGCGGCAAGAGACGCTTTCGGAGCTGGCGGTGGCGGATTTGCTCGGCCGGCGGCGCGATGGCTCTCCCCTGCCCGCCGGCAGTGTGACCACGGCTCTGCAGGAGAAGCGCTCTCGACGGCGACCAGCGAGGAAGAGGTTCGGTCGCTCGGCAAAGTGGGCGCCTTCCTCCACGCGGCGAAGGTGTATTTCCGCGCGGTTTTCGGCACGGTGGCGGCGCTGAAGAAAGCGCGGTGGGAAGGCGGCGCGGGGGCGTTCGATGCACTGGCTAACAAACTCTTCGGCGAGCAGTGGAAGGCGCCAGGACAGTGGGAACAACGCGGCACCGCGACCAATCGCGAAGCACATGCCGTACTCACAAGCGACTCCGTGGGTGCGCCGGGCGCCGGGGCGTTTAGTCTAAACATTCCAGAGCGCAGACGGCATGCGATCAAGGAGGCTCCAGAGCTCTCGCTTCCGAGCGCCGAAAGAGCCCGCTGGACGGAATAAAAGCCCCAACGCCCGAAGATCGCCTGGCTGCCTGGAACAATTGGGTCCAGCGCGAACCGGATCGGTGGAAGGAGCCGGTACAAACGGCGGAAGGCCCGGTGACAATCCCCTCCGAGGCAGTGGATCGTGCCTTCATGGAGGGTAGTGAAAACCGCGCACTTCACTTCGAAGCAGCCGCGCGGATCCAAGACTTGCTCGTTCATTCCGTCCTCGCCTTGGTTGACTGGCCGGGCAGTTATCATCCCAGCTTGCCCGACGCGCTCCATCGCTACGCCTGGATGAAATTTTCCGACGGCCATCCCCGCCATGTGCTCATCGAGGTCAGCCGACGCAAGTCGAAATCGGGAGCGAGCCTCGGCTACTTCCTCGAGTCGATCGAAGTACTGAAAAAGGCGAGAAGAGCTTCCCTAGCCACCGGGAGTGCCCCCGGCAATAGCTCGGTTTCGTCGTCAGCCCTCGAGGCCTTCCACAGACAAATCAGACCAGAACATCGCTACGTTGAAGGCGGCTCAAACGGCCGCCCGCGGGCGGCGCCCGCGGGCTCGATCTTCGCCTCCGAACTTTCGCGGGACGGACGTGCTTACCTCCGGATCATCAAGCGCCATACCGGTATACGCATCCCACGGAAGCAGCGCAGACTACTTGCCAAACACCTGCGGGAAAACAGCCATATCCGGCTGACAACCGAGGAAGGAAACAGGAGTCGGGATGAATTTGATCGAGTACGACAGAAAACGATCGCAGAGTGGGAACGACAAACCGAACAAAAATGGCCCCGATATACCGAAAACGCGCTGAATGACGCAGGGGAGGTTGTGCGATATAAAGGATTTTACTACGACGCCCACCACCTCATCGAGAACATCTACAATGGTCCCCACGTATGGTGGAATCTTGTTCCTGCTCGCAGTCCCGACGTGCATCAAAATGGCATTCACGTCGAGCCCGTCTCAAAGCGTCTACAACCTTAGTTGACCATGTTCGAACATCTTAAAGGAAAATTTCAAACTATCGACCCGCCGCCTCACGACACACTCCCGGAGAAACTGGAAGCGATTAAACGTAAATTCCCTGCCCTTCCTGAAGACTACCTAGTATTCATGCAGGAAATCGGTCATGGACATATGGGATGCTTTATTCTCTATTCAGGACCTTCCGAAGCCGCTCTTACCTTCAAAGATCGCGATGAAGCATGGGCCAGCATCATTTTAATCGGCGACGACATGCAAGGTTATCGAATCGGGTTCGATAGTGAGGACGAGTTTCGGATGATCGAAATCGATCCTCGCGGCAAGCTTAGATATCTCCCCGAACGAACTTTTGGGGAGTATTTGCTCCGCAAGCTCCGCAACGTGGGATGGGTTTGACGAAAATGCCGTTTCGGTCACATCCCCCGCGGCGAGACTCAGGGTAGCGCTTATTGGGCGCACCCAAACCGGACTCTGGCAAGGCCCAGCCGAGGCCAATGCCACCGAAATCCTCGATACTTCGCGGCATCTCGATGCAGATCTGTCTTGCCCGTTTGGTACGAGAGACGCCCCAAAAGATATGGAAGAGAAGACCTTCGACCAACAGGTTTGAGTCTCACCTGAAGAGACCTCCGAGGAATAGCTAAATCCCTTGGCATCGACCAAAACCATGATTTTGACGCCCTTGCCGACTCGGGTCGCAGAGTTCCGGCATATAGCTCACGGCGCCTAAACTCAGGCGCAACGCGATCATGGCAACTTCGCAATACCCGGTTGAGTCCCGACGTGGGTGAGACGCACCGAGTTGAATTTGATCGAGTTCGCGCAAAGGAAATTGCGGAATGGGAACAACAAGCTGGCCAGAAGTGGCCTCGATACGTGGAGGACGTATTGAATCCGCAAGGTGAAATCATCAATTCAAGGGCTTACCCCACGACGCACATCACATCATCGAGAACGTTTGCAATGGTCCACATTTGTGGTGGAATCCAACCCCAGCTCGCAACCCCGATGCCCATCAGAGCGGCATACACGAAACGGCCATCACCAACCGTCTATTCCCGAAATAGCCCTATGTTCGAAGATATCAATTGAAAATTAGCAGACTTGATCCCCCACCTAGACCAGTCGCGGCTGAAAAGATCAATATCCTGCGTTCAAAATATATCGACCTACCGGAAGACTACCTCTCATTCCTCTACGAGATAGGGTGTGGAGGATTCGAGTCTTTCACCCTTTACTCAGCGCCGTTCAGCCCCAATTTCTTTTTCCGAGACAATGAAAAACTGGATGGTTTACTATTAATAGGCGACGACAACCAGTTTCATAGGATAGGCTTTGATCCTGAAGATGAATTTCGACTAATAGAAGTTGACCCCCGAGGTACTATGAGATACCGGAGCGAGCAAAGCTTCACCGAATTTTCCAATCGAAAACTCCGGCATCTCGGAGCCGAAAGCCCCGAAGATGGTCCTCCACCTGCGTGAACGAACCACATCCCTCCTGGTTTTGATCTCAACAAAGAATTCAAGCGGTGGATCAGCCAACCAGTCGTCATCCGAGCTTGTCTGATGTGCTCCATCGCTACGCCTGGATGCGTTTCGCCGATGCCGCGACTCGCCATGTTTTACTCACGGCCAACCGCCTCAAATCAAATTCAGGGGCCGACCTCGGTTACGTTCAAACTCCAATCAGACCAGAACATCGCTACGCGGGGAAAACACGGGATGGCCGAACTCGAAATGGTAAAATATCGGCCTTTCAAGCTTTTCGCTTTAAGCGTCCTCTGGCGAACCGCTGCGACCGATCACCAATTTTTTAAGAACATTGACATCGGGATACACAAAGAAGAGCTCCGCAAAATGGTCAGGTCGTCGGAGCCCGGTCCACCGTGGAAGTATCCAGTTCAAATTCTAGGTTTTCTTGAAGAACCACCGAAGACTTTCCCTCCTCCGTTAGTTGGGCAGATGGATCAGTTCGGGCCCTTTCCGCCTCTTTGGTGCCAAATCTTTCTTGGGCGCTGGCTATTGGTCATTCATCTGTACAAAAACGCTCCCGAAATTCCGTTTCGCCTACTGGATGTCCGACCAGAATTGCCCTCTGTAGCAATGTTTATGCACTGGTCCGAAAGCGCGCAGGATGTGTATTCCCGCAAAGCGATGGCTTACGTCGCTCATCATTTGGCAGTTGGAACTCGAACGAAAAGGGCTCGAGCGGCGGGCGGGGCAAGTTGAGCCTCAAAGTCCTGCCCTGCCTGACGTACTTTGCTCCGCTTTGCGGTCGAAAATGAGGCACGAACGGCGACCGCCGGTCAGCCAGTCGAGGTGGCGGAAGCTCGCCCGGCACCGATGACGCGGTGCCCTCCAACCTACAAGCACGCTCTACGTGTGCTCGTGGAGGGCGTTGCTTTCGTAGGCTTCGATGAGTTTTTCGAGGGCGGCGATTTCGTTGCGGAGGCGGTCGCCGGTCTCGGTATCGGCCACAGTGCGGGGCTGGGGGTAGGTGCGGATGTGGTCGATGGAGGGGATGATGTCGGCGCCGTCGTGGATGGCGTCGGAGACGGATTCGAAATGGTGGTGGAGGGCGAGTGAGGTGCGCTCGGCATCGAGGACGAGGGTGTAGCCTTTGTCGCCGTAGGCTTGGGAAAAGGCGCCATCGATGGTGACAGCCTGGCCGCTGCGTTTGAGCGGGGATTCGCCTTTTTCGATCTTCACGGGGACGTGGCCATTCACGATGAGGCCGTGCTCGGGGTCGCAGCCAAATTCGGCGAGGACTTTCCGGCAGAACCACGGTTCGTGGATGAGCTCGAAGTACGGATTTTTGGTCTCGTGATGGGTGTGTTTGTCGGCGAGGAAATAGCTTTCGAAGGTGGTCATCTTGTCCTTGCCGAAGACGGGGGAAAGCGGGCCGCTCCAGAGGTACCAGAGGAGGTCGAGGCCTTGCGGGTCGTTGGTGCGGAGGGTGCGCTGGACGACGAGGTCGAGTTCATCGAAGAGGGCGCGGCCGCGCAGCTCACGGCCATTGATTTCGAGGGGGAGAAATTCGCCCGCGGCATCGACGGGGACGCAGCCGTGAAAGATGAGGTTTTCGTCGCGCCGCAACCACAGGGTACCTTTTTGCGCGACGTACTGCATGTGGCGCCAGAGGACGGGGCTTTGGAGGAAGGAGCGGCGCAGGCGTTCGAGGCAGGTTGTTTCCTCGGGGCTGAGGGCGTTGGGATTGGCCCAGTCGATGGTGGGGAGATAGGTATCGAGGAGCGGGTGGGTGTGGCCATCGAGGGTAATGGTGCCGGCCTGCGGATCGATGAAGCGGAGGAGATTGCGGTGGGCGAGATGGAGCTGCGGATTGCGCTCCATGAGCTGGCCTTCGAGCTTGAACTGAATGATGGCGATGGCCTTTTGCATGCGGGCCATGTGGAGCGGGTCGCGGAGGCCTTCGCCTTTGCAGGGAAACTGGGTGGCGGGGTCATCGCCATAGACGTCGCGCACGAGGCGCTCGAGCGGGGCGAGCGGGATGCCGTAGCCTTCTTCGAGCTGGGAGAGGCGGCGGTAGCGGAGGGAGATGCGGAGGACGGTGGCGATGCAGGCTTCGCTGCCGAGGCAGGCGCCGAGCCAGGAGGCGTCGTGATTGCCCCAGGTGATGGCGACGTTCGGCTGGCGGGTGAGCGTTTCGATGACGCGATCGATGCGCGGGCCGCGGTCGCCGAAGTCGCCGGCGACGACGAGTTCGGAGATGAGGAGATTGCGGATGACGCGGGCGATGAGCCGGAGGAAATCGAGCTCGCGGCCGTGCTGGAGGATGGGGGCGAGGAGCGCGGCGTAGTAGGCGGGCTGGCGCTCGAGGAAGACGCCGTAGAGGAGCTCGCGGAAGGCGCCGCGGAAGCTGGCGGGAAAGACCTGCTCCATGGTGGCGAGGTCGTACCGCCGGGAGAGGACGCGGAGGAGTTCGAACATGCGCCCGACGATGTGCCGGACGAATTCGCCGCGCTCGGCGGCGCCGGCAAAGGTGCGCTGCATGAAGGTTTCGCGCGGGTAGTAGATGAGGTTGAGGAGCTCGAGTTTTTCCGCGGGATCGAGGCGGTCGCCGAAGGTCTGGTCGACGAGGGGGCGGAGGCTGCCGGAGGCGTTGTTGATGATGTGCTTGAGCTTCACGTACTCGCCATGCACGTCGCTGATGACGTGGATGGTGCCTTTGGGCAGGGTGAGCGTGGCGCGCAGCCCGGCGATGGCGGCGAGGGCGGCTTCGGCGGTGGGGAATTGCTCGCGGAGGGCGCGAAGGTAGATGAGGGTCTGCGCGTCGAAGGGCGACATAGGCCGGCACGATGGGCGGCGGCGCGGCGGTTGTCACGCCTCGGGGGCGAAGTTACGGCGGGGCTTGATCAGTCCTCTCCTCTTCGGCCCGCTTGGGCGGTTTCCCTCTCGGCTCATAGAGCCAGCGCTACACGGCGCTGCGAGTCGCGCGCTCCACCCAGAAAAGGCCCTCCGCGGCCGGGGCTATCACTCCACCTCCATCGCCCTGGTCAGCCGAGCAAGGGGGCGACGATCCAGGGGAGTTTGCGGCGGAGCTGGCTCTGGCGAATCCGGAGCCGGAGCCCGGGGCGAAAGCGATCCTCAAACCGCAAGGTCTCCTTCCTGATCCAAACCGCGATTTCGTGCCGCGGAGAGAAGGTGAAAATGTAGCTGCCATCGTAGGCGTGGCCGACGCTGGTATAACCGAGCGGGCGAAAGCATTCGTGGAGCCGGCGCAGAATGGTCCCGCGGTCGGCGGCGATGGCGACTTCATAACGATCGGTCACCGCGCCCAAACCAAGGCCGCGAAAATGGGAGAGGACCTTTATCGGCACGGGGACTCGGGCGGCGGAGGCTTGGCGAGGGCTGGGTCGTGGCTTAATAAAGTGCCGGGTGGGAGGTCGCCGGCCAGCAGGGTTTGGAGCCGGGCGAGCACGTGCTCGTGCGAGGGGCAAACATAGGCGCCGACGAGAAAGGTGGAGCTGCCGCCGGGCAGGTCGATGCAGGCGGATTTGATTTCACCGCTCCACGCAGACTGATCGGTATCCCGCTCGAGTTTTCCCTCCTCGGCGGCGAGGGCGGTCTCCAGGAGGGTGCAGGCAAAATGAACGTATCCGGCGGGAGTGGCGTAGAGGGAGGATTCGGCGGGATCGGTGTCGGAGGCGAGGGCGACCTGGTCGCGCCGGCCGGCGAGATGCTGCCGCAGGAGGGCGATGGCCTGGAGAAGTTCGTTCATCGGACGGGATCGAAAAAGCAGGCGGCTCCCCTACCCTGCGACGGCCTACCGGGGAATGAAGAAGTGGCCGAAGCGGAGCATCAGCCCACCAATGCCGAGCAGGATGGGGACGAGGCCGATCAGTTTCCGGTGCTTGAAAACCAGGACTCCGCCCAAACCGATCGCGGTGCCGCAGGCGATGACTCCCACGTAGAAAGGAGCCCAAAACAAGACGGGCGCGATGAAGCTGATTTTGAGCAGGTAATCGTTTTCCTGCCCGGCGATCGCTTCCTTGATTTTCGCCATTTTCGCAGGATCCGGCGGCGCCTGATCCTTGAGGTGAGGCAGCACTTCATCGAGCCGGCGATAGACGGTCGCGGCGGTCGGGCGGCACGGCATATCGGCGGTGATCTCGCGCCGGTGCTTCATGCGGTTCACTTGAGCGATGGTGAACGGGCCCAGCTCGGCTTCAGCTCGCTTGAGAAAATAGGTCGGAGGGTTGGACATTGAGGGGGGAAATGCGCCGGGCGCAGGCTCCATGGGCAAAACCCGGGATAGGGTAAAGCTAATTAGAAAGGTTTTATTTACAATCCGGTGCAACCAACCGTGGGATTGGTAACTCTTCGGTTGGTTTTTACCAATGTGACTTGCCCGGCGGGGCGGCTCTGTGGCAGTGGTCGGGTGATGTGTGGAGATTCCGCGTTTTCCAGTGTGAAGGTTTGGCCGCGGCTGCCGAGGGCGGCGCGTCGGCCAGCAAAACGCACAATGCCCCGCTGAGTCTCTGAGCCTGGTTACTTGAACCGCCCCCTTTTCCCGACCGATTTGCCCATGATTGTTGCCCCGCGCCTGCGCTTGTTTCTGTTTGGTTTGCTGCTCGCCATTTTCCTGCCTAGCTGGGCTGGCGGACAGACACCGGGAACGCTGGACTCGACCTTCCAGACCGGGTCTTCGATCGATAGCCTGGTCATGGCGATCGTACCGGCTGGTGGAGGGAAAGTGTACATCGGAGGAGGGTTTTCGGCTGTGCACGGAGCGGCCCGCAAGGGAGTCGCCCGGCTCAATGCCGATGGTTCGGTGGATCCGACTTTCAACCCCGGCACAGGGGCCACCGGAGGCTACGTCAGCGCAATCGCCGTGCAGGCGGACGGGAAGCTCATGATCGCCGGAAATTTCACGAGTGTAAACGGCACGGCCCGCAATCAAATTGCGCGGCTCAATAGCAATGGGACGCTCGATACTTCCTTCAATCCGGGTACCGGGCCCAGTTACACCGTCAATGCCGTGGCGGTCCAGGCGGATGGAAAGATCCTGATCGGGGGGGACTTCACTAGCTACAGCGGCACGGCTCGCGCCCACCTCGCGCGGCTCAATAGCACCGGTTCGCTGGATACCTCCTTCGTGGTCGGCACGGGAACGGAAGCCAGGGTCAACTCCATCATCGTACGGGACAGTGGGAAGATCCTGATCGGGGGCGAGTTCATCAGCTACAACGGATCGAAAGCGGTGGGGATCGCCCAGATCAATAGCAACGGGAGTTTCGATTTTGCCCCCCCGATCTCGTACCAGAACTCGGTGAATGCCTTTACACTGCAAGCCGATGGACAGATCCTGGCCGCAGGGAAATTTTACATCACGTGGCCGAGTGACTTTAGGCGCCTCTTTCGGTCCACGAGCACTGGCTCGGAGGGCAGCTACATCGGGCCCAGCACCGGCGCGAACGGTGAAATCTGGGCCATTTCCGTGCAGGCGGATGGAAAGATGCTGATCGGAGGCGATTTCACGAGTTATAACGGCACCCCGCGCAACCGGATCGCGCGGCTGAACAGCGACGGCAGCCTCGATACGACCTTCAATCCAGGGGCCGGCGCGGACAGTCGGGTGCAAGTCATCGTTCAGGACACAGACGGGTCGATTTTGATCGGGGGCTATTTTTCCAGCTATCAAGGAACGCCGCGGACCCATTTTGCGCGGCTGCTTGCCAATGGCGGGCTCGATCCCGCATTCCAGGTCAATACCGGCGCCACGGACAACGTGAATGTCGTCGCTGCCCAGGTGGATGGAAAGGTCGTGATCGGCGGAGCCTTCACGGGTTACAATGACGTCGCCCGCAACCGGCTGGCGCGGCTGGAAGCCGATGGCAGTGTGGATCTCTCTTTCAATCCCGGCACGGGACCGAACCAGGAAGTGATCGCCCTGGCGATCGGCGGGGACGGAAAAATGATCATCGCGGGGAATTTCACCTCGTACAACGGCGCAACCCGAAACCGGATTGCCCGGATCAATAGCGATGGGAGCCTGGATCCCAGCTTCGATCCCGGTGTCGGGCCTAACAACCTGGTCACTTGCGTCGCGCTGCAAGCCGACGGCAAGATCGTGATCGGGGGCAGTTTCACCACGTACAGCGGCACGGCCCGCGGCTTCCTCGCGCGGATCAATGCGAATGGCAGCCTCGATACGGCGTTCAATCCATCGCTGAGCCTGGATGGAAAGGTGAACTGCCTGGCGCTCCAACCCGACGGGAGAATTTTGGTCGGCGGGGATTTTTCCATCTACAGCGGCAGGGCCTGGAACGGGGTGCTGCGATTGCAGAGTAGTGGGACCCTCGATTACAGTTTCACCGACGGTCCGGCCGAAGGTACGAGCATCAATGCCATCGTGCTTCAGCCCGATGGAAAATTCCTGCTCGCCGGCCAATACGCCCTGCAGGGGAGTGGAGGCTTCGTATACGATCTGGGCCGGTACTATAGCAATGGCCGCGGCGATGAGACCTTTCGCGGCCTCAGTGGTCCGGATAACAAAGTCCTCAGCATGGCGCTGCAAGCAGATGGGAAGCTGCTGATCGGTGGACTATTCACGACGTTCTGGGGCACCTCGCGCAGCCGGATCGCGCGGCTCCTGAGCGACGGCAATGTGGACCTGAGCTTCGACCCGGGGTCGGGCACGAACTCCGAGGTTCGCACACTCGCGGTGCAAGCCGATGGGAAGGTGCTCGCCGGCGGGGCGTTCAGCGTCTACAACGGCGCGGCCGGCAGCTACCTCGTCCGGGTGGCCAATGGTGAGGCGCCCCAGGTGCTGGCGGCGCCGGATGCGACGCGGATCGTGTGGAGCCGCGGGGGCACAGGGCCGGAGCTGGCGGGGGCGAGTTTCGAAGTGAGCACCGATGCGGGCACCAACTGGACTCCGCTCGGCAACGGGACGCGGTCGACGACCGGCACGGAGTGGCAGCTGGCCAATCTCTCACTGCCGGCGGCGGGTTGGCTGCGGGCTCGGGGCCGCGCGCCCGAGGGGCAGTGGCTCGTCGAACAGGTGGCGACCTACGATGCCAATGCGCAGACCCTGCTCGCGCCTGCGGGCGGTACGCTGACGGGCGCTCCCGTGGCGGTTTCCTTTTCGCTGCCGGTCGCGGCGGTGCCGGGCAGTTTGAAGTTAAGCTTCGGAGCAAATATCCTCACGCTGGCATCCGCCCAGGAATCGGCCGGCCCGCACAGCTTCAGCTTCGTCCCGTCGAACCCGACCGCGAATGCCGAGATCGCGAGCGGCAATGCGATCCCGGATGGGACTTATGCGGTCACGCTGAGCTATCAGGCGGCACCGGCATCGCTCCCGGCCAACGACACCACCGCCGGGGTCATCATCGACACCACGGCGCCGAAATTTGGGACGCTGTCGAATCTCACCAGGGAAGCAACCGCCCCGGAAGGCGCGATGGTCAATTTTCCCACGATCACGGCGACAGATGCGGTGACGGCCAATCCGACGATCACGTTTTCGCAGAACAGCGGGACGGTCTTCCCGCTGGGCAGCACCCAGGTCTTCGTCACCGCCAGGGACGCAGTGAACAACAGCACCACGCGCAGCTTTTTCGTGACCGTACAGGATACCACCGCGCCTTACATCGGGCATTACAATGTAGTCGTCGAAGCGACGGGAGCCGACGGAGCGACGGTGAACTATGATCCCGCTACCGTGATCGATGACGTCACGCCAAATCCGGCGATCACCTATTCGAAAGATAGCGGGACGGTTTTCCCGGTCGGAGTCACCACCGTGCTGGTCACAGCGAAGGATGCGAGCAACAATACCCGCACCTACAATTTTAAGGTGACGGTGCAGGACACGACCGGGCCGAGCATCACGCCGCCGGCCGACATCGTGGCGGAAGCCACCGGACCGAATGGAGCGATCGTGAATTTCGATCCGCCGACGGTGAGTGATGTGGTGACGGCGAACCCCGTGATCACCTATTCGAAAAATAGCGGGACGCTTTTTTCTCCGGGGCTGACGGTGGTGACGATCACGGCGAAAGACGCGGCGAACAATAGCTCGACGACCACGTTTAACGTCACCGTGCAGGACAGGACGGGGCCGATGATTGCAGCGCACGCGGATGTGACGGCGGAGGCGGAAGGCCCGGACGGCGCGGTGGTGAATTTTTCATCCGGGACCGCGACCGACCTCGTCTCGGGAAATGTGGCGGTGACCTATTCGCAAAATAGCGGAACGGCTTTTCCGCTGGGCGACACGGTGGTGACGATGTCGGCCAAGGATGCGCTAAACAACAGCAGCACGCGCACCTTCACCGTGACGGTGCAGGATACCACGAAGCCAGAGATCGCGGTGCATGCCAACGTCTTGGCCGAAGCAGAGGGGCCGGATGGTGCAGTGGTGCATTTCGACCCGGCAACGGCTAATGATCTGGTGACGGCAAATCCGGTGATCACCTACTCGCAAAATAGCGGAACGCTTTTCTCCCTGGACCAGACCCAGGTGACGATCACCGCGAGGGATACGGCGAACAATACCAGTACGCGCACCTTTATCGTGACGGTGGAGGACACGACCGCGCCGGTGGTGCACGTGCCGGAGAATATCGTAGCGACGGCGACGAGTGCGGCGGGCGCGGTGGTGAACTTCAGCGTCAGTGCGGACGACCTGGTCGATGGAGCGGTCACGGCGACAGCCAATCCAGCCAGTGGCAGCACGTTTCCGTTCGGCACGACGACGGTCACCGTGACGGCGACCGATCATGCGAACAAAACCGGCACAGCGACCTTTACCGTGACCGTGCAGAAATCGGGCGATGCCGCGCTGGCGAGCCTCTCGGTGGCGGGCGCGGAGCTGGTGCCGGCTTTTGATCCCACGCGGACGAGTGGCTACACAGTGACGGTCGGCAATGCGATGAACTCGGTGGCCATCAGTGCGGTCCCGGCTTTTCCCGATGCCACGCTGGTGCAGACGCCGGCGGGAAATCCGGTGACGCTGACGCAAGGTCCCAATACGGTGCAGATCGTGGTGACGGCGCAGGATGGGACGACGACGCGGACTTATGAACTAAACATTCGCCGGACGGTGGAGGATAACATCAAGCCCGTGGTGAAGATCGCCGCGCCGGGCGGCAAAATGGGGGCGGGTGCTTTCACCGCCAGCGGGACGGTGGCGGAAACCGTGGGCCTCGCCCGTCTGACGGTGAAACTGAACGATGAACCGGCGGTGGCGGCTCCCCTGCCCTCCGATAGCGGCGCGGCGATCCCGTGGAGCGTGGCGGGGCTGGTGCCGGAAAACGGGCCGAATGTCCTCACGGTCACGGCCACGGACTACAATGGCAACGTGGCCACGGCGAAGAAGACGTTTACTTCGAGCAGCGATGCGTTCGCCGGGCGCGCCGGGGTTTACAATGCGCTGCTCGAGCCGCTGGGTACGCCGGGCGCGGCGGCGATCGGGCTCGTGACGGTGACGGTGACCCGGACGGGATCTTTCACCGCGAAGGTCAAACTGCCGGGCGTGGCGAAGGGGCTCAGCGGCATCCTGAGCTACGACGGCGCGGCGCGCTTCAAAGTGAAAGCGGCGCTGGTGCCGAGCGTGCCGCTGGGTGCGCCGGGATCGTTCAGCTTTGGGGTGACGGAAGCGGAGGGGCTCGTGGGCAGCACTGATCTGGCGCAGTTTGCCGGAAAGATCGCTCCCTTCAGTTCGAAGAACAAAGTGCCCGCGCCGCCTGAAGAAACATTCCTGAATCTGCCCGCGGCGAATCCGATGCGGGGCCTGTATACGGCGCGGATTTTTCAGCCGGGTCCCGCGGCGGGAACCCCGCCCGGGTTTGGCTATGTCTCGGTGAAACTCACTAACACGGGGAGTCTCTCCGTGGCGGGCAGCCTGCCGGATGGAACCAAACTTTCGGCCGCATCGAAATTGCGGGCGGACGGGTCGGCGCCGATTTTCGCGCTGCTCTATGGAGCTAAGGGAGGCTTCGGTGCGGACCTGAACCTCGCGGCCGGTGCACCGGAACTGGCCGGGGAAAAAATCGTGTGGGTGCGGCCCGGGAAAGCGACGGATCCGTTTTTCCCGGACGGCTGGGAAACAGGGCTGGACCTGGAGGTGGCGGGGGGGCACTGGCCTGGGGCGGATGGGCCTCCGCTCGACCTCGGCCAGGCGCCGTCCGATCCGGTGGCGGGCAATGCGACGCTGGAATTCACGGAGGGCGGTTTATCGGGCTCCCTGTTCAAGCCCGTGGATCTGAACCCGGAGACGGGCAAGGTGACGCTCGTGCTGCCTGCGGGCGAAACGGCGAAGGGTTATACGTTCAAGGCCAACGCCACGACGGGGCTTTTCAGCGGTACGGTGACGATCGAAGGGAAGGCGAATGCCTATCAAGGTGCTTTCATCCGTCTGCCCAGTGGGGCGCTGGGAGCCGGATTTTTCTTGAACAAGAGCGCCGCGCAAACTGGAGGCGTGGTGTTTCAGCCATAGCGCCTGGATGAGGGTGCGCCGGCTCTGCTGAAAATGGTCGCTACACACCGATCTTTAGAACGTTCCAAATTGAGTCGTAGCCGCAATCCTGAAGGGATTGAATCATCCAGCCCAGGGTTGCGAGGTACGAGCTACCCTGGGAATCCCGCCCCAACGAACCAACCCTGCAAGGGTTGAATCTCTCCGCCTCAGCCGAAATCGGGTTCAACCCTTGCAGGGTTGATCATCTTTTTGTCGAAAACCCAGGGTAGGCCACAGGGGTGGCCAACCCTGGGCTGGTCGATGGAATCCCGTCGGGATTCACGCATCCGCGAAATGTACGGAATCACACCGCGTAGCGGAACTAATCGGCTACGACTTTATTTAAACCGCCCCAAAGCGTAACCGTGACTACGGGTACCGTGATGGAACATACGCTCGATTTGACGCAGGCTTAGCCCGGGTACTTTTCGAATTTGGGCAACGCGGGATTCATCTGGTCCCAGGGGTTTGCGTCGCAGGTCCAGACGTCGAATTGCTGCTCGAACCAGGTCGGGTCGTCGAGGCTGGCGGTGCGAATGCCGACAATGTTCGGATTCGCGTCGGGGTTGCCGGAAATCGGGGCGCCGCAGGCGGGGCAAAAGGCGCGGCGGGTCAGGCCGCCGGCTTCGCTGGGCGTGCCGTAGACGTGGGGTTCGCCCTGGACGATTTTGAAGGCTTCCCGGGGCACGATGACGGAGGACGAAAACGGGCCGCCGCTGGAGCGCTGGCAATCGCGGCAGTGGCAGTGGAGCATCGCGAGAGGCTCGGCGGTGGATTCATAACGAATCGCCCCGCAGATGCAGCCGCCGAAGAAAGGAATGGTGCGAGTGGACATGGTCTTTGCGGGTTGAATGAGTCGGTTGGTTTCATTGCTACGACGAACGGGCGGGCGTTTGAGGACAGCGATTTTTCGTTTTGTTCGTGGGGGCGACGAGGTCCGGGTGATTGACCTGAATCCCCACCCTCCCGGAGGTTCGGGCGGCCTCCAGGCGAAGGACGAAAGATCAGCACTCGATCCGAATTTTTCGGCTGGCGTTCGTTCGGGAGGGATGGCTTGGATGGCGGAGTATGAAGATCCCCTTTTTGAGTGTGGCGATGCCGGTGCTTTTGCTGGGCGGAATCGAGCGTGGATGGGGGCAGGATTCGATCGCGATCCCGGGGACGCCCAAGGGGGATTTGCCGACGGAGCTGCTGCAAAGCCGGACGTATTGCCGCGGGATCGACTGGCAGCTGGAGGCGATCGAGAAACGTTTTCCCAGGCTGGCAGTCCAGGTGGTGGCGGCGAAAGCGGCGTGGCAGGCGTCGCCTTTCTGGCGGGCGGCTGCGGCGATCGAGGCAGATCTTTTTGCGAAGGCCGGAGACGAGGCTCGGTCGGGTCTGGCCCGGGCCGATCAGCAAATGAAAGACACCGCCATGAAGCTGGTGGAGATCAAGACCGAGGGCGACGCGATCGGCTATCTCTACCAGGTGGAGCAGCGGGCGAAGGGGAAGATCGAGCCGGCGATGGTGCGGGGGAATTTGTTATGGAATTACCCGCCCTACAACGAAGCGCCGGAGAAGGAATTTCAAGCGGGCTTCACCGACGAGATCACGGACGTCGCGGATGGCGTGGCGGTGACTTTCCAGGTGCCGCTCAGCTGGAAGCAGGAAAAGTCCTCCACCCGCGGGCTGATGTCTTTCCGCAATTGCTATGGCCACGGGAATGTGTGGACGACGGTGCTGATCCAACCGACGGCGAATCGTGAAGGCCGCCCGATTTCCGGCCAGGAGGCGTTTGATGTCTATTCGGAGGACTATTTGCGCGGGGAATACGCGCGTCTTGGCATCGAGCTGAAATCCTTCCTGAAAACGAAGGTAAACGGAATGCCGGCGCTGCTCTTCACCCGGGAACAATTGTACGAGCAACTCGGCACGCGCGCGACGAGGGCCGCGGAGGTGATCCGGGCGTTTTCCGGGATGAAGATGATCAGTTTTCAGATCAATACCCTGGGGCCGGAGGGCGCGCCGACCGCAGCGACCCGGATCAAGAAGAACGAGGCGTTGTTTCAATTGATCGGCGGTTCGCTGCGGGTGGAGGGTAAGTAGCGGCGATGGATTTGCGCATCGCTTCTTGCAGCAGGATCAACTTCGCTGGATGAAGGCGAGGTCGAGGTCATGAACAAATTCGAGATTTGTCCCAAGTGTGGATCGGCGAGCCCGGGCGAAGGGATACGTTGTGCGTGCGGGTACGATTTGCCGCCGCGGGTCGAAGGAGCGGCGAGCACGGCGGTCCCGGCGATGAAGCCGGCTTCCGGCGAGGGACCAATCGCGGGGCAACTCGGGGGCGGGATCGCGCTGCTGGGGCTGGGAGCAGGGATTTTGGTCAGCCTGTATGGGGCGTTTTTTGGGCCAGTCGCCCTGGAAAATTTATGGGCGATCGCCTTGCTCGTTTCCATAGTCCCGATGGCGGTGATCATCGCGGCTCGCTTTCAGGAAGACGACGGGATCGTGGCGGCGGCGCCGCGCTGGGTCCAACAACTGCGGCGCGGAATGCTCGTGACCACACGAGTGACGATCGTGGTCTGGATCGTGGCGTTTGCCGCCTATTTTGGCCTGTCGCGAGGCGAGGGCCGAGTTCGCGAGGGTTTTGTTTTTCAAAAACACGAGCACTATTTCCTGCTGGGTGACGGAGGACAAAAAACGAAGTCACGGCCACGCGGTATCGGGCGATCGGGGCCAGCTACGCCGTGGCTCTCCACGCCATGGGCCTGTTTTTCCTCCTGACGGTGACCCGGGTGTTCATGTTTGGAAAAGCGCGCGAGTGAGCAGGCCGTTTTCACCCCGGAGATCGGGGGCGCGGGACCGGCTGGATGACACACAACCTCGCCGATCTGGTTTGAGCCGGGCGCCGCTTTGCCTATGATCAGCGGGGTGTTGATTCCTGCTCGTGATCTTTTGCTGTTTGCGGTGGCGGCGCTGGTGATGGTGCTGACGCCGGGGCCGAATATGTTGTACCTGGTTTCGCGGTCGCTCTGCCAGGGGTGGAGTGCGGCGGTGGTGTCGCTCTTCGGCGTGGCGGTGGGTTTCATTTTCCATCTGCTGATCGCGGCGGGCGGGCTCACGGCCGTGTTCCTGGCGATTCCCTATGCGTACGATGTTTTGAAATTTGCGGGGGCGCTTTATCTTTTCTGGCTGGCGTGGCAGGCGGTGCGGCCGGGGGCGCCGACAGTGTTTCAGACGCGGGAGTTGCCGCCGGATTCGCGGGCGCGGTTGTTTGCGATGGGCTTTGTGACGAATGCGCTGAACCCGAAGATCGCGGTGTTTTATCTCTCGATCTTCACACAGTTCCTGCATCCGGAACGCGGATCGGTTTTCCTGCAGAGCCTGGTGCTGGGGTGCACGCAGATCGCGATCAGCTTTTCGGTGAACCTGGCGATCATCTTCGCCGCGAGCCGGATCGCCGCCTGGTTTGCGGGGCGGCCGCTGTGGGTGCGGGTGCAGCGGTGGTTCATGGGCACGGTGCTGGCGGGGCTGGGGCTGAAGCTGGCGCTGAGCGAGCGGCGGTGAAGGCGGGGCTGCAAGAGAAGATTCGCGGAAACTCTCCGGCCCAGTTCTTCCACAGCGGCTCCAGCCACGCAGGAATTCGACATGAATCGAGGCCGCTTCGGAAGGGAACGGTTTCAGTGAGTCAGTGATACGGGTGCCGAGCCCCCCCCGGATAGCGAGAGACTATCCTCAGCATACCGGGATCACACGCAGCTGCGCAACATCAGGTCGCGAAGGAGCATCGATGGCATTTCTTTCTCCTCAACGGATGGGGTTGATCGGGTCAGGGGTTTCCGGAATTCACGGCTTGATCTTCGTGCGCCGGGTTGATTGGCTTTTGCTCATGAACATAACGTTTCATGCGGATATGACGGTCACCTCCGAGGGAGATCGCTTGCAGTTTGCGCGGTTTGTCAAACCCCTCGCGACAGTGCTCCGGGCAGAGACCACCACCACACCGCTGACGGTCGGCGTCTTCGGGCCTTGGGGCAGTGGCAAATCGAGCCTGCTCCGGCTGCTGCAGGAGGAGCTGGAAAAGAACGACCCGGAGCGGTTCCTGTTCATCCCCTTCAACCCGTGGACCCATCGCCGCGAGCCCAATATGCTGGTCCCGCTGCTGCACGCGGCTTACGATGCGACGACCAAAAAGTCGGACGCGTTCAAGGAATCGGCGCAGAAGATTTTCAACGTCCTCACCCGCTTGGGGGCGGATTTGCTATTGAAGGCGGTGACGGTGGACGCGGTGGATCTGGAAAAGCTGGAAGAGCTGGAGGAATCCTATGTGAAGAGCCGCCAGAAGGTGGAAAGCGAGATGCGGAAGCTGCGGCAGACCTTGGAGGAGTGGGCCCAGGAGGTCTACAAATCGACCCAGAAAGGCCGGCGAATCGTCTTTGTGATCGACGATCTGGACCGCTGTGAGCCGACGGAAATCCTCGACGTGCTGGAAGCGGTGAAGCTTTTCCTCGATGTGCCGCACATGATGGTGATCCTGGCGGTGGACAAGGAAGTGATCGATCGCGGGATCGAGGTCCGGTACGATAAGTTTCCCTTTGCCAAGGAACGCAAAGCCGCGCTCGGGGCGGAGTATCTGGAAAAGATCGTGCAGTTGCCCGTGGTGCTGCCTCCGCTGGGTGGAGCTGAAATCGATGGCCTGCTCGATGCACTGAAAGTGAAGGAAGTGATGCCCGAAGTGGCTCCCCTGCTCGGCAAGCTGGTGCCGCCCAATCCGCGCAAGATCAAACGCATCGTCAACCTCCTGGCGTTCACCAATGCGATCCTGGAGGAAACGCCGAGCTTGAAAGGATCGATCGACAAAAAACTGGCGGCCCGGCTCGCGGTGCTGCAAGTCCAGATGGCCCCGCTCTACGAAGAAATCGCGCGGCGCCCGGCCTTGCTCAAAGCTTTGCAAAAGTACGCGACCACCCGGCTGAATCTGCAGCAGATGGCCTGGGACGAATTCGGGACGAACAAGGATTCGTTCAAGACGATCTGCGAAACACACTTTGCGCTTTCCGGCGGATTTCTCGACCGGATTTTCGATGGCCAGCCGTTCAAAAGCATTGAGGGCAATCCGGCGCTGATCAGCCGTTATATCAACCTCACGACTCCCCGCCCGGAATGAGCGAGCACCTGGCCATGTATGGATTGGCGAACGATCCGTACGAAGCACCCCGGCTGAAATCGTATGTGCCCAGTGCTAACATGCGGCCGCCGGTCGAGGTCCAGAGCTTTGGCGCGATCCGGTCGGCCAAACTGAAACAATTATTCGCCGACTGCCGCAACCCCTCCAATCCGGACGATCCCAAAAAACCGGCTTATGTGCTGATTCGCGGCCGCAACGGCGTAGGCCGCACCGAGGTCGCCCGGCAGATCCTGTGGCAATACAAGGAGGTGGCCGGCGCGGAGAAGATCGTCGTACCGTTTTTCAAGTCGCATCACGACCCTTCCGAACTGGTGAAAACCTGGCTGCTGAAGATCGAACCGGTCGTGCGCGAATATGACGCCAACAAAGAAATCGCGCCCCTCATCAATACAGTGCTCGATGCTCAAATCATTAAGGGAGCAGTACGGCGCGCTTTTAATGAACTGCTGCAACGGATCGACGACAAATTCAGCAATCGGAAGCCGAAGCCTTTCGTGCTTGGCTTTTGCCTGGATGATTCGCTGCCGGGGTTTCCGCACAGCGAGCTGGCGGAGATTTTCAGCGAGGGAAACCTGGTCGTGGTCAGTGTGGTCGATACGAGCGACGATACGGCCCCGGAAATTTATCGGGAGATGGAACGGGACGGACGGGCCTGGATTTTGCCGACCTCGGAATTGACAGCCGACGATGCCTTTCTGCTCGCGGAGCACTGCTGGAAGCGCGAGCGGGCAGCCGATGAACGCAGCCCCGTCGGGTTGCCGGATATCAAGAAGATCTGGAGCGATGAAAAACTGTGGGCGCGGTTGTTGCCACTCCAACCTCCGCTCCCCCTCGCGCACATGCTTTTGGTGCTATCCAAGGCGCTGTCCGACAAAGGCCTGCTGGAAAAGGAGAGCGGGTTGCAGTGGCCGAATCCGAAGCTGAATATCACGGGAAACGACCTGTACCGGATCTGCTGGAACTCGGCGGAGACTTTGCGGCGGGGGCGCTGGGATCAGCAAGCCTCCTAACTACTCAGTGCTGCTGCCACCATGAGCGCAATCATTAGCAATCCATTTCCCGGCACTTCGGCCATCAACGCCGAAACCTTTTCCTTCCGGGAGGAAGATCTCAAGCAAGCGGTGCTGCCGCCGACGGCGCCACTGCCGCAGGTGATCGAGCTGCAGAAGGCCTGCGAGGTCTATCTCGGAAACTTTCCCTCTCGCAAAAAGAACCAGGGACGCTGCTACCTGCTCAAGGGCGAGAATGGCACCGGCAAAACGCACACCCTTACGGACGCCATGCTGCGGGTGGCCTCGGGCAAAATCGTGCCGTTTCCAACAGGCGGGCCGACCCTGGATGAATTTCTGGACGAACTCGAAAAGGAGCCGGCACCGGCGACTCCCGCGAAAGAAACACCGCCAGCCGAAGCGGCTCCCGCCAGCGAAGAGCGGGACCCTCTGCGGGAACCCATCCTAATTTATGCCAAGGCGAGCGAGCGGGCCAAGGTCGAGCCCAGAGCGATTCCGGCGGCGAGCAGTTCCGCCCCAGCCACCACTCCCGCATCGACGGCTGCGGCCGATGGAAGCGAAAATATCGGCCCGCTTCTGGCCGTCCAACGCCACCTACTCTCGCGGCTGCGGGTGAAGGATTGGCGCAGCTTGGGCCGGGATGCACTCTCGATGCTGGCCACAGGCAAGCCGGCCCCGACTTCGAATCTGCTCGGCCAGATCGACCGCACTCTCGTCGATCGCGGCACGCTCTGGAACGAGTTGGCCCAGGTGCTGAATTCGACGGGACCGCGCAACGACTTCAGCCGGGTGTTCAGCAATTTCCTCGGCATGGAACTCAGCCGGGATCCCGCTCTGGGACCGTTTGCGCAGAAGTGGCTGGCCGGCGAGCCGGTCTCCCCGGAAGACGAGCGCAAGATCGGAGCGGAGGGACCGCTGGTGACGGAGGCGGACGCCGCCCAGGCTATCCAGTTTTTGTGCAAGCTGTGCGCGATGGCGGATCGGCCGCTCATCATCGCCATCGATCAGCTCGAGAAGCTGGTTTGCGATGCCAACGATCAGCCGCTGCCGACCGTGCTGGGGCTGCTGCATTCGATCGTGGAAACGGCGCCGATGGAAAATACGCTGCTGCTGCTGGCGGGCACGGACCGGGCTTGGGAAGCGTTTCCCCTCGACCTGCGGCGGCGGTTGCAAAACAGCCGTATCCCTTGCCGTCCGCTCGAGCCGAAAGACGCGGAAACGGTCCTCGGCATCTACCTGAAAACGGTCAAAATCGGCCGGGACGAAACGGCACCAAGCGGGTCGCCGATCTTTCCCCCCGCCACCCTGCGCAGCATGCTCGCCGCCGGCGGCGGCAATCCGCGGCGCCTGCTCCAGCTCGCCCACACAGCGTACGAAAAATCGAATGGGGCTGCCGTTTCGCCCGAAGCCATCGATGCGATCGCCGAGGAGATCGATGCTTACCGTACGGACCCCGAATCCACGAAACGCGCGATCAGGACCATTCTCAGCAAACAGGGCCTGGATTTCCGCGAGGGCCATCGGATCGGCCGGAATACAGTGGACTTCGCCGTGCGCCCGGCCTCCGGTGGATCCGAGATTTTCATCGCCGTCAGCCAGTCGATTTACTTCCTGGACGAACTGGAGAAGGCCAAGCAGCTGACCCAGCTGGCCGAGGACGCGCAGGAAATTTTTCCGCAATCGTTTCTCCTCATCGTGATCGCCGGCTATGTCAGCCCCGAGGTGGTGAAGGTGCTGGCCAAGCTGGCTTATCGCGTGCTCGTCTTCGATCCGGAAGCTTTTGAATGCCGGTTGGAAAAGACCCTTACTGGAATCAAGGTTCCCCGCCCCGCGGCAGCGGAATCGTACTCGGTGGATCAGGTGAAAAGGCTGCTGGAGGAACAAAAGAAAACCCTCCAGGAAACCATCCAGGCGACCTTCGCGCAGCTCGCCGAACGGGAGCACCAGCTGGCCCCCGTGCATCGCAACCTGGAAACCAATCTGGAAAAGGAAGCACGCCGCCAATTGCCGCAGCGCGCGACGGAACGCATGCAGGAGGCCCGGAGGGCCTGGACCTTGGAACGCCGCCAGCTCGAAGACCGAATCTTGGGCGAACGTAAAGAGCGGGCCTCTGCGGAGATGGCGGAGCTGCGCCGGTTGAGGGAAAGAGGGGAAGCGACCCGGAAGGAAAGCGCAGACGCCTGGAGTATCGCGCTGGCTTTACTCGCGCTGGCGTTGATCACGTGGAGCTGGGTTCTAGTGAGCGATATTCAAGCCAAGAAGCGTGAGGTGGACGTGGAAATCGATCGCCTCGGTAACCGCCTAGCAGCCGAAAGCACGCCCGCCCCCATCCCTCTTGCTTCTCCCACCCCGGGGGCCGGGCGGAATCCAAACGGGAAGAAGTCCACCACGCCAGAACCAGCGGTAGTTGACCCCCAAAAAATGCTCGCAGAGAAGCGTGAAGCGGAGCAACAGGCTCGGCGGCAGGAACTGGAACAAAAAGAGAACGCGCGTTCCACTCTGAGCCAGCACGAAAATGAGTCGAGGATCCCCGGCTACGGCGGTGGCGCTTTTTTACTACTCCTCGCTCTATTCCGGGTCCTCGTAGTCCGGCACCGTTTGGTGGGTCAACCTCAAGCGGAGTTGAGTAAAGAAGTGGGAAGTGATGTCGAACTGAAAGCGTTGAGCCGCGCTTACGCGAGCATTTTCACCCAGGCAACTCCGCGCTGGGCTTTAGTGGGGTCGGTCAATGCGCGCATTTTCGGTCTGAAATTCATCTACCCGAAACCGCATTCGATCAACGATCTGTTAGTCGATCCGAATCCCCATTTTCGCTATGCCGGCCTGCTCGCCATGTACGACCGGGAGGAAATCGCCCAGGTTTTTTTCCACGAAAACCCCTGGCTTGCTTCGCTCCAGCAGGAACAATCGAGCATCGTCAAGCGGCGCTACGCCCGCATGGCTGGCCGGTACGCACCGGACGAAGCCCTTCCCAAAATACTGGCCGCGGCCGGGCAGCGCACCAGTATCTACCTTTTGGAAGCCACCGTGGAGTTCAAGCGGGTAAAGATCGATCTCGCGGCCTGCCCCGCCAACCTGCGCAAATCACTTCACGTGCTCCATCTCCTGCTCATGGTGGAGCATCTCGAAAAACCGGATCTGATCCCGAGCCTCTTTTCCACCCTGCTCCACTCCACCCCCGAAACCGTGCAACCCGTGGTTCAGGCCTATCAAAGAGGCTTGGACAAAATCGATCTCTCGCACTTCGGGAATCTGACGGGCGCGCAGTTGAACGAAGCCATCGAAATGATTTCCCCCATCGGACAGCATGGTTTGGGGACCGCCGACCATTTGAGTGTGATCAAACGGATCGACGCGATCTTTTTCCTGCTCCGGGAGTTGCTGTTCTACAAGGATTGGGGGGATCTGATCAGCCTCCCTCAAGAGGAACAGCCTGTGCCGTGATCGATTTGGAATGGAGAAATGGGGGATCGGCTCAGCGAGGGACGCGCGTGAAGTGGATCTGTTCGACGGTGGTGCCGTGGATTCGAAGAGGGTGTGGCTAATGATATAGCGGCCGACTTTCCGCATGGCTATCCAGCAGGTAGCGGGAGGACGGAGCTCTCTCGGTCACCGGGCCATATTCGGTTTTCACGGTTTCCTGAGTCTTTTGGTAATCGCTCGCGGTGCTCGTGCCTTTGAAGGAGGTGTCGATGCGTCGAGTATGTCATTTTTGAACGTGTAGTGCACCAACGCGCCGCGTTGATAGACAACGACGTCTTCAAAGAGAGATTCCGCATCGTATTCGGCCACCTTGGGCCGGATCGTTATCACCTCTTCCCGATTCATCAGCCATTTGGTGCCGAGCAGGCGGTGGGCGCGTTAATCGCTTTGGCCAGTTTTTCGACTTCTTGTACGGCGAGCCTGCGGCCTTCTTCTTTGGCGAGGTCACGAGGTGAGAGCGAGTTCTTAGCAGAGGGAAAACGCCTGCGGGCCGCGCTCCGCGCGATCGATTCAGAATGCGGGCGGGAGCATTCGTTTTGGGGACCGAGCATGGAATCGATCGAGCATGGGAATTTTTAAATTGGCTGAGCGGGAAATGGAGGGTTGCGATGGGTGCAGGGGCGACGTAGCGAGGGAGGGCTATGAGTACGATCGTCGGAATTTCCGGAAGTTTGCGCGCGGCGTCTTTTAATACGGGGCTGCTGCGTGCGGCAGCGGCGCTGATGCCGGAGGGGGCGGAATTGCAGGTGAAAACGATTCACGGGATTCCGCTGTACGATGGGGATGTGGAGGCGGCTTCGGGGATTCCGCTGGCGGTGAAGGAACTGGGCGAGGCGATCGCGAAGGCGGATGCGGTACTGCTATCGACGCCGGAATATAACAACTCGATTCCGGGGCCATTTAAGAATGCGATCGACTGGATTTCGCGGATCGACGGAGATGTACTGGCGGGCAAACGGGTGGCGGTAATCGGGGCGTCGCCGGGTGGGTTTGGCACGATCTTGAGCCAGGATGCGTGGCTGCCGGTGCTGCGCACGCTGGAGACGCAGCCGTGGTTTGGCGGGCGGCTGCTGGTGTCGCGGGCAGGGTCACTTTTTAACGAAGCGGGCGGGTTGAGCGATGAAGGGGCGAAGAAGAAGCTGCGGGAGTTTTTGGCGGGGTTTGTGGGGTTTTTGAACGGAGGGGCATAGGCGCGTGAGCGAGAGATGCAGCATTTTACAGCGTGAGTCGCTCGCCCGGCAGCGACGGCGCGGTGCCCTCCAGCTTGCAAGCACGCGGGTTCTGTTCGGTTTGCTGTCGCTGGTTTTGCTGAGCGGCTGTGGGTCGACGCCGGCGAAGTTGCGGCATGTCGGTGGAGCGGTGGCGCATCATCAATGGGAGGAGAGCGATCTGGCGGCGGAGCTGGATCGGATCGCAGCGGCAGGGGCGGAATCGAGCGCGGGGAAAAAGGCGGCACGGGAGTTTTTTGCGGATTGGCGAGGGAGCGACGCGGGACCGTCGCGGAAAGTCGGTGGGTGGAAGGTCACCTTCACGAGCGAATGGCCGGCGGGGTATTTCGATGCATTGTTGCCGGCGGCGGACTACGACGTGCCGGGGCTGAACCAGCGTTATACGCGCGACGGGCGCGGGATCGCGCTGGTGGGGTGCCGGCAGAATCGGCACCAGGACGCGGTGGAGACGCTGTATCCGCCGGAGATGATCACGCGGCCGGTGACGGCGGTTTTCACCCAGGGACCCGGGCGAACGATGACCGTGGCGCTGCGGAATTCACTGCGGCACGATGAACTGGCGGCGGATTTTTCGGCGCCGCTGGCGGAATTGGTGGGGCACGCGGCGCCGCTGGCGAAGATGGGTTTCGGCGGGCTGCTCGGCAGCCGCGAGGCGCGGCGGCGCGGGCATGGGCTGTATTTGCTGGAGCCGTACGATCCGCGGAAGACGCCGGTGATCTTCGTGCACGGGCTGCTCTCGACGCCGCTGGCCTGGGCCAATGTAACGAATGAGCTGTGGGGCGATGCGGAGTTTCGCCGGCGGTACCAGATCTGGCACTATCACTACCCGACCTCGGCGCCGTTTTTGTACTCGGCGAAGTTGTTCCGAGAGCAGATCGCGAAAGTGCGGGCGCAGCTCGATCCACGCGGGACGGACCCGGCTTCGGCGCGGCTGGATATCGTGGCGCACAGCATGGGTGGACTGCTGACGCGGACGCTGATCACGGATTCGGACGAGGCGGCCTGGAACGGGGTTTTCCAGGTGCGGCCGGAGACGCTGAAGGGCGCGCCGGAGGATCGCGCGACGGTGGACGATATCCTGCACTGGAAGGCGCGGCGCGATGTGCGGCAGGTGATTTTCATCGCAGTGCCGCATCGGGGCAGCGACATGTCGGGCGGGATCATCGGCCGGATCGGCGATACGCTGGCGGGGTTGCCACCGGAATTCACGGCGCTGTATGCGCGGCTGAACCGGGATAATCCGGAGGCGTTGCAGCCGGCCTTTCGCGAAGCGCTCTCGCGGGGGAAATTAACGAGTATCGATACCCTTTCACCGCGGCATCCCCTGCTCCAAACGATGAACACCTTAACAATCAAACCGTGGGTGACGCTGCATAGCATCATCGGCAACCGCGGATCGAAGAAGCCGCTGGAGCAGACCAGCGATGGCGTGGTGCCGTATACGAGCAGCCATCTCGACGCCGCGGTCTCGGAGGTGGTCGTGCCGACGGATCACGGGGCGTACAAGGATCCGGCGGCGGTGGCGGAGATTTTGCGGATTTTGAAGGCGGACCGATGAGGCTGGCTGACGCCGGCTTTCGCAGCTTGCGGAAAAGGTTTTGTGGGGTGGATGGTGCCCGGAGGATGAAGGAATATCCTCCCGCACCACCGCCGCCACCGGGACCGCGGGTAAGCGACGATCGCTATGCTTACGTGGGACTACTCCTGGGCATACCGCCCGGATGTGTTTTAAAAAATGGCGGAGGAGGCGTTATGAGAGCGACTCATGATCGATCACACACGCTCCGGAGAGGTGCGCTGGCTGTGCCGGGTGTATCATGGCCATAGGAGTGTAAATTTCATAAGCGGACGAGCCGCTTCGCCCGCCAGCCCCGGGCCACGGCATTGACATTCGGGCCCGCCATTTTTTACAACCACGCCCATGAAATTCCCCCGGCTACTCCCGATCGCGCTCGCAGCATCCTCGTTAACCTTGCTGAGCCCGGCCCGTGCCGGCGATAAGGTCGAAAAGAATATCCAGGTCGGCAATCGCGTGGCGGCCAAATGGGTCGATGGAAAATATTACATCGGTACGGTCGCCCACATCGCCACCAAAGTGCAGGTCGACTATGATGATGGGGATAAAAGAAAAGTCCCGGTGGCTGACGTGTTTCCTATTCCCAAGGGAGCGACCTTCCAGGTCGGCGACCACGTACTCGCCCTGTGGAAAAAAGCGGCGATGTACCCCGGTGTCATCAGCGATGTCCGGGCCAATGAATGCATGGTGAGGTGGGACGACGGCGACCAGCCAAAGCTGGTGAACAAAAGCAAGATGCTGCACTGGCCGTAGAACGCCCGTCCGCCGAAGCGCTATCCCGTGCCAAAGCGCTTTCGCGCTTCCACCTTCAAGCCCCGCCTGGCTCTCCCGTGGCTGCTGGCCTGCACCGTTTTGCATTGCCTGTCTCATCGCGATCGGCCAGCAATGGTCCGAGCGAACTATCCCATTTGATCTGCCCCATGAAACTGAAAAAAATCCTGTGGCTGGCTGGCGCCCTCATGCTAGGCACCACCTTCGACGCCGTCGCCGATGAACCGACACACGTGGCTGACGATCGGTTGTTTGAGCGCATCTGGAAGCTGAAAAACGGCTGGAAGGCGACCTTTCTCAAGGATGGCACGATGTCCGTGGAAGAGGGCAACCCACCGCCCCGCAAGTGGCACTGGTGGACCGTCGGCAACCACACCTTTCACATCCAGTTTGCCGCCGACCCCGCCACTTTCGATGCGAATATCGGCGGCACCTGGAAATTTAACTCTTCCTATACCAAATTCGAAACCGTTCCTGGCAAATCGAATGCCCGTCCTCAGACCGGTGTAGCCCTGCGGGAAAAGATCAAGCCCGCAGAAAAATAGTAATCGGCTTAAGATTACGCGTACTAACGGGAAAACCAGTGGGCTTTTCAGATGGGCAGAGCGTGCCGGACCAGCTGGATTTGGTGACCGGAAACGCGCCCTCGCAGGCAGTGAGGGAGATTTTGCAGATTTTGAAAACGGACGCGGACCCTGACGAGTGATGGGGCTTCGCGGCTTGCGAAGGGAGTTTGAGGGGACGATGCTGCCGCGCAAATCCGGGAAGATTTGCTGCAACTTCTTACCATTCCCTCAATGCGTCCTAACCGCGCAGAGCGGTGATGAAGGAGGCGGAGGCGGCGAGGGAGGCGAGGGTGCGGACGGTGTTCCAGAAGGTCCACTGGGTGAGGTATTGGCGCCAGAGATCGGCGCCGGCGGGGCTGGTGGGGTCGACGGCGGCGAGGGCGTCGTTGCGCGGGACGTTGCAGACCATGGTAACGCCGAAGCAGCCGACGACGTAGAGCAGTGCGCCGGCGATGAGCCAAAGGGATTGAGCGGAAGGCCAGCGGGACCAGGCGCCGAAGACGACGGGCAGGCAAAGGATCGCGGTGCCGGTGAACACACCGAGGAAGATGGGATTGATCACCACGATATTGATGGCCTGCATGGCCGCGATCCCCTTCTCCGCTGGGAGCGTGCCGAGCGCGCGCATGATAAAGGAGGAGAAGGCAAAGAACGCCCCGGCGATGAGGCCGGAGCCGAGCGCGGCGGCGAAGGTGAGCGGGGTGAGTAAATCCTGGAGAGCGGCCATCGGATGCAGGCGGTTGAGGCTTTTGTTTAGGGCGGTTTGGATGGAGGTATAGCTGCCATTTCGAGTCTGGCGCCCTGCGCCGGGGCAGCCCTTCCCTCCGGGAACTCCAAGCCGGGGCGGGACGCGGCTTTACCTCGCTTGGAAAATAGGTATAGGGCTCGGGCGCGCTTCGGCGGTTCCCTTGCCTGTGACCTTTTCTTGTTGCTCCTTTGAAGACACTGGTTCGTTTGGTTTTCCTTCTGGTTTGCGGCCTGTGCGGCTCGCTGGCTCTCGTGTTGCCGATGCCTCTCCGGGCAGATGCTTCGCCGTCCGCACCGGTCGAGGAGACTTCGCTAACGGTCACCCGGGATGCCGGAAATACCTACTATCAGGGGGTCGTGGAGAGCTTCGACCCGACGACCGCCGAGTTCAGCGCGAACTCCAACGGGGTGTTATCCATCGAGGTCAAACCAAACGGAAATTTCAGTCCCCTCTGGAAGATCTATCTCGCTCTGCCGGGGAATGGCCCGCTGCGCGAGGGGACGTACGACGGGGTGAAGCCCTATCTCTACGTGCCGACGGGCGGCGATCTGGATCCTTATAAAGGGGAGGTGCGTTTTTCCGCGCGCCGCTCAGACTGGGAGCCAACCGACGCGGTGGTTTCGGTCACGATTCACAAGGCAGTGCGGCCTACGCTCGGTACGTTTGGCGTGCATGCGACGGTGGAGCTGCGGCCTTCGCCGGGGGCGCCGGCGGTGCGGCTGGAGATCAAGTATCACGCCGAACTGGCAGGCCCCTCGGTGAATCTGCCGCCCGGGGTGTACGCCGGGCCGGATCGCGTGGCGTATCCAAATCAGCCGTTCGTTTTTGACCCGCTGGTCTTCGACGATGATCTCCCCGTGGATGGGGTGCGGCAGTACCACTGGACGATCGTGCAGCAGGGCGGCAACTACCTGCTTTCGAATTCGCGGGTTGCGGCGCCGACGGTCCGGCTGCTCGACCGAGGCGCATACACGTTTCAGCTGGAGGTCTCGGATGGGGAGTACTCGAGAAAGGATACCATCAAGATCACCGTGGTGGACGTGGAGGGAAAATGGCAGGGCTTCCTCGAGGTACCGGCCGCCACCGACACCCAGGGCTGGCTGCAAGTGACGGGCGCCCCGGCGGGGCAGTTCACCGGTACGCTGCGCATGCTCAATCTGCGGGTGTCCTTCAAAGGCACTTTCGACGCGATGGGTGCAGCCACACTGCCGCTCAAGCTCGGGACCTTCGATGGAACGCTCGTGCTCCGGCATGGCACGGATGGCGGCTTGCTCGCCGAGCTGCACACGATGAACGGCTACTTCACGGCGGGGAATCTGACGATCACCGCGCGCCGCGGCGACATGGGGACCGTGCCGGCCGGCAGTTTCGCCCTGATCTTCCGGGCTTCGTCCGGCGAAGCCGATGCCTTCAGCTTCGCGTACGGGCGGCTGACCTATCACAAAAACCGGACCGCTTCGCTGGTGGCCGTCCTGCCCGATGGCTCGCGCGCGAGCGGTTCCAGTGCGCTGACGAAAGACAATACGGTGACCGGGCTGCTGCTGACTTCCGGCTCACGCGGCTGGCTTGGGGTGGATCTGTTTGTCAGCGCCTTTGACCCGATCGAATTGATGCAAGGCACGGCGCACTGGGTCCGCCAGCTGGGCAAGCCGGGCCAGTTGCGGGAGTACGATCTCGATATCTATGGCACCCCTTCGGTGCGGGTGAGCAGCGCACGGGAACCGCTCGGGGGGAAGCGCACCGCGTACCACACGACGCTGAGTCTCAGCGCCGCAGACTCCCTGTATTCTTTTCGAACGACGACGCTGCCGGGTGGCTTCGTGACCGGGATCAAGCCGGAGGACCGGCGGGTTTTCACCGGGGCAGGCGGGTTCATTGGCACCATCTACACACCGAGCGATGCGGTGGCCACTCTGTCCATCGGATCGAGCGGGGTGTTTTCCGGTTTCGCCCTGGTCCCCGGCCGGGATTTGATTCGTTTCCGGGGCATTCTGCTGCGTGATCCGGGAAGTTCCGGCAGCATCGGCTACGGCTTCGGCCAAGGTCCCCACGGCCCCTGGACGGTGCGCCTGGGCAGCAGCGATCTCTTCTCGGCTTTTTATCCTTAGGGCGGTTTAGAAATGGAGTTGTAGCCGATTGGTTCCGCTCCGCGGTGTGCATCCGCCTCCTTCGCGGATGCGTGAATCCCAACGGGACTCCATCGATCAGCCCAGGGTTGGCCGCAAAGTGGACTACCCTGGGAAAAGCCACCACCACGGATCCAACCCCAGCGGGGTTGAATCAAACGTGAAGCCTGATTCAGCCCTTACAGGGCTGATGCCAATCCCCCTGAACCCAGGGTAGCTCGTACCTCGCAACCCTGGGCTGGATGATTCAATCCCTCCAGAATTGCGGCTACAGTTTCATTGGGGCCACTCTATAGCGGTTAAAATGGAAGTGCAGCCGTGGCGGCAGAATGCTGGGTGGAGCATGCGAGTGGCACGCCGCCACCACATGGTATCCACCCTTGGAGAAGGGTTAGCGTCTGAAAATCCACCTGATAAACACGGTGTGAAAAGGCCCTGGGCTCGATCGCAAAGCCGATAGTCCTGAACTGATCAGGTTTTGCGATCGAGCCCAGGGCCGCGCGAGCTTTTTGGGACTCTCCGCTCGGATATCAAGAATCCACGCGGTTTCCGGATGGGGTGGATACCATGTCGTGGCGTCAATGCCACTCGGGTGCTCCACCCAGCTTTCTCTGACCGGCCGCCTCTGGAAATAGCTACGGTTCAATTTTACCGCTCTGAACCGTAACTAGCGCGAACCGCGCTCGCCTCAGTTTGCACCCCTTAGCTTTTCGAGGAGCCAGGCTTTGGGGGTGGGATGCTTCACTTCGGGGGCGCCGGGGTAGACGAGTTCGCAGTCGAGGCCGAGTTCGCGATAGTGTTCCTGGAGTTTGACGCCGAAGTTTGCGGTGTGGGCGGGGTTCGGCTGGGGCTGGCCGATGGCGGGAGCAGTGTCGTAGGAGAGGTAGATCGGCGGGTCGTCGGGGGTGGCGAGGGCATAGGGCGAGTACTCGGCGATCCAGGGGAGGAGGGTGTCGCGGGCGGCGAGGAATTGAGCGAAGGGGTCGAGCTTTTTCGCGTGGTCGCCGGTGAAGCCGAAGGCGTGGGCGCCGTAGTTGTTGTTCGGGGTCCAGGCGACCATTTGCTGCGGGTCGAGCGAGGTCTGGGCGCGGACGACGGCGGCGGTGAAGAGGCGGGTGGATTCGCGGGCGATGGAATCGAGGCTGGCGGGATCGGCGAGATCGGGGTGGAAGGCCAGCCAGAGCGAGGAGCAAGCGCCGGCGGAGCTGCCGTGGGCGGCGATGCGGGTTTTGTCGAGGTGCCACTCGGCGGCGCGGCTGCGGATGAATTGCAGGGCACGGGCGGCGTCGAGCAGCGGGCCTTGCACGGGTGGGTTAAGGCCGGCGGCGGTGGCATCGGGGATGAAACGGTAATTGATACTCACGACGGAGATGCCGGCGGCGAGATAGGGCTCGGTGTCGTTGAAGGTGGATTTGTCGCCATTCAGCCAGCCACCGCCGTGGATGAAGAAGAGCACGGGCGTGGGCGCCTCAGATTTGGCCTGATAAAAATCGAGAACCTGCCGCTCATGCGGGCCGTAATGGATATTCGCCTGGGTGGGCTCGATGGCGGAAGCGGTGAGCAGGCTCGCGAGGAGGAAAAGCGCGGTAAGGGATGAGGGGCGCATGCGGTGGAGCGTAGATTTGATGCGGGTTCGCTCAATCCGAAACGGAGGGCATGAGATTTCACCCCGAAGATGCGAAGAGCCCGAAGCTGAAGGGCGAGGTCTTCGCATAAAAAAATCTCCTGCGGAATTGTTACTTTTCGAGCGTGCGGGATGGCATGGGTTGATAGGGTTCCCCTGCCCTGTTTGCTGGGTTTTTTCAAATCACCAAGGGACGACCGGGCGGTAACACGACGGTAATTTGTGGGTGCTTTGTTAGGTCATCAAGAAAGACGGGCGCAATCCGCGACTGCTCTTCCTAATAAAAAACAAATCCGCTCCCCACTATGAACAAGACTCCGTTTCGTATCCTCAGGCGCACGGCCTTTACGCTTATCGAGCTACTGGTCGTGATCGCGATCGTCGCCATGCTCGCGGGCATGGCGAGCAATGGGATCATGCAGGCCATGCAACTGGCGAAGATCACCCGGGCGACGGGTGATGCCAAACAAATCGGGCTGGCCATGCGCGCCTATGCCAGTGATCACGATGGTTCGATGCCTTCGGGGCCGGAGTTGAATAGTTCGAACGATGCGTTTCGTGAGCTCTTCCCGGTGTATATGCAGGTGGAGGGTAATTTCGCGGTATCATCGTCGCCGGTGGGCAAACATGCGGACAACAAGATCGAGCCTTCGGAGCGGGCGCTGGAGCGTGGGGAAAATCACTGGGCGTTTGTGATGGGCTCGACGGATACGAGCCTGGCGCTGTGGCCGCTGATCGTGGATCACACGGATGGCTCGGGCCACTACACCACGGATGAAAAGAGCCCGGGCGGCACGTGGCGCGGGGCGAAGGCGGTGATGATCCGGGTGGATGGCGGCGCGGAAGCGAAATCGCTGAAAGGCACGGGTAAACAACGCTTTCTCCCGCGCTATGATGATGACGGGAAAAATGCGCTGCAGGTGAGCGAATACATGGGTGAAGGGGCGCGGCTGCTGGAGCCGGAGCGGTAGGCGGCGGAGGTGCATCGAAAGAGCCGATGATTTGGCCGGCGGAAGTGGCTGCGAGAGGTGAACGGTGAGCCGCCGGCCCGGGGTGGAGCCCATGCCTGTGTGGCGTGCGGCTCCACCCTTGCAGCGTACTACGCAGCGGGGACGGTGAAAGAAGCTGGACGCGATGGCGATGAGAAGCATCCTAACGAAGCGATGAATACGTCAGACCATTGGCTACCGCGGGTCTCCCTCGCGGAACTGAAAGAGCAAGGATACCAGGAGGATCCGAAGTCGCGCGGGGCGTTTCAGGCGAAGTTCGCGCCCTTCGCCTTGCCGGGGGCTTATTTGATCGTCGCCGGAGTCGCGATCTTCAGCTTCGGATGGGCCCCGTTTTCCCAAGCGGCCGCGAATTTTCTGCTCTCGATCGTCTGTTTCATCAGCGGGCTGGTGCTCTGTTTCGGCGCGGGCGGTTACGTGCTGCAATCCTCGGCCAAGAGGTGGCAAACCGGGCAGCCGATGGAGCGATATCTGCGAGCGGATACGACGAACGGCGAACTGGTCTTTGTCGATCACGAGAGCCGGACCTATTTCACGCACATTTTCAGCTATGACAACTGAAGCCCGGCCAGGGTTCCGCTTCAGCTCCCCGGCCCTCCTTCCATTTCTTGCATTCGAACGATTGAACGGAAGGCCGCAACGGGCAGGCTCGTGGGCGTACGAAACTATGTTTCGCGTCTCTTGTAATGAAATTTGGGCCTGATTCATTTCGACCGTTTGCCGGGGAGATCGAGCCGCAGGAGCTGGAGGGATTGACCGAGGATGACCAGTCGTTGCGGATCTTTGAGCGGCAATATGGGCTGGCGATTTGGGCGGGGCTGATCGCGCTCATCGGGTCCTTCTTTTACCTCTGGTTTCATGGCGATGCGCGGTACGGCCTCGGCGGGCTGGGGCTGGGGTTTCTCTCGCTGGGCTGGGGCATCCGGCACATGGCGCGGAATACGCCGGTGAGCCGGATCAGCGGGCAGCCGATGCGGCGCTACAAACTCACGATTACGCCGAAAGGCGCAGAGGAGGTTTGGATTTACCTGGATCGCCAGTCGCGGACGTATTTTCGCTATACGTTTTCGGAGAGCAGCGATTAGAGCGAGGACGGGTTTCACACGGAGAGTCGGGGACTGAACATCCCCTGAACGCCGAGGCTGAAGGTGCCGGCTTCGCCTTGATGAGGCCGCGCCCCCGAGGAAAAGGTGCGCAAGCATCGGGGGGTATCCCGATATGAAGATCGGGGCGAAACCCTCAGACGCCGGGAGTGGGGCCGAGGTGCGATTTTTCAGGTATGAAGACGAGTGCCTTGACGTCCGCTGCTTCTTTTTTCCCGCCGACGCAGAGCCGCGTGGCGTTGCACACGGCGAATGAAATCAATGCGCAGATCGAGCGCGAGACGGTGGAGCGGATCGCACGCATCGCCGCCGCCGGGCCGGAGGCGATCGAAGCACGGCTGCGGGAGCTGGATGGCGAGTGGGATATCGAGCGGCGGCTGGAGACCAATGCCTCGGCGATCACACTCGTGTCGCTGGGGCTCGGCTGGTGGGTGAGCCGCTGGTGGCTGGTGCTGACGGGGTTTGTGTCGGCGTTTCTGCTGCAGCATGCCTTGCAGGGCTGGTGTCCGCCGGTGCCGATCCTGCGGCGCATGGGTTCGCGCACGGAGCGGGAAATCGATCTGGAGCGGATGGCGTTGCGGCTGATGCGCGGGGATTTTGCGAAGCCGGCAGCGAGTGCGCCGGAGGCGTTTGCCCGGGTGAAACACGGGGCCAATTGACCGTGACCGCACGAAACCCTTTCAAACCACGACCACAGGCTTATGATTTTCGAAACGACGATCGAGCGACTGGAATCGCGCATTGCGCCAGCGGTGATCACTTCACCGACCCCGGAGCCGGCACCGTCCACGGAGCCGGAAGTGGCGAATGATCCGGCGATGATCGCGGAGGAAGGCAGCGCTGCGTCGCCGACAGTGACGCAACCAGCGACGAGCCTGACGAGCAACGATCTGAACGATCTCACCAATTTGCAGGACCTGACCACGGTCACGGATCTCACGGATGTGAGCCGCGCAGTGGCAAACCTGGGGCTGGCGCCGAATGCGGAGCTGGGCACGGCGGAGGCGAGCCGCCTGGCGAATGCCACGAGTCCGATCCTGCGGGATGCGCCGGCGGCGAGTATCAGCCCGGATAGCGTGATCGCCGTACTGGGGCTGGACCGGGTGCAAACGACGGTGTTCCCGGGGCCGGTGCAGCTGCTCGGCCCAACGGGGGTGGGGCCGCTCTTCGAGAGCATGGGGCTGACCTCGCTCCAGCCGTAGCGGCCCACGGGAGGAAAGGCGCAAAAAAGCGGCCCAGCATTTTCCCGGCCCGACACATCTCTGCTTGCGCTCGGGGCGGGGGTTTGATTCTCTTGCCCAGCGACTTCCAACTGACTGGCGGACCTATGAATATCGAGAAACTTGAATCGCGTATCGCTCCTGCGGCCGTCACCGTGCCGCCCACGCTCAATCCAATCGTGGTTGGGAGCAACTCGGCGAATCACAATCCGGTGGTGAACACCACGCAGATTTCGAATGACCTTGTCCTCACGATCGTGGCACTGGCCTCGACCGCCGATCTGAACCACACGATTCCGACGGCGGATGTGCGGGATCTGACGCACTTCGCGCATCTGACGACCGTGACGAATTTCGCTGGCACCAGCACAACGGGTCCCTCCGGGCTGGACCCGAGCCTGCTGAAAAACGATGATCAAGCTGCGCTGAGTGAATTGGCCAGTCCCCTGCTCCGGAGCGGTCTGCCGGCCAGCAGCGACAGTGTGGCGGCCATCCTCGGGGTGGATCGCGCGAGCACGGCGGCGTTCCCGGGGGCGATCGATTTGCTGGATGACAGCAATTCCGCGCCGCTGGTTTCGGCGCTGCACTGAGGAAAACCGCGGTGAGTTTCGGTAGCTGAACCCAGCTGGGCTCGCTAGGGTCGGCGGGCTTTGAAGAAAGAAACTCTCGTCGAACGAATCATCGCCGCACTGCGGGCGGAGCAGGAAAACTATGCGCGAGCCGCCCGGGCCGCCCACGCCGAAGCGACGGACGGCCAAAGCAAAGCGGAAAACAAATACGACACCCGCGGCCTCGAAGCCTCGTACCTCGCCCGCGCCCAATCCGAACAAGCCGCAGAGGTCGTGGAAGCGATCCGGCGCTACGAAGCGCTGGAGGTGCGAGCCTTCGCCCCGGACGAAGCCATCGCCATCGGCGCACTGGTGGAAGTCGAACGCCGAGCCGGACAGGTGCGCTATTTTATGGGGCCTGCGGCCGGGGGCACGGAAGTCGAGGACGATGGTCCAGACGGCCTGCCGATCCTAGTCATCACGCCACAGTCGCCGGTGGGAAAACTTTTGCTCGGAAGGCAAAAAGGCGAGCGCGTGGAATTTCAGGCAGGGTGCGGGAAGACGGAAGCGGGTGTGGTGAGGAGCGTGAGCTGAGGGATCCGATCTTTTCTTGCGCGGTGGGCGAAAGGGCAAGGAGGACCATCCGGGAATCTGCTTTCTTTCCGCTCGACGAATGCGCTAGCAACATCGCCATGCCCACCCCAACCAAGCGCGGCTTCTCCCTTCGCATTTTTCTTCCGGATGGCTCTCCCGATGGCTTACGGATCGTGGAAAAATCGCTATGGACGGGAGTGGGGGTGGTTTGTCCGCGGGTACTTTTGAAGGAGGGAAAGATCCGGCCTGAATTTCAGCGAACAGGGGTGTATTTATTGCTCGGGCCGGCCGAAGAAAGCGGGTTGCCACGACTGTATGTGGGGGAAGGAGATCCGGTGCGTCCGCGTCTGGAACAACACGTGGTAAACAAGGATTTCTGGACGTCGGTGATCATCTTCACCAGTAAGGACGCGAATCTCAACAAAGCGCATGTGCAGTACCTGGAATCGCGGTTGGTGCAGACGGCGAACGAGGCGAAACGCTGCAAACTCGACAACGGAAACTACCCTGCCCTGCCCTCGCTATCGGAGGCGGACACGGCGGAGATCGAGGGGTTTCTCGATGAGATTTTGCTCTGCCTGCCGGTGCTCGGGGTACAGCTTTTTGAGAAGCCGATGGTAGCGGCACCGTCGGCACCGAGGCTCTTTATCAAAGCCAAAGGGATCGTCGCCGAAGGCTACGAAGCGCCCTCAGGATTTATCGTGCGGGTGGGTTCTCAGGCACTAGGGGCCGAAGTACCTTCGATCCATGCGTATCTCTCCGACACCCGCAGAACGCTGGTGGAAACGGAGATCCTGCAAGCTTCGGACGGTGGCTATCGTTTCACCAAGGACTATGAATTCGCTTCGCCCTCAACCGCCGCAGGAGTGGTCTTAGGACGGTCAGCCAATGGTCGAACCGAATGGCTGACGGAATCCGGCAGGACGTTAAAAAGCCTGCAAGAGGCGGAGGTTGCCGAGGAGACGGTTTGAGCATTTGATTCGTTTTCATGTCCCGCAGTTTTCGTACTGAAAAGGAATCCGTGGCCGCGCGGCGCCGCATCGCGCGGGCGGAGGATGACAGCCCGGTCCTGCCACGGATCGTGGAGCGGAAGCCAGCGCCGGGAGAATCGCATCCCTTGCCCAAGCGGGCGCTGCAGGCATTGCTGCCGAAGCTTCCGGTGGAGTATTTGTATGGGCTGAAGCGAATCGAACTCCACGCCAGCCGAAAGGATACGCCTTTTGGCGAATACCGAATTTCTGAGCGGGTGATCTTTCTCTATTTGCTACCGATGAGGATGGGGTTCCCGACGCTCGACGGCGAACTGCGGCGTTCACTCCGGCAATTCAAAGCGAATATCAAGAAGGCAAGGCTGGGTTATCTTATTTCCTGGCCAGATGGGGTCGCGCGGACGTTGTGGTTTTATAGCTACGTGTTTACGCACGAACTCGGGCATCATTTCGTGGAGCAGTACAAAAATAAAAACAGCCGGGTTTTCTCGAGGAAGAATGAGGAACTGATCGCGGATCTGCACGCGAGGCGGTTCACCGAGGAGGTGATGGCGGTTTACGAACGTTTTGCTGCGAAAACGCTCGAGGACGCGGCTCTGGCTGATGCGCTGGGGAAATAGCCACCGCGCTGGTGGTGAGCTTGATTGAGCGGGATCGATCGGACCGTTTCGTCCTTCGCCGGCAGACTAAAGTCTATACACCAAACGGGAAGATGCGCGCTTTGCGCGGGTGGGTTTTGAGGGTGACTCGGGGGGAGAGCCACCTACGTTTTTTGGAGGCTCGTGATCGGGGACGCTACTTCTGGAGTTTGCTCAGGACGTTGGTGCGGTTTTTGGGCTCGTGCATGGTGTTGGCCCAGGCCTGGAGGGTTTCGGCGTCGAGGGGGGTGGGCGAGCCGTTGAGGAAGGCGGTGACGGCGACGTCGTAGAGGGGGCTGTTGGCGTTTTGGTTCAGCCAGTTGCCGGCGGCGATGGGGTCGGTGCGGGTCCACTGCATCATCATGTAATTGGCACTCCTCGCTCCAGCGACGGGCTGGTCGGCGGTGAAGCGGGCGATCCAGTCGAGGGCTTGTGGGAGGGCGTCGCGGCGGGTGAATTCGGAGGCGATGCGGTCAATATTTTGCGGGCCGAACCAGGCGGCGGGGCGTTCGTCGAGGCGGTCGACCCAGGCAAAAAATTTGTCGTTCTTCTTTTCGTTGGAGAGGCTGGCGATCTGGGCTCCGAGGAATTGGTCGAAGACCTGGGTGAACTCGTTATTTTTTCCCCGCAGGCTGGCGGCCGCTTCATCGCCGGTCGGGGCATTGGCCTGGAGCCAGGCTTCGGCGAGGGGTTGATAACCTGAGCCGGAGATGCCGTTCAGGGCCGTACTGAGGAGGCGGCGTTGCTCGCCCGGTTCGAGGGTTTGCATGGCTTGCAGGGCGGCGGGGGCATCGCGCAAGCCGAGGCCGAGGGCATAGCCCCAGAGCATGCCGTCGTGATAGCGGCCGGCGGGCTGGGTCTCGAGCCAGGCTTTGGCGGCGGCGGGGTCGGACATGGCCCAGCCCATCATGGCAAAACGGCCGCTGTGGGTTTCCCAGGCGTTGACGGGGTCTTTGGGTTTGAAGCCTTCGAGGGCGGCGGGGCCGGCGGCTTCGCCGAGGCGCTGGAGGAAGAAGCGCACTTCTTCGTCGTTGATGAGGCCTTCGGCGCGGGCTTTCCACATGGTGACGAGCGCGGCGTGCCAATTCTCGCGGGTGATCCGCTGGAGGGCGGCGTGGAGCAGGGCGAAGCGGGCGAGGCCGGGGGGTTCTTTGGCGACGATGGCGACGAGGCTATCGATGGTGGCCTCGGGATCGAGGATGCTGGCGGCGGCGATGCCACGGTCGAGGGTGCTGCCGGAGTTGGCCGCCTGGCCATTGGCCAGAGTGACGGTGGCCGCGGAACTACTGGCGGCGGCGCTACTCGTGCTGCCAGAGCGTGAGGTAGAGGGACCGGGGGCGGTGACTCGGCCGAGGACAAAGGCCAGCGGCAGGCTGAGGAGAACGAGGAGGCGCGTGCGGAGGACCGGGCTCATGGCGTGGGGGGTGTTCGGGCTCGCGCAGGAGGGTGGGCTTTCCAAAGGCCGGGGGCAAGCGAGAACGGCAGCAGGCCAGCGCCAAGCGCTGGGGGAGCTTTTCGCCTCACGCAGGGGGCTGCGTGAGCCACGGGGCTGACAGCGGTGCCAGCTCCCCTGCCCGGCTGGCTGGGGAGAAGCTAGGCTGAGATCGGACCTATGGGACTACTGCGTCCCACGACGGGCTATGCCAGGCCTATTGAAAACACTTCCACAATTCCTCGGCGAAGAGGCGGTGGCCGCGGTCGTCGGGGTGGTTGATGGTGTTGTCGAGGAGGGTCAGGTAGGGCAGGCCTTCGGCGGCGAGGTGCTGCCAGCGGGCGGAGGCGTCGGCGAGGGCGATCTGGTGTTTGCCGGCGAAATCGCGCAGGCCGAGGACGTAGGGGCGGCGCTCGGGTTCGCGCATGTCTTTGAAGCCCATCATGGACAGCATGGTGAAATGGGGAGTGATGAGGATGACTTCGGTGCCGAGCGGGGCGAGGCGCTGGAGGATGTCGCTATAGGCTTCCTCGACGCCGGCGGCATTGAGGCCGGCATCATTGACGAACTCGATAGTGACGAGGTCGGGCTTGGCTTCGAGGATGCGTTCGAAGCGAGCCGGATTCTCGGAGCCGTGCAGACCGTGATAGGGGTACTTTTCCGGGAAGAGCCACTGGCGGCTACTGGAACCGCCGGCGCTGATATTTTGCACATCGAGGGCGGCGTTGGGGAAACGTTCGCGGAGGCCGGCGGCGAAGACATCGACGTAACGATTGGCGGGCTGCGAGGCATTGCCGCCGGCGGTGACGGAGTCGCCCCAGCAGACGATTTTGACGGGCTCGCCGGCGCGGAGTTTGGCGAGGGTTTTGGGGATGCGGCCGGCGGTGGACGCGGTGACGGCGCGGGCGGGTGCCTCGAGGATGGGATAGACCTGGTCGCGGGTGATCGCGGTGCTGCGGTAATCGACCAGGACGTGGGCGATAGCGGTCTGGCCGGGCGCGGCGGCCGGCGGGACGGGAGCGCTGATGTGCGGCTGCCCAGCGAGGAGTGAGACGCGGCCGGCGGCATCGACCTGGATGGTGTCCAGGCGCAGCTGGGAATAGCTGTAGCTGGCGAAGACGGTGTCCCTGGCGGTGACGCGGCTTTTCGGGCCGAGGCCGAGGTGAGCCCAAGCGGGGTCGACGAGGTAGTCTTCGCCTTCCTGGAGCAGCTCGCCGGCGTCGCCCTTGGCGGTGCGCACGGTGAGGGAGCCCGGGGTGAAGGCGCCGCGTGCGTTGACGTCGCGGGCATTCACGGCGCGGAGCCGCGTGCCCTTGGCGTAGCCGGCGGGTTTGTCGACGGAGAGTTGCACGGCTTCGTCGCGGGTGGTGAGAATGGGGGCGGGCGCGACGGTGAGGGCTTGCGCGGGCGCGGCGATGGTCACGCTCGGGCCGCCGGCGATTTCGATGCGGCAGGGCTTGATGGTGACGGTGGAGCCGGAGGTTTCGAAATCGAGGGCGTGGGCTGAGCCCGCGAGGAACGCGAGCGAACAGGCAGTGGCGAAGAGGTGAAGGCGCGGCGAAGTCATGCGGAGAAAAGGGGTGTCGGTTTTAAGCGAAGTGCCGGGGTAATCGGGCAGGCGGGCGGGCATTAGGGAGTTCCGCAGCAATAAAGGAATCCGACATTTCGGAGACTTGCCTTTTTACACGTCGATGTGCAGGCTGCGGTGCATCGATGAACCGCGGCTTCGGTGAACATCTCCGCATTTCCTGGCAGACTCTGCTGGAGAGCGGGCCGTCGGTCGGTTTTCTGGCGGCGCTGATGGTGGTCCTGGGTCTGTGGCATCTGATCATGTCATGGGGATGCCTGCGCGGGCGGCGCTCGTGGATGACGGGCGGGCAGCACGTGCTGCTGCTGCTCCTACCTCCGGGGATCGCGACCCTGGCGGTCTGTGCGCTGCCGACGCAATTGCCGGCCAATCCACACACCGGCGGGCTTCTGGCCGGCGTGTCGGCGACGCTGGAACTGGTGGAGATTTTTTCGGAGCTGGCGGTGGCGGTATTTCTGCCAAATCTGCTGCTGTGCGGCCTGGCGATGGCCGTGACGGGGCGGCGGCATACGGAGGAAAACGAACTCTGATCGGGGCGACCGCTTCACAAAAGCGATGCCGGCACAACACCGCGCATCCGGTACGCGATGGATATTAACCAACGGTCGTTTTTATCCCCGTTTTAACAACGTTTCCTTGCGCCGATGTGGTGCTAATGTTATGAATTCCGCACACCCAAGGCGGGTGCGGCGATGAAATTTTCGGAAGTACGGGTTCAGATTCAGGAATTACTCAAAGGGCTCGGTTTTTACACCGGCCGGATCGATGGAAACTTCGGTCCGCAGACGTATCAGGCACTCCACCAGCTCGACCTGGCGGAGGAGGAATCGGCACCAGTGCCCGGGGCACACCGGGTGAAGGCGTCGTCCTTTGCCGATCCGGCCGATGTGCAGGCGTATCAGCAATGCCGGGCTCGCGGCGGGAGCGAACAGCAATGTTATAAACTGGGCGACAACGGCATCGGGCTGTGGGGCGATCGCACCACGGCGGAGGTGCCGATGTGTGCGCTGCCGCGGGAGGATTGGGAAAAGCGCTGGGGCAAGGGCGCCGCAGCGCGGGGCAAACAAGTCGCGGTGACGGCGAATGGGAAAACGGTGATCTGCGAGCTGCGGGACACGATGCCCCGCCGGGCGAATATTCGCAATGGCGCGGGGATCGATTTGAATCCAGCGGCCGTCCAGGCGCTGGGTTTGCGTCCGCCAATCCTGGTCTCGGCGACATGGGAATGGGCGGACGATCTGGTGGCGGCCACGTGATGATTCCCGCGGAAAAAGCGGCGGAACTCTGCCGGGAACGCGGCGGAAATTTTCGCGACGAGGTGGAGGCGCATCTACTGAATGGCTGGGTCTTTTCCACGCCGGAACTTTTCCTGATGGGACGCGCAGTACCCCGCAGCGCGGACATCGCGGACCTGGAAAGGGTTTATGCACCGGAGGAATGCGATGCGTGGTTTGTGTGGCTGGGCGTGGGCGATCCGGCGCGCCTGCTGGAGCTGATGCCGTATAAGCTGCCCTGGATCGGGTGGCATCGGCAGGGACGCGAGTGGCGGGAGTGCCACTGGCTGCCGGCGGAGCCGCTGCGGCGCCGCCTGGCCAAACGTTAACTTTTAGCAACCGAACGATCCCGCGAGCGCGGGTCTCTTCAACATCAACAGGTATTGACCATGGGTGGATCACCGAAACCTCCGAAGAAAACGGACGAGGAAGAAAAAGCGGAGCGCGACCAGAAGGAAGCGCTGGAGCAACAGCGGAAGATGGCGGAAATGCAGGCAGCGGCTCCGGTGCAGGTGCCGAAGCTGCCTCCGCCGCTACCCGCTCCCCCGCCCCCGACGGAAAGCAGTGCGGATGTGGCGCAGGCGCAAGAGGAGGCACGGCGCAAGGCGGCCCGCCGGATTAACGCAGCGCTGGGGACGCTCTTTGCCGGGGAAACCGGGAGCTACAATCCGCTGGGGGGCAATCGAACTTTGCTCGGCTAATGATCGACCCGACGCTAATATCCAAACGTATCGAGGAGCGCTACCAGGCCCTGCGCGGGCTGCGTTCGCCGTGGGAAACACTCTGGGCGGAGATCGCAAAGTATGTGATGCCGCGCCGGACGCCCGGGCTGAATGGGACGATTCAATCGCCGGGAACGGCGAATGATGCGCTGCTTTTCGACACCACGGCCGTGCGGGCGAATATGACGCTAGCTAATGGTCAACTCGCCTGGATGTCGCCGCTGGAGGCGGCCTGGTTTGCCTTTGAAGCGCCGCGCAGCCAGGGCGATGACGCGAAGCGCTGGTTTTCCCGTGCGACGGCAGCAGCACGCGATGAACTGGCGGTGTCGAACTTCTACACGGCGGTGCATGAGTTTTACCTGGATCGCGGGGCTTTTGGGACGGCTTGTCTTTACGTGGAGCCGGGCCGGCGGAATCTGATCAATGCGCAGACGTGGCCGGTGGGTTCGTTTGTCATCGATGAGGATGAGAACGGCATGGTGGACACGGTGATCCGCGAGTTTCAGCTCACGGCGCGGCAGGCGGTGCAGAAATTTGGCGAAGCGAAGGTGAGCGACAAGCTGCGCAAGATCGCGGAGCGCGGCGGGGCGGCGTCGCATGACAAGGTGCGGTTTCTGCACGCGATCTATCCGCGCGAGGATGCGGAGCGCGATCGCGCGAAACTGGACGCGCCAAACATGCCGGTGGCCAGCGTGTATCTCGAGCTGGAGGGCTGTCATGTGTGCCACGTGGGCGGCTATGAAGAGATGCCGGTGATGGTCTCGCGCTATCTCGAGTGGGGCAGTGGCATGGGCGGGCTGTATGGATGGTCGCCCTCGTTTGCGGCGCTGCCGGAAGCGAGGCAGGTGAATTTTCTCCAGAAGATGATGGATGCGCTGGCGGAGAAGATGGCCTTTCCACCGGTCCTGGCGCCTGAGGAGCTGGAAGGTGAGATCGATCCAAATGCGCACGGGGTGACGTATTTTTCGCGCGATCTGGTGCAGGGCGGCGGTCTGCCAAAAGAATGGATGACGCAGGGACGCTATGATGTGGGCCTACAACGGGTGAAGGAGCGGCAGGAGGCGATCAACGATGCCTTCCACGTGGATCTCTTCCAAATGTTTGCCCAGCTGACCAAACAAATGACCGCGCGCGAGGTGGCGGAGCGGAGCCAGGAGAAGCTGATCCAGTTTTCTCCGACCTTTTCGCGGCTGACCTCGGAACTGTTCAATCCGCTGCTGGAGCGGGTGTTTGGGATTCTGCTGCGCGGTGGGCGGCTCGGCGCACTGGAGGAGATCCCGCCGGGGCTCATTCAGCCGCTGGGCAATGGGCATGGCTATATCGCACCACCGCGCATGCAGTACTCGAGCCGGATCGCCCTGGCGCTGAGGTCGCTGCCTTCGCTGGGGTATCAACGCACGCTGGAGCGGCTCAGCATCGCGGCTCGCGTCGCCCCGCAGGTGATCGATAACTTTGACTTCGATCGGGCGGAGCGGGAGACGGCGCTGGCCGACGGATTGCCGGCGGATTTTCTCCGCCCGGAACACGAACGCGATGAGCTCCGCGCACAACAGGCGCAGGCTCAGCAGCAAGCACAACAACAGGCCATGACCCTGCAGGCGGCGGATGCCGCCGGCAAGCTGGGCCAGGTGCCGGCGGATTCGCCGGTCGGCAAAGCGATCGAAGCACAAATTCCCACGGGACAATGAAACACGAACCTGAATTTCACCAAGCAGCGGCGAAGGACGACTCGGCGCAGCGGGAACTGGCCGCTTGTTATGCCCGGCTCTTTCTCGGGACCGAGGACGGCCGCCGAGTGCTGGCGGATCTGCGCCGGAAATTTGGCCTGCAACGCCTCGTCTTTCAACGCGCCGAAAACGGCCGGCACGACACGATCGCCGCGGCGCTGATCGACGGCGAGCGGCACGTGATCTCGGAAATCGAAGAGGCGCTACGCCTCGGCGCGCCGGGACAAGGGCTTTCCACTTCCATTCCATGAAATACACACACCCAACGATCACGATCGACCGGCCAGCGCCTGGTCACTACATCATTTCCGGGCACGCGCCACAGCCCGTCTTTCTGCCCGACGCTGGGCATCTCGTTCCGCCGCGGCAATGTTATATTTCGCCGGAGGTACCGAGTGACGCCCTGCAAGCGGTGCTCGACGAGCGCGCCGCTGAATCAGGGGACAAAAGCGGGTCAACCAAGAGCGGCAAGGGAGGGCGGAAGTAATGAACACTGTCGAATCAACCCCGGGCGACGCTCCCTCGCCAACGCCAAGTTCAGCGCCCCCCTTTTCCTGGGCCGCGGCCGATGGCTCGCTGCAGAGCGGCTGGATGGATCGTTTGCCGGAGGAACTCCGGGGCAATGCTTCGCTCCGCACGATCGGCTCGGTGCCGGATCTGGCGAAAAGTTATGTCGAAACCAAAAAGCTCATCGGCACCAAGCTAAGTGCGCCGGGCGAAAATGCGACGCCGGAACAAATCGCGAACTGGCGCCGGACCGTGGGAGCGCCGGATCGGCCGGAAGGCTATGTCGGTGAAACGGGCACACTGCGTCCGGACAGCGTGCCGGAATCGCTTTGGAACCCGGAGGGCGAAAAGCAATTTCTCGCGCTTGCGCACAAGCATTCCCTGCCGCCGGGTGCGGTGAAGGAAATCCTGGCCTTCTACGGGGACAACGTCGCGCAAGGGCTGCAATCGAGCCAGCAACAGGAAGCAGCCACGCTTCAGTCTGAGGGGCAGAAACTCCGGCAAGCCTGGGGGCAGGACTACGATATGAACCTGCACACGGCTGCGCGGGTGGCGCAGACCGCGGGGCTCGATCCGCAGACCAACCCGATTTTTGCCCATGCGGAGGTGGTCCAGGCGTTTGCGCGGATCGGTCGGCTCATGTCGGAGGACAAACTGGTCCGCGGCGATACGACGAGCATTTCCGGGTCGCTCCGGGACAAGATCCAGGAGATCACGGATCCGGGCAGCCGCACTTCGCTGGCGCGGGAATATCGCGGGGAACTCGGGCCGGAACGGCAATTCGCCGCCCAACAGCAACTTCACCAACTGATGCAGGCGACGTCCGCCGCTTAATATTATGTCTGTCTCTTCCTTCTCGGTCGATATCAGCTACCCGGGTACGGGCACCCCGACAACCGGGCCGTTTTCGATCCCCTTCCCTTTTCTCGAAACGCAGCATGTCCGGGCGGCCATCGCCGCTTCCGCCGGGGCGCAGGCGCTGCCACTCAACTCCTCGGCGTACAGTGTGAGCCGCACGCCCACGGGAGGTGAACTCCGGCTCGTGACGCCTCTGCAGGCGCCGAAGGTATTAACAATCTTTCGCTCGGTCCCGCTCAGTCAACCCACGACGTTTCCTTTGGCGGGGCCTTTCCCGGCCAAGGCGGCCGAGACGGCGCTCGATCGCCTGCTCATGCAGGTGCAGGAGCTTTCGCGGCGCGTCGACGGCGGTGCGGCACCGGTCACCGGTGGCGGAGGAGCGAGTGGCGAAACGAGCGTCCTGACCTGGACAGACGCAACAGCGCGAGCGGCGACGAAGCCGCTCTTTACCGGCCAGCTCGGCGTGGAGCGGCTCACCCAGACGGTGTGGATTTCGCAAGGATTGGGGACGGGTGATTGGCAGGAATTCCGTCCACGGCGCACGAATCGGGTGGTGCTCGGCTATGTCGCGGATGCCGGTGATCCCGGTGCCTTCCAAACGAAGGCGGCCAACCTGCTTAACGATTGGGAATGCGACGCGGTTCTCTTTGCGGGGGACAATAGTTACAATCCCCCGACGGAAACGTACGGAGGCGTCTCCAACTATGCCGCAGATTGGGCGGCATTTTCTTCGTGGATCGCGGCGAGCAAAGCGTATCCAGCCCTGGGTACGCACGATGTCGATTACCCGGGATGGGAGGCGCGACATTATGGGAAATTCCCGTACTTACCGGGAAACAAACGCTACTACAGCCAGGTGCTCGGGGTCCCGCCTGGAGGTCGGCCAGGCGACGGATTGGTGGAGCTGTTCGTTTTGAATTCCGGCCTGAACTCGCTCCACGATGTGATGGAACCGGATGGCAATGCGGTGGAATCTGCGCAACACCAGTGGTTTGTCTCCGCGGTGACGAAGAGCACGGCCCGCTGGAAGATCGCGATGTTTCACACCCCGCCGGTGACGCTCAATGATGAACCGGGACGCGCGGCCCCGGAGATGGCCTGGCCTGAACTTAGCCGGATGGATCTGATCCTGTGCGGCCATGCTCACCTGCTGGAGCTACTGCGCTGGAATGAAACGATGCTGGCGAATCTTTCCGCGGTCGTTTTCGACGATGGCAAGGCCGGCGAATCGCTCAACGGCACGGCGGCGCCGACAGATCGCGCTCTTTGGGCCAACGATGAACTGCGGGGCCTGGGGCGGATCGTCGCTTCGCAGGATCGATTGGAGATCGAAGTGTGGACGCTCGACGGAACGCTGCTGCATGCACGCAACACGGCCAACTTCTCTTCGCTGCCCCTGGTGCGGGAGCAGTGGCGCGTCGTCGATCCGAGTACCGCCATCGGGACGATTGCCCATGCGCACCTCACGACTTTCTCTGCGCCGGCGATGGTGAAGCGAGTGATGATCGCTGTGGCCCAGGCAGGAGCCCACGCGATGAAGTGGACTCTGCACGCCGGCAGCGTGGAGGTGGCAACTGGGATCCTGGGAGCGGGCGCGACCGCACAATTCGCGGAATCGCTCGTGCCGCTGGAGGTTATCCCGCGGGCTGCACAGCTCTGGCTGAGCACTGAGCCTGAAATCGCCGAGGGAACGCCCCCGGATGCCAAGGGCCTGGAAATCGCTATCGTCGCGGAACTCTTCGCGGGCGACCTCGGCTTGTGGAGCAGCAATCCCTTTGGCGGATCTTCGGCGGCCCCACTGATCAGCGATCAGACGGATGGACACACCTATCGACTGGTGAGCCAGAGCGGCGTGCTCGGGCTGGAGCTCGTTTCCTAACAAAATCGCAATTCCAATCTCGTATGAAACCAACAAATCTGTTTCTTCTCCTATCCGCTTCGGCCTCTGTCGGTCTTGTCCTATCAGGCCGAGCAGCTCCGATCACCGAAGCGGTAACGATTAGCTCCTCCACTGGATCGGTCTTGAATGTCTCGCCGGTGAACTTTGGGGCCACCCAGCTGCAAATCGGCGGGGTGACGCTGACCCTGCCAGCGGGGTCTCTGGTCGGCACGGGCGGTTCTTATGCCAATCCCTCATGGCTGACGTCAATCGCTTGGTCGAAGCTCACCAACAAGCCGACCACCTACTCCGGATACGGAATCACGGATGTACAGCCTCTCAGCGGTAATCTGACGGCTTTCTCCGGCGCGGGGAATGGAGCGAACAAGTTCCCCTATTTCACCGGATCAAGTTCCATGGCACTCGCCGATCTCAGCAGCGCAGGGAGGTCATTGATCGATGATCCGGATGCCCCAACAATGCGGGCCACCTTGGGATTGGCTATCGGAACCAACGTGCAGGCTTTTCACGCGAACCTCTCGGCCTTGAGCAGCCTGACGCCGACCGCAAACAAATTGCCCTACTTTAACGGCGTCAGCACAGCCGCTCTCACCGACCTCTCCGCCGCAGCGCGCAGCTTGCTTGATGATACCGATGCCGCAACCATGCGAGCCACCCTGGGAGCGGCATCAAGTGGGACTACGCTGACTCCGGGAAGCGGACTTACCGGCGGCGGAGATCTCTCCACCAATCGTTCCATTTCGCTCAGTTTCGCTGGTCTACCGACTTATGAGGCCAGCGGGCAGACGCCGACTCCCGACGATCTTCTCGCCGTCTACGATGCGAGTGCGGGAGTGCATCGAAAGATGCCGATAGCCACATTTGGCCTATCGAGCGGGACCAACGAGTGGACAGGCACGAATTCCTGGGCCGGTTCCTCTAGCTGGACCAGCGAGACGGAAACGCCCATATTTCTAGGTGCCGGGGGAAATAACGCGTTGCACGTCCGCTGCAATCAGCAAGCCGATGCCGCCGCACTCTTTTTAGAGGCAGGCGAAGATGATCATGCTCTGATCTGCCGGGATAATACGAACGTACGAAATCTTTTGATGGTGGGGGCGAATTATGGGGTGATCATTGGTGGTGATGAGGCCTACTCTTGCGCTATCCAATCCATTTTGGGAATAAATGCGGAGCTGGATTTCCCATCAACAAGCGCCGGGGCCGAGAACGACTTAAACACGACTGTCGGAGGAGCTTCACCAGGAAACCCCGTGTGGCTGGGAATACCAAATAGTTCGACATCAACAGGAGTTCTCTACCAGGCGTGGGTCTCGGCCGCCAATACAGTTACTGTGCGCTGCATCAACTATTCCGCCGGCACAAAAAATCCCCCAACCGGGGTATTCAAATCCGTGTGATGAAATAGCGCGAGTCGAACTTGCACTAAAACCATTTCCAGTTCGTTCTATATGAAAATATTAATCTTGATTCTCCTGGCGGCCTCCCTCTCCGGCTGTTCCTCTCTGGACCGTTACGATCGCACCTACTCCTTCAGCGCGGAGGATAAGGAGGGGAACAAGGTTGGAGCGGGGGTGACCCTCCATCCCCGTGGGTTCGCCAAATAGATAGAGACGGATCCATGTCTACGATTCCGAGGCATCGGTGGTTTGGTTCTCCGGGGGTATCACACTCCTGCGATCTTCTCTTTGTTTCGCAGCAGTGCAGCGGGCACAAGGGGCTAGGTTGGAATGCATGGCACACACGAAATGTGCTCCTGACGGCGGGACTGATTGTGGAGACCGTTCAGTGTGTACACGGAGATATCTCTGCGCAGGTCTCGATGCATCGGCCGCGCGTTTGTGTCCTCATGGCGTTTTGGTTTCCTCTGCCGCTGATCGAAGAGCTGGCGCGGGAGTATCCGGCGACGGTCTTTGTCGTGAAAAATCATTCTGGGCCTCAATTCCTTGCCCAGGAACACGCGGGTTGGAACACGCTATTTGGCATCATCGATCTCGCCAAGCGGCATCCGAATGTGCGCGTGGCCACGATCAAGGGCGAATGTGGTGCGGCGCTTCGGGCGATGGGAGCCAAGGCGATTGAGCTTCCCAATGTCTATTCCCCCGCGGAACTCGCCTTGGAACCGGCGCCGGAAAAGTTACCTGGGTTTCACATCGGTCTCTTTGGGGCGTTTCGTCCCCTCAAGAACGGGGTAGGAATGGCCTTTGCCGCCGCCTTGGCCGCACGTCGCTTGGATGAAAAGGTGACCCTGCATATCAATGGTACGCGGATGGAATGCGGGGCGCCGAGGGATGTGGCCATCATTACCGAAATCTGTACGCGCACAGGCATCGAAGTCGTCCGCCACGGCTGGCTCGATCACGAGCCGTTCAAGCTTCTGGCCGGCTCGATGCGGGTCGTGCTCGCGGCGTCTTTCAGCGAAACCTACAACTATGTCGCAGCGGACGCGGTGACGGCAGGAACTCCCGTGATCGGCTCCGATGCGATCTTCTGGCTTCCCCCGGCGTGGCGGGTCAATCCCGACAGCACCGAAGCCCTGGCCCAGGCGATGGTGCAGCCATGGGCGATTGCGGATGGGCTCGATTCGCTACGGGCCTATAACTTTGTCGCGACACGCCGACTGCTCGCCACACTCGCGGAATTGGGCGTCACCTCTCGGAAAAAACCGGCCACCTCTGCTTCACTATGTCCATCCTAGCTATTACTTCTGAAATCAATCTTCCACCGCTGGTCCAGACGATCTTCAAATGGTTTAGCGGGCAACCAGTGATCGCTGGATTGATCGCGCTGATGGTGATCGATGTCGTTGTGGGCATCTTCCTTTCGATCGCGAAACAAACACTCAGCTCGACGGTGAGCTGGCGGGGCATGTCCAAGAAGGCGATCATGCTACTGATCATCGGCACGGTGGGCGTGCTGCAGCCTTTCATGCCGGCGATCCCGATCCTCAATCTGGTCTCAGCATTCTACACCCTGACGGAGGCGTTGAGCATCTTGGAAAACGCCGCGGCGGCTGGTGTTCCCCTGCCTTCCGGGTTGGTCGATACGCTGATCAAACTCAAGGAGCAGCAACGGCTGACCCGGGAACAAAAATCGATCGCCCGCCAGCCGGAAATCGATCCGCCCAAGCCGACCGGCGAATAAGCTTTTTCCGGTTCGGCGAAGCGCAGGAATGGCTTCGCGGTGAATCCTTCACTCGCTCCCCAAGGCAGTGGTAGAGGGTACAAATCGATCGGGGGTTACCAAAAGGTTCCCGGGTGACAGCGCGGGCAAGGCGCGCCAGTCTTGGGCCGATGAAAAAGGTTCGTTACCTGCCGCTCGCCGAACGCAACGCGTACCGTTGCTTTGAGGACGTAATCGGTTGCAAATGGAGTTCCGCAGTCGTGGCCGCGGTGGCCCACGGTATTCAGCGACCGGGCGAACTGGAACGGTACATCCCGGGGATCTCGACGAAGGTACTGAATGAACGGCTCCGCAAATTGCTTACTTTTGGGTTGCTCCAGCGCACGGAATATCTCGGCTCACCCGCACGAGTGGACTACACGCTGACAACGGCGGGAATGCGCCTGGCGGGCATCCTGGAGCAGGTGCGCGATCTGAATCAGGAACACTCTCAATCTGCGCAGCCATCATCACGCTCGAGGCCGAAGTGCAGGCTCTTTTCCGTGGCCGGATTCGCGAGATCGTCGCCGAGGGCTCCAGCGAATGGTGGGACAAACCGTGGCGCACGGGCTTTCGCAAGGAATCACAGACCGAACCGTGCTGGCTCGATGTGGAGGGGCTGTTGGGCGACGAGCAGGCCGACCGGGAAAATCACGGTGGACCGGACAAAGCGGTATGTGTCTATCCCGGTGAACACTATGCCGAATGGCAGACCATCGATGGACTATCCGAAGTCGCAGCCGGCGCATTTGGTGAGAACTTCACGAGCCGCGGGTTATTCGAGGAGTCGGCGTGCGTGGGGGATATTTTCACCGTGGGCGCAGCGCGGGTGCAGATCTCGCAGCCGCGGCAGCCGTGCTGGAAATTGGCGCGTCGTTGGCGGGTGAAGGATCTCGCCTTGCAGGTGGAACGCACCGGTCGCACGGGATTTTACCTGCGCGTGTTGCAAACTGGCCTGGTGGCTCCGGGTGACCGTCTGAGGATGCAAGAGCGGCTACATCCGGAGTGGACGATCGCGCGGTGCAACGAAGTGATGCACCATCGCAAGCAGGATGCCGCGCTGGCCGGCGCACTCGCGGCGTGTCCTGCGCTCTCGGCGAGTTGGCGGAGATCACTCGCGGCGAGGGCGCAGCAACCGGACCAGGTGAAATCGGCCGCGGCGCGACTGGAGCAACCCTAGCAATCCGCTCCGGAAAAGGCACGGTTGTGCCCATACGCCCAATGGCCCATATCGGGGCTGGTGGAGGTTGGCTAGCGTGGGGTCGTTCAAGACATCCACTGCTCATTGTTTGCACAGACCATGAAAACCAAACTTCCTCTCCTCGCCTTCACCTTCGCCTCGCTGTGGGCGGCTCCGGCATTCGCGGCTGATCCATCGGTACAGGCATTTCTGAAGATCGATGGAATCAAAGGCGAATCCACCAACGTGAAGCACAAGGAAGAGATCGATCTCGCCGCCTTCAAGCTGGGCGTGCTCCAGCAAATCGTCAGCGGCACGGGTGGCGGTGGCGGTGCGGGCAAGGCTACATTTGGACCGATCACGGTCTTCAAAGGGATCGATAAGGCGTCTCCTCTGCTCTTCCTGAACTGCGCCGTCGGCAAACACTTCCCGCAGATGATTCTGACGCTGACCGAACACGGGAAAGACTATTTCAAGGTCCGCTTGCAGGACGTGGTCGTCTCGGCGTGCGACATCAATTCCAACAACGTCGAGAACGGCGATCTCCCACTGGAGACCATCGCGCTCAGCTACTCGAAGGTGGAGATCACCTACACGCCGTTTGGCCCCAGTGGTGCACCCGGGGCTCCGGTCGTCATTAGCTTCGATGTGAAGGCGAATACCTCGACCGGGCTATAAGCCGCGAGAGCCGAAGATACCAAGGACCCACGGATAGGCGAGCGAAGTGATACTCGCCCTCCGTCTTCTGCTCAGTGGCCACGTAAGCGCGGAAATACTCGATGGCCTTCTCTTTTTGCCCGGCACAAAAGAGGCACGATTCCGGCGGAATTCCACGCTTCACAGCGTTGAGACAGGCGCGCGGTGGGATGCGGCGCGTTTTCGGCATCCGATATGAGAGAGGTTGTTCAGCACGCCGCGATTTTTTCACAGCCTGCCAGCGAGGTACTTTCGATTCAGGGTGCGCTATGAAAAAGCTCCAGGACTTCTATCAATCGGGTAAAATCGGTTACGCGCTGCTGTGGCTGCTCGGAGTACCGATTCCGGTGCTGCTGTTGATCTATCTGATTCGCGGGCACTAGCTCGGCAGACGTTCAACGCAGAGTCGCAAAAGGCGCAAAGGCACACAGATGTCCTTTGCGCCTTTTGCGTTTCAACAGCCCAACATTTGACCCACATTGACCGCTGTTTTCGGGTCTACAGCAGCGGAGCGAAGGGGGCGACGAGCCATTCGCTGAGGCGTTCGGTTGCAGGGCGTTGCCTGAAGTCTTCGAGGCGGTAGGGCTTCGACTTTTTCAGGTCGCCAAGGAAGACCTGATCCATCTCGGTGCCGAAGCCGGCGTCGTAAACCGTGATATCGAGTTCTTCGTTGATCTGAGCGGAGCGGGAATCGAAATTGGATGAACCGACCACAGCAAAGAGGCCGTCCACGACGATGGTTTTGCTATGAATCATCGTCGGTTCGTATTCGTAGATTTTCACGCCGCCGGCGAGAAGATCGCCGTAGGCGCCGCGGCCGGCGGATTTGGTCATGGGTTGATCGTTGTGCTGGCCGGGGACGAGGATCCGCACATCCACGCCGCGGGCGGCGGCGGCGGTGAGCAGTTTCACCTGGTTGTTGCTCGGAGCACAGTAGGCGTTGGTGATGTAGATCGTCTTCTCCGCGGAAGCGAACGCGACGGCCTGCACGAGCGAGATCGGGGAGACCGAAAAGGAGTGCGAAGCAATGAGCTGGGTTTGCAATTTACCAGCGGGAGGCAGCGGGGGAAACTCGCCGAGGCCGCTGATGGTTTCGCCGGTTTCGCGCATCCAATGTTGCTGAAAGGCACCCTGAAGTTTGGCCACGATGGGGCCTTCGAGTTGCACCTGCACATCGCGCCAGTGTTCGGGAGAGTCGGCCTGGCCTGCCCAGTGGTCGGCGAACCCAACCCCGCCAGTGAAACCGACCTTGCCGTCGACCACGAGCACCCGCCGATGCGAGCGACGATTGAGTTTATCCACGCGCCACGATCTGGCCGGATGAAAATAAGCGAAAGTGCAGCCCGCGGTGCGGAGGGTGTTTTCGTCGTCCTTCGTGAACTGGGTGCTACCGATGGCATCGAGCAACACACGCACCCGGACCCCGGCGCGGGCGCGCTCGCAAAGGGCGTCGCGAAAACGGGCGCCGACGCTATCGGAGTAAAAGAGGAACGCCTCGAAGTTCACGCTCTTTTCGGCCTGGGCGATCGCGGCCAGCATGGCGGCGAAAATCTCATCGCCATTGTGGAGGAGTTTCACGGAGTTGCCCTCAAGCGGGAGCGGATCGGCCATGGCGTGAGCGGAGGCAAAGAAGGACGGATCGCGCGTGGAGAAATCGTGCTCCGAGCGGTAATCGACAACCGCGCGCTTGAGGAAAACGATCCCAAAGATCGCCGCCGCCAGCAGGGCGACGAAGAGGCTGAGCAGCACGAGCCAGAATACGCGCCAGCGCGTGTAACGTTTACGGGGCGCATGCGACGACGACGACGGCTTGCTCATGAATGGGAGAGGATAACTCTCCTTCGGATGCGAAATCGTTCGTGGCTGTAGCGAATAAGGGAGCCGACAACAGGTTTCGCCCGCCGGAGCCTGCCAGGCCCGATCCCAAACCGCGCCTAGGCAGGCGGCGTTTTCACGCTACAAATCGGCACTCCCCATGCCCACCCCCCGTCTTCGTTTCGCGCTCCTGCTAACCTGTTCGCTGACCTCTTTTACTTTTACTTCGCCGCGCGGTCGCGCCGCGACCGATGACGGCGTCGAGCAAAGGATACTCGCCGTAGCGCAAAAAGCCGCGGTGCGGCAGCATGAGTGGAAGCAGTTTGGCGAGGAAGATGTGCCGGGGCATGGGCCGATCGGGTACACGAAAGGGATGGCGCTCGCCTATGCGGATGCGTACCGGCGGCTGAAGCGATTGTTGCCGGATGCTTATGTGAAGGAGATGGCGCGGCCAGTTTCGGCGGGGAAGCCGCAGGACGCACTGTACGTCTTCCGCGCACGGTTTGCCGCACTGGGGATGCCGGTCGAAGCCGGCGGGGTGGAGACGCTCCGGGCGCTGTTCACGCTGCTGTATGAGATGGGGCTGCGGGAATCCGATGGGCAGTACGATGAAGGGATCGATACCGGGGAAAACAAGCCTCGGACAGACATCGAGGATCCGGCGAGTACGGCGGAGGCGGGACTGTTCCAATCGAGCTGGAATTTTGCGGAAGACTATCCCCTGCTCCGCCGGCTGTATGCGGACTATGCGACTGGGAAAAAGCCAGGCCTGGGGGAGGTCTTTCGCGAAGGGATGAAGCCGAAACGCACGAAGGATCACGGAGGCGGCGATGGAGCGAAGTTTCAACGACTGGCCAAGGACAACCCGGCTTTTGCGGTGGAATACGCGGCACTGTCGGTGCGCGATCAGGGGGAGGAAAACTATCATTTTATTCATCATCGCCACCTGGAGATCAGCCCGAAGGCGGCGGAGCTTTTCCGGCAGGTGGAGGTGATCGTGGATGCGGAGTGACCGGGCCGAACCAGTCCGAAAAGAGGCCCCGGTCGTCGAGGGAGCGTTGCGGGGTGTGATTACCTCCAAGCAGAAACCGAAAGACACTCCGCCCCAGGAGATCGGGGGCTGAAACGCAGCGCTGCGAAAAAGCGGGCGGTTTTGTACTGGGGCAAAACGGGGAGTTGGGATTCAATCGGGGGCGTGATGAGTTTGTTATTTTCCTTCACGATTCCCCCCGGCTGCGGCAGGGCGTTTCCCCGAGGAGGGCGAGGACAATGAGTGGATTGATCGGGGCAGCGGTGCGCGGATTCGTCTTTGGCTATCTGGCGCTGCCGGGGCTCTATCTGCTCTTCTGCGTTTGCACGCACGGCTCCAGCTCGGCCGAGTGGACGCTGACTTTTGCGACGTGGCAGAAGACCTTTTTCCATCTGCAAAAGCTATTTTGCCAGGTGGGCGGAGTCTGCGCGGTGCTCAATGCACTCTTCACCCTGTTTCCCGTCCGCCGCCGCGAGTACGACTACGACGATGAACCCCAGGATGCCTGGTTCGACCATTTGTTGTCCTGGGTTTTCTTTTGGCTACGGAATCGGAAATAGCCGCCCGGGCGTGAGCGGATTCCGGGAAAAACCCGGGTTTTTGTTTCCGGCGGGTAAAACTTGGGCGCGAGGCGGTGTTTTCTTCTCGCTCACGGCGAAGGGGCGAGGCAACGAGACGGGACGCGCGGCTTAGGCCGGCGCGGTCTTTCTTCTCCAAATCCGAAACCCAAGATCTCAAACCCCAACTCGCTCGCACTGACCATGGACGAACAAGCTTTTTGGAAACTCATCGACTCCGCGGTATCCCCGGACAAAGCCGAATTCGATTACGACTACGACAAACTCGAGGATCAGCTCCGCGATTTGAGCCCGAAGGAGGTGCTCAACTTTGCCGCCGCGCTGCAACGGGCGGTGGACCAGGCGTACGACTGGAAGCTGTGGGGCGCGGCCGATTTGATCCACGGCGGCTGCTCGGATGATGCGTTCGAATATTTCCGCGGCTGGCTGATCGCGCAGGGCAGCGCGGTGTACCGGCAAGCGCTGGCGGATCCGGATTCGCTCGCGGACTATCTGGATACCTACGCGGGACCGGGACCGATCGAGGACGAGGATATCCTCGCGTCGGCGTATGTCGTCTTCCAGGAAAAGACGGGATCGGACGACGGCTACGATACCGGGGTGGATATCCCGGAAGAGCCGACGGGTGAGGTGTGGAATTTCGACAATGAAAAAGAGATGTACCGGCGGCTGCCGAAGCTGGCGGAGAGAGGGCCGTTTGAGGTGCGCAACGGCGCCGACGAGGAAGACGAAGACGAGGAGTAGGCACACGCATTTTCAGGGCCGCGGAATTTTTTCCGGCGAAATGTCGAAAGCGGCGGAGCTGACGCGTCATCGGGGGTGAAGCTGCGGAGTCTTTTGCTCCGCGGCGGGAAAACCAAACAAACCAACGACCTAAAAATCAGCCCTCTCTACTCCGATGAAATACATGCTCCTCATTCACGAACCGGCGGAATACTTCAAACGGCCGAAGGAACCCGCGGAGATCGCGGCCGGCCGGGCCTACGGCGAAGCGCTCAAGGCCGCGGGCGTTTTTGTCGGCGGGGCCGGGCTGGAAGGTCCGGACGCCACGACCTGCGTGACCGTGCGCGAAGGCAAACGCCAGGTGCACGACGGGCCGTATGCGGAGACGAAAGAATTTCTCGCGGGCTTCGGGATCATCGAGGTGGCGAATCTCGACGAAGCGCTGGAGTGGGCGTCGCGGCATCCCTCAGCGAATCGGGTGCGGGTGGAAGTACGCCCGCTGGCGGGTTCGCACTTTGCCACGGCCTAATGTAGCCGATGAGTGACAGCGGCGCGGCGGCGAACCCGGCTCATTCCGCGATCGAGGAAGTCGCGCGGCATTCGTACGGACGATTGATCGCCTACCTGGCGGCGCGTTCGGCGGATGTCGCGGGGGCGGAGGATGCCCTGAGCGAGGCGTTCGCCGCGGCGCTGCAACGCTGGCCGGTGGACGGCATTCCGGCGAAGCCGGAGGCGTGGCTGCTGCATGCGGCGCGCAACCGGCTGATCGATGCAGCGCGTCACCAGCAGGTGCGCGAGCGGGCGGAGGCACGGCTGGAGGAAATCGCGGCCGAAGCACAGATGCTGGCGGAAGCAGCCGAGCCTTTTCCCGATGAGCGGCTGAAGCTGCTGCTGGTGTGTGCGCATCCGGCGATTGATCCGGCGGCGCGCACGCCGCTGATGCTACAGGCCGTGCTCGGGGTGGATGCGGCGCGGATTGCCTCGGCGTTTCTCACGTCGCCGGCGGCGATGAGCCAGCGGCTGGTGCGGGCAAAGCAGAAGATTCGTGATGCCGGCATCCCCTTTCGCGTGCCGGAGCCACCGGAGTGGGACGAGCGGCAGGGCGAGGTGCTCGATGCGATTTACTCGGCCTACACGGCGGGCTGGGAAAGTGTGCTGGAAACGGGTTCGACGCAGCATGCGCTGGCGGCGGATGCGATCGCGCTCGGGCGCACGCTGATCGCGGTGCGGCCGGATGACCCGGAGGCGCTGGGGCTGCTCGCGCTGATGCTGCACTGCGAAGCACGCCGGGCGGCGCGGTACACGGCGGCGGGCGAATTTGTGCCGCTGGACGAACAGGACCCGGCGCTGTGGTCGGCGCCGTTGATCGCGGAAGCGGAAGTGAATCTGCGGCGCGCAGCGGTGGCGGGGCGAATGGGGCGATATCAGCTGGAGGCGGCGATTCAGTCGATCCACGCGCAGCGGGCGAAAACGGGGCGGATCGATTGGGAGGAAATCGTGCTGTTGTACGAAGGGCTGCTGCGGTACACGGCGGGCATTGGTTCGCGCGTGGGCCGGGCGGTGGCGCTGGCGCAGCTCGGCGATGCGCGCGCGGGGCTGGCGGCGCTGGATGAATTGCCGGCGAGCCGGGTGGAAAGCTATCAACCGTACTGGGCCGCGCGCGGGCATGTGCTGGCTTTGGTCGGGCGACCGACGGAGGCGAAGGCGGCACTGGAGCGAGCGGCGAGCTTGACCGATGACGCGGCGCTGCGGGCGCATTTGTTTCGGCGGGCGGGGCGGGTGTAGAGGCAGGGCGGACAGGGGCGCGGGGGGAACGGGGCAGCAGGCCCGTGGTTCACGCAGCCCCTGCGTGAAACGAAAACAATCACCTGCGCCGTTGGCGCAGGCCCTCATCGCTTCACGCAGGGGGCTGCGTGAACCACGGAAGTTTGCCGCCGGCGGCGGGTGCGGTATCGGCGCGGCTCTGGGAAGAGCCGCCTACGTTCGCTGCGCGGGGTTGGGCCACTCTTCCTGGGAAAGGTGTGAGGAAAAGGTGGCCTTCGAGGCGCCGGGGATTCCCTGATAAAAAAATCAGGGTCTTTGCGCACAGATCGCGGTGGCGGAAACGAGGGACCTCGCCTCTTGTCCGCGCCGATGGTCTCCCGCTCTTCCTCCGCCCGCGCCCGCTCCGCCACCGCCAAACGCCTCAATTTTTCTTCACTGGAAGCGCTCGAAAGCCGCATTGCGCCAGCGGCGTTCTTTGTGGGCTCGGGCATCGGGATGGACGCATTGAAGGTGTTCAAGGGGGCGGATCTCGCGGGGACGAGTATGGCGGAGATGGATGCGAAAACCGCGACCGAAGCGACGGCAGCGGTGCTGCTCGGCCTGGGGGATTCCCTGATCTACGATGCGGATAACAGCCACAGCTTGACGACCGGCGATACCCTGCTGCTGAAGGTCACTGGCGGCAAAGCGATGGTCTTTCTCACGGACATCGCGGCGGGAGCGACCCCGGGTGGTTTCGATCTGAATGAGATCACGGGTCTCGCAGTGTCGGACAAATTCAAAGCGGAGATGACGGCGGATATGAACGGCACGGTGATCACCGCGCTGGATGCGGCGGGTAACTTCAAGCAGAACCCCAACAACGGCGCGATTGCCCTGCAGCACAGCTCGATCGCGCAGTTTTCCACCACGGGCCAGATCGTGGGCAGCGTGTTCGCGGGTGGCTCGATCAGCAAACTTTCCGCAGGAGCCGCACTGGTGAATACGGGGACGATGGCGATCAGCATCGATGGGGCCATCGCCACGGGCACGGCCGCGGCGGGCCGGAGCATTTCGCTGAATGGGGGCGGCAAAAGTTTGGCCGTCGAGTTCATGAGCAATCCCGGCGAAAAAGGCGGGAGCATCACCGGGGTGACGCTGGCGAAAGGCGTGCGGGAGATCAGCGCGGGTGATGGCGGCGACTCGACGACGGGCGCCGGTGGGGTGGGCGGTTCGATCGGCAAAGTGTCGGTGCTTGAATCGCCGGTGAAGATCGATGTTTCCGCCGGGGACGGCGGCACGGGTTTCGCCAAAGGTGGCGCCGGAGGTTCGACCACGGATGTGAGCCTGCACACCACGCAGGGCACCGATGGCTGGACGATCACCAGCGGGTTGGGCGGGGATGCCTTGAAATTCAAGGGCGCAGCCGGAACGGGAGGAGCGCTGACGAACGTCACGCTGGAGGTCGCGGCGGTAAATGGAGCGATTTCCATCAACTCAGGCAGCGGCGGGAACAGCCCCTCGGGCAAGGCGGGGAACAGCCCCTCGGGCAAGGCGGGGAACAGCCCCTCGGGCAAGGCGGGGAACAGCGGCGCGGTCAAAGGCGTGACGCTGATCAACCATGGGTTGGTCGGGGCCCCCGTGAACATTTTCTCGGGCGATGGGGGCGACTTGCAGACTGCCGATGGCCGGGGCTTCCGCGCGGCGGACAGCGGCGCGGTGTCGCAGGTGACGGTGAGCAATCTGGGTGGCCTGACCGGGTTCGATATTCATTCCGGCGCGGGCGGCGGAATTAACGGCGGCCAGGGTACGGCGGGCAACTCGGGGGCAGTCACGGGCATCACGATCCATGAGCAGGCGGCCGATAGCGGCACCCATCTGATTCACTCCGGCACCGGCGGCGCGCTTTCCGCCGCTTTGCCCAATATTCCGATCCCGATCGGCCCTCAGGCGACCTCTTTTGGCAATGGGGGCAGCAGCGGGAATGTGAGCAAGATCACGATCGAGGATACGGTGGGCGCGACGAATGCCTTCGAGGTGTATGCCGGGGTGCCGGTGAATCAATTTGCCGGCGGGAACAAGGGCATGGGTACGTTTTACAGCATGAGCGGCGCAGGCGCCGGCGCGAAGGGCGGCAGCATCGGTTCGGTCTCCGACGTGATCCTTGCGGCGCCGACCAGCAAAGTAATCGTCGGCAAAGCGGACGCCGCCGGCTCGGCAGGCTCCACCGTGGATGCCGTCGCGGGCAATGGGGGCGCGGTCACAAAAATTTCCGGCTCGGTGGGCACCCTCGACATCCTGGCGCCGAGCGGTGGGATCGGCGGGGAAGGCCGGGGCGGAACGGGCGGCTCGATCTCGAAAGTCGATATTTCGGCGGTGACGAACTTCGTGCACCTGATTGCAGCGGGCAACGGCGGCACGGGGGGCAAGGCTTCGGGGGCCGGCGGTTCGGTCGCGGACGTCAAGGTCGCGGGCAATATTGGTAATTTCAGCGCCAACTTCGGCCTGACGACCGATAGCATGACCATGGGCGGCCTGGTGGCCGGCCAGGGAGGATTGGGCGCGGCGAATGGCAGCATCACGAATGTATCGGCGACGAAAATTGCGGCGATCCTGGCGGGCCGGCCGCTGGCCAATGCGGTCGGTTACGGCAACGCGGTGACGAAGCTGAGCAAGATCTCCGCGAGTGCGATCGGGGCGGATGTGAACAACAGCACGACCTTCGATTACACCGAAGGGAGCGGGACCACGGGCTATCAACCCGATAACAATGGCACCTCGACGGACGGCGATACCGCGCTGGATGGCCTAGTGCTGGTGAAGAAGAACGGCGGGGGCAGTACGCTGCCGGTGGTGCCGTTGAAGCTGATCGAGATTCCGTAGCGGGTCGTTTCTTAACGAATTCGGATAGGCGAAACGGGTTCGTGAAAGCGCGTTTCGCCGCGCGCCGGACTCCCCTACCCTGCGATGAGCGACTTCGACGCCGTGCGCTGCTCGGCCCAATAGTCGGCGTAGCGGCGGAAGCGGCGTTCGGCGACGCGGAGCATCGGGACGTTGCTCATTTGTACGGCGAAGGAGCCGAGGATTTCCGGGGGCAGGTGGCGGACGTGGCGCCGCATGGCTTCGGCGAGAAGGGCGAAGCTCAGCTCGGTGCGACGCCAGGGGTCGCGGAGGTAGAGGGTGGTGAAACGAACGGTCTGCGGGGCGACGCGGTGGGTGACCAGCCAGCCCACGATCTCGCGCCCAAGGCGCAAGCCGAGGCTGCTGACCGGCTCGACCGGGGCATCGCCTTCAAAGGGCCAGAACTCCGGGGGAATGGTCGCGCGCAGCGCGGCCAGGGCGGCGATTTCCTCCGGGGTGATGTCGCCCCACGGAAAGGGTTCGAAGGGCGGCGGCACCTGCATTTCGTGGACCCAGCGATCTTTGATCGAGCGCGGGTTCATTTGGGCGAGCAGCAGCCGTGGCTCGGGTGAATGCCAACCGCGCTTTTCCAGCACCCGCTCGAGTGCCGGGCTGGCCGGGCCGGTGGAATAGGCGATGCGCACTTCGCGGCAGCCGCGGGTTTGCAACACCTCCTCCAGCGCCGCGAGTACGGCGGTACCGAGGCCGCGGTTCCACCACTCCGGGCGGATGAAAAGCGAAACGATTTTTCCTCCGCCTTCCGCACTGCGCGCGAGGCCGAGGCCAAGTGGGGTTCCATCTTCCGTCTGCAGCGCGATGGCGATGAACTCGGAATCGAGGTGCAGGCCGCGCAGATGAGGACCGAAGGTGGCGAAGGTCATGCCCTGGCAGGCCAGCGGGGCGTCGCCTAACACTCGGTAAAGTTGGATCACGCCACCTACCTGCTGCGGGCGGTGCAAACTGGCAACCGGAAGGTCGCGGACCTTTTGCTAAGATTTGCGCGAGCCGGGCCGTAGTGATGAGCAGAAAAAATTTCCCTTCGCGGGGAACCCGAAGCGATGGACGACGAATACACTCCCTCCTTTTTCCAAGCTCTGCGCTATGCCGGGCCTTGCAATCAGCTCACGGCGGTGGGAGCGCTGCTACTGACGGGGTGGCTGATTGCGCTGCGCATTCGGCGGTGGCGGCGTGGGGGGCGGGCGGATCCGGTGGTGGAGCTGGCATGTCTTTTCGGCGGGCCGGTGGGGGCGGTACTGGTGGCGATCCCAGAGTGCATCATGGCGGTGCAACGGTATGTGGAGGGGCAGATGAATCCGGCGGGCGATCTCGATGCGGATCATCCCCTGCTCCACGGGCTGCAGGCCACGGCGCTGATGTGCACGCTGGTGTGGTGGATGTTGATGCTGGGGCTGCTGGCGCTTTTGCTACCGAAGGGGGCGCGGCGGAAAATTGACTATCCTGAAACGGCGAATCCGCTATAGCGGGCGCCGCGATGAACAGCGGTCCGCAACCTCCTCCCCTGCCCGATCCGAATGCGGCGCTCCGCACCTACGCATGGGCGGTCGCGGTGCTGTTTCCGGCGATGGGGTTCTGCTTTTTCGCGATTACCTTTCTCTGCCCGAAGCTGGAGCAAATATGGACCGCGACCGGCCTGACGAACTCCCGGGCCCAGTGGATGATGGACCTCGTGCGGGGCTTCAAGCTGAACGTGAAACTGGCGGTTCCGCTGGCCGTTCTGACTTTCATCGCGCTGGAGTTTTGCTGGAAATCGTGGCCGCGTTACCGGCGGACGGTGATCACGTTGCTTACCATTTTCGTCCACACGGCGGCGCTGGCGGGGATCACGTGGATCGCGGTCTCGATCGCGATCGCGGCGCCGCTACTGGGGCGCGCCAAATAGCGCGCGGGGCATGGCCCTGAGGGGTGGATCAGGGTAGATACCGGCATACGGCGGCGAGGTCAGCGGCGTATCGTCATATCCTATGAAAGCAGCCAAACATTCTCCCTCGGAGCAGAGCGCCGGTCTGCAGGATATCGTGTCGGCGGCCTGCGCTTTTGAAGCCCGGCAACGGCACGTCGCGATGGAGCAAAACGATCTGCGGGTGCAGGAGACCGCAGCGGAATTGATCTTCATCGCGGGCGAAGATCTGGGCGTGAGCACGGGCGGGAACTGAGCGTTCTGCTCGCCCCTTTTGGGGTGTTGGCGGCGAAGGTCGTTCGCCCGGCATCGCAACGCGATGCCCTCCTCCAGACAGCGAGTTCGCGGTTCTCAATCGTCGTCATCGTCGCGATGGCGGCGTTCTTTTTTTGCGGGGGAGGACGGGCCGAGGGAGCGGATGATAGTGGTGCGGGTGACGCCGTCGGCGGTGCGTTCGACGATGCGTTGCTCGGTGATGGGGCCATCACGGACGGTCGTGACTTCGCCCACGGGGGCCGGGGACTGGTCGGACGATGCGGGTTCGACGGGAATGGCGCGGCGGACTTGCACGGGGCGAGCGGCGGTCGGCCGTGGGGCGGGCGTGGTGGGGATGATCGGGGCGAAGGCTTCTTCGCGCGGCGCGGCGGCCGCGCTACGGCGGGGTTCGGCGGTGGCGGGGACCGGATCGACAGGCGTGGAAACGGGGCGTGGGGCCGGCGGGGCGGAGGTGGTTTGGCCGTAGCGGGTCACGGGTAATTCCACGACGCGGCCCGGAGCGGGCGCGGGTGCCGGAGCGCGGGTGGTGGTGAAGGGCTGAGGATAAGAAGGCGGGGCCACCGGCGAAGCAGATGCCGGCGCGGGGGCGGGCAGCGGGGCCGGCGGAACGGCGGTGAAAACCGGCGCGGGCACGGCCGGGGCGGGCGGTGGTTCGGGATGGGTGGGACAGGTTTCGCGCGGGACACGGGAGGTGGGAAGCTCGGCGGTGTAGGCCAGCTTTTGGGCCTGGCAGGCCGAGGTGGCCAGGGCGCCGGAGAGCGAGCAGAGCGTGACTTTTACTGGAGGCTGCGGCGCGGCGAAGGGGGCGGCGGGCCATTTCTGCTCCGGTACATTTTGCATGATGTCGACCCAGATCGGCAGCGCCAGCGTGCCGCCGTAGCCTTTCTCCAGGATGGTCTGAGGCTGATCCATGCCGACCCAGACAGCGCAGGTGAGCGAGGAGGTGTAGCCGACGAACCAGGCGTCGAAGAAATCGTTGGTGGTGCCGGTTTTGCCAGCGCCGTTTTTCTTCCAACCGAGCGAGGCGGCCTTGGCCGCGGTGCCGGTTTTCATGACTTGCTGGAGAATGCCGGAGACCATCCAGGCGGACTCGGGCGAGAGCAGGCGGCGCTCTTCGTGCGGCGCCTTCCAGAGGACCTGGCCGTTGCGATCCTCGACGCTGGAGATGAGGTAGGGCGCGCGGTAGGTGCCGAGATTGGGGAAGACGGTGTAGGCGGCGGCGAGGTTGCGCACGGTGGTTTCAAAGCCGCCGAGGAAGACGACGGGATAGTTGGGCAGGTCCTGCTTGAGACCCGCATCGCGAGCGAGATCGCGGATCTTCGAGAGGCCGGCGAACTCCCCTACCCGCACGGTCATGGTGTTGCGCGACTTGAGCAGACCGATCGTGGCTGGTTGCGGACCGTTGTATTCGTCGTCCGAATTGTCGGGCGACCAGTTTTTCGGCAGGTCGGGGTATTCGGCGGAGGTCACGCGGGAGTCGTCGACGAGGGTCCCCGGCAACAGCCCGCGCTCGAAGGCGCTGGCGTACACGAAGGGTTTGAAGGTCGAGCCGAGCTGGCGCTGCGCGAGCGACGCGCGCGGGTATTTGCTCTGCGCGTAGTCGCGGCCGCCGACCAGCGCGCGGATGGCGCCCGTTTTGTTTTCCACGACGACCACGGCGGCTTGCAAATAATCGGTGGGCTTCTCTGCGCCCTCCGCGTTTTGGCCGGGGATGAAGTCTTTCCTCTTCGGGTGCGGATAGTTTTTCTGCTCCTCGACCTGCGCGAGTTTGCGATCGGCCGCTTCCTGGGCGCGCCGCTGGAGCTGCGGATCGATGGTGGTGAAAACGGTGAGGCCGCCGTAGTCGATCGTTTCGGGCGCAAGCAGGGTGCCGAGTTCGCGCAGGGCGGCGTCCATCACTTCATCCTGGGTCACGCGGGCGGACGCACGATCGGCGATGCGGATTTGCTGGGCTTTGGCCACGGTCGCCTGCTCGGGCGTGATGCTGTGGATTTCGACCATCCGGTCGAGGACGGCATCGCGGCCGGCGAGCGCGGCGGGGAGGTCACGCGAGGGCGCGAGGCGATTGGGGCTGCGGATGAGGCCGGCGAGCATGGCGCCTTCGCCGAGAGTGAGATCGCTCGCGGATTTGCCGAGGTATTCGCGGGAGGCGGCCTCGATGCCGTAGCAGCCGGTGCCGAAAAAGATGCGGTTCACGTAGAGCTCGAGGATCTGCTCCTTGGTGTAAGTGGCCTCGATCCGACGGGCGAGCACAGCTTCGAGCACCTTGCGGTCGAGGGTCTTCGCGCGGAGTTCGCAGGCGTTGCGCGCGAGTTGTTGCGTGAGGGTGCTGGCGCCCTGCTTCTTTTCGCCGGCGCGGAGATTGGCGAGCACGGCACGCAACACGCCGCGGGTGTCGACGCCGTGATGTTCCCAAAAGCGGGCGTCTTCGCGAGCGAGCAGCGCGGAGAGGAAATGCGGGGACACCGCGGAGAGCGGGAGGACAAAGCGATTCTCGCCGCCGAAATGGCTGTAGAACTCGCCGTTGGCATCATAGACGGCGGAGCGCTCCGCGACGTCGTCGATCCGGGTCAGATCGAAGGCGGCGGCGCGGGTTTCGTAGCGTTGATAAATCACATACCCGGTGACCCCGGCGCCAATGGCGAGCACGAGGAGGGCGGCGGCGCTCCAGGCGAGAAAATGCAGAACGGAACGCGAACGCGGCGAAATTTTCATCGTGTCCCCGAATCGGGGTGCAGAGGAACACCGGCCGGGCGAGTCGTGATATGCATCGATGCGCAGCTATGTCACCTTAAGGCGACACGCGGTCTCTGCGCGCTCCGGCCTGAAGGCCGGTTCGGGGCCCGGGAGCGCAGCCAATATTCAGCCCACCCCGATCATCAAGGTGTATGCAAGTTCCACACAGCTCACACTCCGAGACGGCTCCGCGGCTGGCGGATCTCGTGGCCACGGCCTGCGCGATGGAAGCGAGGCAGCGGCAGACGGCCATGCAGGCAGACGACCTGCGGGTGCAGGAGACGGTTGCCGAGCTGATTCTCATCTCCGGCGAGGATCTCGGCCCCGCCGGGTTCCTGAAGTCTCAACCATGTTTACGTTAACCGCATTCCTGTTCACGGTTGGCGCGACGGTCGCAAGCGTTTGCTACGCGATCTCGCACGAGACGGAATACTAAAAACCGGATCGCAGCCGGACAGGCCAAACCGCTCTCCGCGATGATGACGGAGGGCGGTTTTTTTTGTGGGGATGCGAGGGCGAAGAGGGCCCGCGCCAAAGAGCAGCGGTTTTGGGCACAAAAAAAAATCCCGCCCGGTCGCGAAGGACGGGGCGGGATGGTTTGGAGGCAGGGTGGAAGCTTAATCTTCGTCGACTTCGACGCGATTGATCACGCGGGCGTCGCCTTCGGTGGCGTAGTGCACGTGTACGGGCACGCCGACTTTGATGCGGGTGCGCACTTCGTCGTCACTGAGGGTGGTGCCCTTGCGGGTGACGTAGGTTACCTTCTGGCCGTAGCGATAGGTGACCGGGCCGCTGGTCTCCTTAACGACGAAGGTGGAGCCGGGCGCATATTCGCTGATGGTGCCGGTGCCGATGGTCGTGGTGGTCGTGGTCGTCTTTACGTCACCGGCGATGGCGACCGTCGCGGCGATGGTGGCGGTCAGGATGCTGAGCAGTGTCTTTTTCATGTTGTGATATGTGGTTTGTGGAAGCAGGAGAAATGAGTCGTCCTGTACATGCTCATCGCAGCTCGGCACCATCCGGTTGGCTGGGAGCAACCCTGAACGCGTCATCGGGCCGGTTTTTATCCATGCGCATTTTCGCATGTATTCATGCGGGTTTTGGACACTCCCGACCTACTGCTCAGGGAGGGCTCGAGGCCCGTCAGGGTGCATCCCCCACCTTTTGTCTGCGGATTCGCAACAACCTCGCGCTGAGACTCAATATCGGCGCGCTCGCCGGCATAAAAACGGCGCTGAATGACTGGAGCGGAAAGTGAATGTTAAGGACACGCAGACCAGACACTTCGTTCGAAGCTAGGGTCCATATGAAAGCCATAGTCACCACTCTCGCTATTAGTGCCTTCGCCACCGCGGCGTTTTCCGCCGATTACTCGGTCTTCCGCGTCTGCGAAGACAAACACGTGATCCGGACCTCGGATGGAGCCGAGGCGGGCCGCGTAGAATACATTGTCGTGGATCCGTCGAGTCATCGGCTGGTTTCCACGATCGTCTCCGGAGGAGCCGTGGGCGAACGGCTCATCCCGGTCCCCATGGAATCGATCACCTACCGCAGTGACAGTGAGATCGTGCTGAACGAAATCACGCGCGAACGGCTGATCAGCGCCCCGGTGATCGAGCGCACGCAGATCTCCACGGCGCTCGTGATCCAGCCCACCGTGGTGGAGCGGAGCTTCACGCATTTCGGCGTGAAAGCCTCGACCACCAGCGTGCGAACGGACGAGGGATCCAATCGCACGCCGACCACCGCGACTTCGCGGACGGAGCTCGATACGAATGCGCGTCCGCCGGGCGCGACCACCCGGACCGAGGCCGAGATCAATGCGCAACAGCGCACCACGACCACGCGGGCCAATGAAAACCGCCCGCCGCAAACCCGGGAAGAGGCCGAGCGCAATGCGCTGGGTTCCACCCGCACGGGCCAGGAAGGCTCGCGCGACCCACAAGCCGACCCGCGCCGCGGCGGCCGGACGGAACGGGAAAACCCGGATCAACCGCAGCAGCAGCAACGCCGGGAACAGGCCGGGCAACGTGGAGAAAAGAAGGACGATCGCTCCGCCGAGACGCAGCGGCAGAATCAGCCGGGCGAAAAACCGGAAGCCGTAGCGGAGCGCCTGCGCCAGGAACGTTCGCAACAGCCGCCGCAACCGCGCAGCGAGCAGGGCAACAGCCCGAGCCGCGCGACGGAAAAGAGCGAGCGCCAGCCCGGGGAGACGAAGGAATCGGGAGAAGCGAAAACCAATCGGGAGAAGTCCGCGCCGGCAAAGACCGAGGAACCGCGCAGCGAGCGCTCGAAGCAACCGGAACCGCAGGGTCAGGGCAAGACCCGCAACGGCGCAGGAGAAAAGGAAGAGCGCTAACCGCGAAGGCCTCAGGGGGGAGAGAAAGTGAAGATTTAGGGCACGCAAGCCACGCTCTCCTTCCGAAACCTTGGTCCTTATGAAAGCCATTGTCACACTGCTCGTGACCGGCGCCCTGGCCTCCGGAGCTCTGGCCGCCGACACGCAGCGGCGGAATCAATCAGGGGCCAAGCCGGAGGCGATCGCCGAGCGCACGCGCGCCGTGCGCTCGGCGCAGCCGCCGCCACGCGAATCCAACTCCCCGGCGCCGGCCCCGAGTATTTTGCACTCGGAGGAGGCGCAGGAATCCGGCGACACGAAATTCAACCGCGAGATGGCGGCGCGGGCGAAATCGGAAACTTCGCCCAAAGCCGGTCAGCCGCCGCAACCGCGCAGAGCACTGCCGGAATAGACCGGCGGCGAGCAGCGCGGCTCGAACCGGGATCTGAAACCTTTCCTTAGGAAGGGAAAAAACGAGGAGCGGTGTCCCAGTTAAACCGAGGGGCGCCGCTCCTCCGACTTTTTTGGGTGGGGCCTCAAGGGGGCTGGAGCTGGCGCTCCAGAGAGGCTGCCGCTTGGGCGGCAGAAAGGCCGAGGCGGGCCGCCTCGGCCAACGGGCCGGCGGCCCGTTCCACCCGGTGCTCGCTCGGCTGCCGTGCTTTTTCTGAAAATGATGATTCTCGTCTCCTGTTCGGCGGGTCGCCGAACAGTGCACGCGAGTCGCGTGCTCCACCCAGCGCTCTCTCCATCCGGTGCTCGTTTCAGTCGTTGGACGGTTGGGTGGAGAGCGCGTTTTCTCAAAAAACAGCCCGGTCTTTACCGGTGGAGTGAAGCTGGTCAGTTTGGTGGGAAGTGAAATCCGGTACTTTCAATTTTTGGATCGATCCTGAAGGCAATCACGATGCCTTTGAGCCGGGGATGCGTTGCCGGTGGGCGAAATTTCAGATCGGGGAGGATACTTGTGTGGTCTGCTCGGACGGGCCGACGCTGGCAGCGACGATGGCGATGGGGACTCCGCGGGAGGCGCATCTTTTCCGGATCGCTTTTCAGCCGAGTATGCGCCGGCGGCACATGGTGACGGTGAGTTGGAAGAAGGGGCGGCTGCGGGTGTTTCTGGATGCGAAGCCGGTGGCGGATGTGGCGTTGCCGTAGCGGGGCTTGGGGGCAGTCCGGTAGAGACGCGACTTTTTCGAACCAGCGTGGCGGAAGGGCCTGGGTGGAGCACCCGACTCGGGTGCGCTGTTCGGCGACTCGCCGAACAGGAGACGGAAACCGGAGCTTTCAAAAGAAACAACCGGTTTGCAGCCACCTTTTCACGGTGTTCGCGGCGAGTCGCCGCGAACGGCACCCGAGTCGGGTGCTCCACCCAATCCCAGCAGCGTTCGGCCGCTACAGTTTTCCCAAAAAATGGGCCCAGCTATTTTCACCCGGCGCTGGGCCACGTTGCTAGCAAATCCGGTCGCTTTGGGTCAGGGAAACCCTCCAAATTTGCGTGTCAATTTTCCCATGATTATGAGGGGGAAACACGGGAAATGCTTGCGAGGGGGCGGCACATGCAGTGTATAGTGCCCGTTCGATTTTCCGGAACAATCGCCAGTACCGATGAAAACGCAGAGGAATCATAACAATCCAATCGCCAGACGGCGGGGTCGTGGTGATTTGTGGGAGCCGACCGGATGTTAAGAGCGGAAAGACACCCTTTCCCCTCACGTGCGCAAAGCGGGTTTACCTTGATGGAGGTGCTGATCTCCGCGCTGCTGATTTCCATGGCAGTGGGCAGCATCGTGGCGCTGAGTGCGCGCTCAGCCCGGGCCCTGCGCTACAGCCGGCAGACCTCGGCGGCGAGCCAGATTTTGCAGCAGCGGATCGAGATGGTCCGCGGGGCGAATTGGGCGGAGGTGACGAGCTCGATGGCCGTCGCCCGCCTGATGGAGAAGGCAGCGGCGAGCGAAGCGGAACTCGCGGATTCGACCCTGATGGAATACCTCGAAGTGACGGTGCCGAAAGCGTCGCCGCAGGGGCTGGTCGAGACGGAGAAATCTTTCTCGGTGCGGCGCACGGGCGGCACGGCCTCGATCGAGCACTCGGGAGATTTCACCGGGGAGCAGACGCTGCTTTACCAGACCACGGTGACGTGGCGGGACCAGACCGGGCTGCATCGGCGTTCGCTGCGCACGATCGTCTGCCGCAATGGCCTGACCCGCTCGGGCACGGTGGGGACGGTGCTGGGCCGGCCGGGATCCTATGGAGGAGACTCGCGGTGAGCCAGCGGACCGCAGCAGGCCGTTTGGACTCCCCTTCCCGACCCGACGCCTCGCGCGAAGCAGCCGCAAGCCTGCGGTGCTGGCGGCGAAAGGCGGCGGCTTTCACCCTGGCGGAAGTGATGGTCTCGCTGGCGGCGAGCATGCTGGTGCTGGGCGGGCTGGTCGCGAGCATGGCGGCGCTGCAGCGGTCGCTCCAGGGCAGTGAAAATCTGGCCGGGGCGTACTCGGATCAGCGCCGGCTGACGGATTATCTAGGCCGGGACATTCGCCGTGCAGTCGGGGTGGCGTGGACGGATGCCAGCGGGGTGCGCGCTTCGGATCCTACGACGGAGATCAAAATCCAGCTTCAGGACCGGGCCTCGCTCATTCTCACCCTGCCGGCGTACTACCAGAGCGACAATCGCAACGATGCCACCTACGACGCGGCGCTGGCGGTGGTCGATGGCGCAACGCGGGTCGACTACGGCACGAAGGATGGACTCGGCGCGCCGGTGGAGGTGACCTACCGGAAGATCTATTTTGCCAAGGAAGGGTGCGTGTGTTTCGTGCGCAGCGAGGCGGGCGTAGAGGAAGCCATCGTGCGGCCGGCGGACCCGTTGCTCGCGGAGATCACGCTGGCTCCGGGCGGGCAGACCTGTGCCCTGCGCACGGTGTACCGCGCGAATACGCTGCGCGCGATTCAGCCGGTGGTGACCTACGATCAACTGCTGCTGCGCAATCCGCGGCTCGATTTCCGCCCGTGAGCCCGCGCCGGTTTTCCCGCAGCTTTTCCGCTTCGTCGGCCGCGAGCACGCTGATCGTGACACTCGGCTGCCTGACTTCGCTCTCGATCATGGCAGCGTACACTTTTGCTCGGGTGATGCCGCGGGTGCACATGGCGCATCAAAATGCCGCGTGGCAGGAAGCGCGCGTCTCCGCCGAGGCGGGCATCGATTCCGCGATCAATGATCTACAGCTGAATGCCACCGGCTTCAGCCCGGGCGCGTGGACTTACTGGCAGGAAACACCCGCGAAACCGGGCGACGGCAGCAAATCTTTCAAGGACACCTCCCCCCTCGCCCCGGTGGTGGCCCTGCTGCAAAAGACGCTCAGTATTCTCTCCCTCGACGATCTGCTCGGGCTGGGCGGTTCCCCGACCAAACCGGCGACGACCGATCCGGTAGTGACCACCCGTTCGATCTATCTCGATAATATTAAGGTCTCGGCCAGCTCCGGGCTGCCGGCGGAGATGAATATTCAGATGTGGGCGCTGGAACCGAGTTCGAATCCGCACGCGCGGTGGTACCGCATTCGCTCGATGGCGACCTGTGCGCTGCCCCCGATCACCTACCAGGCTCCGGCCAAGCTCGATGCGGTGCTGCGCCGCCTGAGCCTGCGCGGGGTGCGGCCGTCCCTGAAAAAGGACGACGTGGGCGCGGTGAGCTCGATCCCGCTGCCGAATGTCTCGCGCACGGTGGAAGTGCTGGCCGAGCCGATCCTTTCTTTTGAGCTGGCGCTGTGGACGAATGAGCGCGTGTCGCTGCCGCAGATGGGCCAGTGGAATGTGGATAGCTTTGACTCGACCGATGAGAAGAAATCCAACGGCGGGAAATATCCAGGCAAGGGCAGCGCGCAGGTCCAGGCCAATGGGAATATCGCCTCCGGGTTCGAACGTCCGTACGATTCCCAGTACGGCGAATCGATCAGCGCCAATGGGGTGAATGTATCCGGCGCGGTGGCGACGAATGGCGGGGACGACCCGAGCACTCCCGAGCACGAAAACGTCACGGGCTCGATCAATCTCGAGGCCAAGCGGATCTACAGCGATTTTCAGCGGCGGATGACGCCGCTGGTACGGCCGGCCGGGGAGTTCTCGCCGCCGCCCTCCGACGGCACTTTTCTCACCGGGCCCGTGGATGCGCCGACGATCTACTCGGTCCACGGCAGCCTGCAGCAGGTGCGGATTCAGTCGCCCGGCGTCGGAAAAAAGGGCGCGGTGGTGATCCTGATCGATCGCGATCTCGATCTCGCGGGGCCGATGATCATCCCGCCTTCGGTGACCGCGGTGGTCTTTGTGAAGGGCGACGTGACTTTCCGCGACAACGTCAATGCGGGCCCGTGGAATAGCAATCGCGCAGGGCAGCTGATGCTTTTCGGCGACAACAACGAACCCTTCCGCCAGGTGATCCGCACGGAGGGGAAGATCTCGATCTACGCCGCCCTGTACGCGCCGAATGCGGATGTCTTGCTCGATGGCCAGACGAGCTGGATGGGCTCGATCGCCGCGACCACTTTTCAGGCGACGAGTGGGGACGGCGGACTGCACTACGATGAAGCATTGGCTACGCTCGGCCCGACGGTGGGGTTCCGGATTGCGCGGTATATCGAGGACGTGCGGCAGTAGGCGTGTTAGGCCGGACATCGAGAGCATCCAGATAAAAGCCCTCAGCTTCTCCGGGAGAGGCGGGATCAAGGAAATCTGGGTGGAGCACGCGACTCGCGTGCGCTGTTCGGCGACTCGCCGAACAGAAGGCGAAAGGGGTTCTTTGGCAGAAAGAACGTGTGGTTTGCAGCGTCCGTTTCACGGTGTTCGCGGCGAGTCGCCGCGAACGGCACCCGAGCCGGGTGCTTCACCCAAAAGAGGCACTCCCGACAGCTACGGTTTTCCTTAAAGCGGTTTAAACGGTATTGTAGCCGAATTGGGTTGAGGCATGGCTAGGGCTGGGTGGAACGGGGCGGCTCGCCCGTTTCGCTACGCGTCAGCGCGGCCGCAGCCAAGAGCGCGTCCCATCAAGGCTGGAGCTCACGCTCCAGAAGGCTGCCGCGAGCGGCAGTGCCGGCCGAGGCGGGCCGCCTCGGCCAACAGGCCAGCGGCCTGTTCCACCCATCCCCACGGAGTCGTCGCCGCTCATCGGCTGCACCTCATTCAAACCGCTCCAACGCGCGGAGGCGGGCGGAAGGGAGCAAACGGAACACGCTACACGAGGAGGGCCCTGGGTCCCTGCCTCTCTCGTGTAGCGTGAAAGGGATGCGCGGTGCTGGCCTCGCGCCTACGGCGCGAGGTGGAAGATGCCGCTGCTACCGTCCTTGAAGACGAGACTGAGCACGCGGCCGCCGGGGCCGTTGGTGCTGCGACCGGCAGCTTTCACCACCGGGATGGATTGAAGGATGTGCAGCGATTTCACGACGCGCGTATCGTCCGGAGCGATCTTGAAGGGTTTGCCTTCACGCGCGAGGAGCTGGATGTAGCCGTTGCGGTTAAACATCCACACGCCTTCGTCGTTCGCTTCGGTCACCCGGCCGCGAATGTTCAGCTTGGCCACGAAGGCGCCGCCACCGGAATCGGCCACGATGGAGGAGAAGGATTTGTAATCGGCGCCGTCTTCCACGTCGGCGGCGACGTCGCCTTCACGGGCGATGATTCCCAGGGTATCGGTCTCCGCGAAATAACGATAGAGCGCGGTGTTGGTGAACCGGTGCACGCCACCCAGCTTCACTTTCACCCGGCCGAGGAAAAGGACGTTGGAGTCGTTGTCGTTCACCGGATCGCCGAGATAGGCAAAGATGCTGCCGGTATTCGGATCGGTATCGCCTTCGCGGGCGATGAGCTTGAGCTGCGCGGTCCGGGTGTCGCTGAGGATGGCGGTGTCGTTCGCCTTGGTCACGCCGGTGCCGGTGAGGGTGGCGGCAAAGGCGACTTCATCCGCATCGTTCAGGGACGGCGAGCCAAAGGCCTTGATGCTCACGCCCGGCAGGCCGGGGACGCCGTCGTCCTTCAGCGCCACGGTCTGGATCATGGGCGAAGTGGAGAGCGCCACGCGGAAGCCCTGGCGATTCATATCCTGCGCCGGGGCATTGCTGCCGAAGACGATGGTGTATTTGCCGGCCGGGAGATTGAAGCTGCGGGAAACGGCGGCCGCAGTGGAATTGTCCACGTAGCCGACGAAGGTGAGTTTCTCGGCCCACTCGACATTGCCGCGGTTGTAGTAGGTGTGATCCTGCGCGCCATCTTCATCCCAGTTTTTCCAGATGGTGAAGGACGGGAACATCGACGCAGTCGAAGCGGTACGCAGCGGGTCCCCGGCGCTGGGCCAGAGCACGCCGGCCTGCTGGGCCATCGCGATGGTGAGATGACTATCCTCCGCGAGGGTGAGGCCGGCCCAAGCCGAAGTGTGGGTCCAGCCCACGGGCAGGTCGCCGTTCGCTTCCTGGAAAAGCGTGTTGTCCTCCCAGCTCCACGCGCCCACGTGTGCGGCCAGCTCCACGGCACTCTCGGCCCCGAGATTGACCAGCCATTTGTAGGGCACGCCTTCGGTGCGGGCGGGGCTCACGGTGATGCCGCTGCCCGGGTCGGGCGCGACGGTGAAGCTCACCTTGGCGCCGTAGACCAGCGTGTCCGCCTGGTCGTACATCGCGCCGCCGACAAAAACGCTGTAGTCGCCTGCGGGCAGGACGAAGGTTTTTTCCACCACGCCATCGAGCAGGCCATCGCCGACGATGCCGGGAGCCGAGCCGAAATTAGCCGGGGTGCCATCGGCCGCGTGGCCGATGTAGGTGAGCGAGGCGAGCATCGACTCGAAGTCGTAGGGCTCGACGGCTTCTTCGTTGCCGATCTTCCAGTCATTCAGCGAGCGCAGCGCGCCTTCGTGGACGCCGCCGAGGCTGTTCAGGTACGCGACCGTGACGGGCGAGGTATCGTAGTCCGGCAGCGCGGGCGGCAGGTGCGCCGTGCCTTTGTACACGGAGAAGGCGGGCTTGAAATCGCCGCGCCGGGTGCCGCTGCCGTCGTCGTAGGCTTCCGCCTTGATCGTCACCGAGGCGGGCGTGAGCAGCGTGAATTTGAAGTGCCGTCCGTGGTGGGCGTCGCCGAAGTCCGCATCCGTGCCATCGGCCCAGCCATTCGAGCTGGTGAAGGACTGATTCGAGATGATGACGGTCTGGGATTCATTCCCGGTGAAAGTACCGAAAACCCGGCCCGAATAGGTGACGTGAGCGGTCGCGGTGGCGACCGAGACGGCGGCGACCGCAGCAGCGACGAAATGATGCAAAAACGAATGACGATGGCGCATGAAGAATCGGAAGAAGTTGCCGTGGGAAAAGCGGCGCGCGGCCCCTCAGCACCCCGCGGGCCAAGCAGCCAAACAAACTTTATTTCCAGATTACACCACTGTAATAAACAGAACCGAGGACGGCGCGTTCGGCGTGGGCTCAGGCCTGGAATGGGCAAAATCTGGTCAGGCCTGACCAATATTAAACATCCGGATGAGCAGCTTTTGTGACGTTTTGATGGCGACCGCGGGGGCCGGAACTGGGAGGAACGAGCGGCCGTCCGTTGTTTCCGGCGGCTCGCCGGAAATGTCTCACTACGCGATAGATCGGTTTAAATAAAGGGGTGGCCGGACAGCGGAATTCTGGGTGGAGCACGCGACTCGCGTGCTGTTCGCGGCGACTCGCCGCGAACACCGTACGACGGTGACGGCAAGACCCGCGTTTTCTCAGAAAATTTCGTCTCTCGTCTCCTGTTCGGCGAGTCGCCGAACAGCGCACGCGAGTCGCGTGCTCCACCCGAGCAGCCGAGGTGG
>Ga0209050_1000192_pt1 | contig 138262 bp, 126 predicted proteins | sample Araplavi_mTSA_r2_FD_184276 | JGI IMG/M metagenome (GOLD analysis project Ga0209050, IMG submission 184276) | Arabidopsis root microbial communities from North Carolina, USA - plate scrape MF_Cvi_mTSA_r2 (SPAdes) (version 2) | ecosystem: Host-associated > Plants > Roots > Endosphere | place... | reverse complement strand
GGGCCCTCGCAGGCCCTCTTCGCGTTCCAAGCGAACGCAACACACGGTGACGCGGGGTGGAGCAGCCCGGTAGCTCGTCAGGCTCATAACCTGAAGGTCGTAGGTTCAAATCCTACCCCCGCAACCAACGTGAGTATAACTCACTCAAAATCCCGATTTAGACTAACCTTGATCGGCCTTCGGCTCCGGCGGATAGCTCCCACCTTCGAAATGCCGCCGTCCAGAACACGGCTCCTGCCACGGCGGGATGGAGTGGGAGCATTCACCAGACTTTCCAAGTGGCAGATTCTCTGCGGGTTCACCGAAGCTTAGCGATCCTACCTTGGAGACCCATCGCGGTTGGAACTTGCTCTCGTACCAGGCGCGCGGTGATAGCAATCACTGCATCGCGCGTGTTGGGCGCGGCAACGAGCTGTCGCGCGTTCTGTCCCAGGATGACGTCGACAAGTTCCGCGATTGTGCTTCCGGTCGTGCGGTGTGCCAGTCGCTGACAGTCGGCAAGCGCCGTGTCCAGCCAACATACCCCTTCCATCCGCAGCGCAGCACCGGCATCGGTCGAGAGGAAATGAGCGAATTTCTCGATTTCATCCTCGTCCTTTACCATCTCCTCCTGCGCCCACCGGCGATAATAGGGGAGAAGCTCGCGTAGACGTTCGCGGACCGGTGACGGATGGCTGAGCTCGATTGGGGCATTGATACCGAGCAGGTGGCGCAGCATGCTTCGGCCGCGATACCAGCGCCGTGCGCCGGTCCAGTTCGCAGCGAAGGCCTGATCGAGCATAGCGCGCCAGCACGTCATGAAGCGATCGGCATCGAGCGGCTTGAAAAGCTGCAGGAACCAGCCAACGGTAAAATGTTCAATGGCGTAATGGCCATTGGGACCAAGGGCTAGGATCGCCTGAGCGAGCTGGGGCAACTCCGGGTTCAAAAGGGGTGGCCCGGCCGTGGTGGCCATGATGAAAGGGGCCGCAATCTGCAAAATAGCGTAGCCCATATGGCTCGGCAGGTCGTATTCGCCATCACCGTCAGCGTCGAAGGGATCTTCCTCGCCATCGCCTTGCATGCGCCAAGCCTCGAAGTCCCAGAGCTTTTGCACCAGATCTCGATTTTCTGGGTCTGATGCGGCCTCTATGGCTTTTTCATGATCAAAGAGCCACGCGAAACCAAGTTCCAGCACGTGCGCGTCGAGACCGACAAACCGCCGCGACTTACCGGTCAGCCGGGCAGGGTGATCGGGGGCGTTGCGCGCCCGGCGCCGTTCCAGCAATCGCTCGACTCCACGCGCGATTTTGGCGGGATCGACGATGTGGAGCGATGCCGGCCTCGCGAAAACTGATTGCCCGCGAAGGCGCTCACGCCATCGCTGCCATGTCGGTTCGAGGTCGTAGTCGTCGTATCGTGGGGACAGCCGGACGAGGCCAGCATAGAGGATCAAAAGGAAGTTGAGGCGGTACCAAGCCGGGCCGAGGCTTCCACGTTCCCGGTGCGCGTGGCCCATCAGTGTGGAGAGGGCGTTATCGCCCGACGCCGTCAGAACCGTTAGGAGGGGCCGGTTCCACCGCTCGGGTTCGGACGAGGCAAGGGCTGCGTAAAGCGCGCCTATCGCGGCGAACCGCAATGCGTCCTGGCAATGGTGATTTTCATCGCAGCCGGCCGCATCCGCCCGTGCGATCACTGCAAGTATCGTCGCCTCTGCGTTCTCATATACGTCCGGATTTTGTACGACCCAAGTTCCGCCGCGAGCGATCAGGGCAGCAGCGGCCGCCGCTGCCATAGGCAAGAATTCGTTTTCCTGTACCAGTGCCGCTCCGGATTCGCGCAGAATGGTGGCCAGATAACGGGCGCTCGCATCGTCGAGATCGTCGCTTCCCGTCAGAATACGTTCGCACTGATAGGGCAAGGTTACCGGTTCGAGTTGCGCGTTAGCTTGCGCCTGGTACGCAGCCAGATCCTGCTGCAGGGCAATCGGGAGAATTAACCGCGTGACGGTTTCGCCCGAGGCTTCATTGATGACCTCTTGGTAGTTTGCTGGATCGAAGCGGCTCTGGAGGATGCGCTGTTCAAGCTGCTCCTTGGGCTCTTCAGGTACCGGCCAGGTTTTCGCAAGGGCCATGACGTGCGCGGCGAACTGAGTGTCGGCTGCGCAGAGATCGCCGATGACGTTTTGTAGTTCGACGGTGCGATGCGGCGCATGCACCCAGCCTCGCGCCATTTGCGCCACAACGTCACCCTGGCGGTTCCAGGTGAACGCATCGAACCCTAGGCTCGTACCTCGAACTCTGTGCCGGTCCCAGATATAGAGCGCCTCGATACCGACCAAGGGCAGCAATGGCCCCTTGAACAATCCGGGGCGCTGTTTGCCTAGGTTTACGAGAACGCCCAGGATTGCCGTTGAACCCTCTAGCGCGATAACGCGCTCGCACCATTGGTCGAGATCATCTTCTTCGGCTTTCAGAACGAGCCATCTCTCGAGGGAATCGAGCGCACAATATAACTGACCGTCGGAACTCGAATTGTTCTGCGACCAGTTAAAGTGCCACGCAGTGCCGGGGAATGTCCGCGTTTTTCCGGAAGGCCTGTCCAGAATGATTGAGGGAACCGGCGACCCGGCCGCGACCTCCTCGCTCCAGCGTTCCATGGCGAAATCCACGAGCACGCCTAAAGCTGCGAGGGCTTCCGAGGTTTGCAGGTGGAGGAAGGTGAAGAAGGGGCTCTTCCAAAACATCGTCGGATAACTCGGACGGTCGAACTCGAGCCCGAGAGGTACGTCCATTCGGACCCGCCTGCCGTATTCGCGCTTCGGATTTCCTTCGATGATGCAAGCAAGTAGTACCTCGGCTGCCACCGTCGGCAATATCGCCATCAGGGGCGTCAGGGCGCTGCCATGCAGTACGGCGTCACGGAAGGCCCCGTCGATCTTCTGTCCGGGACCATGCTTCCAGCCGGGGAGGTCTTGGCTCATGCGGGTCGGCCGGTCCTCAACCGGGCGAGGGCGTTTGGGGCCTTTGGCCGCTAGCGCGGCCGCTTCTGCGCGGTGTGCCGCACGCAAGGCATCGATTTGAACCTGCGTACTTTTGACGACGGGCCTTCGCTCTGCCATTTCCAGGGCGAAGGCCGCGACCTCGTCGGGAAAGTCGCGAGCCCCGGCCAATGCCGTCGAAAAGACGAGCTTGTCGTCATCCCCGCCGCTGCGCCCGAACCGCGATGCGCAACCGGCGATCTGGCGCGATCGCGCCGTTTCGAGAGCCACGCGCGCCATGGTGGCGCGTAGCGTGACTGGCTGGTCTTCCGTTACCGGTGCGGAGGTCGAGAGCCAGATCTTGCAAACCTTGGCGACGATTGCAGCACCGAGCGGGCCTATGCGTTCATGGTGCAGTTCGAAGAACCGGCCCAGTGGCCCCCACCGCCCTGGAACGGGGACGCGCATTTCGGCTTCCAGATGAACGCGAAAGCCACTCTCGACCGGAAGGTGGGCAGGGATGTATTGCACCGTGGCAACTTGTAGGAAACGGTGCATCAGGCGCTTGAATAGCGCGCCGTCATTGGCAAACATCAGGTCTAGGCGATCGGCTAGATGGATGTCGAGCCGGGGATCCAGGCACAACGCATCGAGTAGAAGGTCGCCCGCTTCCACGCCGCCTGCCGCTGTGACAGTCGCGAAGGCGCCGTCCCACCCGTCGCGGTCCTGGTCCCGCTGTGCAAGCAGAAACTGCCCGAACAGCCGCAGACCTCCAATCCACAGGGGCTGGGAGGCTAGGCCTGACCACTGTACGGGATCGTCCGCGATCTCCTTCAGCCGCTGGTATCGTGCCCAGTCCGCGGCCAAGTCGTGCCGGAATTCAATCCGGTTGCGGGTGTTGACGTCCAGCGGAAGGTCAGGGGAGCGCTGATCGAACGCGGCAAGGTCACCGCTTTCCAGGTGGCTGAGCGGAAAACTTCGCTCGAAGTTTGCCTCTCGAATGGAAAGGCGCATGAGCAGGCGCTGAAGTTGCGATTGCGCGGAACCGGCGGTCCATCGCGCCCATAACCGGTCGGCGATGGCTGCCGTAGATGTTAGCGTGGGGCGGTCGACCGCCCTGAATGAGGGGGCAGCGGCGATCACCCAACCTAGGGTCCGCAGGTTGCTTAGAAGAGCGAGAACCTCCGCGTCGGCGGATATCCATTGAAGCGCGGGAACACTTTCAAGTGCTGAGCGGACAGCGTTATCCGCCAGTCCGGCGAGAGTGATCCTGGGCCACTCTGCAGCTGCGGGCAACGCACCAATGATGTCCTCGAAACCCGAGAGCTGCGAGACAAGGACGACCCGCCATCGCGGATCGGCGGCTATTGTCTGCAACAGGGCGTCAAGCTTGACGAGCGAGGTCGCGTCGAGCCGTTCGATCGAATCCAGTACGAGCACATGGTCACGCGCCGGGCTGCGCTCGAGGATAAAGGCAAGGTCATGATCGAGACGGACCCTGCTGCGGCGAGCGGCGTGCAGCCCCTCGCTCAGTGATTCGGGATCAAGCCAAATCTGCCCGGTGGATGGGAAGTCCTCGTCGAGGACCCTTCGCACCAGCGCAGATTTTCCCGCGCCTGAATCGCCCACGACAAAGGTCCCCCTGACGGAGCGGAGTTGCTGTGCTAGGTCCGCCACTTCTGCTCGTGCGGCGACGTGGCCGTTTGGCAGGGCTACCTCGATACCTGAGCGCACGTCGAGGGTCATATCGTTGAGCTGGCGCCAGGATGCAGCAATGCTCGGGTGCGCCTTCAGGGCGAAGCGCGGCGCAAGATCCTTAACGACATCGCTAAGCCGGATCAGTCCATTTCCGGTGCGCGCGGTTTCAGCGGTCTTGGCCAGCGCCGACCACAGAATCTCGGCCTCTTCCGCACTCTCAGAGCTAAGAGCGATGCGGCAGCGGTGCTTGGCGTCGGTCAGGCTGTTGGAAGGGGACAATTGGAAATCCAGGGGATGGATCTGCAACGACCCAATAAGTGCCATGGTCTCCTTATCAGTTGGTACGACGCCGTGCAGTGTACCTGGATCACGAAGGCTATCGAAGACGCGGCGATGGGTCTTGGACGCATCTATCCTGGGTAGCGCCTGCTCGGGGTCAGCATTCGTGCACCACTGCTTCAGGTCGGACCAAACGCTGTCGAAGGATACATTCCTGCCCCGCGTCACCAGTGCGATGGCGTCAGTTGCACGATTGAACGGTTCTCGGGTTCGCCACAGTGACCATGCCGCTTTTGCGAAATCTGCCGGCCAACCCGAGTTGGTTACCTGAACACTGCTTTTGCATGACACGGCCATGCGATGTTTCGTGCCATCGGCGGTGCGGCCGACGCAAATCAGGTCGTCGATGGCCCAGCCTGCGGCGCCTGCCTGCGAAAGCAATTCCTCCGCAGGCACACCAATACCCTCGATCGCCTGATCGAGCAGCATCCGGCTAAGAAGATCGGCGGCGACTAGGTCCTCGAACGCGAAGCCAGTACCGCCGGTTGAGCGGACAGTGGCAATGGTTTTGCGTTTGATGTTCTTCGGGGCCTTTGTCATGCTGCTCGTATAGCCCAAATTGGATGGGCGCAACGCCCGGCGAACTGAGTTGTCCCACCTCTAGTGAACCCGCGCCCAGTAGTAAGCAGTCACATGGTCGGCGGTTCGCTCACCGAGCTAAGGATGCTTTTGCAGCCTCTTCGGCACCATAAATGGCGGCATCCAGCAGGCGCTCATACACGTCCATTGCTCGTGATCGCATCGGACCGTCACTACGTTGCAAGGCTATCGCGACGCGAACCAAATGTTCTCCGACGCCCCAACCCGGTCTGCCATCAGCCGTAATCACGTCAGCTGCCTTCTCGACGATGGCCAGTACAACATCATCGAAGCCAGGGTAGAGAAGAAGGTCCTGGAGCGCATCGGTGAAGCGGTTGTCGAGTGCTGCCCGGAACACGGCATCGTTCTCGATCATCGCAAGCAGGAACTCTTTGGTCCGTGCGTCACGAACGAAGCTGGATTGCCTGTTGACGGCGCGGGCGATAGCGCTCGCCGCTGTACCGACAGCTATTGGCAGCGATGCCATCAGCATATCATGGGCGCCAAATCTAATGATCGGGTCATTTTCGCGCCACGCGGCGGAGGCGCTGAGAAGGACGCCAGCCGCGATCGCTGGTACCGTTCGATCCAGTCGGTCGAACAGCAAGCGGTATCGAACGTTTTCAGGATCGACGAGGTGGCAAGCTGTCAGTAGTTCGCCGGCAGCTTGACGCTCCGGGTCGCCTGGACCGCTCATCCACCACACCATTGTTCCGATCAGCACGGTGTTGGAGATACGTTTGCGCATCCTCCACCAGAAGCGGATGAGACCAACATCCCGCCAAGTCTCAGGATATGCGGCCCAGAGACGATCAAAGATCCGCGTCACCTGTTCAGCGTCGGCCCATAGCAGATACTCCCCTCGGAACTGCAGGATTGCTGTCCAAATCGCCGGATCCTCGGGGTGGTCGAGATGCCGCTCAAGCGCCGCCGCCCAGGCATCGCAGTCCGGCTTCTCGCGGCACAAGAGCGCGTTTGAAATTGCAGACAGGATCGTGAAGTTGTGGTTGGGCAGCACTTGCATGCCAAGGCCTGCGCCGAACAGCAGAGGATCACACCGCTTGTGAGCGTCACGGTCGCGAGAGTTCTGTGCTTCGAACTCCAGCCGTCTTTCGATCTGCCCGGAGATTGCTGTCGGATCGGTCTCGATCCAGCTCTCCAGCAACGCAACGACTGTGTAATCGAGGCCCTTGAGACCGATAGCGAGTTTCTGGAGCGCGTTTGACGCATCCTGCCGCCAGTCGGTCGAAGTGAAACCGCGTCGATCGAGATCAAGAATCAGCTTGAGGACAACGTTCCGGTCGATTGCATCCTCTTCAGCAAGCTGCCGGACCAGCTCTCCAGCCGCATTCTGGTGGCGATCGCAGGAGAGGCGAGCAGCCAGCGCGATCGCACGGTCCGGATTGGCCTTTCCGAAGGCTCCGAACGCCTGTGCTAGTTGACGGACCCCTCCAGACCTACTGATAGGCCGAGACCACCGATGCTCACCTGAACGGTCGTGGAATTCGTCCAACTGCTGAAAAAGCTCATCGTCGCTAAGGTCACCCATCTCTTCATGGGTGACGGGTGGTCCGACCCACCCTGCCATGCCATCATTACCGGCATCCGGATCGAGTCGCGGATGTGCGTGGCGCCACTCAGATATGGCAGTTCGTCGCTCGGGCGAGAGTAGCCTGGGTGGCAGAGCTTCCAGCAAAGGGAACCGGGCTTCGTCACACCAACGAACTCGCCTTGCGGCTAGCTCGGGATCATCTGTCGTCACCTGCTGCTCTTTGTAACAGGACCAGGCTTCGATCGAATCTCGTAGGGTTGCCAGGTGCCCGTCCTCGAGCCCTGGAGCGATGGCGCAGATTAGTTGTTGAGAATGCCATCCATAGACCGTGTCAATCACCCCATCTTGCGCGACGATTACGTGCGAGATTTGGAAGCGCCGAGGGTCGGTGAGCAAATAGTCGAAGGCTTCGCGTGCGAGCAGAGCGCCGGCGGCAGTTAGGCCGACGGCAATCAGTTCGTGCACCTGATCAATCTCAACCGACGCATAGGGTTTGAGCAGCGCCCACATCGCTTTGGGATGCTTCTCTCCCATCAGCTTGATTGCCCGCTGAAGTGCGTCGAGCGGGCTACCTGTCTCCCTGTGATGTCCCCAGGAATTCGGTAATGATTGTGATCGCGGGTACTGCGCGGCGACGGTCAGATCCGGAGTGATGTCTCGAGAAGCGATTTTCATGAACCAAGGCACCAGCGCTCCCGCGAGTTCTGACGGCGCGGCGTCCGCCAAAGCCTCCAGTTCGTAGATATTCGGTTCATCGCTGAGGCTGACACTCTGGGCTTCGAGCCAGATCGCCACAACAGAGGCCGCATCGTCGAAACGCTTGTCTGCGCTAAGGGTCCTGACCATTTGAGAGATGGAGTGGTCTTCAATCTGTGTGCGATTGAAGATCGTGCGCAACCTATTCTGGACCTCAAGGCCGACGAAGTCGGCCATCTTGAGGATCTCGAAAACCAAGTGGTCGCGAGCTGGGTCGTTCCAATAGCGATCGATGAGACCGGCAACATGATCTGCATCGAGCTGGACTTCAGCGGCAAGGAGTTGGGTCGCTTGCCAGTGAAAGGCCGAGGTAGTCATCAAGGTTGGGAGCTCGCGCCGCAGGCCCTCCCGCCACTTATCCCAACGAGGAGTTATCTGGCGAAGCGCACGCGCTGCAAGGGGAGTGTCGTTGTGGATCCAGTGCTCCACCCATGCGATCTCGAATGGCAGGGGATCCAGCACGGTCGCGATTATGTCAGCGACCAAATGGAGGATGTGACGCCGCGTCTTCGCTTCGCCAAGTAATGCCCCCAGCGCGGGCTGGTATCCTCGTGCGTCGCGCACCCGGAGACGTTCCAGGCTCCGTAGAATACTGGCCCGGATGAAAAGGCTGTCCTGACGGGCCCACGTATATTCCGCGAGATCCGGTCCGGTGCGAAATGTCTTTGCTTGGAAGTCGTCCAGCCAGGATTGATGTGAGAAGCCGATCTTGTCGCCCGACCGGACCACAAGCCCCACAGCCTCCGCCCGGCGAAGTGCCGGGGCGTCGGTCAACTCGTAGGCATCGAGAGGGCGCCAGAGCGTCTCGGTCTCCACCATTTCTGCTGCGAGCGCTAGAAGGAAGTCGGTCGTCTCTTGACGTTCTTGGCCCACGCCGAGCTTGGCAGTGGCTAGCCAAGCCTCAAGCAGGCCCGCCGGCGTCAGTTCCATGGCTTCTCCGATGCGAGAAACGATGTCTGCATACAACTTTAGCGCGAAGGGGCGTCGCAGTGTCTGGCGCAGGCCGGCATCGATCGATTCAACTGGAACTTGAAGGTGGGCGAGCATAGCCTCCACTTGATCCTCGCCTAGAAGATCAAGGCGGAGAGCTTCCGCCTTGAGCTGCTGGAAACGGGCGTCGTGTGCGGCCTCAAACGGACGCGATGACACAACTACATGGATCGGAAGTGGCGTATCTCCGGCGCGGTCGCGGGCGCCTATCCGATGAACCAACTGAAGGAGCAGCTGCATCCTGTGCGAATGCAGGTCCATGACATCACTGACGGCGTCGAGTTGGTCCAGAAGCAATGCTACTGGGCGCTCACCGGCAATGGCGGCAATGCGATCCTCCAGTCCTTCACCCACACCCAAAGCGCGTGCTAGGTCATCCAAGCTCTCAAGCGAGGGCGGAAGTTGATCGGCTTTGATAGCAAAAACCGTGATGCCCAAATTCTCGAGAGCCGGGGCGATGCGCGCAAGTAGTGCTGACTTTCCCGTCCCCGCCTCGCCGATCAGCAGCGTACGTCCAGCGGGTTCGGTCTGAACGCGCCTGATCAACCGGTCGAGGGCCGGTGTCTCCAGGCGCATCCCATGTATCTCGCTCGGCCACGCTCGCATCGCAGCCGAGGCGATTGCTGCGTCCGCCAGAGCGTGAGGGAGATCCACCTTCGAGGCACGGTCGGAAGCGGCGCGCTCATCCAGCAGCGTCGCAATCCTTGAGACTTGGGCCGACATCGTCTCCGTGGAGTGGTAGTGCTGGGCTTCCCGCCAGGACTCAGCCTGATAAAGTTCGGATTTCAGCTTCGCTAAGAAGGCTTCGAACGCTCCCTCTAGCTCGGCACGATTGGTTTGAAAGACCCGAGCAAGAGTGGTGTCAGTCCCATCGGTATCGCTGAACCGCTCAACGGACATCTCGATGTAACGCGCCGCAAATGTCTCAGCATTGATGAGCTCAGATGGGCTTTCCAGAAGCGCCCGTACCAGCGGAATGACAATCCCTTCGCCAAAGCTCTCCGACCGAAGGTCCTCTGCTAGCGCAGGGACCTCGGCGGCGGCGGCCTCGATAGCGACCGCACATGCCGTCGCGAGCTCCTTCTGGGCTGCCCGGTTCTTTATCTGCCTCCAGAGGCCCTTGCCGCCCTCATCGAGGGCCAAGTCGCCAATTTTCTCTAGGAGGAAACCGCCTACTGCGGTGGCTGCGGCTGTCAGGATCATTTTAGGTGAGGTCGCATCGGTATGCGGATTGGTCAACGGATTTCGTCTTCCCGATCAGTTGGGTAACGGGTGTTATCTCAAGTAGATATCCATTGAGCGAGTTGATGCGCTGGGAGTAGTTCAACCGTCGACAATGTCTGCATATTCGGGGTGGCGGCTAAAGAACCGCACCATGAAGCTGCACTTCAGGACCGCCTTCCGTCCGCTTGAGCGGATGAGGTTGAAAACGCCCGTCGCCAGCTGTGTGCCAATGCCCTGACCGGAGAAATTGAAAGGCACTTCGGTATGGATCAACACGACTCGTCCATCTTCGATCCGATAGTAGGCTGCTGCTATCTCCTCATTTGCGAGGGGGAGCTCAAACCGGCGTTCGCCGGGGTTATCGATCACCTTGCTACTCATATACCTGCCTCTTGACGTGATCGAGCCTGCGCTCGTCACTCTTGTTTGAGCCTTACCTCCTGGACCAAGGCACGGCCTTTGATCGGCAGGCGGAAAGCGACGATTATGCAGGGGCCGAGATTGATCAAAAACCTAGTTTGGGGGATAGTCCGACCAATACCTCTGATTAAATTGACTAAACCCAGTTGGTCGATTTAGGTGGCTTCAAAGACATCCTTCGGGTTGCGCCAGTTCACCAGTGGGATGTTCGCCATTTTTTGGCGTACATTTATGAAGGAAATATAGAAACGTCGGAAATGAGAGGGCGGGTGGCTATGTCTTATTGGGTCATGGCTTGGTTTCGAGCGCGCAAAACATAACTTTTAACTTGCGACCGAGATCAATGCGCTGGTCTTCGGCTAAAGCCTCGAGCATTGCTTGGCCAATAGCTGCTCGACGGGAATGAAACCGTAGGAAGATCGCTTGTCCTGTATCAGTCAGGAAGAGGCGTTGGGCGCGCCAGGCGTCAGGGTCCGGTTCGCGCCGCAATAGTCCTCTGGCTTCCAGTTCCTTAACCAACCGGGCGACCTGGCCTTTGTCTCGTTCCACTGCACCGGCAAGCGTCTGCTGCGAACAGCCAGGATTTCGGCCAACAAATCCGATTGTCTTGGCTTGCGAAAACAACAGGTCGGGCGCCTCCTCGAGTGCCATGGCGCGAAGGCGGCGCTCAAACAAGTTGGACACTGCTGCAAGCAGCTCGAGAATTTCGTCGTTGGACATCCATTTCACGCTAACGGAATCAGTTGACTTTTTCAACTGGGTAAGTCAGTTGCGTATACAACTGATGCCATCGGAGGCAGACTTGTCCACCCACTCCCATATCTCGGTTCCTTCATGTGAGGGGCTGATTGCCGCCAAGGAAATGCAGTCCAGACGCGGTTTTACGCGCATTGGCGGTCTTCGTTTGGTCGGGTTATCGCGACTGAGTGCAGTTGAGTCGGCGATTTGGTTCAACGGTTCTGTGAGGGGCGTGCGGTGAAGCGATTCTCCTTCATGCTCGTCGCAACCAGCGCGCTTGCTGGTTGCACCGTCGGTCCAAATTTCCGAGCACAGACGCCAAGTCCGCCGCCTGCGCCGACCGCCGCGCAGTTCGCCAAACAACTGGCGCTTGATACGAGAATTGACACTCGCTGGTGGCGGGTCTTCGAGGATCCGGTGCTTGATGGGGTCATAGACCGAGCACTCACGGACAATCTCGATCTGCAGATTGCAGCCGCCCGTATCGAGCGTAGCCGGGCCCAGTTGCGTACTGCAGGGGCGGCGGGACTTCCGAGTGCAGGTGGTGCCGCCTCTTACATGCGAGAGCGAGCGAGCGGCGACGGCATCATGGCCCTCACAGGAGCATCCAGCCCTTCGGCGACCGCCGCGGGCGGTGGTGATCCTTTCGGGACAGCAAACTTGCCGGGTACGAAGGGCAATTCGGATTTTGATCTCTTCCAAACTGGGTTCGATGCTTCGTGGGAGCTCGATCTTTGGGGGCGTGCGCGGCGCTTGCGTGAGGCGGCCAAAGCCGACGCACAGGCAGCTGTCTATGAGCGGGAGGCGGCACGTATCTCGCTGAGTGCCGAGGTTGTGGCGCAATATGTTGCGCTGCGTGGCGCTGAAGCCCGACTTCTTGTGCTTCGGAGGAACCGGGAGGCGGTCGCTCGCGGAGAAGGAATTGCGCGGAGGCGCGAAGCTGAAGGGGCTGCGTCACGCTATGATGCGGCGAGCGCAAGCACCCAGCTAGCCGCCATCGATAGCGCGATTCCAGGCGTCGAGCGGGATGTTTCGGTACATCGCAATGCACTTGCTCTGCTGGCTGGCTGTGAGCCGCACGTTCTTGATGGGCAGCTTGCGGTTTCTGAACCGAAGGTTCCGACGGTTCCAGTCCGGTTGCCCGGGGGGCTGGCGTCGTCGCTGGCCCACGCGCGCCCTGACATCCTCGCTGCAGAAGCGCGTTTGCATGCGGCTACTGCTCGCATCGGTGTAGCGAAGGCAGATTTCTATCCGAGTCTCGTTCTTACGGGGAGCGCAGGAACTCAGTCATTGGAGTCCGGTGATCTGTTCGCGTGGGGAGCGCGTCAGTTCATCGCAGGGCCCGTGCTGCACATTCCAATTTTCGAAGGGGGACGCCTCAAAGGCCAGCTTGAACTGACAGAAGCGGATCAAAAGGCTGCCGCGATCCAGTATCGGGCGACGGTATTACGGGCGTGGCATGAAGTCGATGACGCTCTGGAACTGCTCCGATCAGAGGCCAAGCGGGTCACTGCCGCTCAGCGGGGCGTCGAACAGGGGCGCATTGCCACTCACGTTGCTGAGCGTCGCTATAGTGCCGGTGCGACCAGCTACCTTGATGTGCTCGTAGCCCAGCGGACAGAACTCGAGCGTGAGGCGGAATACACGCAAGCTTTAACGGCGCATGCGAGCGCACTGGCAGCGCTCTACAAGTCGCTCGGCGGTGGCTGGACGCCAATACAGGCGGAGATGCCTGGGGCCGCTGGCGCATGACTACCATTACTCATGCTCCTCATTCGACAGATGGCCCGCCACCTGGTGCGCCGCCTCCGGTGCCCTTTGGTCCACGCTTGGCGATTGGCCTAGCGGGCGTGCTCCTTGCCGCTATGATGTCAGGGATCAATAATCGCGTCGGCTCCATTGCCTTGATCGATATTCAAGGAGCCCTTGGCCTTGATGCGGATGCTGGGCACCGACTAGGGACCGTTTACACGGCGGCCGAACTGGCGATCATGCCAGTCGCTGCTTGGTTTGCGGTGACGTTTTCGTTTCGGCGCTTCCACTTGAGCATCGTTGGAATCTTTGCGCTTTTCGCGCTGCTGTTGCCGCTGGCGCCAAACTATCAATGGCTGTTGGTTATACGTGGACTCCAAGGCCTCGCCGGCGGTGCCATGATCCCGCTGCTAATGTCGGCGGCGCTGCGCTTCCTCCCACAGTCGATCAAGCTTCACGGTCTTGGGCTTTATTCGCTTACCGCTACATTCGCACCCAACCTCGGATTTTGGTTGGCTGCCATGTGGGTCGATCGCTTGGGGGATTGGCGAATGGCGTATTGGCAGGTGGTACCTGTCGCAGCCTTCGCCTTTGCTGCGGTGTGGTGGGGTATCCCACAAGATCCAGTGCGTATGGAGCGAATGCGCCACATAGACTGGCCGGCCTTGTTGACGGGGCCGCTGGGCTTGGCCTTGATCGCCTTCGGTCTCGAAGAAGGTGAGCGCCTCGATTGGTTTCATTCCCCATCAATCACTTGGTGCTTGATGGGGGGCGGGGCGCTGACCATCGCATTCTTGATTAGCGAGTGGCACCATCACACGCCGTTTGTGAAACTTCAATTGCTCGAGCGGCGTAACTTTTGGCTGGGTTTCACCATTTTCATGGGGATGTTGATCGCGTTCCTATCTGGAAGTGTTTTGCCGGCGAGGTTCCTGATCGAAACGCAAGGTTTCCGACCGTTGCAGATTGCACCGATTGGCCTGGTAGTCGCGTTGCCGCAGTTTCTCCTCGCACCCGCAATCTCTGCCTTGCTTTACAAGAGGTGGGTTGATGCCCGGCGCATGATGGCGCTGGGACTGATCCTCATAGCTGCAAGCTGTTGGTTGGGGGCGCGCGCCACGACTGGATGGATGGTTTCGGAGTTTTGGGTGGGCCAGATCTGCCAGATGATTGGGCAGCCCATGGCCGTCATCAGCTTGCTGTTTCTTGCCACCGGAGTTGCTGCACCGATGGAGGGACCGTTCGTTTCGGGCATGGTGAACACGCTGCGGTCATTGGCACTGATCGTAGGTGCGGTTGGGCTGGAAACTGGCTTGATCCATCGCCATGCCGCCCATTTGCGCGGAATGATCGATCGAGCCGGCCGGCTCGGAGATATTCCCAACTCAGCGGAAAATCTGTTCTCACGGTTTGAACAACAGGCCGCGACTCTGGCGATTGCAGATGCGTACCGTTTCCTTGGCTTTGCTTCGCTGATCCTCGCCGCTCTCACCTTTTTCCTTCAATATTTGCCGCCGCCGGCCGTGGCGCGGCCTGCAAAGGACTGACGAACATGACGATGCCAAAAAGCGCCCGTTTTGCAATTTGTGGTCTCGTTGCCGTTGCCGCGCTTGGCGGAGCCTGGGCGCTCGCGCAGGACGAGGGTGCCGGTGCCCTTCAGACGACCGACGATGCCTATGTTCAAGCCGACTACAGCACGATCGCTCCTCGGGTCGCGGGAACCATCACAAAGGTGCTGGTCGAAGACAATCAGGCGGTAAAGGCGGGACAACTGCTCGCCACACTGGATGACCGAGACTACCGCGTGGCGCTCGCCTCGGCAGAAGCAGACCTTGCATCTGCAAAGGCTCGCGCACAGGGGTTGAGCGCTGCCATCCAACGTCACGGAAGCGTGATCGGTCAGGCCGATGCAACCATTGATGCTGATCGAGCCGCCATCACGCTGTCTCAAGCTAATGCTGAACGCTATCGTGAGCTGGCTCAGGACGGATCGGCTAGCAAGCAGGAGCAGCAAGAGGCCGCGAGCCGTTTCGCGGCCGATCAAGCCAGCCATCGGCGTGACGTAGCCGCTCAAACTGCCGCGCGCGCGCAGTTGCCTATTCTGGTCGCTGATCTTGGTGACGCGAAGGCTGCGGTTGCCAAGGCTCAGGCCACCGTTGATGCAGCACGACTTGCACTGTCATACACGTTGGTTCGTGCACCGGTTGATGGCATTGTCGGGCGGCGCACGGTTCGCGTCGGTAATTACGTTCAGGTTGGAACGCCATTGCTCGCCGTTGTCCCGGTTGCGAAGGCATATGTTGAAGCTCGCTACCGCGAAACGCAATTGGCCCGTATCCGTCCCGGACAGCTTGCGACAATCAAGATTGATACGCTACCGGGTGTGAACTTGAAGGGGCATGTCGAAAGCATTGCGCCTGCCACTGGAGTCACGTTTGCTCAGGTCGCACCCGAAAATGCGACAGGTAACTTTACCAAGATCACCCAGCGGCTTGCTGTCCGCATCGCAATTGATGAAGGGCAGCGCGATGCCGCTGGTTTGCGGGTCGGTATGTCGGTCATACCAACCGTCATTGTCGATTGAGGAGTTCGAAGTTTTAGATGGACCTAGAACCCTCGGTGGCGCGCCGGTCTTCGCAGCCTTGCATAACGCAGTTTTGGGGGCGTTGCCGACGGACAGCCAAGTTCGGCTCGCTGTGTGCAGGATCTCGTGCCGGAGACTGCGGGCTCACAATCCCCTGCATGATCGATGGTTGAAAACTTCGCCAGAAATCACAGATGAGTATCGGCGGCGGAGGGAGGCGCCACAATTCGGCCGGAGCCTAAGTAAGCCTTATGTCAGCATGCGTCGATGAACCTTACGCCCCAGCCGTTCAAGCGGCGGTGATGGTCGAGCGCGTAGTCGGAAACGGCTGGGCGGCTGATGGCGCAGGCGCATTTGTCTACATGACTCCAACGGTAATGAAGCGGCTAGGCGTTACGCTGGACGATCTGAATGCCGCCACACCCGACGATCTCTTAGGGTGGAAACGGATTGTTCATCCCGATGACTATCCGGCAGCACGGCAGCGTTGGCTCCACTGTCTTGAGACCGGTGAGCATTTCGAAGTCGAAACACGCATCCGAAAGGACAGCGGCGCTTATGTCTGGTCTAGGAATTCGGGTCAGGCACTGCGAAACGAGCAGGGCGAAACGATCGGCTGGTATGGCACTTTCATAGACAGTGATGATCCGGTTCTTGCGCGCGAGCGGTATATTGCCGATGCGAGCGGGGATCCTCCAAAGCCGATTATCCCAGCTGACAATCAATCGTTCAATCGTACGCACCCACTAGACCGCAGATCAACGGCTCACGCGACTGCTCGCGCATTCTGGACCGGCGTTCCCCAAGTGACCCGTCATAGACAGCGTCAGGATGATGGCAGCTACCGGTGGACTGAGACCCGCGCTGAGCCACATTACCGTGTCAGCATCGATATCGACGACGTCATAACCACCGATGGGCCTCAAGATGAGACCGTCGCCAGCTTTATGACCCCGGTCGACCGCGATGGAGATCCGCTCCACTCTGCCGGGGTGATCGAGAGTTTGTTCGGTAATGGTTGGGCTTTCGACGCAGCCGGTCGCTGGATCTACCTGCATCCGTTCGCGCAAAGTTCACTAGGCGTGACGCTTGATGAGCTCAATGCACCGATTATCGACGGACATACGGCTTGGAAGAGCTTGCTCCATCCCGATGATTATAATGATGTTGCGGCTAGCTGGCGGCATTCCTTGCGCACCGGGGAGCAGTTTAACGTAGAATTCCGGTTCCGCCGAGCAAACGGACGATACGTCTGGGCACGTACCTCGGCCAGGCCCACATTCAACGGCGATGGTGATATCACTGGCTGGTATGGCATCGCTTTGGATATCGATCTTCAAAAGAAAGCCGTGACGGCTCTTCGGGAAAAAGAGAACGAGCTGTCGAAACTGATCGACATGGTACCCAGCCACCTGTGGCGGCTCAGGCCGAACGGGGAGCCGTCGCACTTCAATAAGCCGATGCAGCAATTTTTTGGTTTTGAGGATGTCGACTTCACCGAAAACACAACGGAATGGCTGGAGAAGCTATTTGAAGCGGCGCATCCCGACGATCGGGGCCTGCTTCGAGCCACACTGGAGCAATCCCTTATTACCGGTGAGTCGTTCTCGCTCAAGAACCGCTTGCGCCGGTGCGATGGCGTCTATCGATGGATGTTGACCCGCGCGGACCCGTTGAGGGATGAGACTGGTTCGATCGTTCAGTGGTATGGTATCTGTCATGACATCGAGGATCAGATGCAGGTCGAAGAGAACCTGCGCCGCAGCGAACAAGAATTACGTGCCTTGCTTGATGCCTTGCCTGTAAACATCCTCGGCTTTGATGCCGCTGGGAAAATGACCTATGCCAGTAGGCGCTATTTGGAGAACGTCGGTGCGCCGTTACCGCATGTCGATGATTTTGACAGACTAGCCGCTGACCTGTCCCATCCTGATGATTTTCCGATCATGTTCAGACGTGCTCGCGAGGCCATGTCCACGGGGGTCCCGTTTATAAACCGGTTTAGGAGGCGAGATAGAGAAGGCATTTATCGGTGGATTGAGGCACGCGCGCAGCCATTGAGGAATTCCGATGGCGAGATCATTCAGTGGTACATCATCTCCATTGATATTGAGGACGAGATCCGCGCTCAGGAAGAGCTGCGAATTGCACATCAAGATCTCTCAAGACAAAGTCAGGCCGCGAGCCTCGCTGAGCTCTCTGCCTCGATTGCCCATGAGGTCAATCAGCCGCTGGCTGCAATCGTGGCAAATTCACACGCATGTCAACGATGGCTTGCGGCTGTGCCGCCGAACTACGAGCGAGCAAGAATCACGGTCGACCGGATCATCCGCGACGCCAATTCCGCAGCGGATGTTGTCAGCCGAATTCGGGCGCTATTCAAGCAATCGGCCGACGTTAGGGCAAAAGCCAACATCGGAGATGTCCTTTCGCAGGCTCGCGATCTTATCATGGAAGAAGCCCTGCGGCGCCACGTTCGTATAGAGACTGAGGTAGAAGAGGGCCTTCCCTTGGTCTGCCTCGACAGCGTCCAGATACAGCAGGTTCTCGTTAATCTCATTCGTAACGGCGTCGAAGCCATGGATGAAACCGCGCCCAGTGAACGCGTGCTCACCCTCCGGGCAACCTCAAGCGACGGGACAGTTCGTGTGGAGGTTCGTGACCATGGTAGTGGTATCGCTTCCCCACACCAAATTTTCGAACCATTTTTCTCGACCAAGGAACATGGCATGGGCATGGGCCTTGCGATCTGCCGCTCCATAATTGAGTCACATGGCGGGAGATTGTACACCGAGCGAAATGTACCTCAGGGCACGGCATTTATATTCACTGTCCCGATTCGATAGATCAGATGGAATGGAGGGCTAAGCCAACGCCCGGGATTGCGATCCTGCAGCCAATTTCGCGATGCTTTGAGCATAGAGCGTTGAAAAGGCGTCATGCTGGATTACTGGATTTTGAACCTCGCGTCGCGGTCCGTGCGACTATACGGTCGTCGAACCAGCGCTTCGTCGGCTCGGTGAATGAAGTCGGAAACTTCCGTCCGGCCGTCTGCGCAATATCAGCAAGTGTTTCACTCGCAAGTGAATCGCGCATGGCCTTCTCGGCCTTCAGCATGGCGACGTGGACGGCGCAAACACCCTCCGTTGCCCACTTTGGAGGGGACGAACCGAAAAGAACGCAATTGCGTCTTACCTCTTGGCAATCGAACAGCGGCTTTCGCCCCTCGACCGCGTCCACAATCTCGAGGATCGATAGAGTGTCCGGATCGCGCGCAAGCTGATAGCCCCCGCGCAACCCTTCGACGGAACGCACAATTCCGGCCTTTTTCAGCTTCATCAAGATCTTCGCAACAAAGCTTGGCGAGATGCCCTGGAAGGTTGCGAGGTCCGGCCCGCTGCGTGGTTCACCGTCGGCAAGGGCAAGCCAGAGAAGGCTGTGAACGGCGTATTCGACACTTGCAGTAAGATGGGCCATAACATGGACTCTACAGCACCATGTTTGATCCAGCAACAACACCAACCAGCGCTCCGCCGGAACGGCCTGGACAGCGCCTGTCGTTTGGAATGGCGGTACCTGCAAGTCGGCGGGAAGGGGGCTCTCTCCCGGCGGCCATGGGCATGCTCGTCGCTAAGCGCCCAAGTGTGGCCCGGGCAGGAGCGCGATTCCCGAAAGAGTTTGTGATCGGAAATCGCGCGAAGGCTACATCGTAATCGGCGGCGTCCTCAACCTTGGGCGTAGCCAGGCACTCACCCGGCACAGGCTGCTCCACTCCTTCATCTGATCGATCCTCGATCCACGCTTGGCTTAGATTGATCTTATTGCTGAACGAGCGATGTGACGCGGATCTAAAATCCCCGGCGTTCCATCTCCGTTGATCAATTAATTCAGGAGACGATCGTGAGCCAACGTTTAAATTATGCGCATCATTCGCCCGAGCTGTTCAAAAAGCTCTCTGATTTCAGCATGGGCCTGAAGGACAGCAGCATTGACGAGAACCTTCGGGATCTCGTCAATATTCGAGCATCGCAGATCAACGGCTGCGCTTTCTGCTTCGATATGCACGTGAAAGAGGGCAAGATCCGCGGCGAGAGCGTGCTGAAAATGTTCCACGTCGCCATTTGGCGTGAGTCCGAACTGTTCACGCCCCGCGAACGTGCCGTCCTTGCATGGACCGAGGCCGTAACCAAGCTGCCCGAGGGCGGCATCCCCGACGAGCTTTACGACCGCGTGCATGGCGAGCTGTCCGAGAAGGAAATCTCCGACCTGACCTTCGCAATCATGGCGATCAATGCCTGGAACCGGGCGAGCATCGCATTCAAGGCGGTCCCGGGATCGGCGGACAAGCACTACGGCCTGGAGAAGGCGGACCTCGGCTAACGCCTCAGAAGCGGTTGAGCAGAGGGCGCTGGAGCCGATTGAGGTCCGCAACGCTGGACGGCTTATCCGTTAGTAGGGCTGTTCACCGTCGAAAATGCCAACACCTGACGCCCATTCGCATGGACAAGAGAGCAAGCAGCCGTGTCGTTCAGCCAACGCGGCTGCTCACTTTCAAACAGCGCCGTGCATCGGGCACTGGCGAACGGAGGAACTTATGAAAATCGTGATCATTGGTGGAACTGGGTTGATCGGTTCCAAGACAGCTGACCGGCTTCGCCAGCAGGGTCATGAGGTGATTGCCGCTGCACCTTCAACTGGCGTCAACACGATCACCGGCGAAGGTCTTGCCGAGACACTCGAAAATGCTTCGGTGGTTATCGATCTCGCCAATTCGCCGTCGTTTGAAGACAAGGCCGTGCTCGAGTTCTTCGAAAATTCGAGCCGCAACCTGATGTCCGCCGAACTGGCTGCCGGCGTGAAGCATCATATCATTCTCTCGATTGTGGGTGCCGAGCGCTTGCCGGACAGCGGCTATATGCGAGCAAAGATCGCCCAGGAAGCGATCATCAAGGCCAGCGGGATTCCGTTCACGATTGTGCATTCGACGCAGTTCATGGAATTCCTCGGAGGCGTGGCCGGTTCGGCCACCGTGGGCAACACCGTCCGCCTTTCGCCAGCTTTCATCCAGCCGATCGCCTCCGACGATGTCGCCGACAACATGGCCCAAATAGCGACCGCACAACCGGTCAACGGGCTGGTCGAAATTTCCGGACCCGAGCGCTTTCGGCTGAACGAGCTGGTCGCCCGTTATCTCGAATCAACTGGCGATGCCCGCATCGTCGAGGCTGACCCGAATGCACTCTACTTCGGAGCGAGGCTTGATGATGGATCCCTTGTCTCCGACGCCAAACCTCGGCTCGGTCGCATCACCTTCGACCAATGGTTCGCCAACTCGGCACGCAAGTGAGTGGGGTGAGGGGCGTCAGAAGGATGGCGCGTCCCACCCACTTCCGCACATGGAGTGACCAATGAAAAAAGCTCTTCTATCCCTCGTTCTGGCGGCATCGATGCCCTCAGCAGTCGGCGCGCACGGCACGAAGGACGATACCAGCAAGATTTCGCTGGTGTACGATCACGAGTTGCCGAACGTGCCCGGTAAGAGCATCCGTAGCGTCCTGGTTGAGTATGCTCCCGGCGGTTCGTCGCCTGGGCACACCCATGCCTCGTCGGCCTTCATTTACGCTACGGTCCTGGAAGGAGAAATTCGAAGCCAGGTGAACGATGGCCCGGCAGTCGTTTATAAGGCCGGGCAGAGCTTCTCGGAATTGCCCGGTGACCGGCATGGCATCAGTGAGAACGCCAGCAAGACCAAACCTGCGAAGCTGCTTGCGGTCTTTGTGGTCGATACGGATCAGCATGAGCTGACGTTCCCAATCGAGGAGTGACCCGTTCGCTAGTTTACAGTCTGTGCAACGGCAATTATCGCGTCCGTGCAGCGTCAATTTCGATGGCTAAACGGATCTGAAGCGGTAGTTGCCTTTGCAGAGACGGATTGCGCGCGTGATAGCCTTGTTGGTGGCCTCAAGATTGAAACGTTCGGGGTCAAATTTCCGCCCGACCCATCGGCGATTGGCCTTATACTCCTCATGATGGGGATCGAGCCAGGCTTCCAGGAAATCAGCGTAGCCACCATGTCCTCCGACATCTTCGGGCGGGCATGCCCGTGAGCCGCCGATGCAGCGGGGGTAGTGGTTGCCTTCTTGGCTCTGGCTGGGCCGCAAGATAAGGCTGTGGTTCCAGTCATCGCCGAAATTGTATTGGTACGTGATATCCAGTGAGGGTTCGGCGATGTGCGGGAAGATCAGATCTTTGAGGCTGATTTCTGTGGATTCAAGCACGCGGGGCCTATCGAAGCTGTCCTCGATCATTTCGGGTGCGCCGACGGCCAGGCCGCCGACGATGAACTGAAGCGTCCCGGGTTTTCCGGAGGCTATCCGGTTTGACTCAGGCAGCCATATCGAGGGTCTGGATGGCTGCATAGTAATTTGCCTCTGCCTCGGCGGGCGGAATGTAGCCGATGGGGCCGAAGAGGCGATGCTCGTTGTACCAGTGGACCCAGCGCAAGGTGGCCATTTCGACGGCCGACGCACTCGACCAGGAGCGCTGGCGCCAGATTACCTCTGCCTTGTAGAGTCCATTAATCGTTTCGGCCAAGGCGTTGTCATAGGAGTCGCCCACGCTCCCGACCGAGGGGACGAGATTGGCTTCGGCGAGGCGCTGTGTGTAGTTCATGGCGAGATATTGAACGCCCCTGTCGCTGTGATGGATCAAACCATCGTCCGGGACGGGACTGCGGGCATGGATAGCTTGCTCCAGGGCATCCAGGACAAAGTCGGCCGTCGCCGAGGTGCTGACCTTCCATCCCACGATACGCCGCGCATAAGCGTCGATCACGAAGGCCACGTAGACGAAGCCTGCCCAGGTGTGCACGTACGTAAAATCGACCACCCACAAGGCGTTAGGCCGGGCGACACGGAACTCCCGGTTGACCTTGCCGAGCGGGCACGGTGCCTTGGGATTGCTGACTGTGGTGACGGTCTTCTTGCCACGCCGGATGCCGGCCAGGCTCATGCTGCGCATCAACCGTTCCACCGTGCACCTGGCGACCGAAATGCCCTCGCGGCGCAGTTGATGCCAGACCTTGCGCGAACCGTAGAGGCCAAAGCTGTTCTCGTGCACGCGCTTGATATGCTCGCGCATGTCGTCATCGCGTCGGGCACGTGCTGGACGCCTGGCGGGGTCGGCCAGGCGGGCAGCATGTGCACGATAGGAGGACGGGGCGATTGCCAGTTCGCGGCAGATCGGCTCGATACCCAGGTCCTCGCGATGCGCGTCGATGAACGACATCATCATCTCTCGCGGCGGTCGAGCTCCGCCATCGCAAAATACGCCGATGCCTTGCGCAGGATCTCGTTTGCGCGCCGCAGTTCCTTCACCTCGCGCTCGAGCAGCTTGATCCGCGTCTTCTCATCGGCGGCCTGCGCCGCTGGTCCCGTTCGTCGGCTCGCCTCCTCACGGCACCAGCGGCGCAGCGTCTCGGCCGTGCAGCCGATCATGCCGGCTATAGAGGTTATCGCCTCCCACTCCGATGCATGATCGGCGCGATGCTCATACACCATGCGTATCGCCCGCTCACGGGTCTCAGGTGAAAACTTGTTCCGGGTCTTGCTCATCACGAAAGCTCCTTCTCACAAATTGGAGCCTCCGGAAAACCCGGGGCGCTTCAAACTGATGGAGATGGCTGTCTGTCCAACCAAACGCAGCTTGCAGCACTTCGTGCAGCTGCGCGAAATTGAGACTGCGGGGTAACTCCAGCGTGCGGTTGATCGCTGGCTCAATGCCCACAATGCGGGCCTCGAGACGGATGATGTAATCATATGGACCGAAGGGCTTGGCCATGCTCGCGATCATGCCCCGGGGAATTGTCGGCGGCAATGGGACCTAGGGGCTGCTTCTGCCAGAGGAGCGTTGGCGGGTGCTGGAGTGAGCTACCCGGCGGCAACGTAGCGCCCATTCAAGCTATCTAACAGAGATAATGCCGCACCCAGAAGCAGACATTGGAATATGACCATCCTCGGCGTGGGTTACTCATGCACTGGAGGAATGTGACCTAGCTTGTCAGGGTTGCGCACGATGTAGACGGCGGTAATTCTGCTCTCGTGCATTTCGAGCGCGGTCGTCTGCAACAGGCCTGCACCGTCGATGCTGATATAGCCTGGCAGGCCATCGATCATCGCTGTGCGGATCAAAGTCGGTACAGGCGCATGCTTGCGGCGAAGTCCGGCGAACAACCGCAACGCGTTCTCGACCCCACGGACGACATTTCGGAAAGCAAGTACCTTGCCGCCGCCATCGGCATGGATCTCGACATCCTCCGCAAGTAACCCGGCCAGCTGGGCGGTGTCACCATCGCGTGCGGCGACGAAGAAAGCGCGAGCGATCCGATCTGCTTCGGTAGCGTCGACGGCGAAGCGCGGTCGCGCAGTTCGAACGTGTTTGCGCGCGCGCGATGCGAGCTGGCGGACTGCGGCAGGCTCCCGGCCTAGCGTCAGCGCCACTTCGGGCAAACTCATGTCAAAAACATCATGGAGAAGGAACGCAGCCCGCTCTAGCGGAGACAGCCGCTCCATGGCCAGCATCAGGGTGACGGTAATGTCATCAGCAATCATGACGTCGGGTTCCACAGAGTCCAGAAGCGGGTCGGGCAGCCATGGGCCGACATAGGTCTCGCGCTGTGTCCGCGCCGATTTCTGCCGGTCAAGGCACAGGCGCGTGACGATCCGGGTCAGATATGTGGTTGGATATTCTATTGCGCTGTCGGCGCGCGCCCAACGCAGCCAGGCGTCCTGCACAACATCTTCAGCGTCACTGAGAGAGCCAAGCATCCGATAGGCGAGACGCAACAGTCGGCTGCGCTGCGCCTTAAATTCGTCGAAGCGCTGGGCGCTGTGCACCGCTTCCTGATCTGTGGCGCTGTTGCGCGCTGACACTCAAACCTCCTGTGTTGTCATACCCACTAAACGAGCCAGCATGAGCAAATGTGACATAGGTCCGGGGGAGTGGGGAAAAAATGTCTCGTCATGTCACACTTGACTGCTCTGCCTCGTCAAGTTCGCGAGCGCCGCCAGATGGCGGCCCAAGCGAAGGACATGATCATGAGCGAGAATAAACGGCTGATCTGGCACGAGGTCGCCCCGCAGGGGGCGAAGGCGATGTTCGGCATTCACCATTACCTGACGACGGGCACTGATCTGCCAGAGGAACTGATCCATCTCACTTTCCTGCGAGTATCTCAAATCAACGGCTGCGCTCATTGCATCGACCTGCATACGCGCGACCTTCTCAAGACGATGTCGATCGACAAGATCGCGCTGGTGCCAGTCTGGGCGGAGGTGCCGCATCTCTTTCCGGCGGAGTATCGCGCGGCGCTGGCCTGGGCAGAGGAGGTCACGCTGGTTAGCGAAACGCATGCCTCGGACGAAGCCTATGCGGCCGCCGCTGCGGCGTTTGGTCCCAAGGATCTGGTCGATCTTACCATCGCCATCGCCGCGATGAATGCTTTCAACCGTCTTGGCTCACCGTTCCGCCTCCCTGTGAAGGCGCAGGCCTGACCATCTCTCAAGAGGACTACTTTCATGACCGCAATGCCCGCGCTTTCCCGCACGCCAGAGGGGATCGTTCCGTCGCTTCTTCAGCATTTCAATTCGATGGATGTTGACATCATGTGTGGGTTCTATGAACCCGACGCTATTCTCGTCAGCGCAAATGGCGAGCCGCAGCGTGGCATTCCCGCCATTCGTGCTGAGCTCCTGAAATATTACAGTGTGCAACTGCCAATGGTTATCATCGCGCGGCACGTTTTTGTGGCGGACACAATTGCTTCGCTTGTGCTCGACTGGAACATCGTGGGGAAGACGCCAACCGGCGATGATTTCCACATGGTCGCGACCTCGAACGACATCGCGCGCCGTGGAGAAGATGGCTACTGGCGCTACATCATCGACAACCCATTCGGGACGCAGGTTCGCAATGTAGGCTGACTATAGGTATCGGGCTGGTGCTGCGCCTCGGTATCGCGAAACACGCAACCAGCCCGGCTTTCCTCACCATCGGCGTGAGAGTGGCAGCTATCCCCACCTTCCAAACGCGAACCAGACAGTCTCTTACCGGCCATCGTGGTCATATACAGCTGAACTAGCGACAGCTGCATGGCATCGATCGCCTCCGAATAAAGTAGCCCAGCGCAGCCCGATAGGTCCAGGGAGGCTTACCGACACAGCAGCGCAGGGCGGGTTTGGCGCTGCGGAGTGCGGAAACGCCAGGCTGATCTGCCCTCCTACGGAACCGCCTGCTCGTGGCATGAGTGAGCAACAATGCAATGGAGAGTCACCCGCGCGGGTGACGTGGAGCCAATTGCAATGCTCCGCCAAATGACGGCGCGCAATGGCCGCTACTATGAGTTGCCAACGGTGTCCCTAACGATGAACGCCACTATGGTGTCGACCTACCGTTCATCGACAGGGGAGTTATCCACTTCTGATATGCAAAGCGAGGGATTCAGAAATGAAATCAATTAACACCCTCGCTCGCAATGGTAAAAGGCGCCCGAAAATGTGCAGCGCCTGGAACGGTATGGCGCGCAGTGGTCGCTCTGGCATTATCTCGACGAGATTTCCCGTGCGCAGGTCTTCGGTAACCGAAAGCCGCAAAATCTGGGCGATGCCTACGCCGTTCAGCGCTGAAGTGCGCAGCGTTTGCCCAGAATCGGTATCTAGGACACCATCGGTCGTCAAGGTATCGCCATCGCCGAAGATGATCGGGAAGGGCCTCCCTTTTAGCAGATAACGGACGTGGCGCGCGGCCTTGAGTTCGTCGATTGCACGAGGGGCGCCGTGGTGCGCAATGTAGTCCGGGGAAGCGACCAGCGTTAGCGGCAAGCGTCCCAATGGCCGGGCAATCCACTCGCCGTCTCCAACATCGCCCACTCTGAGCGCGATATCAAACCCTTCCCGGATCAGATCGATGTGTCGATCGGTTACATTTACCTCCAACCTGATGTCAGGATAGCGGGGTAAAAATTCGCGAGTGAGAACATCGATCAAAAATGGTTCGCATACGCCAGGGAGGCTTACACGAAGTCGGCCTTGGAGCCGCCCCGCGCCCAGAACCACCTCGTCAGCCTCTTCGAGCTGGCGCAGTAAGGGCGCAACGCGTTCGAAATACGCGATCCCGTCTGGTGTTAGTGTCAGTGCGCGTGTCGAACGCAAAAACAGTTTCGTGTTAAGGCGGCGCTCAAGGCGCTCGACGCTTTTGGAGACGGCCGAGGGCGTCGTGCCCGCAATTCGGGCAGCGCCGCTAAAAGAGCCGGCTTCTACCGTGCGAACGAACGCATAAAGGCCGGCTGATCGTTCGAATCCCAAGTTCATTTGATAGGTTACAGCACAAATGAAGTGCCATCCATAGGTCTAATTTAGCCACACAGGAACAATTATAAATACGGGTGCAACGTTCAAGGAAGATCTGCGATGGGAATTTTGGAAGGCAAGACCGCGGTAATTACGGGGGGTAATAGCGGTATCGGTTTGTCAGCTGCCACGCTGTTCGCCGACGAAGGTGCAAATGTCGTAATTACCGGTCGCCGATCGGATGCCGTGCGGGAGGCGGTTCGGCAAATCGGCGCTCGCGCCGTCGGGATCGTCGGCGATGTAGCGGACCCTGAGCATCACAAGCAGGTCGCTCGAGACGTAAAGGAACGCTTTGGCACGGCAGATATTTACCTCGCCAATGCTGGTATCATAAATATCAATTCGACCTTGCAGGTAACGCCAGCCGAGTTTGATAGCCAATTTTCAGTGAATGCACGCGGAGCGTTTTTCGGGGTGCAGAGCATCCTTCCCGTGCTGCGGGACGGCGGCTCCATCATCCTTACGAGCTCAATTGCCAGTGAGAAGGTTCTGGAGGGACACGCCGTCTACGCGGGCACGAAGGCGGCAATCGACAGTTTTGCTCGAGGATGGGCGCTTGAATTCAAGGACCGCCGAATCCGGGTCAATATTCTAAGCCCTGGGCCGACGCAGACGGCGATCGTGGACAAACTCGGTCTGCCGCCTGAGCAAAAAGGCCCGATGCTTGAGGCTATGGCCAGCACAATTCCACTCGGCCGCCTTGGTCGCGCAGAGGACTTGGCCAAGGCAGCTTTGTTTCTGGCGTCCGATCAGAGCGAATTCGTGACCGGCGTCAATCTGCGCGTGGATGGCGGCATGGGGATCATCTAGGCTGAAGAGTACAATGATGGGTCGGTTGCGTTCGCTCAGGTCGCGACCGACCTTGATGTCAGCAGTCGGTCACGGTTCGAGCGGTTCGCCGCGGTGTAGTACCCGTCACACGTCGATAGGCGACACCGAACGCGCTTTCCGACGAGTAGCCGAACTCCGTTGCTATCGCCGCCACTGTCGCCCCGGGGAGCGTGAGCGCTCTCTGAGCCATTACCATCCGCCAATGGAGGAGATAGTCTATCGGGGCCCAGCCGACCGCAGCACGAAAGCGGGCAGCGAACTGCGAGCGGGATAAATGGCTCAATGCAGCGAGTTCATCGAGGCGCCATTTCTTTCCAGGCCTGGCATGAATTGCCTTGAGGGCCGGGGCTATGCGCGGGTCAGACAGAGCTGCCAGCCATCCCTGATTTTCTTGTCGGGGTAGGGCCCTCAACAGCTCGATGAAAACCATTTGTGTAATGTGCGCAGTCATGGCCGCTTTGCCGGGTGCATCTTTGCGATGCTCTTCTTCCAAGCTGTCGAGAAGCCAACTCACCCGGAGGGCGGCAGCACTTCCAGCAGGAATGAGCGTGACCGGCGGTAATGACTCGATCAGAAGTTCAGCGGCGGGCGGCAGATCAATTCGACCGCTCAGGCAAAGCAATTCCGGCTCGCTTCCGGTCTTAATTTGGACAAATGGTTGAGCTTCGCAGTCGGCAAAGACCTCTTCGGCTGGCTGTGGATCGCGTGTCAGATCGGTGGCGAGGACAAATGGCAAACCGGGAGCCACCAGGAAACAATCGCCGGCGTGTAAATGCCAACGGTCGCCCTCGTTCTCCAACCAGCAACTGCCATGCCTGATTGCTGTGCACTTCAGGCCCGGCAGTGGTTTCACACTCACTGACCATGGACCGGTCGCATTCAAAACTATCGAGGTGGCAGCCTGTAACCCCGCGAGCGAAAGAACTTGTGAGAGTGGATCAGCAAATGGAAGCATAGGACGATCTAAACAGAATATCGGCCTCCACGGCATAGATCATCCTGTTTCGGTCGGCTAGCCCTCTCGGACACGAGTAGGGAAACCGATATGAATTCGATGCAACGGCCTCTCAAAACCGCCTTTTCTCCGTTCAGCACGGCTGAAGAAGTATCCCGCGGCGCGGATCTGGCAGGCAGGATGGCCATCGTGACCGGTGGAGCATCTGGCCTTGGACTTGAGACAGTCCGTGTGCTGAGCGCCCTTGGAGCACGGGTCGTTGTGCCGGCGCGGAATGTTGCATCCGCTCGAAAAGCTCTGGCGGGACTTCGGCAGGTCGAAGTCGCCGAAATGGATCTGATCGACCCAACCTCGATACATGGCTTCGCGGCGGATTTCCTGGCTTCCGGCACGCCGCTTGATCTGTTGATCCTCAATGCAGGCATCATGACGCCGCCACTCTTTCGTGACAAGGACGGTCGGGAAGGGCAGTTTGCAACAAATCACCTCGGACATTTTCGATTGACTGCCGCCCTATGGCCCGCACTCAAGTCCGCCGGACGTGCGCGCGTGATTGTGCTCTCTTCCCGGGCCCATATGATGCCCGGTTACGAGCTTGACGATTTGGACTTTATCCGACGCCCTTACGATAAGGTTGCCGCCTATGCCCAATCAAAAGCCGCGAACGCGCTCTTTTCCCTGGGGCTCGACCAACGAGGGCAAAACCATGGTATCCGCTCGTACGCGGTTCATCCCGGGACGGTCGTTGGCAATCTCACCAAGAATGCAAGCCCTGAGGAACTGATGACCTATGGCCTCATCAACCAAGATGGAACGCCTCTAATCGACCCCATTCACGACAAGAAGAACTTCGCCCAGGGTGCTGCAACGACGGTATGGTGTGCGACAGCACCGGAGCTTACGGACATCGGCGGAGTCTACTGTGAAAATAGCGACATCGCTCAAATCGAGGAGCAAGAATTCTTTGGCGTTCGGCCATATGTGATCGATCGCGATCAAGCTGATGCTCTTTGGGCTCGCAGCGTTCGTCTCGCAAGGATCGACCTTAATAACGGGCAATGAAATTCAATCGAGGCGCGCTGGCGCCTCGCCCGTCCGAATATTTTACCATCATGCCCGACGCCGCGGCCACCACGGATCAGCTTCGAGGTGGCCGGTTCATTTTCCGGACCACGCTCATGATTGATGTTGTTGGCGCGGTTCTCATCTGGGTTCGGTGGTCGGAGTTCGGCGGTCCTGCTCATGGATTCCGGGATTAGGATTGGGAAACACATTGATTTCCATAGGATGCGATCAACCTCATCCGACGATAGAATCCCACCCGTTCCCGAAAGTCTGGTATGGTGACATGTGCCCGTCCCAGTCGCGGGATGGCCGCAATGATGCGAGCCTCGGGAGATTTGGTTGAGTGACGACGAGCCGTGAAATTATATTCGTCGTCGATGACGATGCTAGAATGAGAGAAGCTCTTGAAGAGCTCCTTTCGTCGCATGCGTTGGAAGCGCGGACCTTTGGCTCCGCCCGGGCTTATGTGGAGGCTGCGAAGCCCGATATTCCGGCTTGCCTGATCCTCGACGTGGAGTTGCCTGACATTAACGGGCTGGATTTTCAGGGGCAGCTTGCGGACGGAACCCATCCGCCAATTGTGTTCATCACCGGTCACGGCGATATCCCCTCGACGGTCCGTGCGATCAAGGGCGGTGCAATCGACTATCTTGCCAAACCGTTCGGTGACGCGGAACTAATGGCTGCGGTCGAAGCTGCGCTACGTGAGGACCGCGCCAGGCGGCTCGACCGTGCGGAAGTTAGCGATCTGCAGCGTCGATACGATGCATTGACCCGGCGGGAGCGGGATGTCCTCCCCTTGGTGGTAAGTGGTTTGCTCAATAAGCAAGCCGCAGCTGAACTCGGCATCAGCGAGGTGACACTTCAACTCCACAGACGGAATGTTATGCAAAAAATGGGCGCCGCCTCGTTGGCTGACCTTGTGCGCATGGCCGAACGGCTGGGCGTTGCGGTGACCCATTCCAGGCGGCCTGGGGCGGCTCCGGTATGACATTGCGACATCTTCGAGGCTTTCGCCGAGCGATACAAGTTGAAGTGAAAAGCATGCAGGAACCCACGAAACTCTTCGGGAAGCAGTTGGACGCCCGCGCTCTATGACGCAGACGGTAAGGCGCTTGGCGAACGAAGAAGGAAAAACGTCGATGGCAGTGGCCCAAGCGCATAAAGATAATTCTTGGTCGCAATTGCAGAATCAAACACACGAAGAAATTGCCGAGGAGCCTGTTGTCGTTATCGTGGACGATGATCCTGTCGTTCGGGAAGGGCTATGCGAGCTGTTTCTTTCTGCTGGCTTCGAGACGGCTTGCTACGCCTCGATTGCTGAACTGCTTGAAGGCGATGTTCTGGACCGTCACGGTTGCCTCATCCTCGACGTCCGCATGCCGGGCGCAAGTGGCCTCGACCTACAACTTCACCTTATCGAGACCGGTCGGCAGAAACCCATCATCTTTTTGACGGGTTACGGGGACATCCCGATGAGCGTCCAAGCTATGAAGGCGGGGGCGATCGATTTTCTTACAAAGCCGGCCCGCGAACAGACGCTGTTGGATGCAGTTTCCAAGGCGATATCGCTCGATAGGGTTCAGCGGGCCGAGCGCTGCGTTGTAAACCGGAATTTAGCGCTCTTCGAATCCCTAACGGCCCGCGAACGTCAGGTTTTCAGGGAGGTGGCGTGCGGCCATCTGAACAAGCAGATCGCCTTTCTCCTCGAGATTAGTGAGGTGACCGTGAAACTTCACCGAGCAAACGTCATGCGGAAGATGAATGTCACCTCCATTGGCTGCCTGATCCAGGCTTGGGAGACGCTTCCTCGCGCCATCCGTGAGGCCTATGAAGTCTCGACCGGTGCGCATCGTTTCAGAGGGCTCTCTGAAGCCGGGTGATCGATGATTTAGGATCGCCAATGTCTCGCGGCAGACTGCGTCTGGCGGTCATGGGTGACATACGCAAAGAACCCTAAATCCAGGACAATCGATCGACGGTGCCCGCGTATTGGCTCATGCCCGATAATACTTCGAAACGTGCGAAGTCTTATCGGGCATGAGAAATCGGTAAGGAATGTTAGGAAGCCCGGCCGTCTGAAACTCGGCCCATGGACTGGCTCACCGTGTCGAATGGGTCGTGTCCCGCGGGGTGGTGTAGGAAGGTTTCCCTGAGAGGGTGGCCACCGTCGATCTTCTGGTAGGGTTCGGATGCGAACTCGAACCTGGAGAAGAAGACGATGACCGACGACAGAATGGCCCTTGTCGAGCTGATTGAGCAAGGGGCTGATAGCGATTTGGTGCGTGAGATGCTGGCTTTCGCCGCAGAGCGCATGATGGATCTGGAGATCGAGGCGAAGACGGGCGTGCCTTGCGGATCGCGCAGCCCGGAGCGACTGAACCACCGCAACGGCTACCGCGAGCGGGGCTGGGATACGCGCGCCGGACGGATTGATCTGGCGATCCCCAAGCTCAGGAAGGGCAGTTACTTCCCGAGCTTCCTGGAGCCACGCCGCACCGCCGAGAAGGCCTTGGCGGCAGTGATCCAGGAAGCCTACGTCCACGGCGTCTCGACCCGTTCGGTCGACGATCTGGTCAAGGCTATGGGCGCCAGCGGTGTGTCAAAGAGCCAGGTCAGCCGTTTGGTTGCCGAGATCGACGAGCGGGTGAATGCCTTCCTCACGCGGCCCATTGAAGGCGAGTGGCCCTATCTATGGATCGATGCCACCTACCTCAAAGAGCGCGAGGGCGGACGGATTGTCTCAACGGCGGCGATAATCGCGGTGGGCGTCAACACCGATGGCCGGCGCGAGGTTCTGGGCGTAGCCACCGGCCCCTCGGAAGCCGAACCTTTCTGGAAAGCCTTCCTGAGCTCTCTGGCCGACCGGGGCTTGCGCGGTGTGAAGTTGGTCATCGCCGACGATCACAAAGGGCTGCGCGCCGCCGCCAGTAAGGTATTTTCCGCGACCCAGCAGCGCTGCCGGGTGCACTGGATGCGCAACGCGTTTGCCCATGCCGCGCCCAAACAACGGCCCGCCGTCATCGCCATGATCAAGACCATCTTCGCGCAGGAAACGGCCGAGGCGGCGCACCAGTAGTGGGACCAGGTTGCCGATGCCCTGCGCGAGAAGTTTCCAAAGCTGGCCGACATGATGGACGCATCACGCGAAGACGTGCTCGCCTACATGGCCTTCCCCAAGGATCACTGGGCGCAGATCGCATCCACCAACCCGCTGGAAAGGGTCAACAAGGAGATCAAGCGAAGGTCCGACGTGATCGGCATCTTCCCTAATGACGCTGCCGTCGTTCGTCTCGTCGGAGCGCTCATGCTGGAGCAGAACGATGAGTGGGCGGTATCGCGTCGCTACATGACACTGGAAACCCTCGGCTCGGTGAGCCATAACCCTATTGTCAGCTTGCCAGCACTGGCAGCCTGACTGAACCCGATCCTGCCGTAGATCGACGGTTCCTACACCACCCCGTGGGACACGACCGTCGAATGCTACTCCAACTTAGCTGGGGCCTTCGGTAGTCGAAGAGTAATCCCGGTTCCCACTCGAACCTTGCTCTCGACAAATATCTCGCCCCCAGCGGCACGGACGAATTGCTGGACCATGGGTAGTCCCATACCGCCAAAACCGTTCGGTTTCGTGGTGAAGTGAGGGCTGAAAACTTGATCGAGCCTATCCGGCGATATTCCGGTCCCTTGGTCGCTGATGCGAAGTTCTACACAGGTTCCGCCAAGCCCGTCTTCAACTGACCTTGCCGTAATTTGGACCATTCCCTGACCTGACATCGCATCGCGAGCGTTTAGAATCAGGTTGAGAAGGGCCCGGCACAAGCCGACTGAATCGCATGCGACATCCGGAAGACTCGGATCTACTTCGATCGAAAGGGACAAATTGGGCTCGTCCATCGCCTCGAAGAGCACCGCAACGTCCTCGATTACCGAATGCGGTGCACAGGCTCTCGAGCGATCATCAGGCTCATGTCCAAGATTTTGCCGTACCAATGATCCTGCATGTTCCAAGCATGTCCTAGCCCGGTCCAACATTGGCATTCGGTGTTCGGGCGGCATTCCCGGAGATCGACGGAGGATATGAATCGCCGCCAAGGCGATCTGGATTAGATTGCCGAGATCGTGGATCACGCTCGCCGACATGATCGTTGCCTGATCGGCCGATGCCTGCGTTGACGCCAGGCTTTCGCGGATATCGACGAACTTCAATCGTACCTCCTGGAGTCTGTGGCGTGCGATGCGATGTGCTTTCCGGCGGTCATCTCATGCACCGAGCCGCGGGGTATGCTGCACTTGAGCGCAAATCGGTGCTCTCACTGCAGTCGAATGCCAAATGGGCGTCGCCGCTAACCAGCAGAGCGAGACAGGAAGGTGAGGGCGAGCCCTACCAATCGCCAATAGCCGCTCATAAAGCTGAGCCGAAGGTGGCGAGCCACGACACAAGCTGTTCGAGCCCGCGGGCTTGAGACTGTTGTTCATGGAAAGCGCTGCTAGATCTGCTCCCAGTGTTTTATCATCTATGGGGGCAGGAATCGTCGCTGTTGTCACTGTTTGATCTCCTCGCAGAAGCTGGCCTGCCGGGGCGGGCCGTTCAGGTTCTGCTGAAAGATCAATCATTGGGCCTCGTCGCTCTACCATGCTAAGGCATGCGCGAGGCTGGCCAATCGGCGAAGCGGCCTCACCTTTGAGGCAGGTCTGCTAACCCTGAGCGGTGGTACTTTCGCTTCAAGGGCATCGTGCGATCCGGAGGCCATTGCTAACCAGGCTGAAGATGGCGGTGCCCTGAGGCATCGGACATTCTCCGCAGAGATAGGACAGTTACCCTTCTAGCGCAGGCTCATTCGTCGCCCAGACCAACGTCCTGCGCAGCAAAACGCACAACGGAGCCAATGGCTGCACTGAGCGGATTGCTGCGCATTCACTATCAGTCAGGTCGCAAGCGTGTCCGATCACCAATCGGACCGGACGAACCGCAAGCGTAAGTTTCAGGGTACAATCACATAGTCAGGATTCGCGACCGCGAACAAAGCGTCACGGTCCGCCGCCGGCGGATAGATCCAGACCTGGTTGATCTCACGCTTGATGTTCTTGGCCTCGTCGCGCACGTAGCGCACCTGACGATCCCAGCCTTCGGTGTAGAGCGCACCCCAGGATCCCAGATCAAGGCATGTGACATATTTGGGCTGCCGGTACTGGAAAGTCGGGAGTCCGACGAGGTCCGCTGCCGCATTGTGCCCAGCGACACGTCCCATACTCAGGGCATGTTGGCACGACATCACCGCAAAATTCCCCTCATCATCCGTCGCAGCTTTAGCCACGTCTCCGGTGACGAAGATGCTGCCTTCCCGGGGAGCGCGCAGATAACTATCCACGATCAGGCGGCCGAGATTGTCATGTTCGCCCGGTATCAATGAGGCAAGCCCATGGGCACGCATTCCCGCCGTCCAGATGACAGTCGAAGCGGCAATTCGCTCGCCATCGGATAGCACTGCTCCTTCTGCGTCGATCGATGTGACCCGAAGGCCCGGTCGGACCTTGATGCCGAGTCCATTTAGCGCTTCGCGGATGTGCGGCAGGGCTGAGCTACCGATCTCGGCGCCGATTTCGTGGGACGGGTCGACGATCACGACACGCACGCTTGTTTCGGCCCCAAATATTTCGCGTAGCCGGCCAGGCATCTCTGCCGCTCCTTCCAGCCCCGTGAAGCCGCCGCCCGCAATCACGACGGTATTCCGGGCGCCTGTTTCCGGTGCGTTCGCGAGAGCCTTGAGATGCTGATCCAGCTTTGTTGCCGCTTCGAGTGTGTCGACATTGAAGCCGCACGTCGCCAAGCCGGGAATAGGCGGCATGTTCAGCTTGCTTCCGGTGGCGAGTACGAACCTGTCGTAGGCCAGAACTTCTCGCCCTCCATCGTTGCTCACGACCTTGATCGTTTTGTTTCCGGCGTCCAGTCCGTCGACAATTCCTCCGATGTGGCGAACACCAATCTCGTCGAATACACCGTTGATGTCGGGCGCCATGCTGCCGAGGTCGGCTTCATAAAGCCGTGGGCGAATGACAAGATTGGCGGAAGGAGAAACAACGATCACTTCCACATCATTCTGCTTCCCCGCCAGTGAAATGGCCCTGGAAGCGGATATCGCGGCCCAGAAGCCGGCAAAACCAGAGCCGGCGATGATGATCGTTTGAGACATGAATCCTCCTTGCTTGATCGTTTCGAACGCAATCGAGCGCTCCGCGCGTTGTGGACATGCGGATCGATTTTCGACCGGTGGGCATTGGCGAGAGCCCACCGATTGAATGACAATTGGATCTGAGGTCGGGACCGAAATTTAGTTGGACGTGCCGCTTGCGGTCTTCCTGATCCGAGCGGTTCTGGAGTCGGTCCGCACCCCGACCCAGTCCTGAACCTGTTCGAAGAATTCAGATGGGGCGGTCTGCCCGAAACCAGTAGCGACGTCAGCCAACGTATGGTTGGCGAGGCTCTCGCGCATTGCCTTTTCGGCCTGAAGCATGATCGAATGGATCGCGCAGGTACCGCTGCTCGCCCATGCCGGCGCTTCCCCCTCGAATAGGACGCATCGCTTGCGAACCTCGGTGCAATCAAAGAGAGGTTTTTCGCCTTCAACGGCCACAACGATATCAAGGAAGCTGACATCTTTTGGGGCGCGCGCGAGCAGGTAGCCGCCCCGGATACCAGGCTTGGAAGTCACGATTCCGGCTTTCTCAAGCTTTGGAAAAATCTTGGCTAGGAACGCTGGGGAGATGCCTTGCAAGTCTGCAATCTCGCGCGTGGACAAGGCCTTGGCATCATTCCCGACCAGCCACAGCAGACCGTGGATCGCATACTCGACGCTTGTGGTGATGTGAGCCATAACGTGGATATATATTGTCCATGTTTGGAGTCAACGAACATGGATGAAAAGAGTCTTCGTTTGGTGCTGTGGGCGTTGCCCAGCGAGTCCATCCCCTAGCAAGAGCCACACGAAGCTGGGCTTAGTGACAGTAAATACTACACCTCGGTATGATTCCGATCCGGCCGAGTTTCGCAGATTATCTTGAACGCTAGCGCCGCTTGAGATGGCGGCCTCGAGGGTAAACCGTTTGTTCGATAGACCTGTCATTGCAATCATCGACGACGATGAAGCGGTGCGTGAAGCGTTCTTTGACCTCTTGCAGGTAAATGGGCATGCGTGCCGGACATTTGACGGCGCTGAATCCTTCTTGGCATGCTACGGCCCCGGGGAGTTCGGATGCGTCATTACAGATATGCGCATGCCGGGCATTAGCGGGCTGGAACTCCTCGAGCATATCAAGGCCATCGATACCTCACTGCCTGTGATCGTTGTGACCTCTCACGGAGATCCATCCGTTCGGTTGAGAGCCCTCAAATGCGGCGCTCAGGCTTTCCTTACGAAGCCGGTTGGGCAGCACGCCTTGCTCGGAGAGCTCAAAGCGGCTCTCCGAGGGAGCGGAAATCCCGAGAGTTAAGGGTGGAAAGAGACATCGAATGCGAGACGCCTCGAGCATGGATGCCCTGAAAGCCGCGGGAGCCTCAGATCAGGCTACGGAACTTGCGGATTTCGCGAGCGAAAGCATCATTGGTTTCGACCTCTCGGGTCGTATCAAATATTGGAACACCGCTTCCGAGAAGCTTTATGGCTGGCCTTCCGAGGCAATGATTGGCTTGGGCGGAGAACGGATCGCCGTTGATCCGGCAATCCATAACGATCAATGGCCGGTAATTCTGCAGGAAGGCCGTTGGGAGGGTCGTGTCAGCCGGCACACCATGTCGGGCGGCCGCGTCACCACCTACGCTCGCCGTGTCGTTCGATGCGATACTATGGGTGCACCTGTTGATGTTGTGGAATATGGTCAAAACCTCAAGGTAAACCCGGAAGTCTGGTCGTCGGGATCCGATAGCCTTCATCTCACAGCTGCCTTCTGGGAGTTGGATGTTTCCGATGCACGCGACTACCTCGCAAAAGACGCGGCCTCACGCGTATCGGAGCTAAAAGGCGAATGCGTTCTGACCTCCGCTCAGGCGGATGCGATACTGTCGAGAATCCGCGTCCTGAAGGTGAATGAACGAACGGCCTATGTGTTCGGTGCTTACGCAGACCAAAGTCGAATGATCGGCGAAAATCTGGGCGCTTTTTGTCCGCCAAGATCGCGAATGGAGCTGGCAGATCTGATGCTGACGGCCCTGCGTTCTCCGTTAGGCGCAAAGCCGGTATCGAAGGCGCTCGCTTCGGACGGGATACTACGCGATCCCATTTTAACTGCCTGGCGGTCGGACGACCGGGCGATACCCGATCGGGCGTTCCTGGTCGTCAACGGTGCAGCGGACGACGACAGATCCTTCTGGTACCTACGGGCAAGTGAAGAGCGCTATCGTAAGCTTCTTCACTTCCTGCCGACCGCATTGATCCTCGTCGATGCGAGTCATATGGCGGCGGTTTTTCACCGTTTGAGAGATGCGGGAGTCCGCGATCTCAACGCGTACCTGGAGCAAAATCCGCAGATCGTTGAACTGGCGAAAAGCACCGTGCGAGTGACCGAGGCAAACCGGCAGGCAGTCGCTCTCCTTGGCGGCGCTACGCCGGCCGATCTTATCGGACCGATTGACTTCCTCTATGCGGCATCTCCGGAGACTGCCGTCCGGGTGATGAATGCCCGTTTCTCGGGTGAGCGCAGTTTCAGCGAGATCATTCCAATCTATACGTTGGATGGAAGCGTTAAAGAGGTCCAGTATTCGGTGGCGTTCACGGCTCCGCTGGAGCCGTTTGAGCACGATCTCGTGAGCATGGAAGATGTGACAGATCGCCTGAAGGCCGAGCGCCAGCTCCGCAAAATAGAGGCCGATTTTTCCCACGCGGCCAGGATATCGACGCTAGGCGAAATGGCGACATCCATAGCCCATGAGGTCAATCAACCTCTTTCCGCTATCGTCACGAGCGGCGAGACGACGTTGCATCTGCTGAAAAGTGCTCAGCCGAATCTTGAAAAAGTGAATCAACTCACCGGGCGTATCGTATCGAGCGCGCGCCACGCGAGTGAGATCGTGCAGCGGATCCGGGAGATGGCCTTGAAGCGTGCGCCCGAACACGTCTCGCTTCACATCAATGAGATCGTCGACGAGGCACTTCTGTTTGTTCGGGGCGATGTCGAAGCCCGATCAATCCAGCTCATAAAGAATTTGGAGGAGGGGCTCCCTTGTGTCGTCGGAGACAGGATTCAACTCCAGCAAGTAATCGTCAACCTGCTGATGAACAGCATCCAGGCTATCGCTCATAGCGGAACGGAGCAGCGTAAAATCAGGCTCGGAACAGGCCTTTCTGCGGGCGGGCGCGTCATCGTATCCCTGCACGACAGCGGGCCGGGTATTTCGCCGAAAGATATCGAGCGCATATTCGACAGCTTTTATACAACCAAGGAGACCGGCCTCGGTATTGGGCTGGGTATCTGCCAATCCATCGTTACGGCTCATGGTGGGGAAATTGTCGCGCTCAACCACCAGGAAGGTGGCGCGCATTTCAGCGTTTCGCTGCCCGTTGCGGCACGGGACTCCGACACAGGTCCGTACTGAGAAGAGTTGGAAGCGCTCACGAGGGGTGCTTTCCAACCAGATGGAATCACGTGATCATCAGGAAAATGCCTAAAACCAGAAAATTAGAGCATTTTGTCCGATGCGATCGGATTGGACACTGCTCTAGCGGACATGTCTTGCATACCTAGCGCGACGATCTCCGATACTTCTGCGATCGCCTCCCACGAATATCCGATGGCAAGAAGATCACGGATGAAGTGGTCGGGAGGGAGAAGGGGAGTGACCCTGAGTGCGACGCAGTAGCGACGCAGCCGTTCGAGCCGGGGATTGGCAAGTCGATTGGAGGGGCGCCTCCCAGTCAATTTTTCGATAAGCCAGCTAATGGTCGTCGGCTCTGCGATGGATGACGGCTCGTCGCGTAGCGACAGGGCGACCACAGAAAGTTCCGCTGCGCTCAGAAGTGGCTCAGATCGTGATTTGGGGACCACACCGCCCATTTGCAGTTGAGCTGGAATTTCAGCGCGGAAACGTCCCGGATGTGTTTCTTGCGTTCCCATCCGTTCTGTCCTTCGCGTTAGCGCATGTTCGAGAATGGAACGGGCAAGGGCCGAGTTTGCCTAATGCAAACCCGGCCCTCGGCTCTCTTAGAAGTTGACGGTTCGCGCGGCCTCGACGTTCTCGTAGGCAGCGATGCGGTCGGCGGCCGGCGGATAGATCCACACCGTGTTGATCTCCTGCTTGACCTGCTTGGCCTTCTCGCCGGTGAGTTCCACCTCCGAGGACCAGCCCCGCGTGAAGATTGCCGCATCGGGACCAAGGTCCAGACACACGACGTACGACGGCTGATCGTAGGGGAGAGTGGCGTCGCCGAGGAGATCGGCCGCCACGTTGTGGCCGGCGAACGCGCCGAGACGACGGGCGTGCTGGCACGACATCAGCGAGAAGTTACCTTCGTTGTCGGTGGCAGCCTTGGCGGTATCACCAGTCGCGAAAATCTCGTTGTAGCCTGGAACACGCAGGTCGGGGTCGACGATGATGCGACCCAAATTGTCCTTTTCGGCGTTGAGCTGCGTTGTCAGGGGCGAGGCGCGCATGCCACCCGACCAGATCACGGTAGCGGTTTCGATGCGCTCCCCATTGTCGAGGGTGACCGAGTTATCTTCCAGGCGGGCGATGCCGGTGTTCAAGTGCGTGGTAATACCGAGCGCCTCGAGCCGTTCAACGATGTAAGGGCGAGGGTTCTCACCCATCGCCGGCGCAACATGCGGGCTGCGGTCGACGATGATCACGTTCGGCTTGGCATCGGCGCCAAAGATATTGCGGATCCGATCGGCCAGTTCGGTCGCCACTTCCAGCCCCGTGAACCCGGCCCCGCCGACGACGACGGTGTCGCGTGCGGCACTGGCGGGGCGCTTTGCCAGATCATGAAGATGGCGATCGAGCGCCACGGCCTCGTCCAGCGCGTTGGACGTGAAGCCGAATTCGGCGAGACCCGGGATGGGCGGCTGAAACCCATGGCTTCCTGCAGCAATCACCAGCCTGTCGTAAGACTTTACGCTGACCAGACCCTGCGCGTCGAGAATGGATATCTGGTGCTTGGCTGCGTCGATCGTCTCAACCGAGCCTGCGATGAAGTTGATGTCCGTTGCTGCGAACAGTTCGCCCAAGGGGGCAACCATCTTGTCCGGATGCGGCTCATAGAGCCGGGGGCGAATGACGAGTTCCGGTTCCGGCGCGATGACCGTGATCGCGAGATCATCGGGCGACACGCCTTTCTCATGGCGCAGTCGTGATGCCGCGAGGGCTGCCATCATGCCGGCAAAGCCGGCTCCGACTATGAGAATATTCTTTGACATGCTCGCTACTCCTACAGTTGGATTGAAGTTATCGGGTTCATGAGTAGAGGCTGCGCTCCGACGCAGCCGTGTGGACCATCGAGTTCCCGCTGCCCTTCGCGCCTTCAGCGTCCATGGTTGGACATGGAAGCCAGAGCGAAATTCTCATGCTTCCATTGCTGGACCGATCTGACGCGACGCTTCCACTGGCACCTCTTGCGAACAGCTTGGCAGTTGCGAGGCCAATCTGGTCCCGCTTCGCGAAGCCGGGAAGGGTTCCGCAATGAGCGTCATGCAGCGCCGGAGAAACGACGACTTCGAACTGAATTCCGTCCTTGCCCTGCGCATCGACGACAGCTTTGACGCTGAGGAATAACCTCCGAGCATCCTGCATTTCCCGGCGGGCATGGAAGAGCATGCTCGAAAGGGCGGCTTCGAGGCCAACAGCATTGCAATGCACGTGGGGCAGATTCTTGCCGATATCGATTATCACGATGCCTGCAGGCTGAATGCTGCGGTTCAAATACGGTCGCAATTGCTCGATTAAGGCCGCAGGGTCGCACGGTTCATGGCTGAGTTGCGGCCGCAGGTCGCCCCCCACGCTGATATCCGAAAGAGGGACGCGCCCAATCGGTATGAACTGCCGCAGTCGTGATGCGTTCGATGTGACGGCCCCCACTGCGAGATTCCGCAGCACGATCGCAGCGACCTGGATGAAGCCGCCTAGCTGGGTCCTGACTAACCTTTCCGGCTTCGGGTTCGGATAGCAGTGCTGCGTACCGATCTCATTGCGTGCTAGCCCAGACGACGACGGAGCGGACCTGGGAGCGGCGTTGTCGGCCATGAATCTTCCTTTAGCTACGATGCCGACACGGCCGTGCGTGGAGATTGCCGCCTTAGGATTGCGGCCGTCATCCAATGGCTGTCCTTCATGAGTGGTCCGATCAGCGTATCGGTGGGCGCGTCCGGCGACTGCGAGGCTCCTTGGGGGGGGAAGGAGCTTGGGGCATTTATCGCTTTTCGCCGGACGCGCCTGCCGTCGGATCTTCTGCGGGAGAGCAGCCATCCCAATAAATGGCGAAGATCCACGACATTCCATCTGCGTAGGCACGAAAACTAGACCTCGGCCTCGCTCACTCGATGGCGACGGAGAGCGAGAGTTCAGGCTCATTTTTGCCATTCCTTTCCGACTGTCGATGCGTTGATTTGAACGCATCGTCCGCTTTGCGTCGTCGCTGGCGGTTCTCAATCGGTGCCGGCTTGCCCTAACTGATAAGGCAGGAACTGATTGAGGGTCGATCAGATGATGGCATTGGGGACCCTGTGCTTCGTACGTGTGTGTCTACACCGAAAGTTGATAAGTGACTGGCCGCTGACAAACTCATCGCGGGTTTGGCGTAGGTCTGAAACCAACCGTGCGTTCTCGCCGGGACTAACCGGAATGCGCCGAACGGGCAGGGGAAGCGTAAGTGGCCGTCACCTGACGGGACTGAGCCGGTCTTTGGGATCTTTGCCAAAAGCACGAGTAACCTAGGCCAAGCATTCAAGAAAATAGACCTTCGGTATTGTCTCTCCTCTCCTCAGGCGTAATCGCGCGCAGCCCGGATCGGCAGCTAAATCCTCGCTCCGACCCAGTCCCCTCCTGCTGAGAGGCTTATTCGGCAAGGTAGGGTAGGAGAAAGGAGCGCCAAGTGGAGCGCGATTTAGCCTTTGCCCTCACAGGCAGCAGAAACGCCGGCCCACGGCATCCGTTACGGATGCTGTTATGGGGGGCCTGCCACCCATTTGTTGCCCAGATGGAGACCCGCCGGGACAACATAAGGGCGGCATCTAGCCGGGGGACACGCGACCTCACCGCTCCCAAAGCATAGGCGAGGACCGCGACGATCAACCAGAACGCCCCCGTGCCCTCTTGGACGAAGTCCGCGCGAAGATCAAAACCACCGATGTCTCGTAAGCCCAGGAACGATCCTGACGAAGGTGCAACGCGAGCGGCGCCTCCGATCGCAGCGCGGATTCAGCAGAACATCATCGGGGAACATGGCGGACGGCCTCGTGTCGCCATTGAAGACCCGGAGGTGACGGTAGCTCCGGCCCACGCGCCAATCGTGGCGCGCGTGTCGAGCGACATATGAAAGGAAGAAACTAAATGAAGATTCACGTACTTGCGGTAGCTACCACCGCGGCGCTGGCCGCCGCAGCTCCTGCTATGGCAGAGACCTACAACGGCCCGTTTGTTGGCGTGCAGGCTGGTTGGAATGAGGATGATCAGTCCTCGACCAAGACCGACGTCGGTCGTGTCGACGGCGCCGGCAAAAAGGATGCTGTCGCAGTGGGCTTCCTGGCCGGCTATGACTACAAGGTCACGCCTCACATCGTGATTGGCGCTGAAGCCGGCATGAACTTCGGGATCGATGATCGTTTTGGCGGTCATACGAAAGAGACCTCCTACTCGATCAATCCCAAGTACTCGATCGATCTGACTGCCCGGGCGGGCTATCTGGTCGATGATGCCACGCTCCTGTACGTACGCGGTGGCTACACCAACGCTCGGGTGCGGGCCTGGATGACGGATGGCCCGGTGGCCCATGGCGGTGACGAAAACCGCGATGGCTGGCTGGTCGGCGGCGGCGTCGAGCGTGCGATCACCTCCAAGGTCTCGGCGCGGCTCGAATATCGCTACTCTGATCTGAGCGAAGGGCACGGCAAATGGGACCGCCACCAGGTCCTGCTCGGCGCAGCCTACCACTTCTGATCAACGGCAAGGGGGCGCTTCTCACGGAGCGCCCCTCACCTGGTTCAATGAAAGATCGGTCGGCGCCGAAGCTTAATCCGGGTGCGATAGCCCCGACGGGGAAAGGATGGTCGGAACAGCTTGCTCAGAGAAACATGGTCCATTATAGTCCATGTTATGATGTGTGCGACCATCACCCTTGCTGCGACCTGCCTGCTTTGCCTCGCGGTATCGCCGTGGGGGCTGAGAAAATCGATTTCGGCGGCGGATTATGAACCGGATTTCAGGTTGGGTTTCGGGAAGCGTCAGCTCCTCTGCCGGGCGGAACCGCGTGGATCTACGCCGGCGGAGCCCTTTCTGTCTTTCAGGCGCAGCGCATTAGGAGTCTCTCCGCTTCGCGCGACACAGGGGTTCTGGGCAGATAATCGGTGGGGTGGTTGTGATGGATAATGGAGCCAGTACGGCGGAGCCGCCCCTTATTTTGATTGTCGACGACGATGAAGGCGTGCGGCTGGCAGTCAGCGAGCTGATTCAATCTGTCGGGATGGATGCTCGTTGTTTCAGCACACCTCGCGAACTACTCGATTCCATGCTGATCGACGATGCTGGTTGCCTCATTCTGGATGTCAGAATGCCAGGTTCGAGCGGCCTTGATTTGCAAGCGCACCTCGTGACCAACGGCATGGCGAAATCGATCGTGTTCCTCACTGGGCATGGTGATATCCCAATGTCGGTGCAGGCGATGAAGGCCGGTGCAATCGACTTCCTGACGAAGCCATTTCGTGATCAGACCTTGCTGGACGCGGTGATGGCTGGCGTAGAGCGCGATAGCACCCAACGCGCGAATGCCAAAATTACCAAAGATTACCTCGACCGGTTTGCCGGCCTCACACCGCGCGAGGCGCAGGTAATGTCGCTCGTCGCGATCGGCCGGTTGAACAAGCAAATTGCGTTCGAGCTCGGTATCACTGAGATCACCGTCAAGCTTCATCGTAGCAATGTCATGCGCAAGATGCAGGCTGGCTCGGTCGGAGAGCTGATCCGTGCGTGGGAGCTTATCGAACCGCATCTCCCGGAAAATCGTCAGCCCTAGACCTAGGCATAGTTATATTCGGGGATGAGATGCGCGAGGTTGCCTCCGTGAGCTGAGACGGCTGCGAGAGAGAGGACAAGGTCGCGTGCGCAATTTCCCGACTGTCGCGATCGTGGACGACGATGACGCCGTTCGCGACGCACTTTGCGACCTGTTGATAGTGTCCGGTATCGAGTGTCGGTCATTTTCCAAGGCTTCCGAGTTTCTGTCGGCATATGAGAGCGATGATTTCGATTGCCTCATCACCGATATCCATATGCCGGAGATCAGCGGAATTGACCTCCTTGAGAAGCTCAAGGAGACGCGTTCAAATCTCCCGATTATCGTTCTCACATCGATTCAGGATGAAAGAATGTGTGCCAAGGCCATGAAGCTCGGGGCAAGATGCTGGCTGGTGAAGCCGGCGGCCGAAGGTAGGCTCTTGCGGGAGGTCGATGCTGCTGTGGAGGGGCGCTCTTAGGTTCCACGCTTCTGCCGGCGACGCCGCTAAATCAATCGGCTCGGAAGCGTGAAAATGAACGCGGCCCCCTGTCGGCCATTTGGCTCCGTTCGCAAGCGCCCTCCATGCGATTCGATTATTGACCGGCAAATTGCCAGGCCCATACCCATCCCATTGCGTTTTGAGGAATGGAACGGCTCGAAAATGCGATCCGGATCATCTACTCCTGGCCCATTGTCTCGCACCTCGATCTGAACCACATCGTCGCGATGGAATGCGCGCAAGGTGAGGGTCCGCGATTCAAGATTGATGCAGTCCATTGCCTCGATGCCATTCCGGATCAAATTCACGAGGACTTGCTGGATCTGGACGAAATCGAGGGCAACCAATGGTAGGCCTAAGGCCAAATCGATTACTATCCGTACATCATGGCGCTGAGCTTCTTCCGCCAGCAGCTCTCGGGCTTTTGGGATGACTTCGCTGATTGCCCAAATCTTATGGGCGTCCGGCACGCGTTTGAACAAGGCTCGTATACGAGCCACAACGTCGGCTGCGGAATTGGCATCGCGGATGATCCGCTCGATTGTGGTCCGAGCCCGCTCGAAATTTGGCGGAGATGCAGCCAGCCAGCGCTGGCAGGCATGAGAATTCGCAACTACCGCGGCGAGTGGTTGATTGACTTCGTGTGCGATCGATGCGGATAACTCCGAGAGGCCGGCCGCTTGGCTCTGCCGAGCCAGGTCCTGCTGCGCAATTCGCAGCTCCTCGCGGGCCTGGACCTCATCTTCGATATCGATTGAGATAATGTACCAGCGGACAATCTCTCCCAGTTCATCCCGTAGCGGTTGTGCGCGTGCCTCGATCCACCGATAGGTCCCAGCTTTGTTGCGCCGTCGGAAGCGATGCGAGAATGGGAGACCTTTCAAAAGCCCGGCGATGGACCGACGATACATCATCGGGAAATCATCCGGATGCGTCAGATCGGCCGCCATTCCGTCAAAATCTTTGATGTATGCCCGGAGCGGTCCGACCTGCTCGATATGATGCTTGCTGACATAGGTTATAAGCTTGCCCGAGGGGTCAAAACTCATGATGTCAACAGGAAGGCTGTCAACGAGATCACGTAACTCGTGCTCGCTTCGCCGCAAGGTTTGCTCCGCCTGCATCTGGTCATCGATGTCGAAAGAAAGCCCGTACCAGTTTGTGATTACGCCGTTCTGATCGCGGAACGGTTCCGCACGGCATGCCAACCATCGGTACACGCCGTCTTTGCGGCGAAGGCGATGTCGCAGGAAAAACGTTTCGCCGTTCGCGAGCGACTTGCTCATCCCGTTGCGGAAGCCCTGCTCATCCTCCGGATGCGAGGCGCGGAACAGCGCTGCCAGAGTCGCATCATCTCCTTTTCCGATGGCGGGATCGTCCAAGCCAAAAAACGCCCGCATTTTCCGGTTGACGTAGGTTGGGCTCCCATTCGACGAAAGTCTCCAGAGGTGACCAGGCACCATATCGACGAGCTGGGACAGCTCGTGTTCGCGATCCAGCAATGCTGCGACCGTCTTCTTGTATACGTCTATGTCCAATGCAATCCCGTACCAGCCGGATATCTGGCCTTCACCATCCCGCGCCGCTCGGGCCGATGTACGAGCCCAGGCATATACGCCGTTCTTGCGACGAAAACGAAATTCCGCATTGAAATCCTCTCCGGTGGCAAGGGACTGTAGCCATGCGACGGAGGCTCGATCATAATCGTCGGGGTGGAGCAACATCTTCCATGCGGTGTCCCCAGTCTCGAGAGGCGAATTCAACCTGTCCAGGCTAAGTCCAAGAGAGCTCTGGGCGAAGGGGTGAAGGTAGATCCACCGTCCCTGCGCGTCGAACGCCCATCCATCGCCAAAAAGGCTTTCAATTATACTCGCACACTGGAGCGGATCGGCGCCTGTCAGGCCCAGGATTGAGGTCGCGGTTTCGTCGGTCGGGCGTGTCTCCGAGACGACCTCCCCTGCATCGATGCTCACGCTATAGCCTGGCTCTGCCCGCGCCTCGGTCCATTGGGAGCTTCCATCAGCTTCAAGCCGACGTTGCCTCGTAACCTGCGGGACACCCGTCCAGAAGGCTCGCGCTTCGGCGTGGGCGGCGGACGTCGGGTCATCGGCGGAGGCAGGTCCAACGGAGATTGCTCCAGGGATTTCCCTCCGCTCCGAGCGCGATCCAGAGTTTTGCGAGCGTGAAGCTGGAAAGTCGCTGTCGATGAAGGTCCCATACCACCCCAAGACCGCGCCGCTGGCATCGAGGAGAGGATGCCCGGAGTTCCTGGTCCAGTAGTAATCTCCGCAATCTCTAAGGAGGCGGTGCTCAACTTCGAAGGGATCCCCCGAAGCGAGGCATCGACGCCATTCGGCCGCAGCATGTGGATAGTCGGCGGGGTGAACGATTTGCCTCCAACCGATGAGTCTGTCGGCCTGGGTGCCATTGAGGTCGGCGAGGGTCACGGCGTAACGGTTCATGACGGCAGGCGTCATGTACGTGAAGCGGCCGCCTGCATCCGATGCCCATCCATTGCCGACCACAGCTTCGACCGTTTTGGCGGCTTCCAATGCTAACGCGGGAGCCTTTCTCGGGGGGGCAGCCCTGTCAGTCATCAGCTGCTCTATCGGTCGGGGGTATTCCGACCATGCATCGCCAGCGCTGCTGCATCTACTTCGCTTTCCCAACCAATCGGATGATCAATCATCTTCGGTTCTGACCCGGCTCCCCCCGTTCCCGCAGAAAGCGGAGGGATTGGCCTTTGAACCGCAAATCATATCCACCGTTGACCCAATGCTCCGCTTAGTTGAATTCATTGATTTCCATAGGATGCAGGTCGCGCGATCTTCCGCTAACATAACCGATAACTTGTATAGGCTTGCGGCTGTGCCACTCGGCGGCATTGCGGAAGCGATGGCTGCAGCGATGCGGTAACGGGAGGTGCTTCTTCTTATGACGGCGTCTGTTCATCGTCTCGGCGAGCAACCGGTCGCCGCAAGAGGCGTTGGGGCTATTCCTCAGATCTAGCGGTTCGGATAATCGCCTTCGGTCTGGCGATCGAACTTATCGTTGACCGATGCCAGTAGCGTGGCTCGTCAACCTCTTAGAGGGAATGCAATGCGCAATTGTTGTCCGGCATTTTCGACTGATCAAGGATGTCTGCCCGAGAAGCTCGGGTCTGGTACGACGGATGCTCGGGACACCGGAGGTTTGACGGGATGAAGGGCCTTGCTGCAATCGCTGTAGTCGACGACGATCCCAGGCTTCAGGAATCTCTCGCAAATTTGCTGGAATCTGCGGGATACGGCGCCCGCGTTTTTTCCTCTGCCGAGGAATTCCTTGCGTCCCAATTTGATGATATCGACCTCCTCATATCGGATATTGGAATGCCGGGAATGAACGGTTTCGCGCTACGTGATGTCGTGAGCAATTCGCACCCCAAACTCCCTGTATTTCTGATCACTGGTCGTCATGAATTTGTCGATCTGGATCATGGAAAATACCACACAGAGCTTTTCCGGAAGCCTTTCGATGGCCGCGAGATGCTTCTGGCCATTGGCCGTGCACTAGCAGATCGGTGAGAGGGCTGGCTATGATCGTAGAACCTCACTTTTCGAAGGATTTCGAGAAATCGGCAGCCGCAGAGGACGAGCCGCTGATCGTGATTGTGGACGACGACGCCGCGATGCGAGAAGGTCTTGCTGAGCTGCTGCTCTCAGCTGGGTTTCAGCCGATTTGCTATGCATCGATTACAGAACTCCTTCAGAGCGATGTGCTCGACCGTCACGGGTGCCTTATCCTCGATGTTCGCATGCCTGGTGCTAGCGGACTGGATCTTCAGGAACACCTTGTTTCGAGGGGCAATCGCAAACCGATTATCTTCCTCACTGGATACGGCGATATTCCTATGAGTGTTCAGGCGATGAAAGCGGGCGCAGTGGATTTTCTCACCAAGCCGGTACGCGATCAGACGCTCTTGGACGCAATCGTCAGCGCCGTCGCGATTGATAGATTGCAGCGGGCTGAGGGCGCTGTCGTCAAACGCAATCTTGCCCTGTATAAGACATTGACGTCGCGAGAGGTCGAGGTCTTGCGTGAACTGGTCAGCGGACGGCTGAACAAGCAAATCGCGTATCACCTCGAGATCAGCGAGGTAACTGTGAAATTGCATCGGGCAAAGGTCATGAAGAAGATGCAAGCGGCTTCCATTGGTGAGTTGATGCGGATGTGGGAGACGCTTCCCGAGACCATACGTCAGCCAAAGGAAGCCGTTGCCGTGGCCAAAACTACCGAAGCAAGATATCGGTGATGCTTGAGTTTTCGGTGAGGTAGCAGGATAGCTGTGCCTGTCCCGACTACAGGCACGTCCTGCGAGCAGACACTCCCCTAATTCCATCTGTGGCGGATCAGGCACGCCCGGTTTCTTTCCCGGGCAGGCTACATCCGGGGAAGGGCGGAGGTGCCTTCCATTTCGTCAGGCACCTCCGGCGTCAAGGATTAGGACTTCAGGAACTTCAGAATGTCCTGATGGAAACGGTCCTTGTGGGTTTCCGGCAGGCCATGTGGCGCACCATCATAGACGATCAGCTCGGCATGGGGGATCAGCTTCTTCGATGCGCGTCCAGCCTCGTTGATGGGAACGATCTGATCGTCTCCCCCGTGGATGATGAGGGTCGGCTTGTCGAACTTCTTTAGATCGCCGCGGAAATCGGTTTCCGAGAAGGCCGCCACTGAATCGTAGGTGTTCTTGAAGCCGCCCATCATGGCCTGCATCCACCAATAGTCGATCATCGCTTGGTTCGGAGTGACGCCTGGCCGATTGAACCCGTAGAACGGGCCCGACGGGATATCGCGGAACACCTGCGATCGGTTGGCTGCAATCGAGGCGCGAATATCGTCAAAATCCTTCTTAGGGATGCCTTCCGGATGGTCTGGCGTCTGGACGATGAGGGGGGGCACGGCGGAGATGAGGCCGAGCTTCTTCACCCGGCTTGTACCATGACGCCCGACATATCGAGCCACTTCACCGCCCCCGGTCGAAAAGCCGAACATCGAGACGTCCCGCAGGCCGAGGCTCTCGATCACCGTCGCAAGGTCGTCTGCGTAATGGTCCATATCGTTGCCGTCCCACGGCTGGCTCGAACGGCCATGGCCGCGGCGGTCGTGGGCGACGACGCGATAGCCTTGATTGGCGAGGAAGAAGGACGCGCTTTCCCAGCTGTCGGAGCTCAGGGGCCAGCCGTGGCTGAGCGTGACGACCTGCCCGTTGCGAGGGCCCCAGTCCTTGTAATACAGGGAAACGCCGTCCTTTGTTGTGATGCTGTTCATTGTAACCACTCCTTTTAGTGCTTGGGGGGGGATTTTGGGGGCGGGGGCGGAAAAGGCCGGTCCTGCAAGACCAACTGCGGCTGCGACACCGATCACGGACGTTGCCGCCAACATTTCGCGGCGATCCATGCGGGCAAATTTCTCATCTGGCATACGAAGTCCCTTCCTGTTGCTAGGTTCTCTTGATGGGAGGCGTAGATGCGGCGTGGGACCGGCGACCCGAAGGCGCGAAATCGCATTGGCATCGTCGATCGGGCGGTTCGTTCGCAGGCACCTTGAGGCTGCAGCACCGAGCCTGAGCCGATACGAGTTCAGTGTCCGGCATTCGGAATCCGAGACCAAAGATCACTATGAACATCGGCCCAGGCCTCCGTCACATCACCGCTTGTCCTGGATGGACGAGTACGCCGCCAATGCAGCCGCAACGCCCTCACCGTACTCGGAGTCGGCCTTTCGGCAGTTCTCGATGTGGCGTTGCTGGATATCGCTTGGGGCGTCGTAGATTGATCGGGCGGTGTTCTCGAACAGGGCCTCGCGCTGCTCACGATTCATCAGGCGGAACAAATTGCCGGGCTGTTCCCAATGATCTTCGTCTACCCGGTGATCCCAGTGGGCCGCGGCGCCGTCCAACTCGAGGGCTGGCTCCTCAAGGCCTGGAGCAACGTCCCACACGCCCGCGCTATTGGGGAAATATGTCTTGGTTGCGCCCAGATTCCCATCGGTTCGCATGGCGCCGTCTCGGTGGTAGCTCTGGAACGGACAGCGAGGGGCATTCACGGGGATGTGATTGAAATTCACGCCCAGCCTGTAGCGCTGCGCATCTCCATACGAAAACAGGCGTGCCTGGAGCATCCGGTCCGGAGAAAAGCCAATGCCGGGAACTATGTTCGCCGGGGAGAAGGCAACCTGTTCGGTCTCGGCGAAGAAGTTGTCGGGGTTTCGGTTGAGCTCGAGAATTCCCACGGGATGAAGGGGATATTCGCCCTTCGGCCAAACTTTCGTCACGTCAAAAGGATTGTGCCGGTGTGTCTTGGCCTGATCCTCGGTCATGATCTGAATGCTGAGGTCCCACTGCGGGAAATCGCCCTTCTCGATGGCCTCAAACAAGTCCCGGCCATTGCTCTCGCGGTCCGCGGCAACCACTGCTCCCGCTTCGGCATCGGTGAGGTTCTTGATCCCTTGCCGGGTGCGGAAGTGAAACTTGACCCACACGCGCTCGTTGTCGGCATTGATCATGCTCAGGGTGTGACTGCCGAAGCCATGCATATGGCGGAAACTTGCCGGAATGCCTCGATCCGACATGATGATCGTGACCTGATGAAGCGCTTCGGGCAGTAGCGACCAGAAGTCCCAGTTGTTCTCGGCCGAGCGAAAGCCGCTGCGCGGGTCGCGCTTCACCGCGTGGTTGAGATCGGGGAACCGAAGCGGATCGCGGAAAAAGAACACGGGTGTGTTGTTGCCAACGAGATCCCAGTTGCCTTCCTCGGTGTAGAATTTGATCGCGAAGCCTCGAATATCGCGCTCGGCGTCAGCGGCGCCACGCTCCCCGGCGACGGTAGAAAATCGCATGAACACCTCGGTCTTTTTGCCGACTTCGGAGAAGATTTTGGCGCGGGTGAGCGCTGTGACATCGTGCGTAACCGTAAAGGTTCCGTGCGCGCCCCAGCCTTTGGCGTGCATTCGCCGCTCAGGGATTACCTCGCGATCGAAATGGGCAAGCTTCTCGATAAGCCACACGTTCTGAAGGAGAGCAGGACCTCGAGGGCCGGCAGTCATAATGTTCAGGTTGTCCGTGACGGGAGCGCCTGCGGCGTTGGTAAGCGTCTTGTTGGAAGTCATCATCGCTCCATTCCCAAACCGTGTTCGGGTGAATTATTGCGGCTTGGAGCGTAGGTTTGGGCATGGTCGGAGATCGACTGGGTTGAGGGCGGATGGAGGGCATACGGAAGAATAGGCTAACTCATCGGCCTTGGCGGCAGCATTAGCCCTCAAGCCTAGGTATGAAGCCATGAAGGATTGGTCTGGATAGGAGCTTGCGCTGGTTTCGCGAGCTTCTTGCGCTCGATGCTCAATATCTGGAAGTGGCATGAGTCCATGCCGGCGTCCGGTTTTGGCTTCCGAGCAAATATGCATTGAGCGCGAAGACCCTATCGAAAAAGCGGAAAAACCTACACCTCGGGATGGTTACATAAGTCTCCCGGATATGGCCTGATATGAGGCCGCAGGATCTGCGTTCCGCAGGAGGGGGCCAGGGTGCGAAAGCTTATACACAATAGCCCTCTGCCGATGATCTGCTTGTACCAACTACCCGTCAGTGAGGTCACGTACTGAAATGGAAGCACCGACCGTTGATCAGCCTTGGTGGACGCTCGATATTTCCGGCGTTCGCCCACTCGTGGACAGAATAGGCGCGACTAAGAATGCTCCGGATTGGGCAGAGCAGATTCTCGCCGCGACAAAGGTAGTAGAAATCGACGATCGGGTTCGCCATCTGGCGGGGCCATTTGCTGGTCCCCAGCAGATGATCGGGAAACCGATGCTTTCTTACTGGCCCGCCGAAAGCCGGAGCGACGTGGCGCAGTTGATCGCCTGGTCAGTGGCTGGGTTTCCGGAGAACTCGGAGAAGACAATAGCGGTCTCGTCGTTATTCTTTGACGACGCCCGGCTTACAGTGTGGCAGTCCGAGGACGGCAGCGCGCCCGATATCCTGTTCGTTTCCGTTCATGGAAAACTTGTTGACCAAAGGTCCCTGTGGTCGGTTCGGGCGTCCGAAGAGCGCTACCGGAACCTTGCGTATCACTTGCCCCTCGCCGTCCTCCTGGTGGATTCTCGCTCGATGCTAACGATTTTCGACAACCTGCGGCACGGTGGAATTGCCGACATTGCGCCGCACCTGGTCGAGGAGCCCGAGCTTGTGATGCACTCGCGCGACATCGTTCGGGTGGCCGATGCCAACCTCAAGGCGGCTGAGCTCTTCGAGGTCGATGATGTTTCGGAGCTTATTGGGTCCGTTGATTTCGTGTTCCAGGCTTCACCTCAGACAGCCAATCGCGTAATCAAGGGGCACTTCGAGGGTTGGCGGACCTTAACCGAGGTCATGAAAATAAGGACGTTCAAGGGCAGGCTTCGGGACGTCGAATTTACAGTTACCTATCCGACCCCGCCCGAGTGGCTCGATATCACGTTCCTTAGCTTTGAAGATATAACCGAACGTCTGAAGACGGAGGCGCAGCTCGGCCAACTCCAGGCCGATTACCTGCGAGCCTCACGGATTTCGACGCTTGGGGAACTTAGTGCCTCAATCGCACATGAGATCAACCAGCCGTTATCCGCCATCGTGACCAACGCCGAGACGAACCTGCGTTGGCTTGCGCGTAGCGATCCAAACCTTGAAAAGGTTGCCCAATTGACGACGCGTATCGCCGACAGCGCACGCCATGCGAGCGATATCGTGCAACGCATCCGTGGGATGGCAACGGCGAGTGCTCCGCGACATGTGGCGCTAGGGTTGAACGAGATCGTGGAGGAAGCGCTCTTGTTCGTCCGGCATGATATCGAAATGAGGGCAATCTCTCTGTCCGTCCGGCTGGCAGACGAGTTGCCGCTGGTTTGCGGTGACCGCGTGGAGTTGCAGCAGGTGATCGTGAACCTGCTCGTCAACGCGATCCAGGCGGTTTCGGGCATTGAGCCGTCGGATGGCCGGATAGATTTGGAGACCGGCCTCAGGGATGGAATGGTGAGCTTCACCATCAGGGATCGCGGACCGGGGATTATGCCGGAAGACATCGATCGCGTCTTCGGTAGCTTCTTCACGACAAAGGAGGGGGGGATTGGGATCGGCCTATCGATTTGCCAGTCGATCATCACGGCCCATGGTGGCTCGATCAACGCGGCAAATCATAAGGACGGAGGAGCGATGTTCTGCTTCCAGCTTCCTGTGATGGGCGAAGATTCGCGATCTGGCAGTGACGTGCGCCGCACATTGCGAACCATCGTTTGAAGATGAAAGGCCGCTCCTCGCAAAGCGTGGTTCCATCCGACGCGTCCGAGCGTTGACGACCCGACCCGCCTGGAACGCATCAAACCCTCTCGAGAATTTCGCCGGTAGCGGAAATCTCGAATAAGTCCGTTCCAAGTGGCCGGAGTGCTTCTCCGGTGTCAAGGCGCCAGTGCCGATGGCCGATGTGTTTTCGGCGCCTCCACGGGGCGTCGATATAATCCACGCACCGCGCTTCGACGGCTTTCAGCCAGGATCCGTCTTCTGCGAGTAGCTTGGCAACACCTATAATTTCCTCGTCGCCCATGCGAGAAGTCTGACGGAGCGGCTGGTGGCCGCTCCGTCAGAACCTATCAGGCTGCCATCAGTTCGTCGGTAGGACCGAAGAACTCGTAATGGATTTGGTTCGCCGGCACCCCGATCAGCGCCAGTTCGCTTACGAAGTAACGCAGGAACGGCTTGGGACCGCACAGATAAACATCTGCCTCGCGGACAGGGGTATGGGCTACGAGCCATTTCGGTGAAATGAACCCTTCGCTGTCATGCGAGACACCCACCTGATCGTGAGGTTCAGGCGTGCTGTAGAAGGTGTTGACGTGGATGTTCCCGTGCTGACGGGCAAGCGCCCGAACGTGCCTGTCCATGGCATGGGTGGCGCTGCTGAGCGTGCCGTGGATGTAATGGGTCTCAAGACCCTCATGGTCCGCGGCGATCGTTTCGACCATACTGACCATCGGTGTCAGGCCGACACCGCCGGACAGCAGCACAACCGGGCGCTGGGGGACGTCGGGCAGGAAGAAATCGCCGGCCGGCGGCGTCGCTTCGAGAATGTCGCCAATCTCAACCCGGTCGTGAAGATGACGAGACCCACCTTGACCATGCGCTTCGCGCTTTACCGAGATCCGATAAAATTCTCCGTTCGGAGCGCAAGAGATCGAATAGTTCCTCTTGAGATCGGGTTGCGAAGGCGCGTCAAAGCGCAGGGTCAGATATTGGCCAGGGCGATGGCGCAAGACAGGGCCGCCATCTTCGGGACGAAGGACAAATGACGTAATCACTTCGCTTTCCTTGATCTTCTCGGCGACGACAAATTTGCGCCAGCCAGTCCAGCCGCCTTCGGCCTTCAAGATCTCCTCCCGCAGGACCGTCTCACGGGCTTTGAGGACATCGGCCAGGAACCAATAGGCCTCGCCCCAGGCCGCGAGAATTTCCTCGGTAGCCGCATCCCCGAGAACTTCCTTGATCGCCGCCAGCAGGGCATTGGCGACGTAGGGATAGTGCTCGGGAAGGATATGGTAGCCGACATGCTTGTACGCGATGCGCTCAACCACGGGCATTAGCGCGCTAAGATTGTCGATGTTCTGGGCGTACGCCAGGATCGCGGCTGCAAGGGCGTGGACCTGCCCGCCGCCTTCGCCTTGATTGGCGTGGTTGAAGAGGCTCTTGATGTGAGCGTCTTGAAACAGGCGCGCGTACATTGCGGCCGTGATGGCCGTGCCATGTTCGGCGAGTGCCGGAACCGTTGTCTTGACCAAGCGGATCGTCTGCTCTGTCAGTGGTCGAACCATGATCATCATGCTCCTTGGTTGGGTGAGGGGGAGGGGAAACTGCGGATCGCGCTTCCAAGAGTTTGGGCGATGCGCTGGGCCTTTGCCTGCAGGACTCTGGCCAAAGGCGGTGGGAGTTGGCTCTCAGTCGTGTCGCGCCAGAGAGTGAGCCATTTTTCGAAGAGGGCTGGGGTTATGCTCGAGGCGTGCCGCATGTGCATTGCGACGGGGTTTCCCTTGTAACGCGGGACGCCAAATGCAACGGTTTGCCAAAAGTCGATCAGACGATCGTGGTGATCCTTCCAATCGTGCACGCCTTCCTCGAACACAGGTCCTAGCTCGGGGTCTGCGCGAACGCGCTCGTAGAAGGCTTCGATCAGCGGTCGGAGAATTACCTCTGGAGGGGGGGATAACTCGGTCATCTCGAAGGTCCGAATCATGTATCGGCGATGCATGATTTAGGCGCGTTAAAACATGTAATGCAAGTGCATCTTTCTCCTTGTGGGGTGTTGAAACCTGATATTCCGGCCAGATATAAGGAGGCTACCCCGTCCAACCCGGGTTGCAGGCTCGGCATGGCGTCGATGGTCGCCCACCGTTGTCTGTGTTAGGAGCCCGCCATGCAGTTGACGAGATACACAGATTACTCCTTACGCGTCCTGCTCCATGTGGGAACCCGTGAACGGGATGAGCTTTCGTCGATCAACGAGATCGCCGCTGCCTACGACATCTCCAAAAATCACCTGATGAAAGTGGTTCAGGACCTCGGGCGTGCGGGCTTTCTTGAAACCGTACGCGGTCGTTCGGGTGGGCTCCGCCTCGGGCGGCCTGCCGATGAAATCGGGATCGGCGACGTAGTGAGGCACGCAGAGCCAGGTTTCGAGCTGGTCGACTGCAGCACATGCATTGTGGCACCTACCTGCATCCTCCCGCGGATATTCGCCGAAGCAACGCGGTCGTTCCTTGGTGTTCTGGATCGTTACACCTTGGCGGACCTGCTCGTTGGAAAAGACGCGCAGCTCGCGGCATTGTTCGCAGGTGCCAAGAATGGTTTTGGCCTACCGCGCAGCGAAACCTCCTGCTCCGCAGCGGCAGTATGATTTTTAGACCATTCCAAGAAAGGCAACTCTAACGCCGCTGTGGCGAATGGCCATCATTACTCTGCGAAAGCGGCTCTTGAAGGGCGTCTTCACTATCGGTCTTGTTATTTGCGACGTAGACCATGAAGTCTTGACGAAGCGGATCAAACTGTTCCACTCGAATTATTCGATCTGGCTATTGTCTTTCTCGTGGGATCCGAGGAGGCTGTTTTAGAATGAGGGGGGAAGCGATGTCGAACAACATCAGGCATCTGGCCGTCCATGATCTGCGCCGGACGGGGAACGGCCTTCAGTTCGTACATGGCAGGGATGACCTCCCGGTCAATGTCACGACGCAGCGCATCGTGGATGAGCTCGATGAGATGTATGGCAAGCGCTCCTCGAAAGCGCATGGGCAATTCTCCGATGACCGGGACAATTACCCGGCTGCTGGCTACTTTGAGGCTTATCTCGCCGGCGGGGGAGTGGATGATTTCGCCAATCTGACCCAGCTGCTCATGAATACGCTTGTTTCGAAGGCAAGAGGCGTTCCAAATGCCGGCGCCGGTCACGTCTTTTTTGCCCAGTTCGAGCGCGATGGCCAGGAACTCATGCTCATCGCCATTGTCACTGAGAAAATCGGGGCGGCGCTGACTCAGGAGTTCGATGCCCAGGAGGTCAAGCACCTCGATCTGGAAGGGTATCGCTTCGCAGGCCGCATCGATCTCACCGCTTGGCAGTCAGGGGAAGAGCGATACGTCGGCTTTTTGCGGGGGCGAGGCGATGTGGCCGAATACTTCAAGGAGTTTCTCGGCTGCGTTTCGAGTGTGTCCGACAAGACCAGCACCCTGGAGCTTGTAACAGCGCTTCGCGAATTTGCGGACGACCAGCACCTGAGCGTGACCCAGCGCGATGACCTGATGGTCCGTGCCAAGGCTATCCTTGATCGCAGCGCACGGAGCAATGAGCCGGTTAATTTCGAGGCCTTTGCCAATGAGCTTGTTCCCGCCGCACCGCAGACGCTCACCGAACATCTGGGCCAGCCCGCCCGCGCCTTGGGCGATGGATTTGTTCCCAACAACCGCGTTCTCAACACCCTTGTGAAGTTCAAGGCCCGCACGCCGCACTGGTCCATCGAGATGGACCGCGGCGCCCTGCGCGACGGTGAAATCCTGTACGACCCTGCCAGGAACACCCTTACCATTATGAACCTGCCCGCAGATCTGTCTGCCTCGCTACGCGACGAATTCGCCGATGTCCCTGATTGAGTTCAGCAGCCTCCTCGAGGTCTACCGCAACGCAAGCTTCAGCGGTGCAGGCGCGGATGGTGAGGCGGAAGTCACGGTCGCGACCAAGGAGGTCGCCGACCTGTTGAAGCGCGTAGAGGACGATGTTTACGCAACAGCCGAAACCGGCGTCACGCTATTGGATGACGTCGGCAAGGTGCAGCTCGGTACGATCGTCAAAGTGCGGCTGGACGATCCGAGGGCGGGTTTTGCGGTACTCGCCCACAATCTCGATGGCCTGATCAAGAGCCCTCGCGGTCGGCTCGAGGAACCCCGTCGCTACTATCTGGTCGACCCGGCTTATGCACCGGGCGACGCCATCGTCCCTGACCCGATCGCCAGGTACCGCAAAGTGCTGGCGCTGGTTCAATTGTTTGCCAAAGCCGCTTCGATGCTCGACGCAACGAAGTCTGAGCTTGTTTTCGTGAAGGACGGGAAAGTGACACTCCCGGTGGCCTTCAACGCATCGGATGTGAAGGCGCTCGACGTTGACGCAGCAGACCGGCTGCTTGGGCAATTTTCGGATGAACTCCATCACGATCAGAAGTGCTCGATCTTGTTCGAGGCTCTGGTTGACCTCCGCGGCAAGCACCGCGCCGACAGCGCATTCAGATTTATTCTTCGCAATCTCGACGCGATCGCCGGCACGGTCGCAGACGGCTACCGCCTTTTTGCGTCCAGCTTTTCGTATAGCAAGATCAAGAGCGAACTCGAGGATGCCCGGATCAGCTATACGCAGAAAATCCATAAGACGATCGTCGACATTCAAAATCAGCTACTGGGCATACCGGTCGCGACAATCGTGGTTGCATCGCAGATGAAGGCACCGACCGCTTGCGGACCTGAACTCCTCGTCAACTATGCGGTTCTGGCCGGGGCATGGATTTTCGTGCTTCTGCTGATTGTGGCGGTGGTCAATCAGTGGCTGACGTTGAATGTGATCAAGGATGAGATCGGCCAACAGGAAAAGGCGCTGCAACGCGATTTTGCGAAGGTTAGCGCGGACTTTGTCGGGATCTTCACGAAATTGAAGAACCGTATCTGGTGGCACCATGCCGGCCTCGGGATAGTGCTGGCGATCGGCGTTTTCGGAGGAGGACTGGCGACCTATTTCAACCATAGGCTCGCCGGACTTACACCGGTACCCTGCCAAGGAGCAGGCGCAACAAAGACAGGTGCAGGTCAGTCGAAAGTGAACGCTGATCGGGTGTCACCGGCGGTTCCGCCTGCTTCAACGATTACCAACACGGTGCCGGAAACCAAGGCCGACCAAACGAAAGAAGATGCTGCATCCGGCAAAGAGAAACGCAAAGGGTCGGGATGAGCATGGCCTTGCGGGCAGAGCGCTGAGGAGCAGGCCGCAGCTGTGCTCTTCTGCGGCTACGTGCAGCTCATTGCGGCGGGTCAGACGGAGACGCCGCCGTCGATGCGCAGATTTGCGCCGGTGATGTAACTTGCCTCCTCGCCGCAGAGAAAGGCGACCATATGAGCGACCTCTTCAGTCTCACCGAAACGGCCTAAAGGTGTCTGCTTACGCGCCTTTTCGAACTCGGCGCCTAAGGAATCCCGCAAAAGTTCCGTTTCGACACGTCCTGGTTGTACGTTGTTGATCGTCACACCGCGCTCAGCGAGCTCGCGTGCCAGGCCCCTGGTAAGACCGGCCACCGCGCTCTTAGTCATCACGTAGAGTGAGTTTCCGCCATAGGGAGCGTAGTCACTGCTAATGCTGCCGATATTTACTATGCGCCCGCCGGGTTTAATATATCTCAGGGCTTCCTGAATCGCGATAAATACACCCTTTACGTTCACAGCAAGCATTTCATCGAGTAGTGCATCGGACACATCCTCGATCCTGGTGACCCGCGAGATGCCAGCATTGTTGACCAGAATGTCGAAGCTGCCCCACTTCTCAAAGATACGCGGGATGGTCTGACGCAATTGCGTTGGATTGGCGGTATCCAGTGCCCACGCAGAAGCAAGGCAGCCGAGCGCCGACAATTTATCCGCAAGCTGTTCGGCTTGCTCAGACGACGCGTGATAGCCAATGGCGACGGAAGCCCCTTGGAGGGCCAGTTCGGTGGCAATGGCAGCTCCGATACCTCGGCCGCCGCCAGTGACGAGCGCCACTTTGTTTGCAAGGCGAACTGCCGGGTCAGGGAGTTTGGTACGAGAATTGAGCATGAGATCAGATTTTCCAAGGTTATTCGCATCGCTGTGCCCGGCGTGCAGAGACGCAACTCGGAAACTTGCGGGGCCATACCGAGCAAGGTTCGCGGCGTGGAGGATAAGGTTGAGCGTCGATACAGATCGACTGGGTTGAAGGAGGATGGGGAGCATACGGAGGGATAGGTTACTATGGTCCCGGCAGCAGCATTGCCCTCGGGCCTAGGGAAGAGCCGCTATACTGTTTGCTTGGATGGTGCCTGGCCTGCGCTCAGTATGAGGATCAGATACGCACTTGGGTTAGGGCTAGGGGCATAGCACTTCGGTGTAAGCCCTCGCGGCCGATAGATCGACGTGTACATCTAGCCCAACATGCCCCATTCGCTGCGACGCCCTGGAAGTTTCCCGGTGTGCGCCGAAATCGCTGTCGCATGGGGGGGGGGCAGGTTGCCTTTCTCATCAGTTGATGCGCCTTGGGCCTTCGGTGGGACCCAAACATGAAAATCGCGCAAAGGGATAGAGGGACTCCCCGACAAGTCGTTCAAGGACGCGGAACCTACCGTCCGAATACTGCTGCCTGTTCAAGCACGGCGTAGGGCCATATCTCGGGTCCCGTTGTCCGGTTCAATGAACGGATGCCGCGCTGGTTGGCTGCGGCGCGACGGAGAGGACATGCCCCAATCCTCTCACACTGCCCGGGGCACTGCGATTGAAGTGGAGACGGCGGTGGAAAGCAAGATTGAGCTGGCTGAAATGGCAAGGATTGCACGGTCCAACATCGTGGACCCTAATCGGCGTTCCATCGTGGGCACGGAGGGCAAGCCGCGTTTCGAGCTATTCCACGCCGCAAGCTCGCTTTGTTCACAGAAAGTCCGCACCGTCCTGTTCGAGACGGGGCTGCCCTATCGCTCCAACGACATGCTCATCCTTTCGCGCATGGAGGGCGACAAGCTCGTCCCGGCCGAGCACTATGATCCGTCCTATGTTCGACTGAGGATGATAGCGGGCAAGGAAATCGGCCGTGAATTTGTGAACGGGTATAGCGGCCGAACCTCGGTAGCATCCGAAGGCTTCGATCCTTGCGTCGTCCCGCTACTCATCGACCATGAAGCCGGGCGGGTCATCGCAGATTCCTTGCGGATATGTCTCTATCTCGCCGAGGTCGCCGGGACAGCGAGCACTCTGCTGCCCACCGAGGAAGCCGCACGAGACGAAACGCTTCGGCAGGCGTCGATCGTGGACAAGATCCCGAATGGCGCACTGCTGTATGGCTTCCATCCGGACGCTGACCGGCGTCCGGATCCGATGAAGGAGATGATGGCCACGGTCTATGATCTCAAGGTCCTCGTTCTTGAGAAGATGATCGCAGAGAATGCTGGTGACCCAGAGCTTGTGGAGGCCTACCGAGCCAAGATCGTCAAGGAGAAGGGCGGGAAGGCGGTCTCGCGCGACCCAGACTTCCAACGCGCTTCGCGCGAGCACCTCGGGGATTTGCTCCGAAATCTCGATGCAGATATCGTGGCGGGCTCCTTGCCATTTGCTGATGGCGGAAGTTTCACGCTCGCCGACGCATTCTGGGGCGTGAACTTGGTGCGGGTGGCCTATCTCGGCCTTGCATCGATGTGGGACGGGCTTCCAAATGTCAGCCGATACTTCGCACGCCTCGTTCAGCGTCCCTCGCTTCGACAGGAAGCGATCGAAGCCTCGCGACTGAGCATGCCACCATCGACCAATTTCGATCGGCTCGGAGCTCAACTGACCTGACGAGCCGGCCCAGTTAGGTTTCGAATGGGAATCCAACTGGGGTCGTCGAGCCGAAATATAGAAATCTCGGGAGTTACCCATGGGAATGCTGGTGGACGGTCGTTGGGTCAACGACGTTCAATTGAACGGGAGCCAGGATGGCGTGTTTCGCCGCTCGGAATCGCAATTTCGCAATTCGATCACGCGAAGCCCTGGACCCTTCACGGCGGAGATCGGTCGATATCATCTCTATGTGAGCCTGGCCTGCCCGTGGGCCCACAGGGTTCTCATCATGCGCGCTCTGAAGGGCCTCGAAGAGATGCTCCCCGTATCGGTCGTGAATTGGCTGATGCTCGATGATGGCTGGACGTTCGAACCTGCCGAAGGGGTCGTCCCGGACCCGGATGGCGCTTCGCTCCTTCACGAAATCTATACACGCGCAAACACGTCTTACACGGGAAAGGTGACCGTTCCGGTGCTCTGGGACAAGCAGACGCGCACGATCGTCAACAACGAGTCGTCGGAAATTCTGCGGATGCTCAACGATGCATTCGATGACCTTGGCGCCAAGTCGGGTGATTACTACCCTTCGCAGCTGCGAGCCGAGATAGATCAGGTGAATGCCCGCATCTACCCGACGGTGAACAACGGTGTGTACCGGGCGGGATTCGCAACGACGCAGCAAGCCTATGACGATGCGGTAGGCCCGCTTTTCGAGAGCCTCGACTGGCTGGATGACCGGCTAAGGGGGCGCTTCTGGCTGGTGGAAGATCGTTTCACGGAGGCCGATATCCGCCTTTTCACGACGCTGATCAGGTTCGATGCGGTTTACCACGGTCACTTCAAATGCAACCTTCGCCGGATCGAGGACTATCCGCGGCTGAGCGCATACACGCGTCAAATAGCTTCGATCGAGGAAGTCGCATCCACGATCAATATGCATCACATCAAGCACCATTATTATCAGAGCCAGAGGCATATCAATCCGTCGGGAATTGTTCCGCGAGGACCAATTCCCCTACCATGACCGGACCGCAGATGGACCTCTGGAAGTATTCCTGAACGGCCCCTGGCCGATAAAACGGCTATGGGCCGAAGGTGTGGTTCGTGCCTTAGAACCTCCATCGCGAGTGATCCATTTTAGCAGTTCCCTAGCTTCGCTCGGCAGCTATGATGCTTGCCGGGAGGTTGATGCCGGACGGGCGGGTACAGCAAGACAAGACGAATGGAGTCGCGTGGATGTTGACTGTTCATCACCTTGGGAAATCGCAATCGGAGCGGATTGTTTGGCTCTGCGAGGAACTCGGCATCGATTATGAGCTCAAACGCTATGAGCGCGATCCGGGCACGTCGCTTGCTCCTCCCGAATACAAAGCGCTGCATCCACTCGGCGCCGCACCCATTATCACGGACGGGGATTTGATTCTGGCCGAGTCAGGGGCGATAATGGATTATATTATCGCCCGGTATGGCAAGGGGCAGTTGATCCCGCCGATTTCGGATCCGCAGTTTCCTGCCTATCTCTATTGGTACCATTTCGCGAACGCGACGCTCCAGGCGTTGCTCGGCCGCGTCATGATGATGAACCGAGCTCAGGTTGCGCAGGATAATCCGACCCGCCGGGCGATTACCGAACGAACTGAAATCGCGATGCGTCAAACAGACGACCGGTTAGGCGAGGTACCATTTCTGGCCGGCGAGATGTTCACGGCGGCCGATATCATGATCGGGTTCACACTGACCACGATGCGCTATTTCCTGCCCATGGATCTTGCGCCCTATCCGAATATCCTGGACTATCTTAGGCGGATATCGGGTAGGTCCGCCTACGACGCGGCTATGCGGAAGGCGGACCCTGAAATGAAATTGCTGCTTACCTGACGCAGCTCAACCAGGAGTGATCCCGCTCCGGGCATTCCAAAGCTCCGGGAAGGGGATTTCGTCCATCGTTGGGGTCAGCCATTCCACCGCATCCACCCCATGATAAGCGGGCCGGCGGCCGAACGTTCGGCGTGTTGCCAACAGATGGAGGTATTTCCAGTTGGTGAACTCGACCGCCACATCCGTGAGCTTTTCAGCAAGCGTGAGCCATGGATCGGACGGGTCGTTCCGGGAATAGATATCGAGCCATGCCCCTTCCACCTCGGGCAGCGGCACATACGGAACCGAATAGTCACGGCTTACCGCATCCTCTGGTATCTGCGCGCCAGAGCGCCGCAAGGCGCCAAGCACGTCGTCGTAGAGGCTGGGTGCTTCCAGAGCATCCTCGAGCTGGGCAAATCGAGACGGTTGCGGCTCGAAATGAACGAGATGCTGCCGTTCCTTGATTCCCAGGAGATAGACCATGTGACGATAGGTCCAACCTTGAAGTGCCGTGTCCCGCCCATGGGTCGCTGCGAGGCCCATCAGGATAGGCATCAGATCAGAGGGCGTCATCCATGAAAGGGAGCCCCACGTGGCATTGGATGCCTTCATGTGAGCGATGGTGCGCGTCAGAGTCCGGTTCGCCTCGGCGACATTGTCTTGGCGCAGATTCGCCTGAGCAGCCTGCAGCTCGTGCACCGTCAGAGCCCAGTACAACTCCATGATCTGAACGTTGACCAGAAAGGCCATTTCCGCCGGGCTGTCGCTAACCAGTGCCTGAAGGCTGTGCAGCTTGTCGGTCTGCACGTAAGCGCTGTAGGGCGTTGAACCCGCAGGCGCATGATGTTTCGGCTGACTACCCATCCCCGATCTCCTTGCTGTTTGGTATGGCTGGTTTTCGAAATGATCCGAGTGTGGCTTCGATCTTGGCGGCAAAGCGCAAAAGCTGGGCGTCGCGGCCTGGCCTGGCGACTATCTGGAGACCTACTGGAAGCGCTCTTGGCGCGACAGCGAGCGGTAGCGAAATGGCAGGGTAGCCGCTGAGGTTGAAGGGCAACGTGTTCGCCATCAGTGCCTCGCGAACTGTGCCGGACCAACTTCCTATGGATACTTCGTCGACCCCGATGCCAGGGGCCGTGCAAGCACAGGTCGGCAGGATCAGAAAGTCGGATTGAAATGCCTCATCAAGCTTGAGGACGAAGCTGCGCCGACGCTCCTGGCAAGCCTGATACTCGCCGAGCGTCATTGCGCGAGCTAGTTCAAGCCTGCTCCGCGTTTCTGGGTCATAGAGCGATTCGATCATTGCGGCAGGACTGCGGGCGAAATGGACCATGCCGGCCTCGGACAGAACCGTGCCCGCGAAAATGGCGTAGAGATCCGAAAATAGCTCGCGAAGGCTTGACGCGTGCAGTTGAACAGCCGGCCGAAGGAGCTCGACCGCGCGCATGAACGGAGCCCTGACATCGTCGCTCACAGGGACGCCTGGCAAGGCGTCGAGATACTCGACCTGCGGATCTTCGATTTGCGCTGCGGTATCGAGACCCAGGACGCTGGCAAGGATTGCAGCATCTTCAACGCTGGCAGCGATGATGCCTGGATGGTCCAAGGTCGGCGCAAGAGGAAAAATACCTTCGGCTGACCATAGCCCAGATGTGGGTTTGAAGCCGACCACTCCGCAAAGAGCTGCTGGAATGCGGATTGAACCTCCCGTGTCGCTGCCTATGCCTGCAGCGGCAACGCCTGAGGCTATGGCAACCGCAAGACCACCGCTCGATCCGCCGGGAATGCGCGAGCGGTCATGGGGATTGCGTGTGGGGCCGTAAGCCGCACTTTGAGTCGTTACGCCCCATGCGAATTCGTGCGTCGTCGTCTTGCCAACGATGACGGCACCTTCCGCTTTCAGCTGTCGAACAAGAGCCGCATCACTTTTGGGAAGATGGTTTTCGTAGGCGCGTGATCCGTAAGCCGTCACGATATCGGCCGTATCGATGTTGTCCTTCAGGAGGATCGGAATTCCATCGAGCTTCCGAGTTCGCCGAGGAACGAGATCGCGTTGCCGGGCGGCAGCCATCGCCTGTTCTTCAGGGATGTTCGCAAAAGCGTTGCAAAAGCTCTGGCAGGTCTGAGCCTTCGCAAGCGCGAGGGATGTGAGCTCGGCCGATGTCGTGGTGCCAGCAATCAATGCCGACCTCTGGGCCTTTAGCGACATCCCGAGGAATCCAGGCGTAGGATCGGGGTTCACCACAGGGCCTCAAGCAGTGCTTCCAACTTGGTTTCGGCATCCTCGCCCAAGTCAGCAACCTCGGCCGGGTAGGATCGCACCAGCAGATCCAGAACATCGGGAATGATGGATCGATCGAGGCCAAGCGGGGCGATACGGTCTGGAAGACCCAATTTGCGGACAAGACCCTCGATACGGTCGGCCAGACCTATGGCAGCGTTGCCGCCGTCACCGAATATTGTGAGCTTTTCGCCGTAGCGAGCCGCGCACGCACGGATTACCGGGGCGAGGGTAATGCATGAGGTCACGCTGTGGGGCACACCGAAAGTGCCGCCGAGAATGTGCCCGATGCGGTGGCTGAGGCCGTAAATGACCGAGGCAGGGGCGAAATAGCAATGCCAGGCGGCAAGTTGCAGCGAGAGTAGATCGCGCTGCGAAACAGCCCCTTCGTCGATGGCCTGGCGGGCGGTCCTTCCGGCCGGCCAGTTGGCCAGAACCGAAGCAAAGCGATTGAGGCCACTTGCAGCCATGATCGCGTGGGGATGCTCCGTTTCGACCGTTCTCATGCCCTCTACGGCATGATCCATCCCCTTGATCGCCGATGACAGCAGAAGTTCAGCAGGTGTGTCGAGCAGGAGCGTTGGATCGAGCACGACAACGGTCGGGACGGTCTGCCTTACGGCATAGCTTCGCTTGAACCTGACCGGTCCATCCGTCTCGGTGATGCCAAAATAGTGAGAGAATTCAGACCCTGACAGAGTGGTCGGTAGTGCTGCGATGGGCAGATATCTGCCGGTTCGTTCGTAGTGGAGATACGAGGCCGCCTTTGCTGCATCGAGTACCGATCCTCCGCCGTGAGCGATAATCGACCGGGCGCCTGACGCGGCAATCTGCTCAAGGCTCTCCTCAATTGCGGTGTCCGGCGCGTGAGCCGGCAGGTTGAGAAATGCGCCCACTCCTCCAGAAATATGGGGCTCGATCAGCGAAGTGCGCATTGCGTCCAGGAAGTCGACAGAGAAGACGATCGGACTCTCAATGCCGTGCTTTGGGAAGTCGGCGATCGCGCCAGCGAGCACGTCCTCTCCCCAAATGATGAGATCCTGCGGAAGAGGCAGCAATTGCGCCATCGTCTTATTCCCTTATCAATGGGCGGCGATGCCTTCGCCGCGAACCTGTTGCGATGGCTGCGAGGAAAGCGGGATCTTCCGAGGTGAGAGGTGTCCCCGAAAGATCCCGTTCTGCGCACATGTTGGTCGCCACCGAAGCGATGGTTGGCGACGACAGTCACGCAGCTGCCGATCGATTTCTGGGTTGAGGCTATGTCGGCCGCGAGAGCCACGGAAGTCATCCGGACAAGAACTGTGCGTACAAGGAATTGGACGATGTCCGGAGCGCTCCGGGAAACGGCCGAGACCGCCCCTTGATGTCCTCTTTGCTCTGACGCGAGTTCCATGCGGACGACGAACCCGCGTCCACAGCGCGATTGGGTGGCTTTGATTAGGAAATTTGCGCCCTAAAGGTCTTGGCGATCATAAGCTTCAAGATCGTTCGCATTTTTGATACGATGCGTCCGGTTTCGGCCGTCTTCTCACGTCCCGGGCCTTATGTAACCTCGCTGTCACAACGTCGTTTAGCCGGTTTCGCGCTGAGTCCAGCGCAGCAGGGAGTAAATGGAGACATGGGGATGATCGCGGAAATCCGAACCGATGAATGGGATTCAGAACAAGTGGATCTCGTTGACCAAGCTATTGCCAGTCGCCGAACGAAACGCGGTTATCTGGACAAGCCGGTCGACCTTGCAACTGTCCGCCAGATTCTGGGGGTCGCCGCATGGTCACCCAGTTCCAGCAACACGCAGCCATGGCGCACCTACGTACTCACTGGTGAGGCTCGGGACCGCTTGAGCGCAGCTGCAGTCCAGCGTTGGCGCCAGAACCCGGACGACCTCTTTCCCGAGTACCCGTATTTTCCGCCTGAGTTGCACGAGCCCTTCCTGTCCCGCCGGAACAATTTCGGCGGCACCATGGGGGATGCCTACGGCGTTGCCCGTGAGGACAAGGAGGGCCGCGATCGCTTTCTTGAGCGGCAATTCCAGTTCTTCGGTGCACCGATCGGCATGATTTTCACGATGGACCGCCGGCTCGCCTTCGCCAGCTTCATTTGTTACGGCACCTTCATGCAGTCGATCATGATCGCGGCGCGCGCCCGCGGCCTCGACACATGTGCCCAGCAGATCTGGTCGCTCATGCATCCGTTGCTGCAGGCGGAGCTCGGCCTGCCCGAGCATGAGATGGTCATTGCCGGCATGTCCCTTGGATGGGCAGATGATCGGCTGGCGCAGAACCAGCTCAATCTGCCCAAACTCGCCGTCGATGATTTTGTGACGTTCAAGGACGCGTAAGCGCCAACCCGGCCAGCCCAATAAAAGCGCAAAGCGGGACGGAGCGGGGCGAGAGGTCATACAGGATGGGCCGATCAGCTACAGGGCTCGTCTACGAGCGTTGCCAGCTTGAGCGCACCGACGCTTGGCCGGGAATCGAACCTACAGGTAAAGGGCCTTGGACCAGGGACATTCGAAACGGATGCCCGCATTGTCAGGCCGAAGGCGAGGGATATCGCACGGGGTGAAGTTCGCTCCTTTGCGGCCTGTCGCTAGCTTCTGCCCCCTGCGCTGCCGGCGCAGTGCCTTAGAGGCGCGGGGGGCGGTTGCGTTTGTAGCCGCGCGCATCCAAGTTAAGCTTTAAGTTCGGTCATGAGCGACGATGCCGTGAGGCGCCTTGTATGCTGTGATCGAGGGTAGATGGGCCAGGTGTTGCCATGCTTGACTTGAAAGACGTGTTCTATTTCGTCCAGGTCGTGGACCATGGCGGTTTTACCTCAGCAGGCCGCGTCCTTCGCCTGCCAAAATCGACTTTGAGCCATCGGGTAAGGGAGTTGGAATCCTACCTCAACATCAGGCTTCTCAACAGGACGTCCAGACAACTCTCACTGACTGAGGTTGGGCAGGAGTTTTATCGGCATGGCCAGGAAATGCTCCGGGTTTCGCAGTCGGCAGAGGAGGCAATCGGTCAGCGGCTGACGGAACCGAGCGGCGTGATCCGGATCACCACCGCAATCGAGATCTCGCAGTTTGCCCTCTGCCATCTGATACCGGCGTTTCTCAATCGCTATCCGAAGGTTCAGATCGTGGAAGTCGCGACCGATCAGCTTGTCGACATAGTCGCAGATGGCTTCGATATAGCGCTTCGAGGGCATGTGGCACCCCTTCAAAATTCCACGCTCATCCAGCGGCATGTCGCGGACGTTCCCTGGTATCTCTTCGCCGGTAGCGAGTATCTCGAACGCACTGGGTTACCATCGGGGCCGGAGGATCTTGCCCGCCACGCAAGCTTGTCGCTCCTGCGCGACGGGGCCGCCACCTGGAACCTTCGTGATCCTGAAGGAAGCACGGTGACGGTCCCGCTCGAACCGCGGTTCCGGACGAACAATATGGTATCGCTCAAGGAAGCTGCGTGCGCTAATCTTGGGATAGCCGCGCTCCCCGGATATATTTGCCGGGCGGAGCTGAAATCGGGAGCGTTGCGCCCGGTATTGCCCGGTTGGATCGCATCGGACGCACGGATGTCCACGCTTGTGCCCTATCGGGGAGGCATCTTGCCGGCAGTTCGGGCACTGCTTGATTTTGCGGCAGCCGAACTTCCCGCCATTACCGCATTTACACCCTCCAGCCCGGGCGCCTGAACCGGAGCAGAAGTCAGGACACTTCAGCTTGATCGTGGAGGGGGCGGCTCAACGCTGCTGATGCAGCGATAGTGATCTCGGGCCGACGAAACCTAAAGAAAGCGTATGGGTTTCGTGTGGCGTGCGTTTTGGGCCGATCCTCGCATATGCGGGCTCCGGCTGCATAAAAGCCCTCCTCGAATTACGATGCAGGTCGCTCGCGTCGTGCTAACTTATGGCTGCGACGTTCCGCAGCAGAGCAGCTGGAGCGAGTGGTGACAGGTGTGGTGCTCTTCCATCTGGGCTTAGCCCTCCTGCTCGTAACGTTGGCATATATGAGCCCGCGCTTCACTTCCCTCGATCCCCAGATGCCCGTCGCGGGCTCGCCCTGGATGAATCTGGCTTTTGCGGTCGGTTAGACCCTCGCATTGTTCGCGATAAGATTGTCATTATCGGTGCCATGGAGACAATTCTTCGCTTACGTCGCCGTGACGGTCGTAATCGCACCGGCAATCCTTCCGCCTTATCGCCAGTCGAAACGCGAGGAGCCAAATGGGGCACGACGGTTCCGGCGTTCACAAGTCGTTGCGAAAGCCGGCTTTTGGGTCGCAGGGTTACTAAAGCTCGGTGGTGGATTGATTGCCGCCACAATCATAGCTTTAGTGCCAGGCGAAGTAGTGCCGACGTGGCTTCTCACCCTTGTCGCGGCGGCGGGCTTTTCGATTTGGACCCGCCCTTTTTCTTTGCGACTTCCTAGCGGGACCATTGTGCCATTGGAGCGCGCTTCGATGGAGCTTATGGTCGCCATCAACCGCAAGAGGTGGATCGCACTTGCCGCAACCACATTGTGGCTCCTGGTCGCGATGCCGATACTGGTCGGTCAGTACAACCAGTCCTTCAACATCGTCGCTTTTGCGTTCGCACTCTTAGTCGCGTTGCTCCTGACCTGAGAGTGCGGGGCGACCGATGCCGGCAGAGATGGTCACGGAGTTCAGGATCGCTGATTGCGGTTCCACGCTCCGTGACGCATCGGCAGGAGAATCAGAACCTGAATGCGGCCTTCACCCAGAAGCGATCACCCTGCGATCGATTGTGGGCGACAAACTCGTGCTGCCACTCAGCGGAAATGGGGACATGGCCAAGCTGATATCGAAGCATGGGTCCGACTGCGAAGAGCTCACCGCGATTGCCGTTCGGGCCGACCATGGCACCATTCTGGCGGTCGTCCTTCACCTGCTTCGAGTAATAGCCTGTTACGCCAAGAGTGAGCTTGTCGAGGTTATAGCCCGCCGAAAAATCGGTGTGGATTGTCTCACCCGTCTTGTAGTCGGTTGCCTTGTTCTTGGTGTTGAGGTCGTACATCACCTTCACCGTCAGTTCGGGACCGGCTGGGTCGTAGTACGAGTAGGTCACGATAGGTTGGAAGGTCCAGTAGTTTCGGCCGAGATTGGCCTGCCTGGTTGACCGGTACTCCCCGATCGGGATGAAGGTATCCATTCCGGCAGCGATGTGGGAGTTCTTGCCGACGTTCCAGCTCAGAATGATCGGATTGACGATGATGTCGCCTAGCCCCGTGCGGCTATCCGTATGGCCGCCGATCTTGGTTCGAAGGTTGACGAGGGGCACGAGGACATGTTGGGCCCAGGTCGCGCCGAGAATCTTGGTAGACGAGATGTGCGCGATGCGCGCAATCTGCGCCTCGGCGTCGATTTTTACCGGAATTGGTAATGCATCACCCGATGCGTCATTGATCCGATCGGCGGTATAGTAGGTGGTGTAGGTCAGCACATATGTGCCCGGTGGAGGTAGCACCGCTACCCGCTGCGTGTCGGCGCCATTGGGGTAAGCTTCGGCTCCTCCCTCGGATGCTGCAGCCGGCGTCGCGAAAAGGGTGGCGATCAGTGTCAGTCCATAAAAATATCTCATGGTTATCCCCCTGAAGGTTAGTGATCAGAGGGCTGAAGCAGCCATTTTTCTATCGTTGTGGTCTTGCGATCAGCCCTTTCCTCCTGCGAAAAACGAACCGGGCCATCGGGACGAAGACCCGGTTCGCCCCATTATGCGGCGACTGGAGCGCGACCGCGGGTCGCAGCTGCCGCAATGGCTTCCTCATGACCTTCGACGAATTCGCCGATGGTCACGTCTCCTTCGTCGACCGAACGGGTGCGGCATGCGAGCAGCACTTCCACATCCGTGATGCCGATGAACCCAAGAACCTGCTGCAGGTAGGGGCTCGCTACGTTCGCGGCGGCGAACGGCGCGCCGGGCGTGAAGTCGCCGCCGGTGACCAGGATCACGGTGGCGCTCTTTCCTTTGACCAGTCCTTCATAGGCGGGCGAGATCGTCACGCCCGGGCGAATGATCTGGTCGATGTAGGCCTTCAGCACAGCAGGCACGGAAAAATTGTACATGGGCGTTGCGATGACGATCGCGTCCGCGGATTGGATCTCGCCGATCAGTTCATTGGAGAGCGCGATCGCGTCAGCATGTTCCTCGGTATGATCCTCCGGAGGCGTGAAAGCTCCGCCCATCCAGGGCAAGTCGACGAAGGGCAGATCGACCTTCGCGAGATCGCGTACCACGACCTCTCCGCCCGGATGAGCTGCCTTCCAATTGTCGACAAATCGCCCGGCAAGAACGCGGGAGACGGAATGATCGAAGCGCGGGCTGGCCTCGACGACGAGTAGCTTTGGCATTGTTTTCTCCGCTTGATGGAACAACCGCGCTCGGCACGATCTACTGGTGACGGCCGGGCTCGTGTTGGAGGCGTATCTTTGATCAGATCGCCGGATAAGGCGGCCGCAGTTGGATGCATCGTCCATGAAGTTGGACGGCATCTTTCAGGCGTTCTCGAGCCTTCGAATGCAGGAGCAACCACCTCATAAGTCGCGACTTCGCGCGCATTTCTACTTTATGGGCGCGGGCGGAGGCTCATCGTACAAGAATGACCAACTCTGCGTCCGGCCTGCGCGCCTTCTCATGGCGCGGAAACCAACATAGCTTTCTGCCGTAACAGCGATGCCGCTTATCGGTCATTAAGTAGCTGATATTTCGATAAAACGCGTCGATGCGCGTTGCGTTAGGCTATCTTTGACCAGCGTCAGTTGTCGCATGACAGCATGAGCACGGCGGCGGCTCTGTTTGGGACCAACATCAATCTCTAGCCAATAAGGAGAGCACCGTGTCGATCATCAAAGGATTCCATCATTTGACGGCGGGTGTCCGGTATGCGCAGGAAGACGTAGATTTTTATGTGAAGCTGCTCGGACAAAGCCTGGTCAAGAAGACTGTTCTCCTTGATGGCGAGGATCCGATTTACCACCTGTACTACGGCAATCCGCAAGGCGACGCCGGTACCCTCGTCACGTCGTTTCCGTTTCGACAGAAGGGCGTGATGGCGCGGCCCGGTTCGGGCCAGATCCGCGTCATAAACTATTCGGTTCCGGCGAACTCCCTGGACTTCTGGAGAGCCCGCTTCAAAGATTTCGGGATCGTCTTCACAGATGAAGTGGCCGAGCGTTTCGGAGAGCGCCGTCAGCGCTTCGTGCATCCTTGCGGTATCGAGTTCGACCTGGTCGCCTCTGATCGTGATGAGCGCACGCCGTGCGTAGCCGACGATATCCCGCTCGAATATGCGATCCGCGGCGTCCACAGCATTACCTTGTCGCTGCGGGAAGTCGCTGAATCGATCATCTTCATGCAGGACGCGCTGGATTTCCGCTATGCAGGGGAAGAAGGCCCATTCCATCGGTTCGAAGTGGGGGACGGCGTTCCTGGACTTGTCGTCGAGTTCGAGCACGAACCGGATCGGCTCCAGGGCTCCTCGATCTATGGCGAGGGAACCATCCACCATGTCGCATTCGCAGTCGACAACGTCGACGAGCAGATGCGGATCAAGGAGCGGTTGATGTCGATGGGCCATATCGACACCTCGGAATCGGTGAATCGTAACTATTTCCGCTCGATGTATTTCAAGATGCCCGGCGGCGTGATGTTCGAAGCGGCCACGACCGATATCGGCTTCGCGATCGATGAGAAGCCTGGTCACTTCGGCGAGGAATTCCAGCTGCCGCCGTGGCTTCGCGATCGTCAGGAAGAACTGCTCGGCAGGCTCGAGCCAATCTCGGTCTGACGCTGAAAAGGGAAGGGGAGCCTCCCGAGAGAAAGGCGGCCAGGTTTGACCTGGCCGCCTTTTTTGTCCTCCAGGAGAGGAGCGAGGTTCCGCCCCCTCCACCCCAGCCGTCAGGTGCGCTCCACCGCAAGGGCAAGGCCCATTCCGACACCGATGCAAAGCGTCGCAAGACCCCGCTTGCCGCCCGTCTTTTCCAGTTGATGTACCAGCGTCATTGCGAGCCGGGCGCCGGACATGCCAAGCGGATGGCCAAGAGCGATTGCGCCGCCATTTGCGTTCACATGTGTTGCATCATCGGGCAGGCCCAGCCCGCGCAAGACGGCGATGCCCTGGCTGGCAAAAGCCTCGTTGAGTTCGATCGCATCGAAGTCGCCAATGCCCAGGCCAAGACGGTCCAGCAGCTTCTGCGTCGCGGGAAGAGGTCCGATGCCCATCACTCGCGGTTCGACACCGACCGAAGCCATGCCGAGGATGCGGGCCCGCGGAGTCAGCCCGTACTCTTTGGCCGCTGTCTCGCTGGCAATAATCATCGCGGCTGCGCCGTCGTTGATGCCCGATGCATTTCCCGCCGTGACAGTGCCCTCCGGGCCGAATAGGGGCTTCAGCTTCGCCAGCGTGTCGAGAGTGGTGTCCGAGCGCGGATGTTCGTCGATGCTCACTTCCAATGTCTCGCCGCGCCTCTTTCCAGGTACGGTTACGGGGATAATCTCTTCGGCAAGGAAACCGCTTGCTTGGGCCGCCGCTGCTCGCTGCTGACTGCGCAGGGCGAAGGCATCCTGGTCGGCGCGACTGATGCCGTAATCCTGGGCTACATTCTCGCCGGTCCGCGGCATGGTCTCCGTGCCATAAAGCGCCTCGAGGGCGGGGTTGACGAAGCGCCATCCCATCGTGGTGTCTTCGATCTTCTGGCTGCGGCCGAATGCGCTATCCGCCTTGCCCATGACGAAGGGTGCGCGGGTCATGCTCTCGATGCCGCCGGCGATCGCCAGCGCCATTTCCCCCGAACGGATCGCGCGGGCAGCAGCGCCGACTGCTTCAAGTCCCGATGCGCACAAGCGATTGAGTGTCACCCCGGGCACTGTGTGGGGCAGGCCGGCAAGAAGGAGGCTCATTCGCGCGACGTTGCGATTGTCCTCGCCAGACTGATTGGCGCAGCCAAAGAAGACTTCCTCGATCGCCGCAGGGTCGAGGGCGGGATTGCGGGAGAGCAGCGCCTTCATTGGCAATGCGCCCAGATCGTCCGCGCGGACATTGGCCAGTATCCCGCCGTAACGGCCGATCGGCGTGCGAACCGCGTCGCAAATGAAGGCGTCGGTCATGATTTCATCCTCTTCATTCTTCGTCAGGCGGGTTGCATTTCGTCGCTCGCTGCCAGCTTCAGGCCGGTCAGCTTGCGCAAAGCCTCGATCGAAAGGCCGTCGACAATCTCGATCACACGTGCGCCATCGGGGCCGACATCGAACACGGCAAGATCGGTATAGATGCGTGACACGCAGCCCAGGCCCGTGAGCGGGTAGGTACAGGTCTCAACCAGCTTGCTCTCGCCTTGCTTGGTCAGCAGTTCCATCATCACGAAGGTCTGCTTGGCGCCAATCGCCAGGTCCATTGCTCCACCCACTGCCGGGATCGCGTCAGGTTCCCCCGTATGCCAGTTGGCGAGGTCGCCTCGGACGGACACCTGGAACGCGCCCAGCACGCAGATGTCCAGATGGCCTCCACGCATCATCGCGAAACTGTCGGCATGGTGGAAGAAACTACCACCGGCCAGCAGCGTGACGGGTTGCTTGCCGGCGTTGATCAACTCCCAGTCTTCTTCGCCGGGGGTTGGGGCAGGGCCCATACCAAGCAGGCCGTTCTCGCTTTGCAGGAAGATCTCGCGTTCTTGGGGCAGATAGTTCGCCACCTTGGTCGGTAGACCGATCCCTAGGTTCACATAAGCGCCTTCAGGGATGTCGCGGGCGACGCGAGCGGCCATCTGGTCGCGGGTCAGTCGGTACATGAAGTCTCTCCCGTTCAGGCCGCAAGCGCGTGGTTGGTGGTGGATGCGATCTGGACGACGCGCTGGACGAAGATGCCAGGGCTCACCACGATCTCAGGGTCGATCGCGCCGAGTTCGACGATCTCACTGACCTGCGCGATGGTCGTCGTTGCCGCCATCGCCATGATCGGGCCGAAATTGCGCGCCGTCTCGCGATAGATGAGGTTGCCCCATCGATCGCCCTTATGGGCCTTTATCAGCGCGAAGTCGGCTTTGATTGGATGTTCCAAGACATAGTGCTTGCCGTCGATCTCGCGTGTTTCCTTTCCCTCTGCGAGGAGGGTGCCGTATCCGGTGGGGGTGAAGATCGCGCCCAGGCCTGCGCCTGCGGCCTGGATCCGTGCCGCAAGATTTCCCTGAGGAACGAGCTCCAGCTCAATCTGCCCGGCCCGATAGGCGGCGTCGAAATGATGCGAGTCCGACTGGCGTGGGAATGAGCAGATGATCTTCCTCACACGGCCTGCCTTGATGAGTGCGGCCACTCCAGCCTCGCCGTTGCCAGCGTTGTTGTTGATGATGGTGAGGTCGCCGACCCCGCGTGCGATCAGGGCATCAATCAGTTGGTCAGGCATGCCGGCCGTGCCGAAACCGCCGATCATCACCGAAGCTCCCGAATGGATGTCTGCGACCGCAACGGCGGCCGATGCGACTTCCTTGTCGATCATGGAAAGTCCTTTCCCACTTTTGAGGCAGGCAGAATGAATTGATCCATCCCTAGTTGCGGTCAACCGATAAACGGCATATTGTGCGATTATCGGACGATTGAGTGAGCAGACAGATGGCAGAACGAGTGAGCGATCCCGACTTCATGGAAACCCTTGCTCGCGGGTTGGCCGTGCTCCGGTGTTTTGGAGAGAAGCAGCAGCCCATGACGATTGCGCAGGCGAGCCATGAAACAGGTTTGAGCCGGGCATCCGTTCGTCGATGCCTTCATACCCTGACCCAGCTTGGATATGCTGCACAGGAGGGGGCGAACTACATGCTCCGCCCCAAAACCCTCGCGCTTGGTTATGCTTATCTTTCGTCAAACACGCTTGTCGCCAAAGCCCAACCTATCTTGGAACAGCTTCGCGACGAGCTTCATGAGTCCTGCTCACTTGGCGTGATCGAAGAGGACGAAGTCTACTATGTCGCGAGAGCTGAGTCCTCGCGGATCATCTCGATCGCTCTTCGTGCTGGAAGCCGCCTGCCGCTTTACGCGACCTCGATGGGCAGGGTCTTGCTCGCCGGCCTGCCCAAGGAAGAGCGTGATGCCTATTTTCGAAAGACCAAGCTTGTTCCGCTAACGCCCCATACCGTCACTGATCGCCGGCGGCTGGAGGCTATACTCGACCAAGTGGCCGAGGAAGGGTTCGCACTTGTGGACCAGGAATTGGAAGTGAGCCTGCGTTCGATCGCCGTTCCGGTGATCGGACGCAAAGGTGTCACCGCTTCAATCAACATCGGGACCCAAGCGGATCGTGTCACCGCTGCCGAGCTGCGGACCCGTTACCTGCCCGTCCTGAGGCGTGGTGCCCGCGATCTTTCGGCGATGGGAAGCTTCTAAGGGTAGTGCGATTGTTTCGGCCTCGCTTCGCCCCGGGCCACCGCCTTCTATAGCGGAAGGCCATCGATGGCCGGGCCGGTTTGCGGCCTTATGTTGTGGATTCTGTTTGTAACCTTCAGCCGTCCAGGCTTTGGGCGGTCACGCGGGCGGACCGTCCGAAGCTGTGACGCTCGAAAAATTCGCGAACCTTAGTCAGGATCAAGTGTGCGCCTTCATGCTCAGGTTCACCTTGCGGGACCATCCCCACATGCACGAGATCGATCCCTCTGCTCACTGCATTTTCGAGCGCAAGCCCTACGTCGGGAGAAGAGGAAACGAGTTTCTCGATGGCCTCGCGCGGTAGTTCGAACACCGTCGAACGGGTCAGCGCGGAGGCTGTCGCGGCCCGGGGAGCGCCGGTCAGGAGACTGATCTCTCCAATATAGTCTCCCGCACCGATCTTCCTGAGACTTTTCCTGTTGCCAACCTCTGTTTCAAGGCTGACCTCAACCACGCCGGATCCAATGACGAACAGCGTTTCGCCGCTATCCCCTTCGCGGAAAAGATACTGCCCCGCTTCAAGTGAAATCGGCCTGATGTCGTCAATCAGCTGTTTGATCTGCCCCTCGTTCAGCGCGTCGAAGAGGGGCACCTGAGGGAGAAGTTTCAGCGCATCAACAGCGAAGCTGCCATCATCAATTCCGCCGTGATGAAGGACGCGGCGAGCCTGGCGCAGCAATTGTCCTCGCGCGGCCGTCGCGTGGGATCCCACTGCGACATATCCGCTGACCTGATAGGCATTGCTGCGCAGGCCAAGGCGGCTGAGACAGGCGGATGGGGCCGGCACCGACAAAATGCTGGAGCAAAGGAGCACTGCCTGCTTTAGCAACTCCAGTACATATTCCGGCGGCGCTGCGGGCGTCAGAACAATCTCGACTGAGACCGGCAATCGCTCACTTGCCATCGTTCGGTTCACGATGTGCGATTGGGCAACGATGCTGTTGGGGATCGTTACGATATCCTCGCTGTCCGTCTGTACGCGGATCGAGCGCCAGTTCGAACGAATGACGACACCTTCCATGGTGTTGCCGACCGAAATTCGGTCACCGGGATGGAAGGGCTGATCCAATCCGACGGCAATGCCTGAGAAGAGGTCTCCAAGGGTGTTTTGCATGGCAAGGCCGATAACCACCGCGACCACACCGGAAGTCGCCAGAAGTCCTCCAATGGGCAGCCTCAGGACCGAACTGAGAATTATGAGGCTGGCGACAAGCCAAATACCGCCTGCGAGCAGGTCAGTGAGCAGCTGAGCTTGACGCGATCGTTGGTCACGGCCCAGGACGAGAGCTATCGCGGCGGCGGCGGCGCGTGCGGCAACGATCCACCAAAGGATCGCCAGCGCACGGGTCCACCAATCGCTTGCGCTGTTTCCAAGGGTTGCGACAGGGAGCGGGAAGGCGCCGCGCTCAGCGAGAATAGGCGTGATTACGCACAGGCTGATGATGCTGAAGGCAAGGCGCTCTCTCAGGGGCCTTGCATGTACAAGAGCCGATCCAGCACCGGCCATCGCTACACACAGAGGAGGAAGGAGAGCCTCAAGAATCATTGTTCATTCCTGGCCGTGCCTCATGAACTCGGTGCGTCCGGCACGCCCCGGACCGCATCGCTTTCGGTTCGTCCTTCTTATATTTTGCAGTGTGCGTACGGGTCGATTGGCAAGAAGCCTAGATGCACCTATCCCCGGGTATAGCACGCGCGGCCTCGGCGATCTGCGTACCCCGGTTGCTTGCCGATTGCTTCAGTCTCACCGGCGGGAACACGCGGCACGATGCCGGGAATAGAAAGCCCATTGGCTGGCAGAGCTCCAATCGATGGGGGCCGCAGCTCCTCGTAACCAGGTTGTGCTCCAGACGATCGCCACCAATCGGGCATGAAGTTGAGGGCTGGCAGCGGACGGTGAGTTGTCTGGGTTTGGAACTGCCTCTTCTGACTATTCGGAGGAACAGGTCGAGCACATCAAAGGTAGCAGAGGTCTACGCGAACTGATCGGAGAACGTATTTCGTACATGCAGTGGCGTGAGGCGCTCCATACTGTGGACCTGGCCTCGGAAAGAGATCGAGGGGCCTTAATCCCGAAATCCTGATGGAGAGCCGGACTGGCAAGATGGAGCCGTACGGGCGGTCCCTGCGCAGTTGAAAGTAGGGTAAATGGGTCCAAATCGCTGCTCTCTGAAAGAGGCTGCCCGGCGTCCAGGGCATGCTGTCATCGGATTGGAGAACCTATACCCTTGTATCACTCGGCCAATCCCTCGACCGTAATCGACCGGGCGAACCGCCAAACCTACTCTTGAACGCGCCGTATCCAAGGCGGCGGTCAAGAGGATAGAAACATGACGACAGACACAATCACTCGTCCTGGGACGTCGCCAGTGGAAGACCTGGTGCCTTCGCGGTACGCGCTCCATGTCGGCGATATCGAAGTTCTTGTGGTCAGCGACGGCGTACTGCCGCTGCCGACCCAGACTATGTCCACCAATGTCTCGGCCGAGACGCGCACAGCCTGGTTCAAGGACCAGTTTCTGGGGCCCGACGCATTCGACTGGGCGCTCAACGTGCTTGTCGTGCGCACGGCTGGAAAGACCATTCTGTGTGACGCGGGTCTGGGCACTCAGTTCCCGGGCTTCCCGCGCGCCGGCCTGTTTCCGAAGCGCCTCGCTGCCGCTGGCATCGATCTCGCATCGGTCACGGATATCGTGATCACCCACATGCATATGGACCATGTCGGCGGACTTCTCGTCGACGACGTGAAGAGCCAGCTGGGCCCTGACGTGCGCGTTCACGTTGCTGCGGCCGAAGTCGAGTTCTGGAAGTCGCCCGACTTCTCGCGGACCGACATGCCGGAAGCTGTTCCGCCGGTTCTGCGCGCGACGGCGAATGAGTTCATCAAGATCTACGGCGATCGCGTCCAAACGTTCGAGGACGAGGTTGAAGTTGCGCCGGGCGTCGTCGCCAAGCGCACCGGCGGTCACACACCGGGGCACAGCGTCGTCTTCGTGACGGCTGGGAAGGAACGCCTCCTCTTCGCCGGCGACGCGTTATTCCCGGTGGCATTCGACCATCCCGATTGGCAGAACGGCTTCGAGCATGACCCCGAAGAGGCTGCTCGCGTTCGCTACAAGCTTCTCAATGATGCCGTTGCGTCGAGCGAACTGCTTGTCGCTTCGCACCTTCCGTTTCCCTCGGTCGGCCGCGTCGCAGTCGATGGCGATGCCTTCCGGTGGGTCGCGGGCTTCTGGGACTACTGAGAAAACAGTCGAGCTGGTCGGACTGGAGAATTCAGCCACCGAGCCCGGCCCGACCAGTCGATCCATTCTTCCCGGTCAGAGGCTTCGGGCCGGGAAGAATGGAGATGATTGTTTGGCTCAAGGAATGCCCGGCGGTTGGGACCGCGCGGGCTTTATGCGAATGAGGAAATGAAGATGCTCAGGAATATCTGTGTCGGCGGCGCGTTGCTCTTGGGCGTCGCAGCGATTTTCAACGGGCTGTTCATGCTCTACTCGCCGGTGGGCTGGTATTTTGCCGTTCCGGGCGTGACGACGACCGGGCCGTTCAATCAGCATTTTCTTCGCGATATCGGCTTCATCTTCCTGTTCATCGGCATCTCTTTTCTGGCCGGGGTAAAGTATCCCGCTCAAAGGGTGATCCTCTGGGCAGCGCCGACGACCTGGCTGTGCGCTCATGCGCTGTTCCACTTCTGGGAAGTCGCCGTCGGTATCTGCGGACCCTCGGTGATCGCGCGTGATTTCCCTGCAGTTACCCTGCCGGGCATTCTCGGCATCTGTTTCACCGCATGGGCGATTGTCGATCGCTCGCGGTCGCTTGCGAACGACCCGCAAATCAACCGTACAACGAGATTCTAAGAGGAACGCGCAGCGTCCCGGAGATGACCATGACCTCCACTATCGATACCACCGGCGTGAGCCGGGAAAAGTTGCTCCATGCTCTCTATGAGGCGGCGGAGCTCGAGCACAATCTCATGTGTATCTATCTCTACGCTGCATTCAGCCTCAAGGATGAGGCTGACGCTGACGTTTCCGCGGAGGAAGCTGAAGCTTTCCAGCGTTGGAAGCGGGCCATCATCGCGGTTGCCGTCGAAGAGATGGGGCATTTGACTGCGGTGTGGAACATCACTGCGGCGCTCGGCGGCGCCCCCCATTTCGGCCGCACGAATTTCCCGATCGCCCCGGGGTTCTTGCCTGCCGGGATCGTCGTGAAACTGGCGCCTTTCAATCTGGCAGTGCTGCAGCATTTCGTGTTCCTCGAGCGCCCGGAAGGTAGCGCTGAACCCGATGGTCCTGGTTTCGAGCCTGAGATCGCCACCACTCGGCCTGTCGCCGCGTATCGTCTGACGCCTTCCGGCTATGATTACGATACGGTCGGAAGCTTCTACCTGTGGATCGAAGAGGGCTTGAAAGCGCTCGTTTCGCGGTTCGGTGAAGCTGCGGTGTTCTGCGGCGATCCGACGCTTCAGCTGACCGAGGCGGAGTCGCGCCTTCCGGGTTTGACTGCTGTGACCGATCTCGCCTCGGCTCTCGATGCGCTCAAGACGATCGTGGAGCAGGGGGAAGGGGCGCCGGCCCATACGGAAGACAGCCACTTCCACAAATTCCTCGTGATCCGTGACGAATTCACCGAGCTGACAAAGGCCAATCCGGACTTGAAGCCCGCACATCCGGCTGCGCACAATCCCGTACTTCGGAAACCACCAAACCCGGAAGGGCGCGTGTGGCTCGAAGACAGTGCGGCGATCGAGACGGTTGACCTTGCCAATGCGGTCTACTCCCACGCGCTGCGCTTGCTGGCGGCGTCCTACGGGCTGTCGAACACCAGTCCGACAAAGGCGGCCTACGTCGACGCGTCGATCGGGCTGATGCACAGCCTGGAAAAGCTCGCACAGCGAGCCGCTCGACTGCCCGCCGGGCCTTCGAACCCCGATTGTAATGCCGGCGTGTCGTTCACCGTCCTGCGTGATGCAGGCTCGCTTCCTCCAAACGCGAGTACGCATCAGCTGCTTCTGGAGCGAGCCCAGGAGCTCGCAGCGGCTGCTGCCGGGTTGGACATGGCTGACCCCCGCGCCGTGCGGGCTTCGGAAGCAATCGCGAAGGTTGTCTCGAAGCTCGAGAAGCCGTTCATCGGGGGGGCGTCTGGCGCGAAAGCGCCCGTGAATTCTGCCCAAGCTTCGCCGCCCCCGGTATCGCCGCGGGAGGAAGTCGCCGTTCAGGTAACCGATGATGGGGTCGAACATAGCGAAGGGCGCAATATCGATGTCTCCTTTGACGCAAAGCGCTGCATTCACGGCCGCATCTGTGTAACGCAGGCTCCCGTTGCCTTCATGGGCAATGTGGAGGGCGCCTGGATTGTGCCTGATGCTCTGGCTGCTGAGGATGTCGCTGCTGCGATCCGTCAGTGCCCCTCGGGTGCCCTGACCTACCATCGTCACGACGGGCATGATGAAACTGCGCCTCCAATCAACCTGATCGCCACTCGAGAGAATGGTCCGTACGGAGTCAGGGCCGATATGGTGCTCGACGGCGCCAGGGTCGGATACCGAGCGACGCTGTGCCGATGCGGTGCCTCGAAACGCAAACCCTTCTGCGACAAGTCGCATGAAGCGATCGGTTTCATCGCGACCGGCGAACCCGCATCAAAACCTGGCCAGACGCTTGAAGCGCGGGACGGTCTTCTTGAGATCGATCCGGAGACGAACGGCCCCCTTCACGTGACGGGTAATCTCGAGATCGTTTCGGGAACCGGACGAAAGGTCACAACCATGCAGAACGTACGCCTCTGCAGGTGCGGTGGCAGTGCCAACAAGCCTTTCTGCGACGGCACCCACATGAAGATTGGGTTCAAGTCGGAATAGCAACGGGACCGGCAACGTTGGCGAAATCGCATTCACGAGAAAGGTTCATCGCGCTGATGGATTGCGAAATGTGAAGACATGTGCTGGGCCGCTCGGCCTGTCTGTAGACCGGGGGAGCTTCTGCGGCTCCTCCGGCCGCGTCGATAGGCAACTGCCGATGGGCAACGACGCGTTGCCGAGCCGACGGGGCGTTTTCGATCGCTGCCCTTCGGGATCACAGGGAGGGGCAGACGCTGGATGCTTGCTTCCGTAACGAGGATTATTTGGGTCCTCAGGGCGCTTTTCGAATAGCGCATGTGTCTCTCACGAGGGAGTCGAGTGGCCTCCACCTGGAAGATGCGCGTTCGCCTCTTGGGCCCGGATGCGTCGTCGCCCGTAGGTGGATGCCCAGGGATGAGCGCGCCGGCTGTCGGTGTGGAATCCAAAATCCCTTGGAGAATGCCATGGCGGCAGGGAGCGTTTGCGCGCGTGAGGCGCGGCTCAGCAATGACCATCTTCATTGGGGTGGATCTCCCATCCGCTCAGGTGCCCAGCGAGGCCCATCGGCCGCGATACCGAGATTGACAGCCTGGCAGCTCTCCAAGGCCAAGGGTTTCATGCTCGGGCGGCTTTCTGATCGTCTGTCGATCGGGGACGTGGCATCGGCTCTCGCGCTGTCCAGAAGCTACTTCGTTCGATCATTCACTAATACGATGGGGGTCGCGCCCTACAGCTGGCTTGTCGAACAGCGGATCAACGAAGCGCGAGAGCTTCTGATCCGCACGACAATACCCCTCGCGCAGATCGCGCTCGAATGCGGCTTCACCGATCAGAGCCATTTTACCAATGCCTTCAACCGCCGGGTTGGCACGACTCCTTCGAAATGGAGAAAGGCGGAGGGCAGCAAGCATCTTCATCTCGCCTGGGGGCATCAGGACTCCAAGGGGAATTGGAGGAAAGCGGCCCGCGATCTTAACCAGAAGGGGGAGTGAACGGGTCTTGGAAGGATTTAATTCGTTGGAAACATGGGGGAACGAAAGCTTTGTTGAAACGGGATATCCCACGGTCGTTACAGAGCCCTTTCCAGATATCTAAACGATGTGCGTTCTTATCCGGTGGCGATCACGGTGTTCGCACCGGGGCCGGTTCGGCTTTGGTGGCGGGTAGTCGCCCCATGTCTGCACAATGGGCGCATGAATGACAGAGGGCCTTGATGGCGAGGCGCGTTCCAACCAGGGGGAATGGGATTCTCAGAACGAGCCACTCAGGACGGCTTCGACCAACACGCTTCTTGCCGCCCTCGAAATTGACTATCCCCTGCTCTTGCAACGGCTGACTGGGAAGTTTGGGTCGAGAGAGGCTGCTGTGGAGGCTCTGCACGACACATATATCAAATTGCGGTCCGGGCCGGACATCGGCCAAATCAGGTCCCCACGCGCCTACCTCTACCGAATGGCGCTCAATCTCGCCAGAAACAGGCGACGCAACGAGGCACGGATCGTACCGTTCGCGAACGCGGCCTTCCTTGATTTACCCGATGCTGCTCCCAGTCAGGACCGCGTCGTGGCGGCGGCACAGGAGATCACGCTGGCGATCACGGCTCTGCATTCAATGTCGATCAAGCGGCAGCAGATATTTCTGGCGAAGTGGCGCGACGATAAATCCCAGGCGGAGATCGCCGCGGAATTTGGGATGCACAAGCGGTCTGTGCAAAAGGAACTCGCAAAGGCCGAGGCGTCCGTTCGGGCGACACTGCGAGGCAACATGGCTATATGAGCTGGCGGCCGGGCCATGTGCCCGACCGCCAATCTGGTCAGGCGTTGAGCAGGTCCTTGATTGCTTTGGCGGGGGTAAATGCCAGCTTCTTCGAAGCGGCAATTTGAATGGTTTCGCCGGTGGATGGGTTACGACCTTCGCGCGCGGGGCTGTCCTTCACCTTGAACTTGCCGAAGCCGTTGAGCGAGATTTCACCGCCATCGGCTGCGGCCTGGGCGATAGCGGCAAAAACACTGTCTACGGCTTTGCGGGCGTCAGCCTTCGTCAAGCCATGATCGGCTGCCAGCTTCTCTGCAAGGTCGCTATTGTTCATCGAAAATCTCCTGCCCCAGGTTAATCCTTATGTGGGGCGCTTTGGCTATCGAAGGTCGTGGGGGCGCGCAAGATGACTTGCAACGACCGGTCAAGGCCGCGCCGGGGTTGGGATCGTGCGATTGGATTTGTCGAGTAGTCCAAGAAGCGAGCCGAAGTCGAAACACCAAACGGCAAGCGAAAGACGAATTCAGTAAGAGATAACCCATACAGAGTATGAGCATGTTAAACATGCTAGCCCCGGCATCCGTTTAATGCCGCGCTTACGCAGGGACGGAAAAGTGCCGGGGTTGCGATAAGGGCGAATAGTCATCGAAATGACCTGCCTTATGGGCTATCCTGTTGCTGCTGCAGTAGAGGGGGATCTGATGGCGAACGAGTCCAGATTTGTAGCCGGCTGTCCGACAGCCTTCATTCATGATGAAATTGGTGGCAGTCCCAAGAAGCAGCTTCTTTGGGGTGATCATGTCAGGGTGACAGGTCCTGAGAATTCCGGCTGGTTTCCGGTTACCTCACGAAATTTCAGAGGTTGGATGAAAGCCGAAGACCTCTCAGAGCAGAGGCTTCTGGAGATTGTCTTCGTGGACATCGGTCAGGGCGACGGGGCTCTTGTCATCACTCCCGACGATCGGCACCTGTTGGTGGATGCGGGGCAGGAGGACAATCTCTATCGGTTCCTGCGTTGGCGATACGGCCGGTTCCAGCATCCGTTCACCTTTGCGGGGGCGGTCATAAGTCACCCCGACCAGGACCATTACAAAGGGTTCTCGCCCATTTTTGAGGATCCCAACATCAGTTTCGATAGCCTTTTCCATAACGGGCTTGTCGAACGCACCGGGGACGATCCGTTGGGCCCTCGTGAGGATGGCTTTATCATCGATGTCGTCCAAACTCATGTCGCGCTTGAAACACTGCTCGCGGAGCCGGGCCGCAGAGGCAGCAAGGTCTATCCCAATATGCTGCACGACCTTTTGAGTTCGGGGCGGCTGGGAGAGGCGGCAGCCGTTTCGGCATCGGACAAGCATCTGCCTGGTTTCGGGCCAGGTGCAGCGGGCTCCGGCCTGACGATCGAGGTTCTTGGCCCCGTGCTCGACGAAGCGGGACCATCGCCTCGCCTGCCTTGGTTCGGAGACGTCGGCAAGACCAAGAACGGCCATTCCGTAGTGCTGCGTCTGGTGTATGGGGACATATCCGTATTGCTCGGTGGCGATCTAAACATTCCCGCAGAGCATCGCCTCCTGTCTCATTATACTGGATACGCGATTCCACCCGCCGAAGGAGATCGGTCGGCAGTCATCGAGGGCGCGCGCAAGGTCTTCCGTTCAGATGTCGCGAAGGCTTGCCACCATGGCAGCGCTGACTTCTCAGATATATTCCTGCAGGCAGTCGATCCGCTGGTGACCGTGATATCGAGTGGCGACAACGAACCGCATGCGCATCCGCGCGCCGACGCTTTGGGGGCGGTTGGCAAGTGGGGAAGGGGGGCTCGGCCATTGGTCTTCTCCACGGAACTCGCTCGTTCTGCGCCTGAGAGCATCAAACGTCCTTTCGTGTTCCGGCAACAACTTGTTGCAGCCCATACCGCATTGGCCCAGGCGCAGCCCGGAGACGAGACTGAGCGCGCGCAGAAGAATGTCGATAAGCTGCTGGCGGAAATCGAAAGGAGCGTGGCGGTCTATGGGGCAATCAATCTGAGGTCCGACGGCAGCAAGGTCGTCATGGCCCAAAAGGTGGAGTCGCCTAGCCGGGTTTCAGGGCAGTGGGATACCTATCTGCTCGAGCCGGACGCCGCAGGTGTATTGCGCTACCGAAGCAAACATTGAGCTGGGCCGAGGCTGGTCCGTCATTGGCAGAGCATTGCCTGGACAAAGCGAGTGCGATGAATCTCGATCGCGTCGAGATTTCGCGTAGCCCAGGCTCCGAGTTCCATCACTGGATCTGAAAGGGAATAGCCAAGTGGCGTGAGCGCATACTCTACCTGCGGCGGGATCGTCGGATGGACCGTGCGTGTGACCAGGCCATCTCGCTCGAGTGCCTTCAAGGTACGGGTGAGCATCTGCTGAGAAATGCCGTTTACAGCGCGCTTGATCTCGTTGAAGCGCTTCGGCGAACTGAGGAGCGTTATTACGATCAACACCGTCCACTTGTTACCAATCAGATTGATGACATCGATGAAGCGGTGACGATCGGTGTCAGTTTCCGTAAGGCGGCGTACCGACATCTGATGCTATTCTCCAATGACCTTACTGGTCTGAGGACGATGAGGCCCGATGCGGAAGGCTGCCATAATCAGTGACGGCAGCTCCCGCCAGGACAGCAGACCTCCGGCCACGATAAACCCGAGCCGGACCGCGCATCGGCCCATGAAACTCCCCAAATACCGTGTGCAAGTCGTCGTCGTTGGCGAACCTCGTTTATGGCTTGCGAAACGCGGGATGTCATGTTCACGAATAGGGCAGGGAGGCTTCGATCCTTGGATAGCCATCACTGAGCTTTGGGATGATATCATCCACCCCCTGGCGCGTGGCACACGGGATATTTCCCATTTCGCTGAGAGCAATTCCAAATGCGCAAGGCTTGGCTAGCCGTCGCTTTCCTTTTCACAATGTCTCCCACGGCGGTGATGGCATCGCCGAAGACGGAAGTGGTTAAGGCCGCTATTCAAGACGGCAAGATCGAGATCAATGGCGTCCAGTATCATTATCTGATCGCCCACGGTCGCGGCGAACCGATTGTCCTTCTCCATGGCTGGGGCGAGACCTCCTACATGTGGCGCTACGTGATGCCCGCGCTCATTGCGCGTGGGCACACGGTTATCGCGCCCGACATTAGGGGATTAGGGGACACGGGACGGCCCGCAGACGGCTATGAAAAGGCAAATGTGGCCCGGGACGTTCATGCGCTGGTCGCAGCGCTCGGACTGGGGCCACGTGTTAGCATGGCGGGGCATGACATAGGCGGAATGATCGCTTACGCCTATGCCGCGCAATATCGGAATGACGTCTCGCGTCTCGTGATCATGGATGTGCCTCTTCCGGGGATCGCCCCTTGGAAAGAGATATCGGCGACGCCGCGAACCTGGCACTTTAAATTCTTCGGCGTGCGTGACCTTCCCGAGATGCTGATCACGGGACAAGAAGGTGAATTCATCCGCTGGTTCAGGAACGTCGAGGCTGTGAACACCAGCGCGCTGACACAGGCATCGGAAGACTATTACGCCACCGCTTATGCGCGGCCGGGCGCGCTGCGAGGTGGCTTCGAGTATTACCGCGCCTTCTCAAAGGATGAGCTTGATAACCGCGAATTCTCAAAGGAGCCGCTGGCTATTCCGGTGCTTGGGCTCGGGGCCTCCGGGGGGCTTGGTGAGACCATCGGCGTCCTGCTGCGCAATGTAGCAAAGGATGTGAAGACGGTAACGATAACCGACAGCGGGCATTGGGTCGCGGAGGAGCAACCGCAACAGGTCATTGATGCTCTTTCCGCTTTCATTCCGGCGCCTGCGGCGCGGTAAAGCGCCAATGCCGGCGCATTGGTCTCCGGAATGAGCCTGCTTGCAATGAAATGGGGGACGGCACCGCCGAGCGGAAGTACGCGGGAGATCACCCCGCATTTCGGCTACGTCTCAGCAATCGGTGCCAATGACATCCCTGGCCTCTTTGCGCCTACCTTCCGTGCCCGAAGGTATTTGGGGCTTGTCAGGAACGAGCCATATGCCGACTCTGTCGTCATCCTTCTGTACCATTACGATTTGGCCCTGGAGTCCTGCGATTTTGACATCGCAGCTGGCGAAATTGTATGATTTATCACCGCCCGCATATCTGTGCAGCTGGAACTGCGATACGGTGCGCTCGATCTGCAGTGTGGTTTCCGCCAGGATGTGATCTATTGGCCAGACCACACTCTGCTGGTCTATCATTGTCCATCCAGGACAGTTCATCTGCAACGACACAGGGATCAGCTTTCCAATTCGATCATCGGCATCGTCCGGGAGAGGCACTAGATCCGGGATCATGGCCGCCAACGTATCCCGATCCACCTCGGCGCCGGAAACGTCATAAATCTTGCCGATGTTCCTAGGGGCCAAGTTCTTGAACATCAGCCTGAAATCAACCTTGCCGAAATTCTTGGTGTATCCGAACACGCAGGTCGGAGTTGGAAGCCAGTCGAAGGCCCCCGCATCCTCAAGGCTCATGCAAAGGATGCCGCAAGCATCGGCCTTCTCCCTCGCGGAATCCCTAAAACCCCGGGCTGATACGATCACGCCGCGATTAACGCCGGTCCTTTCACACTTTTTGGCGAAACTCTCGACGTCCGGGACGCCAACGGGCCGCGAGCGGTCCCGGCATTCAATAGCAGTGATCAACACGTGATGCCCAAAGTCCCACGTAATGACCACGTCATGCTCTCGGCGGCGATTGGTGTCCCGGTCCTTCAACCGTCGGCAGGGCGCTTCGATTGTCGCATTCGATGATGCTAGCGTGCGCTCCAATGAGGCAATGAGCCGCTCCAGTTTCTTCCCCGGCCGGTCATTCTTCCTCATATCTGGGCCCTCGGTCGCGCACGCTGGCAGTGCTGGAGATTAGGATGCCAAGCGTTTGCTTCAGTAGAGGATTCCCAAGGTTACGCCAAATTTGTTCTCATCGGCGAAGCTTTTGGTTTCGATGCCATCGGCGAAGGTGAGCCCGAAATCGACCGCGAGCTTGTTGATCCACCATCGGTATTTGAGGGTCAGATCCAATCGGTCGATACTGGGCGCATCACCGGCGACTGTCTGCTGGTAGCGATAGGTCACTCCGCCGACGAGGCCATCGCCTGGCTCGTTGCCCCTCAGCGGCGGACGGAATTCAAATCCGAGTTCGCCGCCCAGCGCCAGAATTTCGTCCTTGGCAGTGAGTTCCGCGCTTCCTGCCTTGAGGACCTCACTGGCATCGGCGCGTAGGGCGCCTGTGCATCGCGCCTCGAGCGGTAGCCCGAAGATGCTGTCCGAGTAGAATCCGACGCCGCATAAGGGATATTTCGCCGGCCCAATGGTCAGCGTTGAAAGGACGGGCTGGAAGCGGAAGCCGGCAACGAGGCGCCGTGCGCCATGCTCGAAATCGAACACGCCGCCAGCACGGACCGAACTGCGAAGAATGAAGCTTTCGGAGATGCCGATGGGCGCGGAGGCATAAGCGCCCACTTCCAGGGCGTTGACGTCATCCTTGCTGCCATCCTTTTCCTCGGGGGTCGGGGTTGGCGCAGAGCGTTTGCGCACCTGGTTGAGCGCATAATCCCCGTAGCCGTAGAGATAGCTGCTCTTGGAATCGCCGGCAACACGGAGCGCGGCGACGCCCTGAACGGCTATGGTTTTTGTCCAATTGGTTTCGCCGTCGAGATCGGTCGAGCGTGTCCGTGCATAGGAGCCCTGGAACGAGCCGCTCGCATCTTTGGAGGCTACAGTGGCGTCTTCAAGCTTCGCACGCAGAACGAAACTGTTCTCGCCCTTTCCATGCCCTTCCTTGTCCTCACGTGGGACAATTGCGCCATCGATAGTGGCCAATTCGGTTTTGCCTGGGCAGATGAGCTCCAGGCCATCCTCGAAAGGCGACTGATCTTTGCGAACGCCTCGGACGACCAGCTTCTTGATAAGGAGGCCATCGTCATAAGTGAGATTATTGGCCATCGTCGCTGTGATGGCGTCGACCTGATCGGCGACGGCCTTGGGAAGCAGCGACGTATCGCGCACCAGCAGCAGTGCGGTTGCGGATAGCTCGTCGCCGCTGGGTGGGCGTCCTAATTTGGTTTTTACAAGACCGAGGAGTTCCGACGGCTGCAGCCCGGCGACGACCAATGTGACCTCGGCAAGCTTGGCCTGCTTGATGGAGGTGGCCGAGGTTATGCCGGCACAGGCGATATCTATGCTGCTCGTGGCGGAGGCTAGGTCGTCAGCCTGCGCGGGTGTTGCGACCAGCAACGTCACTCCGCTCAGCAGCAGGGGCAGCGTCATGTTACGCATCACGGAGAGCCTTTGCGAAATCCAGTAGCACTTTGTCGACATATCCGCGCCGCTTGGCGTCGGATATGTCGATCGGCTCCGCAGTGACCCCTGCATCATTGAAGCGCTTGACCATGGCCCTTGACCAGATCAACCAGCCATCGGCGTCTAGCCCGAAGCTCTCCGGCTTCACCACTGTCCAGACATGCTGTCGCGGCCGATGCGATCGCACCTCATCCCGAACAGCCGATTGCGCTGCTTGCCAAATTTGCGCACGCGTTGCCATGTGCTTTGCCCCCCTTGATGACGTGCCCCCGCACGCCGTCTAGCGCTGATGAATCGTTAGACGAAGTCCAACATCTGCGAATATCGAGGGTCAGACAAGATCGATAATGATCATGATTACCCATTATCTATGAAGAACAGCTCGCCGATTTCGTGTCTCCGAGAAGCTAAGTGAAATCCCGTGGATAAACGGGCTTGGATGGCGCGAAAGATCTCTATTGATCTTGCGTCGTTCTCTGTTGCGGCGGGAGATTTCGTTCTGTGCAGATTCCGTTACCGGCTCGATCTGAGTGAAGATATGCAATCGAATGAAGTCGGGATTTTTCTATTGGGAATTCGTTGAGGCGACGCTTGGGCTAGTCGGACCAGAGCGGGAAGACGTAAAAGAAAGGCGTTTTTCCGAAGCGGTTGTCGCTTCTGGTCGTCGTGATCAAGAACGAATCCGGCAGCCTCTTGAACTGGCGGTTGCGGGCTATCGATTACCCTGAGCTCGGGGACCGGCGCGCCGATTGGCGAACGCAAGGTTCATGTTCATCTCAACTGCAGCAAGCTGCAGGGCAGATGCCGACTATGTGATCATAGTACGGTACCTGTCCTAGAGGATAGATCGCGCACTGCCTCACGCCAATCGTTTCCACCATAGCACGGCTGTAGCTTCGCTCTCGTCTTGATCGAGACAAGATTTTCAGAAGGATATGAAGATGCAACTCCATAGCAACGTCGAAACCCCCGAAGGCGGCGCGGAAGAACTCGTCCCCTCGCGCTACGGTCTTATGGTTGGTGACATCGAAGTCATCGTCGTCAGCGACGGCGTTCTCCCATTGGCGACCGACATCATGACTGTCGGTGTCGCACCCGAGGAGAGCAAGGCCTGGTTCGAAAACCAGTTCCTTGGCCCCGACGCGTTCGATTGGGGGCTGAACGTCCTCGTTATCCGTACCGGCGACCGGACGATCCTCGTCGATTCTGGTTTGGGCGGTGAGTTCCCCGGTTATCCGCGCGCGGGCATGTTCCCCAAGCGCCTCAAAGCGGCGGGTATCGATCTTGCCGACGTAACCGACGTCATCGTGACCCACATGCACATGGACCATGTCGGCGGCCTCCTCACCGAGGCAGTGAAGAGCAAGCTCAATCCCGATGCCCGCATCTTCATCTCGAAGACAGAGGTCGAGTTCTGGAGGGACCCTGATTTTTCGAAAGTCTATATGCCTGAACATGTGCCCGATGCCCTTCGTGCGTCGGCCAAGGAGTTCATGAATGTCTACGGCAATCGCCTGACGACCTTCGATGCCACGCATGAGGTGGCACCTGGTGTGGTCGTCCGTATGACCGGCGGGCACACCCCAGGTCATAGCGTCGTTCACGTGACCTCGGGCGAAGATCGCCTGACCTTCGCGGCCGACGCCCTCTTTGTCGTGAACTTCGACCACCCCGAATGGCGCAACGGCTTCGAGCACGATCCCGAGCAGGCTCGCAAGACCCGCTACGAACTGCTCGAGAATGCGGCGCAGACTGGCGAACTGCTGGTGGCAACCCACCTGACGTTCCCGTCGCTCGGTAAGATCGCCCGCGAGGGCGACAACTTCCGCTACGTTCCGGTCATCTGGGATTACTGAGCACGGCGGCCAGGCTGTAACGTATGGCGTGGGTACCCAATGGGCGCCCACGCCATACGCCTTTGGTACCGCCGTCCATCTGTGCCCTATATGCGCTGTGTCAGCTGGCTCTGGAACCAGCCAGTGAATTGTCGAATGGGAGGAGAGACTTTTTTGATTGACCGCGAACAAGCCCGCGTCCTCGACTTCTGGTTTCGGGAGCTCACCCCGGCAGACTGGTTTGGTGCCGCAGAGAACCTCGATCCCATCGTGCGGGACCGCTTTGGCGATCTCCATCGGCAGGCAATGGACGGAAAGCTCAATGGTTGGTCGGCAAAACCGATCGGTCGGGTTGCGCTTATCATCGTCCTGGATCAGTTTTCCCGACATATCTTCCGAGGCACTGCCGAGGCGTTCGCTTCGGACGAACAGGCGCAAAAGTTGGCGCTGGACGGGCTTGAACAGGGAGTGGACGAACTGCTCCCGTTCGCGCAGCGCCATTTCTTCTACTTGCCGCTGATGCATGCGGAGGATCCCTCGCTGCAGCGGCTGAGTGTGGAATGTTTCGAGAGGCTTCAGGGCTTTGCGACCGCGATCCTGGGATACGCAATGTCACATCGGGATGAAGTTCAGCAATTCGGGCGCTTTCCGCATCGGAATGCCGCGCTGGGAAGGGCTGACACCGATGCCGAAAGAGCATTTTTGAGCGACTAGGTGGCTGAACGGCGGCGACCAACACGGTTGGAAAAACCTCGAACAGACGCGAAACACATCATCTGACCTAAGGCAGGGACCATGACCGGAGTGCCGACCTACAACTGCGATGCCAGCCAGGCAATGGCCTGCAAGGGCGGGAGCGTCGAGCACCCCGGTTGGACGATTGCAGCGACGATGCTCGCTTCGAGCCTCGCCTTCGTTGACGGATCGGTGACAAATGTCGCGCTCGCAACCATCGGCAGGGACTTGGGCGGAAGCTCCGCCGAACTGCCATGGGTGGTCAACGCATATCTGCTCCCCCTTTCTGCCCTCATTCTCCTTGGAGGCGCGGCGGGTGACCATTTCGGCCGCAAACGGATGCTGGTGGCCGGCATCATCCTCTTCACTATCGCCTCGATCGGCTGCGCGCTGGCACAGAACCTCGAGCAGCTGTTCGCTGCGCGCACATTTCAGGGGCTGGGCGCTGCTATGCTGATGCCAAACAGTCTCGGTATTCTCGGCAGCTCGTTTAAGGGTGAGGCGCGTGGGCGGGCGGTCGGGACTTGGGCAGCGGCAGGCGCCATTGCGAACGCTGTAGGGCCGCCTCTTGGCGGCTGGCTTGTAGACACCGTTGGCTGGCGGGTGATCTTTTATCTGAACGTCCCCGTCGCTGCCTGTGCGCTCCTGGTGACGTTGCGATTTGTGAAAGAAAGTGATCCTGATAAAGGGCCTCTCGATTGGTCAGGTGCTATTCTTGCCACTGCGGCGTTGGGACTTCTGACCTGGTCGCTGACCCGTTGGTCTACCCAGCATGGCGTCTCACCGGGAATATGGATCGGGTTGAGCGCGGGCATTGCTTGTTTGGTGCTGTTCGTCCGTGCGGAGCATCACTTGGGCGAACGTGCGATGATGCCGCTGGCCTTGTTTGCATCTCGCCCATTCGTAGGTCTGACAGTCCTGACGTTCCTGCTCTACGGAGCGCTTGGCGGGCTGTTCATGTTGCTTCCCTATCTGCTGATCGTGGGAGGTGGGTATAGCCCCACTCAGGCCGGCTTTGCACTGCTGCCATTTCCGATCGTGGTCGGAACGGCCTCTCGTATCGCCGGACGGATGACCGGACGCATCGGGCCGCGGTTGCCGCTCACCATTGGTCCGATCGTGACGGGCGCTGGATTTGCGCTTTTGCAGGGCGCCGATCCGGTGGCCAGCTACTGGACCAGTATCTTGCCCGGCATGGTCGTGATCGCGCTTGGCATGGCATGTTCTGCGGCGCCTTTAACGACGGCAGTGCTCTCATCGGTCGATGATCAGCACACTGGAACCGCCTCAGGGTTTAACAGCGCGATCGCCAGAACGGGTGGGCTTGTCGCAATAGCGCTTGCCGGTGCGGTGATGGCCGTCCCGGCCGTCGAACTCGCCCGCGCTTTTCAGATTGCTGCCATCGCTGCCGCAGTACTTGCAGTGCTGTCCGGGATTGTGGCTGTTGCTACGCTTGCAGGCGAGCCGTCGGATAAGAATCACCCCCCTCAGCCAGTTTAACCACATCAGTTCTGAGCTTTTCGGATCAACTCTGGTAGTGGGAGCTGATGGATGTTGCCGGTCGTTGCCGGTCGTTGCCGGCCGAGGCTGTCGTCTACCATGTCCGGTCGTTCTGCCTTTGCCTCGCTGCCGATCGTATCGCAGAGGGCGGCCAAGTGAATTTTGAAGTTCGACAAGGGCGTTGATCGCCTTTCCATAGCCATCTCTTCGACTAACAGCATTGCCAGCACTCATCAATTGACTACAGTCGTAGTCATTGATGAGGAGGGGTTATGTTGCGTACCATGATAGCCGCCGGCGCGTTGTTCATATTGACGACAGTGGCGTCGGCCTCACCCAAGATGAACCGCCAGTGGGTGATGGTGGTCGATCGATGGGGAAATCCGGAGTATTCGACACTTAACCTGTCGATCCGGCAGGATACGGTTTCCGGCGACTGGGACGGCGATCCTGTGGCCGGGACGACTGCTGGCAAGGCTTTGCATTTTTCTGTGACCGACAAGCGCGGAGCCAAATATCGGTTCGAAGCGCGCCTCGAAAAAGGCCGGATGTCTGGTACCGCCGATTACCCTGATAATAATTTCCCAGATAGGCGACAGGCATTTGCCTTTTCCGCCCGATTAGTGCCTGAGCGCCCGACGGCTCAGCCGCGCGTGATCGACTATGTCCCGCAATCCTTTGCCAACAGCTTCTCGGCTGAGCGCGATCCGGTCCTGACGATTTGGTCTGGCGATATTGTTCGAACCTCGACAATCGATTCCGGCGGCATTGATGCAAATGGCGTCACTCGCGCATTGTTCGGCAATCCGCAGACCGGCCCCTTTTTCGTCGCGGGAGCACGGCAAGGTGACACGCTCGCGATACACATCCGCAAGCTGACACCCAATCGGGATTGGGCAGAGAGCCTCGACACGATCGTGCCACGCATACTAGGGGCGGGCTTGAGTGCGAAAGCGTCCGACCTTGGCCGGCCGGTGCGATGGCGCCTGGATCGGGAGAGCGGATTTGCAACGATCGAGGAGCCTGAAGGTCGATTGAAAGACTATCGCGTCCCATTGCGACCAATGCTCGGCGGCGTCGGCTTGGCGAGTGGCTTTGCTTCGCCGCCACTATCGACAGGGGACACCGGTCGTGCAGGTGGCAATATGGACTTTCCCGAAGTGGTTGCGGGCAACACCGTCTTTTTGCCAGTCCAGCAGCCCGGCGCGCTGCTGTATCTGGGTGACGCACACGCCCTCCAGGGGGACGGCGAAACCTCCCAATATGCGCTCGAAACGTCGATGGATGTCGAATTCTCGGTCGAGATCATCAAGGGAAGTGCCATCATGATGCCAAGGGTCGAGTCGCCTGATGCGATCATGGCATTGGGGCAGGCCGGCTCGCTCGACGAAGCCGCGAGGGCAGCAACCACAGGTTTGATACAATGGCTGCAGCAGGATTATGGGTTGAGCCTTTCCGACGCGGCAAAGGTGCTCGGCAGCGCGGTGCGCTATTCAATCCCGAACCTCGCAGGCCGAAGTGTCGGCGTGGCCGCGCGCATCGACAAGGCATTGCTTCCAACTCGGTAATCGCGGATGCAGAAACAGCTTATATTACGTAGGTCGCACATTTTAGCTGTACCTGACTTGCCTGAGGTGACAACTAAGATCGATCGGGCGGCGAAAGGTTCAATGCACCAGCGATCCAGCCTTCCGCTGCTGTTGCTGCGATGATGAGCTGGCGCAATCCCTTGGCGATATCCTCCAACAGCCCGTCACCAATAGGTCGTTCGCCGTTGATAAAGCGACGAATTTCCCTCTCGTCCAAGCCATGCCGCCGAGAGAAAGCGCTACTGTGTTCATCATCTAATCCCCAATCACATCGCGAGATGCTGGGGAAAGCGCGGAGGTGGCGATCACCGCAAATATCCAAATACGTGATATTCGACCAACTCCAGCCGTTTCAAGACCCGAGCCAGAACGGCTGCTATATGCTGCAACCCGCCGTTCCTGCTTCGTTGATTTGACTGGTAGCAGTGCACGCATCTGTCGGCGGCGCGTACGCCGGCGTCCGTCAGACGATGCCGCAACACTAAGTGGTGGCCGTTCCAGCTACCGCCGGATCGATCAATCGATCGCCCAGCCGATCGCGCACCGCCCGGCGCAAACGAACCTTGCCGAGATCGTCCAGCACGGACGTCGGGAGGGGAGCTGCTGCCGACAGTAAGTCTCGTGCTGGATGACCGGGTTCCAGCAGATCGAGGATCAGATCGGCTTCCACAGGATGGTTCGGTGCGAGCATTGCCGCACCGACCAGCAGGAGAGCGCGGCGATTGTTCGAGCTGGCGATGCGCTCGAAGACGCTCACCGCCTCCATCGGCATGGCATGATTGCAGAGCAGGACGGCGGCCGGCACGGCGAGGACAGCCGGCAATTTGAGCAGTAAGGGCGCCGTCACCTGCGCCACGATTTCTGGCTCGACAAACTCGGCGTCTGCCAACGCATCGAGTGCATCGACCCGGATCCAGCGAGATACTGGCATCATCGCCATTTCCCAAAGCTTCGTGCGGATATCCGCACCGAACGCATGGGCCGCCATGATGAGGGCATGCTGGCTCACCTCACGATCAGGCGTGCGGTCCGCAAGATCGAGAAGCTCGGGTCCCAGATCGGCCGGGAGATCATCATAACGGGTCAGCGCCACTATCGCTTCGCAGGCAATCGGATGCGATTCAGGCTCATGATGATAGGCGTCGTTGTCGGACCAGGTGTCGTGAATGAGCGAGCGCAACCGGGCTAGGTGATCGGGATGTGGCCGTTCCGTTAGGATCGCGACCAACGCGCGGCGGACCCGGCTGCCAGGATCGTTTGCAAGTCTGAGGAGCGCTTCCGGCAATGGCGTTTCGTGCGATTTTGCGAGCGCTATGAGCGCGACGCGCCGGGCATCTGCGCGCTTGTGATGCAAGGCGAGGTCGATCAGGGGCTGGCTGCCGAGCTCGACGGCCGCCTCGGCCGCTGCGCGCGCATCATCTTTGTCGTTGGCGACGATGAGCCACCGCTTTACAGCCTCTGCAGCATCGCCGCCGCTCGCAACGATGATCGGGACAAGCGATTTCAGCGTGGACGCGGACAGGCTTCCGATCGTGCCGAGGATATGGGCGAGCGCGGTAGCGCCTACTCCTGTTGCGGCGCGCTTCCTGAACCCGAGCGCGTCAGCGATCTCGCCAAGGTGCGGCGCAATCCTTTCTGAAATCTGCTTGAGCTTGGCGGACCGGCCCTTCGCGCCGAGCCGGCTCCGAGCTTCCCACACGTCGACGACCAGTCGCAGCTGCGCGGCGGGCCTTTGGCTAAGCGCGTTGATCACCTCGATGAGCATATCGGGCGCGCACAGGATGGCGGTTCTGACGAGCTCCGACCGCAGCTGGCTTTCCGCGGGGTCGGCTATGAGACGCGCGCGTAGATCGAATGCAAGTTCGGGGTACCAGTTCTCTCGCGCGGCCCACCAGGTCTGATGCTCGGACGGCTTGTCCTGACTGAGCCGAATCAGCTCGCGAAGTTCAACGATCTCGGGCCGCTCGGCCGATGTGGCGATATCGCGCGCCCAAGCATAGACCAGCTCGTCCACGCGGGGGTGGGCGGCGATGCTCTGCCAACGGCCCTCCCGCCGGAGCTGGCCGATATAGGCGTCGACGAAGACGCCCGAGGTGTAGCCGTCATCCTCATGATTTGACTGGTGCCCTTCCTCGACGGCATGATCGCGCTCACCGTCTTCGATCGCGCGCCATTCCTCTGCGCCTTCCTGCGCGAAGTAGCGCCCGATGGTCTTGAGATCGTCGAGTGCGGCTTCGACAACCGGCGCGAATGCTGCCAGATCGCGGATTGCGCCGGTCGCAACAGTGTCGGCGTTGGATTCGAAACCGTTGCCGACCATTTTCCTCGCGGCCTCGCTATAGGCAGGAGCGAGGCTGGGTGCGATGCGCTCGAGTTTCCCGGGAAAACCGCGGCCAAAGCCGCTCCGTTCCCATGGCAGCGCGTCACGCACGAAGCGCACCGCGACCTTAGCCGTTAGGGGGTCCTGGGCGACACGTTCGTACCAGGAGTCGGCATAGCTGGGCGGTTTCCAGTTCTTCAAGAAGATCGAGGCGCCTCTTTGCACGCCCAGGAGAAGCCAACGTGCCACCTCGCTGGGCACCGAACCGCTCGATCCGACGTTGGTCGCCAACTCGAGCAGCGGCGAGAAATCGGACCTCTCGTCGACCAGGCCATCGTCCAGCCATGTGTCGATCGCTTGTTGAGCTGCCGGATCGATGTCGAAAGGCGGGTCGAGACCCTCGATCCGCTTGCTGAACGCCTTGGTGACTTGGAATGCTCGCGCCGCGGTTTCCAGTCCCCAATCGCTGTAACTGCCGCCGAGCTTCGTGAGCGCCAAAATGAGCAGTTCGAGTGCGCTCTCGCTGCGCGGCCAATGCGCCTGCAGGAACGCCTCAAAGCCCTCTTTGACGCTCGGATGGGCGAACGCCACGGTGCGCTCAGGTTGGCGCAAATGGCGGGTCGCCACCAGGCGATCGACGACCTTGTCGAGTTCATCGCCGAGCGCGGGCGCGATTTTGCGGAGCGCGCGTTGAAGTGCGGTCAGGTGCGCGCGGTCGAATTGCGATCGGGCGGCGAGCAGTGCCCAGACGATGGCGGATAGGCCTGCACTGTCGATCTTCGACAGATATTTCCCGACTTCATTCTGCACCGCTTCCCGGTGCGCGGCCTCCCGAAGTCGCCGGAAGAAGGCATGGTCCGCTTCACCTTCCGCAGGGCCTTCCTGCAATTCCTTGAAATAGAGATCGATCTCGAGCGGGGTCTCGAACGCCTGCAGCGCATCCGCGCGAAAGGCGAACGCCTTCGTCTGAAGCTCGGCCGGCAATTGGTCCATGCGATTGTCGTGAATCGCGATGAGAGGGCCATCGGTATATTGATCGCCGTCGAGCTCGATCGACCAGTAGTTAAGTCCGGTTTCAACGTGCGCGCTTCGCATCATATCGTCGCGCGACGTGATCACATAGAGGTGATCGGGATTTGCCTTCTCCAGCAGGCGCGGCAGTTGCGTCGTCCAGGCCTCGGACCCGCCGCGCAGGCTATACTGACCCCATGGATCCTCGACATAGTATAGGGTGGGTCCGGTATCGACCACCTTGCGCGTGCTGGCCGGGCTGTCGTCGGGGCCGACCGTCACGATCTCCAGCGTTCCGTCACGGTCCCGGGCGAGCTCGCACAGCTTGAGGGCTGCCTGAGTCTTGCCCGTACCCGATGGGCCGCGGATGACGATCGCGCTGCGCTGCTCGAACAGCTTGGTCATTTGATCGAAATTGGACGGCGGCACGAAGAGTTCGAGGCTGGCGGAACTCGCGAGAAAGCCACCATGCTTCCTTACCGTGCCAAGCAAGTCCTGGCGCGTCCATATGCCCGGCGTCGACGCGCGCATGCGCCGCTTCGCTTCTCCGCGCAGATCGAGCAGCAGGTCGTCTTGTCGTGCCTTGGGGACATGCAGTAAGTCGGACATCAGGTCGCGCAGATCGGCCGCGAGTTGCTTTTCGGTCAGACTGCCCCAGATCGCCACCCTACCTTCAGGGCTGCTCTTCAGTGTCGACTTGAGGGTCGATGGAAAGGCGTTCTTGTCAGAGGGCTCTTCAAAATCGCTGACCAGAAGGTCGCGGGCCACGCCTTTCGCATCGGCACTCGTGACAAGAAGATAGCGCGTCTCCGGATCGTCGAGATGGTGAAGTGCGGGCCGTCGCGTCTTGCCATGCTCGAGCAGCGCGCGAAAATCTTCGATCGACCAAGGTTCTCCGCTTCGCCGCTTAACTTGGATGACGAGCTTGTAGCCACCTGCCACCACCGCGCTCGGCTCGACACGCCCCGGCACGCCCGGCGCTAGGTCCGCTTCGAGGTCTTCCTCGTTCGCGGGTTCGAGGATGAGCCGACTGGCCGCCTTGGTGATCAGGAGAAGTCGTAATGCCGCCAGGATCGAGACGTCGATTTGGTAGTCATAGCCTGCTTGCGCTGCGGCAGCACCGCTAAGTGAGGTTTTTTTGTCCGGCATCCGATCGCCCAATCTGCTAATCGTCACTTGTCGACATCGTCGAAGACCGAGCGCTTCGTAGCCGCAGCTTCGAGCGAGGGCGGCTCTTCTCTCTTCTGCGTGACGATATGGGTCCAATCGGTGTCGTCTTCGGTCTCCTCGTCGCGCTCCCTTTTACGTTCTTCAAGTCCGTCGACCGCCCGCTTCACCTGATCCCGCGCGTCGTCGACCAAGCCAATCGCATCGTCATCCAACTCTACACCGATCTCCTCGATGCAATCGAGAGCACCGAGCAATTTCTTGAAGTGGCTGTCGGGCTCTTCGTCCAAGTCGGCATCCGCGGCGATCCCGTCGATCTTCTCCTCTAGGGCCGGCAAGAGATTCGTGCGCAGCGCCAAGCCCAATCCGACGAGACGGAGCGGTGATATGAGCGCGAGCATCCCCCTCTCGGAAAAGAAGGACATATCAAGGTCTGAGAGCGCGGCGGCCTCGAGGCTACTTGCGGCCTCGCGCCGCAAGTCATCCGGGAGCAGACCGAATTGATGGGCGCGGGCGTAGGTAAGAAACCTAGGGTCATTGGCGAGGGGATCGCTCTGCCAGCAATAGCGTCTAAGTAACTCCGGAGACTGTCCAATTAATCTGGCAAAAACCGCGTCGTTCGCCCTGTAGGACAGGAAGTGAAACAGCATCCAATTTCGATGATTTTCATCCGGCGTGTGGCTGAGACGCGCTACTAGCGCTTCGTCCAGCGTGGACGGAATCACCAAGGCATCACGAATGAGCGGCGATCCCTCGCAGGTGAAGCTGCCGAGGATCGTATCAATTGGTGCGCCGCGGATGAGTGCGGCCATCATATGAGGTTTTTGCCGCAAAATCTCTGTCAGAGCATCCGAGATGGTCGGATGCGCGAAGGTCCATTTGGCGCCGGACAGCTTGAGAAAGGATCCCTTCAATTCGGCGAAGCAATCTTGGATCTTGGGCAGGGTGAAACCGGTCAAGTCCGAAACCGCCTGCGCCGCCGCCGTATCATGATCGCTGGGATCGAAGCCGGCTTGATGGACGTAGACGAGGTAGAGCGCGGCCCGGAGTTGCTCGTCCAGTGCGCTGACCGTGTCGATAAGGTGCTCGGTCGGTTCCTCCATGAAGCGGACGAGCGAACTTTCGCGCGGCGCCATTCCCTTGGTAAAGTTCGGGTCGCCAAGCCGCTCGGCGATTCCGGGCAGGAACTCGTCGACGGCGGCAACGGCGGCTAGATACGGCTTGACGTTCGAACGCCAGCTTTGACTCTGCTCGCCGAAATTGATGTGGTTGTAGAGGATTTGTGCCTTCTCTTCAAAAGTCAGTTCACCGACGTCGACCACGGCGCTGCCGTCAGCGAATTGCGCTAGATTACGCTGGCCCAGTCGGCGCCGAGCTGCTTCGTAAATATGCTTGCGCGATGTCAGCAGGAAACGGTTGCCGTGCTTGATCGCCGCGCGCAGCTTCGAAAACGCCGACGCCCAATCCTGTACGTAGTCGTCGCGCAGCACGTTCGAGCCAAAAGCGTCATCAATCCAGAAGAAGCGGCCGGGGTCGTTGGGATTCCATCCAGCCTCGAAATCGCGTGGACTGGTCAGCGCGAGCACTGTGTTGTCGGGGTTTTCCGAAGCGATCGTTGAAACGATCGCACCGATCGCCGATTTGCCGCTCGCAGGATTGCCGAGCAGGAGCACCACGCCATGGTCCGAGATGGCGTTGACGGCGTCGCGATGCGCCTGAGTTGGAACATAGGTACGAAGTTTCGGAATCCAGCTATCGAGCAGCGCGCGACTCTGCTCGCTGAGCCGTTCATCGACGATCGCGGTCAAATCCCCTAGACCGTAAACCTGCGGGACGAGCGCGCGCAGACGTGCGCTGCTCTTGATGACCCGAACGATGTATTGGCGGCCCAGGATATGCGGCTTGCGAACGCCGAACTCGCGCAGTTTGGCGCGCATTGCGGCCGCTACCGGCGCATCCACGCTCATGTTGGTCATGAAGACGTATGTGTCTGCTTGGCCGCCTTTGACAAGTTCCTCGACATTACCGATTTCAGCGGAAAGGTCGCTGACCTTCAACGCTTTGCTGGCGTCCGACGTGTGCTTGCACTGGATCGTGCCGATGGGCTGCTCACCATTTGGAGAGGGGATGAGAAAGACCGCATCCTGACCACCGTCCTGCGCCTCTCGAAATATTTCGACAGGACGCCCCAAGACCACTTCGCAGACTTGCGAGCAAAGATCTTGAAAGGCGCGCCAACCGATCGTGTGAAGCGCGAGATCGCTCCAGGGACCATGCGCGCGACGTGGGTCGCGTTCCGCAGTTTCAATTTGACCGTGCACGGTTCTCACACCCTCACCTTGCTCCCAGTGAAGCAATCGGTCGGAATTTCCCGGTTTTCCTTCATCAATAGCGGAGCGTTCCAACCTCGCTTCCCTCACACGACAAGCGGCTTGAACTCGAATTGTGTCTCGCATTTATTGTGAGCGCAGACTGGCTTGCTAAGGCCGAACGGCCGATGATATTTAGTGCGGCCGCACACGCATTGGAACTGACTGCGGAATGCCTTGAATTCAGCCCAGCGCGTCTTCTCGTCGCCGATCGAGCCATCGCCATAGGGGGCCTCCTGAAAATGGCTGCCGAAATTCTCGATATCGCCCTTCACCAAGCTGGCGATGAAGCGATTGTTGACGCCGGGTACGTCGGCCGGCGTCAATTTGATGTCGCTAAGGAAGCCGCCGATCGCAGAGGCCAATTCGGATCGCTCGTAGGAATAGGCCTTCTCGAGCTGACGGATGCGGACGTTGACGCCGAAGCCTCGAGCGATGCCGAGCAGCCATTCTTCCTCGGCCTGACGCATCTCGTTGGCAGCGGATTCGCCCTTGTCCCAGCGATCCGCGATCATCTCGTCTGTCACTTTATGGTCGGCGAAGCGCGGACCGTATGCCGGGTCTAGCCCGATGATGCGCGTGAACTGCCAGTCCTTCGCCGCGAGCTGGTCCTTCAAGTGATTGAAGAACCGCTCGTCATGGGTAACGAGGATGATCTGGCAGTCGGTGAACATCTTGGCGAGCAGCGCGCCGATCGCGCGGCGATGGTCGGCGTCATAGGAGGTAACGACATCGTCGAGCGCGATCACCGGGGCGGCGCTGTTGAACTTCTTGATCGCCGCGAGGCGCAGCGCCAGCGCCACCGAGTGAATCTGGGAGTCGCTCAGATAGCCGCCGGGCGCAACGCCCTGACGATTGTCGGCGAAGTCGATGACCAGTTGCATGCGCTGCTGATTGGTATCGTCCTCCTTGGGCAGCTCGAGCCGGATCGGCCTGGCCTTGTCGCCCTGGATTTCCTTGTAGATGTCGTTCATCGGCGCCTGGAGGGTGTCAAGCAGCGACTGAATTTTCTCGCGAATCTTGCCCGAGACGAGCGTGGCCTGGATGCCGAGAGCCTCGTGCAGCGCGGTGAGTTCTTCGGTCGTCCGTGTCGCCAGCGCTACATCCGTCTTGAGCTTCACCAGTCGGTCGATGCTCGCCTTGGCCTTCACCCAAGTATGTTCGCCCTGTTTGTCCTCGATGTCGACGATGTCCCGGTCGAGACCGGCGAGGCGCACCTCCAGCTCGGCGGTGATCGCGGCGGACGCAGGGGCGGCGGCGGCCGGCCATGAGGTAACCCCGGCCTGATACTCGGTGAGTGCTGCCCAGAAGCCGTCGGGATCATCTTCGGACAGATGATCGATCATCGCGGGAAGCCGCGCGATCAGCTGGTTATGCGCCTTGATGGCGGCTCTGTTGGCATCGTCCAGCGCGGTCTTGGCGTCGTTGTAGTTTTGCAAATCGTCGAGGTGGGTCTTCAGAAGATCGCGGATCGCGGGGACGCTTCCAGCAGCGGAATCGCCGATCGCCGTTGCGCATACCGGACATTTGTCCGGAGCTGCAGCATCGTCGGCAAACAGTTTCTCTGCTTCCTTCCACACCGACCGGAAGATCGTGCCCGCCGCTTTGTCGCGTTCGTCGGCTTCGGTGGCCGCGGCATCGGCCAGCACGGCCAGCGCTTCGTCGAATGCGGCAATGGCGCCCGAATATTCGGGGTCGCCGCCGTCCTCGGGCACAATCTTCTGCCACAGCGCGAGAACTGAATTGCGGACCTGTCGCAGACCGGCGAGGCCGACACTCTTCTCCTCGGCCGCGACACGGTTGCCGATATCGACGTAGCCGGCGTCCGCGGCATCGAGCACCGCCATCGTCAACGCGGGATCGAGCGGCGCGACGACGTTTGTGTTGACGAAGTCGAGCACGGCCGCGTCGTCCCACGCCTGGACGGCTTGGGCGGTCTCGGTGCGTAGCTGCCCGGCGAGACGAACCTGCTCAGTCGTGCTCTCGGCAGCGGCCTTGACCTCGCGGCGCAGCAGCCGGAGATTCTTCTGGACCTCGACCAGCGGCGAGAGCTGCAGCCAGCTCACCACGTCGCTGTAGCGGGTCTCCGCCTTATGCTCTTCGACGAAAGTCCGCAGCGTATAACCGCGGATGATCGGCGCGACGACGAACCCGGCTTTCATTGCGGAGGCTGCTGCATGGATCGGGCGTGGATTGCCCACCGCCGTGCGGCTTCCCACAGCGCTGGCCTTGCCGGTGATGGTCGTGAACTTGACCACCGGCGCGATCCCTGCCGTTTGCGCGCCATTATGGACCAGCGCGGACGGGCCGGCCTGGTTATTGAGCGCACGCTGCCCGAGCCGATCGAGTGTGCCATGTTCGGAGAAGAGGAATTCGAGCGCGTCGATGACACTCGACTTGCCGAGACCATTGGGCGCGAAAATCGCGAGGCTCGGCTTCTTGCTGAAGTCGAAGGTCTTGGGCTGAAGATAGGCGCGAAAGCCTTCGAGCGTTAGCGAGTGGAACAGCGTCGGATCAGCCATCGGCCTGCTCCTCTGCCGGGGTCGCGCGCTGGGCGGCCAGAGTAAGGATCGCCGCCTTAGCATTGGCGATGACATTGTCGTGCGGCGTGACGGTCAGCAGATGATCGGACAGGATCGCGGCCAGATCGGTATCGACATCTTCCGCCCCCTTGAGGGCAGCTGCGACGCCGATCAGAAACGCTTCGGGCGTATCAACCACAACTGCTTCCGGAGCGGCAAGGGCCGCAATCATTTCGAGCACCACCGCATCCTCGGGTGCTGCTTTCTCGTACTCGTCCACCAATTCCCCCCACTTGTTCGCTCGCGAATCAGGCATGACACCGCCGTGCCGCTCTCAACCCTAGCGGGAAGACTAGCCAATTTGGGGCCGAAAGCGACTAATCACCGCAGCGACCCGGTCGGGCAGGGAGAAACTGAACGAAGGGCCGCCATGCGCTTCGGACACCGAAGTCCGGACAGTCCGAAAGGCCCATGAGGCCAGACCTGAGAGAAAGGGCTTAAGTGGATCCATAAATGCCCGGTCTCAGCATAACCGGACGTTCCCAACTGCGACGCTAGTCGGCAGGAATGTCCTATGGCAGGACGCTCAGGTTAGAGCGGTAATCGGCTGCGCGTGGGGGTGAGGTGGTGCCGGGCGTGCGGCGCGATCAGTTCCAACTGAGATCTGCACGCATTGCGGCACCATAAATGGGGGGAGACCTGCACTATGGAACAGTTTCCGGCTCGGCCAGCTTACCGCTGACGCATCCAGAGCAAGAGCGCTCTCCGACGGGTAGAAGCGCCGGTGTCTCATGAGCCCGTCATTCGGTCTGCGTCGATAATAGCTTTGGCGAAGGCCCGCGGCGCTTCTTGTGGTAGGTTGTGGCCGATGCCGCCGCCGATTTGGCTGTGCTCATAGCGTCCGGTAAAGCGATGGCGATAGTCAGCCGGCAAGGGATGCGGAGCGCCGTTGGCATCGCCTTCCAGCGTGATGGTGGGAACCCTTATCTCCGGAAAAGCAGCGAGCGTCGCCTCTAGGGCGTCATAGCGGCGCTCCCCCTCGGCGAGACCGAGCCGCGAGCGATAATTATGCACCGTGATCGCTACATGATCGGGATTGGCGAGCGCCGTTGCCGATCGCGCAAAGACGCTGTTCGCGAAACGCCAGCGGGGCGAAGCAGTTTTCCAGATCAGGTGAGCAAATGCCTCGGTGTTGAGGGCATAACCTTGCCGACCGCGTTCAGTCGCGAAGTAGAATTGGTACCACCAGTTGCGTTCTCCCTCGGGCTTCAATGGTTGCGCGTTGCCGGCTTGGCTGCTGATGAGATAGCCGCTTACGGACACCAGTGCGCGTACCCGCTCAGGCCGCGTTGCCGCCAATATGCAGGCGGTTCGGGCGCCCCAGTCCCAGCCGCCAACGATAAATTGGTCCAGCCCAAGGGCATCGACGAACTTCATCGCGTCGGTGGCGAGCGCCGCTTGTTGTCCGTTTCGCGGCGCGGTGTCTGAGAGGAACCGCGTTTCGCCGTAACCGCGAAGGTAAGGAATGAGGATGCGGTAGCCGATACCAGCCAGGATTGACGCAGCTTCTCCGTAAGTGTGGATGTCGTAAGGCCAACCATGGAGGAGCAGAACTGGCGTGCCCACAGTCGGACCAAGCTCGACATAGGCAACATCAAGCAGGCTCGTTTTCAGCCGTTTCAGCGGGAGATGTGCCGCGACTGTCGCGGGGACGGCCTGCGACTGTGAAGAAGAGATCAGCGACGAGGCCGCAGCGCCGGTAACGGATGCAAGCACGCTGCGCGCAGAAGCAGTATGTCGTTTAACATAGGGAGAGGTCCTCATGGCGCAGAAGTTGGTCGCAAGCACAAAGCTATCGGTAGGATTCTTCCAAAATGCGGGCGACCGATGGGTCTGCTTCCATCCGCTCCATGAAATCCCGCAGGTTCGGATAGTCGCGCCAACTCATAGGGAATTTGCTCGACCAGCGTGTCATCACGAAGGCATAGCCGTCGGCGACGGAGCGCTTCCCCCTGTAGACATGGCCGGTTTTGCCAATGAGGGCGTCCAGGTGGCTGAGTACGCGCTCCACCCGCGCGTGCGAGGCTGCTCGGACGGCCTCCAGCGCTTCTTCGGAGGTTTCGGAGGTGAAGCGCTCCGGGGTGAAGTAAGGCCAAAAGGCCGGATGGAAGTCGCCCGACAGGAATGCCATGGTCTCGTCAAATTCGAAGCGTGCTGCTTCGCCTTTGTCTGCCCCCAGATTGCTGTGCGGATGGGTATCAACGACATGCTTGAGAATGGCATCGGCCTGCGTCATCGGCCTCGCGCCACCGATATCAATTGCAGGCACCGTCCCCAGCGGATTGATCGCACGATAGGTTTCAGATCGGGGTTCGACCTTCTCGACCTCGTAATCGGCTCCAGCCCAGTCCAAAGCGATCCAGCAGGCTAGGGCGCAGGTACCCGGGGCATAATAGAGTTTCATCGACATCCTGTTTTCCGTCATTCTTCAAGGGAGGCGGTGCAGCGAATGGCCAGCACGGTTGGAGGCATTCTCGACTTCGGCGGCAAAATGCGTCGCGAGCGTAGGAGGCGGAACATCAAACCTTCCAGCGCCGAAAACATTTGTCTTCGTGATCGTTCACGATGCCAACGGCCTGCATCCAGGCATAGACGATTGTGGGGCCAACAAACTTGAATCCCTTGCGCTTCATCGCCTTTGAAATCGTCTCGGAGAGAGGCGAATTTGCGATCCACTCCCGGCCTGGATTTCGGACGACCTTGCCCTCGGTGAAGGACCAGCAAAAATCGGCGAAGCTCTCACCTTGTGCGGCCATTCCGCAGTAAATTTGCGCCCCGGTGAGGACCGCGCGGATCTTCGCTTCGGATCTGACGATACCGGGATTGGCCATGAGCCGTCCGATATCCGCCTCTCCATATTGTGCGACTTTCTCGGGTACGAAGCCCGCAAACGCCTCGCGAAATCCCTCGCGTTTCCGCAGGATCGTGATCCAGGCCAGGCCAGCCTGAAACACTTCCAGCATCAGTGCTTCCCAGAGCATCCGAGGATCGTGCTGCGGTATGCCCCATTCGACGTCGTGATAACGCCGTAGAAGGTCATCGTTCACCGCCCAATGGCAGCGATGATCTCTCGGCGCCGTCGTGTCCTCCATCTCGTGGAGGACACTATGGGAATGGATGCAGGCTCGAAAACTATGGAAATCCATATCTCGCTTGGGGCGGGGATCTGTGCCGCGCCCTGAGTAGGATTCCGGCGAAGCCCGATGAACCTTCTGGTGTGCTTGTGAAGGCTGCTATCCGAGGTGTTTCAGATCGCCGCTTTAAGCTCGGCAAGGCGTGCCTGACAAAGCTCGTTTACGACTTCGCCGAGCATTTCGACACGCTCGGACAGCCAGGCAAACTCTTCTTCTGTCATCTTGAAATGGTCGGAGTGGCGCGACTTCACGTACGCGTCCTTGAGCTTCTGGAACATGGCTTCCTGCTTTCGCGAGGCACGAGGCCAAGCCCCGATCAGGCGGGGAGATAGCTTCTCGGCCTGAGTTCTCAGATATTTGATGTTGTGCACGTACGGGGTGTAGAAGGTGTAGACGAGAAGCACGCAGTGGTAGAGCCGTTCGCAAGCCTGCTGCAGGTTGAAGGCTGCATCCTCGTATTGCTGGTTGGTGTGAAAAAACTTGAAGCCCATTTGCGCCGAAACCGCGAGCTTGAACCATTTTTCGAAGTAACCCAGCGCCATGTCGTAAGCGGCTTGTGGCGTCTTCGGCTTGGCCGTATGCAATTGGCTGTCGTCGAGCTGGTACAACACGATACCGTCCCGGGCGACGTCCATGAAGAAATACCGGCCATGGGCTAGGCCATCGTTCACTTCTTGCAGCGTATGGACGATGAAGTTGACTGGTGCGCTGATCCTGCGTGTGACCGACCATTCCCGATCGAGGCGATCTTCGGCCTTGCCCCAATAGTCGGCCCGATCAGTGAGTTCCTTTTGATTAACAATGATCAGCAGGTCGTAGTCCGATTGATAGCCTCTCTTGGTGTGAGGCTCATCCACCCATCGGCCAGTCGCGTATGATCCGAAAAGAATTATCTTGAGCACACGCCCCAGTTTACGCGAACCGGTAGGCTCTCCGACCGCGTCCTCGAATTCCTCGAAGAGCATCTGGACGATACGATCCAGGTCACGCTGCTTGTTAGCTGGGAGGTGCTCAAGACTGTTTTTCATCGCTCTATCGTTCGGACGGCTTCGGATGGGTAGGGGCCTGTGATTTAGCCTGAATGAAATCACGGTGCTTGAACAGAAGGATTTCAGACATATTGGCTTAATCTTTGAACAAGTTGGGCTGGCAGGGCGCAATGCCGTGCGAAGGGTCAGGGTTCCACATACGTCTTGCCGAATTGAGCAGCCAACCGTTCCGCTTCAGATGGCGAAATAGGAACTGCGTTTACGGCCGAGACCGCAATCGCGTCAGAGGCGCGCTCGAACAGCGCGACGCACCGCTGATTATCGAACCGCGAAGTGTAGAGGATCCCGTCCGCGCTCGTTGTCGCGTGGATATGGCCGCTAATTTCCCAAGTGCGCGCGTAGGCGTCACCATGGAGATCGGTGAAGGAGAGGCCGTGTGCCGAGACGCCGGCATCCACGAGCGGATAGAGCCTGAGTGCGCGGGTTGTCACGAGCTCGCTTCGGACGCGCGCATCAATCGTTGTCGAGAGTATGTAAGGATTGGCCGGAGCGCGCACGAACGTCTCGCCAAACGCCGTCTCGATGGATCGCGCAGCATATAGGATCTTGTAGCTGCCGTCCGGGGAGTCGAACCTGTTGGCCGGACTGGGACCAATCGGTCCAAAGAAAATCGGACTGTGCATGGCGCGATGGTATCGGTGAAGATGTACGCCGGCGCCGATCCGGCGCATCAAGGTTACGGCCATGAAGCGTCAGGCTGCCCAGCCTGTCACGAGCGCGACGAGTTGCTTCAGCGTTTCCGCACCGGGCTTGCGAGCAAGGATTTGCAACGGCGTTTCCTGTTCCGGGCCATATCCCGAGACTGGCGTTGTTAGCAGCATAAGCTGCTCCCACGGCTCGGAGTTGCCGAAAGCCTCGAGCAACTGCTTGAGGTTCGCGACAGTTGCGCCGGCCACGAACTGGGCGGCGGGGTAGCGGATCTCGTTACCGTAAAGGACGCCCAGGATCTGTCGGCGTTGCCGCTGCTTTTCGATTGCAGCTACACTGACGCCCAGCATCTCGGCGACGTCTGCGCGTTCCAGCATACCGCCCGCACGGTTTGCCATGTCGTCGCGGAAACGAGCGGTCTTCTCGCGCGCAGCCTTGATCGCTGCAAGATCCGCAGCGGATTCAGGCGCAATATCTCGAGGGGCGATCGTGAGGGCATGGCGCAGGTCCTCAGTCCCGACGATATCCGCCAATGTATCGTCGCTCGCGGACTCGACTGCCTTGGCGATTGCCAGCGTCAGCTTCTCCAGAGCCTTGCGGCGGAGTGTGTCGTTGGGGGCCAGATTTCCGGGAGGTGCGGTGTGCCCTCCAGCCGATGATGCATGCGTTGCCATGACCGTCCTTTCTGTCTTCAATATACGGAATTTGACAAAAAGGACAAGATGTCTTGTGTTTTCGAACGTGACAAAATGGACGTTGAATGGTAATGGAGATCCGAAAGGATTTCGCCGGTGGCTGATACCATCGAACACGACACGGCTCATCAGGACCGGCCTCGCCGGGCGCTGTCGGCTTGGTTGTGGAAACCTTGGTACGCCAAGTTGTGGTGGACTGCGATCCCAGTCTGGTGGCTGGGAATGGCTGCTTCGACCCAGGTCGAGTCCCTTGCTGGTTTCTATGGCGGTGCGCTGGCGGGCTTCCTCAATGTTCTGTTCCTGCCCATGACGGCCCTTGTCGTGTTGGGCGCCGGTTTTGTCCGTGAGTGGATGGACGGCTTCGTTGGTCAGGGCGGTGGAAGGCCGCTGACGGACGAGGAAGAGGAGGACCTCATGTCCGAGCTCGCTCACCAGGAGCATATGCGCTTCATGGCTGAGATGAGAAGGGGAACCAACATATACGATCCCCGATCGGGCGGGCTGTGGGTTGGAAATCCTAACAACCCGAACAATGGATCGTACATCAATCCGCACAGGCATCATCATTCCTGATGCTTTTTGAAGGTGCTGTCTCCGTCAGCGGCGCTTCCCTGAACGTCGGTTGAGAACGTTCCTTTGGCAAGAACCGAGTTCTGTTCCAAAGATGTCAGCGGCCCGGTGACGTCAAATGTTGCCCGTCCGTTATCGGCGTCCTTGAGGTAACGGTTGCGCATGCCTTCATTCCCTAGAATCCGGCTCGACAGTTCTCGGGAAAACGATGCAGCGGGATCTCTGCTGCGCGCTGCGGCCAGTTCTGATGCGGCTATTGCATTTCGAACGTCATAATTCACGATATCCATCGTTGATTGAGCGTTCTCGCTCAGCACTCCGACATCGCGGCTTTCAAACCCCAGATTGGCCCCGAAATTCCCTGACTTTGTCTGATCCTTTTTCTCGAAAGGACCATCCGAGCGTCGTCGCCCTCGGCTAGAGGTGGCACTGCGGCCTCCTGATGATTCCGTTTCCGATACGGTGACCGACTTGCCCAGATTGATGCCAAGGTTGGTACCCGTGGTAGCCTGATCTTGAGCCGATCGAGACAACGACCGCTCCCATCCCGTCTGGCTCATTATCGCCTGAACATCGCGCTGGAGCGTATCGGCGACCTGGGGCTTCAATCGCCACTCGCCGTTGCGGTTCATCTCGAAGCCGCCGCGAAGCCAGTTGGCCAGCATCGCCTGGCCTTCGGTGCCCCCGCCCATGAAGTGCTCGATTGTGTCAGGCCCAGCCTGCTTGCCGGCTTCGAAACGTGTGCTGGTATCGCTGCGTGCCGAGCGGCTGAAATCCGTGCCGCTGGAGACGAGGAGGTCGTTGTGCGCGAAGCTGAAGCGCGCATGTCCCCCATTGGCGATCGCGCCAAGCTGGCTTTCGTTTATGAGGCCAGCCTTCCACATGGCCGCTGCGGTTTCGGGTGTCAGGTTGAGGCCGAGGTCGCCATTCTGATCCATGGCGATCTGACGCTTCGACAGGTTGATGCCGTTCTCGGCCAGCAGCCCCTGCATGCGGGTGAGCCGTTCGCGGTCGACAATCCCGGTGAGGCGCTCGTTCCGTGCGCGATCGGCGATGCCCTCCGCTCCGCCTTCAGCCATATCGATCTGGTTCCCGGCCGTTCGGCTGAGGGTCTGGATGAAGCTGTCGAGCCGGGCGGCCTGACGGGTCGAAACACCCGCAGCAGCCGCGCCTTCGGCAAAACCGAAATTCTCCGACTCCCGGCGCTGTTCACCGATGCGCGCAGCGCTTCGCGTTCCGCCGGTGCCGACCTCCCTTTGCGCGTCGAGTTTGCCTGACCGTTCCGCAAAGTCGTAGCCCGCCGCCTCTCTGGTGCGCCCGTAAACGCTGGTGCCCTCCCGGTGTGCCTCGGCCGTCGCACCGTCTGCCGTACCGACCTGGGATGCCGCATTGTAGCGCTCGAGCGCGGCCATGACCTGCGCTTCGTTTCGGCCCGTTGATTTCCCCAGCTGGCTGATCGCCGTGCTTCGCGCTTCGCCGGACAGCGCATTGATGAAACCTATGCGGCGCGAGGTTTCGTCGACCGAAAGGCCGAGCATGCCGGCAGCCTCGCGTTGGCTCTGATTGCTGCCAGTGCGCCAACCCTGTTCGGTTGCGACGTTGGCGCGCTCGACCCCGGCCACATTGTCCCCGGCATAATCGCGTCGGCCTTCCATGGCGCCGACCTGCACTTGCGCGGAGGTCAGGGCGTTTGCCAGCATCTGTTCCTGATCCCAGGCGTTGGCGATGAGCTTGGCAAAGGTCGGGTCGGACTGGGCTTCACCGATGACGCCGGAAGCCTTGAGCCTGGCATCGCTGGCAGAATAACCGGCACGCTCGAAATGGCGGGTCGCCGACTGCATCATCATGTCGTAGGCACGCTGATCTCCGAACGCTCGCCACTGAACCAGGTTCTGGCCAAAAGCGGCAAAGGCCTTCTCGCCCGCTTCTCCCGCGCCAAAGTAACCAGTTCCAAGGCCCCGCAGAGCGTCCTTCTCCGCGAACTGATGGATCGCGGTGGTCGCTGCATTGGCCTGAACGGCACGAGCGACCTGCGGGTCGGCGAGGTCGCGACCGTTCAGGGCCGGAGCGAGGCTGCCAAGTTGGCGGGAGCCCTCGATGCCTCCGAGGGCAAAGGCGGTGCCGCCGCTCGTACCAGGCCGCTCTCCGAGAATATGCCCGGCCTCGCCATACGTTCGATTGGTGTTGAAGGTCGATCGCTCACCGAAATCGCCAAAGCTCGAGGCAGCGGCAGCACGTGACCGGGTCCCCATGGCGGAGGCCTGCGCCTCAAGGGCTGAGGCCTGGCCCTCGGCGGTACCCATTGGAGCGGCGGCGGCGCCGCCCTGACTGGTGATACCCAGCGAGCCGGACGTGAATGCAGTGAACATGTTGCCGCTGAAGCGAAAGACCGTGAACACGAAAGCACCGGCGAGGCCTGCCGCAGCCGTCCTGAAACTGCCGAAGATTGCGAGCGCCTTCATGGCAGCAGAAGGCGCAAGAAACCACGCATTGGCCGCCAGCGCGTTCGAGCGAAGTTCTTCCATGGTCGCGACCGCGCGACCGAGAGTGAGCTGGTAGATCCCGGCATCAATCACCCCCCAAAGGGCGACGAACACGAACATGCCGATCGCAAAGCTCGCCACGCGCAGGTTGATGGGGGTTAGGATGAACAAGAGGGCGATGGGGATCATGAAAAGCATGATCCCGAACACCGTCGCCCGGATTGTCGGCATCCACTCGTTGGCGACCGACATCGTGGCGAGGCCGTTCGATATGACCGCGCGGTTGGCCATGACCCGGGCTGCGCTGGCAGGGGAATCCTCGAAGAGCACGTCGCCTACGGTGCCCGCTAGCAGGATATGGGTCAAAAGCGCCTGCGCGCTGAGGGGATTGGCAAGCATCATCTGGCCCATCTCGCCGAGTTGCTGACGACACCGGGTCATCTGCTGAGCATTGGCGGTGTCGTAGCCAGTCCGGGCGCAGACCTGTTTCGTGTACCCCTCGAAAAGGGCTGGATCCGACAACCGGTCCGAAATGTGGACCCAGGCATCGCTGCAGCTTACGGTCGTCCCGCCTTTGTCGGTCGAGGTGTAGACGGTAGAGAAGGTCGCAGGGCCAGCCATCGCCGCAAACGAATTCGGCAAATCGCTGGAGGTTCGAAAGAGTTGGTCGTCGTCGACACCATAGGCGGCCGATACCCTGGCGACCGGGTAACATTGGCGGACATAATCCTTGATCGTCGCATCGAGGAAGATGTCGGTCATCGGCCCGCGAGGTGAGACCGCGTTCAGGAACAGGTCGAAACTATGGCCTCCTGCACCGAACTCGATCTTGGCATTGGGATCGAGGGTATTGTCGTCGATCGTCTCGACAAGGGCACGTTCCATCATGTTGGTCGCGCCGGCGACGAGCACCAGCAGGTTGGGGACGCCCCCAACCGGCTGATATGCGTTGCGGACCCGGTCGTAGACATGGACCGTGCCGGTCGTCGCGATGAGGCCCACGAAAAGGCCGACGCCGACGAGGATCTGGAACCCGAAGGCGACAAGACCCATGCCGGTCCCGCGCACGCTGGCGATGATCGCGCCGAGGCCGATCCCGACCGTAGCCACGATCATCACCAGCGTTTCGTAACGTGGATCGCCGAAGATCATCGAGACCAGGCGGAACGCCTCCACCGTCTCGGCGAACCCATCATAGGTATGGAAGCTTGTATCCACTGCCATGGCCGGAGAGGCGACGAGAAGCGCGGGAAGGGCGAGGAAGAGCTTGTACAGCAGGCGCATTGCGGGCGGTCCTACTGGCCACGCGCAGCGGCGCCGGCGGCGTCGCGCGCGTCACTATCTCGCTCCCGCAGGAGACCTGCATAGCTGGTCGAGAGGTTCGCCTGATTCAGCGCCGCCATATAGCTCTGGCGCATTTGCGCTCGCTGGCGCTGCACCTCGTCACGAAGGTCGCGTAACTGCTCCATCCCCTTTGACAGAATGCGCGTCTGGCAGACGCCCGAACTGTTGGCGTCGGCCGAACCCGAGATCGTCACGCCGCGCTCTGCATTCGTCACCGTAAAGTCGATCGTGCGGGTGAGGTCGTTCAGCATTTGATAGGCGAGGGTGAGCGCCACCAGCTCATCGGTATCGGCAATCACGGAATCGACGACGCCTTGGCGCACGCCCCATTCGAGCATGCGATAGACCGGCAATGTCCGCACATTCGCAACAAACTGCCTTTCCTCGATCGAAAGCGCCGAGCGAGTGCGGATCTTCACCGCGATTGACTGCATGCGGTCACGCGCGAGCGCGAGGGCTCCGCGGCCCGCGCCATCGGGCGAGCAGTCCGCAGCGGTTGGCGGCAGATTGAGTGCACGCCGCTGCACCCGTCCCGTCAGGAAATCCTGCGCACTTTCCGTATCTTGGCCCGCGCATTGGGGGATGGCAGTGAACAGAGGAACGCGATCAGTCTCGTCCCAGCGCATGTAGACATCGCCAACCCGGGCACGCATCACGCTTGCCCAGTCGCTCGCGCCGACGCGGGAAGCGGCATGAGCGAGCAAGGAACCGGTTCGGAAAATGTCGGTCACTTCCGCCGGGCAATTGGCAAGCGCGTCCTTGAGATCCTCGGTCGGGTTGTTGTTGTTGGCCTCGATCTTCTCGCGGCTCTGCTGATAGCTTTTTGCAAAGCCCTGTTTGACCGAGCGATAGCCCGTCATCTCCTCGATGATGCCGGACATGTTGTCGTCGCCCTTGGCGATCTGGACCATGCGATTGGCGAGACGGCAGTCGTTGACCTGGATCGAGTTCAGGAAATTGGTTGCTGCTTCCATCTTCGAGATGATGTTCCCCATCTTCTCGTCAAGCGTCTCGAGCAGATACTGGAAGGCAACGGCGGGTGCCGCCTGAAGGATGCTCTCAAGTTTCTGGACCAGATAGTCCGGATCGAGAAAAGACATGCCGCCAAGGAACATGTCGATGCCGCCGCATCCGGCTCGAACCTTCGGCAGGCTCATCGACATGAGGTAGTCATTGTGGACGTCGACCCGGCCCGACATGCCGCCAGCCGTAACGTACCCACGCGTCTGATCTTCAAAGCTCCCGGGCGAGGTGTAGGTGACGTTGTCGAACCAGCTTTCCGCCCAGCTCTGGGCATGGGCTGCAGATGTCGGCCCTACCAGGAACAGGATGACGAGCAGCGGGCGCAAGAGGGCGCGCCAGAGAGTCTGGGAAGCAGGCATGACGGTCTCTCGCAAATTGGGAGAAGAGGGAGGAACTGCTGAGCCCGCCATTGCTCAGCGCTTTCCGGTATGGGTCGCCGGCAGCCCCACGATGCCGGTGAATTTGGACATCGCTCGGACGCCGACCGCTGGTCGTACCCCCGTCAACATCTTGGCCGCGAGATAGATATTTCGGCCGAGATTTGGCGGCTGATCGGTGCCGATCGCAATCGGTACAATCCGCGGCTCATCCGAGGTTGCCCGTATCCAGGCAACCGGGTGCCCAACCCAAGGTAGCCCTAGGCGTCCGGAGCGTAGCATTGCCTCCTGAGGACCGATCGTGCGTACCCGCCATCCGTATCGGGCTCCCAAGGCCCCGAGCTTTGCCCAGAGATCGCCGCAGGGCAAGCAGCCCGGCGACGTACTCATTTCGATGACGAAGGCGCCGGAGTGACCGCGCAGCGTTGCCGCGAAATCGTCCGGAAAATCCCGCGTGACCGGGACGCGGGACAACCAACCCTGCATCGCCTTGGTATCACCGACCGGGTGGATGGCCGCACGACGTGCGTCTTCGCGTGAGATGGACTGCGCCGCGACCGTGCCGATGCCAATAAGGGCGCTCGCCGCGATACACGCAGCGATGAAGAGTTCATGGCGGCGCGTCATGGCTGTGATCCGGCGGCAACGCCCAGCAGGTCGCCGCCGAGTGCCCGCGGATCGGTCGCGGAGACCGGGCCGTTTGCGAGGGCATCGAAGAACCCGTCTTCCTCGCCTGCGCCCGTCATGAACTGCTCGGGCCGGATATCGCCGCGTAGCAGACGCACCGCCTGATAGGCCATCTGTGCAAGAGCAGGGTAGGCTTCGATGCCCGAAGCAATGATCATGCGCTGTGCGCTGCCGCGGCGTATGACCATGGTGGTAGGGGTCACCTCCACCCCGAACCGCTCCTTGATCTCAGGTCGGCGATCAAGGTCAAGCAGGGTCACCTGCCAGCCCATCTCTTCCTGGAAACGCTGGATTATGGGCCATTGTACCCGGCAGTAACCGCAGCTTTCCCTCGAGAGCATGACGAGTGCGAACTCGCCGGCATGAGCGCGCAGATAGGAGCGGCGGAGCGCATCCTTTTGCGCGCTCAGTAGCGAGCGGGCGTCACCGACCATGGGATTGGCCGATTTTGAGTTGAGCTCGGGATGCTGGAGCATCGCGATCTGGGTCACCCCCGCAAATGCCCGGGCCTTGCGCCGGGCGAAGTCCTGCAATCGCCAGAAGTCGGCCACGGCTTCGACCGTCAGCATCGTCGCCGCATAGTCACGCTGTTCCTCGATGAGCTTGCGGATCCGTGGCGGCGTCCAGCTGGCAAGCTCGGCCATAGGAGGAATGACTGGCTTTTCCAGCGGTTCTGGATCTGCAGGGGGCGCTGGCTCCGACCTTGCCGGCTCGTACCACCAGTAGCCCTGCCTTTGATGCGACAGCTGACTTGGTGTCTGACCTGATACCTGCGCTTTGGCTTCTGGCGAACCGAACAGGCCGAGGGCCAGCGCCACGGTCCAAACCGTTCGGGCGCTCACAGGAGCCTCTCCATCCGCGTGAGGCGGGAGATCGGAATCAAACCGATGTACCGACTGTCGAACCCGCGGGGATGACGCGAGCCCACATAGATCATGCCCGGAGGGATGATCCCGCTCCATTTCATATGTTCGAGTTTCAACCCGTTATGAGCAAAGGGGAGCGTGACCCCAAGGAGGTTCCCATTGCAGAAGTAATGCCCGTCTTTGCGGCCAGGAGCCTGACGCGAGGGCGTCTCGTACATCGTCAGTCGGTCGCCGGGCATGCAAAGCGCATGCTTGGTGACGGATACGGGGTTTGGGCCTGCGATAGGGTGCTGCAACATGTACATGACAAAGTCCCCGCGCGAGATGGGCCCCGGACTCTGGCGGACCGCATAGGCTTCGATCGAGGGCGACATCACCAGAGTGATTTGCGGCAAGAACCAGGCCGCGCAGAGGGAGAGCGGCAGGATGATGGCCATCGCTGCCAGGAGCCTTGCTGGCCGAGGGGGCAGAGCGGGACCCGGCGAACCGAGTTCGCTCGCTGCGGCGTGTAGCAGTCGGCCAAGGCGCGACCATAGGCCGGCAACGACCCTAGCGAGAGCGAGCAAGAGCTTGAGCATCGCGCACCTCCTCCTTGCCGCCGAGGCGGCCATATTCCTCGAGCATTCCGGGAAGCGCACTGTCGCCATAGACGATGTGGCGCGCACGCGGGCTTTCGTCGTCGCGTTCGCAATATGCCTGCGTGGGATCCCCCGGGATCATGGCAAGTGCCGGGACCTGGGTTATCCCATGTTGCCGAAAGGCGATTGGATCGACGATCAGCTGGACATTGCGCATTGCGCAATTAGGCCCCTCGCATCCCGCATCAATTCGAAGGATCTGTGCGGTCAGCTTCGCCATGGGACCCATTTTCTTGAGGCCGCCGGGCACCCCGCGAAATGCAAGCACACCTTTCACCTTCTCGAGCTGGATCGCGTAGCTGCGCAGGGTCGGGAGCGGCATCGAGGAGGAAACGAAAAGGACCGGCACCCAGCCCTTTGTCAGGACCGCTGGTGTCGACTTCGAAAGTGCCTGCTCATCAGCCGGCTCAAGGCCCAAAGCCTGACGCAAGGCTTTCGCCTGGCTATCCCGCTCCGCCGCAAGGCTCGCTTCGCCCAGTGATTTTGCAGCGCGCACCCTCGCGTCCATGTCATCGGTGGGCAGCCGTTTCCGGAAGGCATCAAAAGCGCGGCGTTGGTCGGCCGGATTGTCGGTCCGGGGAAGGGGGGCATCCGGTAGGCGGGTTGCCTCCGCCTTCCCCTTCGCGATGGCTTCCGCCAGCCGACCGAGTGCATCCTCGCCCTCATCGCTGATCGATTGGACCGCCGCCCTGGATTTGGTCTCTCGCTCGGCATTTTGCGCGAGTGCCCCGGAGGCCAGACCGAGCACAGCGATCAGACCAATACTATGGATTGACGGCTTTGAGATACGCATTGACGCGTTCCTCCATGTCGATTTGGATGTCGGATTGGGCGCGGCTCTCGATGTCCGCATAATATTCGGACAGATCCATCCTGCTGAAATCGAGAGCTTGGAACTCTTCGGGCGTGAACCCGCGGCACATCGGCTTTTTCGCGGTGCCCCAAAGGTCGCTGTTGAACACCTTGAGCTGGGGACGACCCTGCTCCTGAATGATGCGGCCAAGTTTGGTGTTGAAGCAGCAGGCACCGCGCGCCTTTTGCAAGCAGACGCCGAGGAAGCTGGAAGCGCAATAGCTGCCTATCTCGTGGCACATGCCCGACGAGCGCAGCATCGCGGCTTCCATGTCCTGCTGGTCGCAGCCGGACAGCAGGAACTCCATCATGAAGTTGATCGCGAGGCTGACGGCGATGGATGTGGGATCGAGCCCGATAATGAGGGCGTTGGCACCCGCGCTCGCGGCTTGGCCGGCGGTAGCCCCCGCTTGGAACGCAGTGTAGGCGGCCTTCATTCCCGTGAAGACGCCCTTGGCAACCGCGATCTTGGTGCCGATCGATGCGACGGACGAGCCCATGCCGTCCTTCACGATCTTTCCCTGATCCTTGCAGCAGTTGGAAAAGGTGGTCGCGAGCCCTGGCGGACGGCAACGCATGCCGCGACCTGAGAATATCTCGATCTTCCCGAGACAATTACCGTCGGCGTCGATGCCGCCATTCGGCTCGCTGCCCGGATCGTCGATCGGAGGCTCTCCGACAATCGGGTTCGACGCAACGTCAGCGCATTGATTGGGCGAGCAGACCGGTGGGTTCCCGTTGGTCGTGACCAGGCAAGCATATTGTGGACCTGCCGGACAACTGTACTGGCCGGCAGCATCCGCCACACAGTTAACCTGCTGGATCGGGCATAACCAATCGCCGCCTGTTGTCTGCAGGCAGCTGGCCTGTTCGCCTTGGTCCGCGGCGTCACCGTTGCCGTTAAGATCGACGGCACAGAGCTGCTGAGCCCTGGCTGTCCCCGGCCACAGCGGGGCCCATCCCAGAGCAACCGCCAGAGCAATGGCAATCGCCGGCAACCGCGAGATCGGAGCGAGCCTGATCATGGCGTCGCCTCCGTGCAGACCAGATCGGCGCCGGCGAGACGGACGGTTTGCATCATGGCGACCGCGTCGGGAAAATCATCGAGGCAGCCGCAACCGGTTACGATCTCCTCCTCAGCTCCCACAGGGCATTCATTGTCTGTCGTGCAGGCATGAAAGAAGGTGTCGAAGCCAACGGGTATGTTCTGCTTCGCGCCGACTACACCGTCAGGGGCTGCATCGCTGTTGACCCTGGCTGCGCGGGTCTTGCAGACCGGTTCGCAGGCAGGCACCGATTCACGGTCTGGAAGAACGAACGGGCGCGTTGTTGTGGCAAAACTGCCGTCGTCCCTGAGCGTGCGGTCTGCCAGCAACTGCTCGGTGGAATGGTCGATGATGTAGGTGCCGCGGCTCGTATCGGGCTTGGCGATGTCCTGCGCCAGACAGCGATAGGTCCGGTCCTTCAGGAAGAAGTCTCGAGTGAGGGTGGTCGGGCAGGAAGGTCCGCCCAGGATCCGGGTTTGCGGGAGCGGTCTGAGGCCTGTCGCGACACCCCGGATCCAGGTTTGAACGCCGTCCGCCATCTCGCTGTCCAGTTTACACTGGGCGTCCGCAGCAAAGCTCCCACATCCGTCGACGACCTGCTCCAGTGTCTTGCAGCTGTCGTCAACATCGACATGGACCTGAGCGAAGCCCTCGCCTTCCTTTGCGACGGCAACGCGGAGCCAAATCTCATGATCGCCAATCGTCAGAAAAGGCTTGAGATCGATGTTGGGGTACTGGTGGAACGTGGTCTTGAGCTCGCACTTGCCCGGCGGAATGCCGAGGCCTGTCCACGGGGTTGGCCCAGAGGCAACCAATTGTCCGTCGACACGGATTTGAGCCCAGTCGTCGGCGAACAAGTGGGTCAGCCGGGCTGCCGAAATCCGCTCCGCATCGGAAACGTGCAGGGTCATCCTGAAATTGACCAGCGAGCAAGTGCCCCCGGGGAGGCTGTTGTCCGCGGGCGAGCCCATAAGGAAATCGAAGGACGCCCCGTTGCGGATGGTCTGATAGCCACCGGAGGTCCGGGAGATAATGTCATCGACACCTGGTTTGAGCACCGTCACGCGCCGCTCGACCTGACAGTGGCGATACTGGAGTGAAGTCCCTGTCCCGACGGCAGATCCCTTGAGCTGCTGAAATACCGGGCTGGCCGTTGACGCAGCATAGGCGTCCGACGCAATCAATGCCGGACTGGCGCGATAGCGCGTCTGGGGAAGCGATGGGTCAGCCGCGCAGGCTGTCGATTGCGCACCGACGTATCGGATGGCAGGGCCATCGATCACTGCCTCGACGACACCATAACGCGGATCGGCCGTGGTCAGGGCGCCAATCATGCCCCCGCCAAAATCCCGCAAGACCGCCGCTATGTTACCCCAAGCGAGGTTGGTGCCGCAGCTGTTGTTGATGCAATAGCATCCGGCGAGCTCAGGCATGGCCACTGCGGTCAGCTTGAGAGCCTTCTCCTGATCCACATCCCAACGGAAAAAGCGGCATTGGTTCCAGGTGCCGGCATCGCACGATGCGATGCCGTTGGCACATATTCCGGAAACCGAGACGGGCAGGTTCGATATGCTGTCGAAGGTGCCGTCGAGGTCGGTGTCTCGAGAAATCGCGACCCTTGCGAGGTCGCCCGATGATGCAGGCTGCACCATGACCTCCAGCAGTGTTGCCGTTTTCTGGCAGGCGATATTGGGGGCAAAGGTCTGGCTGTTATCGACCGTCGCGATGGTCTGCCCGGCTAGGCCTGGCGTTACATAATTCTTGCGAAGCGCATCGCTGTCGCTGGTTTTGACCCTCGTGGCTTCGGCAGCGGTCCGGGCACGCTCCTCTATCGTCTGGGCCGACGCGAGCGATGGGGGAAGAATGGCCAGTACGGTCACGAGAGCGGAACGGGCGGAGAGGTGGCGCCGGTTCTGCCTGGGGAGGACCATGACCGTACTGGCCGGGGTTGGAGCGGCGCCGCCCGGGGGGCATGGCGGCACCGCTCCGGTCCCACACCGCAGCCATCGGCCGTAAGGGCCTTGGCGAACAGACCTCCGGATCGGATGACTGGCATGCGTGGGAACAGGGGAAGGTGCGTCTGTCATGGCACGGGGATCCCGGCACAGCAGATCACCTTTTCGAAGAGCATGAATTGGGCGTTGTCTTTGCCCGGAGCGTGTTTGGCGCTCGACCACAGTGCACCCGGGCGGCCGATATTAACGCACTTGCCGCCTTTGACGGGCTCCATAATCTGGAGCTTGTAGCGGCTCTTGGTCCATATCGGTTGTGGGATGAACGAGCACCCATCCGCGGAACTGACCGTGAGAGCGCCCAAGCGGCCCATCATGAAGACGCCGCGGGCAGCAAGGCCCGCCCATGCTTCGACGCTGTCGTCGAAGTGAATGTCGCCGGCGATCGGGTAGGTCGCGCCCCAGCTTCCCATGCACCAGAACAAGGGGTCGACGACCTTGCCGGCGGCGGCTGCGGCGCTGTCGCCCATACAGGCAAGGCCGGCCGCCGGGTTCCCGAAGAGAATGCCCTCGGGTTGAATGATCGCGCCCAGCGTGCCGGACTGCCAGGTCGGCAGCACCTCGGTGATCATGGCGACGTCGAAACCATCATTTTCGAGGCAGGGCAGGTCCGTGAACATGTCGAGCATCGCCCAGACCGGCGAGATGTAGTAGTGCATCTGCGCGAACATCTTTCGGGTGTTCGTGCCGTCCGCTATCGACGACTGACTTCCCTGAAGTTTGCCTCCGGTCGGCATGAGATCGGCGCCCATTGCCATCATGCAACCGGGTTCCGTCACGATGTCGATCATTCGGTTGGGCGACCAGTAAGAGACCTTTACGCCGAACCAGAACTGGGCGCCTTTACGGCAGGCGCACAAGGGCTTGGACGATGATTGAGCGTCGAGCTCCTTGTCGAGCTTGTCGAAGCTCCCGACGCGAACGCCACCGATTGTGATCGGAAAAATGCAGGTCCAGCGCACTTTCGTGATGGGATTGAACACGGTGCCCGCCTCGCACTTCGACGCGTGGGCCTCTCCAGACCAGGCCAGCGTCCCTGCGGCCCCGATCATTAAGCCAAGCAGGGGGACGAGAAGTCGCCGGATCATCGGCCGTCTCCCGCCGGCTGCTTACGGATTTCTGGGCCATACTCGGTGAGTTCAAGTCGCGTCCCCACCTGTTGCACAATGACCGGGGCGACCGTGAGACCGAGCCGCTGCTTCACCCGTTCTTCAAGGATGTAGATCGCGCGGCCCGTCCTTTCGGAGAGCTCGATCGCGTCGCCATTCTGACCATCCAGCGCGGAGAGGAGGATGAAGTCGCTTTGCCGTGCGTTCCGGAGCGCCCAATCGAAATCACGAGGATGAACCACCACAAGGCGCTGGTGCAATCTCACATAGGTCAGGGGGTTAAAGGTGAAGCCCTTGGGGTAGAGCATCTTGCCGCCAGGCAGACGGATGTCGAAATCGAGCGTGTAGAAGGGGACGACGCTGCGGACCCGGTCGGTCAGTGCGGTCGCCAAGGGTGCTGCCTTCAGGGCGGTCCAGGAACTGCGGGGACCAAATGCCTTGCCCATGTCGGTTGGCAAGGCCGCCACCTTCGCCTCGATTTCGGCGAGTGCGTCGGGTTCGATTATCGGCCAAGTGCGGCCGATCGTGCTCTGCGAGCCGATGGCTGCTGCGTCCGGCGAGGGCGCTGCGAATGCTGACGCTGCGGCGTGGTCATGGGCGCCCGGAACTGTGAGGAGGATTGCGGCACATTTTACGCGCGTCGCCATGTTACCGGGCATTGGGGCGCCTCCGATATCCAGCTGGAGCCTCGGGAATCCCGACTAGGGCGACAAGGAATGCGCAGCCAGCCACGGGGGTAAGGATCCAGATCAAGAGCCCTGCGTCGTGCCCGAGCGATGGCGACAGAAGCAGCAGGGCGCTTTGAACGAGCATCATCAGGAAGCCGCTGACCGTAAGCCGGATCGATGATTGCGACGGCGCGGATGAGGTGAGGCCGTTCATGTGCCGATCCTCGCGCGCAGCCGGGAAAGCAGTTTGGCTGTTCCCGCCGACAGACTGAGGAGAAGAAGCCCTGTCGCGAGGCAGGATCCCGCGACAATCAGCGTGGCGCGGGCCACCATCATGATGGGCTGCCCCAGAAAGGTGCCGGCGATTGCGACGAGCAGGCCCATCATTATCGTTTCGATGACGACGAGACGAAGGCGCCAGTGGAAGGACTCGGCCTCGAAGCGCTCTGCAAGGCGTTGTTCGACAATCCGGTCGATCGCTTCGTTGTCCGACCAGTCGAGAGAGAATTGGTTCGGGCTGGGTGTGGGGCTTCGACTATCCATGGCGATCATGCCTCCCGCCTATGGGCGGCGGCCCCTGGTCCCAGAATTTCGGACGGATCGACCGCTGCGAGCCGGCAAACGGCTTCGAGTGGCGACAAGCCCTGCCGCATCAGCGCCTCGAACGCAGCCACCTCGTCGGGAGCGGACGTATTGATCCAGTACGAGAACGGATCGACCACGAGCCGGGCGATGCCAAGGCCCAGCGGTGAATCGATGAACACCTCGCTGTAGTTCGGTTTGGAATTTCGGACCGACTTGAGGAGATCCAGAACGAAGCCCGAATAATCGAGGATCTTGTTCTCGACGGCCCGGTCATAGGTGGATCCCTGAAGCAGGAAGCGGGTTGCGGCATTCTCCAGGATGACCTGCCCAGTGCCGCCAAAAAGCGTCAGGTCGTTCATCGACTGCAGGACGATGCCGAAGCTGCCGCGATACTTGCGAGCGCGCCGATAACCTTGGCCGAATGCCTCCGCGAGCCGGGACAGGTCCTGTCCATCTGTTCGGGTCATGAACTGGGCAGCCTCGTCGCACAACACGAACCGGGGCCTGTCGCGAGCTGAAAGATAGAGTTCCTGCGTGACCGCGTTCACCACCACCATGACTATGACGTTGAACAGATCGGGCATGGATTTCAGCCGCTCGAGCTCCAGTACCACGAACTCGTCGCTCCGGATGTCCAGGGTCGAGGGGCCGTTGAAATAATGCCCGTAAGCGCCCTCCGACCCGAAATCGCGTAAGTTGAATGCCAGTTCGCGGGCGGTTGGTTGGAGGTGTTCGACATGGTCGAGAGCGCTATCGACCAGGCTTGGATAGGTTCCGAGCCATTCGCGGACGGCGTCGATGCCGCGGTCAGCGCGACCCGTCTCGATCGCCCACTGGACAGCAGACTTCAGAAGATTCCACTGTGATGTCGTAACCCCCAGGCGCGTCGACGCGTTTGCCATCTCCGCAACGATCGCGACGGCCATCGTAATGGCAGACTGCTTGTCGTCACCATCCAATGCGAGACCCATATCGAATGGGTTCAGGACCAGGCGTTCTTCCCCGATGTCGATGTACCGTCCGGAGCACAGGGTGCAGAGCTTCCGATAAGAGCCGCCGATGTCGATGATGCGGATCAGCGCCTGAGACGCAAAATATTGCTGGCAAAGATTGTTGAGCAGGAAGCTCTTGCCGGCGCCGCTCTCGGCAGAAACGATGAAGTTGTAATTGTTGATGCGGGGGTCGAAGAGGTCGAGCGAGATGAGTTGCCCCTTGCGCCCTGTGTAGAGCAACGCCGGACGACCACCCCCGCGAAAATCGGTCTGGATCGGCGCCATCAAGACTGCTGCCTTCACCGGCATGCGAAAGTCCCGCTCAAGCAGGCGCAGCGTGGTGCGATCGGGATAGAGGCCGAAGGGGAGGCTCATCACCAGCAGGGTCGGATTGAGATAGCTCTCTTCCTGCATCGAGAAGGGAAGGGGTTCGCCCTCCCAAAGTCGCTTGGCGCGGGCGACGATGTCGCGGGCGTGGGCCCGGTCGCGGCCGAACACCCAAATGGTGGGGATCACGCGCACGAACTTGCTGTTTCCGGCCTCGTCGAGGATCCATCCGATCTCGTCGATCTGTTTGCCGACCTCGACCGCAAAGCTGCCTGCCGCCTTCTGGGCGGAAAGGATCTGGGCCCGTTTGTGAATTTCAAACTGGGAATGATCGAACAGGATGTTGAGCGTGTAGAGGAAAGGACCGCCGATCTGGTCGCTATCCTCCGATGCGCCGCGCATACCGCCAAGCAGTCTGTTCGCACGCTCTGCCGTGATCCGGCGTGCCGGCGCCTTGGGTGTCAGGCAGCGCGCAATCTGGTTGCCTAGAAACACTTCAGGACCTTCGAATACGAGATCGGGCCCGGCATCGATAATCTGCTTTGCGATCGGGGGCGCACCAACCGTTGTTCCGTCCGCGAAGACGCCGGGGGCTTGCCGCGCCACTCCGTTGAAGATGCGGCGATAGAAGGAAATCATCCCTTCCGGCGGCAGCCGGCGGATACCGAGCTTCGAAAGCTGCTCCTCGACCTGGCGGCGCAGATCTTCGCCCAACGGGCGCCGCGTCTTGATCGACAGCAGGGTGCGAAAGTTGCGCACGGGTATGCCGTGCAATGCGTCCAGGCCATGTCGTCCGGCGCTGAGATAGGCGTGCGTACGGCGCGCGGATGCCTGGATGAGCGGATCGTCGCGTGTTTTGAGATTAAGGAAGGCGTCGAGTGTGTCGTCGATGAGCGGGTCGGCGAACGTGTGGATCTGAAGCACAGTCCCGTCCGGGAATTGGATATTGAACAGCCCCTGCAGTGCGCCCTGCACATGCGCGAACATATAAGCCGTGGGTTCGAGCTCCCAGGCATGGCCCCAGGTGTCGTCGATGCACAGGAAGGCTTCGCTGACGGGATCCCAGGCGCTCAGTGGGAGATAGTCGGAAAAGCTGTCTCGCCGCACGGCGTTGCGCATCCGTGCGTAGCTGAGGCCACTGCTGCTCGCCGCCGGGCTCATGGCATCGGCTCCCGAACCGGAGCGGAGGTCGTAGGAGCCGCCACTGCCGGATCGCCATCGGGGCTAATGGTGGTTTGGGTCTGGTCGAGAATGGGGGCATTTACTGCCCGGTCGGGCGCCGCAACGAGCCCACCAGCGACAACCCAGACCGGCTTGTCGACCACCGAATAGACATAGCGCGGCATATAGAGCCGGTCGGGTCTTTGCCGATCGGCATAAGGCAGTATCAGCGTTCGGACGGTCCGCGCGGGTTTGAGCATCGGGGTCACCGGGGCATCAATCAGCGCCTTCAATTCACGGTAGACGCTGTCGCGGTAGCCTTCGATCGGCCCTGCCGCAGCGCTGCGGGCATTTCGTCTGGTGCCAGGACGGAGCGTCTGTGCCCGCAATATCGACCCGTCATTGGTGACATTGGGATCGGATTTGGACGCAATGCCGGCAACGGCATCGGAATAGGCTCGGTCGGGATGAATACACTGGCCGTGATCGTCATTCTTGCACGAGAATTTTTCCGAGTAAGGCGACATCAGTGACCCGACTGCCGCACATCCTCCAAGGCTGGCGATCAATGCGGCGCAGAGCAGAGTATGGCAGAATGGCTGGATTGGCGTTTGCATGCGGGTATCTCCCGTCTGGGGTTGGACCAGATCCAATGCGCATCGGCGCATCAGAACTTTGTCCCGACCGAGGGTTTGATCTCGAGGGCGAGCCCCTCCTGGATGACGACGACCACGTCCTTGGCCGCGCCGACTTCGACGACCGGACCGGCTTGCCGCGCGAGATCGAGGTAGAAGTCGGTGAGCTTATCGGAGGATTTGGAGATGCCGCCCGCAATACCGGCCTTGGCGGCGTCGCCTGCATCGAGGGAGCGTACCGACCCCAAAGCCGAGGTAGAGAGGCTCCCGAACGTGCCTTCGACCGTTTGCGAGATGCCTGCGATTGTGCCCGCGATGAAGGAACGCGCCAGGGTCGCCCCAGCACGGGTTACAACCTTTCCAGACAGGCCCTTCTTGCCGTCAGCATCGACGAAGAAGCCCTTGATGGATTGATCGACAACCGCATGTTCATCGAAATCGACGCAGGAGATCGAGACGAGTTGGACTTCGACGCGTTCCTTGGCGAGACTACCGGTCGCATTGCCGACGACGAAGCAGCCGGCAAGGTTCGCTTTCACTTCGTTGGGCAGCACGGCGGGAGCCTGGACCCTAGCGATGATGGGTTCAGGGTTGCTGGTCGCGTCCCGGCTCGCGAGGGCGTCGATGCCGGTAAGCAGTCGGGCCTTCATGAAACCAGGTGGCAAATAGATCGTCCGATTGGCTTTTTTTGATCGCGCCCCGCCGGCCGCGCCTCCCTCTGCGGGGGATGACTGCGTGGCGGCCCCAATCGCACCGATCTGCCGTTCGCTCGGCGGCGCGGGCGGAGCGGGCGAAGCAGCCGGGACGGAGGGCGGTGGCGGGATCTGGTCTGCTTCGCGCTGCGCATCGACAGGGGCGGGCGGATAGGCGGGAATCTCGCCGGGCAGGGCGGGAGGCAGATCGCCGCTCCCTTCCCCAACGGCATTGGGATGTTGGGCGGGGCGCAACCCAGGCGCGACCTTGCCTTCTTCCATCGCCGTGACCCGTTCACCAAGCAGGGTCTGCCCATCGACGATCTTCTGGAGATCTCCGCGCAGTTTTACTTCCAGACTGTCTCCGCGCAGTCCCGCACCCATGTCGAGGTTGGAAGCCTGCGGGGCCTTCGGTGCTTCGCCGGAACCGCTGTGAGTGGCGCTGTAGAGGCCGAGCCCGAGCAGCGCGATCATCGATACAACGCCGATCTGCTTGGCGCGGAGCCTCTGCTCGGAATTCAGCTTGGCCCACCCCGCGCGCAGATCGAGCAGCGCGGGGCGATGATCCTGCGTGCTGCCAACATCCGGCATTCCGTCGGTGGACGAGCGGTTTGCGTCGTCCAGTTCTTGCGGGGCGCTCATGGTTGGGCACTCCGGCGTACGACGATCAGCCGAGCTGTCTCGTCGGGACCGAGCGCCAATCGGTCGAGGGTGATCGCGAAGATATCCTCTCCAAGTCCGCGATCAAGGAAATCGGGCTCCTCGAAGGTCACCGTAGCCGCCGTGTGGACGGCATATTCGCTGACCGAGAGTCCGGCGCCTTCGACCTCGAGACGCCGGCGCTCATCGAGAGACACATTGGGTAAATCCCGCAGTGTCAGGGGTTCCCGCGCCGGCGCCACCTCGGAGAAAGATGCGGGGACACGGTCCTGGAGGATCGCAAGAGCAATTCCGACCGCACGCTCTTCCTCGACGAGGGGCCCGAGGAGCGCGTCGTTGGCGCGCGCTCGCTGACTGGCGCCCGGCATGAGAGCAACTGTCTGCGCAGGGATGTCGGCAGGCTCTGCGTAGAGAGGGTAGATCGCTCCATTGCATGAGACGAAGAACTCGGACGGCGTCGTCACATAGGTGCGGGTCTTTCCGGCAACCCCGGTGAAACCGGAATCCTCGGTCTCAAGGACCAGAAACTTGATCCAGGCATCTGATCCGCCGCGTTCGACGGCCAGTCCCTTCTCGGCGGAGAATTTGACGTCGTCGATCTCCCCGCCAACGCAGACCACATGGTTCACATCGCGGTTTGAAAGCTGGAGCCGGCTCGTCTGATCCGGGAATGCCGTGAGGGATTGTGCTAGAGCAGCAGGACCGGCGAGGGACATTGCGAGCACGCCAGTGAGACCTGCAAGCTGCAGGTGATCAACGGATTTCGGCACTGAAGTTCTCCTCCTGGAGAGCGGTCAACCAGAAGCGCCCGTTTTCGAGCGCGTAGCGGATACGCAGGTTGCCCCGGAATTTCCGGATGACGCCGCCAATCACACGTACCTTCTCGACCGGAACAAGGATCTCGCTTCCGGTCCAGGTGACGGGTTGATCGCTGCGAACATAAGTGGCGATGGAGAGCGTGGGATTGCTTCGCAGTTCGTCGAGTAGCCGGTTGAGGCTATCGCGCAGGCCGTTGTAGGCGCTGGGATGGACGATCCGCAGGAGTTCCTGGAACTGACGGTCGGCTGAGTAGGATGAGTATGTCCCCGCCAGACCAACAATGTTGAACGTGATCGCGCGCAGGTAGCCTTCTGACGGCTTGTTTCCGGTCACGAAAAGGCTGCCGTCGGCGCCGAAGGGAACGATCACCGTGCGGGTGTTCTGGTTCGAGGTATAAATGACCGTGCCCAGCACGGCCGTAATCCCGAACATCCCTGCAATCGCGACCTTTAGCAGGCGGTTTTCCTCGAAGAGGTTCGCTGATCCCTGGAGATATCGGTGCAGGTGCCAGCTCGGCCGCGTGTCGCCGATCATGTCGCCTTGGTGCTTGCGCCGGAAGGGGTGTGCCATTGCGCCTACTCGTAGAAGCGGGTCTGGGTCGGACCCGGATAGTTGCGAAACCGTGCGAGGCCCCAGCGCCAGGCTAGATGCGGGATGAAGCCGCGCGGTTTGGTGCGCTTCCAGGGAATGAAGAGGAGAAGAGCGCCGATGAGAGCCCAGCCGATGATCCCACCGACCACGACCGCGACGAAGATCGTGGCCATGACGACGATGAATTCCTGAGCATCGAACCAGAGTATCTGGACTGGTCGGTGCAGGAATTGCGGAAGACGTTCATCCAACGCCCTTCTCCCTTGCTTCACCACGCTGCTGAGCGTGGATACCGGAAGGTGACCACCACCCTCCGTTCTGGCGGGGGATGCCGGCCTAACCGGCAATCCGGCCCAATTTCAGACGATCATGCCGAAGGTCTGGAGGATCGAATCCGCCTTGATGAGGCAGACCGCCGCGACGATCGTCGGAATGCCGATCATGATGTTCGAGAAGAGGCGCGAGACGCCGAACAAGAAGGCTGCGACGCCGCCAACGAAGCCAAGCGGGCCCTTGACCCCCTGGTTCACGACGATGTCGTAGATGTCGTAGCCAAGGTCGCCGACGGCAGGTGCCGCGAACGCGTGGGCTACCCCGGTGGCAGCGAACGCGGCCAGGAGGAAAAGGACTGCCGCGTCGATCGTGCGGAACGTCCTTCCCCGGATGAGTTTCAACATATGAAGTCTCCTTCGCAAAGAGGAGCCGTCCCAATGATGCTTGCCAGCCTGATATTTGCTTCGCGGCCGGCCGGCGGCAGCGTCGGACGGCCCCGGAAGGCACGCGTCCGCCGGCATCTCGGTCCCAGGAAGGGCGCGGGTTCCGCGCTCACATCGAAGGTCCGCCAAATTGGTGCTGTCAGGGACTTGCTGCCCCAGCGGTCTTGGATGCCTGGAGAAATGCCTCGAGCTCGGCTTGCTGAAATCCAGAAATCAGCTTGCCGTGCACGAGCAGGGTTGGCGTGCCTGAAATCCCCAGTTTGCGGAAGGTCTCACGATCACGCGCGACCTTGTCGGCGCCGTCCTTGCACGTGTTGAGTGATGACTGCCGCGCTCCGGCATAGATCGCCTTGAATTCGGACACAGGATCGGGGGCGCAGAGGATATGCTCTGCTTTCGCAGCCGCCTCGGGATGGATGCCGCTCACGAAATAGACCAGGCGCTGCACGGGCTTGCCTTCTGCTTCCTTGGTTGACCAGAAGCGATCGAGCGCCTGACAATATGGGCAATCGGGATCCGTAAACTCGATGACCCGAGGGGCGCCCTTCGGGCCTATGATCAAGGCATCCGCCTCGTCGACGGCACCCATACGTTTGCGTGCGCTCGCATCCTGGGCAAGAGCTGTCAGATTCACGCCGTTTTTGTCATAGACTGCGGCAAACAGAAGATGTTCGCTCTCGGGGGCGAAATAGATGATGCGTCCGCCCGCGACTGCCTGATATATCGGGCCGCTGATCGGCGCTGGAGCAAAGTCTTCGAAAGTCAGGTTCGTGAAAGTCTGGCGCAGCTGGCGTTGTGCCATCGACGCCGCCTCGGAGAGCGGCTCCGAGGCGGCGTCCTGCCCAAGGACAGGAGCCGAAGTGGCCAGCAGGGCGAGCAGGATCAGCTTAGTGCTGCGCAGCATGTTTGATCTCCAGTTGCGTGAGGGAGGTGTGTTCGAAAAGCTGCCGATCGAAGGTGAGTGAATTGCCGAGCCTTACCGTTTTGCGGGCTTCAGTAGTCGATGGCGGAGATGCCTTCGTCTGGATCGAGAAGTTTCCGTCCTTAAGCACCACGGTCAGTGGCCGGGCGCTGCCGGAAGGAAGCCTTTCTGGGTGAGGAGCATTGGTCCGGGCCTGTGCCGGCACTGACAGCATGCCGAGGACAAAAGCTCCGGAGAGCATGGCTGCTGGGCATGGAAAAACCATGGTGCGTGTCTCCTCGTGGCGCTGCTCAGCGCACGGCATTTGGATTGGAAAGCCCTGACCGAGCGGTCGCAATCGACCCTCGATCCGGTGTGCTCAGAGCAATGCCCAGCAGCGCAAGACGCCGCAATAGGGAGGGCACTGAAATGCCGAAGGGGCGCAACAAAGCAAAGTTAAGATGATGCCCGGATAATGATGCCCAAAGCAGATCGATGAGCAACATTTGGAAGAATCGGCACTTTAGTGCCGCTTTTGCTTCCATTCGTCGCGGAAATAGACCCGCTCGGGATCACATTGGGTCATTTACGCACTGAAGCATGTAGGAGGTGATGGAGATGGGCCGGGCACGACGCAGCTTCAAACTCCGGCTTTCGCCTGCCGGGCTCGATGTACTAATCGATTCTCATTGCCACCTGATTCGGGTCACCCGATCGCTTATGGCCTGGGGAACGACGCTTCACGTTGCGGTCGAACATTTGAGCACTCTGCCTACCGATATCATCCTCAATCAGCTGAAGGAGGCAGACATTGATGCGCTTAGCGGCAATGAGGAGCATCATGTCGGTGCCTCAAATGGGCTGTGGGACATCGCGGCGGGTATAATGCAACGCCTCGAGGTATCCGCGCCGGGAGCGCGAACCCCCACGATGGGCGCGATCTATATCGTGGCTCTTCTTCTCGTTACCGCTGGAGACAGAAAATCCCTGCTGCAGGCTTATGAGCGTGCCGTGAAGTCTGGAGCCCGAACGCCAGCGTCGACCAATACAGAAGAGCCATCCGAGTAATTAAAGACAATTTGGCCGATGTTCTATTTGACACTGGTGGTAAGTACACCTTAGCGTTCGACTAACGATTAGGCCTTGGCGGGCAGCTTCCCCGTAAGGAGATACGGACATGTCGCATGTGAACGCGACTTCCGTTGCTGAAAGTCCTATCCTGTATGTCAAAGTACAGTCGGGGCGACAAATCGAAGAGGCACGGAAGAAACGGCGCCTGACGCAACGCGATCTGGCGCGCGAACTCGGTATGGGTATTCGTTGGCTGCGCGAGATCGAGGGCGGAAATCCGCGCTCCCGTCTCGATGACCACTTGCTTTGCGCGTACCGATTGGGTCTCTCGACAGGGCACATCCTTATTCCGCTGCTGTTCGCCGGGCAGAAGATGTGCTTTCCGCAGCAACTGGCCATGGGTGATCTCAGCGACCTCGAACGGATGTGCATTGAATTGATCTCGCAGAGAAATCTAGACCATCTTACAAAGGCGTTGACGCCCGCCTGGGTCGCACCGCCCGCCCCGAGGTTGGGTTGACGATGGCGTCTCTTGATCCACCGCTCCATGAACGCATCTATGCGGGCCTGAAGGCCGATTACCTCGCCGGTGAGTTCATTCCGGGAAGACGAATAGATCTTCAGGATCTGGCGGACCGCCACAGGTCAAGCAAGACGCCTGTTCGCGAAGCCGCGTTCATTCTGGTCGGAGAGGGACTCTTCAGGCACCACGCGGATGGAGGATTTGTGGTGCCAATATTGAACGGTACCGATCTGATCGAAATGCATGAGTGGCATCTAAATCTGGTGTTGGCGGCGGCACTTACCCTGAGCGAGACAGCGATTCAAACCATCCTCCAAAAGTTTCCAAGGCCGGACGGGTCGCTATCAGCCGTAAAAGTGGCACTTCTCACCGGAGACTTCTTCACATCTCTTGTCGCCGCGACCGGAAACTCGTTAGCCGCTATAGAAGTCCGCAAGATCAACGACCGCCTCCATTACTATCGAATCACTGAAATCGGTGAAGCCAAGTCGGCTTCCAGAGAGCTGGAAATATTGACGAATTCCGGTGTTGCGAATGTCCACAAGGCTATCCGGCGACGCCTCGCGGCATATCATCGAAGGAGAATTGACCACCTTGTTCAATCCGTCGGAGATGTGAGTTTCGATAAATAATGCAATAAAATCAATATTAGGCAGAGATTTTTGTCCGAAATTCTTAGGAAAGGACAGGCGCTTCCCGTCCACTCGAGAATATTGCGACATCTTGGCTGGATATATTTGAAACTTCAACTCTGCAAACCGCGATAACTTCCTCTCGCCGTCTCTCAGTTGGCGGTTGATGAGGAGAATGTCATGGAACGTAATGAAGAGCGCAGCACTGCCGAGCTGATCGATCTCGGCTCCGTCCTCACCGAGACCAAGGGCGCATCCGCGGGCGCGGGTGACACGGTCATCCAGCGTCAGCTCGAAGGCATCGGCCTCGAGGACGACTGAAATCGATGGCGTGTGCCGGAAGGCGCACGCCATCCCTTTATTGGGGGCTGGATCTATGCGCTACCGGCTTAGGGACGGATTGCATTACTGCGTGGCTGGCTCGGATGTAATCTTCCTCGACGTTTGCCGGAATCGGTATTCTGCGCTGCCGGCAGTTGCCAGTAATGCCTTCCAGCGGATTGCGGATCGCGGGGGGCTGACCTTCGAAGAGGATGAGGCCGCGTTGCACGGGTTGATCCGTGATGGTCACCTCGCAGCGACTGATGGAGTGGATGGCGCCCTTGGGCCTGTCAGAATTCAAAGGGCGCGGGCAGATCTGCTGGATGCGGCTCGCAGGCCTTTGCGCTTCCGCGATGTCGCACTAGCCTTTTTCTGGGAAACAAGGATGGCGCTGGAACTTCGGGGCTGGTCGCTTTCCTCAGTTTTGCGCCGAGCCGGCATGCCGAGGGCTGCGATTACCCGTCTAGGCCGTGACTTTTCTGGAGAAATTGCGGCTCTCTCACAGGCATTCGATCATACAGCCCTTATTCTGGGTCGGGCCAATCGGTGCCTGGTCCGGTCCCTGGCCTTATTCTCCGTGCTGCGTAACAGGGATATTCCGGCCCAGTTCGTGATCGGTGTGCGCTCGCAGCCGTTCGCCGCCCATGCATGGGTTCAATATGACGGCATTGTACTGAATGATGGTGTTGAGCAGGTCTCCTGCTACACGCCTATATTGGTATTGGCATGAGTGCACGATATCTTCTGCGGTTAAGCCGCGACGCTCAACCGCTTTCGCCAGAACTCGACCGCATGTCCGGGGGACAGTGGCTCACGATCGCCGACGACATTACGTTGTTCACGAGTGCGAAGGGGCGGGTAGTGCTGTTGCCTGAGGGCAGGGGCATAGTCTTCGGACACATATTCCACCGCTACGGCCCTGCCGAAGCTCTCGAAGAGTTCGCGGCGCCCGAGATCGGGCCGATCGAAGCGTCGGGCGGACTTCACCTTTTTGAGCGATATTGGGGACGATATCTCGGCGTCGTCATGAACCGCACCGGGATTGCCGGAGGCCAGTTTTCTTAAATTAGGCAGCCAGTGGGACGTCGTCCAGCATAGCGTAGTAGCGTTGCTCGGCTTCGACGGGCGGAATGTTTCCGATCGGCTCCAGCAGG